>Ga0308171_1000043_pt1 | contig 413470 bp, 340 predicted proteins | sample PhyGR1_FD_202135 | JGI IMG/M metagenome (GOLD analysis project Ga0308171, IMG submission 202135) | Phyllosphere microbial communities from UC Gill Tract Community Farm, Albany, California, United States - DLSLSG.R1 | ecosystem: Host-associated > Plants > Phyllosphere > Unclassified | place... | reverse complement strand
GCGGTGTTTTCACCGGGTTGATTCTTCCTGACTGGGCGACTTGGTTCTCGTTAGAGGAGTCGTTGTTCCCGGTCAGTGGAGGCGCATTATAGGGAGTTCTCAGAAGGCCGCAACCCCTAATTTCAAATAATTTACTGACCGTTCGCAAATTAAACAATCTCGCCCAAAACGGACAAATAACGACCTACTTCAGCGTAAAACACACCAGTTTTAGACCAGAGGCTGGAGTAAACTCTCCTTTATAATAAGAGAAAAACATTCAGGAATACCTTACATGTTACTTAATGCCCATCAGCAAGCGGCTCAGCGCAACCTTTCTTATCTGCTGGCAGAGAAAATTGCACAACGCGTTTTGTCTGGCGAGTATCCGGAAGGTGCAATCCTTCCTGGTGAGAATGAGTTAGGGGAGATTTTTGGCGTCAGCCGGACTGCGGTACGTGAAGCAGTAAAAACACTGACCGCAAAAGGAATGCTTTTACCCCGTCCGCGGATTGGTACCCGGGTAATGCCTCAATCGAGCTGGAATTTTCTCGATCAGGAATTACTGACCTGGTGGATGACACGCGAAAACTTCGATCAGGTGATGGCGCATTTTATCGTACTACGCCGGGCTCTCGAACCGCAGGCTTGTGCGCTAGCCGCACTTTCTGCAAGTGAAGAACAAAAGCATCAGCTCTCTCTATATATGTATGAAATGCGCCAGCTGCATAACAGCTTTGATCGGGAGCGCTGGATAACGGTCGATACCCAATTTCATCAGCTGATCTATGAGGCGGGGAAGAATCCCTTCCTGACGTCTTTCTCGAATTTGTTCAGTTCGGTGTATCAAAGCTATTTTCGGGCGATTACCGGCAATGAAGTGATTAAGCTGGAACATCACCAGCGGCTGACGGATGCCATTCTTGCCGGTGATGCCAATGCCGCCCTTCTGGAATGTCAGAGGCTATTACTTGCTGATGAATGATCCGACGGACTGACGCACGACCAGTTCCGGCGTAAGAACCAAAACCTGCGGCTCAGAATCCGGGGCCTGCAACCGATGTAATAAAGCATCGACCGCCAGTTCGCCCAGCGAGTCTTTGGGCTGATGAATGGTGGTCAGCGGCGGCATCATATATTGCGCCAGCTGGATGTCATCGTAGCCCATCACTGCCACATCATCGGGAACACGTAATCCACGCTGATAAAGCGCCTGATAAACGCCAACTGCCATTGCGTCGTTGCCAGCGAAAATAGCATGAGGCGGTTCCGGCAGCGCCAGCAACTCCTGCATCGCGGCTAATCCGCCTTCAAATTCAAAATCACCACTCACTTCATAACCGGCCAAAATCTTCAGACCTGCTTTGTCCATAGCCTGACGATATCCACTCAGCCGTTCCTGGGCGGTAGTTTTATCCAGCGGGCCGGTAATACAGGCAATACGCTGGTAACCCTGACGGATTAAAAACTCTGTCGCCATTTCCCCGCCTAGCAAGGCGTTATCCTGAATGATATCAATGGCGCCATCAAAGGGTGACCAGTCCATCATCACAATCGGTAATGACGGGTAACGGCTGATGGCTTCTTTCGAAGGCCGGTGATTTTCCGTACACATGATAAGCAGCCCGTCGACCCGCTTTTGCAACAACGTTTCGAGGCTACGGTTCATACGTTCTGCATCATTATCGGTATTACACAAAATCAGACTGTATCCGCGCTCATAGCAACTACGCTCAACACCCCGCACCACTTCTGAATAAAAAGGGTTACTGCTGGCAGTCAGTAACATGCCGAGAGTACGTGTCTGGTTCAGTTTCAGGCTGCGCGCTAACGCGGAAGGTGCGTAATTGAGTTGTTCAACGGCGGCATTCACTTTGTCAGCGATAGCTTCACTGACAAAACGATTCTTGTTGATCACATGGGAGACTGTCGAGGTTGAAACGCCCGCGAGGCGGGCGACATCTTTCATGGTGGCCAATCAGGCCTCCTGTTGTGCAAGAAAATCGTCGATTTCTTTACGCCACGGCACGGAAGGCTGAGCACCAGGACGCGTCACTGCAATAGCCGCTGCCGCGTGTGCGAATCGTACCGCACTGTCCATCGGTTTGCCTTCCAGCAATGCTGTCACCAGCGCGCCGTTAAACGTATCGCCGGCCGCAATGGTATCGACGGCTTTTACACGGAATCCGGCCACTAACTTACCTTCACCGTTCTGGCTCAGCCAGACACCTTTACTGCCTAACGTAATGATGACAGTCGCGATGCCTTTGTCATGCAGCGCTTTCGCGGCCCGTGCGGCATCTTCATTATTGTCGACTTTAATTCCTGTCAGCTTTTCAGCTTCGGTTTCGTTCGGGGTGATCATATCCACCCGCGCCAGCAACTCATCGGGCAATTCACAGGCCGGAGCCGGATTGAGGATCACCTGCGTGCCGTTGTCTTTGGCAATCTTCGCCGCCGCAATCACCGTCTCGAGCGGCGATTCCAGCTGCATTAATAATGCTGATGCGCCAATGACCTGCTGTTTATAGCGATCGAGGTATTCGGGCGTCACAGCTTTATTAGCCCCCGCATCGATACCAATAACGTTTTCACCTTCCGCATTCACGAAAATCAGTGCTACGCCGGTGGTTGTGTCTTCGATGGCTTCGATGGGTTGCGTATCAATATGATCACTGGCCAGCTGTTTACGAACGCGCTCGCCAATATCGTCATCTCCCACACAGGCAATAAAAGAAATATCAGCGCCACTGCGACCGGCTGCAACAGCCTGATTCGCCCCTTTGCCGCCAAAGGCTACGGTGTATTGCTTACCGATAACCGTTTCGCCCGGTTGCGGGAAATGGTTGATATTCAAAATGTGGTCAGCGTTGATACTGCCGAGTACCACCAGTTTGCCTGTCTTCATGTGGAGATCCCTGAGTTAAATAGCGCCTCCCTGAAGGAGGCGCAGTGACAGCATAAATAAAGAGGGTATTACGGCTGAGCAACCAGTTTCAAATCAACAGGGATAACAGCCGGAACTTTCTCGCCTTTCAGCACTTTATCTGCAGTCTGAACACCGATCACACCGATTTGCTCAGGACGCTGTGCCACAGTCGCGCCCATTTTACCGCTGTTAACCGCTTTAATACCGTCTTCGGTGCCGTCAAAACCTACGACCAGTACATCCGTTTTACCGGCAGTCTGCAGGGCACGCAATGCACCCAGCGCCATTTCATCGTTCTGAGCAAACACGGCCTGCACATCCTGATGCGCGGTCAGCAGGTTCTGCATCACGTTCAGACCTTTGGTGCGGTCGAAGTCAGCAGGCTGGCTGGCGAGGATCTGGAAATGATGTTTTTCAGCTGCCTGAGCGAAGCCTTTACCGCGTTCACGGGCAACAGACGTACCGGCGATACCTTCCAGTTCGATAACTTTGGCATTTTCGCCCAGTTTCTTAGCGATGTAATCACCGGCCATTTTGCCGCCGAAGGCGTTATCAGAAGCCACGTGGCTGGCGACAACCCCTTTGGTTGCCTGACGGTCAAGGGTGATCACCGGGATTTTCGCCTGGTTTGCCATCGCAACGGCGTTACCTACCGCATCAGAATCCGTCGGGTTGATCAGCATCAGTTTGGTGCCGCGAACGGTCAGATCCTGCACGTTCGCCAGTTCTTTTGCCGGGTTGTTCTGAGAATCAAGTACCACCAGGTTGTAACCCAGTTTGTCCGCTTCTTTTTGCGCGCCGTCTTTCATGGAAACGAAGAACGGGTTGTTCAGAGTAGAAACGACCAGCGCAATGGTATCTTTCGCCAGAACGTTAGCACTGAAAGAAGCGGTGATCGCTGCGGCGGAAACCCAGACAGCCAGTTTTTTCATATTCATGGTCATAAGTCCTGTAGGAGAGGTTATTTGTTGCTTTTGTTATCCACCAGCACCGCCAGCAGGATGACAACTGCTTTTACGATCATCTGGTAGTAGGAAGAAACACCTAATAAGTTCAAACCGTTATTCAGGAAGCCAAGGATCAGTGCCCCGATCAGCGTTCCGACAATGCGTCCTTTACCCCCGGACAGGCTGGTTCCCCCTAATACCACTGCGGCAATCGCATCCAGTTCGTAACCTGTACCAGCATTAGGCTGCGCAGAAGACAGGCGCGCCACTTCGATGATACTGGCCAGAGCCGCCAACAAACCACACAGGGAGTAGACGATAATTTTAACTTTATCGACGCTGATACCTGACAAACGCGTCGCAGATTCGTTACCGCCCAGCGCGTAGATATAACGTCCTAAGCGGGTGTGATGGAGCATGTACCAGGCCGCAATAAACACCACCGCCATCAGCCAGACCGGCGTCGGGATACCCAGCGGGCGGCCGATACCAAACCAGCCAAAGACATCGGCAACATCATTAAAACCCGTGCTGATCGGGCTGCCGTTGGTGTACACCATCGTGATACCGCGCAGCAGCAACATCATGACCAGCGTGGCGATAAACGCCTGCACTTTGCCTTTGGCGACAATCACCCCGGTCACCGCACCGACGGCGGCACCGAGCGCCAGCGCGCCAGCCACCGCGACTAATGCATTCACTTCCAGCCCGACAATCGAGGCTGCCACCGCGCCGGTCAGCGCCAGCAGAGAACCGACGGATAAATCGATACCCGAGGTGAGGATCACCAGCGTCATGCCGACCGCCATAATGGCGTTGACCGACGTCTGCTGAAGAATGTTAAACAGGTTATTGAGCGTGAAGAAATTTGGGCTCATGGAAGAAACCACGGCAATCAACACCAGCAGCGCAATCAGAGACTTTTGCTCCAACAACCACTCTTTACTGATCCAGCGCTTCTTGGCTGGCAATGTCTGAGAACTCATATCTGATTACTCCTGCGTCACGCCGTATTGCTTGCCGACAGCGGCTGCCATCAACACTTCTTGCGTAGCCTGTTCTATCGGGAATTCACCGCTTAAATGACCTTCATGCATCACCAAAACACGGTCACTCATGCCGATCACTTCCGGCATTTCTGAGGAAACCAGGATGATGCTCAGCCCTTCGCGCTTGAACTGGTTTATAAGCTGGTAAATCTCTTTTTTGGCACCGACGTCAACGCCACGCGTCGGTTCGTCGAGGATCAGGACTTTTGGCCGCGTCATCAATCCGCGGGCAATCGCCACTTTTTGCTGATTACCACCGGAAAGCAGGCCGATTGTCTGCATCATCGACGGCGTTTTAATATTGAAGAGACGGATAAAGTCGCCGACAGCCTGCTGTTCTTCCGCATGCCTGAGACGTCCGCCACCATGGCTGAAATAGCGCAGCGCAGTCAGTGACATATTTTCTTTCACTGACATACCAAGCACCAGGCCATCGCGCTTACGATCTTCAGAGATGTAAACGATGCCGTTTGCCAGTCCGTCCTGCGGTGAATGCGTGACCACTTCGCGTCCGTCAAGCGACACATAGCCACTTTTACGCGGCAATGCACCGTAGATAATTTTCATCAGTTCAGTACGGCCTGCGCCCATCAAACCGGAAATCCCCAGAATTTCGCCGCTGTGCAGATCAAAGCTAACGTTATCTACACCCGGACCGCTGACATCACGCACCTGCAGACGCAGCGCACCGCGCTGATGATTTATACGCGGATATTGTTCTTCGAGACGGCGGCCAACCATCATTTCAATCAGCGTGTCTTCTTCCAGAGAACTGACCGGACGCTCAGCGATAAACTGCCCGTCACGGAATACCGTCACGTCATCGCAGATTTCAAAGATTTCTTTCATACGGTGGGAGATGTACACCACGCCACAGCCTGCAGCTTTCAGCTCGCGGATCACGCTAAATAAAGAGGCGGTTTCGGTATCGGTCAGGGCGTCCGTCGGTTCATCCATGATGATGACTTTCGACTCAAAGCTCAGCACCTTGGCAATTTCGACCATTTGCTGATCGCCAATTGATAATTCGCCAACCAGACGATCGCTTTTGTAGCGCAGGTTCAGGCGCGCCAGCAGTTTATCGGCTTCGGCATACATCTTTTTCCAGTTAATGCGGCCAAAACCGTTTACAAACTCACGGCCCAGGAAGATGTTTTCAGCGATAGTCAGCTGTGGGATCAGATTCAGTTCCTGATGGATGATGCCAATTCCAGCTTCCTGAGAAGCTTTCGGGCCATTGAACGCCGCTTCCTTGCCCAGAAAATGTACTGAGCCGGCATCTTTCTGGTAGATGCCGGTCAGCACTTTCATCATGGTGGACTTGCCCGCGCCGTTTTCTCCCACCAGCGCCATCACACGTCCCGGATAGACGCTGAGCGCCGCGCCGGAAAGTGCTTTAACGCCGGGAAAGGCTTTATCAATGCCTGTCAGTTGCAGCAAAGGTTGCATAAAGGCCTCAGAAGGTTACGCCGGCACACAGAATAACGTTCGCGTAAGGCGAACATTCCCCGCTGCGGATCACAGCCCGACTTTTTTCGCTTTGCGCTTTGAATGCCTCATGACTGACGTAATCCAAAGCAATGGTGTTTCCCTGGTGTTGTTCGAGTTGTGTCAATTGGGCGAGCAACGCTTCATGGAGTTGAGGATTTTTAGTGAGGATTTCCTCGGCGAGGATAGCCCGCTCAACCTGCATCTCATGTGTCACTACCTCTAAGACTTGTAAAAAGGTGGGAACTCCCTGGGTCAGAGCCAGATCGATGCGTTGGCAAGCTGCTGGCACCGGAAGTCCGGCATCGCCAATAACCAGCTGATCGGTGTGACCTAACCGGGCAATAACATGTGAGATTTCGGCATTTAACAGCGGTGACTTCTTCATTGTGAACTCCTACAGCGAAACGTTTCGCTCACGGATGAGTTTATTAACTTCACCACGCATGGCAACGGACAAGTGATGGAATTGTGATCAGCGTCGAAACGTTTCGCTGAATGATTCAGAAACCGCAGGGAAATTTGAGTTAGTCGTTTCAGAAAGGAGAAAGCGAAAATAAAACAGGGCACCCGAAGGTGCCCTGTGACGGCAGAAATTAGCGTTAAATTTCTACCTGCGTACCGAGTTCAATCACCCTGTTAGGCGGAATTTCAAACTGATCCGGTGCGCGTAAGGCGTTACGGCTGAGTGCCATAAAGAGCTTGCCACGGAAGTAGAGATACCACGGGCGTTTGGTCAGGATCAGCGATTCGTGCGACATAAAGAATGAGGTTTCCATCATCCGGCATGGCAGCCCTTCCAGACCGCAGCGGTGGAAAACCTCTTCCACATTCGGCGTCTCTTTAAATCCGTAACTCGCGACCACACGCCAGAACGTCGGAGAAAGCTGTTCGATGGTGACGCGCCGGACATTATGCACATAAGGCGCATCTTCGGTGCGTAACGTCAGCAGCACCACACGCTCATGCAACACTTTGTTGTGCTTGAGGTTATGCAGCAAGGCAAACGGAATGACATTGATGGCGCGGGACATATACACCGCGGTTCCCGGAACGCGAACCGGCGGGGATTTCTCCAGAGACGCAATCATCGCTTCAAGAGAGTTGCCGTGCTCGTTCATGCGGCGCATAAGGCGGAAACGCTCGCTTTTCCAGGTAGTCATGACGATAAACATGCACAGACCCAGCGTCAGCGGCAACCAGCCGCCGGAGAACAGTTTCGTGGCATTCGCCGCGAACAGCGGAATATCCATAAACAGCAGACCGATCAGCAAAATTCCCACCAGGAACGGTTTCCAGTGCCAGTTTTTAAGCGCCACCGTACAGGAAAGAATACTGGTCAGCACCATCGTACCGGTCACAGCAATACCGTATGCCGCCGCCAGGTTGCTCGAATGCTCGAAGCTGGCGATAACGATAACCACCGCAAAATACAGCAGCCAGTTAATGGCCGGGATATAAATCTGACCCGCTTCCATTTCTGAGGTGTGAATAATGCGCATTGGCGGCAGATAACCCAGACGCACAGCCTGACGGGTCAGGGAGAACACTCCGGAGATAACAGCCTGAGACGCGATAATAGTCGCCAGCGTCGCCAGCACCAGTAACGGGATTAAAGCCCAGTCAGGTGCCAGCAGGAAGAACGGGTTTTTAATCGACTCCGGATCTTTAAGCAGCAATGCGCCCTGACCGAAGTAGTTCAGCACCAGAGAAGGCAGCACGACGGTGAACCAGGCCAGACGGATCGGGAATTTCCCGAAGTGACCCATATCCGCATACAGCGCTTCCACGCCGGTAATCGACAGAACGACCGCACCGAGCGCCAGGAAGGAAAACGACTTATGCTCGATAAAGAAGTTAACCGCCCACATCGGGTTCATGGCGCGAAGTACTTCAGGATTCTGCATGATGCTGTTGACGCCGAGAACAGCCAGCGTCAGGAACCACAGCAACATCACCGGTGCAAACAGTTTGCCCACGATGCCGGTGCCGTGTTTCTGAATAATGAAAAGCAGCGTCAGGACAGTAATAGAAAGAGGCACAATATAGGGATCAAGTGAAGGTGCTGCGATTTCCAGACCTTCCATCGCGGAAAGAACAGAAATAGCCGGAGTGATCACCACTTCACCATAGAAGAAGCTTCCCCCGATCAGGCCGAGAATGACCAAAACGGCGGTGGTGCGTGCCGAAGTGTTTCTGCCCGCCAGAGACATCAGCGTCAGAATACCGCCCTCGCCTGCGTTGTCCGCCCGCATCACATACGTGAGGTATTTGAGCGAAACAATGAGGATTAACATCCAGAAAATCAGAGAAAGAAAACCAAAAACGACGCTGGGTTCAACGTTGAAACCATAATGACCGGAAAAACACTCTCTTAAGGTATAGAGAGGACTGGTACCAATGTCGCCATAGACCACACCAATGGCGGCCAGGGTTACTGCTGGGAGTGACCGTTTATGTTCAGTGCTCATATTTCGTTTCTTTTCTTTTTTGCTCGAACATCTGTAAGCGATGCGTGCGCTCAGTCTTATGATGCCCACTAAAAGGCGCACAGTATGCACGAATAAATCTGATTGCCTACCCTTAAATGTGCAGCTAAACCAGGGTTCAGATGAACGGGGTCACAATTTTGATAATAGAAAATTTTTAGTAATCAACAAGCTATAACGATAAAAATAATCGTAGCTTCTCATAAGAACCCAGTACACTATTCAACAACTAAATGGAAACCGGAAGAGACAGTATGGCGCAATCTCCCCTTCTGGCAGAACGGATCGCCCGTCTTGCTAACGCACTAGAACATGGCCTGTACGAGCGGCAGGATGCCATACGACTTTGCCTGCTGGCCGCACTGTGCGGTGAAAGCGTTTTCCTGCTCGGCCCGCCGGGTATTGCAAAAAGTCTGATTGCCCGCCGTCTGAAATTTGCCTTCCGTCACGCCCGCGCGTTTGAATATCTTATGACGCGCTTTTCCACGCCGGAAGAAGTCTTTGGTCCGCTGTCGATTCAGGCCCTGAAAGATGAAGGCCGTTATCTGCGTCTGACCGAAGGTTATCTGCCGGAAGCTGAAATTGTCTTCCTTGATGAAATCTGGAAAGCAGGCCCTGCCATCCTTAATACGCTCCTGACGGCCATCAACGAACGTCGTTTCCGTAATGGCGAGCGCGAAGCCCCTATTCCGATGCGCCTGCTGGTCAGTGCGTCTAACGAATTACCTGAAGCCGACGGCGGTCTGGAAGCGCTGTATGACCGTATGCTGATCCGTCTGTGGCTGGATAAAGTGCAGGATAAGCAAAATTTCCGCTCGCTGCTCACCAGCCGCAATAATGAAAGCACCAATCCGGTGGCAGAGTCCCTGAGTATCAGCGATGAAGAATACCAACAATGGCAGCCGGAAATCGACAAAGTTACGCTTTCAGACAGCTGCTTTGAACTGATTTTCCAGTTGCGTCAGCGTCTTGATGCCCTGGATACCGCGCCTTATGTCTCCGACCGTCGCTGGAAAAAAGCCCTGCGTCTGTTGCAGGCCTGCGCCTTCTTCAGCGGACGGAATGCGATCACGCCAGTCGATCTGATCCTGCTCAAAGACTGTTTATGGCACGACCTGAACACCTATAACCTGCTGCAAACGCAGATCGAACAGCTGATCACCGAGCAGGCTTTCCAGCAGCAAACACTGCTGATGAAAATCCAGCAGCTTAATCAGCAATGGATGCAGCATCAGCAGCAACAAAGCTCACGGCAGTCCATCAAGCTGAGCAAAAAAGCCGGAATATTCAGCCGCAAGCCGCAATACTCTCTGCCTGACACGATGACCAACACCAGCCTGACATTATTACTGCAAACGCCTTTGCATCTGCATGACATTAAAGTCACGCATTTGCTGTTTGAACGTATCGTTCTGGAGGATTGGCTCAATAAAGGGGGCGTACTGAAAGCCAAAATCAATGGCATTGGTTTTGCTCAGACCGTTGATCTGGAAATCGACGATAAACAGCAATTGCTGGTGCTTGATGTGAGTCGTCAGAGCACACCGCTGACCCTGCCAGGACATGAGCATATTGCCGTTCCCGATGAGATGAAAAATACGCTCAGCGATCTCACCGCAAAACTGGCTCAGCAAAGGCATGAATTCGGCCAGCAGCAAAACTGTCTGTTTGTGCCGGCAGAATGGATGGCAAAAATAGAGGCCAGCCTGTTGCAGGTATCTGAACAGCTGCGTCATCAGCAACAGACGTTCAGCGGACACTGATCATGTTCAGTCTGGAGTCTTTGGATCTTCTGCTGGCCATCAGCGAGGCTGAACTGATTGAGGAATCGATCATCGGCCTGCTGGCGGCACCGGCAATGGCGGTTTTCTTCAAGAAATTCCCACGTCTCAAACGGGCGCTGACCAAAGATCTTCCCGAATGGAAGATGCGCCTTCGCCAGAGGATCCACGAAACCCCTGTTCCGGAAGATCTGGCGAAAGAATTCTATCTTTATCAGCATTGCCAGCAGACTGATGCCGTTACTTTTCAGTCGGAACTGCCTGCGCTTCTTGAAGAGCTTGAACGGCTAAGCTCCCCTTTCACGACAGAAGCCCGAACGTTGCAGGAGAATCATGAAGCCTCCCGCACCGCCAAAACCGGCAACAGCTTCCAGACCCTGTTCCTCCAGCGCTGGCGCCTGAATCTGACCTTCCAGACGGTGACCGTTCATCAGCAGTTACTGGAACAGGAACAGGAGCAGCTGCAGGAAGAACTGCTGCAACGTCTGGAGCTCAGCAGCGAGCTCTCTCCTTTATTAGCAGAGAACGATACGGCGGCCGGTCGTTTATGGGATATGAGTAAAGGAAAGCGCATGCGTGGCGATATCCAGTCGCTGTCTCGTTTCGGGGCATTTCTCCAGCAACAACCTGAACTGATGCATCTGGCCGAACAGCTGGGGCGCAGTCAGACCGTCAAAACCAGCCCGCATGAAGATGCCAAAATGGAAACGCACCGGCTGATGGTGCGTGAACCCGCGACGGTACCGGAAGAAGTCAACGGTATCCATCAGAGCGATGATATTTTGCGCCTGATGCCGACGGAGCTGGTAACGCTGGGGATGCCCGAACTGGAGTACGAATTTTACCGCCGCCTGCTGGAAAAGCGGCTGATGACCTATCGGCTGCAAGGTGATGTCTGGCGTGAGAAAGTGGTTAAACGCCCGGTGGTTTATCAGCAACAGGAACCACAACCGCGCGGGCCTTTTGTGGTGTGCGTCGATACCTCGGGTTCTATGGGCGGTTTTAACGAACAGTGCGCCAAAGCATTCTGTCTGGCACTACTGAAAATTGCACTGGCGGATAACCGCCGCTGTTACATCATGTTGTTCGCCAGTGAAGTGATCCATTATGAACTGACGTCCAACGGCGGTCTGGATCAGGCGCTGCGCTTTCTGGGACAGCATTTTCGCGGCGGTACCGATCTGGCAGCCTGTCTGAATGCCACGCTGGATAAACTGGCGTCACCACAATGGCATGATGCCGATGCCGTGGTCATTTCCGATTTTATCGCCCAGCGCCTGCCTGATGAGGTGCAAAGAAAAGTCGGGACGCTGCAAAAAGAGAAGCAACATCGCTTTCATGCTCTGGCGATGTCACATTATGGCAAGCCCGGAATCCTGCGGATCTTCGATCACATCTGGCGCTTTGATACGGGCGTTAAAAGCCGCGTACAACGTCGCTGGCAGCGAAATTAAGCCTACAGAGAAAGATAACCATGACTGAAATCTATCAGCTCGATGAGCTGGATCGCGGGATCCTGAATGCATTGATGGAGAACGCCCGTACCCCTTATGCGGAACTGGCAAAAGTGTTCACGGTCAGCCCGGGAACTATCCACGTCCGCGTAGAGAAAATGAAGCAGGCAGGCATCATTACCGGCGCGCATATTACCGTTAATCCCAAGCAACTGGGTTATGACGTATGCTGCTTTATTGGCATCATTTTAAAAAGCGCCAAGGATTATCCGTCAGCACTGAAAAAGCTCGAGAGTATAGAAGAAGTGGTCGAAGCCTATTACACCACCGGGCATTACAGCATTTTCATTAAGATCATGTGCCGCTCGATTGATTCCCTCCAGCATGTACTTATCAACAAGATCCAGACAATTGACGAGATCCAGTCAACCGAGACGCTTATCTCCCTGCAGAACCCCATCACACGTACCATCCAGCCCTGAGCACTGATTTCTATACCCCTATTATCCACAGGTAGATCCCAGCTCATTCACAGCGTACAATAGTCTCCTTTTCCCGGGTGAGAGCACCATGTCTGACATTACCCTGATCAGTGGCAGTACGCTTGGCAGTGCCGAATATGTAGCAGAACACGTGGCTGAGAAACTGGAAGAAGCCGGTTTTTCCACTCAGATGTTCCATGGCCCCGAGCTCTATGAAGTTCCGCAGGAAGGGATCTGGCTGGTTGTTTGCTCGACACACGGTGCGGGTGAGTTGCCTGATAACCTGCAACCATTTATGGAGCAGCTGGAAGATCAGCAACCTGATCTGTCAAAAGTACGCTTTGGCGCATTAGGTTTAGGCAGCAGTGAATATGACACCTTCTGTGGCGCGATCAGTTCGTTGGATCAAAAACTGACGTCATTAGGGGCAAAACGGATCGGTGATCGTCTTGAGATCGACGTGACTCAACACGAAATTCCTGAGGATCCGGCCGAGGTTTGGGTGATCAACTGGATTAATTTGATCAAATAAGTGTAAATTTCAGGCGATCAGATGTGGATAACTATGCTTAAAAGCAGGGTAAAACCCGTAGTTATCCCTCTAACAACTCCTGTACGCTTTTCATGCTGTGCATAACTCTCAATTCTGATCCCAGCTTATACTGTCCAGGATCACCGATCATTCACAGCATTCGATCCTTCTTAGCATACTGATCTTCATAAACAAAAATGACTTATGCACAGAGGATCGCGATCTTAATAGAAGTATTAATAAGAGATCTTTAAATAAAAAAGATCTTCTTTTAATTAGTGAAGATCCCCGGGGACTTGTGGAAGCTCAAAACTTGAGTAGAATCCCTCCTCCCAACGCCATACAAAGAAAGTTCGCTTGAACGCCGAGGTGCAGTCGCATGTTTTATCCGGATCAATTTGACGTCATCATCATAGGTGGTGGTCATGCAGGTACCGAAGCCGCCATGGCTTCTGCACGCATGGGACGTCAGACCTTATTATTAACCCACAATATCGACACGCTGGGACAGATGTCGTGTAACCCTGCAATTGGCGGGATCGGGAAAGGACATCTGGTAAAAGAAGTGGACGCACTGGGCGGACTGATGGCCACGGCTATCGATCATGCGGGCATTCAGTTTAGGATACTAAACGCCAGCAAAGGCCCTGCTGTCAGGGCGACACGTGCTCAGGCTGACCGGGTTCTGTATCGCCAGGCAGTACGTACCGCACTGGAAAGCCAGCCAAACCTGATGATCTTCCAGCAACCGGTTGAAGACCTGATCGTCGAAAACGATCGTGTCGTGGGTGCTGTGACCAAAATGGGGCTGAAATTCCGCGCTAAATCGGTTGTTCTGACGGTTGGTACCTTCCTGGATGGGAAGATCCACATCGGTCTGGAGAACTACAGCGGTGGTCGTGCCGGGGATCCTCCTGCGATCTCCTTGTCCCAGCGCCTGCGTGAATTACCTTTACGCGTTAACCGTCTTAAAACCGGTACACCTCCGCGTATCGATGCCCGCACCATTGATTTCAGTGTGCTGGCACAACAACACGGTGATAATCCGGCACCAGTATTCTCGTTCATGGGCAACGTGTCGCAACATCCGCGGCAGATCCCGTGTTACATGACCTATACCAACGAAAAAACCCATGACGTGATCCGCAATAATCTGGATCGCAGCCCAATGTATGCAGGGATCATCGAAGGGATCGGCCCGCGTTACTGCCCGTCGATCGAAGATAAAGTCATGCGTTTTGCCGATCGCAATTCTCATCAGATCTTCCTTGAACCGGAAGGCCTGACCAGCAATGAAGTTTATCCAAACGGTATTTCCACCAGCCTGCCATTCGATGTGCAGATGCAGATCGTCCGGTCTATGCAGGGGATGGAAAATGCCGTCATCGTTCGTCCGGGTTATGCGATTGAATACGATTTCTTCGATCCGCGTGATTTGAAACCGACGCTGGAAAGCAAATTTATCGCCGGTCTGTTCTTTGCCGGACAGATCAACGGCACCACTGGTTATGAAGAAGCCGCTGCGCAGGGCTTGCTGGCTGGCATGAACGCTGCCCGTTGTGCCACTGAGCAGGAAGGCTGGGCACCGCGTCGCGACCAGGCTTATCTTGGTGTGCTGGTTGATGACCTGTGTACGCTGGGCACCAAAGAACCGTACCGCATGTTTACCTCACGTGCTGAGTACCGCCTGATGCTGCGTGAAGACAATGCCGATCTACGTCTGACTGAAAAAGGCCGTGAGTTAGGTCTGGTTGATGATGCTCGCTGGGCACGCTTCAACGAAAAACTGGAAATGATCGAACAGGAACGTCAGCGCCTGCGTGGCATCTGGGTGAACCCGCATCATGCACAGGTTGAAGAAATTAACGCGCATCTTTCTGCTCCGCTTTCTAAAGAAGCCAGTGCGGAAGAGTTATTGCGTCGTCCTGAAATGACCTATGAGCTGATCACCCGTCTTTCCCCGTTCGCACCTTCCGTTCCGGATGTACAGGCGGCAGAACAGGTAGAAATTCAGATCAAATATGAAGGCTATATTGCCCGTCAGCAGGAAGAGATCGAAAAACAGCAGCGCAATGAAAACACCTTACTGCCTGTTGATCTTGATTACCGGCAGGTGAATGGTCTTTCCAATGAAGTGATCGCCAAGCTTAACGATCACAAGCCGACCTCCATTGGTCAGGCATCGCGGATCTCGGGTATTACGCCGGCAGCTATCTCGATCTTGCTGATCTGGCTTAAAAAACAAGGCTTACTGCGCCGTAGCGCATAACTCACCTCTCTTATGACCGCCCTTTGTAGCCAAAGCGGCGGTCAGTTCTTACTTTTCCCATCTTTCTGAGTGTTTTATCATTTCTCAACCGGGCTGTTCCCGAATATCGACTCTTTCTGAGGATTCACTGTGCAAAAGAAACTGGACTCGCTGCTTGCTGCGGCAGGAATAGCGTTACCCGATCAGCAAAAACAGCAACTGATTGGCTATGTTGAACTGCTGCATAAGTGGAACAAGGCCTATAACCTGACATCTGTTCGTGACCCGATGCAAATGCTGGTGCGTCATATCATGGACAGCATCGTGGTGAATGAACACCTGAAAGGCAGTCGTTTCATTGATGTCGGCACTGGTCCTGGTTTGCCAGGCGTTCCTCTGGCCATTGTCCGCCCTGATTCACACTTCACGCTGCTGGACAGCCTGGGTAAGCGTGTACGCTTCCTGCGTCAGGTTCAGCATGAGCTGGGGCTGAAAAATATCGAACCGGTACAAAGCCGTGTGGAAGAGTTTGAGCCAGAGCCGCCTTTTGATGGGGTGATCAGTCGTGCTTTTGCGTCCCTTCAGGATATGCTTTCCTGGTGCCATCATCTGCCGCAAAAAGGGCAGGGGCGGTTTTACGCCTTAAAAGGAGTCAGCCCTGATGATGAGCTGGCCGCATTACCGGAAGGTATCACTTTGGAATCAGTCATAAAACTGCAGGTACCAGAACTTGACGGGGAACGTCATCTGGTCATTCTTCTCTCAAACTAAAGTTGCGTTTTATCAAATAATATTTAAAAAACGGCTGTGTTAACACAGTTAAAATGAGCAGGCTAATTATATAGCGGTGGCAAACTCTCTATCACCGCTTTTTTACATACTGATAGCATTTATGAGATGTTTTTATTTTAATCCGGACTGTAATAGTCACTTGTGAAATTGAACGTCCGTCACCCTGCGGATATTCAAGTTGTAATAAAAATGTTGTTATTTGTTGGGTTGTTGTGTCAATAAATCGTGGTTATTTTTAAATAAGTTTGTTTAACGAGCAGTGTTTTATTAACAAATTGATTTATAAAGGTTTTAAAAGGCCTGATTAGCTAAAGACATTCAAACAGTGCAGGGTATATAAAGTGTCCTGCGTTAATTATGTGATCCAGTGCACGCTTCTTTGTCGGGTGATGAAATAACCGTATCAAACCAAAAAGGGCAAATTCAGCTATAGTTTGGTTGTCAAAATAGTCGTGAAGGGGAAAATTTAAATAATTGTTCACCTTTTCGCTACTTATCCATTGAATTCGTCCCTGTGCCCCGTATAATTTGCTCGGTTTTTGCTGCTTGACTCAAAACAGTAAAGGCAGTGATATACGGCATTCAGTCTACCTCCAGCTAGGTACTTGATACGGAGAGAACAAACGTCATGTCTGTATCCGGTATTTTACACAGTACAAATAGTGTGAAGGTTGCCAGAAAGCTGTTAATACTGCAGTTATTGACCTTTGTTCTGCTCAGTGCAGTATTTGGTTTTAAAAGCCTGGAATGGACCACATCGGCTCTTATGGGTGGTTTGGCTGCCTGGGTGCCAAATGTACTGTTCATGCTGTTTGCATGGCGCCACCAGGCGCAAACAACGGTCTCTGGACGGGTTGCCTGGTCCTTTGCTATCGGAGAAGCGCTGAAGGTGCTGGTTACGGTAATCTTAATGGTTATCGCACTTGGCCTGTTTAAGGCGGCATTTGCTCCGTTGGGGTTGGCCTATTTATCGGTGTTGATGACCCAGATTTTGGCACCGGCCGTCATTAACAGTTACCGTACTTAACTACTAAAGGGTAAGAGGCATCATGTCTGCATCAGGAGAAATCTCTACTCCACAAGAGTATATCGGTCACCATCTGACTCAGCTTCAGATCGGGACGGGATTCTGGTCGATTAACATCGATTCGATGTTTTTCTCCGTGTTCCTCGGAGTACTCTTTCTGGTTATTTTCCATCGCGTAGCCAAAAACGCCACCAGCGGTGTCCCGGGTAAACTGCAAACCGCAGTTGAACTGGTCGTTGGTTTCGTCGACAGCAGCGTGCGTGACATGTATCACGGCAAAAGCAAAGTGATTGCACCTCTCGCGCTGACCGTCTTCGTCTGGGTGTTTATGATGAACCTGATGGATTTGCTGCCAATCGATTTGCTGCCATTCATCGGCGAGCACATCTTTGGTCTGCCAGCGTTGCGTGTGGTTCCTACGGCTGACGTGAACATCACGTTGTCCATGGCACTTGGCGTATTCATTCTGATTCTTTTCTATAGCATTAAGATGAAAGGCTTTGGCGGTTTCATTAAAGAACTGACAATGCAGCCATTCAATCATCCGGTTTTCATTCCGGTTAACCTGATTCTTGAAGGTGTCAGCCTGCTGTCTAAACCAGTTTCACTGGGTCTGCGACTGTTTGGCAATATGTATGCGGGTGAGTTGATCTTCATCCTTATTGCTGGCCTGTTGCCGTGGTGGTCACAGTGGGTTCTGAATGTGCCTTGGGCCATTTTCCACATCCTGATCATTACGCTACAAGCCTTTATTTTCATGGTTCTGACGATTGTCTATCTCTCGATGGCATCTGAAAAACACTGATTTTCTTTCAACACTACTGCGTTTTAACTGAAACAAACTGGAGACTGTCATGGAAAACCTGAGTATGGATCTGCTGTACATGGCTGCCGCTGTGATGATGGGCCTGGCGGCAATCGGTGCTGCAATCGGTATCGGCATCTTGGGTGGTAAATTCTTGGAAGGTGCTGCACGTCAGCCTGACCTGATCCCTCTGTTGCGTACACAGTTCTTTATCGTTATGGGTCTGGTCGATGCAATCCCAATGATTGCGGTTGGTCTGGGTCTGTACGTGATGTTTGCTGTCGCCTAACACTGAGTTCGCTCAGCGTTAATCGAACTACATCAAATAATTCACTTTGAAAGAGGCATTGTGCTGTGAATCTTAACGCAACAATCCTCGGCCAGGCTATCGCGTTCGTCCTGTTTGTCTGGTTCTGCATGAAGTACGTATGGCCGCCAATTATGGCTGCCATCGAAAAACGTCAGAAAGAAATTTCTGAAGGTTTATCTTCCGCAGAACGTGCCAAAAAAGAGCTGGACTTAGCGCAAGCCGATGCGACCGACCAACTGAAGAAAGCCAAAGCTGAAGCTCAGGTAATCATCGATCAGGCGAACAAGCGTAAAGCTCAAATCGTCGACGAAGCAAAAGCTGAAGCCGAGCAGGAACGTAACAAGATCGTGACGCAAGCCAAGGCAGAGATCGACGCCGAACGCCAACGCGCCCGTGAAGAGTTGCGTAAGCAAGTCGGAATTTTGGCCATTGCTGGCGCCGAGAAGATCATCGAACGTTCCGTGGATGAAGCTGCTAACAGCGACATCGTTGATAAACTGGTCGCTGAACTGTAAGGAGGGAGGGGCTGATGTCTGAATTTGTAACTGTAGCTCGCCCCTACGCCAAAGCAGCTTTTGACTTTGCCGTTGAGCACCAAAGCTTAGACCGCTGGCAGTCCATGCTAGCGTTCACGGCTGAAGTCACGCGCAATGAACAAATTGAAGAACTGCTTTCCGGTGCTAGCGCGCCTGAAACTTTGTCTAAAACGTTTATTGCCGTATGTGGTGACGAACTCGACGACGCAGGCCAAAACCTGATTAAGGTAATGGCTGAAAATGGACGTTTACGCGTTCTTCCGCAAGTGCTGGAGCAGTTTATCGAACTGCGCGCCTCTCTCGAGGCTGTTGCTGAAGTTGAAGTGACTTCAGCAAATCCGCTTACGGAAGAACAGCAGGCAAAAATTGCTGCTGCGATGGAAAAACGTCTGTCTCGCAAAGTTAAGCTGAATTGCAAAATTGACAAGTCTGTTCTTGCCGGTGTCGTAATCCGTGCAGGTGATATGGTGATTGATGGCAGCGTTCGCAGTCGTCTTGAACGCCTGGCAGACGTCTTGCAGTCTTAAGGGGACTGGAGCATGCAACTGAATTCCACCGAAATCAGCGAACTGATCAAGCAGCGCATTGCTCAGTTCAATGTGGTGAGCGAAGCTCACAATGAAGGTACTATCGTTTCCGTCAGTGACGGGATCATCCGCGTGCACGGCTTAGCCGATGTCATGCAAGGCGAAATGATTGCGCTGCCGGGTAACCGCTACGCTATCGCCCTGAACCTGGAGCGCGACTCTGTAGGTGCCGTTGTAATGGGCCCTTACGCTGACCTCGCCGAAGGTATGAAAGTAAAATGTACGGGTCGTATCCTGGAAGTTCCCGTTGGCCGTGGCCTGTTAGGTCGCGTTGTTAACACCCTGGGTGCACCTATTGACGGTAAAGGTCCGGTAGAGCACGACGGCTTCTCAGCTGTCGAAGCGATCGCACCTGGCGTTATCGAACGTCAGTCCGTAGATGAACCTGTGCAAACAGGTTATAAGTCCGTTGATGCCATGATCCCAATTGGTCGTGGTCAGCGTGAACTGGTCATCGGCGACCGTCAAACCGGTAAAACAGCTCTGGCGATCGATGCGATCATCAACCAGCGCGATTCCGGCATCAAATGTATCTATGTGGCTATCGGCCAGAAAGCGTCCACCATTTCTAACGTGGTTCGTAAGCTGGAAGAGCACGGCGCACTGGCAAACACCATCGTTGTTGTTGCAACTGCATCAGAATCTGCTGCACTGCAATACCTGGCACCGTACTCCGGTTGCGCAATGGGTGAATACTTCCGTGACCGCGGTGAAGACGCACTGATCGTTTATGATGACCTGTCTAAACAGGCTGTTGCTTACCGTCAGATTTCCCTGCTGCTTCGTCGTCCACCAGGTCGTGAAGCTTACCCAGGCGACGTTTTCTATCTCCACTCCCGTCTGCTGGAACGTGCTGCGCGTGTTAACGCCGAGTATGTTGAAGCATTCACCAAGGGTGAAGTGAAAGGCAAAACCGGTTCCCTGACTGCGCTTCCAATTATCGAAACGCAAGCGGGTGACGTTTCCGCGTTCGTTCCGACCAACGTAATCTCGATTACAGATGGTCAGATCTTCCTGGAATCAAACCTGTTCAACGCCGGTATTCGTCCTGCGGTTAACCCGGGTATTTCGGTATCCCGTGTTGGTGGTGCTGCTCAGACTAAGATCATGAAGAAACTGTCCGGTGGTATTCGTACTGCTCTGGCACAGTATCGTGAGCTGGCTGCGTTCTCGCAGTTCGCCTCAGATCTGGACGAAGCAACGCGTAAACAGCTGAACCATGGTCAGAAAGTGACCGAGCTGCTGAAACAGAAACAATACGCTCCGATGTCAATCGTTGCGCAGTCTCTGATCATCTTCGCAGCAGAACGTGGTTATCTGGAAGACGTTGAATTGTCTAAAGTCGGTAGCTTCGAAGCGGCACTGTTGGCTTATGCCGACCGTGAGCACGGCGAGCTTCTGCAGCAAATCAACCAAACTGGTGCGTATAACGATGAGATCGAGGGTAAATTCAAAAATATCCTCGATACCTTCAAAGCAACCCAGTCCTGGTAACACTAAACGGTCCTGCTGGTATTAAAACCCGGCAGGCCGTTTGGTCTTGAGGAGAAGCAGAGATGGCCGGCGGAAAAGAGATACGTAGTAAGATCAGCAGCGTGCAAAACACGCAAAAGATCACTAAAGCGATGGAAATGGTCGCCGCCTCCAAAATGCGTAAAACGCAGGATCGCATGGCGGCCAGCCGTCCTTATGCAGAAACCATCCGTGAAGTGATTGGTCACCTCGCGCTTGGTAATCTGGAATACAAGCACCCGTACCTGGATGAGCGTGAAATTAAGCGCGTCGGGTATCTGGTGGTGTCTACCGACCGTGGTCTTTGTGGTGGTCTGAACATTAACCTGTTCAAAAAGCTGCTGTCAGAGATGAAAGGCTGGTCCGAAAAAGGTGTTGAAGTTGATCTCGCACTGATCGGTTCCAAAGCAGCCTCTTTCTTCGGCTCCGTGGGGGGCAACGTTGTTGCTCAGGTGACTGGCATGGGGGATAACCCTTCTCTGTCAGAACTGATCGGACCCGTAAAAGTGATGTTGCAGGCTTTCGACGAAGGTCGCTTAGACAAGTTATGCGTTGTCAGCAATAAATTTATCAATACCATGTCTCAGGAACCCCGCATCGTTCAGCTGTTACCACTGCCACCGGCAGAAGACGGCGAACTGGCGAAGAAGTCCTGGGATTACCTGTATGAGCCGGACCCTAAAGCCTTGCTGGACACCCTCCTGCGTCGCTACGTGGAATCTCAGGTTTATCAGGGCGTCGTAGAAAACCTGGCCAGCGAACAGGCCGCGCGAATGGTAGCGATGAAAGCCGCAACCGATAACGGCGGCAGCCTGATCAAAGAGCTGCAGTTGGTATACAACAAAGCTCGTCAGGCCAGCATCACTCAGGAACTCACCGAGATCGTCGGGGGAGCCTCCGCGGTTTAAGCTAGGTTTACGAATTACGTAGAGGATTCAAGATGGCTACTGGAAAGATTATCCAGGTAATCGGCGCCGTGGTGGACGTCGAGTTCCCTCAGGATGCAGTACCGAACGTGTACAATGCTCTTGAGGTAGAAAACGGTACCTCCAAACTGGTGCTGGAAGTACAGCAACAGTTAGGCGGCGGCGTTGTTCGTTGTATCGCAATGGGTACCTCAGACGGCCTGCGTCGCGGTCTGAAAGTGAACAACCTGGAACACCCAATCGAAGTACCTGTGGGTGTTGCAACACTGGGCCGTATCATGAACGTATTGGGTGAACCAATCGACATGAAAGGTGCAATCGGCGAAGAAGAACGTCGTGCGATTCACCGTGCTGCGCCTTCTTATGAAGAGCTGGCAAACTCCCAGGAACTGCTGGAAACCGGTATCAAAGTTATGGACCTGATGTGTCCGTTCGCTAAGGGCGGTAAAGTCGGTCTGTTCGGTGGTGCGGGTGTGGGTAAAACTGTAAACATGATGGAGCTGATCCGTAACATCGCGATCGAGCACTCCGGTTATTCTGTGTTTGCGGGCGTGGGTGAACGTACTCGTGAGGGTAACGACTTCTACCACGAAATGACCGAATCCAACGTTATCGACAAAGTTTCCCTGGTCTATGGTCAGATGAATGAGCCACCAGGTAACCGTCTGCGCGTTGCACTGACCGGCCTGACCATGGCGGAGAAATTCCGTGATGAAGGTCGTGACGTACTGCTGTTTGTTGACAATATTTACCGTTATACCCTGGCCGGTACCGAAGTGTCCGCACTTCTGGGCCGTATGCCATCAGCGGTAGGTTATCAGCCTACACTGGCGGAAGAGATGGGCGCTCTGCAAGAACGTATCACCTCGACCAAAAGTGGTTCAATCACTTCCGTTCAGGCCGTTTACGTCCCTGCGGATGACTTGACTGACCCATCCCCAGCCACCACCTTTGCTCACTTAGATGCGACCGTGGTACTGAGCCGTCAGATCGCGTCACTGGGTATCTACCCGGCGGTTGACCCACTGGACTCTACCAGCCGTCAGCTGGATCCACTGGTTGTTGGTCAGGAACACTATGATGTGGCTCGTGGCGTGCAGTCTATTCTGCAGCGTTACAAGGAACTGAAAGACATCATCGCGATCCTGGGTATGGACGAGCTGTCAGAAGATGACAAGCTGGCTGTATCCCGTGCGCGTAAGATCGAACGTTTCCTTTCCCAGCCATTCTTCGTGGCCGAAGTCTTCACCGGTTCTCCGGGTAAGTTCGTATCGCTGAAAGATACCATTCGTGGTTTCAAAGGCATTATGGACGGCGACTACGATCACCTGCCGGAACAAGCGTTCTACATGGTTGGCACCATTGATGAAGCAGTGGAAAAAGCCAAGAAACTGTAACGCTAGTTTGTTGTGAGAGAGGATGACATGGCTGAAAAAGCTTACCATCTGGACGTTGTCAGTGCTGAAAAACGTATGTTTGAAGGCATGGTACAAAAAATCCAGGTGACGGGTAGCGAAGGCGAACTGGGTATTTTCCCGGGGCATGCTCCGCTGCTCACCGCCATCAAGCCTGGCATGGTGCGCATTGTTAAAGAACACGGTGAAGAAGAGTATATCTATCTTTCCGGTGGCATCCTTGAGGTGCAGCCGAATGCAACGACCGTGTTGGCTGATACTGCAATCCGTGGGCAAGACCTCGACGAAGCGCGCGCGCTTGAAGCCAAGCGCAAAGCGGAAGAACACATTAGTGGTTCTCACGGCGACGTTGATTACGCTCAGGCGTCAGCGGAACTGGCTAAGGCGATCGCGAAACTTCGCGTTATCGAACTGACCAGAAAAGCGATGTAACAACATCAGTTAGAAAAGCGACCTTCGGGTCGCTTTTTTTTTGCCTTTAAAAAAGTACATTTTCAGTCTTTTTCCCAACGCAAATTTTTGCTTTTAGTGGAATACTTGCGTGATTAATCGACACTTTACCCTCAGTTTTTTTGGTGTAGTCTATGCAGCATACAACCCTTGCAGGCTGCGGTCTGCGGGCGGTTTTTGAAGCGAAATATGTAGTAATCCGTGCACTGAACGGGTTACTTTTGTCACTCAAATTGGATTTGTCAGGTTACTTATGTCGAACAGCGCACTGAGTGTGGTGATCCTTGCCGCGGGCAAGGGGACACGCATGTACTCCAACCTTCCGAAAGTTCTTCACCCGTTGGCCGGCAAGCCAATGGTTCAGCACGTCATTGATGCGGCCACGCAAGTGGGTGCCCGGAATGTGCATCTGGTCTATGGCCACGGTGGCGATTTACTGAAGAAAAATCTGGCAGGCAGTGATCTGAACTGGGTATTGCAGGCAGAGCAACTGGGCACCGGTCATGCAATGCAGCAGGCGGCGCCGTTCTTTGCTGATGATGAAGATGTGCTGATGCTGTACGGCGATGTTCCGCTGATTTCCGTCGACACCTTGAATAAATTGCTCAAAGCTAAGCCCGATGGCGGCATTGGATTACTGACCGTGGTGCTGGATGATCCGACCGGTTATGGCCGTATTGTTCGTGAGAATGGCGTTGTTACCGGCATCATCGAGCAGAAAGATGCCAGCGAAGAACAGCTGAAAATTCAGGAAATTAACACCGGTATCCTGGTGGCTAATGGCGCGTCATTCAAACGCTGGCTCGGTCAGCTGAACAACAACAACGCGCAGGGTGAATACTACATCACCGATATTATTGCGATGGCGCATGCGGAAGGACACCTGATCGCCACCGTTCACCCTGCACGAAACAGTGAAGTGGATGGCGTGAATAACCGCCTGCAACTTTCCCGTCTCGAGCGCGTATATCAGAGCGAACAGGCTGAGCGTCTGTTGCTGGAAGGCGTGATGTTGATGGATCCGGCGCGGTTTGATCTGCGCGGTGAGCTGGCGCACGGCATTGATGTGGTGATCGACACTAACGTGATTATTGAAGGTCACGTAAAACTGGGCGATCGCGTCAAAATTGGTGCGGGTTGCGTGCTGAAGAACTGCGTAATTGGCGATGACTGTGAAGTCAGCCCGTACAGCGTGTTCGAAGATGCGGTGCTGGAAAGCGGTTGTACTGTCGGACCGTTTGCCCGTCTGCGCCCCGGCGCTGAACTGGCTGAAGGCTCGCATGTCGGTAATTTCGTCGAAATTAAAAAGGCGCGCCTGGGTAAAGGCTCGAAAGCCGGTCATCTTTCCTATCTTGGCGATGCCGAGATTGGCGATAACGTGAATATCGGTGCGGGCACCATCACCTGTAACTACGACGGCGTGAACAAGCATAAAACTGTCATTGGTAATGATGTCTTTGTCGGGTCTGACACACAACTGGTCGCGCCCGTCACGGTCGGTAATAACGTGACTATTGCTGCGGGTACGACGGTGACGCGCGATGTGCCGGATAACGGTCTGCTGCTCAGCCGCGTGCCGCAGGTGCACAAGCCTGACTGGCAGAAACCGGTGAAGAAAAAATAAGCTATTCTGAGGCTTAAGCATTCAGGCGCATTTTTCTGCGCCTGATGTTTGTTTATCACGTTGTGTTTTGGTCTGCATTTTGTCGTCGAAATTCAGTCCAAAACATAATAATCCCCAACTCTCTACAAGGCTCGGGGAACCGCAAGTACACCGGAAAACGGGGCTTGTGGATAAATCAGGTCAGGCATCAAAAAGGTCCCGAAAGACCTTCTATAGGAATAAAACTGATGTGTGGAATTGTAGGCGCTGTGGCGCAACGCGATATTGCTGAAATTTTGTTGGAAGGTTTACGCCGTCTCGAATACCGCGGTTATGACTCAGCCGGTCTGGCTGTGATTGATGCCGACGGGAAAATGGGACGTCTGCGTCGTCTGGGCAAAGTCCAGATGCTGGCCGATGCGCTGGATGAACATCCGCTGCACGGCGGTACCGGTATTGCTCACACCCGCTGGGCAACACATGGCGAGCCTTCTGAAGCCAATGCCCACCCGCATGTGTCTGATTACATTGCGGTAGTGCATAACGGTATTATCGAAAACCACGAACCTCTTCGTGAATTACTGATTGAACGCGGTTACCGTTTTGATTCTGAAACGGATACCGAAGTGATCGCGCATCTGGTGCATTGGGAACAACTTCAGGGCGGCACGCTGCTTGAAGTCGTTCAGCGTGTTATCCCGCAACTGCGTGGTGCCTACGGTACGGTAGTCATGGACCGCCGTGACCCGTCTGTTCTGGTCGCTGCCCGTTCCGGCAGCCCGCTGGTGATTGGCCGTGGCGTGGGTGAAAACTTCATCGCTTCCGACCAGCTGGCGCTGTTACCTGTTACCCGCCGTTTCCTGTTCCTGGAAGAAGGTGATGTTGCTGAGGTTAAGCGCCGTTCTGTCAGCGTTTATGACAAAAATGGTCATGCCGTTGAGCGTGAAGAAATCGAATCCAAAGTACAGTACGACGCCGGTGACAAAGGCGTTTACCGTCACTACATGCAAAAAGAGATTTACGAACAGCCGCTGGCCATTAAAAACACCCTCGAAGGGCGTTTCAGTCACGGCGAAGTGAATCTGAGCGAGCTGGGCGAAAAAGCTGACGAAATTCTGTCCCGTGTTCAGCATGTGCAGATCATCGCCTGCGGGACGTCTTACAACTCCGGCATGGTGGCTCGTTACTGGTTCGAATCTCTGGCCGGTATGCCATGTGATGTCGAAATCGCGTCAGAATTCCGCTATCGCAAATCCGCTGTTCGTCCGGGCAGCCTTATCATCACGCTTTCTCAGTCTGGTGAAACGGCTGATACGCTGGCAGCGCTGCGTCTGTCCAAAGAGCTGGGTTATCTCGGTTCTCTGGCGGTCTGTAACGTGGCCGGTTCTTCTCTGGTGCGTGAATCCGATCTGGCGCTGATGACCAAAGCCGGTACCGAAATTGGCGTGGCCTCTACTAAAGCGTTCACCACGCAGCTGACCGTTCTGCTGATGCTGGTGGCACGCATGGGCCGTCTGAAAGGGATGAGCCCGCAAGTTGAGCATGACATTGTTCACGCGCTTCAGGCGTTGCCTGCGCGTATCGAACAAATGCTGTCGCTGGATAAAACCATCGAATCTCTGGCTGAAGGTTTCTCTGACAAGCATCACGCCCTGTTCCTCGGTCGCGGCGATCAGTATCCGATCGCGATGGAAGGTGCGCTGAAGCTGAAAGAGATTTCGTATATTCACGCAGAAGCTTATGCGGCGGGCGAGCTGAAACATGGCCCGCTGGCGCTGATTGACGCGGATATGCCGGTTATCGTCGTTGCACCTAATAACGAATTGCTGGAAAAACTGAAATCGAATATCGAAGAAGTGCGCGCCCGTGGCGGGCTGCTGTATGTCTTCGCCGATCAGGACGCCGGTTTCACCGACAGCGAAGGGATGAAGATTATCCAGCTGCCACACGTTGAAGAAATCGTCGCACCGATTTTCTACACCGTGCCGTTACAGTTGCTGTCCTACTACGTTGCGCTGATTAAAGGCACCGACGTTGACCAGCCACGTAACCTGGCGAAGTCTGTGACCGTCGAATAAAACCGACCTATTCAGTCGCTGATTCTCTGAGCGCCTTTCGGGGCGCTTTTTTATTGTTTCCGGTTTTTCTCTTTCTCAGTAAACGGTCACGATTTTCTTCTCTCAGACTTCGTAACCCGCGCCGGATAAGGTATAGTTCGCGTTTTTCTGAAGGTGCTTTGCTCAATGCAGACCGACTCCATTCGTCTTAACAAATACATCAGCGAGAGCGGAATTTGCTCGCGCCGCGATGCCGATCGTTACATCGAACAGGGAAATGTTTTTATTAACGGCAGGCGTGCCGCGGTAGGGGCTCAGGTATTTGCCGGCGATGTGGTGAAAGTGAATGGTCAGGTTATCGAGCCGCGTGATGAAGAAGATCTGGTACTGATCGCGCTGAACAAACCTGTCGGCATCATCACCACGATGGAAGAGGGTGAGCGGGACAACATCCGCGATTTCGTTAACCACAGCAAACGCGTCTTCCCGATTGGCCGTCTGGATAAAGATTCGCAGGGCCTGATTCTGCTGACCAATCATGGCGATCTGGTCAACAAAATCCTGCGCGCCGGTAACGACCACGAAAAAGAATACATCGTGACCGTCAACAAGCCGATCACAGACGAGTTTATTGCCGGTATGGGCGCGGGCGTGCCGATGCTCGGTACCGTGACCAAAAAGTGCAAAGTGAAGAAAGAAGCGCCGATGGTGTTTCGTATTACGCTGGTTCAGGGGCTTAACCGCCAGATCCGCCGTATGACCAAGCACTTTGGTTTTGAAGTCACTAAGCTCGAACGCGTGCGCATCATGAACATCAATCTGAAAGGATTGCCGCTGGGCGAATGGCGCGACCTGACCGATGATGAACTCATTGAGTTATTTAAACTGATTGAAAATTCGTCGTCTGAAGATAAACCGGCGAAAAAAGCGCAGGCAAAAACTGCTCAGGCTAAGAAACCCACTGCTGCAAAACCGGCTGTCACAAAACCGAAAAATACCGAAAAACCGGAGGGTAATTCAGGCTCCCGTAAGCGTTTTGCCCAGCCCGGGCGTAAGAAGAAAGGGCGATAATTTGCCCGCTTTTTGTCATCTGCCGGTGTCACAACCGGCATTTCCCGCTTAAAATCCCCGCATTTTGCCCGTATAGTTCGAATTGTGACCAGTGTCATAAAACTGTCACATAACGTACATTTTACTGTCACTAAACTGTCCTATTTTCCTCCTGTGCCAAACACTTTAATTAACGTCGACATCAGTCGGGAAGTTTAAAACCACCAGGAGTGGAACATGAAATTGATGCGTAACACCGTCGCCGGTCTTGTAGCAGCGACTTTCTCCCTCACAGCAATGTCTGCTTTCGCTGCCACTAACCTGACTGGCGCTGGCGGTACCTTCCCAGCTCCTGTTTACGCTAAGTGGGCTGACGCATATCAGAAAGAAACCGGTACTCAGGTTAACTATCAGGGCATCGGTTCTTCCGGCGGCGTGAAACAAATCATCGCCAAGACCGTAGACTTCGGCGCATCTGATGCCCCGATGAAAGACGAAGATCTGGCCAAAAACGGCCTGTTCCAGTTCCCTACCGTGATCGGTGGCGTGGTACTGGCTGTTAACATCCCGGGGATCAAATCCGGTCAGCTGACGCTGGACGGCGCAACGCTGGGTGATATCTACCTCGGCAAAATCAAAAAGTGGAACGACGCTGCGATCACCAAGCTGAACCCGGGCGTGAAACTGCCAGACACCAACATCGCGGTCGTTCGCCGTGCTGACGGTTCCGGTACCTCTTATGTCTTCACCAGTTACCTGGCGAAAGTAAACAGCGAGTGGAAAGACAAAATCGGTTCTGGTTCTACTGTGAACTGGCCAACGGGTCTCGGCGGTAAAGGTAACGACGGCGTTGCAGCCTTTGTTCAGCGTCTGCCTGGTTCAATCGGTTATGTAGAATATGCTTACGCCAAGCAAAACAACCTGGCTTACACCAAGCTGGTTGATGCTGACGGTAAAGCGATCAGCCCGACTGAAGAATCCTTCAGCGCAGCGGCTAAAGGCGCTGACTGGAGCAAAACCTTCGCTCAGGACCTGACTAATCAGAAAGGTGACAATGCGTGGCCAATCAGCTCCACCACCTTCATTCTGATTTACAAAGATCAGCAAGACGCAGCGAAAGGCACTGAAGTGCTTAAGTTCTTCGACTGGGCTTACAAAAACGGCAACAAGCTGACGACCGATCTGGATTACGCAGCCCTGCCTGAATCAGTGGTTGAGCAGATCCGTGCAGCGTGGAAAACCAACGTTAAAGACAGCAGCGGCAAAGCACTGTACTAGGAATACCCGTCATACCTGAAGCTGCACCGGCGTTAGCTGCGCTCGTTCACCCGAATCACTTACCTGAGTAAGCTCACCGGGATTCACTTGCAGCTGGCTTGGTGCAACTCCAATTATTTTGGGTATAGTAACTCTGCTTCATTCCCTCTCCGGCCGGGGAGGGAATTAAATCTGAATTAAAAGAGAGTGGTATGGCTGAATACAAGCCGGCTATCAAGGCACCCAGCAAAAACGGTGACATCATCTTCGGCGCTCTGGTCAAACTGGCTGCGCTGATTGTGCTATTCATGCTGGGCGGCATTATCGTCTCGCTGTTTATTGCTTCCCTGCCGAGCATCGAAAAGTTTGGTTTATCCTTCCTGTGGACGAAAACCTGGGATGCTCCGAACGAACAATTCGGCGCACTGGTGCCCATTTACGGCACGGTTGTGACCTCCATTATTGCCTTGCTGATTGCAGTTCCTGTCAGCTTTGGTATCGCATTATTCCTCACTGAGCTGGCGCCGAACTGGATGAAACGCCCGCTGGGTATTGCTATCGAACTGCTGGCGGCGATCCCCAGCATTGTTTATGGCATGTGGGGTTTGTTTGTCTTTGCACCGCTGTTTGCGCAGTACTTCCAGACGCCGGTGGGTGATGTACTTTCCGGTATCCCGATTGTTGGCGCACTGTTCGCCGGTCCGGGTTTTGGTATCGGTATTCTGGCGGCGGGCGTCATTCTCGCCATTATGATCATCCCGTACATTGCCTCCGTCATGCGTGACGTGTTCGAGCAAACGCCGGTGATGATGAAAGAATCTGCTTACGGCATTGGTTGCACCACGTGGGAAGTGATCTGGCGCATCGTGCTGCCGTTCACCAAAAACGGGGTAATCGGTGGCGTGATGTTAGGTCTGGGACGCGCACTGGGCGAAACCATGGCAGTGACCTTTATTATCGGTAACACCTACCAGCTCGACAGCGCCTCACTTTATGCGCCGGGCAACAGTATAACCTCCGCACTGGCAAACGAATTTGCCGAAGCGGAAGCCGGTCTGCACACTGCCGCGCTGATGGAACTGGGGCTGATCTTGTTTGTTATCACCTTTATTGTCCTGGCGCTGTCGAAAGTGATGATCCTGCGTCTGGCTAAGAAAGAGGGCCGTTAAGATGACGACACTCGACATGCAAAGTAACGCAGCATTACTGGAATCACGCCGTAAACGTCAGGCATGGCGCCGTCAGAAAAACCGTATCGCGCTGATGGTCTCGATGATGACCATGGCGTTTGGTCTGTTCTGGCTGGTCTGGATCCTGTTTACCACCATCGTCAAAGGTGTCGACGGGATGTCGCTGGCGCTGTTCACGCAAAACACGCCGCCACCGAACACGGCGGGCGGCGGTCTGGCGAATGCCATTGCGGGCAGCGGATTACTGATTTTATGGGCGACGGTCATCGGTACGCCGCTGGGCGTAATGGCGGGGATTTATCTGGCCGAATATGGTCGCAAATCCTGGCTCGCTGAATTCATTCGCTTCATCAACGACATTTTGCTTTCTGCGCCATCCATCGTTGTCGGCCTGTTTGTGTACACCATTATGGTGGCAAAAATGGGTCACTTCTCTGGCTGGGCAGGCGTTCTGGCGCTGGCGTTGTTACAAATCCCGATTGTTATCCGTACCACGGAAAACATGCTGAAACTGGTGCCCGACAGCCTGCGTGAAGCAGCTTATGCGCTGGGTACGCCGAAATGGAAAATGATTTCGGCCATCACGCTGAAAGCGTCTGTTTCCGGCATTATCACCGGTATTTTGCTGGCGATTGCCCGTATTGCCGGTGAAACCGCGCCGCTGCTGTTCACGTCACTCTCCAACCAGTTCTGGAGCACTGACATGATGCAGCCGATTGCCAACCTGCCGGTGACTATCTTTAAGTTTGCGATGAGCCCGTTTGGCGAGTGGCAACAACTGGCCTGGGCGGGCGTGCTGCTGATTACGGTGTGCGTGCTGCTGCTGAACATTCTGGCGCGTGTGATTTTCGCGCCGAAAAAGCAATAAGTTCATTCATTATCGATGGCAGACGAAAACTGCTGCCATCACTGTTTACCCGGCGTCGCCACGCGGCGCGCGAATAAGAGAGATGTCTTAATGAGTCGAATGACTGACGCATCCAACAGCAAGATTCAGGTTCGCGATCTGAACTTTTATTACGGCAAATTCCACGCGCTGAAAAATATTTCCCTGGATATCGCTAAGAACGAAGTCACGGCATTCATCGGTCCGTCCGGCTGTGGTAAATCCACGCTGCTGCGTACGTTCAACAAAATGTACCAGCTGTATCCGGAACAGCACGCAGAAGGTGAAATCCTGCTCGATGGCGAAAACATTCTGGTGGATAAGCAGGACATCGCGTTGCTGCGCGCCAAAGTCGGCATGGTCTTCCAGAAACCGACGCCATTCCCGATGTCTATTTACGATAACATCGCGTTTGGTGTGCGTCTGTTTGAAAAGCTTTCCCGGACTGATATGGATGAGCGCGTGCAATGGGCACTGACCAAGGCCGCGCTGTGGAACGAATCCAAAGATAAGCTGCACCAGAGCGGTTACAGCCTGTCCGGTGGTCAGCAACAGCGTCTGTGTATCGCCCGCGGTATTGCGATCCGCCCAGACGTTCTGCTGCTCGACGAACCTTGTTCTGCGCTGGATCCGATTTCTACCGGTCGTATCGAAGAACTGATCACCGAGCTAAAATCTGATTACACCGTGGTGATCGTGACCCACAACATGCAGCAGGCTGCGCGTTGTTCAGATCGCACTGCGTTTATGTATCTGGGCGAACTGATCGAATACAGCGATACCGACTCGCTGTTCACGTCGCCAGCGCGCAAACAGACTGAAGATTACATTACTGGCCGCTACGGTTGAGGTAAGAACAATGGACAACCTGAACTTAAATAAACACATTTCCGGCCAGTTCAACGCCGAGCTTGAACACATCCGCACGCAGGTTCTGGCAATGGGCGGGCTGGTCGAGCAACAACTGACTGATGCCATTACGGCGATGCATAATCAGGATGCCGAACTGGCGCAGCGCGTCATCAAAGGTGATGACAAAGTTAACCTGATGGAAGTGGCGATCGACGAAGCCTGTGTGCGCATTATTGCCAAGCGCCAGCCGACCGCCAGCGATTTGCGTCTGGTGATGGCGATCATCAAAACCATTTCTGAACTCGAACGTATCGGTGACGTGGCAGATAAAATCTGCCGCACGGCGCTGGAAAAATTCTCGCATCTGCATCAGCCGCTGCTGGTCAGCCTGGAATCTCTGGGTCGCCACACCGTAGAAATGCTGCATGATGTGCTGGATGCGTTTGCGCGTATGGATCTTGACGAAGCGGTACGTATTTACCGTGAAGACAAGAAAGTGGATCAGGAATATGAAGGCATTGTGCGCCAGCTGATGACCTACATGATGGAAGATCCGCGCACTATCCCGAGCGTGCTGACTGCGCTGTTCTGCGCCCGTTCTATTGAGCGTATCGGCGACCGTTGCCAGAACATCTGCGAATTCATTTTCTACTTCGTGAAGGGGCAGGATTTCCGTCACGTGGGCGGCGATGCGCTGGACAAGCTGCTGACAGACGGCAAAGACGCGCCGAAAGAATAATCGCTGGCTGATATTGCCCGACAAAAAAGGCCTCTTACGAGGCCTTTTTGCTGTCCGCTCTGTAACAGCGTCCGATCAGCGCAATTACTTCATCACGTAGCGCAGGGCAACCATGACGGCCAGCTGACGGTAATGGGCGGTCTGTAAATCCACTTCATCCGGATTTTCAAACAATGCGCCGAACGTATATTGGTTGGCAACCTGGTGCACGCACAGGCTGCTGATCAGACGGTGAACGTCGCGTGCCTGCGCATCTTCTTTGAACAGATGGCTTTGCTTGCCACGCGCGAGAATATCTTCCAGCAGCGTTAATGCCGATTTGTTGATTTCACGGATGCTGGTGGACTGACGGATAAACCGGCCGCGCAGCATGTTTTCCGTTGAAACAATACGAATGAATTCCGGATGTGAGACGTGGAAATCAAAGCTGGCTTCGACCAGTTTGACGATAGCTTCAGCGGGCGGAAATGACGAGAGATCCAGATCCAGCTCGTGCTGACGGATACCGCGGTAAACGTGCTCCAGCACCAGCATGTACAACGCTTCTTTGGTCTTGTAGTGATAGACCACCATACGTTTCGTGGTGCTGGCGTTGGAAGCGATATTTTCCATGCGTGCGCCCATCAGACCGGATTCTGCGAATTCAGCCAAAGCGCTGTCAAAAATGCGCTGCTTCAGTCCTATCGGATCATTTTTACGTCCCGGCGCCGGGGAACTTTGGCTGCTCAGCGTCTTATCCTCATCATTAACCACATTCACGCCACAGAGATTAACCATTGCGTCGCTCAGTTACAATCCGTGCGTTCATACAACGCCTCTGCACTTGACGAACGTGGCATGAGGGTCCACTACTGTAAGTATCGAAGCCTGACTTAAAGGACGCTATTTTGCCTGCAACCACCCGTTTACGTTCAATTGCGACAGTTTCAGTACCAGGAACCTTGCCTGAAAAGCTCACGGCGATAGCTGCTGCGGGATTTGATGGTGTGGAAATATTCGAAGATGATTTGCTTAAAAGTCCGGTCAAGCCGGTGGCTATCCGTAATCTCGCCGATTCCCTCGGCTTGCGTATTTTCCTGCTGCAGCCTTTCCGCGATTTCGAAGGCGTTCCGGCAGAAAAACGTATCGAAAAACTCGCCAGCGCGCGCCGTCAGTTTGATCTGATGCGCGAGCTGGGCTGCGATCATTTGCTGGTGTGCAGCAACACCGATCCAGAAAGCTCACCGGAGCGGGATGTGCAGATTGCCGATCTCGCCGCGCTGGCTGAAATGGCGGAGCCTTATGATATCCGTATCGGCTTTGAAGCGCTGGCGTGGGGCAAACACATCAACCGCTACCGGCAGGCGTGGGATCGCGTACGTGAGGTGAACAATCCGGCGCTGGGCATTGTGCTCGACAGCTTCCATATTCTCGCCACGGGCGACAATCTTGACCGGCTGGACGAAGTGCCGCTGGATAAAATCAGCTTCCTGCAACTGGCTGATGCGCCCTACAAAGACATGAACGTGCAGCAATGGAGCCGCAGTTATCGCTGTTATCCGGGGCAGGGTGATTTACCGCTGGTGGATTTCGTCAGCACGCTGAACCGAAAAGGCTTCACCGGGCCGTGGTCGCTTGAAATCTTCAATGATAAAACCCTGCCGCTGGCAGATGGCCTGCGATCCTTAGCTGAGCTGGAAAAGCGGATGCAGGCTTACGAAAATTCGCTCAGCGAGTAATCTGATACCCCATCTGACGCCAGATCCCCGGCAGTTCGCGCATGTCGTGGAAAGTCGTCACCAGCGGGTGATCCAGCGGCGGGTTATGCGGATCGGCGCAGTAGTAAAACACCGGGATGCCTGCGGTGATCCCGGCCTGTGCGCCTGCCACGGAATCTTCTACCAGAATGCAGTTTTCCACCGGCACATTCATGACCTCGGCGGCTTTGTACAATACCGCCGGATCGGGCTTCCAGCGTTGCAAATCGTAGCCGCTGAACAGCTTATCGCCCATGAAAGGCAGCAAACCGGTCAGGCCGAGCGAGTGCTGCATTTTGGTGACCGGGCCGTTGGAGACGACGCACATTGGCACGGTAATGTGTTCCAGCAGTTCACGCGCACCGTCAATAGGCTCAAGTTTAGTGTCGAAAAGCCGCGCAACGTGCTGGCGGAACACCACTTCCATTTCTTCTTTCGGCACATCGATACCGTGCTCTTTATTGACGATCGCGACGATTTCGTAAAGTTTGACGCCTTTGTATTTCTTATACATTTCGTCGAAAGAAACCGTCACACCAAAATGCGCGAACATTTCGACGTAGGCTTCGCAGCACAACAATTCACTGTCCACCAGCGTACCGTCGCAATCAAAAAAGACACATTCAACCTGTGACATACTTTCTCCCTGTGAGCGTTTCATCTATTGGCGTGCATTATGGCACTGTACCCGAACGATAGATTTAATCCCATACATCCAGTGCTGGCGCTTTCGGGCTAAAATCCTTAGGATACCCCCCGATTGTTTTTCCCCCATTTTGGAACTCACCAATGAGCACACCACAGAGCAATGCGACTGCGGGTAAAGGTCTGGCTGAACGTCTGTTTAAACTGACGCAGCACGGCACCACCGTACGCACCGAAACTATCGCCGGTTTAACTACCTTCCTGACCATGGTCTATATCGTTTTCGTGAACCCGCAGATCCTGGGTGTTGCGGGGATGGATAAACAGGCCGTGTTCGTGACCACCTGCCTGATTGCCGCGTTCGGCAGCATCCTGATGGGCGTGATCGCCAACCTTCCGGTCGCTCTGGCACCGGCGATGGGTCTGAATGCGTTCTTTGCTTTTGTGGTCGTGGGCGCGATGGGCGTTTCCTGGCAGATCGGGATGGGCGCGATTTTCTGGGGCGCGGTCGGTTTGCTGCTGCTGACCATTTTCCGCATCCGTTACTGGATGATTGCCAATATTCCGGTCAGTCTGCGCGTGGGCATTACCGCCGGTATCGGGCTGTTTATCGGCATGATGGGGCTGAAAAACGCCGGCATTATCGTTCCGAACCCTGACACCATCGTCACCATCGGTAATCTGACCTCGCACAACGTGCTGCTGGGCGTACTCGGGTTCTTCATTATTGCCGTGCTGGCGTCGCGAAACTTCCATGCCTCTGTGCTGGTGTCGATTATTGTCACCACCGTGATTGGCCTGATGATTGGCGACGTGCATTACACCGGTTTCTGGTCGATGCCGCCGAGCATTACCACGGTTGTCGGACAGGTGGATCTGAAAGGCGCGCTGAATATCGGTCTGGCGGGCGTCATCTTCTCCTTCATGCTGGTGAACCTGTTTGACTCCTCCGGCACGCTGATCGGCGTGACCGACAAGGCCGGTCTGGCGGACGAGAAAGGTAAATTCCCGCAGATGAAACAGGCGCTGTATGTAGACAGCGTATCTTCCGTTGCCGGCGCATTTATCGGCACGTCTTCTGTGGGCGCTTACATTGAAAGCACCTCCGGCGTGTCCGTCGGCGGCCGTACCGGTCTGACTGCGGTTGTCACCGGTTTGCTGTTCCTGCTGGTGATCTTCATTTCCCCGCTGGCCGGCATGGTGCCGGAATACGCCGCAGCGGGTGCGCTGATTTATGTCGGCGTACTGATGACTTCCAGCCTGGCGCGCGTGTCATGGGATGACCTGACCGAAGCCGTTCCGGCGTTCGTCACTGCGGTGATGATGCCGTTCAGCTTCTCGATCACTGAAGGTATCGCGCTGGGCTTCATCTCTTACGTGGTGATGAAACTGGGCACCGGCCGCTGGAAAGAAATCAGCCCATGTGTGGTTGTGGTTGCGCTGCTGTTCGTGCTGAAAATCGCGTTCGTAGACGGGCATTAATCCGCTGACGTCTGCTTAACGCCGATAAAAAAACAGCCCGCATTTGCGGGCTGTTTGCATTTCTGATGACCGGAATTATTTGCTGACGCGGCGGGTATAGTCGGCAAATGCCGTCAGCTGGCCGCGCAGGAAATCCAGTGTCCCCTGATCAACCACTTCGCCTGTCTGCTCATCCACTTTGCTCTGAATGACGCCACCCATAAATTCAGGTTTGTTCATGACCATGGCATCAAGGAAAACCAGGATCTGGCGCAGGTGATACTGGCAGCGTGCGCCACCGACCGGCCCCATTGAGCTGGTTTGGATCAGCACGGGCTTTCCGGCCAGCGGCTGGTTTGGCAGACGTGAAATCCAGTCGATGGCATTTTTCAGGCCACCCGGTACGGAATAGTTATATTCCGGCGTGACGATAATGACGCCATCCGCCTGACGGATTTGTTCCGCAATCGCTTCAACATCCGCCGGAAAGCCTTCTTCCTGCTGAATATCCGCATCATAGAGTGGAATGGCACCGATCGAAGGTAATGCTTCAATCACGATGCCCTCAGGGGCGACATTCGGCAATGTACGCGCCACCATGCCGTTGTATGACGCTTTACGAAGACTACCTAACAGTGTGACAAACTTCAGTGGTGTAACTGACATGGCTAACTCCTGTTATGGATGATTTTACGAAAGGAACTGCCTGTAACCATAAACGAAAAACGGGTCGACGAGCGTAAACATAAGTGAAGTTTTATTTAGCAGGCGGCAGGCTGATGAATTTCATAAAGTGCGGTGATTCGGACTGCTGATCTGTGGAAAGTGTTTGTGTGCGGGTGAAACCGTTTTCGGGTTCATAGCGCCAGCACTGCAACCGGATTATCGAGGGGGATTGCGCGCATGACCAGGTTATCGACCCTTCAATATCACTCATTACCTGCGCCTCCGGTGTCACGGCAGACCGCAAACGGCCAGAAGCCGGATTCAGGCTGAGCGTCAGCGGACCCTGATCGTTGAGGCCGGACATCTTCAGCATGCTCTGGCGGATACACCACAGTTGCAGCGAGGATTCCACAGGATCGGATTGCATGGCAATCCAGGTTTTCTCCACCGCAGAAAGCTGTAACTGCTGTTGCGGATTCACCAGCGCACTGCGGGCATGAATGATTTCGAGATCCAGACCGACTTTCCCTTCACTGCTGATTAAGACACCGACAGTGCTACCGGCATACGCCAGGCTGAAATCAGGGAGATCAAGGGATTCGAAACTCGGACGACCGCTGGGTAAGGTGATCACGTTAGGAAGTTCAGCAATTCCGTACAGGTAGAAAATCATTTCTGCCAGAAGCACGCGGCCGTTTAAGAAACGCTTGCGCTGTTTTTCGGAAAGGTGTTTTGCGAATAATACGATCTCTTTGGGCAACCGGTGTGTATCCGGTTCTGCATCCGTCATTGCCCATCTTGCAAAATGGCACGCCATTGTTCACTCCATGATTAATGGTTCGACCGTATTTTCTCAATTGTTCTAAAGAATAACATTAAGAGAAATCATTAAAAACCGCTTAAAACTCGCAGTGGCGCACACTTTATTCACTTTTCAGACAAATTTTCATCACCGTAAAGTGAAACAAATCACAGTTTTAATCGCCAGTTGAGAAGAAATCTCATCGGAATGATGTTCTGGATTTTCACTCATACGATCCGGGTGCCAGATATATCTACTATAGCAACATAAAGAAACGTCAGAAAATGCCGTTACTAGTTAAGCAGCGATCTCGCTGCTTCGCCTGTGAGTACCCTAAAATGTTAAAAACAACGCAATCCCGCTTTATCGCATTGATCAGCTTGTTTTTTATTGTGCTGGTCATCGTTACGCTTATCGTGATCCAGGTCTTTATTGCTCCTCAGCTGAAACAAACCGAAAGTAATCTGGTGGCTAACCAGGTGGATGATGTGGCCGTCGCCATTAACGATCGCCTGAATAAAGTTGAGTCTCAGGTACGCACCATCACCCAGACCGTCGCACAAATGGACAGCGACAGTATCGACCGGCTGCTGCCTGCTCTGGTTGATCAGTACGGTGATGCCGCCGTGTTTGGAGGCGGTATCTGGCCGTTGCCGAATCAGCGCGACCCGGCAAAAATCAAATTCAGCACCTTCTTTGCCCGAAACAGTAATAATCAGCTGACGGTGAATACTTTCTGGAACAGCGCAGAATCGCCGAACTATTTCGATCAGTCCTGGTATCTCGCCGCCTCCAAAGGTGAAAAGGGGCAGTGCGTCTGGGCTCCGGCCTATTTCGATGACGCCAGCACCCAGCCACGCACCAACTGTGCGATGCCGATTTATAAAGGCGACAAACAGTGGGGCGTTGCCACTATCGACGTGACGCTGGGCTTCTTTAACCAGCTGGTGACGGAAATGGAGAAAAAGGTTCACGCGACAATTTATATTGTGGAGAAAGACGGCACCATTGTCGGGACCAGCCATTCCACGGATGAAAAGCTGCCGAAACTGGCGTCGCTGGGCGAAGCCTCTCCGCTGGCGATGCAGATCCGCAAAAGCCTCGACCAGATTAACGATCAATCCTCTCTGGTGGCGGATTACGACAACGACGGCACGTCGCATACGATGTTCATGAGTAACATTCAGGGCCCGTGGTATATCGCGACCGATATGCCGACCAGTCAGTTGCTGGCGCGCAGCCATAGCATTCTGAGGAGTCTCGGGCTGGTACAAATCCCGATGGTCTTACTGCTGCTGATTGTGCTGATTGCGGCGATTAAAGTGTTTATGCGCCAGCTTGCCGCACTGAATAAAAATATCGCTCAGCTTTCAGCGGGCGGCGCGGATTTAACCCGACGCTTACCGGACAGCCGCAGCCCTGAGTTCAATCAGATCAACCAGAGTTTCAACAGCTTCCTGTCTTTCCTGCAATCCATTTTGCGTCAGGTCGGCGACAGCAGTCTGGCGATCACTTCAGCTTCGCGCCAGATTGCCAGCGGTAACCTGGACTTGTCTGCGCGAACTGAAGAACAGGCCAGTTCTATTGTCGAAACGGCAGCCTCAATGGAACAGCTGACCAGCACCGTTAAGCAAAACGCAGCCAATGCGGAGGGCGCTAACCAGCTGGCACGTGACGCATCGGCAGTCGCGGAAAAAGGTTCGGAAGTGGTGAAACAGGTGGTTGAAACGATGGGGTCGATCACCCGTTCCTCCCACAAAATTGTCGATATCATCAGTGTTATTGACGGCATCGCTTTCCAGACCAACATTCTGGCGCTGAATGCGGCGGTAGAAGCAGCACGTGCCGGTGAACAGGGGCGCGGTTTTGCCGTGGTGGCCTCCGAAGTGCGCAGTCTGGCGCAACGCTCGGCGACCTCTGCGCGTGAAATCAAAAAGCTGATTGAAGATTCTGTGGCGGATATTTCCACCGGCAGCAATCTGGTGGCAACGGCGGGGACGACAATGGATGAAGTCATGGGCGGCGTGAACAACGTGGCGACACTGATGAACGAAATCATGTCTTCCAGTCAGGAGCAAAGTCTGGGCATTGAGCAGGTTAACGTGGCTATTACGCAGCTGGATAACGCCACGCAGCAGAACGCCGCGCTGGTCGAACAGGTTTCTGCCGCTGCGCAGGCGATGCAGGATCAGACCGTTCAGCTTGAAACCGTGGTTGCGGGCTTTAAGCTTTAATTACGTCTGATGAAAAGTGTTTAGCGTTGAGCGGTAAGTGAGCGATCACTTACCGCTTTTTATTTTACGCCATACTCAGTAAAAGTCGTTTTCCGTCATGAAGTTAATCAGGCTGGTCAGTTTGGCTCGTGGCCTGAAATCAGGCAGATAAACCAGATGCACCACCCGGGGCTTCGGGATAAAAGACTCCAGCACCGGGATCAGCTTGCCGCTGGCGATATCCTCCGCCAGCAGGACTTTGGGCTGCAACAGCAAACCGGCGCCCTCCAGTGCCGCAGCACGCAGCGCATGACCGTCGTTGGACACATAGCGGCTGTTAACCGGCCACGCTGACGTGGTGCGTTCTGTATTCGCCAGATGCCAGCCTTCGCTCTGATTCCAGACGGTATGCACCAGACATGGGTGCGTTTTCAGGTCTTCAGGCGTCGCGGGCGTGCCGAACTGCTGCAAATAGCCTGGAGACGCGCAGATCACCATTTCATAAGGCTTCAGAGGCTTCGCCACCAGACGGTCGTCGCCGATTTCGCCAATACGAATTGCTGCATCAAAACCTTCGCCGATCAAATCCACCCTCGCGTTACTCAGTATCAGCTCCACATTCACTTTCGGGTGTGTTTGCAGATAACGGGCCAGCATCGGCGCTATAACGCTCGAGCCAAGGGATACCGGCGCGCTGACCCGCAGCAATCCGGTCGGCACACTTTGCAGGCTTTCCATCGCGTTTTCCGTGAATTTCATCTGCTCCAGCACCCGTTTGCCGTTTTCATAAAACACTTCACCGGCATCGGTCAGGCTTTGCCTGCGCGTGGTGCGCTGCAACAGGCGGGCATTGAGATGTTTTTCCAGTTGCTGAATATGTTTACCGACCATCACCGCCGAAATCCCCAGTTTTTCCGCCGCAGTGCTGAAATTTCCGGTTTCTACTACGCTGACAAAGACTTCAATATTCCGCAGCTTATCCACATTACAAACCCTGAGTTAGTACAGAACGAATAATACGAGTCTATATCTAACTCTCAGTTTGGTGAAAGATGATCCAACAAATAACGTTGAGGAAGCTGTGATGAAAATTCTAGTGATTGGCGGGACGGGTACATTGGGTAAAGCGGTGATCCGGGAATTCGGCGCAGAACATGAAATTATCACTGCAGGCAAGACGCGCGGTGATTTTCAGGTCGATATCACCGATGAATACAGCGTAAAAGCGCTTTTCAATAGTACCGGGAAAGTCGATGCGATTATCGCCACTACCGGCAGCCTGCACTTTGGCCCGCTGACTGAAATGACCGCAGAGCAATTCAATATCGGCTTGCAGGATAAACTGCTCGGGCAGGTGCGTATTGCGCTGATCGGTCAGTCATTCCTCAACGATGGCGGCTCCGTCACGCTGACCAGCGGGATCATTGCTGATGAACCTATCCGTCAGGGCGCAAACGCCACCACGGTAAATGCGGCCGTGGAAGGTTTTGTCCGTGGTGCGGCGATTGAACTGCCACGCGGCATCCGCATCAACGTGGTCAGCCCGACCGTAGTAGAAGAGTCGCTGAAAGCTTACGGTCCGTTCTTCTCGGGCTTTGAAGCCGCTCCGGCAGCACGGGTGGCGAAAGCGTATCGCCGCAGCGTGGAAGGGGCGCAGACCGGACGCGTTTATAAAGTCTGGTAAGCTGTAATACTTTGAATACAATAAAAAACCCACATTTTGCAATGTGGGTTTTGTCTGATGCGAATGTCGGATTACTTACCGATACAGAAGCTGGAGAAGATGCGCCCCAGCAAGTCATCCGACGTAAATTCGCCGGTGATTTCGCTCAGCGACTGCTGCGCCATGCGCAGTTCTTCTGCCAGTAATTCACCGGCCCGGGCGCCAAGCAGCTGGTCTTTACCCTGAACCAGATGCTGTGCGGCGTCTTCCAGTGCGTGCAGATGACGGCGACGGGCGAGGAATCCACCTTCCATATTGTGATTAAAGCCCATGACCTGTTTCAGATGGTCACGCAGCAGATCAACGCCATCGCCGGTACGGGCGGAAAGGCGAATAAGTGAGTGACCATTCACTTCTGTTTGCCCCAGTGCTTCGCCGGTGATATCGGCTTTATTGCGCACAACGACAATCGGTAAAGACGCTGGCAGGCGGGCCATAAACTCTGGCCAGATTTCCGCGGGCTCGGTCGCAGCGGTTGTCGTGCCATCAACCATAAACAGCACTAAATCAGCCTGTTCGATCTCATTCCATGCACGTTCGATACCAATGCGCTCAACTTCATCGCTGGCTTCTCGTAAACCTGCGGTGTCGATGATATGCAGCGGCATACCGTCGAGGTGGATGTGTTCGCGCAAAACGTCACGCGTAGTGCCCGCGATATCGGTAACGATCGCCGCTTCACGTCCGGCCAGCGCGTTCAGCAGGCTGGATTTACCGGCGTTCGGACGCCCGGCAATCACCACTTTCATCCCTTCGCGCAGCAAGCTGCCCTGACGTGCTTCAGCACGCACCGCATCCAGATCGCCCATCACTGTATTGAGTTTGGCTTCGATTTTGCCGTCAGACAGGAAGTCGATCTCTTCATCCGGGAAGTCGATAGCGGCTTCAACAAAGATCCGCAGGTGAGTGAGTGCTTCCACCAGATGATGAATACGGTGAGAGAAAGCGCCCTGAAGTGAGTTAACTGCAGAACGTGCGGCCTGCTCGGAACTGGCGTCGATAAGATCGGCAATCGCCTCTGCCTGCGCCAGATCGAGCTTATCGTTGAGGAAAGCACGCTCAGAGAATTCGCCCGGACGCGCAATGCGCACGTTTTCCAGCGCGATAATGCGTTTAAGCAGCAAATCCAGGATCACAGGGCCGCCGTGGCCTTGCAGCTCAAGCACGTCTTCACCGGTGAAAGAGTTCGGGCCCGGAAACCACAGCGCGATGCCCTGATCCAGCGTGCTGCCGTCTGCATCCTGAAACGGCAGATAATCGGCATAACGCGGCTTGGGCAGTTTACCTAAGACAGCCTGTGCCACATCACGCGCCGCACGGCCGGAAATGCGCAAAATGCCCACACCACCGCGGCCGGGTGGGGTTGCCTGGGCAATAATGGTATCTGAGGTGCTCATAGCAATGATCTCTGTTGGTCTTTTTACGGATATGCAAAAGGCGGTCAAATGACCGCCTTTGTCTTTTATCATCAAGTTTAGCGGTCAGGACGAAAGCCGCCCTGACATTCACTTATGATTTTTTCTTGTCGCGGCTGTGCAGGCCACGTTTTTCCAGCCCGCGATAAATCAGCTGCTGCTGGAGAATGGTTACCAGGTTACTGACGATGTAATACACCACCAGACCGGACGGGAACCACAGGAAGAACACGGTGAAGATGACCGGCATGAAGGTCATGATCTTCTGCTGCATCGGGTCGGTGACGGTGGTCGGCGACATCTTCTGAATGAAGAACATCGTGATACCCATCAGAACCGGCAGAATGTAGTACGGGTCTTGCGCTGACAGGTCATGGATCCACAGGATGAATGGCGCGTGGCGCAATTCAATGGAACCAGACAGCATGTAATACAGTGCCAGGAAGATTGGCATCTGAATAACCAGCGGCAGACAACCACCCAGCGGGTTCACTTTCTCAGACTTATACAGCGCCATCATTTCCTGACTCATGCGCTGTTTGTCATCACCGATACGTTCACGCATGGCGGCCAGTTTTGGCTGCAGCATACGCATTTTCGCCATCGACGTGTACTGAGCGCGGGTCAGTGGATACATGATACCGCGGACAATAAAGGTGATTACGATGATCGAGAAGCCCCAGTTACCGACGAACCCTTGAATGAATTTCAACAGTTTGAACAGTGGCTGAGAGATGAACCATAACCAACCGTAGTCAACAGTCAGATCAAGGTGAGGCGCGATTGCCGCCATCTTGTCCTGAATTTCCGGGCCAACCCACAGAGTGGAAGCCACTTGTTGTTGTGCGCCTGGTGCAACGGTAAACGGCGTGCCTTTGAAACCAATCGAAGAAATGCCGTTGTTGGTGCTGGTAAAGAAAGTATTGGTGTCTTTCGCTGACGGGATCCATGCAGTCGCAAAGTACTGCTGCAGCATCGCAACCCAACCGCCCTGAGTGGTGACATTCAGCACTTCGCTCTTATCGAACGCGTACTTCTGATATTTGTCATCACTTGAGGAGTATGCCGCGCCGCGGAACGTGTGCAGAGCAAAGTTATTGCTGCCGGTGTCACGGTGCTTAGGCAATTCGGTGGTTTGTTTCAGCTGACCGAACAGAGTCAGTTCAAGCGGAGCTGCTGTGGTGTTGTTGATATTGTATTCAACACTCACCGCGTAAGAGCCACGTTTGATCACGAAGGTTTTGGTGTAAATCGCACCGTTTGCCGCCGTGTAAGTCATCGGAATGCGCAGTTCAGACTGGCCTTCAGACATCGTGAAGGTATCCGAGCTGGTCTGGAACAGAGGACGTTCACCGTTAGCCGGATTATCAGGACCGTTTTTACCTGTCAGACCGCTTTGTGCCTGATAGATGAAATTAGGAGTGGTTTCCAGTAACTGGAAAGGCTGGTCAGAGCCTAAAGTCGTCGGGTAAGCCTTCAGCAGAGCCTGCTCAATGTCGCCACCACGGGTGTTGATTGTTAATGACAGCACATCACTGTTAACTGTAATTAATTTGCCCTGTCCGCTACCAGGAACAGCCTGGTTAGCAGCATCACCGTTTGCAGTGTTCGCAGTCTGTTGCGTGGTCTGGTTGGCCGGTTGCGGAGCGTGGTCCGTTTGCCATGCCTGCCAGATCATGAAAGACACGAACAGCAGAGCGATGAGGAAAAGATTGCGTTGCGAATCCATCGTTAGAGTTCTCTGTTATTGTCGGTTTTCGGCGGTACGGGGTCATCACCACCTGGGTTCAAAGGATGGCATTTTAATACGCGTTTCAAAGTCAACCAACTGCCTTTTAACATGCCAAAACGACCAATTGCTTCAATACCGTATTGAGAGCAGGTTGGTCGAAAGCGGCAATGTGGCCCGAGCAACGGACTGATGAATAACTGATAACCACGTATCAGCTTTATCAGGATGCGGGAGCCTGTCGGCAATGTCGACGCCATAATTTCTCCAACGCTTCCGTCAGCGCGCGATTATCTAAATCGGCGACACCCTTCTTGGCGACCACCACAAAATCCATCGACGGCAGCGTATGCTGATTCAACCGGAAACTTTCGCGGGTTAGGCGTTTAATCCGATTGCGTTCATGTGCGCGTTTGACGTGTTTTTTTGCGACGGTGAGACCGATGCGGGGATGCCCCAGCTCGTTCAGGCGGCCGAGTATAGTGATTTGCGGCGTGCCAGCCCGTTGTGGCTGCTGGAAGACGAAAGTGAAATGACGGGGAGTTAACAAACGTAACTCCCTGGGAAAAGCGAGCTTAACCACTAAATAGGTTAGCTTTTATTACTTAGAAGCTGACAGACGGGTACGGCCTTTCGCACGACGGCGAGCCAGAACCTGACGACCATTTTTGGTGGCCATACGAGCACGGAAGCCGTGGCTACGGTTGCGCTTCAATACGGACGGTTGGAAAGTGCGTTTCATGGCGATTTCTACCTAAACTTAAATTATTACTGATCAGTAAACGCGAAGACATTTCGGCAAAAAAAGACCGGTGCCTTTGTCGCAACATATAAAGAAGCGGGATTGTAATAACTGTACAGTCCTGAGTCAATTTACATTGCCAGAAATGGTTCAAGTGTTTACCAGAATTGCCCGTGGTCACACCGCAATATCCATCTGGTTATGACCATCAGGAACACAGGCTTCACACGTAGGGCTGAAGATTATACGGACTCTGCCGTAAATCGCAAGGATCCTCGCCTGATCCTTATCCACAGGGCGGAGATCTTTCTCGCAATGTGATGAAATTTAGCTCAGCGGACTCCTATTTTTCCACCACAGTGATGATTACATCGCCTATTTTAAAAAGGATCGGCTAAGCTTACCCACTTGCCGACCGCTGCCTGTGGATAAAAAGGATCTAAACTGTCAGGAAGGGGAGGATCTCTGTGTCGGATTGCGTTATGATCCGCCATTCCGATCGCGATCCCGGCTGGGTAGCTTTCGACACAAACCGTAAAAAGCGGTTCGCACGTGACTTTACGCCACTGACAGGGTGGTGAGAGAAATTTCCCCCATCCCCTTATACAGGCAGGCGGGACGTGTGCCAAAAATCATGATTTAAAAAATATCCTGATCCTTTTCTTTTTTGATACTTGTTCGAGTGGAGTCCGCCGTGTCACTTTCGCTTTGGCAGCAATGTCTTGCCCGTTTGCAGGATGAACTACCTGCCACAGAATTCAGTATGTGGATACGCCCCCTGCAGGCGGAACTCAACGACAATACGCTGGCGCTTTACGCCCCGAATCGTTTTGTCCTTGATTGGGTTCGTGACAAATACTTAAACAATATTAACGGCTTGCTCAACGATTTCTGCGGGGCGGATGCGCCGTTGCTGCGTTTTGAAGTCGGCAGCAAACCCATGATTCAGCGCGTCAGTCAACCCGTTGCGGCCAGCGTCAGTTCTCAGACTGCGCCCGCTATTCCGCGTCTGGCGCCTTCACGTCCGAGCTGGGACAGTTCGCCTGTTCAGCCCGAGCTTTCATACCGCTCGAACGTCAATCCAAAACACACTTTTGACAACTTTGTAGAAGGTAAGTCTAACCAGCTGGCCCGCGCGGCGGCGCGTCAGGTGGCGGACAATCCGGGCGGTGCCTACAACCCGCTCTTCCTTTATGGTGGCACCGGTCTGGGTAAAACCCACTTATTGCATGCGGTCGGTAACGGCATCATGGCGCGTAAAGCCAATGCCAAAGTGGTGTACATGCACTCCGAGCGCTTTGTGCAGGACATGGTAAAAGCCCTGCAAAACAATGCCATTGAAGAGTTCAAACGTTACTACCGTTCTGTCGATGCGTTGCTCATCGATGACATCCAATTCTTTGCTAATAAAGAACGTTCCCAGGAAGAGTTCTTCCACACCTTTAATGCCCTGCTGGAAGGCAATCAGCAGATCATCCTGACCTCGGATCGTTATCCAAAAGAGATCAACGGTGTTGAAGATCGTCTGAAATCGCGTTTCGGCTGGGGCCTGACGGTGGCGATCGAACCGCCAGAATTAGAAACCCGCGTGGCGATCCTTATGAAAAAGGCCGACGAGAACGATATCCGTCTGCCGGGCGAAGTTGCCTTCTTTATTGCTAAACGTCTGCGTTCTAATGTGCGTGAGCTTGAAGGCGCACTGAACCGTGTGATCGCCAATGCCAACTTTACCGGCCGTGCGATTACCATCGACTTCGTTCGTGAAGCGTTGCGCGATTTGTTAGCGCTTCAGGAGAAGCTGGTCACTATCGATAATATTCAGAAAACAGTGGCCGAATATTATAAAATCAAGGTCGCTGACCTGCTTTCCAAACGGCGCTCCCGTTCGGTAGCCCGCCCACGCCAGATGGCGATGGCGCTGGCGAAAGAGCTGACCAACCACAGCCTGCCAGAAATCGGCGATGCGTTCGGTGGTCGGGACCATACCACGGTGTTGCACGCCTGCCGTAAAATCGAGCAGTTGCGTGAAGAAAGTCACGACATCAAAGAAGATTTCTCCAACTTAATCAGAACATTATCTTCCTAGCGCTATGAAATTTATTGTTGAACGTGAGCATTTGCTGAAACCACTGCAACAGGTCAGTAGCCCGCTGGGTGGACGACCGACGTTGCCTATTCTGGGTAACCTGTTATTACAGGTGACGGATGGCGCGTTGTCGCTGACCGGGACGGATTTGGAAATGGAGATGGTGGCGAAAGTCGCGCTGTCTCAGCCACATGAAGCGGGTGCCACCACGGTACCGGCGCGTAAATTCTTTGATATCTGCCGTGGATTGCCCGAAGGCGCGGAAATTTCCGTCGCACTCGACGGCGATCGCATGCTGGTAAAATCAGGCCGCAGCCGTTTCTCGCTGTCGACCTTACCGGCGACAGATTTCCCTAATCTCGACGACTGGCAAAGCGAAGTAGAATTCACCCTGCCGCAGGCCACGTTGAAACGTCTGATCGAAGCCACGCAGTTTTCTATGGCGCATCAGGACGTTCGTTATTATTTAAACGGCATGCTGTTCGAAACCGAAGGTGAAGAATTGCGTACTGTTGCGACCGACGGTCACCGTCTGGCCGTATGTTCTATGCCAATCGGCCAGTCTCTGCCTTCGCATTCAGTCATCGTACCGCGTAAAGGCGTGATGGAACTGGTGCGTCTGCTTGACGGCGGTGACACCACATTGCAACTGCAAATCGGCAGCAACAATATCCGTGCTCACGTCGGCGACTTTATCTTTACGTCCAAACTGGTTGACGGTCGTTTCCCTGACTATCGCCGCGTGTTGCCGAAAAATCCGGACAAAACGCTGCAGGCCGGGTGCGATTTGCTGAAACAGGCATTTGCCCGTGCAGCCATCCTGTCCAATGAAAAATTCCGTGGCGTGCGTTTGTATGTCAGCCATAACCAGCTGAAAATCACCGCGAATAACCCTGAGCAGGAAGAAGCAGAAGAAATTCTGGATGTCGGCTACGAAGGCACCGAAATGGAAATCGGCTTTAACGTCAGTTACGTGCTCGATGTGCTGAATGCGCTCAAGTGCGAAGACGTTAATCTGCTGCTGACAGACTCTGTTTCCAGCGTGCAGATCGAAGACGCTGCGAGCCAGTCGGCCGCGTACGTCGTTATGCCAATGAGGCTCTGATCGGGCTATCTTACTTGTCATTTTGCGATTGGGCAGTGCTCGCAATGCTCACGTACTTGAGTACGCTCCGCTTGTTGTGCGCTGTCCGCACGCAAACTGACCGCGACGAAGACGCCCTGGAATTGGTTTAGATGGCCTTAACGCGCTTACTGATAAAAGATTTCCGCAACATCGAGGCGGCGGATTTAGATCCGTCGCCCGGTTTTAACTTTCTGGTCGGTCCCAATGGCAGCGGTAAAACCAGCGTGCTCGAAGCGGTCTATACGCTGGGGCATGGCCGCGCTTTTCGCAGTTTGCAGGCCGGACGCGTTATCCGTCACGATCAGCCGGAGTTTGTTCTTCACGCCCGTGTAGATGACGGCGGCGATCGTGAGTTGTCGATTGGCCTGAGCAAAAGCCGCCAGGGCGACAGCAAAGTGCGCATTGATGGCACTGACGGTCATAAAGTGTCTGAACTGGCACAAATGCTGCCAATGCAACTGATCACACCCGAAGGTTTCACCCTGCTCAACGGCGGGCCGAAGTACCGACGGGCATTTATTGACTGGGGTTGTTTTCATCACGACCCCGGTTTTTTTATCGCCTGGAGCAACCTGCGACGGTTACTCAAGCAGCGCAACGCCGCGCTGCGCCAGGTGAGTCGTTATGCGCAAATTCGTGCCTGGGATCAGGAACTGATCCCGTTAGCCGAGCGTATTAGCGAATGGCGGGCAGCGTACAGCGACGCGATCGCGGCTGATATCAGCGCGACCTGCGCACAATTCCTGCCTGAATTCGCCCTCAGTTTTTCTTTCCAGCGTGGATGGGACAAGGAAACTGAGTACGGCGAGTTGCTGGAGCGTAATTTTGAGCGCGACAGAGCCTTAACCTATACCGCATCAGGCCCGCATAAAGCGGATTTCCGCATTCGTGCCGACGGCACGCCGGTGGAAGATTTACTGTCCCGTGGACAGCTGAAGCTACTGATGTGTGCGCTGAGACTGGCGCAGGGTGAGTTTCTCACCCGACAGAGCGGGCGGCGTTGCCTGTATCTTCTTGACGATTTTGCCTCTGAGCTGGACGCCGACCGACGTCGGTTGCTGGCCGATCGCCTGAAAGCCACCCAGGCACAGGTTTTTGTCAGTGCGATAAGCGCTGAGCAAGTGACCGACATGATGGGTGAAAAGGGCAAGATGTTCCGCGTGGAACAAGGTAAAATAGCCGTTCTATCACAGGACTAAAAATGAGCGAGAAACGTTGATGTCGAATTCTTATGACTCCTCAAGTATCAAGGTATTAAAAGGGCTGGACGCGGTGCGTAAGCGCCCCGGCATGTATATCGGCGATACCGATGACGGCACTGGTCTGCACCACATGGTATTCGAGGTTGTGGACAACGCTATCGACGAAGCCCTCGCGGGCCACTGTAAAGAGATTCAGGTCACGATCCATGCGGATAACTCTGTTTCCGTACAGGATGATGGTCGTGGCATTCCGACCGGTATTCATGAAGAAGAGGGCGTTTCTGCTGCTCAGGTCATCATGACCGTTCTTCATGCCGGCGGTAAATTTGACGATAACTCGTATAAAGTTTCCGGTGGTTTGCATGGCGTGGGTGTTTCCGTCGTTAACGCCCTGTCGGAAAAACTGGAACTGGTTATCCGCCGCGAAGGCAAAGTCCATACTCAGACTTACGTGCACGGTGAGCCTCAGGATCCGCTGAAAGTGATTGGCGATACTGACGTGACCGGTACCACGGTACGTTTCTGGCCAAGCTTCAACACCTTCACCAATCACACCGAATTCGAGTATGACATTCTGGCGAAACGCCTGCGCGAACTGTCATTCCTGAACTCCGGCGTGGCTATCCGCCTGCTGGACAAGCGTGATGGTAAAAACGATCACTTCCATTATGAAGGCGGTATCAAAGCTTTCGTGGAATATCTGAACAAAAACAAAACCCCAATCCATCCGACCGTGTTCTATTTCTCCACGGTAAAAGATGACATTGGCGTTGAAGTGGCGTTGCAGTGGAACGATGGTTTCCAGGAAAACATTTACTGCTTCACCAACAACATTCCACAGCGCGATGGCGGGACTCACTTAGCCGGTTTCCGTTCGGCGATGACCCGTACCCTGAACGCGTACATGGATAAAGAAGGCTACAGCAAGAAATCTAAAATCAGCGCCACCGGTGACGATGCCCGTGAAGGCCTGATTGCTGTGGTGTCGGTGAAGGTTCCGGATCCTAAGTTCTCTTCTCAGACCAAAGACAAACTGGTTTCTTCCGAAGTGAAAACGGCCGTTGAAACGCTGATGAACGAGAAGCTGGTGGATTACCTGATGGAAAACCCGTCAGACGCCAAAATCGTTGTTGGTAAAATCATCGACGCAGCGCGTGCCCGTGAAGCGGCGCGTAAAGCGCGTGAAATGACCCGTCGTAAAGGCGCGCTGGACCTGGCTGGCTTGCCAGGCAAACTGGCGGACTGTCAGGAACGCGACCCGGCTCACTCCGAACTGTACTTAGTGGAAGGGGACTCAGCGGGCGGCTCTGCAAAACAAGGCCGTAACCGTAAGAACCAGGCGATTCTGCCGTTGAAAGGCAAAATCCTCAACGTTGAGAAAGCGCGCTTCGACAAAATGCTCTCTTCTCAGGAAGTGGCCACGCTGATTACCGCACTCGGTTGCGGCATTGGCCGTGACGAATACAACCCGGACAAACTGCGCTATCACAGCATCATCATCATGACCGATGCCGACGTCGATGGTTCACACATCCGTACCCTGCTGCTGACCTTCTTCTACCGTCAGATGCCTGAAATTGTAGAACGTGGCCACGTGTTCATCGCACAGCCGCCGTTGTACAAAGTGAAAAAAGGCAAGCAGGAACAGTATATTAAAGACGACGAAGCGATGGATCAGTATCAGATTTCCATCGCCATGGACGGGGCAACGTTACACGCCAACGCCCATGCACCGGCCCTGGCGGGTGAACCGCTGGAGAAACTGGTGGCTGAACATCACAGCGTGCAGAAAATGATTGGCCGTATGGAACGTCGTTATCCGCGTGCGCTGCTGAACAACCTGATCTATCAGCCAACCCTGCCGGGTGCGGATCTGACTGATCAGGCGAAAGTTCAGGCCTGGATGGAATCGCTGGTAGCGCGCCTCAACGAGAAAGAGCAGCACGGCAGTTCTTACAGCGCGATCGTGCGTGAAAACCGCGAACATCAGCTGTTCGAACCGGTTCTGCGTATTCGTACGCACGGTGTCGATACGGATTACGATCTGGATGCAGACTTCATTCAGGGCGGCGAATACCGCAAAATCTGTGCGCTGGGCGAACAGCTGCGCGGCCTGATCGAAGAAGACGCTTACATCGAACGTGGCGAACGCCGTCAGCCAGTGACCAGCTTCGAACAGGCGCTGGAATGGCTGGTGAAAGAGTCCCGTCGTGGTCTGTCGATTCAGCGATATAAAGGTCTGGGCGAAATGAACCCTGATCAGCTGTGGGAAACCACCATGGATCCTGAGCAACGTCGCATGTTGCGTGTGACCGTGAAAGATGCCATTGCCGCTGACCAGTTGTTCACCACGCTGATGGGTGATGCGGTTGAACCGCGCCGCGCCTTCATCGAAGAGAACGCGCTGAAAGCTGCCAACATCGATATCTGATAATCGATATCTGATCAAGGTATGAGCTGATACAGAGTCCGAACCGGGAAACCGCTTCGGACTTTTTTTCGTCTGTGCGAACCCGCTTTCCGGCTGGCTTTACAGCGGGTAATCGCGATAGCATTGAGGAAGATTTCTTAAACTCTGAGGATGCTATGGCTATTGAATTAATTGCAATTGATATGGACGGGACGTTGCTCAATCCGCAGCATGAAGTGACGCCTGCCGTTAAAAAAGCGTTGTCAGAAGCACGGGCGAAAGGTGTGCAAATCGTTCTGGCGACCGGCCGTCCGTTCGTCGGCGTGCAGCGTTACCTGATGGAACTGGATTTGCAGCAGGACGGTTGTTACTGCATCACCAATAACGGTGCGCTGGTGCATAATGCGAAAGATGGCAGCGTGATTGCCGAAGTATCCCTCAGGATTGACGATTATCACTACTTTGAACAACTGGCGCGCGAGCTGGGTGTGCATTTCCATGCACTGACTAAGACTGACCTGTTTACCGCCAACCGCTTTATCAGCAAATACAGCGTTCATGAATCTTTCACCACCGGCATTCCGTTGCAATTCTGCCCGGCAGACGAAATGGATCCGGCACTGACCTTCCCGAAAGTGATGATGATTGATGATCCTGAACTGCTGGATCGCGCCATCAGTCAGCTTCCCGCTGAAGCCAAAGAACGCTACACCATCATGAAAAGTTCGCCGTACTTCCTCGAAATTCTGGATAAACGCGTCAATAAAGGTGAAGGCGTGAAAGTGCTGGCGGAAAAACTGGGTATCGCGCGCGAGAGTGTAATGACGCTGGGCGACCAGGAAAATGACATCGCTATGCTGGAATACGCCGGAATTGGTGTCGCGATGGGCAATGCGCTGGACAGCGTGAAAGCCGTCAGCCAGTTCGTCACCAAAACCAACACCGAAGACGGTGTGGCATTTGCGGTCGAGAAGTTTGTTCTGAACGACTGAGTTGGCAGAAAGGAACCTCGCAGCCATGGAAAAACAATTAACTTCTGCTGCCCGCGGGCATCAGCTGACTAACATTAATGTCTGGACGCCGGACAGCCAGTGGCTGGTGTACGACGTGCGTCCGCATGGCGGTTCTTTCACCGGCTCAACCATTGAGCGGGTGAATGTCGAAACCGGTGAAGCGGAAGTGGTTTATCAGGCGCAAGATGGCGCACACGTGGGTGTGGTAACGGTCAGCCCCGACCTTCCCGCCCGTTATGCATTTATTCATGGCCCGGAAAATCCGGATGCCAGCTGGCAGTACGATTTTCACCATCGCCGCGGCGTTATCGTGTCTGACCCCGCGTGCGAAAAGGCGGTCACGCTGGATGCGATGGATATCACCGCGCCTTATACCGCCGGCGCCCTGCGCGGCGGCACGCACGTCCACGTTTTCAGTCCGGATGGTTCGCGTCTGAGTTTTACCTATAACGACCATGTTTTGCATGAACTGGATCCGGCTCGCGACCTGCGCAATGTCGGTATCGCCCTTTCCGGCTATCCCGTTACGCCACCAAAGCATCACTCTCGTGAATACGATGGCAGCCATTACAGCGTACTGGTCAGCGAAACAACGCCTGCTCCTCAGCCGGCCAGCAATGATATCAACCGCGCTTATGAAGAAGGCTGGATCGGGCAGGAAGGCTATGTAAAAGCCGACGGTTCCCGGCAGCGCTGGGCGCTGGCCTTTATCGGCGATACCCTTTCTGCTGATGGCGAAAAGCATCCGGAAATCTTCGTGGTGGATTTACCTGAGAACGATGCGGATTATCGTCAGGCGGGTGATAAACCTTTGCAAGGCACGCCGGAAACATTGCCTGCGCCACCGTCTGGCGTGAAGCAAAGACGTATCACGTTCACTGAAAAGGGTATTGCCCTGCAACCACGTCACTGGCTGCGCGCGTCAGCAAATGGCGCACAGATTGCGTTTCTGATGAAGGATAAAAACGATGTGGTTCAGGTCTGGACGGTGTCACCCAACGGCGGCGAACCGGTGCAGATCAGCCATTCTGACAACGGCATTCAGTCGGCATTCAGCTGGAGCCCGGACGGAAAGTCGCTGGCGCTGGTCTGCGATAACAGCGTGATGCGCCTGGATGTTAAAAGCGGAGAAATGCAGCGGTTAACGCAGAGAACGGAGATTGCGCCTTGCGCCGATGCGGTAGTGTATTCACCGGATGGCGGCAAAGTGGCGTTTATGCGCCAGTGCGGGGAATTCGCTCAGATTTTTGTTACCGACGCTCAGTAGCTCATAGAGTAAACCGGCCAGGCTCTGAAACGATCCCATCATGTTGGCCGGTTTTTTTACGCTTATTTTTTATGTGCCGAAGACTTATGTCCGCGATCGGTGGTGGTCATTGGCGGAACGTGGTCAATATCCACGCCGTTGCTCAGCGCAATATTGTGTTCTTCACTCGCTCTGACGCGATCGCGCGTCGTCACTTTTCCGCTGCGGTAATAATCATAAGGCAGTAATACCGTATCCAGCAGGGCGCTGAACGGTAAATCAATGAGCAGCAGAGGCGTCATCGCCCAGCTGGTATCATCGCTTTTCATCATATTCACATCAGCACGTGCGCCTGAATAATATCCGGTGTCTCCCCCGGTATGGCTCATCACGCTGGAACAACCGCTCGTCGCTAAAAAAACACATCCTGTCATCAGCGGCGTCAGTGCAAATTTCATCATTTTAGAACTCATCTTATGCTGTCAGGCTGAGCTTTTAAGTCAAAGTGACTTATACCACTCAGCACAAAAAATTAACAAAGCAAGCTGTAGCTCTGTGGCTGCGATCCCATTAAGTGTAATTACTATTTGAAATCTTGCAGGAAACTGCCTGCTCACCCTGGCTTTTCGCCATGACCTGTCATGTATTTTGGCTGTCAGCATATAAACAACAGCCAAATTTTTTTGTTTTTACCGGCTTGAAAAAATCCCTTTCGTCTCCATTTTTACTGTACGACGCAGGAGGAGGAACGCCGGAAGGGTTCTCCTGTCATCACTGCGACGCTGGCCTGTCCGAATGGAAGGCTATTTAAAAATACTCGCTGAATATCAGGAGAAGTGGGCATGCGTAATTTTGATTTATCCCCGTTATACCGTTCTGCCATTGGTTTTGACCGTTTATTTAATCTTATCGAATCGGGTCAGAATCAGGGTGGCGGCTATCCCCCATATAATGTCGAGCTGGTTGACGAAAACCATTACCGGATTGCTATCGCGGTCGCGGGTTTTGCCGAGTCAGAGCTGGACATCACGGCCCATGACAACATGCTGGTGGTGAAAGGCGCACATGCACCGACTGAAACCGACCGCACTTATTTATATCAGGGCATCGCTGAACGTAATTTCGAACGCAAATTCCAGCTGGCGGAACATATCCAAATAAAAGCCGCCAATTTGTCGAACGGTTTGCTGTATATCGATCTGGAACGCATCGTTCCTGAAACGTCCAAACCGCGGCGTATCGAAATCCGCTGATTTGTCGGCAATAGGTGTCGGCAATAAGTACCGGCACTAAGTCTCAGGCGGCCATCGTTATTGACCGCCAGAAAATGAAAAAGTTTAGGCTCGCCGTCAGGGAGCTGCGCCGTCATATCCAGACAGGATGACGGAATGTTAAATCTCGCTTCTAAGAAGGAGTTATACCATGCGTAATTACGATATTTCCCCATTACTGCGTCAGTGGATTGGTTTCGATAAATTAGCCAGTTCAATGCAGGGCGCGGATCAGGCTTTTCCTCCGTACAATATTGAAAAGTCTGATGATAATCATTATCGCATTTCACTGGCGCTGGCCGGTTTCCAGCAGAGCGAGCTGAATATTGAAGTCGAAGGGCCGCGTTTAACCGTCAGCGGTACGCCTGCTCAGCCGGAAACAAAAGTGGAATATCTGCATCAGGGATTAGTGATCAAGCCTTTCACCCTGAGCTTTACTCTGGCAGAGCATATGCACGTATCGGCAGCTGAATTTACCAATGGCCTGCTGCATATCAGTCTGGTACGAGATGTTCCGGAAGCGTTGCAGCCGCAGAAAATTGCGATTGGTACTGAAAAACCTGCGCTGGAAAATACGTCGGCTTAAGACGTGATCTGTTTATGTTCCCCCGGTAAGGGGGAACATAAAACAGCGTATGACGAGGGGAGTATTATCTTAATCAGTAAGTAAAACGAGAGATAATTATTATGTTGAATTTCTTATAAACCTCATTAAATATAAAGCAAAGATAAGATTTAAAAGACTCCCGCCCGACTTCTGTGTCGGGGTAGGATATTTCACCGAAATTAGAATCAAAAAACTTTATCCTTTTTTGCCCGGTGGTGAGACTTACTGAATGTCCGCTGCCCCCGCCTCTGATGCTTAACTGGTAGCCAAAGTTCGAATCAATCTGTTTCATTAAGGCTTCTATTCTTTCCTCAACGTCTTCAACCGGTGACAGTTCAATTCTGCTGATAAAGTTAATATTTCCCTGAACCTTTACCAACAACTTAATAGCATCGGCAGTAGTGACGTATTCTATCTGTTTGGGTACAGCTATCTTTTTGGTATTGCTGACTGCTGATGCGCCATTTTGTGCCGTTGCCTGGGATTTTGCCTGTTCAGCCGCAACCTTTCTCGCCAGACTGATCTCACCATATTGTTCCTGATAATTCATGATGCCCAGTGTGAGCCGATGGCACTCAGGGGAATCAAGATATTGTTTGAATGTGCTCCAGTTATGTCCTTTAACCAGATAGGCCGCAGACAGGCCAAGGCACACACCTCGTAAACCATATAATTCTTTATTCATCCACGGAAGTCGGAAGCTACCAATCCAGGCTCCTGCCAGGTTTCTGGGGTTATCGCTTACCCAGTGATTTTTCCGCATATAGGCATCTTGATCAAAAGGAGAGTATTGACCATGAGTTTGAGAGGCAAATAGCGCTAATTTATTTTCTATAGGCATGGGTAATTTTTCTAAGAGTTAATTTATGAATGAAGTCTTACGAAAAGTAGGGTTTCATACTAAGGTTTTTTCATAAGCGAAGTGCTTAATGATAAATTAAGGATATGCCTATAGTGATGTGATTTTCTTAATGTCTTGTTTTGTCTATATAAATTACAAATGTGGTTATGATATTTTTCTTAATAATACAATTTATAATATCAATTTATTACGATTCCTTCCCTGAACTGAAATTTCCCGCAGATTGTCAGGAGCTGGCTAATGTGAAATGTTTATGCCAGGCGTTGAAAACACAAAATCCTGAATAGCACCGAAAACCTACTCTGGAATATCATGCTGAACAAGGTTTATTCTGTTAGTGCTTCGTTTCAGAAGGCACTGTTTTACAAGGTACAGAAAGAAAATCATTCTCTTTAGCAGGTATAACGGGAAATTGACAATTCTTTATACCTTGGATAACGGTCTTCTAAGAGTAAAGCCAGAGCGACCTTAAAGTATTCACGTCCTTCCGCCGTATCGGGATATGAAAACTCTCCCTGATTAGGATCGAAGAATTTTATCCTTTTCCTTCCGGTTGTAATAGCCACAGCATGTCCGCCACCAGGACGGTGCATGTTTATTCTGTATTTAAAGTTAGAAGCAATATGTGCCATCAGAACATCTATTCTTTCCATAGTATTTTCAATGGGTTTTAAACGCACTATATCGATAAAGTTAATCCCACCTTGAACTTTTACAATGTGATTGAAGGCCTCTGAGGAAGAGAGGTAGGTTATATTTTTTGGCGCTTCTGCCTTTTTTTTATGAGTAAACCGGCTAAATAATGATTTATTCTGTTTCACAGGGATTTGCGTTTTTGCAAGCGCCGCTGCCCGGTTTTGTGCCTGTATTACATCACCATATTGTTCCTGATAGTTCATAATGCCAAGCGTGAGTCTGTGGCATTCCGGGGTATCCAGATATTGTTTAAACGTGCTCCAGTTCTGTCCTTTGATCAGATAAGCGGCGGATAACCCAAGGCATGCTCCCTGTAAGCCATACATTGTTTGGTTAGTCCTCGGATCAGTAAAACTGCCAATCCAGGCACCGGGCAGATTTCTTGGATTATTGCTCATCCAGTTATTTTTCTGCGCATATTGAGCCTGACTGAAACTATGGCTCTCGCCATCTGTTCTGGATATAAAGTTTGATAATTTCTTGAACATAAATATGATTTTTATATGGTTTAAGATTGAGGCGTGAGAACAAATCACATTAAAAGATTGATTTATACACTACAGGTTTTTTATATTAATATACTTAAAGTTCAATTAAGTTTTTGTTTATTTGACTTTTTTATCTCATTAATCAATGGTTTTAAGAAGAAAAATAATTCCAGGGCTGCAATAAATTTTTTGTTATCAGGAAATAATAAATGAGGCGTGTAATAGAAAGAGGTGGGGTAAGTATTTATTTTATTTAGTAATAATGATTACGCTTATAAAAAAGGTCTGGAAAAGGTTAAACACCTCTTCCAGACCTAAACTCATAAGTGATAATCGACTCTCAACCTTCCGCGTGCGCTTTTTCCACTTCTTCCGCCAGAATCTTCACGCCGCGCTCGATCTGATCCGCATCAGGCACGTAGTTCATGCGCATACATTGATGCGTGTGCGGCCACGGATGTTCCAGCCCCGGGAAGAAATAATCGCCCGGCACCATCAGCACACCGCGCTGTTTAAGGCGCTGATACAGCACTTCGGTGGTGATCGGCAAATCTTTGAACCACAGCCACAGGAAAATCGCACCTTCCGGTTTGTGGATCAGACAACGTTCTTCCGGCAGATGACGGCGCAGCGTAGCGATAGTTTCCTGCACGCGCTGGAAATAGAACGGTTTGATGACCTCGTTTGAAAGGCGCAGTAAATCGCCACGCGCAATCATCTCATGGGCAATCGCCGGTCCGACGCTGCCCGGAGACAGGCTGATAATGCCGTTCATGTTACTGATCGCTTTGATGATTTTCTCATCGGCAATCACGATGCCGCAGCGTGAGCCCGGCAGGCCGAGTTTCGACAGACTCATGCACAGAATAATATTCGGGTTCCATAACGGCGTCGCGTCAGTGAATACAATGCCGGGGAACGGCACGCCATAGGCGTTATCGATAAGTAACGGAATATCTTTCTGCTGTGCCAGTGCATCGAGGCGGATCAGCTCTTCGTCGGTAATCACGTTGCCGGTCGGGTTGGTCGGACGGGAAACGCAGATCAGGCCGATATCATCAGTAATATTCAGATGATCGAAATCGACGTGATACTTGAACTGGCCTTCCGGCAGCAATTCGATGTTTGGCTTAGCTGAAACAAACAGATTTTCGTCCAGACCGGCGTCGGCATAACCGAGGTATTCCGGTGCCAGCGGGAACAACACTTTTGACATACTCCCGTCGGCACGGCGTCCGGCGAACAGGTTGAACAAATAGAAGAAGGCGCTCTGGCTGCCGTTGGTCAGTGCGATGTTTTGCGCGTCAAGCTGCCAGCCGAGCTCTTTCTGTAACATCTCTGCCAGCGCATGACGCAACACATCTTTGCCCTGCGGCCCGTCGTAATTGCACAGCGCTTCGGTCAGCTTGCCAGCGGCCAGCATTTCCGACAGCAGCGTCTGGAAATAATCCTGCATCTCAGGAATTTGCGCCGGATTGCCCCCGCCCAGCATCACGGCGCCGGGAGTGCGCAGACCGTCATTCATATCGCCCATCAGGCGTGTGATGCCTGAAAAACGGGTAAATTTGTCACCGAAAGCAGAAAACGTCATAGAAAACTTTGTATGTTATCAAAATGTGTCTTCCACCATAACGCCTGCAGCAAAACAGTGCAATCGGACCAGCGGGTTTTGACGCGGAGAAGTATTAAAAAAGATGAATACGGAAAATCATTCACTGTATTTTTTGGAATATCCCTGAACGGATCCCTTTATGCTTAATGACGGAGTAATAAAAAACGGCTTATGATATTTTTTCTCCCTTGGCATAATTATGTTTAAGAATATATAAATCAGGTTGATAAAATGAAAAGAAGCATACTTATACTGAATATCTTTACGGCAGGCGGAGGAGACTATGCGCTGGGAAAGAAAATAAAAGACATCGCGCGGAGCACCCAGTCTGAGGGGGCGTTAATTACGGTAAATGCCAAAACCAGATATATTAATATCCAGGGGAAGGAAGTGTTAAATCCGGGTAAAAAATTGAATTATGATGACCCGGTGGTTATTGTGACGCCCCACAGTCTCCTGTCTCCCGATGTATTATCGACAGTGCTGGCTGATCTTTTCTATCAGCTGGAAATAATAACATGCAATACCATTATTCTGATTGATGAAATGGATGTCACCCGGGATGCGGCTTCATCTGATCGTGATTATAAAGCGGCCCTGTTGAGTCTGTGCTTCGAAAACATCATTGTCCAGAGCCTCGGATTCACTAAGAAATCGTTGGGTTATTTACCCATGCCTGAGCAGGAAGTTATCAATATACAAAAATCAGCAAAACAGGAAATCATTAAATTACTGGATAGTTACAACTTATCGTTGCCGGTAAATTGTAGTTTATATCTTGCCTATTTAAGTTCTGATACCGTGACAACCTGCGCTCAGATTTTTATTATTAATTCGTTGATAGAAGACAGTGGCTTACCGAATAATTCAGCTTATGTCCTGGTGTGCAGGGAAAAAGGAAGTATTGAACGATTGCTGAAAAACCTCAAAGAATCCTTATCAGGGTCAATTTATAATGATTTGTTTTCTGAATGTCATTATTCAACCATGAAAGACGAAAATATATTCCAGTGCCACGGTTTTTCCCGCGGTACGGGGAAGAAAAAAGTACATATCGTTATTACCCAAACCATTCCCGGCACGACGTTTAAAAATCTGACCAGTATCAGCAAGACCGGCATGATGTCGGGCGATCAAAGCCTTTCCGACTATTTGTCACTGAAAAAACGTTTACCTTATTACGACAAGCAAACCTGGAAAGACCCTCTTATTAAAGGATTGAAAGTCCGTGCCCGTGAACTGGGGGGAGAAGAGTTGCTCAACAAATTTAAGTCGATGGTCGCCGGAAGAAAGGCCTTTACTGGCAGCCTGTCCTTTAAGCTCCTGGCACCCGACGATGTCCCGACGCTGTCACTGAAAAACAGTCTTCATGCGTTTAACAACGAAATATATGCAAGAAAAGCTGACGGAAAAATCAGAGAGATATTGATGAGGTACCTCTGACCCTTCGAAGAATAATCGGGAGACCGGCCACAGGATTGCGCCCGGACCGGTCTTGCCCACTCTTAATCTTACTTCTTCAGAACTTCCGGATTCACGCAGAACTGTTTCACGTCACCTTTCAGGGCGGCGATCAGGTTATCCACTGCGCAGGCCGCCATATCGTAACGGGTTTCATGCGTTGCGGAACCGATATGCGGCAGCGCCACCACGTTTGGCAGGCTCAGCAGCGGAGAATCTTTTGGCAACGGCTCAGTCTCGAACACGTCCATGCCTGCGCCATAAATCGTACCGGCTTTCAGTGCTTCGATCAGGGCCGGTTCATCAATGACCGGGCCACGGCCTGCGCTGACCAGAATCGCGCTGGATTTCATTTTCGCCAGTTCTTTCTTACCGATCAGATGGAAGGTTTGTTCGGTCATTGGCAGCAAGATACAGACGAAATCAGACTCTTTCAGCAACTCGTCCAGCTCGCATTTACGTGCGCCATACTTCTCTTCCGCTTCTTTATGCTGGCTGCGTGCGTTATACAAAATCGGCATGTCGAAACCGAAATGCGCACGTTGCGCCAGCGCCAGACCGATACGGCCCATGCCGACGATACCCATGGTTTTGTGGTGAACATCGATGCCGAACCAGTCTTCGCCAATGTTTTCGTTCCACTCACCGGCTTTTACGCGCTCGGCCACATTCACCACGCGGCGGGCGGTAGATAGCACCAGTGCCATCACGGTATCAGCGACGGTATCGGTCAGCGCCGTCGGTGTGTGCATCATCGGGATTTCGCGACGGGTCAGTTCTGCCACGTCAAAGTTATCGTAGCCGACGGAAATGGTAGAAACCCCACGCAGACGCGGTGCATGGTCGAACAACTCTTTATCGATTTTTCCGCCAGAACCCAGCAGCCCTTCTGCGTTTTGCAGAGCATCAAAAACCTCCGCACGGTTTTTGTCAGTGATGCCATCGAATTCGGTAATAGCAAAATGCTCTTCAAGACGTTGATGCAAATCGGCAGGCAGTTTTTTGTACAGAACAATTGACGGCTTATTCATTACAAACTCCAACTCTTTAAATGAGTATTTTCAGATTTTCAGGTTAAGGAAACTTTCCCTTTCGGTTTCATTGCGGCCTTTCGTGGCCTGACGACCAGGGTTAATCCCGCAGAAAGCAGCAGCGAGACGGCCATAAAAATAAATGAGGCTGCCGGGCTTCCGGTGCTGCCGTTCAGATAGCCGACAAACCAGGAACCAAAGAACGAGCCCAGCGCACCCAGGCTGTTGATTAAGGCCATGGCGCCGCCGGACACATTCTTCGGCAGCATTTCAGGAATAATGGCGAAGAACGGACCATACGGGGCATACATTACGGCAGCGGCGACTACCAGTAAACTGTACGAAAGCCAGAAATTGTTTGTGCCAGCGGCCCAGGATCCAAAGAACGCCAGGGCGCCGACCAGCAACAGCGGCCAGACAAACAGCTTACGGTTTTGCATTTTGTCTGATGCCCATGACACCAGAATCATCGCGATGGTGGCTGCCAGATAAGGAGCCGAGGACAACCAGCCCGCTTCGACCATGCCCATCGACTTACCATCACGCAAAATAGACGGCAGCCAGAGCACAAAGCCATACACGCCGATGCTCCAGAAGAAATATTGCAGACAGAGGAAAATCACATTCCGCGAGCGGAAGGCTTCGCGGTAACCGCCGACTGCCTGAATGTCTTTCTGTTCTTCTTCCAGCTGTTCGGCCAGGGCTTTTTTCTCCTGCTCACTCAGCCAGCTGACTTCTTCGGGTTTATCTTTGACGCTGAACCACCAGATAATCGCCCAGATCACCGCCGGAATGCCTTCAAAGATAAACATTTCCCGCCAGCCAAATGATTTGATCAGATAGCCGGAAAGCACCGACATCCACAGCACCGTGACCGGATTACCCAAAATCAAAAACGTATTGGCGCGCGAGCGTTCGGATTTCGTAAACCAGTTGCTGATGTACACCAGCATAGCGGGCATGACAGCGGCTTCCACCACGCCGAGGGCAAAGCGGATCACCGCCAGCATCGGGATATTCGTCACCACGCCGGTCAGCGAAGCAAAACCGCCCCACAGCAATAAACACCAGAAAATCAGTTTCTTAACGCTGCGCCGTTCGGCATAAATCGTGCCGGGGATCTGGAAGAAAAAGTAGCCGAGGAAAAACAGGGCACCGAGCAGGGAGGACATGCCTTTGGTGATGTGAAGATCATCATTGATACCGGCCGCCGACGCGAAACTGAAGTTTGAGCGGTCGACATACGCCAGACTGTAAGTGATGAACACGATTGGCATGATGTACCACCAGCGGCGCGAGGCCAGTCTGGACTTGTTCATAACGGTATCTCCTGATAATGCCTCAGCCTTCCCCGCACCGGTGAGGGTGCCGCGAAATCAGCCGCGTAAAACGTCCACGTAATGGCGCGTTACGGCGATCAAATCATCCCCTTCAAGCGGGAATTCGATGCCGCGCGGAACATCCTGAGGCAACATTTTCAATAAGGGTTCCCAGCTGCCATCGCTGTTATCGAGCGCCACGGCATGCCATTTACCGGCACGTTTTTCCGCTGCTTTTACATGGACATAACCGACATGACGTGCCAGACGCTCAGCGGCAATCGCCGGATCCTGTCCGACCCACAGCCAGTTGGCCATGTCGAAAGTCATACTCAATGGCAAATGCAGGGATTCCGCGGCAAACATGAAGGCATTGATGCGCGACAGAATTCCGCATTCCGGGGTCTGATCGTTCTCCACTACCAGCTTCACCGGGCTGGATGCCAGCACCACTTTCAGCGGTGTCAGATCCTGACCCGGTTCAAATTCACCGAGTGAAAACTTAATCGTGCGGGCATTGAGAATGCGCGCCTCTTCAAAATATTGTGGTGCATCAGGATTAAGCTCGCCACCCATCAAAAACAGCGGGAAGGGCACCGAGTAAACCGCAAACAATCCGTGATGCTGAATTTTTTCCGCCAGCGCCGGTAACGTATCCAGCTCCTGCGGGGAGAACAATTCACGGCGGATTTCCACGCCATCGGCTTTTGCCGCGGCAATGACAGAAAGCAGTTCAGCCTGACCACCGAGGTCTTTCACCACGCTGTTGCCGTAGGCGGCGGTGACAATGACGATTTCTCTTTTCATGAACGTTTTTCCTGTGTGGGCGCGCTGCCAATAAGGTGCAGGCAATCATTTCGACACCTCATTTTAGTCAAGCAAATGAGACGTCGTGCCGTTGTTAACGTTTTGTTTCGTTTTATACAACCTAATTGGAACCGGTTCCAGACGACAGAACAAAAGCCCGAAAATATGATCCCGCTCACGAAGAACGGGCAGGAAATCGGGAAGTAAAAGGGATCAGCGAGCTGCGGTAGAACCGCGCGCAATGAGTTCGCCGGAGAACTCCAGGTCTTTAACCGGCTCAGTATTGCCCTGAATGCGGGTCACCAGTTGTCTGAGCGCCGCCACGCCCATGTCGTAAGTGGGTTGCTTGAGGGTGGTAATGCCGACGCCCGCCAGATCGGCCCACACCAGTTCATCGAAACCGGATAAACCGATGTCCGGCCCCCAGCGGAGATTCAGCCGCTGCATGGCGCGCGCGACCTGTAACGTCAGTGCGCCATTCACGCACATCACCGCTTTGTGTTTATCTGCGTGTCGTGCGACAAATTCGCGCAGCAAATTGTCCAGCCCTTCGGTGTTATACAGCTCAATCTCACCCTGTTCGCCCGTCAGTTGCGGGGATTGCTGCATCCGTTGCAGAAACGTGCGCAGGCGGTCGAAACGGGTATTGACGGTGGCGGGTTCGCTGACGAAAAGCAGTGCTTCGAAACCCTGCTTTACGAGGTGATCGGTCATCATCTGTGTGGCTTCGACGTTTTTCAGGCCGATGACGTCGCAGGCAAAATTCGCGACTTTGCGGTCGATCAGCACCATCGGTAAATTGGCCTGTTGCAGCGTGGAAATCGCCGCTTCGCGCATGCCCACGGCGTTCACCACAATGCCATCCACGCGATAACTGCTGAGCAGTTGCAGGTAATGCTTTTCCTGATCCAGCTCGTTGTTGGTGTTGCACACCAGCAGCGTCAGCCCTTCCTGACGGCAGGCGGTTTCAACGCCGCGCATCACATCGACAGAATAGGGATTGGTAATATCAGCGAGGATCAGCCCGATAAGACGCGTCTGGCCGCTTTTCAGGCTGCGCGCCATCTGGCTCGGCTGATAATCGAGCAGGGAGATTGCCCGCCCGATGCGCTCTTTCAGCGAATCGGACAGCAGGTGTTGTTCACCGTTGAGATAACGTGAAACGCTGGTTTTACCCGTTTTAGCGGCGCTGGCGACGTCACGTATCGTTGCCCGAACCGCCGCGCCCGGTTCCTGTTTTTTACTCACAGCCTTTCTCCCCTCATGCTTGTCCCACGGAGACTAGCACAGAGTGCCGAAAGGCTGCATCCCGTAAGTCAGCGCAATCCTTCTGCCGTCTGGACGCCGGAAACCGCATCGGACTTCGGTCTGCTGCTCAGCGTAAAGGCCGAAATGATCGTCACGCCAAAGGCAATACCACCGAGGATCAGATAGGTATCGCTGAAGCCGATGCGGTCGTACAAGTTACCAGCGAAGGCCGAAAGGAAAATCGCTGCCAGCTGTTTGGCAAAGTTAAATCCGATCAGATAAATGGTCGCCGAGAACCGGACGTCAAAAATCTGCGTGATGTATTTGAACACACCGACCAGCAGGAACGGCACTTCCAGCGCGTGCAGCATTTTCAGCAGGATCACTTCGATGGCCGTGGTCGCAAATGAAGAACCGACAATGCGGATCGACATAATCGTACCCGCCAGCAGCAACGTATTTTTTGCGCCGATGCGGTTAATAATCCACGGAGAACAGAACATAATCAGCGCGTTACACAACTCACCGGCGGTGGTGACGTAGCCGAACATTTCCGTGCCCTGTTGCGGAGAAGCAAAGAAGGTTTTGAAGAACGTCGCGAACTGCTGATCAAACACGTCATACACGCAGGCCACGCCAATTACATACAAAATCAGCATCCACAGTTTGCGCTCTTTCAGTAACAACGCCGCAGTTTTCAGCGAGAATTGCGGCTGATTGGCACCGAGTTTATCCAGCACCTGCGCGTTTTTGTTTTCCTGCGGGCGGGCAATCAGCAGCAAAATCATCAAAATGATCGCCGCGCCGGAACCCATCCAGAACACGATGTCCGGATTGATGTTAAACAGCACGCCCGCCGTCGAGGCGCAAATTCCCCAGCCGAAACAACCGAACATCCGCGCCTTGCCGTATTCAAATGAGCTGTTGCGGCTGACTCTTTCGATATACGCCTCAGTTGCGCCGGAACCGCCCGCGAACACGAAACCGATATAGGCGCCGCCGAGAATGGCCCCGAGCACAATATTCAGTTTTAACAACGGCGCGAAGACGTAAATGAAGAACGGCGCAAACAGGAACAGCAGCACGGCGATGACCCACAGAAGATGTTTTTTCAGGCCGAGCTTGTCAGAAATGATGCCGAATATCGGCTGAAACAGAATAGCGAACAGCGACATGCTGGAAAACACGATGCCGGTTTCCGTTTTACTCAGGCCGATCACGTCAGAAAGCCAGATCGGTAAAAACGGATAACAGGTCGCCATAATGAAGAAATAGAGGAAGAAATAGCTGCCGAATATCCAGAAGTTAGTATTGTTTTTATAGAAGCAACGATCGGAAGTTTGTGTAGGGTTCATAGTGATTTCCTTGCCGAAACCATGAAAACCGGCACTGTCGTACCGGCGTTTTTTGTTGTTATCTGATTTCTTCGAAGCCCAGAAGCAGGGCGCTTTCCGGATCCAGCACCGGCAACGCCAGCCCGGCATTCGCCAGCCATTCACCGCACAGCACCGGCGATTCATGCAGCCAGGCCGGTTGCACGCGCATGGTGTGACCGCTCCCGCCGCCTTTCAGCAACGGCGGTTCATCCAGCACCGTCACGCGATAACGTGCTTCAGGTTTCAGCCCCGGCACCCGTAACGATCCGGGCAATGACCAGGTCGGCATCGCCAGCTGGCTGATCAGAAATACTGCGCTGCCGGCGTTTTTACTGACCACGCCGTTAATCAGCATCGTCTCGTCATGCGTATCCACGCGGTAAACATCGCCGCTGTGTAATAACGGGCGCAGCTGCTGATGCAGGCGGGTGTATTTCGCAAAACCGGCGCGCTCCGCCTCGCCTTCTTTCACCGGATCCAGCTCAATGCCCATGTGACCGAACAACGCCGTCAGGCCGCGGAATTCAATGCTGTGCTGGCGCGAGGTGGCGTGGCACTGCTTGTTGCCGATGTGCGATCCCATCACTTCCGGCGGGAAGAAATAGCTCATGCCACGCTGAATTTTCTGCCGCTCCAGCGCGTCGTTATTGTCAGATGTCCAGAAGCGATGGCTGCGTTTGAGCACCTCGAAATCAATACGGCCACCGCCGGACGCGCAGGATTCAAACTCGATGTGCGGGAAGCGTTCGCCCAGCACATCCAGCAGACGGTAAAACTCATGCGTTTGTGCCGTCAGCGCCGCGCGGCCTTCGTGACCGGGCTGAACGATTTCGCGGTTCATGTCCCATTTCACGTAATTCACATCGTGTTCGCCGAGCAGCCAGCTCATACGTTCCACCAGATAATCAAAGACCTGCGGATTATTCAGATCGAGCACGAACTGATGACGGCCGCTCGGTTGCTGATAACCGGGCAATGCCAGCAGCCAGTCGGGATGGGCGCGATATAAATCGGAATCCGGGTTAATCATTTCCGGTTCGACCCAGATACCAAATTCCATGCCGAGATTTTTGACGTGGTCGATCACCGGTTTCAGGCCGTGCGGGTATTTCTTCTCATCGAGATACCAGTCACCCAGCGCGGCGCGGTCGTGGTCGCGGCCACGGAACCAGCCGTCGTCGATAATGAAGCGTTCCACGCCTAACGCGGCGGACTCAGTCGCCATCTGCATGATGTAGTCTGGATCGTGATCGAAATAAATCCCTTCCCAGGTGTTGAGATGTACCGGACGCGGTTTCTCAGCCGGGAAGCGCAAAATCTGTTCGCGCACAAAGCGGTGGAATTGCTGACTCATGCGGTTCAGGCCGCTGGCGGAATAGCTGGCGTAAAGCCACGGCGTTTCCAGCGTTTCACCTTGTTCAAGCCGTTGTTCACCGGGGAAATACAACGCTTCGGCCTGCACCAGACGCCGGCCGTCGATTTTGATGTCAGCGCGCAGACGATGGTTGCCGCTCCAGCCCAGATGCATCCCCCAGACTTCGCCCTGTTCTTCGCTGAAACCCCGATGACCGATCATCATCGCCGGGAAATATTCGGAAGACGTTTTACCGCGCCGGTTTTCCTGAATGATGCCGCCGTGATCCAGCAGCGTGCGGTGCGGCTGAAACTCCTTGATCCAGCGGCCATGAAACGCCATTACTTCGGCGGCGCGTTCCGGCAGCGGCAGCGTCACGGCCAGCCGCGTCACCTGATAGGTGCCAGGCTTGAGATTGGTCAGCGCGTTACGCATCTGCAAAACGCCGCTGTCATCGAGGCGCAACTCGCTGCGAAATTGCAGCCCGGCGATCGCGTCTTCGGTGGTGATGGTGAGCTGGTTTTCGTCGTGCTTTACCTGCGTGGTATTGAACACCGGCGACCAGTCCAGCCCGTCGCGATGGCCTTCCACGCCCGGTGTGCCGAAAGAACCGCGTCCGGAATCCGCGCTGACATTCACCGGCGCTTCCACATCAATCCGGCCATTGGGCACGGCGCGGCTCAGCGAAATGATGTCATCTGCGGAAAACTGACTGAGGCGGTTTCCCCAGTAAAGAATTTCGGCGTAAGGCGTGCAACGGACGATCAGGCTGGTATGCCCGCCGGTTAAATGAACAATCTGGTTTTCCATATAGTCACTGCTCCACAGAAAGATTTGCGCTGATAAGACGCGATCAGGTGGAGTAACTATTGATCCGAAACGTTTCGGATGGGAAATGTGCAGGTTAAAAACTGTGATATAGGGTGGAAAAATAATCTAAGGGGGAAATATCAGCGTGGTGGATGGACGGTGACGCCCGCCTGCAATTCCGGTTGCCAGAGAACCTGCAAATTTTTCAGCGGTTCGTTGCGGATCAGCGCCATGGTCATGGTAGCGATTTGTAACCCGACCGCTTCACGCGTGCCCTGACGGACAGCGGTCACAGCCACATCGGGCACGCTGTCGCACGGCAATCCGTCAAAGATAATCAGGGAAACACCGCCGCTGAGCAGTAATCCGGCTTCATGCAACGCCAGCGCAGCACCTTCGCCATGCATGTTGCAGTCGCAGACGATCGCCGTCGGTGGCACCGGTAAGGCCAGCAGCGCCTGTGTGGTCTGATAACCGGCGCGGCGGCTCGGGCTGATTTTATGCACGTAATCAGGATGATGTGGCAGGGCGTTTGACTGCAATCCGTCGAGATAACCCTGATAGCGCTGACCGATAAACGATTGCTGATTATTTTCGCCGAGAAACGCGATGCGCTGATGCCCGAGCACGGCGAGATGATTGACCGCCATCTGCATACCGGCGCGGTTATCAAAGTCAAACCAGGCGTAATCCTGCGTCAGACATCCGCTGCGCCCGAGCGCCAGAAACGGGAAATTACGCTGCTGCAAATCCAGCAGCCGCGGATCGTTATCCAGCGTATGCGCCACCAGCATGGCATCGACGCGTTTACTTTCGATGAGTCTGCGCCACGAAAAGGTGCCCAGTTCATCCGGCACCAGCAGTAAATCGATTTCATATTTTGCCAGTTCGCGGGTAATACAGCCGACCATTTCGATAAACGCGGAATTGCTTAACGGATGAGAAGTGAAGGGGAAAATGAGCCCAACGGCGTCGATTTTACCCATTTTCAACCGGCGGGCGAGGGTGTTGGGCCGGTAGCCACGTAAATCTGCCGCCGCCTGAACGCGTGCTTTGGTGTCAGCTGAAACGTCATCGTACCCGTTCAGCGCACGGCTGACGGTGGTGACAGAGAGACCGAGATCTTTCGCAATGGCTTTCAGAGACATACTCACATCCGTTACACAGGTGGGAAGGCACGTGGCGGGAGAATATCACAAACGCGAAAACGGAGCCGGGTGGCTCCGTTTTTATCAGGGGGATGACGAAATTTACTGCAACGGACTGAGGGTGATCTCAACGCGACGGTTCTGCGCTTTGCCCGCTTCGGTGCTGTTGCTGGCAATCGGATTGTCCGGGCCTGCGCCAGTGGTATGAACACGGCTGCCTTCAACACCTTGCGTGATCAGCGCGCTGCCCACGCCGTCAGCACGTTGCTGCGACAGTTTCATGTTGAGCGCACGGGTGCCGGTGCTGTCGGTGTAACCGACGACGTTAACGGCGGTTTTCGGATACTCTTTCAGTACCATCGCCACGCCGGTCAGCGTGTTAGCGCCAGCGGGTTTCAGCGTGCTGCTGTTGGTATCGAAGGTCACGTTATTTGGCATGTTCAGCACGATGTTATCGCCCTGACGGGTCACGCTGACGCCGGTGCCTTTCATTTTGTCGCGCAGTTTAGATTCCTGCACATCCATGTAATAACCTGCACCGCCGCCCAGTGCGGCACCGGCTGCGGCACCGATCAACGCGCCTTTGCCGCGGTCGTGTTTAGAAGAAGACAGCATACCGACGCCTGCGCCGAGCGCGGCCCCAAGACCTGCGCCAATGCCGGATTTCCCTGCTTCTGATTCGCCGGTGTAGGGGTTAGTGGTACAGGCTGACAGGCCCAGGGTGACGCAAAGTATGCCCGCAACCACAACTAATCTTTTGCTCATCTTATTTCCTTCAGGATGTTTATTATTCAGAACTTAACCGCTGCATTATGACTTCGCGCTTTCTGAGAAGTTGCACAGAAAAAGGTGTCAAAACATAAACAAATGCAACGGGAGGACATCAGTCCTGCGGCGTTCTGGCGCTCTTTATGCGCAATTTCGCGATGTTAAGCAGTAGGAGAATTCCGGATATCCCTTTTTGTATTTTTACCGGTTTCAGGAATTTATTCAGAAAGGGGCCGGAACCAGCGCAGGATATAGGTCGGTAAGTCAGTGCCGGGATGGCGGGTGCGGGCGGAGATTTCAAACTTTTCCTTGTGATAGAACGCGACAGCGCGGTGATTTTGCTGATAGACCTCCAGCAGCAGCACCGGATATTCCTCTTTCGCGGCGCCCATCAGCCGTTGTGCGGTGCCGTCGCCGTAATGGGATTCTTCGACAAAAAGCGCACCGATAAACTGCTGATTCAGTACGCCGATAAATCCGCAAATCACATCATTCGCATCGCAATCCACCCAGACGCGCGCTTTGGGCAGAAACTCTTCCCTGACCATTTGCAGGCTTTCAAACCAGTAAGAATCGGCGATAAAAGGATGGGAAAGTAATGAGCTGCGCAGCCACAGCATCAGAATGGCTTCGGTATCGCCGGGCTGCGCAGCGCGGATCATGACGGCTGATTCGCGGGATGGCAGAAGCAATACGACTGATGATCGTTCACCAGCCCGGCGGCCTGCATAAAGGCATAACAAATCGTGGATCCGATGAATTTAAAACCTTTCTTTTTCAGCGCTTTGGACATGGCATCTGAAACCGCCGTTTTCGCCGGAACGCCTTCGGGACCGGGGGGATTATTGATGACCGGTTGACCGCCGACAAAATTCCAGATGAATTCTGAGAAGTCCTCACCGCTGGCCTGCATCGCCAGATACGCCTGTGCGTTGCCGATAATGGCTTTGATTTTGCCACGGTGACGAATAATACCCGCGTCGAGTACCAGACGTTCCACATCGTCATCGGTCATTTTCGCGATACGTTTGGGGTCAAAATTATGGAAGTTCTGACGATAATTCTCACGCTTTCTCAGCACGGTGATCCACGACAGGCCTGCCTGCTGGCCTTCGAGACACAGCATTTCAAACAGTTCGCGTCCATCCTGAACCGGAACGCCCCATTCTTTATCGTGATATTCGAGGTAAACCGGCTCTTTCGAAACCCAGCTGCATCGGGTGGTCGCCATTCTGTTGTCCTTATAAGAGGCTGAAATGCGTGGCGTCAGTGTGTGGCTTCTCGGATAACTCTGCAACGTCGCAATTTCTGAACCTCTGCCTTGACGCTGGTCGGATCTGAACAATATTTAAAGCCACTTATTACGCAATCCTTACATTCAATCATAGCGTTGCGACACCGATCTATCAGGGATATCACACTTATGACCGGAAAAAAGACGTCCATTTTACGGCTGACGAAAGGGGCATTCGCGGTGGCACTGTGCCTGGGAATGCAGGCTCCTGCGCAGGCTTTTGACCAGCTTTATGTTTTCGGCGACAGCCTGAGTGATACCGGCAATATTGGCCGCTGGACCTTCGACAGCAGCTCACATCAGCTCTATGACGAAATCCTGGCGAATAACATCGGCACAACGTTAACGCCGTCCTCAAAAGGCGGCCTGAACTATGCCGAAGGCGGCGGCGTCGCGGTACCGGGGCTGGATTCTGACTACACCACCCAGGATCAGGTTAAAAGCTATCTGGCCTCGACCGGCGGCAAAGCCGACCCGAACGGGCTGTATGTGCACTGGATTGGCGGCAACGATCTGGCCGCTGCGGCGCTGAGCCTGAACCCGATCACGGCGGTTGAAATTGCCACCAACAGCGCGACGCAGGCGGCCTCGCAGGTGAACGATTTACTGAAAGCCGGAGCCGGAACGGTCGTGGTGCCAACGGTGCCCAATATCGGCCTGACGCCGGTGCTGATGGAAGGCGTGATACAGGTCGGATTACTGCCGGTGCAGCAACAGGCGCTGGAAGCGGCATATCAGTATCTCAATGCACAAAATACGCCGGATGCCGATGCCCGCACCGAAGCCATTCACAATGCGCTGGCAGCCGCTGCGGCGGAAGGCTCCGGTATTCCGCTGGTGCAGGACGTGATCGCCAAAGGGCTGGCAGCGGCTTATGACGCGCTGAAAGACGTGGCTGGCGGTCTGACAGACACTTACAACACCACCGAAGATATCGCGCTGGCGAAAACCGGCGGCAATATTGCGCGTGTGGATATCAACGGGCTGTTCAACGAAGTAGTGGCCGATCCGGCGTTATACGGTTTCGCCAATACTGCCGGTACCGCCTGTCCGGTCGGGACATCCGCGTCGGAATGTACCTCGAACCTGCCGGGCTTCGACACCAGTAAAGCTTTCCTGTTTTCGGACCATTTCCACCCGACACCTCAGGCGCACGCGCTGATTGCCCAGTATATGCAGTCGGTGATCGACGGCCCGCTGGAAGCCTCGGCGCTGAGTCAGGGGTCACTGGCGCTGGCGAGAAATACGCAGGGATTGCTCGACAGCCGTTATCAGCAGCTGCGCACGCAGGATAATGACGCCGGCACTTTCGGCATGTTTGGCGGTTACGCCGGGCAAAGTGCGGACAGCAAATTCAGCCCGTCGATGGGCCTGGGCGATGGCGACCTGACATCTAACTCGCTGAATATCGGCATGGATTATCAGATGACCGATCGCTGGATTATGGGGCTGATGCTTTCCGGTTCCGATGATAAAGACGATCCGACCGATCATTACAGCTACCGCACGCGCGGCTGGATGGCGACCGCATTCACGGGCATTAAAATCGCCGAAAATGGCTGGATCAACGGCGATTTGCATTACGGTTCGCTCAATTATGACGACATCAAACGCCGCATCACCCTCGGACCCACCACCCGTACCGAACGTGGTGATACCGACGGTAAACAGATCGGCGGACGCGTCACCGCAGGCTGGGATTTCCCGGTGCTGCCGGTGCTGAAAACCGGGCCAGTGGCGCAATACAGCTGGGATTACAGCAGTGTTGACGGTTACAGCGAGAAGGGGAATAACAGCACCTCAATGCGCTTTGGCGATCAGACTTCCCATTCACAAATCGGCGCACTGGGCTGGCGTGTCAATGCCGAACTCGGCATCGTTAATCCGTACGCGCAGGTAACGTATGACCGGCAGTTTGGTGATAAAACCTACACCACCACCGGCGCGATCAAATCCACCCGCACGCGGTTCAGCCGCACCACCGGCGAGCAGGATGACGACTGGGTTGATATGACCGCAGGCTTAAACGTGCAAATCACCCACAGCATTTCAGCATTTGCGGCTATTTCTCAAACCACCGGGCTGGATTCCGGCGAGCAAACTTCCTATAACGCTGGGATCAGTGCGCGGTTTTAAAAGATATTATTAAGAGTGCTTTAAAGGATGTCTTTAAAAGCTATACTGACGGCATAGTATGAAAAAAGGAGAAAAACTATGCCGTTTGAAATACTCACTTCCTCAGCCGCCAGTATTACTGAACTAAAACGCGACCCGATGGGAACATTTAGTGCAGGCGAAGGCGAAGCGGTGGCGATACTCAATCGTAACGAGCCCGCTTTTTATTGCGTTCCGCCCGATGTTTACGCCTATTTTCTGAGTCTTGCAGAAGACGTTGAATTGAACCGCATAATGGATGCGCGGCAGGGTGAAGAAAGGATAAGGCTGACACTGGATGACTTATAAACTCAATTTTTTCAAATCAGCTTTAAAAGAATGGAAAGCACTTGCCCCAACGTTCAAGGAGCAATTTAAAAAGAAACTGGCCGAGCGGCTGGAGGATCCTCACGTGGTTTCTGCCCGCTTATGTGGCCCTAAAAATAACCGCTATAAAATCAAATTAAAGAGTCTTGGTTATCGCCTGGTGTATCAGGTAGAAGATCAGGAAATCATCGTGACCGTTGTCGCGGTGGGTAAACGCGAAGGCAACGAAGCGTATAAACTGGCTGAGAAGCGCTAAATACTGGCGTCCCGAAAGCAAATCCGGCTGAACTGATGTGTCATTCTGGCTGATTATCTTCCGTGCAGCGGGTATACTGTCGCACTCTCTTTACACCCACTTTCTCGCGTGCGAATCCAACATGCAAAAGTTTGATACCAAGACATTTCAGGGCCTGATCCTGACACTGCAAGATTATTGGGCGCAGCAGGGCTGCACCATTGTTCAACCGCTGGATATGGAAGTCGGCGCGGGCACCTCGCACCCGATGACCAGCCTGCGCGCACTCGGCCCTGAGCCTTTTGCGGCAGCGTATGTTCAGCCATCACGTCGTCCGACCGACGGCCGCTACGGCGAAAACCCGAACCGTCTGCAGCACTATTATCAGTTCCAGGTGATGATCAAACCTTCACCGGAAAACATTCAGGAGCTGTATCTTGGCTCGCTGAAAGAGCTGGGTCTTGATCCGCTGATCCACGATATCCGCTTCGTTGAAGACAACTGGGAAAACCCGACGCTCGGCGCCTGGGGTCTTGGCTGGGAAGTGTGGCTGAACGGCATGGAAGTAACGCAGTTCACCTACTTCCAGCAGGTCGGCGGCCTGGAATGTAAACCGGTAACCGGCGAAATCACTTACGGTCTGGAACGTCTGGCGATGTACATCCAGGGCGTGGACAGCGTTTACGATCTGGTCTGGAGCAACGGTCCGCTGGGTAAAACCACCTACGGCGACGTGTTCCATCAGAACGAAGTGGAGCAATCGACGTATAACTTTGAATACGCCGATGTCGATTTCCTGTTCACCTGTTTTGAACAGCACGAGAAAGAAGCACAAACCCTGCTGGCTCTCGAAAAGCCACTGGCACTGCCCGCGTACGAGCGCATCCTGAAAGCGGCCCATTGCTTCAACCTGCTCGACGCGCGTAAAGCGATTTCTGTGACTGAACGTCAGCGCTACATTCTGCGCATCCGTACCCTGACTAAAGCGGTAGCTGAGGCGTATTACGCTTCCCGCGAAGTGCTGGGCTTCCCGATGTGCAAAAAGAACGAGAAGTGAGATAAGTCCATGACTGAAAAAACATTTCTGGTGGAAATCGGCACGGAAGAACTGCCACCGAAGGCTCTGCGCAGCCTTGCTGAATCTTTTGCTGCTAACCTGACTGCGGAGCTGGATGCGGCGAACCTGCCACACGGCGACGTAAAATGGTTTGCAGCTCCGCGCCGTCTGGCGCTGAAAGTCTCTGGTCTGCATGAATCTCAGGCTGACCGCGAAGTTGAAAAACGCGGCCCGGCTGTCGCGCAGGCATTCGATGCCGAAGGCAATCCAAGCAAAGCCGCTGAAGGCTGGGCTCGCGGTTGCGGTATCACCGTTGATCAGGCCGATCGTCTGGTCACCGACAAAGGTGAATGGCTGGTTTACCGTGCGCACGTCAAAGGCGAAAGCGCGCAACAACTGCTGCCAGCGATGATCGCCACTTCACTGTCTAAACTGCCAATCCCTAAACTGATGCGCTGGGGCGATTCCGACGTGCAGTTTGTGCGTCCGGTTCACACAGTCACGCTGCTGTTAGGCGATGAGCTGATCCCGGCGAAAATCCTCGGTATCGATTCTGCCCGCACGGTTCGCGGTCACCGCTTCATGGGCGAGCCTGAATTCACCATCGACAACGCCGATCAGTATCCACAGATTTTGATGGAACGCGGCAAAGTCATTGCGGATTACGAACAGCGTAAAGCGCTGATCAAACAGGATGCGGAGAAAGCGGCGAAAGAGATTGGCGGCATCGCCGATCTGAGCGAAAGCCTGCTGGAAGAAGTGGCGTCTCTGGTCGAATGGCCGGTGGTGCTGACCGCGAAATTCGAAGAGAAATTCCTGGCGGTTCCGGCTGAAGCGCTGGTTTACACCATGAAAGGCGACCAGAAGTATTTCCCGGTGTACGACACTGCGGGCAAACTTCTGCCGAACTTTATCTTCGTGGCTAACATCGAGTCGAAAGATCCGCAGCAAATCATTTCCGGTAACGAGAAAGTGGTGCGTCCGCGTCTGGCCGATGCCGAATTCTTCTTCAACACCGACCGCAAAAAACGTCTCGAAGATAACCTGCCGCGTCTGGAAACCGTGTTGTTCCAGAAACAGCTGGGTACGCTGCGCGACAAAACCGACCGTATTCAGGCGCTGTCAGGCTGGATCGCTGAGAAAATCGGTGCCAACGTTGAGAACGCAAAACGCGCCGGTCTGCTGTCAAAATGTGACCTGATGACCAACATGGTCTTCGAATTCACCGACACGCAGGGCGTGATGGGCATGCACTATGCGCGTCACGACGGCGAGCAGGAAGAAGTCGCGGTTGCACTGAACGAACAGTATCAGCCACGCTTTGCGGGCGACGAGTTACCGGCTTCGCTGGTAGCGTGCGCGCTGGCAATCGCTGACAAGATGGACACCCTGGCCGGTATCTTCGGCATCGGTCAGCATCCGAAAGGCGATAAAGACCCGTTCGCATTGCGTCGTGCCGCGCTCGGTGTTCTGCGTATCATCGTTGAGAAAAACCTGCCGCTTGATCTGCAAACCCTGACCGAAGAAGCCGTGCGCCTGTACGGCGACAAGCTGACTAACGCCAAGGTTGTCGATGAAGTGGTTGATTTCATGCTCGGTCGTTTCCGCGCGTGGTATCAGGAAGAAGGTCACGCGGTCGATACCATTCAGGCTGTGCTGGCACGTCGTCCGACCAAACCGGCAGATTTCGATGCGCGTGTGAAAGCGGTGAGCTATTTCCGTACGCTGGATGAAGCGGCAACGCTGGCTGCGGCCAACAAGCGTGTGTCCAACATTCTGGCGAAATCCACCGACGTTCTGCTGGATCACGTTCACGCATCCGTGCTGAAAGAACCTGCTGAGCTGAAACTGGCGACGCATCTGGTGGTTCTGCGTGACAAACTGGAACCGCTTTTTGCGGCCGGTGAGTACAAAGAAGCGCTGGTGGAACTGGCTGCGCTGCGCGAAACCGTCGATACGTTCTTTGATACCGTGATGGTAATGGATGAGAACGAAGCGGTGCGTATCAACCGTCTGACGCTGCTGTCTAAACTGCGGGAGCTGTTCCTGCAAGTCGCGGATATTTCGCTGCTTCAGTAAGCAGTTGACTTTTTAAAGTCAAAATCAAAGTCAAGGTCGTGGGCATCGGCCCACACCGACCAGAGGGAGAATAAACCTTCTCCCTCTGGACTCCCGCGTTTTCTCACAGCGCGCTCTGCTCGCTGACTATGTTTCAGCTGCCGTGGCGACAGCCGCAAAACTCCGCCGCTGCGCGGTGCCCTCCGTTCGGGTTACAACCCGCGTAAAAAAACACGCGGTTTTGCACCTCTCCTCCGGCGGTATTTTGGAACCGGCCTCAGGCTTTGACTTCACAACCTTACTTTCTTTATTTTTTAAAAAGCTGCGGGCGATTCAGAAATCTTGCTGAGCGGAGCGGACTGGAGACCAGAGGCTCCAGTACCGAGAGAAGAGACCGCGCAGCGGCAAGATTTCCAGCCTGTCACAGTGATAGCTGAAACATAGCCAGCGAGCAGAGCGCGCAGTTTAAAAACGCAGGATTCCAAAGGGTTTCGTTTAAAACCCTTTGGGCCAGTGTGGGCGGCGAGCCCGCGGTGTTGATCCTGACCTTGAACTTCAAATTTAAAACTTTTCTACGCTTTTTTAAAAAGCGTTCTCCCCCCAATTGTTCTATCCTATAACCCGCATGGAATGCACAGCATCGGCAGGGAACTGGCCGGAAGAAGAACATTGAAATCAGGAGTCAGGACTCATGGCTGTAGGGATCAGAAGCGGTGTATTTTCTCGCTGGCTGGCGCCGTTTATCGCATTGCTGGTCGTTTTCCAGCTCACTGCCTGTGGCGATAAAGAACCGGAACAACGCAAAGCCTTTATCGATTATTTGCAAAATACCGTCATGCGCAGCGGGCAAAATTTGCCTTCGCTGAGTGAAGATCAGAAACAACGTTTTGGTAATTACGCGAACGACTACGGCATTATCCTGTCATTCTCCCGCCAGATGAAAGGCGCCGTTGATGGCAGCCTGGTACCGGTGGTCAGCGCGATTGGTCAGGTGCGTACTCCGCAAGATTACATGACCCAGCGCAGCGCATTGCAACAGGCAGCCAGCACGCTGAGCATGCTGAATGCACAGTTGCGTGATTCAAAAGTGAAAGCCGATACAGCGATGGCTGCACTGAAACAACCGGATGATCTGAAAGCGGTTTACGGCCAGGTGTACAACACGGTTGTCACCCAGCCAGCGAACGTGCTGACGCCTCTGGTGCCAGCGCTGCAAAGCTTCACGCAGGATATCGTCTCTGTCGGTGATTATCTGCAACAACAGGGCCCTCAGGTCGCCTTTGCCAATGGCGGCGTACAGTTCCCGACGCAGCAGCAGGCAACACAATACAACACCATGATGTCCAATCTGGTCGGCAAACAGCAGACATTGCTTCAGGCGCAGAAAGTCGCCCAGGGCGATTTCAGCAACTAAGCCAGACCATCGTTTTCAAACAAGCCACGTCATCGCGTACGTGGCTTTTTTATTTCCGCCGTTCCTGCCCTTATATTTATAAAAAATGACAATTTTTAACCTGCAAATCCGGCCAAATTCCTCTACTTTTGAAGGCAACTGTCCGATTTTCCCCGTATTTCACTTTAAGGATTTTTGATGAAACGTCAGACGATGACTCTGTTGGCTTCTCTGGTGCTGGCGCCGACGCTGGCTTTTGCTGCCGACAGCGCAACCGCAGATTTCACCCCGGCGCAGCAGGAAGCCATTGGTAAAATTGCGGCGGATTACATGTTGCAGCATCCGGAAATTCTGGTGCAGGTCAGCCAGAAATTGCAGGCACAGCAGGCGGATCAGCAACAACAGCAAACCCTGAGTGCAGTGCTGGCAAACGCCAAAGCGCTGGTGAATGACCCGGCGACCCCAAGCTACGGCCCGAAAGATGCCAAAGTGGCATTCGTGGAATTCTTCGATTACCAGTGCCTGTATTGCAGCCACATGGCGCCGCTGGTTGAGCAGACCGTGAAAGCCAATCCGAACGTGCGTTTCGTCTTTAAAGAATGGCCAATCTTCGGGGACCGCTGGAAAGCGTCCATCTCTGCGGCTGAAACCGGTATGGCTATCTGGAAAGAAAAAGGCGCTCAGGCGTACTTTGATTACCACAATAGCATTTACCGCTCCGGCCACGACGAAGGTAAACTGACCGATGCCGACATCGCGGGCGCAGTGAAAGCCGCCAAAGCCACAGCACCGACCGACGCACAGCGTAAAGCAACGCACGAAGCCATCGCCTCGAACGATGAACTGGCACGTACGCTGGGCTTCAGCGGCACGCCAGGTTTCGTGGTGATGCCAACCAGCGGCGCGACCGCTGAAAACACCACCGTGCTGCCGGGAGCCGTGTCTGCCGAAGATTTGCAGGCGGCCATTGTGAAGGCCCAGGGCGGGAAGTAATACCGTAAACCCGGAGTCGGAAGGCGCCGGGTTTTCTCTCCTATTAGATTATTCCAATTATCAACAACTTTCCCTAGCCATAATGCTGACGATAATCCTTTACAGAACCCCTTTCTGGGTAAAAGTGATCCGAGTCGCCTCATTTAAATCCATCGTTTTCAACATTTCAGGTCGCACCCAGATTACTTCCTGAAATTCTTCGTTGAACGTAATATCCCGATTAGCACTAATACAATCGAATATAAGATAAATCATGTAAATTTCTTCGGTGGTGCCGTCCGGATACGTTTTAATCCGGGTATCATCACGAAAAGTCCATGGTGTGATGTCAGTGATAATAAGTTCCTCTCCTAATTCCTCCATGATTTCGCGTCTGAGAGCAACTTCGATCGTTTCCCCAGGTTCAACTCCTCCACCAGACAGAGCCCACTGCCCCGGGAAAACCCCACGATCCGAAGCCATTTTACAAAGTAGAAACTCGCCCTCATTTTGTATAACCGGGCAAACAATTATCCTCTGCCGCATTTTCTCTCCAAATTGATTTAACCTTATTAAGTTTGTGGCTATATACGTGCAGTACTCCCTGACTGTGTAAGAGAAAAGTTCAGGAACCGTATTGCGGTACTTAATCCATCCAAGCTGCCTGAATTCTATACTGAAAAAATTTGGCTGTTCCGCACATCATCACATAAAGACTACATTATCCGGCGGACAGCCAGGCAGCATTCCCCCGACTGTAATTTTATTTCAACCTCTCCTCCGTAAACTCACTTTTCCATTCCCGTGACACGTCTGAATGCTTTTTAAGCGGAATAAGCCGGTCTGCCCAAAAATACTTTGTGATGGATATCACATTTTAATGATAAAGAATCGTTAACAAATAGTGATGTGAATCACATTTTTGACGGTGTTGCGTTTAAATAATAATCAGTGTAGCCAGGTTACAGGGTGTTTTTGTGATCATGATCACCAAAAATGAGGGGGTGGTGGCCGTATACGTGTGATCTCCGTCACGGGCTGCCGGGTGGCTACGCGAGGCCTATAATCACGTGGTAGAGTCCGCCTCGCAGACAGCAATTCGACGGACGGATTTTTAAAGCAGTGGCACAAAAACCGAAATAACCGTCACCGATAATTAACTGATATCACGCGCTCTATTGTCAGCGCGTATCAATAGGGGTGCGTTTTATGTTTTCACCAGACGTTAAGATCAAAGTTCAAAACTTTGGTCGCTTCCTGAGTAACATGGTAATGCCCAACATCGGCGCGTTTATCGCCTGGGGTATCATTACTGCTCTGTTCATTCCTACCGGCTGGATCCCTAATGAAACATTAGCGAAGCTGGTTGGCCCGATGATCACTTATCTGCTGCCATTGCTCATCGGTTATACCGGTGGTCGTCTGGTCGGTGGTGACCGTGGTGGTGTGGTCGGTGCAATCACGGTTATGGGTGTTATCGTTGGTGCGGATATGCCAATGTTCCTCGGCGCAATGATTGCAGGTCCGCTGGGCGGCTGGTGCATCAAGCGTTTCGACCGCTGGGTTGACGGTAAAATCAAAAGCGGCTTCGAGATGCTGGTTAACAACTTCTCTGCCGGTATTATCGGTATGCTGCTGGCGATCCTGGCCTTCCTGGCGATTGGTCCGCTGGTAGAAGCGCTGTCTAAAGTGCTGGCTGCAGGCGTGCACATCATGGTTATTCATAACCTGTTGCCGCTGGCCTCTATCTTTGTTGAACCGGCGAAAATCCTGTTCCTCAACAACGCCATCAACCACGGTATCTTCTCTCCGCTGGGTATCCAGCAGGCGACTGAAACCGGTAAATCAATCTTCTTCCTGATCGAAGCGAACCCGGGTCCGGGTATGGGCGTCCTGATGGCGTACATGTTCTTCGGTCGTGGTAGCGCTAAGCAATCTGCTGGCGGCGCGGCAATCATCCACTTCCTGGGTGGTATCCACGAAATTTACTTCCCGTACGTTCTGATGAACCCGCGCTTGTTACTGGCGGTCATTCTGGGCGGTATGACTGGCGTGTTTACCCTGACCCTGCTGAACGGCGGTCTGGTGTCTCCGGCTTCTCCGGGTTCCATCCTGGCCGTGCTGGCGATGACGCCAAAAGGTGCGTACTTCGCTAATATCGCGGCCATCGTGGCAGCCTTTGCGGTGTCCTTCGTTATCTCTGCTTTGTTGCTGAAAACCACCAAAGCGAAAGACGGCGACGATCTGGACGAAGCAACACGCCGTATGCAGGACATGAAAGCCCAGTCTAAAGGCGGCAAACCTGCTGTTGCAGGCGTAGCGGGCGACCTGTCTACCGTACGTAAAATCATCGTAGCCTGTGACGCCGGTATGGGTTCCAGCGCAATGGGTGCCGGTGTTCTGCGCAAAAAAGTGCAGGATGCAGGACTGACCAACATCAGTGTCACCAACAGCGCCATTAACAATTTGCCTGATGATGTGGATCTGGTGATTACGCACCGTGACCTGACTGAACGCGCCATGCGTCAGGTGCCACATGCGCAGCACATTTCGCTGACCAACTTCCTCGACAGCGGCCTGTACACTGACCTGACTTCCCGTCTGGTGGAAGTGAACAAAGCCAGCCAGTACAAAGAGAAAGTGACGACGACGCTGGGCGACAGCATCGTGGCAGACAATGAAAACGAAAACCTGTTCCGTATCAGCGAAAGCAATATCTTCCTCGGCCTGAGCGCTGGCACGAAAGAAGAAGCGATTCGTTTTGCGGGTGAGCAACTGGTGAAAGGCGGGTATGTTCAGGCAGAATATGTCGACGCGATGCTGGCACGTGAGCAGCTGACCTCGACGTATCTGGGCGAATCCATCGCTGTGCCACACGGCACCATCGAAGCAAAAGACCGTGTACTGAAAACCGGTATCGTGTTCTGCCAGTATCCGGCGGGTATCCGCTGGGGCGATGATGAAGATGACCGCGCACGTCTGGTCGTCGGTATCGCAGCACGCAATAATGAGCACATCAACGTGATCACCAAACTGACCACGGCGCTGGACGAAGACGGTGTTATCGAGCGTCTGGCGAACACCACCAGCGTTGAAGAAGTACTGACTATTCTACGCGGCTGATACTGAGCAGTTAATCGAAAAGTAATTACTAAGCGGGTCTTGCGAGACCCGCTTGTTGATTCGGAGCCCGGTGCTCCTCACGATTTGAAGGAATAAATATGAAAGCATTACATTTTGGTGCAGGTAACATTGGTCGCGGTTTTATCGGTAAATTACTGGCTGATGCCGGGATTGAACTGACGTTTGCCGATGTCAGCCCTGCCTTGCTGGATGCGCTGAACAGCCGCAAAGGCTACGACGTGCACGTTGTCGGTGAACAGGCCACCGTTGAGCCTGTCAGCAATGTGAATGCCGTAAACAGTGCCGGTCAGGATGCCATTAACCTGATCGCCGAGGTTGATCTGGTGACCACTGCCGTCGGCCCGACCGTGCTGGAAAAAATCGCGCCAAACGTGGCTAAAGGTCTGGTTCTGCGTCATCAGCAGGGTAACGAAAAGCCGCTGAATATCATCGCCTGTGAAAACATGGTGCGCGGGACCAGCCAGTTCAAACAGCACGTATTCAATGCGCTGCCGGAAGATGAAAAGGCCTGGGTTGAAGCGCATATCGGTTTTGTCGATTCCGCCGTAGACCGTATCGTCCCACCAGCGGCAGCCGGTACTACCGATCCGCTGGAAGTCACCGTTGAAACCTTCAGCGAATGGATTGTGGATAAAACCCAGTTCAAAGGTGAATTGCCACACATCGCCGGTATGGAACTGACCGATAATCTGATGGCATTCGTCGAGCGTAAACTGTTCACCCTGAACACTGGTCACGCGATCACCGCGTATCTCGGTCAGCAGGCCGGTCACGCGACAATCCGTGATGCAATTCTGGACGAGAAAGTGCGTCTGGTGGTTCGCGGTGCGATGGAAGAAAGTGGTGAAGTGCTGATCCGCCGTTACGGTTTTGACCCGGAAAAACATTTCGCCTACATCGAAAAAATTCTGACCCGTTTCGAAAACCCGTACCTGCATGACGACGTTGAGCGCGTTGGCCGTCAGCCACTGCGTAAACTGAGCGCAGGCGACCGTTTGATCAAACCGTTGCTCGGCACGCAGGAATACCGCCTGCCGAACGACAACCTGATCAGAGGGATTGCCGCCGCGATGCATTACCGCAGCGAGCAAGACCCGCAAGCTAAAGAACTGGTAGAATTGCTGGAGAAAGTCGGGCCAAAAGCCGCCCTCGCCCAGATTTCAGGTCTGCCAGAAGATGGCGAAGTTGTGGCGAAAGCCGTCGCTCTCTACGAATCGATGCACTAATACTGCATTTATTTTGATTTCGCCAACACCAGGCAAAGAAAGCCCTGTCGGGCAGGATGTTTCTGCCCGACATGCGCGCATCATGGATGACGCCAGGGGCGCTGTCAGCATCGGCACTTTACTGCAAGTAAGCCCTATGGAAAAAGCTCAGGCGTTTGAAAACCGTGTACTCGAAAAACTCAATGCGGGTAAAACCGTGCGCAGCTTTTTGATGACTGCCGTGGAATTACTGGCCGAAGCGCTGGATATTCTGGTGGTGCAGGTTTTTCGCAAAGACGATTACGCGGTGAAATATGCGGTCGAACCGTTACTGACCGGCACCGGTCCGCTTGGTGATTTGTCGGTGCGTCTCAAACTGATTTATGCGCTGGGTGTGATCAGCCGTCATGAATATGAAGATGCGGAATTACTAATGGCGCTGCGTGAAGAGCTGAATTACGACGGCGAAGAGTATCGTTTTACTGATGATGAAATTCTCGGCCCGTTCGGTGAGCTGCATTGTGTGACGGAACTGCCACCGGCACCGACGTTCCTGAAACCGGGAGAAGCTGACGAATCGCTGATCGCCATGCAACGTCAGCGTTACCAGCAAATCGTCCGCTCCACGATGGTCCTTTCCGTGACCGGGCTGATCGCCCATATCAGTAATCAGCAGCCTTCCAGGCTCTCTCCGGTTCAGAAATAAATCCCCGTCATACTTAGAGCCGCAGATGCGTTAGCTGCGTTCAGTTACCCCAATCACTTACTTGAGTCAGCTCATCGGGATTCCATCACTTGCCGCCTTCCTGCAACCCGAACTATTTTGGGGATTCGTTTTAGTTAAGCGCATGGCGCACTTCACCCACCAGCAGCCACAGCGCGGTTAACGCCATCATGCCGCCCATGATCGTGTTGAACATCTTCAGTTTCCATTCCACACGTAACGCCTGACGTAACCTGTCACCCATCACTACCCAGACCAGAATGCACGGCAGATTGATCAGCGCGAAGCCGAGGCAAATCAGCAGCGTGTGATGCAGCATATTGCCATCCGGCGGGGTAAACAGAATCGCTACGTTGGTCGCCATCAGCCAGGCTTTCGGATTCACCGCCTGAAATAACGCGCCATTAATCATATTCATCGGCTGTTGTTTTTCGCCATCTTTCGGCGAGCCTGAACGGTAAATTTTCCACGACAACCAGAACAGATACGCGCAACCGATCGCCGCCATCGGCAGGCGCACGACCGTCATCCAGCTGAGTAAAATCGCCAGCATAGAAGTCATCAGGGCGCACTGCACCACGCAGCCGAGAGTTATCCCCAGCATCATCGGCACGCTGCGGCGCAGCCCGAAATTCACCCCGGAAGCCGCCAGCAAAAGATTGTTCGGGCCTGGCGTAATTGACATCACGGTGACGTAACTGACAAAAGCGGTATCTATCATTTTAGTTTTCCTGCATCCCCTGTTTTCCAGACAACCAGAGTAAACAGTGAACAGGAAAGGTAACAGAACCAGAAATACGCTATTGTCATGGTTACAGATTGTGTAACTAAAAACTGTATCCATCACTTTTCACGGAACTGACACCATGACTGACACTGCGGATTTCAGCGACACCCGATATAACCAGCTGGCGGAACAACTGGCCGATGCCATACGTCGTGGCACACTTGCGCCCGGCAGCCGTTTGCCATCGGTGCGGCGCAGTGCGCAAACCTGGTCAGTCAGCATCAATACCGTGGTGGCGGCTTACCGGCGGCTGGAAGATCGCGGGTTTATCGAGGCGCGTCCGCAGTCCGGATTTTATGTCCGTGCAGCATTGCCTGCGCTGACCCATCAACCGCATGAACAACCGCAGACGCCCGCCGCAGAACCGGCAGATGAAGTGCTGGATTTGATCGACAAAGTTTTCGCCTCGCAAATCGACCCGACGTACACCAATCTGTCGCTGGCCTGTCCGCAGTCGAATGATTTTTATCCTACCGGAAAGCTCGGGCGAATTATGTCGTCTTTGCTGCGCCGCCAGCCAAATCTCATCGGGCAATACGCGTTGCCGCCGGGCAGTCCGGCGTTACGCCAGCAAATCGCCCGCCGTGCGCTGACGCTCGGCATGATTTTAGAACCGGCCGACATCACGATTACGCACGGTTGTATGGAAGCGTTGCAACTGGCGCTGCGCGTCACTACCAAACCGGGCGACAGCGTCGGGCTGGAAACACCGACTTATTTTTATCTGCTGCCGATGCTGGCGAGCCTCGGGCTGAAAGCGGTAGAAATCCCGACCGATCCTCAAACCGGTTTATCGCTGGATGTGCTGGAAATGCTGCTCACTGAAAAGCGCCTGAATGCGGTGATTGCCATGCCGACGGCGCAAAATCCGCTCGGCTTCACTATGCCGCTGGCAGCGAAGAAACGGCTGGCACGCCTGATGAACGATCACCAGGTACCGCTGATTGAAGACGGGCTTTACGCCGAAATTCAGTTTGGCGCAACGCTGTCTCCGGCGGTGAAATCTTTTGACCGTGACGGCTGGATCCTGTTTTGCACCAGCTTTACCAAAACGCTGGCGCCTGATTTTCGCATCGGCTGGGTAGAAGGCGGGCGCTTTGCCGATAAGCTGCATAAACTCAAAGCGGTGTCGTCGATGGCAGAATCGGCGTTGCTTTCTCAAACGCTGACAGTATTTCTGGAATCGGGCGGTTATGACCATCATCTGCGGGCTTTGCGCAAACGCTACGCATCACAGGTTGAACAGGCGCGCGCGCTGATCGCCCGCCATTTCCCGCAGGGGACGCGTGCCACACAACCGGCGGGTGGCTTTGTGATTTGGGTCGATTTCCCGCCGGGCGTTGATTGCGTCACGCTGTTCCGCCAGTTGCTGAAAGATAAAATCTGCATGACGCCGGGACAACTGTATTCGCCGAGCGGTCGCTACAGTAACGGCCTGCGCTTGTCGTGTTGTTATGTTTTTGATACCCGTTATATTTCGGCGATGATCCGCATTGGCGAGCGGGCCTGTGAGATGTGTGGTTTACCGCCCGGGCTGGCAGAAACGCAGGAGCAAGCTGAAGAATCGCGCACTTCCTGATACACTGACGGTTATTATTCCCAATTTACAATCGTGCCCGCTGCGGCATGAACGGATCTGAAATCATGAAAGAAGTCGAAAAAGCCGAGATCAAGCGTCTCAGCGACATGCTGGATGCACTGAATCACAAAGATGCGACCGTTATTCAGGCAGGTAATGCTGAACTGATCGACAAGCACGAAGAAGAGAAAGAAAAGCTGGCTGCCGAGATCGCGCGTCTGAAAGATGTGCGTGTGAAAAAACTCAGCACCGAAGCGCAGAAACTGGAAAAGCTGTTCAGTCGTGAAATCACCAAGAAAGAACAGGCTGATATGGGCACGCTGAAGAAAACCGTACGCGGTATCGTGGTGGTTCACCCGATGACTGCACTGGGCCGCGAAATGGGCCTGAAAGCGGTGACCGGTTTCGCCAAGAAAGAATTCTGAATAAATACTCCCAGGGGTGAAGTTTTGCCCTGCTCCTCCCCTTCGCAGGGGAGGGCGTTAACATTACTTCCCAAACAATCTCCGCCCAAAATCCTCAATCTTGCGATTCACCAGACGCATTTGCATGGTTTTACTCCAGCTTGCTGAAATCCCCGCCGCAGACATCAGACGCCGGTACTGTTCTTCATCGAACGGCATGTGAAACGCGATAGAAATTGCTTCGGCGACGGAGACTTCACTGTTGCGCGTCAGCAGCTCCAGCGGACGATCGCCACTGGTTTTGCCGGTGCCTACGACGCGGTATAACCAGCCGCAGCGGCCGCTTTGCTGCAACAGTGGCGACAGATTCTGGCAATCGAGAAAATGGTTCAGCTTGTAGCAGGGTGCGCGAGGCTGCGTGACCTGAATCAGCGTGTCGCCCCAGCGGAAAATATCGCCGATAAACACGTTATCTTCGGTCATGCCGAGCGTCGAAAGGTTTTCGCCAAAAGCGGGCGGATGGAAACGATCTTCTTCTTCGGGAAACTGCTGGCGCAGCCAGGCGTAATGCTCTCGGGGGAAATGGCACAGCGCGCGGTCAGCACCACCGTGATATGACTTTTCGGCCTGCTGATCGCCTTCCAGCCCGAAAGGCGTTAAGGCGATGCCGCCATCGACCTGACGTTTGGCAATCGCACTGGGTGAGAAATCGGGATATTGCTCGATGGTACCGATGTACACGTCGGGATAATGCATAAGCTCTCCGCTGCTGAAATGTCACTCACACCAGCATAACCTGCATCGGGCAGCGGGAATAGAAGGAATACCTGCGCGCAATCAGCGAACTGCGCGCAGTAAAGAGGGGTCAGAACGTTTCCCAGTTTTCCTGGCTAGTTTTGCCTTGTACCGGCGGCGCGAGAGTCGGGCGACGAAGCGGGGCGGACGCCGGGGCGTTCAGCATATTGCCGTTCTCGGCGAGACGGAATACCGAAACCGCCTGCGTCAGCGTTGCGGCCTGATCTTCAAGAGAATCAGCGGCAGCAGACGACTGCTCAACCAGCGCGGCGTTCTGCTGAGTGGTGCTGTCCATCTCCACAATCGCCTGTGATATCTGCGCGATACCCCGGCTTTGCTCGTCAGACGCCGAGGCAATTTCACCCATAATATCGCGAACATGCGAGACGGATTTCACGATGTCCTGCATCGTGCGCCCGGTATTTTCCACCAGTCTGGCACCGGTACTGACGCGTTCAACCGACTCGGCAATCAGCCCTTCAATCTCTTTTGCCGCCTGCGCGCTGCGTTGCGCCAGTGTGCGGACTTCAGAGGCCACCACGGAGAATCCGCGTCCCTGTTCACCGGCACGCGCAGCTTCAACCGCGGCGTTCAGTGCCAGAATGTTGGTCTGGAAAGCAATGCCGTTAATGACCGAGGTGATTTCAGCGATACGTTTTGAGCTGCCGGAAATCTGCTGCATGGTATCCACCACTTCGCCAACTTGCTTGCCGCCAAGCGTTGCCGTGCCTGAGGCTTCACTGGCCAGTTTGCTGGCGTGATGGGCGTTATCGGCATTCTGTTTCACCGTCGCGCTCAGCTCTTCCATGCTGGCAGCGGTTTCTTCAACGGCCGCCGCCTGCTGCTCGGTGCGTGAGGAGAGATCGGTATTCCCCGCAGCGATTTCAGCTGCGGCGTGGGACACCTGCGAAACGCCGGAGCGGATTTCATAAATCATGGTGCTGAGATTCTGGCTCATCGCGGCGACTGCGTTCATCAGCATCCCCAGCTCGTCACGACGTGTTGTCGGATGTGCGGCGGTCAGATCACCCTGCGCAATAGCTTCGGCAGTTTTCAGGGTATCGCGCAGCGGCTGGGCAATCTGGCGGGTAATGCGCCACGCAATGATGATGCCGGCCAGCATCACAATCAGTGTAATCACCATCATGATCATCTGCGCATGGCTGATATCCAGATGCGTATTTTCCAGTTCATTTTTGAAGATTTTCGCCACCAGAGCATTCATTTCTGTGGCTTTTACCGACAACAGCTGGGAGTTTTTCTGCTCTTCTTCATAGGCGGGCATATACGCCACAACGTGGCTTTTATACGTCGCCAGCGCGCTCATCAGCGGGGCGAGAGTGGCCTGCTGATTCGGTAACAGCAGCGCATTCAGCTTTTTGGCATTCGCTTGTGTGTCATCAATCGACTGCAACAGCTTGGCTTCGGATTCTTTGTTAATACTCAGCAACAGGCCGCGCACGTTATAACGCACGCTGATCAGTTTCTGAATCACCTCAGCCAGAGAGAGACGGATGGAAGGATCGGCATCTTCCACGCGCAACTGATCCTGTAAACGCGTCACCACGGCTTCAGTTTCGGAAAGGTTCCAGCTCGCGCGAACGGCATCCTTCTTATCGACAGCCAGCTTAAAGGCGTCCTGAGCCTGTTGATATTCGTGGATTTTAACCGGCACCTGATTGAGTTCTGCGAGACTCGCCGCATCCCACTCCAGCTTGTCTTTCGACTGGGCAATCAGCTGCGAAAGTGCGCTGATTTTGTCCTGGTTTTGTTTGAGATAAGCGGGATCGTAATTGAGCTGATACAGCGTGCGGCTGAGACGGGCTTCGTTTAACAGCGCATTCATCTGGTTGCTGAAATCGACTTTTTCAGCTCGCTGGCTGATGTCGTTAAATTTGATCATCCCTGCCACGGTGATGGCCACGGCGATCAGAAGTACCAGCCCGAAGCCCAGACCCAGTTTGGTGCCGACCTTGAGATTATTCATCCACTGCGAAAGACCTGTTCCGTTGCTCATGTTCATTCTCCGTCGAACATCCCTTTAAAATTAATAAGTGATTTTGTGACGCCTTTGTGAACAACCTATCGGTGGACTTAAGAGAAACTTTATAGGGAACGGCGCGTATTTTTGATTAATGCGAGCGGGATCGGATAAGGGCAGAGGGGAAATGAATAATTGGCAATAAAACAGTGATCAGGCTTAGGTCTTTACTCAATAAAGAGTACATGAAAATGGACATAAAAAAGGCGGGTCAGTGACCCGCCATTGGCGAAAACATCGTGCCCGTTATGGGCGGTAAAGCGAAATTACTTCGCTTCAGCCAGACGTTTTGCTGCTTCGTCCCAGTTTACAACATCCCAGAAGGCTTTGATGTAATCAGGGCGTTTGTTCTGATATTTCAGGTAGTAAGCGTGTTCCCAAACGTCCAGACCCAGCAGCGGGTAACCGGATGCGCCTGAAACAGCTTCGCCCATCAGCGGGCTGTCCTGGTTAGCAGTAGAAACAACGGCCAGTTTGCCGTCTTTCAGAACCAGCCATGCCCAACCTGAACCGAAACGAGTGGTTGCTGCTTTCTCAAAAGTTTCTTTGAAAGCGTCAACGCTGCCGAAATCGCGTTCGATAGCAGATTTCAGTTCGCCCTGCAGGGTGGTGCCGGTTTTCAGGCCTTTCCAGAACAGGCTGTGGTTAGCGTGGCCACCTGCGTTGTTACGCAGTGCAACTTTCTTGTCCGCAGGCACTTTGTCCAGGTTTGCGATCAGCTCTTCAACAGGAAGTTTTGCCAGTTCTGGCAGGCTTTCCAGTGCAGCGTTCGCGTTGTTCACGTAAGCCTGGTGGTGTTTAGAGTGATGGATTTCCATCGTTTCTTTGTCGAAATGCGGTTCGAGTGCGTCGTATGCGTAAGGCAGTGATGGCAGTGAATAACTCATGTTCATCGTCTCCATAGTGTAGGGCGGCACCGTCATTGTGAGCACCGCGTAATCAGTCGGATCATTATAGTTAATTAAATGATATTGAAAATGATTATCTATGCTCCACCCTTTGTACGGGTACTCGTAAGCGCCTGTTATACGGGGCTTAGAACCAGATAACCGCAAACAATCCTAAATTGTCTAAAGGCACGTGAAGCTTAGAGGTTCCTTTAGCTGTTCTTGATGAAATAGCGATAACTGAAGTCATCTAAGAGTTCTGTTTCCGGATTTCTGCGCTGAAATAATTGCGCTTCCCGTTTACGACGCGCAGTACGGATATCCAGATTTAATCCATATAGCTCAAGAGTAACACGTGCTCTGTGACAGTTTTCCGCGCTGGCGAGCGGGGACACTTCAATTTCACCTGTCAGGTAATTTGCCACGAAGTAATCATCAAAATGATATTCGAGGTCATCAGGATTGAGCAGTGCGGGATCATATCGGTTACCTTTTTCACTCTGACAGCGGTCGCAGCAGGGATAAAGATTCTGCCAGTGGAAAGCCAGTTCCGGAAAGGCTTGGCGCTCCTTGGGCTTGAAATGTTCGATGGTCTGGCGGCTTTCAGCACCGGTCAGTCCGTCGCAAAACGCACAATGCTGAAGGCTTGCGTCGAATAACTTTTGACGGACATTTTCATAGCATTTTGCTGAATACCAGCGGAAACCTTTGTCGCCAGAGCAATAACGATCTGTCCATTCTTCCCAGCGCAATGCCAGACAGGGCGGGGAAGCATCCCTGATAAATGTGTACATGCAAAAACATCCTTATTTTGCTTTGGTCAGTCGGGCAATCTGGCGCATCTCCATCAGAATGATGGCGTCGACCTCTTCACTTATTTCACTCACTTTTTCAGCACAGGCTTTCAGTGCGCGAATATCCTGCGGATCTTTCAGGTAGGCATTTCGCAACTGATAAAAATGCTCCAGTTGTCTTTCAGTTTCGACATCAAACTGTTCCTTAACTTCAAAAATCTCTTCCAGAATCACCGAATAACTCTTACCCCCCGCTGACTCCGTCGGTTCAATCACTTCAGCAATATGCGGGTCGCGACACACCAGCCGTTGCGGATCCGGCAGGCGGTAAACCCAGGCATCTTCCACAGAGCCGACGACAAACGGCGAATGCGTAGAAACAAACACCTGCGCATTGGGCAGCAGTTTCTGAATTGCCGGAAGAATGCGGCGCTGCCATTTCGGATGCAGATGAATATCCACTTCATCGAGGAATAAGATGATGGGCTGCGAGAAGATATCCCGCTCTTCTTTCCAGGGAATGGCTTCGAGGCGCAGGGCGAGATCGGCGATCCAGCCGATAATGGATTTCAGGCCGTCGGGTAAAACGTTGAAGGGAACAATTTCACCATCAATAATCAGCGATACCGAACGTGGATTGCGCTCTAAACGGAATGAAACATTCAGGTCGCAGACTGATTTGATAAAGGCCGAGATACGCTCAAGTGCAAGATCATACCTTTTGATTTCTTCCAGAGCGCCATCTTGCAGAGCTAATGCAGCATTTGAGCGGTTGAGGGCAATCCATTGAGCAATGGTTTTAGGGCGAACTGTTGAGTTGAAAGACAACGCATTTTCGAAAGGAGATGCTGTAATTTCTTCGATAGTGGAGATATCAAATTTTTCGTAAGGGTTTGATTGGCCGGAATAAGCAAAAGCTGCAAAATTCAGAGCAGAGTCTGAACCAAAAGTAGTCTCGCAATAATATAAGCTGAGGTCCTCTGGAGTTTGGGGATTGATATTTTTCTCTGGGTAGAATTTTTGAGGGTGATTTGTTGTAACTCCATTATTCCCATTGAATCTATAGTTAATAAAGCTGGATGGTTTTTTAAAACGTCCCTTGAGCGGTGTTGCAGTAGCCTCATTAGTAGCGACATCAAACACCGCCGCCAGCGCATACAGCAGCGTACTCTTCCCGCAACCGTTCGGGCCGGTGAAGATATGGATCTCTGCCTTTTCGGCATCCGCTTCTGCGCTTTTAATCGGTGGGAAATCAAAATGCGTATTCTCGAATACGCCGACATCCCTGAGAGTTATGCTTTCCAGTCGGTACGGCTGCCGCATTTGATTTCCTTATTATTATTCTGATGGAGAACTGTTCAAATTCTGCGCTGAGTTTACCTCAGACGCTGCGGATGCGTATACACCGTTGCCCGTCCCGGTTTGCTGAAACCGACCAGCGTCAGGTTACATTTTTCGGCGACGTCTACCGCCAGCGTGGTGGCGGCGGAGACGGCAAACAGAATTTCGACACCGCACATCGCGGCTTTCTGCACCATTTCATAGCTGGCGCGGCTCGACACCAGCGCGGCACCGGATTGCCATTCACTTTGTTTTTCACGCAGGCCAAGCATTTTATCCAGCGCCACGTGACGCCCCACGTCCTCGCATCCACCCAGTAATTCGCCCTGCGAGGTTATCCACGCGGCGGCATGTGTACAGCCGGTCAGCTGACCGATTTCCTGCACGGATTTCAGCTGATTCAGCGCGTTATCCAGATTCGCCAGCTCAAACGTTTGGGTAAACGGCAGCGGGGCGAGCGGGCGGAACAAATCGCCTAGCTGTTCGATGCCGCACACGCCGCAGCCGGTTCGGCCCGCCATGGCACGACGACGCTCTTTCAGCCCGGCAAAACGGCGGCTCGATAATTCGATGTTAACTTCAATACCGTTACAGTTTGGTGTTACGTCCAGCCCGAAAATATCTGTAGCCGATTCGATAATTCCTTCCGACAGCGAAAACCCCAGCGCAAAGGCTTCGAGATCTTTCGGCGACGCCATCATTACCACATGTGAAATTCCGTTATAGACCAGCGCAACGGGCACTTCTTCTGCAATCCAGTCGTCTTCCAGTTCGCCAGGATGTGTGCGCTGCATCACCGGTTTTTGACTGGCTCCGATGATCTGAGTCACTTTTTTATCATCTTTTTCGCTCAGTTCTTTTACTTGATGGACATCCATTGGCAATAACCTTATAAACATTCCGGCTACATAAGCCGTACAAACTGTCAGGACTTTAGGTCTTAATTTTACCGCTTCCGCATCTGCAACGGAAAGCGGCAATTTGAAAGCAATGTGTTAACAAATGATGGGAAGGAGTCTTTCATGCAAGTCAGCAGAAGACAATTATTCAAAATATGTGCGGGCGGTATGGCCGGCACTACCGCAGCATTATTGGGGTTTGCCCCGACAATCGCGCTGGCGGAAACCCGCCAATATAAACTGCTTCGCTCGCGTGAAACCCGCAACAACTGCACGTACTGCTCAGTCGGTTGCGGCATGTTGATTTACAGCCAGGGCGACGGCGCGAAAAACGTTACTGAAAATATCTTCCACGTAGAGGGTGACGCCGATCATCCGGTCAGTCGTGGCTCGTTGTGCCCGAAAGGCGCAGGCGTACTGGATTACATCCACAGCGAAGGCCGTCTGAGATATCCGGAATATCGCGCGCCCGGCGCCGATAAATGGCAGCGTATAAGCTGGGATGAGGCGATTTCCCGTATCGCCCGCCTGATGAAAGATGACCGCGACGCCAACTTTGTCGAGAAAAATGAAAACAACGTCACGGTTAACCGCTGGCTGACCACCGGCATGTTGTGTTCGTCCGCGGCCAGTAACGAAACCGGCCTGCTGGATCAGAAATTCACCCGCGCGCTGGGCATGGTCGCCATCGACTGTCAGGCACGTCTGTGTCACGGTCCGACCGTCGCGGCATTAGCGCCAAGCTTTGGTCGCGGTGCGATGACCAACAACTGGGTCGATATCAAAAACGCCAACGTCATTTTGATTATGGGCGGAAACGCGGCAGAAGCGCATCCGGTCGGATTCAAATGGGTGATTGAGGCGAAAACCAAAAATAACGCCAAAGTTATCGTCGTCGATCCGCGTTTCAACCGCAGCGCCGCCGTGGCCGATATCTATGCGCCAATCCGCGCCGGTTCGGACACCGCTTTCCTGCTCGGCATGATCAACTACCTGATTACGCATAATAAAATTCAGACCGAATATGTCAGGGAGTACACCAACGCCAGCCTGCTGGTGCGGGAAGATTATGCCTTTAACGATGGCCTGTTCAGCGGCTTCGACGCGACGAAAAAATCCTACAACAAAGAAAGCTGGCACTATCAGCTGGATGAAAACGGTCTGGCGAAACAGGACAAAACTTTGCAGGATCCGCGCTGTGTCTGGAATCTGCTGAAAGAGCATGTTTCCCGGTACACGCCGGAACTGGTGGAGCGTCTGTGCGGCACCTCGAAAGAAGATTTCCTGCTGATCAGCTCTATTCTGGCAGAAACCTGCGCGCGCGATAAAACCTCGACCATTCTGTATGCGCTGGGCTGGACGCATCACACCGGCGGCGCGCAAATCATCCGTTGTGCGGCGATGATCCAGCTGTTGCTGGGCAATATCGGCATGCCTGGCGGCGGCGTGAATGCGTTGCGCGGTCACTCCAATATTCAGGGTTACACCGACCTCGGTTTGCTCTCGCTGAATCTGCCGGGCTATATGCCTTTGCCTTCGGAAAAACAGACGAATTTCAGCGATTATCTGCAACAGATCACGCCGACACCGCTGGTAGACGGGCAGGTCAATTTCTGGAAAAACACGCCGAACTTCTTCGTCAGTATGATGAAAAGTTTCTGGGGTGATCATGCCACGGCAGAAAACGACTGGGGCTTTGACTGGCTGCCGAAATGGGACAAAAGCTACGACGTGATGCAGCAAGCCGAGCTGATGACCGAAGGTAAACTGAACGGTTATATCGTTCAGGGCTTCAACCCGCTGGCGGCATTCCCGGACAAAAACAAATCCTCGCGCGCGCTCTCAAAACTGAAATACATGGTGGTAATCGACCCGCTGGTGACTGAGTCCTCGAACTTCTGGCAAAACCACGGTGCGATGAACGACGTGCAGACCGCCGATATTCAGACCGAAGTATTCCGCCTGCCGTCTTCCTGTTTTGCGGAAGAAAACGGTTCGATTGTGAACTCCGGCCGCTGGCTGCAATGGCACTTCCAGGCGTCTGAGCCACCGGGTGAAGCGCTGCACGACGGCAAAATTATCGCGCGCCTGTTTATGAAACTGCGCGAGCTGTATCAGAAAGAAGGCGGTGCCAATCCGCTGCCGGTGATGAATATGGCGTGGGATTATCAGGATCCGCTCGACCCGCTGCCGGAAGAAATCGCCCGCGAAGCCAACGGCAAAGCGCTGGCAGATATCCATGACGATCAGGGCAATCTGCTGGCGAAAAAAGGTCAGCAGATTTCGACCTTTGCCCATCTGAAAAACGACGGCAGCACCGCCAGTTTCTGCTGGATTTACGCCGGTAGCTGGACAGAAGCCGGTAACCAGATGGCGCGCCGCGATAACGCCGATCCATCCGGTCTGGGCTGTACGTCCGGCTGGGCGTGGTGCTGGCCGCTGAACCGCCGCATTCTGTATAACCGTGCCTCCGTTGACCCGCAGGGTAAACCGTGGGATCCAAAACGCGAAATCATCCGCTGGGATGGCGCGAAGTGGACTGGCTTTGATGTCCCGGATTACAGCGCGGCGGCGCCGGGCACCGGCGTGGGTCCGTTTATCATGCAGCAGGAAGGCGTCGGGCGTTTATTTGCCACCGACAAAATGGCCGACGGCCCGTTCCCTGAGCATTACGAACCGATTGAATCACCGATTGGCACCAACCCGCTGCATCCGGCGGTGATCTCCAATCCGGTCGCACGTATTTTTGCCAGCGATTTGCCGAATATGGGCACTGCCAAAGACTTCCCGTATGTGGCGACCACCTATTCGATCACCGAATTGTTCCGCCACTGGACCAAACACGCGTTGCTGAATGCCATCGCGCAGCCTGAACAGTTTATCGAGATCGGCGAAGGTCTGGCCTCCTCGAAAGGCATTGCGCAGGGCGATGAGGTGAAAGTCTCCTCGAAGCGCGGATTCATCGTGGCGAAAGCCGTGGTGACCAAACGCATCAGGCCGCTGACCATCGACGGTAAGCACGTCGACACCATTGGCATCCCGTGCCACTGGGGCTTTGAAGGCGCGACGCGTAAGGGCTATTTAGCCAACACGCTGACGCCGTCAGTCGGTGACGCTAACTCGCAAACGCCGGAGTTCAAGGCGTTCCTGGTTAACGTGGAAAAGGTCTAACGGAGGCGAATTATGGCAATGCAATCACAGGACATACTTCGTAAGTCCGCAACTAACGGGTTCACGCCTGCACCGCGTGCCCGTGACCATCAGCAGGAAGTGGCGAAACTCATCGACGTCACCACCTGCATCGGCTGTAAAGGCTGTCAGGTCGCCTGTTCTGAATGGAACGACCTGCGCGATGAAGTGGGTATCAATACCGGCGTGTACGATAACCCGATGGATCTCAGTGCGAAATCCTGGACGGTGATGCGTTTCTCGGAAGTGGAACAAAACGGCAAGCTGGAATGGCTGATCCGCAAAGACGGCTGTATGCACTGCGCCGATCCGGGCTGTCTGAAAGCCTGTCCGGCGGAAGGCGCAATTTTGCAGTACGCCAACGGCATCGTCGATTTTCAGTCAGAACATTGTATCGGCTGCGGTTACTGCATCGCCGGTTGCCCGTTCAACGTTCCGCGTATCAACAAACAGGATAACCGTGCCTACAAATGCACGCTGTGCGTTGATCGCGTGAGTGTAGGCCAGGAACCGGCTTGTGTGAAAACCTGCCCGACCGGCGCAATTCATTTCGGCACCAAAACCGCGATGCAGGATCTGGCCGCAGAACGCGTCAGCGAACTGAAAGGCCGCGGTTTTGAGCACGCCGGTTTGTACGATCCGCAGGGCGTCGGCGGTACGCACGTGATGTACGTGTTGCATCACGCCGACAACCCGCAGCTGTATCACGGCCTGCCGAAAGATCCGGCCATCAGCGCCGCAGTCACTTTATGGAAAGGTGTCTGGAAACCGCTGGCTGCAGTCGGCTTCGCGGTAACCTTCGCGGCAGCAGCCTTCCACTTCCTCGGCGTGGGTCCGAACTACGTGAAAGAGGAAGAGCACGCAGAAGAAGGCGAAAAACATGACGATGAGGAGAAACGTCCATGAAAAAAGAGAAGTTAATCCAGCGCTATAACCTGGTCGAACGCCTCAATCACTGGATTGTTGCCTTTTGTTTTGTGACGCTGGCGCTCAGTGGGATCGGCTTTTTCTTCCCGTCGTTTAACTGGCTGATGAACGTTTACGGCACGCCGCAACTGGCGCGTATCCTGCATCCGTTCTTCGGCGTGGTGATGTTCGTCTCTTTCCTCGGCATGTTCTTCCGTTACTGGAAGCACAACCTGCCGGAAAAAGACGACCTCGTGTGGGCGAAAAATATCGACAAGGTGCTGACCAATCATGAAGTCGGCGACACAGGTCGCTATAACTTTGGTCAGAAATGCGTGTTCTGGGCGGCGATCAGCTGTCTGGTGCTGCTGATGGCAAGCGGCGTGATTATCTGGCGTCCGTGGTTTGCTGATTTCTTCCCGATCCCGCTGATCCGTCTGGCGCTGCTGGTGCATTCGCTGGCCGGTATCGGGCTGATTCTGGTGATCATCATGCACGTCTACGCGGCGACCTGGGCGAAAGGCTCGATCGCAGCGATGACCGGCGGCAAAGTGCCGGTGTCATGGGCGAAGTATCATCATCCGCGCTGGTATCGTCAGGTGCGTGATGAAGAGCTGAAAAAAGAACAAGACCAGAGGAAAGCCGGATGAGCATCCAGATTGTTCCACAGGACGAACTGGCAGACGGTAAAAACGCGGCGGGAAACATTCCGCCGGTACTGTTCGCCAATCTGAAAACGCTCTATCAGCGCCGCGCCGATCGTCTGCGCGCGCTGGCAGAAAACAGCCCGCTCGACGGGTATCTTAATTTTGCTGCGGCGATATGCGATGCCCAGCAGCGCGTGCTGAAGGAATTTCCACTCAGTATCGATCTGAGTGAGGAATTAGAGAAAGCCGCCGGTAAACCGCCGCTCGATTGCGCTCTGTTTCCGCGAACGCCGCACTGGCTGACGTTGCTGGATGCGCTGATTGCTGTCCTGAAACCGGGCGCTTCTGAGCCGGTGCGTAAGGTGCTGGAATGTCTCGAACAATCCCCGAACCTTCAGCGTGAAATGATGGCGACAGAACTGCTTTGCCAGGATTTCAAACACGTTCCGGCTGACAAAGCGCCATTTATCTGGGCGGCGCTGTCCCTTTACTGGGCGCAGATGGCGGCGCAACTTCGCGGCGTCGGACGTGCGGATTACGGTGAAAATCGCCAGTTCTGCCCGGTCTGCGGCAGTATTCCTGTGTCTGCGGTGATCAATGCCGGTGGCCTGCGCTATCTGCACTGCAATCTGTGTGAAAGCGAATGGCATGTGGTACGGGCGAAATGCAGCAACTGCGACGAGATGGAGCATCTGAATCTGTGGTCCATCGACGACGAACAGGCAACGGTGAAAGCCGAAGCCTGTGATGATTGCGGCGCTTACCTGAAAGTGATTTATCAGGATAAAGACCCGCAGGCTGACGCTGTGGCGGATGACCTTGCCACGCTGCTGCTCGATGATCGTATGGAAGACAAAGGTTTTTCCGGCAGCGGCATCAACCCGTTCCTGTTTCCCGCAGAGTAACCTGTAAATCTGGCAGCCGTGACTGGTAAACCCCGGCATGGCTGCTAGCTTTAAAAGAGGTTCCGGCGAAAACGAGGAGGGTCTGATGAAGTTGATCGGCAGCTATACCAGCCCGTATGTGCGCAAGATTTCGGTGATGTTGCTGGAAAAGGGCATCCCGTTTGATTTCATTAACGACACGCCCCATGAACCGGGCTGCAAAATCACCCAGTTCAATCCCCTCGGAAAAGTCCCCGCGCTGGTCGCCGACGATGGCGAAATTTTCTATGATTCCCCGATCATTGTGCAGTTCATTGAGCTGATGAATGTCGCGCCCACGCTGTTGCCGTGGCAGCCGCTGGAAGCATTACGTGTTAAGCAAATCGAAGCGCTGGCCGATGGCGTGACGGACGCCGCCGTGGCATTAGTGCTGGAAGGGCGTCGCGATCCCGATAAGCGTAACGAAGCCTGGATTTTGCGTCAGCGGGAAAAGCTGCTGCGCGGACTGGATGCGCTGGAAAAACATGCCGCCAGCCGCACGCTGCTCAATTCTGAAAGCCTGAATGTGGCGGATATCGCCGTCGCCTGTTGTCTGGGATATCTCAACTTTCGTCGTATCGCGCCGGGCTGGTGCGTCGAACATCCTGAGCTGATAAAGCTGGTCGAACGCCTGTTTCAGCGTGAGAGTTTTGCGCGCACGACGCCCCCCGGAAGCGGTAACGCCAGCGTGGCAGCAAAAAAGGTGTGAGGCCGCTCGAAGAGTTCTCTTTACATCCCGCCGGTTCGATTTTCACTGCCTAAACTTTATGCAGCGCTCTGCTACAACCTGCTGCATAAAGGAGTTCCATCATGGCTTATGATAAAAATCCTCATGCCGTCAAACCGGAAGAATACGGTTTCCCGCTCAAACTCAAAAAACAATACGACAACTTCATTGGCGGCGAATGGGTCGCGCCGGTAAAAAAAGAGTATTACGACAATCTGACACCGGTGACCGGCGAAGTGCTGTGTAAAGTCGCCAGTTCCAGCACCGATGACGTCGAACTGGCGCTGGACGCCGCCCATAAAGCCAAAGATGAATGGGGCAAAATGCCGGTGCAGCAGCGCGCAAACCTGTTGCTGAAAGTCGCCGATCGCATGGAACAAAACATCGAACTGCTGGCAAACGCCGAAACCTGGGATAACGGTAAACCTATCCGCGAAACCAGCGGCGCGGATGTGCCGTTAGCCATCGACCACTTCCGCTATTTCGCCTCCTGCGTGCGTGCGCAGGAAGGCGGGATCAGCGAAATCGACAGCGAAACCGTCGCCTATCACTTCCACGAACCGCTGGGCGTCGTGGCGCAAATCATCCCTTGGAACTTCCCGCTGCTGATGGCTTGCTGGAAAATGGCACCGGCGCTGGCGGCAGGTAACTGCATCGTGCTCAAACCGGCCAAGCTGACCCCGCTTTCTGTGTTGCTGCTGATGGAACTGGTGCAGGACATTCTACCTGCGGGCGTCATCAACGTGGTTAACGGCGCGGGCGGTGAAATCGGCGAATATCTGGCGACGTCCAAACGCATCGCCAAAGTGGCCTTTACCGGTTCGACCGAAGTCGGCCAGCAAATCGCCGGATATGCCGCACAAAACCTGATCCCGGCGACGCTGGAACTGGGCGGTAAATCCCCGAATATCTTCTTCGCGGATGTGATGGATAAAGAAGACGAATTCTTCGACAAGGCGCTGGAAGGCTTTGCGCTGTTTGCCTTCAATCAGGGCGAAGTCTGTACCTGCCCGAGCCGTGCGCTGGTGCAGGAATCCATCTACGAACGCTTTATGGAGCGCGCCATCAAACGCGTTGAAGCGATCAAAACCGGTAATCCGTTAGATATGGAAACGCAGATGGGTGCGCAGGTGTCTGCCGGTCAGATGAAAACCATTCTGGATTACATCGAAATCGGTAAGAAAGAGGGCGCGGAAGTGCTGACCGGTGGCGCGAAGAAAAAACTCGAAGGCTCGCTGAATGAAGGTTATTACCTGCAACCGACGATTTTGCTGGGTAAAAACAACATGCGTGTTTTCCAGGAAGAGATCTTCGGACCGGTGCTGGCGGTAACCACCTTCAAAGATATGGATGAGGCGCTGCAAATCGCCAACGATACGGCGTACGGGCTGGGAGCGGGTGTCTGGAGCCGTGACGGCAACGTGGCGTATCACATGGGGCGCAACATTCAGGCCGGTCGTGTCTGGACCAACTGCTATCACGCCTATCCGGCGCATGCGGCGTTTGGCGGCTACAAACAGTCTGGTATCGGGCGCGAAACTCACAAGATGATGCTGGATCACTATCAGCAAACGAAATGTCTGCTCGTTTCTTATTCGAGTAAACCGATGGGGTTATTCTAAGTTTTAAAGGGGCTATTTTGCTTGGTATTTTGAACCCGGGCTGTACTCAGAATCCTCACGTACTCTGTGTACGCTCCGGTTCTTCCGTGCAGTCCGGGTCCAAACTCCCTGCGCCAATAACGCCCCGACATCTGCGTTGCTGGCATTTTGAGTATTAAACTACGCTGTTCGGCGGCAATACGACCTGGCGGCTGCGCAGAAACACCACCACCAGCGCCAGCCAGGCGAGGCCGCTTAACAGGTTGAACATGTTAAACATCCCCGCACCGCCTTCGACGTATGCCACTTTTGCCAGCTCGATCCCGACCGTGAAAATCATCATGCTGATGACGCCCATCGCGGCAGAAACGGTGCCTTTGCTCATGTCGCTGGAGAACAGCGTCAGGCGGTACAAACCGGCATTCGCCACACCAATACCGAAGGCGTACAGGCTCAGACCGGCGGTCATCCACAGGTACGCATGCGCCGAAAACATCGTTGCGGCTGCGGCGATCAGCAGACCGACCACCATCGGGCCCGCGCCCAGTTTAATCAGGTATTCGACGGTGCGTTTGCCGGTCAGACGCGCCAGCGTCACGTTACCGATAATCAGCGCGCCGAAAATCGGCACCTGCAACAGGCCGTAATCGTAAGCAGCTAAACCTTCGCCACTGATTAAAATCACCGGCGACTGTGCAATCCACGTCAGCAGCGGCAGGCTGGCAAAACCGATCGCCAGCGCACCACACACGAACTGACGGTTTTTCAGCACGTGTTTGTAATCACGCAGCAGGCTGGGCATGGAGAACGGTTCGCCAAGACGCGAGGCTGTTTCCGGCATAGATTTCCACAATCCCCACAGCGCGATGGCGGCGAGCACGGCAAAAATCACAAACATCGACTGCCACGGCGCAACGTGGATCAGCGCCGCACCGGCCAGCGGACCGAGCAGTGGCGCAATCAGCGCGACGTTTGCCATCATGGCGGTGATTTTGATACACACCGATTCTTCAAACGATTCTTGTATCGCGGCATAACCGACGGCACCGATAAAGCACAGGCTGATGCCTTGCAGGAAACGCATCACCATAAACTGCTCGATGTTTTGCACGAACAGAATCGCCAGGCAGGTGATGATGAAAAAGGTCACGCCGGTCAGCATCACCGGACGACGGCCGCGGCGATCTGACAGTGGCCCGAGCAGCCATTGCAGGAACATGCCGCCAGCGAGATAAGCGGTCATGGATGTCGGCACCCATTCTTCCCCGGCATTAAAATTAGCCACGACGGCCAGCATGCCAGGTTGGATCATATCGTTGCCGATATAGGTCGCGAACTCGAAAAGCACCAGACACAGAGGGAACAAAAGCGCCTGCCGACCCAGAAGGGACGCAGTATTTGGAGAATTATGCATTTTAGTTATTTCACAGACGTAAGGCTAATCGGTTGAAAATTAGCAGAAAAAAAGAGACTGTCCGGGCGGGTTTCGCAAGCGAGGCAGTAATGCTGGCTATTTTGCCGATTATTTGAGCGCAACGCAATCATCTGATTCATCTTCAGCACAATCTGAGATCGGTGCTTTTGCCTTGTTAGCCGCGCAAAAGCTCGCTAGGCTGCAAAGCGAACATCGAAAAGAAGGAAATTGCAGTTAATGAGCCAAAAAATTAGCTGGATAGATAATTTGCGCGCGCTCGCCTGCATGATGGTGGTGATGATCCACGCCAGCACGTCACTGGTGGTCAATTTCGCTGCAGTGCATTCCGCTGAATGGACCGTCGCCAATCTGCTTAATTCCGCCTCGCGTGTTTGTGTGCCGCTGTTCTTTATGATTTCCGGTGCGCTGTTTTTTGGTGAGAAGAGTGCGCAAAAAAGGCATTTCCTGCGCGTCACTTTATGCCTGCTTTTATACAGCGCCGTCTCGCTGTTCTATATCCTCACGATGACAAAAATCGGATTTTGGCCGTCTTTGCGTCTCATTCTGGAAAAGCCGGTGTTTTATCACCTTTGGTTTTTCTATGCGATTATCGTGATCTACCTGCTTTCCCCGCTGATTAACGTTAAGGCCGTGTCCGGAAAATATTTGCTGATCGCCGGAATGTTGCTCGGCGTGCTGGCAAATCCCCAGCTACCGGTCGTGACGTGGCAGAAAATCCATCTTCTGCCGCTGGATTTGTATATCAGCGGCGACACCTTCTATTACGTATTGTATGCCCTGATGGGGCGCGCCATCAGCCAGCTTAATACCGAAAAAACGCCGGTCACACTGGCCGCCAGTGTCATGTTCATCCTAAGCACGCTGGCGATTGCCACGGGCACTTACCGGCAGATGCAGATTAACCAGAATTTCGCCGACACCTTTTACGTCTACAGCGGTCCGCTGGTGTTTATCTCCGCGATGTCGCTGTTTGTGGTTTTCAAAAATGCGCTGGCACAACGCATCCTGCCGGGATTTTCGCTGATCTCCCGCCATTCACTGGCGATCTACGGCTTTCATGCGTTAATCATCATCGGCCTGCGCAGCCAGCATCTGGATTTCCCGCAGTATCCGCTGCTGAATATCGCGTATCTGTTCGCCTGCGGGCTTGGTGGTAGTTTATTACTGGCGATGGGACTGGGGAAAATTGACCGGCGAAATTGGGTGAGCTGACACCTTTAGCACCATCTTTCCTGCGCCCGTCTGAACTGCCTTGCGGACGAGAATCCGGCGGCGAGGGCGGCTTTTTCAATGCCTGCGCCTTGTTGCAGGCGTTGTTGGGCGATGGCGATGCGCAGTTGCTCGTGGTAGTCGCGCACGCTGATCCCCAGATGCTGGCGGAACAAACGGGTGAGGTGACGGCTGCTGATGTGTGCCTTTGCGGCGACGTCCTCAACCTGCCAGGCGGATTCGGGTTCGGCGGCCATCAGGTTTTGCGCGCGGTGTACGGCGGGATGCAGGTGATTGCGATAACGCAGCCATGGAGAAAGTTGCGGGTCATCGCCGCCACGGCGGAAATACACCACCATTTCGCGGGCGACATCCAGCGCGGCTTGCGGCCCCAGATGTGTGGCGATCAGATGCAGCGCCAGATCGATACCCGCACTGATACCGGCGCTGGTCAGCACTGAGCGGTCTTCGACAAATATCCGGTTATCCTTCACCTGCGCGGCGGGTACCTGCTGGCGTAAACGCCCGATCACGTCGTGATGCGTGGTGCACTGATAGCCGTCGAGCAGCCCGGCTTTCCCGGCCAGCAGGCTGCCGGAACAGATACACACCAGTGTTAAATCCCCCGCCTCAATCGCGCTTTTCTGCTGATGCAGCCAGTCGCAAGCGGTCTGTGCCACCAGCGAGGCGAAGTTTTCGGTGGATTCCGCCACGCCCGGCATGATCAAAATACTGCCTGCGGGCAGACTTTCTGGCAGCGGTTGCAAATGGCTGACCGTCAGGCCGGTCGACATTACAACTTCCGCCTGCGGTCCGATGTAATGCAGGTGGAATTGCCCGGCAAGGCGCAGCGCTTCTGCCGGACCGGTCAGATCCAAAGACATCACGCCGGGGAGCGTCACAAAGTAGACATTTCGCTGCATAGTGCTTTATCCGTCCGCAGGGGAAAACGCTATCTTCACACAGCGCGGTCGAGTTCCGCCAGCGCACCGGTCACGTCGGAAATGGTGGCGAAGCGGTCGGCGAGAACCAGCTCGGTACGCAATTTGATGTCGTGCGCGCTCAGCGTGACGCCGCTGGCGTGGGTCATCGGGAAGGTCAGCGTCGCTTCGGTGACAAAAGTCACTGTGTAGCCCAGATCGGAGGCCACGCGTGCCGTCGTTTCGCAACACTGTTCGGTGCGCATTCCGGCGATGATCAGATGCGTGATGCCATTTTCGCGAAGCCAGCCGTCGAGGCCGGACTCGGTCAGGGAATTGTGGACGTGTTTATGCACCACATGTTGCGGCTGATGACTCAGAAAAGACATCGGTGTCACCAGGCCGGAATCCAGCGAGAACACGCCGTCGGGATTAACATGAAACACGTCGATGACCGATACATTACGGGTCTGACAGCCGTCGATCAGGCGGGTTAATGCTGCGCTGAAAGCCGGTAAATCATTCTGCTGCCAGAAATCTTTGTGTTCGAATGAACGCTGAACGTCGATGTTTAGCAGGGCGCTGTGTGTCATTTTCGGACTCCATCTGGTGAGTGTGAAGTCAGTGTGCGCCTGAAAGAGAGAAGGGAGAATGCCAAAAACGGACATAATACTGACAGCGGCGGACGACCTTCGTTATCCGCCGCTGTCAGCGTTTTAATCACAGCATGTTGATCAAAGCTTCTGGTCGGCGCGCCAGTGGTGATAATCGATATGATCGGCCTGGAAATTGGTGGTTTCAGCATCGCCGGTCAGGCGGTACGCCAGCTGGAAAGCAAAATCGAACGCCAGCCCTAATCCCTTACCGCTCAGCAGGTTGCCGTCTTCCACAAAGGACTGATTGACGTAAACGCCGTCTTTCACGTCTTTGTATAAATCGCCGGAACACACATAACGGCGGCCTTTCAGCAGGCCGTTTCCGCCGAGTACGCGCGCGGCAGCAGAGCACAGCGGGCAAATCAGTTTACCGGCCTCATCGTGACGTCGCACAAACTCCACCACTTCTTTGCTGGCCGCCAGCGCCACTGAGCCTTCCGGCCCGCCGGGCATGACGACGGCATCGAATAAACGGTCACCCTGCGCAGACAGCAATTCATTGGCCTGCATCTGAATGCCGTGATAGGTGCGCAACGTCAGGCTTTTCTGACATGCCAGCGTGGTAACCTGAATCTCCAGCCGCTCGAGAATATCGAGCACAATCACGGCTTCGCCTTCTTCAAATCCGTCGGCCAGCAGCAGTGCGACCTGCTTTTTCGCGTTGTCCTTTACCATAATGCAAATGTCCTCTGAGGATAAAAATCAGAGGACATCATAAAATGAAACGATGTTTTAATATTGTGAGTGTCGTTGCAGACTGAACTAGAAAACCAGCTGCACTTTCGACGCTTTGGATTTATCCATCGCGTAGTCCAGCGCTTCCACCAGACTTTCCTGCGGGAATTCCGCCGACAGCAACGGCATCGGATCAACGGTTTTATTCGCCAGCCATTCCACTGCCGTGTTGAATTCTTCAGTGAAGCGGAAGCTGCCGACCCAGTTAATTTCTTTGGCAATCAGCATCATCAGCGGGAATTCATTCACTACCGGTCCCATGCCGACCTGCACCAGCGTGCCACGTGCGCGGGTCACTTCCAGACAGCGGCGGATGGATGAAGGATGGCCTGAGGCGTCAAAGGCCACATTGAAGAAGCCTTTCTCTGCCTGATATTCGCTGAAATCGCCCTGTGCGGCATCCAGCGCTTTGCTTGCGCCCACAGCCAGTGCCAGCGTCCGGCAGCGTTCACTCGGGTCAGTCACTACGATTTGCGCTGCGCCTTTGGCTTTCGCCGCCAGCACGATTAAGCAGCCAATCGGGCCGACGCCGGACACAAACACGGTTTTGCCATGAATATCACCCGCCTGGTTCACGGCATGAATGGCGACAGCCAGCGGTTCGGCGAACACCATCAGACGGTCGCTGACCTGATTGTCGTAAGGAATGCACTGGGCGCTGTCGACGATTTTGTACTGCGTGAACGCGCCGTTGATGTGCGGGAAATACATCGCGCTGCCGAAGAATTTCATGGTGGTACACTGGTTTTCATCGCCGGACAGGCAATATTTGCAGGCCTTGCACGGCTTACTCGGGTTGAGTGCCACTTTCTGGCCGGGCTGCAAATCTGGGTTATCCGATTTCTCCACCACACCAACCACTTCATGCCCGAGAACCATCGCCTCACGCACTTTGAAATCGCCCACCGCGCCGTGTTCGTAGTAATGCAGGTCGGAACCGCAGATCCCGCCGCGGGTAATTTTTACCAGCGTGCCCTGGCCGGTGTAGTCGATAGTCTGGTCGATCACCGAAACGTCTTTTTTCCCGGTCACGACGCAGGATTGTGTGGCAATAGTCATGGAATTCTCGCTCTTTAAAGGGCCTGATTGCGCCCAGTAAAAAGGGTTTGCCGGTCAGAAAATGTGATCGTCGTCACTTTGCGCCGTGTTACGAAAACCTGTTACCCAGAACTTGAACGGACTCAACCTTTCCCGGCGGATTTATCCCGGTTTCGCGCCGGAATACTCAGGATCAGATGCGTAATTACGCCGCCCGCCAGCCCCCAGAATGCCGAACCGATACCCAGCAGCGTGACGCCGGACGCGGTGATCAGAAAGGTGATGATGGCCGCATCGCGCTGCTTTTCGTTTTCCAGTGCGCGGTACAGGCTGCCCGCAATGGTGCCGAGCAACGCCAGCCCGGCGATGGTGTGGATCAGCGCTTCCGGCAGCGCGGTAAAGACCATGCCGATGGACCCGCCAAACACGCCTGCGATCAGATAGAAAATGCCTGCCGCCACCGCCGCCATATAACGTTTTTTCGGATCAGGATGAATATCCTCGCCCATACAAATTGCGGCGGTAATGGCGGCGATACAGACGGTAAAACCGCCAAACGGTGCTAAAACTAACGCCGTCAGCGCCGTCCAGGTAATCAATGGAGAAACGGGCAGGTGATAGCCGTGCGCTTTCAGGGTGGCAATCCCCGGTGCGTTTTGTGAAGCCATCGTTACGACAAAGAACGGAATACCGATGCCGATAACCGAGGAAAGCGTGAAATGCGGCATGACAAACTCCGGCGCCGCGAAGGTCAGCGTCTGGCCGTGCAGCGCAATATCCCCCTGCAATCCGGCGACGATCAGCCCGGCGGCCAGCGCGAGCACCACCGCATAGCGCGGCAGGGCGCGTTTCGCCAGCAGATACACCAGACACATGCTGCCCGCGAGGGCGAAATTACTTTGCAGCGAGGTAAACGCGTTCAGCCCAAAGCGCAGCAGAATGCCGCCGAGCATGGCGGCAGAAAGTGCCTGCGGAATGTAATGCATCAGCCGGGCAAACAGGCCGGTCACGCCGCACAGCAGGATAAGTCCGGTGGCAAAAATAAATACGCCAACCGCCTCGTTAAGCGAGGTGCCGGGCAGGCTGGTGACCAGCAGCGCCGCGCCGGGCGTAGACCAGGCGGTGACGACCGGCGTGCGGTAATACAGCGACAGACCAATACTGGTAACGCCCATTCCCAGGCCGAGCATACTCAGCCAGCCACCGATTTGCGCCACGCTGGCGCCCGCCGCTTCCGCTGCCTGAAAGATAATCGCCGCCGAGCTGGTATAACCGACTAAAACCGCGACAAATCCGGCGATTACCGCCGAAAAAGTTAAATCCTGCAAACTAAAACGCGAGGCCATGGGTGAAAATCCTTCTGGTTAGCGGACGCTGGCGGTATGCTGTTGTGCGTTATAGCGCACATCGGATGCGCTCAAGATATCACTGTGCGTTATAACGCACAATGGCGATGAACGATCATCGTCGCAGAGGAGATACCATGCAGGAAATCACCCGCCATATTGGCCGCCAGCTAAAGGCCGTTCGCAGCCAACGCGGCTGGAGTCTCACTCAGGCGGCAGAAAAAACCGGTGTCAGTAAGGCGATGCTCGGGCAAATCGAGCGTGGCGAATCCAGCCCGACGGTGGCGACATTGTGGAAAATCGCCAGCGGCCTGAATGTATCGTTTTCGGAATTTCTTGAAACACCGCCTGAGCAGTCAGCCGCGTTGCATCGCCACGGCTTGCTGACCACCTTCAACAGTCAAACCTCAGGAATGCGCGTCGTGCCATTATTTCCCTACGACACCACGTTGCGCATGGACATGTTTGTTATCGATCTCGAACCGGGCGGGTGCAGTGAATCCACGCCTCATGAAGCCGGCGTAATCGAGCATGTGATTGTGACTGAAGGTGAACTGACGCTGACCGTTGATGGCGTAACGCGCGTGCTGAGTGCCGGAGAGGCGCTGCGTTTTGCCGCCGATTGCCCGCACGCTTACCGCAACGAAAGCGGCCATTCCGTGCGTTTCCATGACCTGATACATTATCCGCATTCGCGCCCGTAACGTTTTCATTTCCTGAGGAGAATGACCCCATGAGCCAGCCGCAAGATGTTGTGATCCGTCCGTTAACGCCCGCTGACCGTGAAGGTTGGGAAACCCTGTGGCGTGCATATCTGGATTTTTACCAGTCAGGTCTGGATCCGGCGCAGTTTGATTACACTTTCACGCGTTTATCTCAGCCTGACTACGCCAGCATGTTTGGCTATGTGGCGGAATACGAGGGGAAACTGGTCGGGCTGGTGAATTGTATCAATCACGATCATGGCTGGCACATGCAGCAGGTGGTCTATTTGCAGGATTTATACGTCGATGACAGCGCACGAAAACTGGGGATCGGGCAGAAACTGATTGAAGCGGTTTACGCTTACGCCGACCAGCACGACAAAGCTAACGTCTACTGGACGACGAAAACCAGCAACCATACGGCCCGCAAATTGTATGATCGTATTGGTACGCTGACCGAATTTATTAAATATCAGCGTTAAGCGGTTTACGCATATTCATTTTCGTCGTGACGTAACCCAGGCTGGCGTACAGCGCCTGCGCACCGGGATTGCTGGCAAAGACATTCAGTTCGATTGCCACACACCCCTGTTCCAGCAGGCGTTCTTCCATCAATCTGAACGCTGCCGCCGCATGACCCTGACGGCGGAATTGCGGAAACACCGTCAGCTCGTACACGAACGCGCTGCGTACACCATAACGTTCGACGTTAGAAAACCATAAATAGCCTGCCGTTTCGCCGTTCTCTTCGGTTTTAATCTCGAAAAGATACTGATCCGGCGTATCAATACCTTGCGGCAGTGCACTTTGCGTAGAACTTCGCGCCCTTTCCAGCGCGGTATCCGCCTGCCACAGACCGGCGGTTACGTTCTCTTCGGCATAATCTATTGCCAGCTGTTCGGCGAAATCCGGGTAAAACGCGGCACTCATCGGCGCTAAAATAGTCATCATTTCCCTCTGATTTATTTGTTATTTTCAGGCTTCTTATAAGGCGTTACGTAGCATTCGCTGATGGTCGTTGAGTGGCTTTCGGCCTGCGTGATGATGTAGCCCTTGTCGGTCAGCGCCACGGAGCTGTAAGGCGTTTCATTATGCTTGTCCGAAATCACATCCTGGAATGACTGAATGATTTTCGCTTTCTCATTGGCTCGCGCCGGATCGTCCAGCCCCTCAACCTGAATCATGGCCTGTTTGAACTGGTTGTTGAAGGCGTTTTTTCCCGCGCGGCTTTCAATAATCGCCTTGATGTTCACCGTGATGTCATTTCCCAGCAAAAACAGCGTATTACTCTGATAAATCAGCACGTTTTTCCGTTTCGATACCACAAAGCCATTTTCAATGACTTTCATTTTGCTGTTGTTGGCATACGTCACGTCATCGAGGCAAATGGTTTTATCCCCGACCTTAAACTGGCTGAATCGCGCTTTAATTTCTTTCGGCGTGGAAGCCGCTTGCGAACACAGTGGCGCAAGCAACAAAAGAGGTAAGAGCCATGACTTCATAGGAGTTTCCTGGAAAGGTGCTGAATCAGCCGACATAACAGCAGTATAGGGAGGCGTGAGCAGGATGCGAACGTTTATCTTTGCCAGCCGGTTTTTTACCGTTTTGGCTAAAGCATCTCCGCCTGTTGCCGATAATTCAGACGATAACGGAATTCCCGCTTCTGCCGGGCCAGCATCAGGGACAGATCATCCGCGTTATTTCATCGTGAGTTTTCACAGTACGTTTTTCTGTTCCGGGGTAATTTTATGAGTCAGATGCAGGCGCTTTCACCGGCGGCCAGAGTTGAGGCTGCAACAAAGAAAAATGCCCCTAAGAAGGCGATGCGTACCCGTACGCTGATGCTGATTGTCGGACTGATCACTATCAGCATGGGTTACATCATTACGGTCGGATTGCTCAGCTGGCAGTCGGCCAACCAGCAGCGCGAGATTGCCCGCCGTTATCTGCAACAAACCGCCAGCACCGACGGCTATCTGGCCCGTCAGAAACTCGATACCGCATTACAAGCCGCCCGCGACCTGGGTCAGAGCATGATAAGCCTGCGTGAAGCCGGACATGCTGACCGCAAACTGGCCGATACCCTTTTGCAAAATGCCCTGAAAAGTCACCCGGATTTTCTCTCTATGTCGCTGGCCTGGGAGCCGGATGCTTTTGATGGCAAAGATGAAGATCTCGCCGCGAAGGAAGGACAGGATCCGGATGGCCGCTACGTCCGTTATGTGGACCGGGATACCAGTGGCAACGTCGTTTTACATAATCTCACGGATTACGAAACGCCGGGCAGCGGTGATTATTATCTGCTGCCGCGCAAGCTGCAAAAAGAGGTGATCCTCGAGCCTTACAGTTATCCGTATAACGGCGTGGATACCTTGCTGACGTCAATTGCTGTGCCGATTATGGTGGATGGCAAATTCCTCGGTTCTGTCACGGCGGACTTCTCCCTGCAAACCCTGCAAACGCTGGTCAATAGCATCAAACCTTATCAGGGCACCGGCTATGCGATGCTGTTTTCGCAGTCAGGTAATTACATTTCTTCGCCGAAAAAAGACCAGATCACGCATAAGCTGGAAAATGACCCGTCATTGCTGAAAAGTATTCAGACCGGACAGATGACCAGTCGCGAACAGCAGGATCCGGTGCTGGGAGAAAAGGCGTTTTCCGAATTTGTGCCGATTCAGATTGGTAATACGGGCACGCCGTGGATGCTGGGTATCGTGGCGCCTGTAAACGCGGTGATGAAAGAAAGCACCCGGCAACTTTATTACGCGCTGGCGCTGATGGTACTGAGCATCATCGTGGTCTTCGCGGTGCTGAGCGTTATCTTTACCCGCAAAGTGTTACGCCCCGTGGGCGGCGAACCTTCCGATGCGGCAAAAATTGCGCTGACGGTGGCGGATGGCGATCTGACACATCCGATTGTGACGCAGAAAAACGATCAATCGAGCATCTTCTTTGCGCTGCAAACCATGCAATCGCAGTTACGCCATGTGGTGAATGACATCATATCCACCAGCCATGCCGTCGGCAGCGGCGCGTCGCAGATTGCGGCGGGCAATATCGATCTGGCCTCGCGAACGGAACAACAGGCGGCAGCGCTGGAAGAAACGGCGGCCAGCATGGAACAGCTGACGGCGACCGTAAAACAAAACGCCGATAATGCCCATGTGGCGACAGAGCTGACCGCCAATGCCACGAAAATCGCCGGTAAAGGTGACAGCATCATGACGGATGTTGTCGGCATTATGGGGGAAATTGACGACAGTTCGCGGCGTATTTCTGAAATCACGTCAGTGATTAATGGCATTGCGTTCCAGACTAACATTCTGGCGCTCAACGCCGCGGTAGAAGCCGCGCGTGCAGGTGAACAGGGGCGCGGATTTGCGGTAGTGGCCTCGGAAGTGCGCAGTCTGGCGCAGCGCAGCGCCGATGCGGTGAAAGAGATTTCCGCCCTGATTGAGGAATCGACAAGTCGTGTGGATCACGGTGTCGGGCTGGTGAAAAATGCCGGCGAAACGATGAAAGAAATCATGAAAGCCGTTACGGATGTGCGCGATATCATGAGCGACATCGTCTCGGCGTCTGACGAGCAATCACGTGGCATCAGTCAGGTAACACAGGCGGTTCATGAAATGGATGGCGTCACGCAACAGAACTCCGCGCTGGTTCAGGAAGCCTCAGCCGCTTCGGCTTCTCTGGAAGATCAGGCGCGTCGCCTGAATGAAATTGTTCAGGTGTTCCGGCTGAAATAACGATCCTAGTGTTGTCTGCTAAACCCCCTCCCAGCCTCCCCCTTCGCAGGGGGAGGAGTTAAAACTCGTTCTGCTCCCACCCCTGCGAAGGGGAGGGCTGGGGTGGGGTATTAAAGCGTTCTCTGAACGAGTTTTTAACGACACACCCCACTTTCTGCGCTATGTTTTTCTTCCTTTTGCTTTATTTTTTTCAGGAGATTTCCATGAGCCAGTCTTCGCTGATTTTGTATTCCGATGCTAATTTTTTCAGTCCTTACGTGATGTCTGCTTTTGTAGCGCTGACTGAAAAGGGCATTCCGTTTGAACTGGAAACGGTCAGCCTGGATGATGCGGAGAACCTGAAAGAAACGTATTCGGCGCTGTCCATGACCCGTCGCGTTCCTACGCTGACCAACGGCACGTTTGTGTTATCCGAATCTTCGGCGATTGATGAGTACGTTGAAGAGCTTTTCCCTGCGCCGACGTTTCCGGCTATCTATCCTGCCGATCCGGAAAACCGTGCCAAAGCGCGTGAAGTGCAGGCGTGGCTGCGCAGTGACCTGATGCCCATCCGCGAGGAACGCTCAACGGAAGTGGTGTTTGCCGGCGCAAAATGTCCGCCGCTTTCTGCTAAAGCGCAGCAGGCTGCGGAAAAGTTGTATGCCGCCGCCGAACGTTTGCTGGGCGACAAAGAACATCTGTTTGGTGAATGGAGTATTGCGGATGTGGATCTGGCGCTGATGCTGAACCGTCTGCGTTTAAATGGTGATGCGATGCCGGAGAAACTGGCGGCGTACGCACAAGCGCAGTGGCAACGTCCTGCGGTTCTGGAATGGCTGGCGCTGTCGGCTAAATAACCGAAAATTGCGCGGCCCGTTCAGCCGCGCTTCCCCGATTCAGCCTAATGTCTTGGTCAGGAAATACCGGGTATGGGTAGACGGCGCATCTTCAGGCGTGCGGGTATCGCGGATATAATCTTCCAGCGCCATCTGCATCTCGTAACCCATTCGCTCATAGAACGGCCTGGCCTGAAAACTAAAGGTATCAACCAGCGAATAGCGACATCCCCGCGTTTTAGCTTCTGCTTCCGCCTCGGCAATAAGTTGCGTTCCGACATCTTTTCCGCGTAACGACTCATCGACCCACAACATTTGGATATACATCCATTTACCGACCGTTTCCGCCACAATCCCGGCCTGTTTGCTGCCGTTCTCGTCTTCCACAAAAATACCTAACTCGCGAAATTTCGACTGAGGAACAAAATTCCGGTTGAAAGTGCGCAGAGCTGTTTTGATCTCCTCAAGATCATGTTCGGTCGGAGCATGGGTGAGACGGGTCTTCATGACAGGATTCCTTTTAGTTAGCGTTTAGTCATAGCGAGTCGTACTGCAAAGGCGAGAAAAACGGTGCCGGTTAAGCGATCAAGCGTTCTGACCACTGCGGCGCGGCGCAACCAGCGCGATAACGGGCGCGTGGCGGAAATCATGGTGATGGACCAGAGTGTGCCGATCACGGCGTGCATAGCGGCGAGTCCGAAAATATACGGCCCGACCGGATAGCCGGTAGCGACAAACTGCGGCAGGAAAGAAACATAAAATACGCCGACTTTCGGGTTCAGCACATTGCCAAACAATCCCCTTATGAACGGCGAATTGCCGATGCGTAACACTTTCCCGTTGCCCTCCGGCGCGGCCATGTTCATTTCGCTGCGCGGTTTGAGCAGCATCTGCAAACCGAGCCAGGCCAGATAAGCTGCGCCGGTCCACTTAAGCAGTGTAAATGCCATTTCAGACGCCGCAAGAACCGCGCCTAAGCCGAGCGCCACCATTGCGCCCCAGATAAGACAGCCGGTACTGATGCCAAATGCTGACAATAATGCTTTTTTGCTGCCCTGACTGGCCGCCGTGCGCAGAACCAATGCGGTATCAAGGCCCGGTGTCAGCGTTAAAATTCCGGCAGCAAGTGCATAAGAAAGGAGAGATTCGGTAACGGTCATGGCTTTTCCTGATGAGCGAAAAAACCAGAATAGTGAACAGGATGGGAGAGTTGCAATCGCGAATTTAAACGAAATTCGGCATAAAAATACTGGCAAATAAAAAAGCCTGTGGAAGTCGGGCTTCCACAGGCTTTTCAGAGAGTTTTACGCGGGAGATTATTTATAAATTTCAGCGTCTGCGTGCAGTTTGTTGTTACCGGTCACAGAGATGATGCGGTAAGAAGATGCGCCTGCGTCTTTAGCCTGCTGAGATAATTTCGCTTCCAGACCGCTAAGGGTCGTGGAGTTAGCGGCAGAAATCACACCGATTTTCTGCATGTCGCCGGAGGGCTGAGTAATCTGTTGAGCGGCGAAGCTGCCGAAAGAAATCAGAGAAAGGGTAGCAGCTACAGCAAAAATTTTGACGTTTTTCATGATGTTTAATCCATTGAGGTTTATGAGAGTGAAAGGTGGTTGCCTTTCGATGGATGCATAATAGGCCGGATGGCTGACGATGAAAAACGGATTGATTTGAGTATCTCATTCAAAATATTTGGTCTACTTTTTACGCAGTTTTACGTGCGAATGCGGGTAGCTGACGAAACCGCATTCGTGCTGACACAGCCTGAAATTGCCTTAGATTTCTCTGCGTTTTTCTTCCTTCCTGCTGATTTTGGGCGGTTTTGTAGAATCGGTGCTAGACTTTGATTGCAGTTCAAGAAGAGGGGCGTTCGTGTAAAACACACGTTCTGCTCGCAGAGCGCGAAACGTTCTGCTCGCAGAGCGCGAAACGTTCTGCTTTTGTTTGGCTAACTTGGTTGAACAATATTCACGGTAACGGAAATTTATTCGGAGGAGTCGAAAATGGGAATTTTATCCTGGATTATCTTTGGTCTGATTGCAGGTATTCTGGCGAAATGGATCATGCCTGGCAAAGATGGCGGCGGATTTATTCTGACCGTAGTCCTGGGTGTTGTAGGTGCCGTTGTGGGTGGTTATATCAGTACTTTCTTCGGTTTTGGTCGCGTAGACGGATTCAACTTCGGCAGCTTCGTTGTCGCCGTGATTGGTGCGATCGTCGTACTGTTTATCTACCGTAAAGTCAGAAGCTAAACTTTCGACCTTAGGTTGAGATGTGAAAAGCCGCGCATGTCGCGGCTTTTTTGTGTCTGTTAATCACTCCACTGGCGACGTCGGCAACCGTACGATGTCCTGATTATCATTTCCCATCCAGTAAACGCCTTCCTTCGCCCAGAACGGCCCTTCGATAAAATCGAGCAGGTCGGAATACTCTTCGTAAAACTGTTTGCCGTCGCGGTTGTAGACACGCATATAGCCGGAATAATGCCCGCCGTCGCCCGGCATGGTCATGCGCGGAATAAATTCGAAAGTTTTATACTCTCGCACCACATATTGTTTGTTGGGGCTCCACTGCTCGGAGACGAGTTTCCCTTGTTTCCACCACTGATGGCCTGCGGCGATCACCGCCAACAGTACCGCCAGCATTATCCAGCGCTTGCGCTGACGCACCAGAGCTTCCTGACTTTTGATTTTCATACTTTGTATTCTTTTCAGCGGGATTCGAAAATGGCTGTGAATGTGGCTGAAAAGTAGCAGCTTGTCTTGAAAAAGTCAGTATCGACTAAATCGCCACCAGCCCCCGTACGCCTTCCGCTTCCATTTCTTCTCCGCGCCCGCGTTTTATAATGCTGCCGCGCGACATCACCAGATAGCTGTCGGCGAGTTCGGCGGCGAAATCGTAGAATTGTTCGACCAGCAAGATCGCCATGTCTCCCCGGGCGGCGAGTTGTTTGATCACGGCGCCGATTTCCTTAATCACCGACGGCTGAATGCCTTCGGTCGGTTCATCGAGGATCAGGAGATTCGGTTTGCAGGCCAGTGCGCGGCCGATCGCCAGCTGTTGCTGCTGGCCGCCGGACAAATCCCCGCCGCGGCGATGCTTCATTTCCAGCAGGATCGGGAACAGATGGTAGATTTCATCCGGCACCTGTTTTGCATCGCTTCCGGAAAAACGCGACAGCCCCATCAGCAGATTTTCTTCGACAGTCAGACGCGGAAAAATTTCGCGTCCCTGCGGGACATAGGCAATGCCCGCCTGCACGCGCTGGTGCGGTTTGCGGGAATTGATCACCTGACTCTGCCAGCTGATGGTGCCGGACTTCGCCGGGATCAGCCCCATCAGGCATTTCAGCAGCGTGGTTTTGCCGACGCCATTTCGACCGAGCAGGCAGGTCACTTCACCGATTTTTGCCTCAAAAGACAAGCCGCGCAAAATGTGGCTGCCGCCGTAAAACTGATTGAGTTCATTTACCTGCAACATAATGCGATTCCTCAGCGCCCTAAATACACGTCGATAACCTGCTCGTTGGCCTGCACATCGCGCAGCGAACCTTCGGCCAGAACCTGCCCCTGATGCAGCACCGTCACGTGGTCGGCGATGGTTTCCACAAAGCCCATGTCGTGCTCGACCACCATCAGCGAATGCTTGCCCGCCAGTTGTTTGAACAGCTCGGCGGTATACTCGGTTTCGGCATCGGTCATGCCTGCCGCCGGTTCATCGAGCAGTAATAAATGCGGCTCCTGTACCAGCAACATGCCGATTTCCAGAAACTGTTTCTGACCGTGTGAAAGCAAGCCCGCCGGGCGATGACGTTCCGCCGCCAGACGCAGCGTGCCGAGCATGTCATCGATGCGGTCGCGCTGTTCGCTGTTCATTTTGGCGCGCAGGCACGCCCAAACCGACTTATTGGTTTTCTGCGCGATCTCCAGATTTTCGAATACGGTCAGCGCTTCAAATACCGTCGGCTTCTGGAATTTACGGCCAATGCCGGACTGCGCAATGCGCACCGGATCCAGTTTGGTCAAATCGGTGCGCTGATCGTAAAAAACACGGCCACTTTGTGGTTTGGTTTTGCCGGTGATCACGTCCATCAGCGTGGTTTTTCCCGCGCCGTTCGGGCCGATCACACAACGTAATTCGCCGACGCCAATGTTCAGCGACAAATTGGTCAGCGCCTTAAATCCGTCAAAGCTGACGTTAATGTTTTCCAGCTGCAAAACTGGGTCAGTTTGCTGACGATGCCGGTCGGCCAGATGCGACTGTGTAAACAGGTCTTCGGTCATGGTCATCGGGCTCATCAGGATTTCCTTTTGCGCAGCAGGCCAATCACGCCTTGCGGCAGAAACAGCGTCACCAGAATAAACATGCCGCCGAGGACAAATTGCCAGTATTCGGGAATGGCGACGGTGAACCAGCTTTTCGCGCCGTTGACGATACCTGCGCCGATAATCGGGCCGATCAGCGTGCCGCGCCCGCCGAGTGCCACCCAGATCGCGGCTTCGATGGAGTTGGTCGGCGACATTTCGCTCGGGTTGATGATGCCGACCTGCGGGACGTACAACGCACCCGCCAGGCCGCACAGCATGGCGGAAATCGTCCAGACGAACAGCTTGAAACCTTTCGGGTCGTAGCCGCAGAAAATCAGCCGGTTTTCAGCGTCGCGTACCGCCGTCAGCACGCGGCCATATTTACTGCGTGCCAGCGCAAAGCCAAGCGCCAGACTGGCGACCAGCACCAGAACCGTGGCTAAAAATAATCCCACGCGGGTGCCGGTGGCGGTGACCGGAAAGCCGAGCAGGGTGGTGAAACCGGTGAAACCGTTATTGCCGCCGAAGCCGGTTTCATTGCGGAAAAACAGCAACATACCGGCGTAGGTCAGCGCCTGCGTCATGATCGAAAAATACACGCCTTTGATTTTTGAACGGAAGGCGAAATAGCCGAATACAAACGCCAGCGCGCCCGGCACCAGCACGATCAGGCACAGCGCCCAGGCAAAATGCTGCGTGCCCGCCCAGAACCACGGCAGTTCGGTCCATGAGAGGAACGACATAAAATCCGGCAGCCCGCTGCCTGCGGCCTGTCGCATCAGATACATGCCCATCGCGTAACCGCCGAGGGCGAAAAACAGCCCGTGACCCAGCGACAATAATCCGGCGTAGCCCCACACCAGATCGAGCGCGATCGCGACGATCGCATAACACAGGATCTTGCCGATCAGCGTCAGCGTGTAGGTAGAGATCGCCAGCTGATTCGTGGCAGGCAGCAGCGCCAGAAACGGCATGACAATCAGAATGATGAGCACCAGCGTGCCCACCGAAATCGCAATCTTAGGCGCTTTTTGTACGCCGGTAATCGTCAGCGGCTGGCTCATCAGTCAATCACCCTGCCTTTGAAGGCGAAGAGTCCCTGAGGACGTTTCTGAATAAACAGGATAATCAGCGCGAGGATCAGGATTTTGCCCAGTACCGCGCCGATTTCCGGCTCAAGAATTTTGTTCACAATGCCCAGACCAAAGGCCGCCACCACGGTACCTGCCAGTTGCCCGACACCGCCGAGCACCACGACTAAGAAGGAATCGATGATGTAACCCTGACCGAGTTCCGGGCCGACGTTACTCAGTTGCGACAGTGCGACGCCGCCCAGACCGGCAATACCTGAACCGAGACCGAACGCCAGCATATCAACGCGTCCGGTCGGCACGCCGCAGCAGGCCGCCATGGCGCGGTTTTGCGTCACGGCACGCACGTTCATGCCAAGGCGCGTTTTATTGAGCAGCAGCCAGGTCAGCCCAAGTACCAGCATGACGAAGATGATTACCGCGATGCGGTTGTACGGCAGCACCAGATTCGGCAACAGCTGAATGCCGCCGGAGAGCCAGCCGGGATTCGCCACTTCAACGTTCTGCGCGCCAAACAGTACGCGCACGCCCTGGATCAGGATCAGGCTGATGCCCCATGTCGCCAGCAGGGTTTCCAGCGGACGACCGTATAAATGGCGGATGACGGTGCGCTCCAGCGCCATGCCGATCCCGGCGGTAATGAAAAAGGCCACCGGCAGCGCGACCAGCGGATACAGCGCCAGCAACCCCGGCGCGTAGTGCTGAAACAGCGACTGCACCATGTAGGTCGAATAGGAACCGAGCATTAACATTTCGCCGTGCGCCATGTTAATCACGCCCAGCAAACCGTAAGTGATTGCCAACCCCAGCGCAGCCAGCAGCAGAATCGAGCCGAGCGATAAACCGGTAAAGGCCTGACCGAGCAGATCGCCGATCATCAGGCGATGTTGTACCGCTTTCAGGCTGGCAAGCGCGGCGTCACGCACTGTCGCATCGGCCTCAGTTTTCGGATCCGTCAGACTTTGCAGACGGCCTTGTGTATCCGGATCGCCCGACGTGCCGAGCAGCTCAACGGCTTTCAGACGCACCTGCGGACTGGCGTCGGCCAGCTGTAAATTCGCCAGCGCAATGGAAAGGGCATTGTGAACCGTGCTGTCTTTTTCCAGTTCAAGACGATGTGTCAGCAGCGGCAACTGATCGGCCTGTGCTTCACGCTGTAAGGCTTTTGCGGCCTGCAAACGGATGGCGCTGTCGGTGCTCACCAGACGGTGTGCGGAAAGCGCATTAGCAATCAAAATGCGCAGGCGGTTGTTCAGCCAGACTTTTTTGCTGTCACCCTGCGGTTTGACATCGCCTTCCAGCGGCGTCAGCTGATCGCCATTCTGGATGAATGCGTGTTTCGCTTCGTCGATGACGACGTTTTCCTGCTTCAGCGCTTCGAGCAGCGGCAGCCTTTCCGGCTGCGGATCCGCCGCCCATTGCTGTAATAACGTGGCCTGCTGGCTGCGGCTGGCGGCAGCAAAGTCATTCGCCGCACCCGCCTCTGCCAGCAACGGAAGGCAACAAAGCAGGAAAAGCAGTGATCGGATGAGGATTCTCATAATGTTCTCGCCGCATAAAGTTGATGCTGGTTTGCTCCTCCCCCTGCGAAGGGGGAGGAGCTAAAACAATCAGTTAACCGTTTTCACCGGGGTATCTGGCTTTTTATCGTTACCCGCGATGTACGGGCTCCACGGCTGGGCGCGGATCGGTTTATCGGTCTGCCAGACCACGTTGAACTGACCGTTGGATTCGATTTCGCCGATCATTACCGGTTTGTGCAGGTGATGATTGGTTTTATCCATGGTCAGCGTGAAGCCGGAAGGTGCGGCGAAGGTCTGTCCGGCCATCGCGGCACGCACTTTATCCACGTCCGTCGTCCCGGCTTTTTCCACCGCCTGCGCCCACATATGGATGCCGACATAGGTCGCTTCCATCGGGTCGTTGGTCACGGCGTTATCGGCGTTCGGCAGTTTGTGCGCCTTAGCATAAGCCTTCCATTCAGCGACGAATTTCTTGTTGGTCGGGTTATCCACTGACTGGAAGTAGTTCCACGCCGCGAGATCGCCGACCAGCGGTTTGGTGTCGATGCCTCGCAGCTCTTCTTCACCGACGGAGAAAGCCACCACCGGCACATCGGTGGCTTTCACGCCCTGATTGGCCAGCTCTTTATAGAACGGCACGTTGGAATCGCCGTTGATGGTGGAGATCACCGCGGTTTTGCCGCCTGCGGAGAATTTCTTAATGTTGGAAACGATGGTCTGATAATCGCTGTAACCAAACGGCGTATAGACTTCTTCGATGTCGCTGTCTTTCACGCCTTTGGAATGCAGGAAGGCACGCAGGATTTTGTTGGTAGTGCGCGGATACACGTAGTCGGTGCCGAGCAGGAAGAAGCGTTTCGCCGCGCCGCCGTCTTCACTCATCAGATATTCCACCGCCGGAATGGCCTGCTGGTTAGGCGCGGCGCCGGTGTAGAACACATTTGGCGACATCTCTTCACCTTCGTACTGCACCGGATAGAACAGCAGACCGTTCAGCTCTTCAAACACCGGCAGCACGGATTTACGCGACACCGACGTCCAGCAGCCGAACACCACCGCGACGTTATCCTGCGTCAGCAACTGGCGGGCTTTTTCAGCGAACAGCGGCCAGTTAGAGGCCGGATCGACCACTACCGGCTCCAGTTTTTTACCGAGCACGCCGCCTTTGGCATTGATGTCGTCAATGGTCATCAGCGCGATGTCTTTCAGCGGGGTTTCTGAAATAGCCATGGTGCCGGAAAGCGAATGCATGATACCGATTTTGATGGTGTCGGCAGCCTGCGCGCTCCAGGCTAGACCCATGCTGACTACGGTGGCGGAAAGAGCAAAGGCTTTAATAAAACGTCGACGTTGCATAGATGAATCCTCTGTAAAAATGCTGTGATGTAAATACGTTAAGAGAACGCTGTTATGGTGAAAGTCGAAAAAACATTTAAAAAAGTCATGACGGGTTGCCCGCGTCACTCTCCGCCCGCGCCCGGTGCAACATATGCAGGGTAATTTTGCGCACTTCGGCTTTACTGACGGCAATGTGGTCGTGTAACTGGCGCTGCGCCTCCTCTGTTTGTTGTTGAATGATGGCGAGCAGAATGCCCGCGTGCTCTTTATAGGTGGCGTTCACACGCTCACCTTTGGTGAAATCCAGACGCCGGATGATGCGGATTTTTTCGGTCAGTTCGCGGTGAATACGCGCCATTTCGGCGTTACCCGCCGCGGCCACCAGCGTCATGTGAAACTCTTCGTCATAGCGCGACACCAGCTGACCGTCTTCGAGCGGCGGCTGATCAATCCAGAAGGCTTTCAGTTCGGCCAGTTGCAACGGCTGAACGGCGGGCGGCAGCGCGCACAGACGTTTCACCGCTTCCAGTTCCAGCACGATGCGCAGGTCATACAGTTGCTCGAAAAAATCGAAATCGAACGGACGAACCTGCCAGCCGCTGCGGAAAAAGACTTCGACGTAGCCTTCGTGTTCCAGCCAGAACAGTGCCTGACGCACAGGCGTGCGGCTGACCTCCATCCGGTCGGCAATGTCGTTTTCGCTGAACCGGTCTCCGGGCAGCAGGCGGAAGCTGAAAATGTCATCTTTCAGCTGCTGATAGATGCGTTCCGCCAGTCCTTCCGGACGATTTTTACTGCGTGAAGATTTAGAGCCCGTCAGTTGCATGTGATATTCCCTGTATGTCGGTAGCGTTAAACGGCTGCGTCCAGCCACAGCAAAGCATCGCCCGGTCCGACCGGACGCCCCTGCTGGCAACTGATTTTCAGTACGGTTCCGGCGCACGGCGCATTCACCGACAGCTCCATTTTCATGGCTTCGACGACGATCAGTGGCTGGCCTTCTTCCACCTGCTGGCCCGGCTCGACCAGGATTTTCCAGACGTTGCCGTTCAGATCGGCGCTGACTAAATGGCCGTCCTGATCCGCATCGTCCTCCACTAACTGCACGGCGTTGGCGGCGGCTTCCACCGCGGCGCTTTCGGCTTCATGCCAGTGCGCCACTTCGTGGGTAAAGGCTTCGGTTTGTTTCGAACGGAAATCAGCAATATCGGCGGCGTTATCGGTAAGAAATTGCGTATATTGCGCAAAATCGAACTCGGTTTCTTCGATGCGGATTTGTGCGCGCCCTTCGCGGAACGCCTCGCGCTGGATCTCCAGTTCGGCTTCGGTGACTTCATAGAACCGCACCTGATCGAAGAAGTGCAGCAGCCACGGTTCGCCGTTTTTAAACTGCTCATTCTTGAGAAACTTATTCCAGATCGGCAGCGTGCGGCCGACCAGCTGATAGCCGCCCGGCGAATCCATGCCATAAATGCACATGTACATGCCGCCGATACCGACCGTGCCTTCGGCGGTAAAGGTGCGCGCCGGGTTGTATTTGGAACTCAGCAGGCGATGGCGCGGATCGACCGGCACCGCGCACGGCGCGCCGAGATACACATCGCCCAGCCCGAGGATCAGATAGCTGGCGTCGAAAATGATGTTTTTCACTTCGTCGCGGTTCGCCAGCCCGTTGGTGCGCTGGATGAAATCGACGTTATTTGGCAGCCACGGCGCGTCTGTGCGCACGGTTTGCTGATAGCGTTCGACCGCGCCGAGCGTGGCGGAATCTTCAAATGCCATCGGCATATGTACGATGCGGGTCGGGATTTTGAGCTGGCTGATATCCGCCAGGTTGTGTTCGAGCGTCAGTAAATGCTGAAGCAGCGCCGTCTGATGCAGCACGCGGCTGTCGTAGCGGATTTGCAGCGAACGCACGCCCGGCGACAGCTCTTCGATACCCTGCTGACCGGCGGCTTTGATAGCGTTCATCAGCAGGTAGATACGCATACGCACCGCCAGATCCAGCACGTTATCGCCGTACTCAATCAGCACGTAGCCGTCGCCTGCCTGACGGTATTCCACCGAAGGACGTTCAGCCGTCGCCGGAAGCGCCGCGAGAATGGTGGCGGAAGCCGTGGTATCCGGCAGCAAAGACGGCACCGGCAGCGCCATCGCGTTGACTGGCATCAGCGAGTCCAGCGTGCCTTGCTGCGCCAGTTCCAGCGCCTGTGCCTGTTCAAAACTGATCGGATGAAAACGGATTTTATCGCCCGGTTTTACCTGGCCGACTTTCCACAATTCGGCTTTGGCGATGGTCACCGGACAGACGAAACCGCCGAGGCTTGGCCCGTCGCGGGTCAGAATGACCGGGAAGTCACCGGTGAAATTAATCGCGCCGATGGCGTACTCGCAGTCATGCACGTTGGACGGGTGCAGACCGGCTTCGCCGCCGTCCTGCCGCGCCCATTGTGGTTTCGGGCCAACCAGCCGCACGCCGAGGCGGTTGGAGTTGTAATGCACCTGCCATTCAGACTGGAAGAAAGTGTCGATGGATCCTGTGGTGAAGAAATCCGGTGCGCCGTGCGGCCCGTAAAGCACGCCGATATTCCAGATGTCGCCGTAAGGCGGCACGATATTTTCCGCTGCGGCCTGCGGCAAACCGACCGGCGCGGGCGTGGTGCAGGCCGCCAGTTCCGGCTGCGAAACGGTCAGCATATCGGCAACGCGCAGCGTGCGACCGGCGTGACCGCCAAACTGCCCGAGCGCAAAGGTTGAACGGCTGCCGAGATACACCGGCACGTCGAAACCGTTACGCACGGCAAGATAGGTGCGGCAACCCTGCGTGGCGCGCCCCAGCGTCAGCGTCTGACCGGCTTTAACGTTCACCGGCTGACAGTAAGAAACAGCTTCGCCATCGAGATGTGCCGGACAGCGTGCGCCGGTCAGCGCGATCACCGCGTCGCAATGAAAGCGCAGGGTGGGTCCCTGTAGCGTGAATTCCAGACCGGCGGCATCCAGATGATTGCCGACAATGCGGTTGGCGAGACGGAAGGCAAAATCGTCCATCGGACCGGAAGGCGGCACGCCGATATCCCAGTAACCGAGACGCCCCGGATAATCCTGCACGCTGCTGTACGTACCGGGCGCGATCACTTCGATGGCGTTTGGCGAGTAAACAAAACTGTCGAGCATGCGCGTCCACATTTCACCGTCGCGGAACACCGGCGTGGCAACTACCTGACGCAGATAATCGATATTGGTGGCGATGCCGTGCAGACGGGTGGCGGCCAGCGCAGCCGACATTTTCGCCAGTGCGTCCTGACGGTCGGTGCCGTGAACAATCAGTTTGGCGATCATCGGGTCGTAAAAGGCCGACACTTCACTGCCGGTTGAAACCCAGCCATCGACGCGGACGTCTTCGGGGAAAAAGACCTCGGTCAGCACGCCCGGACTCGGCTGAAAATTCTTCAGCGGATCTTCGGCGTAAATACGCACTTCCATCGACGCGCCCTGCGGGGCTTTTTCCATTGCAGGCCAGTCCAAAGGCTCACCGGCGGCGACGTTCAGCATGCATTCGATCAAGTCCAGACCGGTGACCATTTCGGTGACCGGATGCTCCACCTGCAAACGGGTATTCACTTCGAGAAAATAAAATTCGTCGCGCGGGGCGTCATAGATAAATTCAACGGTACCGGCGCTGCGGTAGTTCACCGATTCGCCGAGCTGCACGGCGGCGCGATGTAACGCTTCGCGGCTGGCCTGCGGCAGATTCGGTGCAGGGGTTTCTTCCACCACTTTCTGATTGCGGCGCTGTAACGAACAGTCGCGTTCGCCGAGCGCCACCACGCGGCCTTTACCGTCGCCAAAAATCTGTACTTCGACGTGACGGGCGCGATCGACAAAGCGTTCGAGAAACACACCGGCGTCGCGGAAAAACTGTTCGCCGAGACGCTTCACGCTGTCCCACGCGGCGCGCAGGGCGTCTTCATCTTCACAGCGCGTCAGGCCAATGCCTCCGCCGCCTGCGGTGCTTTTCAGCATCACCGGATAACCGATGTCTGCGGCGGCTTTCACGGCGTCATCAAGGCTGGCGAGCAACCCGGTTCCCGGCGTCATCGGTACATTTGCGGCACCGGCCAATTCGCGGGCACGGTGCTTGAGGCCAAACTCGCGGATTTGTCCGGCGGTCGGGCCGATAAACGCAATGCCTGCCGCTTCGCAGGCATCGGCGAATTCTGCGCTTTCGGATAAAAAGCCGTATCCCGGATAAATCGCCTGCGCGCCGGTTTCTTTCGCGGCGGCCAGAATTTTGTCGATCATCAGGTAGCTTTCGCTGGCCTTTTCGCCGCCCAGCGCGATGGCGATATCCGCCTGCGTGACGTGCGGTGCATTGCGGTCAGCGTCGGAATAAACGGCCACGCTGGTCACGCCCAGACGTTTCAGCGTACGGATCGCGCGGCAGGCAATTTCGCCACGGTTAGCAATTAAAACGGTGTTAAACATGTGCGCGCCCTCAGCTTTTGACCGGTGAATTCAGGCTCTGGATGTAACTTCTCCAGCCGCCAAATGCGGTGATATCGGTGGCCTCGCCAAGCGCCCACGGCTCGCAGATAAAGCCTTTCACCCTGCGTCCGTCAGCCAGTTCGAGCGAACCCATGCCGAGCGGTGCCGGGATTTCAGCGACGAATTCACCAAAGCGCGCCAGCGGGATATCCCACAGTTCGACGATAATCGCGCTGCCGCCTTCTGCCCGCACCAGTCCCGGTTTTGGCGGCGTGGTGTTGGCGAGGGCGTAAAGTTTGTAGGTTGCAGCGGTCGTGGTTTGTTCGACGCGTACCGCGTTGCGGCTGGTGAGCTGAAAATTCAGCGGCATCCCGGTCAGGTGCGCGCCAACCACGGCAACGCGCACGCAGGCAGCACTGACCGGCGCGGAGGTCATGAATTCTTCGGATTTCATCGTCAGCCCGGTTGCGCCGAGCGGCAGATTCAGGCTGCGCTGCCACTGACGGCCAAAACTTGCCAGTGCATCGTCGTGCCAGGCCGGAGCGATCAGCGTGATACCGGCGGGCAGGCCGTCGGCGCGCAGGCTGGAAGGCAGTGCCAGCGCGGACAAATCCGCCAGATTGGTGAAGTTGGTGTAAATGCCGAACTGCGAGTTGTAGAGCACCGGTTCCTGCACCAGCTCTTGCTGCGTGCGGATGGTCGGCGATGTCGGCACCACCAGCGCGTCAAACCCTTCCAGCGTCAGATTAATTTTGCGTGACAGCTCAGCGCGTAAATATTCAGCGCGCCAGGCATCGCTCGCGGTGTAGTTCAGGCCATTGGCGACAATCCCGCGAACGATCGGATCCATCGCTTCCGGGCTTTCTTCGAAAATTTCGCCTACCGCCACGGTGCGTTCTGCCACCCATGCGCCGTAATACAACTGCTCTGCCAGTTCGCGGAACGGCGTGAAATCGACGGGAACGAGGGTGATGCCGCTGCTGTTCAGACGTTCCAGCGCCTGATCAAACTCAAATTCCGCCAGCGCGTCGCCGAAGAATTCCAGACTGTCCGGCACGGCAAAGCGCGGATGCGGTGACATGGCGACCGGCGCGGTAAACGGATTTCTACGGGAGTAGGCATCGGCAGCATCAAAACCGCCTGCTGCCTGGGCGACGGTCTGGGCATCGGCTACTGTCAGGGCGAAAATCGAGACGGAATCATTCAGGCGGCAGGCCGGAACCACGCCGGTATTCGACAGCCAGCCTTTGGTCGGTTTCAGCCCGACGACATTATTAAAGCCTGCCGGAACACGGCCGGAACCGGCGGTGTCGGTGCCCAGCGAAAAGGCCACCAGACCCCGTGCCAGAACGGAAGCCGAACCAGAACTGGATCCGCCGCTGACGTAATCAGGATTGAAGGTATTAGGGACTGCGCCGTAAGGAGAACGGGTACCGACCAGGCCGGTGGCGAACTGATCGAGATTGGTTTTGCCAATCACTATTGCGCCTTTGGCTTTCAGATTGGCAATCACGGTAGCGTCTGCTTCTGCGGTGTAAGCAAACGCCGGACACGCCGCCGTGGTCGGCCAGCCTGCGATATCCATATTGTCTTTAACGGCGAACGGCACACCATACAACGGCAGGGCGCTCAGCAAGCCTTCATGCTGATGGCGAAGGGCTTCAAGGTGGAGGATTTGCGCCTCAAGCTGCTCTGCGGTGGCGAGATAAATCCAGGCATTGTCGTTTTGACTCAGGCTTCCCATAACCAGAGAAAGCGTGGTGCGCAGGCTGTCTGGCGCGCTGCGGTAATGTTGCTGCCATTCCCGCAAGGTAAAACCGCGAAAGGGTGATGTGACTGTCTCTGAAACTGAAGCCATGTTTTGAATCCCATCTGGTATACAAGATTGAATTCATCTAAGCAAAGCCTGTGCCACTTCATTATTTATTGATTTTTCTGGGTTTAGTCGTTGTTGTATGACCTGGTTGTATATTTGTTGCACCACGGACGGAATGCAACTGGGCAAAATTGGGGCGAAAATTTGCGCTTTGTGCAGCCACCGTTCAAGGTAATTGCATTATTATTTTCGCAATAATGCTCAGGAAGGGCATATCTTTAAGAGGCTGTCTTTCTGCAAAACTGTTTTTAGGAAACCCCTATTTAATGCAACTTCGTCATCTCTCTGAACGCCTGAAAAAGCTGTTACTGGCGCTGATTCTGGTGATTATTACGCTGCTGGCTGTGCGTACTTATGACGCCTTACAGGGGCCGCCGCTTGAGCCGTGGCACAAACTGGTGCCGGACGAACTGAGTGCGGAGCAACTGGATAAGAGCGACTGGCCGGCGTATTTACGCGCGGAGCAGCAGGCGTTTGCTGAAGTGAAGCAGCAGGTGACGGACAAACTCGACAGAGAAGATCGTATTCCGCTTAACCGCTATTACGATCGCAGCCCGATTTATCCCGAGCATTTTGCGCAGGACTGGAACCGCTCTTATGAGCTGATGCCCGACGGTAAACCGGTCGGCGCGGTGGTGCTGTTGCACGGTCTGACCGATTCCCCTTACAGCCTGCGCCATATTGCGCAGGATTATCGTCGCCGTGGATTCGTTGCCGTCGGTATTCGCTTGCCCGGACATGGCACCGTGCCGGGCGGACTGACCAGCGTCGACTGGGAACAGTGGCTGGCGGCAACGCGGCTGGCAATCCGCGAGGCACGACGTGCAGCAGGTGCGGATGTGCCGCTGCAACTGGTCGGTTTTTCCAATGGCGGTGCGCTGGCGATGAAATACACCCTGGATTCGCTCGATGATCCTGCACTGGCGCGCCCTTCGCGCATTGTGCTGATTTCCCCGATGATTGGCGTGACCAGTTTTGCGCGCTTTGCCGGATATGCGGGCTGGCCGGCAATTTTCCCTGCCTTTGCCAAAACCGCCTGGCTGAATCTGATGCCGGAATTCAATCCTTTTAAATACAATTCATTCCCGGTGAAAGCGGCGCGTCAGTCTTATCTGCTGACCCATGTTTTACAGCAGCAAATCAGTAAAGACGCGGAGTCCGGTAAGCTTTCACAGTTACCGCCTGTGCTGGCGTTCCAGTCGGTGGTTGATTCAACCGTCAGCGCCCGTGCGGTGGTGACGGCGTTGTTTAATCAGCTCCCGGCAAACGGCAGCCAGCTGGTACTGTTTGATATTAACCGCAGTGCGTATGTCGGGCCGCTGCTGCGTCCGTCATCGGAAACCGCCGTTGAGCGCCTGCTGCCTGCGCCGCCGCGCGCCTATCAGACGACGGTGATTACCAACGCTTCGCCGGATGATGCGGCCACGGTAGCGAAAATCACAGTAGCGGGGCAAAACAGCGCTTCAGTTACACCACTCGGTCTGAACTATCCTTCAGAATTCTATTCGCTGTCGCATGTCGCGCTGCCTTTTCCGACAGACGATTCGCTGTACGGGCGCAATCCGCAAGGGCCTGCGCAATTTGGTATCAGGCTCGGTACGCTGGCCGCGCGGGGTGAAAGCGGTGCGCTGGTGGTAAGTATGGATCAGCTGATGCGTGTTTCATCCAACCCGTTTTATCCGTATATGCTGCAGCGGATTGAAGGTTTTTGAACCTGCGGGTTGAGATAACATAAAAAGCGCTTGCGATAATATCGCGCGCTATATATATTGGCGACATGAACATGACAACAGATACCGACTCAACACAAAACGGCATGCTGCATCTGGATCAACAGATGTGTTTCGCGCTGTACTCCGCGAATCTGGCACTGCATAAGGTTTACCGTAAATTGCTCGGGCAACTCGAACTGACTTACCCGCAATATCTGGTGATGCTGGTGCTCTGGCAGCGTGATGAAGTCACGGTATCTGAAATCGGCGAAAAACTGTTTCTCGATTCTGCTACTTTGACGCCATTGTTAAAGCGTCTGGAAACCGCCGGTTTGCTGATGCGTCAGCGAGCGAAAGCCGATGAGCGCCAGGTGATTATCTCCCTGACCGCAGAAGGCCGGGCGTTACGCGAAAAAGCGCAGGGTATTCCCGAAGCCATTTTGTGTGCGACCGAATGTGAAGTTGGCGAGATTGTGGCGCTGAAGCAGCAACTGGAAGTCTTACGGGCTAAGCTTCAGGATAAAGCGTAAAACTTTTCTTTAAAGAGTGTTAAACAGACGAGTCTGAAGGAGCATCTTAGACGCGTTTGATAGAATTAAATAAGTAGCGTGCGATTAAATCGTTTAATATTTTATGGCTCTCACTGATTAAGGAACGAAATATGTCTATTGAAAAAGTGGTGTATCGTGCTCATGCCTCAGCCACCGGTGGTCGTGATGGTCGTGCGACTTCTGACGACGGCGTTCTTGACGTCAAGTTGGGTGTACCAAAAGAAATGGGCGGCATGGGCGGCGGTACTAACCCAGAGCAGCTGTTTGCTGCTGGCTATTCCGCCTGCTTCCTCGGCGCACTGAAAGCCGTTGCCGCACATGAAAAAATTAAGATCCCTGCGGACGCCAAAATTGAAGGCGCAGTCGGCATCGGCGCAATTCCGGGCGGTTACGGTATCGAAGTTCAGCTGGATATTACCCTGCCAGGCTTCGAGCGCAGCGAAGCAGAAGCACTGGTGGCGAAAGCCCATCAGGTTTGCCCGTACTCTAATGCGACCCGTGGCAACATCGACGTCACTTTGAATATTAAGTAATTTTTAGTCATACCGCCTTCACCAGGGGCGTTTTAATGAAATACCAGGGAGGCTCCGGCCTCCTTTTTCATGTCTGAAAAACCCGCCATGATCTCTCTGTCTCCCCTGCAGGGCGCTTCTTTCCTGCTGTTCAGGCAAGTATGTATATAAACGTAATCTCAGCATAATCCGTGAACTCGAGGGGCATAAACATGTCACAATGATTCAGAATCTTTCAAAAAACTTCCGGAAAACCACATTACATGAATAGAGTGAAGACTCTATCGCAGCAAAATATCTCTTTATTGTTAGCGATTTACATTGGCATTTTCCTGAATGTCTCCGTGTTTCAACGCCGCTTTGCCGCTTTGGTCAATCATTTCACTTCAACTGAACTGATTCAGGCAGTCACCGAAGTTTGTGCCATCGTCCTGTTTACCTTCTTCGTGCTGCGTTTAATTTCGCTGGGTGGAAAGCTGTTTTTCCGCATCATCGCCACATTACTGGTGCTGATTTCGGTCGCCGCCAGTTATTACATGGTGATGTTCAACGTGGTGATTGGGTACGGCATTGTCGTTTCGGTGATGACCACGGATATCGACCTCAGCAAAGAAATCATCGGGTGGCATCTGTTTATCTGGATGGCGCTGGTCAGTGCCGTTCCGTTATTCCTTATCTGGAAAAACAACCTGCGTCTGACGCTGATGGAGCAGATAAAAACGCCGGGGCAACGTGCGTTGCCACTGATCGTTTTGCTGGCGACAGCGTTACTGGTCTGGCTGCCACTGCGATATCTCGACCACGAACAAAGTGTGAATGAGAAGAAAACCAACGTCGATTTGCCCAGCTATGGTGGCGTCGTCGCGCACTCCTATCTGCCGTCTAACTGGCTGGCCGCGCTGGGTTTGTATGCTTATACGCAGGTTGATGAAAGCCGGGATGCCGGTAATTACTTTGATCCGGCGAAGGAATTCACCTACGTTCCGCCCGCAGATATCGACGATACCTACGTCGTATTTATCATCGGTGAAACTACCCGCTGGGATCACTTAGGCATTCTGGGTTATGAGCGCGATACCACGCCGCGCTTGTCGAAAGAAAAGAATCTGGTGGCGTTCCGCGGTACCTCCTGCGATACGGCAACCAAGCTGTCGCTGCGCTGTATGTTTGTGCGCGAAGGCGGTACGGCGGACAACCCGCAGCGTACGTTGAAAGAGCAGAATATTTTCGCGGTGATGAAGTCGCTGGGCTTCACCTCTGAGCTGTTCGCGATGCAAAGCGAGCTGTGGTTCTACAACAACGCGGACACCAATAACTTCTCTTTCCGCGAAATCATAGCCTCTGAAAAGCGCAACGACGGCAAGCCGGTCGATGACATGTTGCTGGTCAATGAGTTACAGGAATCCCTGAGAACGCACCCGAAAGGTAAGCATCTGGTGATCCTGCATACAAAAGGCTCGCATTACCTCTATTCCCAGCGTTATCCGCGCAGTTACGCACGTTATACGCCGGAGTGTAAGAGCAACACCTGTACCAAAGATGAACTGATCAACGCCTTTGATAACAGCGTGTTGTACACCGATACCTTTATCGACAACGTGATTGATCAGTTGCGTGATAAGAAAGCGCTGGTGTTTTATGCCTCTGATCACGGTGAATCCATTGATGAGAATTCACATCTGCACGGCACGCCGCGCGAGATGGCCCCGCCGGAGCAGTTCCGCGTGCCGATGATGGTGTGGGCTTCTGACAGCTTCCTGGAGCAGCCAGACCACAAGCGGGCGTTTGAGCAGCTACAGGCACAGCAGCGGGTCGGTGCGAAGAAACGTCACGTTGAGTTATTTGACTCGATTCTGGGGTGTCTGGGTTATACGTCGCCAGACGGTGGTATTAATCCGGCGAATAACTGGTGTGCCAAACCTCAGGCAGAACAGAAGCCATAGGTTATTTTGGCGCCGTATAGGACAAAATCTGGGCAGTCAGTGCGGATGTTATAAAAAGCCGTTGACGCTCTGAGGGGGTCGCAGTAAGATGCGCCCCATTCGGCGAGTAGCGCAGCTTGGTAGCGCAACTGGTTTGGGACCAGTGGGTCGGAGGTTCGAATCCTCTCTCGCCGACCACATTTGAAAAACCTGCTTTTAAAGCAGGTTTTTTTTCGTCTGTAGTAAAGAGGATGAGAACCTCCGAAGGAGGTTTGAGCCGAGCGAAGCGAGACAACGTTGCTTTAGCAACGACCCGCAGGGCAAGCATCGCAGATGCGCGTCATCCTCTCTCGCCGACCACATTTGAAAAACCTGCTTTTAAAGCAGGTTTTTTTTCGCCTGTAAAAGCCCGCGCCTTCTGGTTGCGGTTTTTTGCTTTGTGAGAAGTTATTTCATCATCTTCAAATCACCTTTACGGTGATTTTTATGGTCCTGATAGAAGTTCTCATGCGAATCCAGGCTCAGCAGATACAGTTCTATTTTCTCTTCCCGCCAGCAGTAGCCCAGTAATGCCTGCTGTTTTTCGAGCGGAAATTTATGCACTCTTAAATAGCTGAGATCGCCTTTCTTCAGTTCTCCGATCAGCGGATTTCCCTGTATGCGCTCGATTTCATCATCGACGACAATCTGCTGTGACAAAGTTAATCGTCCAAAGGCTCTGGTAAAGCGATGAGATTCAAACGTATCAATCCTTTGACCGCTCAGTCCTTCTGGCATAGCGCGTTACCTTGTTGTTATCCATCTCGCTTTTGGCTAATAACGTTTCCACAATGAACCGGTAAGTCAGATCAGGATTGTCTTCAGCGATCCGGCCGATTTTTGCCCAGTGTTCAATCTGCTTGGGAATGCTCCGGTGGGAGGCTTCCGCATGTATTTTCACATCACTCACAAAGTCGTCGTCTAAACGAATACTGGTTGCCATGGTTTACCTCTGGTCGTTTTGTATACCCGATAGCAGGGTGCGCCATAACATTGCTTTATGCAACAAATTGTCGCGAATTTCGATCAATCGCCTCATTGCCTGAGAACCGAGAATAGGCGGCTCTTCCCACGTAAGGAAGGGATTTTTGGCAGGACTTTGAAGGTCTGCGAGGTGTCATGTAAAAAGGTTTGTTGGGATATTTTATTTGCACCCGACGTTAGGTGCTTTCACGCAAATCTGGCAGGTAATAAGCTCTTATGAATAAGCAATAATCGCGCCACAATTTAAAAACTCTTTAACATATTCGTTTCAATCAATGTCCGTCCTCTCCCTCCCTGATGCCGGAAAAACACGCTAAACCGGTACGGATATTGACCTGCACCACCCCTGTGCATTTGCGCCATTTTGGGGTGTTTTGACGGTGCCGGGGTAAACACGTTCTCTGAACCTGCACGGTCATTTGCTGCACTTCCCAGCATTTTCCGCTGGTTTCCACCCCTATCTCAAAAATAACCGTTCATATATTCATCGTTTAGCCAGAAATTTTTAGGGATTTAAAATGGGTGAAACCCCCAGGAATATTCTTTTACAAAGGGGATTGTGTGGTTATTTGCTGTGCAGACTGAACATTCGTCCTGATTTGGTTAACGAAATGTTTTTTTATGTTTGTTTGTTGTAACTCACAGTCTGTGTAAATGCCTGATGGTTATATTGACGTCAAGGATAGGAGTTGCCAAATTGATAGCCCCAAGGAAGACCAGTGATTATTTCCGGTAAGCTTTTGTAAAGACAACTTTACAGATCGCAGGAAAAAAATGGCAGTTCACCATGCTCTGGTTGGACTTATTGCAGCGCACGAGCAAACACAGTCACCCGCAAATAAAAATAAAGGGTGACGTGAGCTGTATACACAACACACACATCCACATCACCATTAATCGATGGAGCAGAAGCGATGACAATCTCTTTAGGTAAGTCGGGGCTACTGAAATTCAGTATGGGCCTGATTGCGCTGACCGTTGCGGCCAGTGTCCAGGCAAAAACGTTAGTGTATTGTTCTGAAGGTTCACCTGAAGGCTTTAACCCTCAGTTGTTCACCTCAGGCACCACGTATGACGCAAGCTCCGTGCCTATCTACAACCGTCTGGTTGAGTTCAAGATCGGAACCACCGAAATCCAGCCGGGTCTGGCTGAAAAGTGGGACATCTCTGCCGATGGCAAAACCTACACCTTCCATCTGCGCAAAGGCGTGAAATGGCAGGACAACAAGGAATTCAAACCGACCCGTGATTTCAACGCGGATGACGTTGTGTTCTCCTTCGAGCGTCAGCTGGACAAAAATAACGCATACCACGGTGTTTCTGGCGGCAGCTACGAATACTTCGAAGGTATGGGCATGGGCGATCTGATCAACAAGATCGTGAAAGTGGACGACAACACCGTGCAGTTCGTCCTCAACCGCCCTGAGTCTCCGTTCCTGGCTGACCTGGCGATGGACTTCGCTTCAATTCTGTCTGCGGAATACGCTGACAACATGCTGAAAGCGAAAACCCCTGAGAAGGTTGACCTGGATCCCATCGGTACCGGTCCGTTCCAGCTTCTGCAATATCAGAAAGATTCACGCATCCTCTACAAAGCATTCCCGGGCTACTGGGGCACCAAGCCGCAGATCGACCGTTTAGTCTTCTCCATCACGCCTGACGCTTCCGTGCGTTACGCGAAACTGCAGAAAAACGAATGCCAGGTCATGCCGTATCCAAACCCGGCTGATATCGCGGCAATGAAAAAAGATAAAACCATCAACCTGATGCAACAGCCAGGTCTGAACGTGGGTTATCTGTCCTTCAACGTTGAGAAGAAACCGCTGGATGAAGTGAAAGTGCGTCAGGCACTGACCATGGCTGTGAACAAAAAAGCCATCATCGATGCGGTTTATCAGGGTGCTGGCCAGCCGGCTAAAAACCTGATCCCACCAACAATGTGGGGCTACAACAAAGACGTCGTGGATTACGAATACAATCCTGAGAAAGCCAAAGAGCTGCTGAAAGAAGCAGGTCACGCAGACGGTTTCACTATCGATCTGTGGGCGATGCCGGTACAGCGTCCGTACAACCCGAACGCACGCCGTATGGCTGAAATGATCCAGGCCGACTGGGCGAAAATTGGCGTGAAAGCCAACATCGTGACTTACGAATGGGGCGAATACCTCAAGCGTGCGAAAAACGGCGAGCACCAGTCTGTGATGATGGGCTGGACCGGCGACAATGGGGACCCGGATAACTTCTTCGCCACCCTGTTCAGCTGTGCGGCAGCCAAAGACGGTTCCAACTACTCCCGCTGGTGTTACAAGCCGTTTGAAGATCTGATCCAGCCAGCCCGTGCTGAATCCGATCACGCCAAACGTGCTGCGCTGTACCAGCAGGCTCAGGTTGTGATGCATGACCAGGCACCTGCGCTGATCATCGCTCACTCCACCGTGTACGAACCTGTTCGTAAAGAAGTCAAAGGGTATGTCGTAGACCCGCTCGGCAAACACCACTTCGAAAACGTCTCAATGGAGTGATCGCTTACTGAATAACCCGGGAGCTGCGTTGTGTGGTGCTCGCAATCTTCGCCTACCTGAAGGTATGTCTTGATTGCTGTGCTCCTCCGCCTTGCTCGCGGGCCATTCAGTACAGCCTTGATTCTCAAGAAAGAAATGTGAGCCACAATAAGCCCGGCGAGCTACGGTTCTCCGGGCATTTTATACAGAGAGTACGGGATATGTTGCAGTTCATACTCCGACGTCTGGGGTTAGTTATCCCAACGTTTATCGGCATTACTTTGCTGACTTTTGCCTTCGTACACATGATACCAGGCGACCCGGTCACTATCATGGCAGGCGAGCGCGGGGTTTCCCCCGAACGTCACGCCCAGCTGATGGCAGATATGGGGCTCGACAAGCCTCTTTACCAGCAATATTTCCACTACGTGAACGGTGTGCTGCATGGCGACCTGGGCACGTCCTTAAAAAGCCGCACCCCTGTCTGGCAGGAATTTGTACCGCGCTTTAAAGCCACTCTGGAACTGGGCATCTGCGCGATGATTTTCGCGATCATTGTCGGTATTCCGGTGGGTGTGCTGGCGGCGGTAAAACGGGGATCGATATTCGACCACACGGCCGTGGGGATATCACTGACCGGTTATTCCATGCCCATCTTCTGGTGGGGGATCATGCTGGTGATGCTGGTCTCGGTACAGCTTAATCTGACGCCCGTATCGGGGCGAATAAGCGATACCGTGTTCCTGGACGACAGCCTGCCGCTGACCGGTTTTATGCTGATCGACACGCTGTTCTGGGGCGAACCGGGTGATTTCGTGGATGCTGTGATGCACATGATTTTACCGGCTATCGTGCTGGGCACCATTCCGCTGGCGGTGATTGTGCGTATGACCCGTTCTTCCATGCTGGAAGTGCTGGGCGAAGACTACATCCGTACCGCGCGCGCCAAAGGCGTCAGCCGTATGCGGGTGATCGTCATTCACGCACTGCGCAATGCGCTGCTGCCGGTGGTGACCATCATTGGTTTGCAGGTCGGTACGCTGCTTGGTGGCGCGATCCTGACGGAAACCATCTTCTCCTGGCCGGGACTCGGCCGGTGGCTGATCGACGCACTCCAGCGCCGCGACTATCCGGTCGTGCAGGGCGGGGTGTTGCTGGTCGCTACTCTGATCATCGTGGTTAACCTGCTGGTAGATGTGCTCTACGGCGTGGTCAACCCGCGTATTCGCCACAAGAAATAAGGGGCGCACAATGTCTCAAACCACTGAGCCGGTCGCTAACGAGTTAGTGACGGCTGCGCCAGTGCCGATGCCGCCTTTGCGCGAATTCTGGCATTACTTCAAGCGTAACAAAGGGGCCGTTGTCGGCCTGGCTTACATCATAATCATGCTGGTCATTGCGATTGGCGCGAACGTGATTGCACCTCATTTGCCTGCTGAACAGTTCCGTGACGCGCTGCTGCGTCCGCCGGTGTGGATGGAAGGCGGTAGCTGGAAATTCCTGCTGGGCACCGACGACGTGGGCCGCGATATCCTGTCGCGTCTGATGTACGGCGCGCGTTTATCGTTGCTGGTCGGTTGTCTGGTGGTCGTATTGTCGCTGATCCTCGGCGTGGTGTTCGGTCTGTTTGCCGGGTACTACGGCGGTGTGGTGGACGCCATCATCATGCGTGTGGTCGATATCATGCTGGCCCTGCCAAGCCTGTTGCTGGCGCTGGTGCTGGTCGCCATTTTCGGTCCGTCGATTGTTAACGCCTCGCTGGCGCTGACCTTCGTAGCGTTACCGCACTACGTCCGTTTAACCCGTGCGGCGGTGCTGGTGGAAGTGAACCGCGACTATGTGACCGCGTCGCGCGTCGCCGGTGCCGGTTCTGCCCGTCAGATGTTCATCAACATTTTACCTAACTGCTTAGCGCCGCTGATTGTTCAGGCATCGCTCGGCTTCTCCAACGCCATCCTCGATATGGCAGCGTTGGGCTTCCTCGGTATGGGCGCACAGCCGCCAACGCCGGAGTGGGGCACCATGCTGTCGGACGTCTTACAGTTTGCTCAAAGTGCCTGGTGGGTCGTGACCTTCCCTGGTGTGATCATTCTGCTGACGGTGCTGGCATTTAACCTGATGGGTGATGGCCTGCGTGATGCCCTCGACCCTAAACTTAAGCAGTAAGGGGTTGGAGATGGAAACAACATTAACGAATGATGTTCAGGTCGGCAAAACGTTGCTGACTGTGGATAAGCTCTCCGTTCACTTTGGTGACGAAGGGACGCCGTTCCGCGCCGTAGACCGTATCAGTTACAGCGTGAAACAGGGCGAAGTAGTCGGGATTGTCGGCGAGTCCGGTTCCGGTAAATCGGTCAGTTCACTGGCACTGATGGGACTGATCGACTTCCCCGGCAAAGTGATGGCGGAAAAACTGGAGTTCGGTGGGCGTAACCTGCAGGGCATCAGCGAAAAAGAGCGCCGCCAGATTGTCGGTGCCGAAGTCGCGATGATTTTCCAGGATCCGATGACCAGCCTGAACCCGTGTTACACCGTGGGTTTCCAGATTATGGAAGCCATTAAGGTGCATCAGGGCGGCAACAAAAAGACCCGTCGTCAGCGCACCATCGATTTGCTGAATCTGGTCGGTATTCCTGATCCGGCTTCGCGTCTCGACGTGTATCCGCACCAGCTTTCCGGCGGGATGAGCCAGCGCGTGATGATCGCCATGGCGATCGCCTGTCGTCCGAAATTGCTGATTGCCGATGAGCCGACCACCGCGCTCGACGTGACCATCCAGGCGCAGATCATCGAACTGCTGCTTGAGCTGCAACAGAAAGAAAACATGGCGCTGATGCTGATCACCCATGACCTGGCGCTGGTGGCGGAAGCCGCGCATCACATCATCGTGATGTACGCCGGTCAGGTGGTGGAATCGGCGAAAGCCACGGAAATCTTCCGTGCGCCGCGTCATCCGTATACTCAGGCGCTGCTGCGCTCACTGCCGGAATTCGCCGCTGACAAAGCGCGTTTACAGTCATTGCCGGGCGTAGTGCCGGGCAAATATGACCGTCCGAACGGCTGTCTGCTCAATCCGCGTTGCCCGTATGCAACTGACCGTTGCCGTAAAGAAGAACCTGCGCTGCGTGATCTCGCGAACGGGCGTCAGTCGAAGTGCCATTATCCGCTGGATGATGCCGGGAGACCTACTTATGAGTCCTGATAACACCTCATCGCAGCCGCTGTTGCACGCGATTGATCTGAAAAAACATTACCCGGTGAAGAAGGGCATCTTCGGCCAGGAACGCACGGTGAAAGCGCTCGACGGCGTGTCGTTTACGCTCGAACGCGGTAAAACGCTGGCGGTGGTGGGCGAATCCGGTTGTGGTAAATCCACGCTGGGCCGTCTGCTGACCATGATTGAAGTGCCGACCGGCGGTGAACTGTATTACCGTGGTCAGGATTTGCTGAAACCTGATGCGACCGCTGAAAAGCTGCGTCGTCAGAAGATCCAAATCGTGTTTCAGAATCCTTACGGATCGCTGAACCCGCGCAAGAAAGTCGGCCAGATCCTCGAAGAACCGCTGCTGATCAACACCAAACTGAGCCGCGAAGAACGTCGCGAGAAAGCGCTGGCGATGATGGCGAAAGTCGGCCTGAAAACCGAGCACTACGACCGCTATCCGCACATGTTCTCCGGCGGCCAGCGTCAGCGTATTGCTATCGCCCGTGGTCTGATGCTGGATCCGGACGTAGTGATCGCCGATGAACCGGTGTCCGCGCTCGACGTTTCCGTGCGTGCGCAGGTACTGAACCTGATGATGGATTTGCAGCAGGATTTGGGGCTGTCCTACGTCTTCATCTCGCATGATTTGTCAGTGGTGGAACATATTGCTGACGAAGTGATGGTGATGTATCTCGGTCGTTGCGTGGAGAAGGGCCCGAAAGACGCCATCTTCAGCAATCCGCGCCATCCGTACACGCAGGCATTGCTGTCCGCGACGCCGCGTCTGAACCCGGACGAACGCCGTGAACGCATCAAGCTGACCGGCGAACTGCCAAGCCCGCTGAATCCGCCTGCCGGTTGCGCCTTCAACGCCCGTTGCCGCCGTGCGTTCGGCACCTGCAAACAGTTCCAGCCACAGCTGAAACAGTACGGCGATCAGCTCGTCGCCTGCTTTGCCGTCGATCAGGATGAAACCGGCACGACGCAGACCGTTGCCGTAAATCAGTAATATTGCTGATATGAAAAAGCCCGCGAAAAGCGGGCTTTTTTGTGGGCAATTTTTAGTCAGAAGAAAATCTGATAAGGCGCCTATAATCGCCATTGTCGGCTTCTCTCAAAGCGAGAATGTATTCAGCGCGATGTGCATCTGGTGAAACGAGTTCACCTGCTGATATCCCCCAGGGAAAGAACCCCCTTCCAAGCGCGCGACGAAGCACGTCGCAAAATATCCGGGAATGCCTTCCATTCCCGTTGGGAAAAGGGTGGATCCATACAAGGTCTCTGTGAAGTCTCAGGCAGATTTCATCGGGTGGGTAAGTTTCGTTTTCAATCCAGAAAACTGCATTATCGAGAGTATCTCTGACACGCATTGAGATCATATAAGGTGGCGTATTCCCGATGTTTACTTCTCTGCGTCTGAGTTGACCCGCCCATTCCCACGTTTTATTGAACATGTTGCGGTGTAATCGAAGACAGAAATCGACGGTTAAGATCTCTATGTAACTCAGCTTCTGACGGCTGAGATGCGCTAATGCCTGCTGTATGTTCGTTTTTTCAAATTGATTCAGGTCTTCCCGGGTAAAGATGTAGTCGGGAATTAAACCGGCCAGATCGTCAGGGCTAAGTTCCGTTGCCCCTTCAGGAAGGCCATTATTGATGGTTTCGCTCATTTTTCATCCCAGAAATCCCGAGGCCATTTTTGTAATAGGTCGCTTTTAAGCTTGTCTTGTGTCGATTTTTGGAAAGCTGATGATGTGGGTTGCTGTTCCAGCGACATATGAATTTCAGTGTACTGATTAAGGAATCTCGCTTTTTTCTCGGCCTGCTGCTCTCTTAGTTCTTGCAGCGTTCGCCCTTGCTTTGGCTGCAAAAAGTATACAAGCTCACAATCCAGGCCCTCAGCGATTTTTTCCAGTGTATTCAGCGTTAGCGACCCCTCAATTTCACCTTTTTCTATCAGCGAAATGCGCGACTGACTTAAACCACATCGTTCTGCAAGCGAGCGGGTGCTCATGCCCAGCGCGCTTCTGAGAAGTTGTATCCATCCTTTTTTTGGACGCTTGGCTTTGCGTCGAGGTTTCATTTCATTGAGAAGGTTGTCTACCTGTTTGATTTTTAATTCTTTATCCCACATAGAGAAACCTTTTAATTGCATATTTACAATAGATTTATTGATTTTCAATATTGAATATACAATCAAATTTGGATAAATCAATTGTATATATGCAATCATTTTAGAATTAATCGATTGTATATATACAATCGATCACAACAAAAAAGGCCAGTCAGCATCCCCCTGACTGGCCTTTTTATTCCAGAGTATGCTTACCCTTTATGACTCGCCCACCAGCTCAGCAGTTGCAGGGTGGAAGAATAGTAATCGTCTTTCGGTGCCAGATTCGGGCTGATGGCGCCGGCGTTAGCCATGGTGAAATCACGAATGGCTAACAGGCCTGGCGACATGTTGTAGGCCGCTTTGGTGCCGGTCATCACATCAATCCAGGCCGGTGTCGCATCGCGTGGGGATTTCTGCCACCACAGAATGAAGGGTGCCATCTGCGGGCTGCCCGGATGTGCCCAGCCGAGATAAAGCGGGATGCGTACCGCATCGTAACTGAAACGCGTCGGCCAGCGGCTGGCCGGTTTCAGGGTGCCATCGGCCTGCATATCCACCCAGTCGGTCGGCAGACGGAATTCACCAAACGCCATTTTACTCAGCATCGCTGTGCTGCTTTCATCCAGATCTTTCCAGACTTTCAAATGGCTGTGAGCGTAAAACGCCTGCCACGCCGGGAAGATGAAATAGGACGGATTGACGGTCACGTTGCTGGTCTGATTGAAACCCTTCACGCCCGGCAGCATCACTTTGTACCCGGCATAATCAATCACATTGTATTTGATCAGCGCCGTCTGCAATTTCTCCGAGGCTTTGGTGTAACGGCTGTCGTTCCACTTATCTCCCGCCAGCAGCAGGGCCCAGGCCATCAGCGTATCGCCATCAGAGGCATTGTTAGTATCCGCCACATGCGGGGTGCTGTTCGGGTCATAACGCCATGAATACAGCCCGATATCTTTGCGGTAGAGCGTGGTGTTCGCCCACTGCCAGAGTTTATCGAACGTCGCCTGATCGTCATTGAAGACCGCCAGCAACATGCTGAATCCCTGGCCTTCGGTGTGACTGACGTTTTTATTGGCGGTATCGATGATGCGTCCGTCCGGCATCAGAAAGCGGCTTTTATACGCCGACCAGCCTGAATCCTGAGCCATTACGGCAGAGCTGAAAAACGTAAATATAAGGCCGAACCACAGCACCAGACTGTAGCGTCGAAATAACAACATAGTGATCCCTTACAAACCATTTTGATAACGGAAAACGAACGCGCCTTCCGGGGTGCTTTCCTGCCAGCGCAGCGGAACATAAGGCTGTCCGCCCTGTGACAACAACCACTCCGCATAAAGACCTTCAAACAGCGAGATCAGCGCGATGCGCCAAAGCTCGTCATCCTGACCCTGCGGTGAAACCGGCCAGGCAATGTGGACCAGCGCCAGCTGTTGCTGAGTGGCTTCCAGTTTCACCACACCCCAGTCGAACCGGCTGAGAATATGATTGATATTGTCTTCCAGCTCGCCCAGTGTCGCCGAAGCGGGAAGCGGATGCTGACGCGCCAAATTATTGCCCATCAGCGTAAGAAAACGACGGCCATCCTCATCATCGGCGGAGGCCAGAATACCTGAAAATAGCACCTGCACCAGGCTTTGCCAGCCCGGTGTGGTATGACGCTGGCGGTAATATTCCTGCGCGACCTGAGTATAGTTATTTTCTTGCATGGTTTTATTTCACCGCGATTAATTTTGACCCATCAGGTAACGGAAGTAGACCTGCGCTGTGCTTTCGTTGTAGTCGCCGAAAGTATCGTAGCCAACCTGTCCGCCAATCTGCATGCTTTTGTTCAGATGATAATTGCCGCCCACGCCCGCATTCCAGCCGATGCCGTTCTGCGTTTTACCGCCGTAATAGGCTTCGGTGCCGTAACCTTCTGCCACCAGATCTTCCAGCTGTTTCTGTAGTTCCGGATTATTAGGGAAGTAAGCGCTCTTATCCTGAGAGTAAGACTGATAACCCACAGCACCGGACAGTTTCAGATCCCAGTCGTCATACTTCTGGGTGTATTCCACCGGGAAGGAGACGCTGACATAGTTTTGCGGGCTGAAGTAACCACCCTGACCATAAGAGTAGTAGCTGAGGTTTTTGTCGAAGTTCATGTAACCGACGTTGATACCGGTTTTCAGCTCGCGATCGTCATAACGGTAAGGGCGGACATACAGACCGGCATTGGCGTTCACCGATGTATTGCTCTTCACGTTATTACCCAGATAGCTGTAGTAACCGCCTTCGGCATAGAAACCGGCATCGCCATCGTCGTAGGACAGATTAATGCTGCCGCCGTTTTTGGTGACCTGACCCCATTCCTTGCCGCTGTAATTATCTTTGGTGCCGACGTAAGACAGAATACTGTCGGTGACGGCACGACGTTCAGCGGTCACGCGCAGGGTGGTGAAGTCGGTCAGTTTCGGTGCCCATTGCACGCCACCGACCAGTGAGTTCAGATCCTGCCCGAGCGGCGTGCTGCCGATATCGGCTTTGTAGCTGTCACCGGTCAGCGCGGCGTTCACCTCCACGCCGGTCGCGCTCTGATTTCCGGCGGATGGCGCAGCATACGTCGTCGGATCCGTGCCGGTAATGGTGTTGTACGCGACGCACTGATCGGACGTGGCATTGGCGGAAGTACAGTTGGTGCTGGAGTTCGCCGCTGCGGCCGCCTGCAATTTGGCAAAGGTGCTGTAGTTGGCGATATCCAGACCGGCCGCTGCGGCTGCGGCGGTCACATCTTTCTGCGCCGACTGCGCTGCTGCCAGTGCGCCCTGACCGAAACGTGCGTTGCCGGTGCCGGAAGGGCTGCCTGCGCTGAGAGAAACCGGTGTGACGCCGATACTCAGACGTGACGTATCAAACGGCACGAAGGCAAAGGTCATCGGCGCTTTGGCTTCGGTCAGCTGGCTGAGACCGCTTTCGCCGTCACGACCACGAATCGACATGTCGCCCTGCGCCCAGGTCGCGGTTTTGCCCTGCAAATCGTCGAGCATGTCGTCGATCTGTTTTTCGGTTGCATTACGTTGCGCCACTGCCGTCGGTTGTGCGGTGGCTGCCGGAATATTGCCCGGCGTGGAAACCTGATCAGACACCTGCCACGGCAACACGGTGCCGTAAGAGGATTGCGTTGCCGGACGTGAAGCCGACGTGCGCGTCGAACGGTTGATGAACGGATTGTCGCTGATCTGCAATCCGGCCACCTGTGCCGGACTGTCCGCGCCCTCCAGCCCGATCATCTTACCTTTGGCGGAACGCAGTAACGCCAGGGCCTGCTGGTGATCGCCCTGCGCTTCGGCGACGCGTGCTTCTAACAGCAGACGGTCTGGCGTACGTGGCCCGGTCAGGCCTTCCATCAGGGTTTTCGCCCGCTGGTTATCGCCTTCGCCCAGCGCCACGTTAATCGCACCCACGCGGGCATCCTGCGTCGGCGTGTCGTTGCTCATCAGATAGTTATAAACCTGACCCGCCTGTTTATTGAGTTTGCCTGACTGATACAGACGCGCCATCGCCAGCATCAGGTCGCGGTTTTGCGGGTCCGCCTGCAGCGCGACGACCAGTTTGTCGTAAGCCGCCGCATACTGACCTTGCTCGCGCAGCTGGTCAGCCTGATTGATGACAAAGCCGTTACGCAGATTTGCCAGCGCGGTCGGTGACGTGCCGGACTGAATCTGCGGATTTTGCAGGAAGGCTTGCGCCTCATTGCTCAGACCGGCCTGATTGAGCACGGTCACCTGATCGGCATAATCACCGGCATTACCCTTAACACCCTGACGCATATTCTGGCGCACCAGTTGCACCGCCAGCGGAAGCTGTCCCGCTGCCGCCAGGTTTTTCGCCAGCGAACCGACATCCGCCGGTGCGCTCGGTGGATTTTGTGCCAGTGCGCGCAGCGTATTCGACGCCGCTGCGGTATTGCCCTGTTGCAGATAATTTTCGGCATCCGCCATCTGCGCATTGTAGTTGGCGCGCTGCGCCAGTTCACGCATACCCTGATTCTGACTGCTGCGCGGAATGCGCGAGAGCAGGGCGCTGGCGGTGGACCAGTTTTTGGTTTCGGAAGCAAAAAGTGCCGCGGCGTACAAATCGGCAGAAGACGCGCCCGGACGTGAAGACGGCGCCATAATGGCCTGCGCTTGCGCGGTCTGCCCCTGCGATTGCAGGATGCGCGCCATATCCAGTTTTACCCAAACGTTCGACGGCTGACGTTCCTGCGCCTGTTGCAGAATATTGAGTGCGCGCTGCGGATCGTTGTTCGCAACTGCCTGTGCGGCCTGACGGCGCATTGGTTCGATGACATCCGCCACGGCCGGCGGGTTCATCTTCGCCTGTAGTCCGGCGGGCAGCGTTTTCAGCACCTGATTAGCTTCGGCGGTTTTGTTTTGCTGACGCAGCACGTAATACAATCCGGCCCGGGCATCGGCGTTATCGCCCAGCGCGCTGTATTGCTGCTCAGCGCCGGGAAGATCGCCTTTGCGGCGCAGAATATCCGCACGTAACAAACTGGCAGACTGGCCTTTCTCGCCACCCACCTGCGTCAGCGGAGTGACCGCCGCCAGCGCCGCGTCGTAACTGCCGGAACCCGCAGCGTCTTTGGCTTTGGCTAACTGGGCATAAAACGCCGAATCCTGCGCCTGATTGCTCAGTTGCGCGCTGTTCGGACCGCCCTGCGCGGCGGCTTTGCTCAGATATTGCGACGCTTCTTCAAAGTTGCCGCTGCGCTGAGCGATATACCCCAGACCGGCCAGTGCATCGGCGTCGTTCGGGTTATCGGCCAGTACGCTTTCGAATTTGGATTTAGCGCTGGTGACGTCGCCGCTGTTCAGTGCAGTAAAGCCCTGACCTTTCGCTGCGCCGCCAATGTTTTTCTGGAAATAGGCCATCACGCCGGTGTCATTTGGATGACGCGCCTGATAACCCTGATACAAATCACGGTCACCTTCCTGCGGTGCCATCCACAGCAGCGCCTGACGTAATGAGCGGTCGGCTTCGGTGCTGGAACCGGCCATGGTGCTAAGCAGTTTAATGCCGTCGCGACGGGTGGATTCCTGATAAGTCAGTACTTTGCCCAGACCGAGACGTGCCTGCGTATCGTCCGGACGGGAGGCGATGCGCTGTTGTAATCCGGCAATGGCCTGCGGCTGGAGCGATTTATCGCCTGCCATGGTCAGATAATATTCGGTCGCCAGACTGTCGAGCGGCTGGTTACCGTTAAAAATGGTGCGGTACGCCGATAATGCGCCGCTGACGTTCCCTTGCGCCGCCATCTGCCGGGCAGAAGCCAGCTGAGCGGGGGGAATCGACTGCATCGCTTTGGCGCTGTTCAGCGACGCCAGACGTGGATCGTCAGGCGAGACGGCAGACAGTTTTTCACGCCACTGATTAGCCGACGTTTTATCGCCACTTTGCATGGAATACAGCGACATCAGATACATCGCCTGCGCATTGTCCGGCTCCACCAGCAGCACTTTCTGCAAGGCGTCTTTGGCCAGATCATCATGCGCGCGCTCGTGCCAGTAAGCGGCCTGATCAAACAGGGCTTTCATGGCCGGATTGGTGGTGTCCGCTGCAAATGTAGCGGCGCTAAAACTCGCGACTCCGGCGATCCCTACCAGATAAATAGCCCTGATCACCGCCAGGGACAGTTTATGTTTTTTCATTTTCCAGCTCCGGTAATCGCCAGAGGGTCGCCTGAAACACAGGCGACTTTGATTGTTTTTGTTATACAGCCGATGCTTTTCATTTCTGACCCAGACGTTTAGCCGCATGACGACGCAGGACGACGAACAGGCTCAGGCCAATCACCAGCGAAACCAGGGTGGCGATCAGCGACAGAATCACGATATGTGTGCTGGCGTACCAGAGCACCATCATGTACCACGGCATTTGTCCGGTCGGGAATTGCTGGCCAACGGAGAAACTGCGGATGCCATTTTCATCAGTAATGATCGCCAGATCACCGCGCACGTTGGCGTTAATTTTTGGCGATTTCAGGTCGTTATGGATTTTCAGCAACTGCTGATCGTCTGTACCGGTCGCGACCACCACCACGTGATCGTTAGACCAGCGCGAGCGGTAACTGACGAAGCCGCGCCATGCGCCGGTCGAGGACAGATACCGGTCGGCATCCACCGGCTGGCGGTACCAGTCACCGGTCAGCCAGGCCACGAGACGCTGGACTTCGGTGGGCGTTTTTACGCCCATCGCACCGGCATTGATGCTAAACGGCGAGTCAGCCAGCAACTGCTGATTGAACGGCGTATCGTCAAGCGTAGTGACGGCCAGAATATCGCGGTCAAACAGCGGGTTATTCTGTTCGTCGCCCTTCAGACCAAAGGCCACCTGAACGTGGTTCACCGGCACACCGGTGGCTTTACCGGCGCGTGAGGCGAGGTTCAGCAGGGTATGGATTTCATCCGCCGTCGGCGTTTGCGGCAACAGCATCAGTGTGTCGGAGAAATCAGCCAGTTTGGAATACGGATAAGACGCACCGACGAAATACGACAGGTTCGGCAACTGGGCGAAGTGATAGCTTCCGCTCAGATCGATGAAGGATTTCGGGTCGATACGGCTCTTGATGTTATCGCTGGTCAGAATGCTGCACGGCGCATCTTTTTTCGGCTTGATGTCGAAATAAAATTGCAGCTGGTTATCGCCGTAAATCAGGTACGGCGCGAGCTGGATGGTGTAGCGTTCCTGACGGCTGTCACCGCCCAGACGACGCCAGAGGTTCTCGATCAGTCCGACTTTGTTCACTGTCAGGCTGCGCAGATAATTGCTGTTGATGGAGACATTCAGCCTCGAGCTGTCTTCATCAATCCAGTTTTCGGTCGGGAAGCGGTAATCAATGCGCACCGGAATATTGTGACCATCCCACATGAACAAGTCCGGCGCAGCGCGGAACGCCACCTGAATACCGTCGTGATAAATCCCGTTAGAAATCAGTGAATCCTGATCTTTACCCGCCAGTTCACCCAGCGTGACCGGCCGTGAGGTATCAATCCAGCGCGGCGCGTCATACGGTTTGCTCGCAGGAATGGTTTGCTGCGCGACATCCAGATGATCGACGCTATTCGGCATACCGCCGCTGATCAGGCGATACGCGGCCTGACGCAGTTCGTTGTCGTCATTGCCCAGCACCAGCAGCAGTTTGTAGACCGGATTAATCGGGTTATCGATGATCTGAATCGATGCGCCGTTGCTCGCCGGTAAGGTCAGCGAACCGATTTTATCCCCAGGCTTGCCGAACAGTATGCCGTTCTGATCCGGCAAATCGTTCAGGATGACCGGGAAATCGACGCTGCGATAATCGGACAACATGCCGAGATAAGAAGAGACCATCGCCGCTGCGCTGACATCTCCGGGTTTCATTGACGACGTGAAGCCCATGGTGATTTTGGACTCCTGCATCTGCAGGCCATCAAAGAACGGACGCGGGAAGTTACCCAGATTGCGGCCGATATTGAGCTGCTGACCTTCCAGACCAATGCTGGTGGTCGGCAAAATCGTGACCCAGTATTTATCCGACTGATCTTTCTCGCAGGTCATGGTGTTGCTGTCATGCACGCGGAAGCTCAGGTTATTGCTGGACACCACCATCGCAGACGGGATATCCAGATCGTAAACATCGCCGCCGTTACTGCTCTGGTTCAGCGGCAGATTACCCAGCGGCTGACCGTTGAGCATCAGCTCGAGCGTGGTATCGCGGGCAATCAGCGCCGGAGAAATTTTCAGCGCCAGCGAAAGATGCGCGTTGGTCACCACTTCGTCCGCTGGCAGGGTGAAGAGAATGCCCGACTGTAACTGGCCGCCGCTGAGCGTCAGCCCGTTTGGCTGTCCCATTTCCGCCACGGTAATATTACTGGTGACCGGCTGAACCAGCGGGATCACCGGTGCCGGCGCGGCGGCCGGATCGGTAACCGGAGCCACAGGCGCAGACAGTGAGCTGCTGTTATTCACTGGCGTGGTATCGGCCTGCGGGGCGTCAGCAGCCGGAGCAGAATCTGCAGGTGCCGCATTGCTGGCGGGCGTTGTGTTGTCTTCCGGCATCGGTGTGACCGGCGGCAGCCACGATGGCGCAGCGGGCAAACTGGTGGCAGGATCCACTGCCGGAGCTGGCGTTTCTTCCGCCTGCGTGAACGGCAGGCTGCTGAACGTCAGCAACAGGCCGGTGGTGATTTTTCTGAGCAGGGATGCCCCCGGCACAGCAGAGAAACGGCGCTTTACGGTCGGTTCAGGTAGTCGGTTCATGCTGCTTCACTCTTGCTGGCGGCGTCAGCGGGTTTATCTTTAGCACGGCGTTCTTTCCACGTGTTGTAGAACAATTCGAACACGCAACGGATGATGCTGAGCAGTGATTTGAACGGGTTATCCTGCGGGTATTCTTCCCCAATCCAGGCGTCCGCTCGGCATAACACCACGCGTACCAGTTCACGGCGTTTTGAGAGCGGCAGGTTTTCAAATTGCAGACGAATGCGCTCTTTGTTGCCGCTGACCTGGCTGACCGGGAAGCTCTCGGCGCCGGATGAAAGCTGGATTTCCACTTCTTCAATTTCTTCTTCGAGATAACGCACATCCGGCGTCACCAGTTGCACGCCACCCATCGACATATCGATCGTGGTGGTGCGCAGTGAAATCCCGTTGGCGTAATGAATAATCGCCGGGATCGCCACATCAACACGGATGGTTTTACGCACCTGACGCGTCTCTTTCGCCACTGCAATTGCCGCCAGCAGGATCAGCACGCTGAAGCTGCCCCACGCCACATTGAGCGCGATAACGCTGGGATCAATAGCAAAATAATCGTGGAAGATGGCGCGCACTATTCCGTAACCGATACCGATAAACATCAGGATCGCGACAATCAGATGCGGCTTCACAATGTTGAAGTCAAAGAAGCCGACGTCGAGCAAACCGCCTTTGTCCGTCACGTTGAACTTGCCGCGTTTTGGCGCGAGCAGGGTCACAATCGTTGGCAGGATCAGGTGGAACGCCATGACGGTTTCATAAATTTCACCCCAGAAGGTGTAACGGAAACGGCCATTCATGCGGGAGTTGATGTACAGCGACATCACCAGGTGCGGCAGCGCGTATGCGAAAATCAGGCTGGCGGACGAGGAAATGATGTTCAGATTAAACAGCAGGAACGCCAGCGGAGCGGTCAGGAAGACCACGCGTGGCAGGCCAAACTGGAAGTGCAGCATGGCGTTCAGGTAGCACAGACGTTGCTGCCATTTCAGACCACGGCCAAGCAGCGGATTATCGACGCGGAAAATCTGCGTCATGCCGCGCGCCCAGCGTGTACGCTGAATAACGTGCAGGCCGAGACGCTCTGTCGCCAGACCGGCGGCCAGCGGGATATCCAGAAACGCGGTATTCCAGCCACGACGCTGCATTTTCAGCGCGGAGTGGGCATCTTCGGTGACGGTTTCAACGGCAAAGCCGCCGACTTCTTCCAGCGCCACGCGGCGGATAACCGCACAGGAGCCACAGAAGAACGTCGCATTCCAGTTGTCATTACCCTGCTGAACCGGACCGTAGAACAGCGCACCTTCGTTGGGCATGGTGCGTCCAGCGGAAAGGTTTCGTTCGAACGGGTCGGGCGAATAGAAATAGTGAGGCGTCTGGATCAGCGCCAGACGTGGGTCTTTCAGGAAGCTGCCGACGGTGGCCTGTAAAAATGCGCGGGTCGCCACGTGGTCGCAGTCGAACACGCAAATCAACTCACCCTTAGTGAGTTTCATCGCATGGTTAAGGTTACCGGCTTTGGCGTGGGAGTTATCATTACGGGTGATATATCCCACGCCGGCGTCCGCTGAGAACACCGCAAATTCGTCGCGCTTACCATCATCCAGCACGTAAATTTTGATTTTATCTTTCGGATAATCGATGCACTGCGCCGCCAGAACGGTATCGCGAACCACGTCGAGGCTTTCGTTATATGAAGGAATATACACGTCGACGGTTGGCCATAAACTGATGTCATCCGGCAAAGGTTCGATGGTGCGTTTTAATGGCCAGGTGGTTTGCAGATAACCCAGCAATAAAATCAGCCAGACATACAGTTCGGCAAGGAATAAACCGATCCCTAAAATAGCTTCAATTGTGGAATTAAAATGCAGTGTTTCCGTGGCGCGCCAGTAAATATAACGCGTCGACATGATGATGGACATGATCACCATGACCACACTAATGCGGCGGCTTTTACTGATGCCGAGCAGGAATAACAGCCCGATGCTGATCAGGCCAAAAATGTACTGCTTCTGGCTGTCCATCGGCGTGATGATGATGACTGCTGCCACCGGCAGCAGCAGAAGAACAAGCAGGGAAAACAGGAATTTATTCATCGCTTTGGGGTCGCTGTTATCAGTGATAGTTAATAACTGCCAGATTTAGGCGCGGCGTGTAATTCACCATCACCGACTTTAATCCCTAAGATGGCGGCGACTTTTTTGCTGATCAGTTCAATATCAAATGCCGAAGCGGATACCGGACTAAAATCAATAATAGAGCGCTGCGAGGCATTCGCCTCTGGCACGCATTCATCCCTGTGGATTGTGCCCAATAATCTTTCATTTAAACGCTGTTCGAAAAATTGTGTGACATCGCGACTTAATGTACGACGGGTGTCACTCTGATTGACGACGTAATATTCACCCTTCTTATTATTAAGCGGGGTGCCAATTAATTTATTCTTTTCCATTAACGGCAATAAAGATAATGACGCAGTATCGGCAAGCATGACCACAATATGTAAATCCGCAATAGCCTGAACCGCTTTTAATGCCGGACTTGGACCCGGAGGGAAATCAGCAATAATAATTAAACCCGGATAATTCAGGACGGTATTTAATCCGCGCTGTAAAAAATGCGGATCGGTGGCCAGCTGGTGCTCAAATTCAAGACGCTGGTCTTCGTTGACTTCGCCATAAGGTAATACAAACGTATTTGAACCCGCCTTGAGAATAAACTGGCTCCAGTCGGATTCGTTACCCGAACCTGCCACAAAGCCGCGGGTATCGGAAATAGGCACACCGAAATGAAGGCGAAGGGCGTTCTGTACATCAAAATCAATAACCAGCACTTTGCTGCCACTGCGGGCGAGCGAATAGGCCAGGTTGGAGGCCACCGTGGTTTTTCCTACCCCACCTTTCGGTGAACAAACGCAAACTAACGGCATGAGGCAATCATCTCTAACAGGGGTTGAAGCGGGGTGTCGCGATGTAAATAAGCGCTGGCAGGCTGCGGAGCTCGCTGTTTAAACATCTGTTTAAAGCGCTGGTTAGCATCAGCTGACGCCGGGGACGCGGACGCCACTGGCGCTGTGCTGCGCACAGGCGCAGGGCTGTAAGCGGGCGCTGAAGGTTGTACCGGCGGCTGGTGATACACCGTCGCTGCGGGTTGTTGTACTGGCTGAAGCCCCTGAACCGGCGCGGGTTGAACCGGATTAGGTGCAGGTTGTTTTGGCGCTTCAGGCATGGCTTTACGCAGCGAATCAAGTAAACCCGATCCGCTGTCAGGAATAACAGACTGTGCGTGCAATGTCGGTGCCGGGTGAACAGGCTGATGCTGTGCGGGCTGAACCGGTGCTGGCGCGGGTGCAGCAGCAGGAGGCAGCGTTTCGCGCAGCGCATCCAGCAAGCCAAATCCGGCAGCCGGAGGAGCCACTTCAGAAGACATTGGCGCGTGTGCCACGGAGGGTTGCGTTATCTGGCGGTTATCCTGGTGTTCATTCACAGGCCGGGCAGCAGATAGGGAAAATTCATCCGCAGAAATAGACTGAGGGGTGGGTTGCGTCGAACGGCCATTATCGAGAGGACCGGCAGGATCTTCGCTGGCGGAAACTTGTTTAATCAACGTCCACTGATTCATTGAACCGGTAATGGATCCACCCGTTGATTTTTCATTAAGCTCTTTATAATCAAGCTTTTCCAACTTCGTCTTATCCATAAAACGTTTAATATCGTCATATTTATTCATAAATCCCGCCCGGTAGGATTATATATATCGGTGTTTTCTGGACGTCAAAACGACCCTGAATGGCCGTTAACAAAGAGTGTGAAAAGTTTAATTTTTTTAAAGTTTTTAGTGGGAATAAGACTCGTCTTAATATATCAGTTCTTTTACAGGATAGAGCAGTTTTTACAAAAAATAGGAATTTCCCGCATAAAAACGAGGGTGATGTAACTGGCTGTCGCAAAAAGGTTTTTGATGTTATTTTACTGCTTGTTTGTCTTAAGGTAGCTGAAAAGTTTGTCTTTATTGTGATGTATAGCGCATAAACTTCATCAGTGGTGCTGAACCTGGTATGTTCTGGCTGTGGTGATATCCGGTTATGCTTCGTAATGTATGTTTTTCGTAAGTTAATTATCTTAACGGATAGTTAGTTTAGAAGTATTTTGGCAAACATGTTGTTTTTTATAGCCAAAATATTGACTCAGACCTCTTAAAAACGCGTTATAAGGTATACTGCGCAGAAGTACCGTTCCTGTTAAGGTGAGCGGGTCAAAACGTGTCTGCGGTTAATGGAGAATAAAGTTGCGGGTCAGGCGTTCATTAACGATCAAACAGATGGCGGCGGTTTCAGGCATTGCTGCATTCACTATCTGTATCTTTATCGTCATCCAGCTGTTTCACTTTGTACAGCAGCGGAGGGATGATTACGCCCAGCAACTTGAAAATATTGCGCATTCTGTCCGTGAGCCCCTGTCGCAGGCCGTACTTGATGTCGATCTGTCAGAAACGCAGGACATCCTTAACACGCTGCAACCGGTGGGTATTCTGAGCCGTGCCGATGTGGTGATGCCCAACCAAATTGCGGCGCTGCATACGCATTTCCCGCCTGGCCGCCCGGTGCCGCAATGGGTTATCCGCGGTTTTAATTTACCGGTGACCATTTCAGTTCCTCTCTATTCTGCTGCTGCCAGCCCAAAATCGCCCAAGCCGCTGGCATTTCTGGTGCTTCAGGCTGATTCCTACCGTATGTATCAGTTCATTATCAGTGCGCTGTCGACCATGCTGACCACTTATCTGCTGCTGGCACTGATCCTGACGATTTCCGTGAGCTGGATTGTCAACCGCCTGATCGTTAAACCGCTACGCACGATTGCCCGTGAGCTGGAATCCCTGCCGGAAAGCGAAGTGCCTTATCATCAGCTGACGCTGCCGCAACGTCATGAAGACGACGAAATCGGCATGCTGGTGCGCAGCTACAACCGCAATCAGCAACAACGGGAAAAGTTACCGCAAAAGAGTGATGACGTGTCGCTGTGTTCCGGAAGCAGCCTGAATAATGAAGAACAATTCATTCAGCGCCTGGAACAGCGGCTCACTTCAGCGGAGCCTGAGAAAGGTTTCCACCTGCTGCTGATCGGTATCGAAAGTCTGCGTGATGACGGCCATGTCGATTGCCCGCTGATATCTTCCATTATGGATGTGCTGCCGGAAAACTGTCTGATGGCGCGTCTGAGTTACAACGAATTTGCCCTGCTGGCGGGAGACATTGCGCGTCCCTTTATGGCGATGCGTCTGGCACGACAAATCATGGAGCGCATCAATGCGCCACAGGAAAGTGATGCCGGCAATATGTCGCTGCATCCGACGGGCAGTATCGGTATCGTCCAGCACACAGGCGAATTCCCGGTGACGGCGCAGCAGATGATGTCTAACGCGCGTGCCGCCAGACTGTCCGCTTATCAGCAAGGTAAGAATCAGATCCTGTTCTTCGAGCCTGAGCTGACCGAGAAGATTCAGAAACGTTTATTGCAGGAAAACGATATTCTGCACGCCATGGAGCAAAGCGATTTCACGCTGTTTATCCAGCCGCAGATGAATATGAAAACCGGCGCAGTGGTCGGCGCGGAAGCCTTGCTGCGGCGTAAAATGCCCGACGGCAGTTACGGGCTGGAAAGTGATTTCATCGTGCTGGCCGAAGAAATTGGTGTGATGAGCCTGTTGGGTTACAAGATTCTCGAACTCGGTTGCCAGATCCTGGCGGACTGGCAGCAGCGCGGCATCACATTGCCCTTGTCGGTCAATCTTTCCGGCGTTCAGGTGCAGCAGCGTAATTTCCTGCCGGAACTGCGCAGCCTGCTGAGCCGTTACAAAATCAATCCGGGACAACTGGTTCTGGAAATTACAGAAACGGCGCGGATTGAAGATTTAGATCGCGCGCTGTTGCTGCTGAGTGAATTACGCGCAGCAGGCGTATCGATTGAACTGGATGATTTTGGCCTGGGCTATTCAGGTCTTGAATATCTCAACCGCCTGCGTTCGCTGCCGATTGATGTCATCAAAATCGACCGCAGCTTTGTCAGCGTGTTGCCCGGGGACGAAGTGATGGTGAACATTGTGGCGTCCATTGGACGTGCAATGAATATCCAGCTGGTCGCCGAAGGGGTTGAAACCGAGGAGCAGCGTTTGTGGCTGCTGAACGAAAATATTCACCTCGGGCAGGGGTATTTATTCTCCCCGCCGCTTTCCAAAAAAGAATTTGAGCGCAAATTCTGCCAGCCTTCCTGAACGCTCTGAATGGCAGGAAACCCCTTCCTGCCGGCACTTTTTCTGACTCTCTTTGATTTCTTTACTTACTTAAATCTGAGCTGAATGGTTTCCGCTCTGGTTTTTCATGAGTCGTCATTGCGCAGAGAAACGAAATATTTCCATCATGTTGTGTAGATGTTACTCCAATGCACTCGCCTCATTATCTTTGACCTTAAAAAACCAAGGGCGATGCACTCACTTCAGGATGGGTATTCATGAAAAAATCACTCTTCAAGAGTCTGTATTTTCAGGTTCTTTTAGCAATTACTGTGGGCGTACTGCTGGGGCATTTCTATCCGGACATCGGCGCGCAAATGAAACCGTTAGGTGATGGTTTTGTTAAGTTAATCAAGATGATCATCGCACCTGTTATCTTCTGTACCGTCGTCACCGGCATCGCAGGCATGGAAAGCATGAAAGCGGTGGGGCGCACCGGCGCCATCGCGCTGCTCTATTTTGAAATCGTGAGTACTCTGGCACTGATTATCGGGCTGGTGATCGTCAACATCGTGCAACCGGGTGCCGGGATGAACGTCGATCCGGCAGCGCTGGACGCCAAAGCCGTCGCGGTTTACGCCGAGCAGGCACAAAGTCAGGGCATCATTCCTTTCCTGCTCGATGTGATCCCATCAAGCGTGATTGGTGCGTTCGCCAGCGGTAACATTCTGCAGGTGCTGCTGTTTGCGGTGCTGTTTGGATTTGCGCTGCATCGCATGGGTCACAAAGGTCAGCTGATTTTCAATGTGATTGAAAGCTTCTCAGGGGTCATTTTCGGCATCATCAACATGATCATGCGCCTGGCACCTTTGGGTGCTTTCGGGGCGATGGCGTTCACTATCGGTAAATACGGCGTCGGTTCTCTGGTCCAGCTCGGTCAGCTGATCCTGTGCTTCTACCTGACCTGTATTCTGTTCGTGGTGGTGGTGCTCGGTCTTATCGCGCGCTTCACCGGTTTCAGCATCTTCAAATTTGTGAATTACATTAAAGAAGAATTGCTGATCGTTCTCGGCACCTCGTCCTCTGAATCCGCACTTCCGCGTATGCTGGATAAAATGGAGCGTCTGGGCTGCAAAAAATCCGTGGTCGGCCTGGTTATCCCGACGGGTTATTCCTTCAATCTGGACGGCACCTCGATTTATCTGACCATGGCGGCGGTCTTTATCGCTCAGGCCACCAATACCCATATGGATATCTGGCATCAGATCACCCTGATTGTGGTACTGCTGTTGTCTTCAAAAGGCGCGGCGGGCGTGACCGGCAGTGGCTTCATCGTACTGGCGGCAACATTGTCGGCGGTAGGGCACTTACCGGTGGCAGGGCTGGCGCTGATTCTGGGCATTGACCGCTTTATGTCTGAAGCGCGTGCGCTTACCAATCTGGTGGGTAACGGCGTGGCGACTATCGTGGTGGCAAAATGGTGTGATCAGCTCGATGAAGGGCAGTTGAAAGCGACGTTGAATGGCCAGAAAGGTCTGACAGAGGCCGAGAAGTCCGCTTCAGGTTTCTAAATAATGGCCTGATGATGGATGAAAATAGCGTTAAACGTTTCTAAAAACGCATTTATTTAGCCTCATATCCCCTAATATCCACCGGTTGCTTGATGTAACCGGTGGATTATCTTCATAATATGTCCCCAGAACGCCACCTCCGGCTATTATTCCCAGAATATTTTTGACGGCTGCGCGACTTTGCAGGAAAAGCGCGGTCTAACGAAGGATTGTATTTTTCGTCCTTAAACTTACGCATTCAGTTCCTGTGGGCGAGTCAACTGACACCGGCAGGACAGCAAATTTAAAATTAGATTGTCATTACGTAGGGGTTCACATGCAGGGCACCAAAATCCGTTTACTCATTGGTGGATTGTTGCTGGCAGCAGCCGCAAGTCATGTGCAAGCTGAAGCATTACAACCTGATCCTGCCTGGCAGCAGGGGAAGCTGGACAATGGATTTACCTGGCAGTTGCTGACGACGCCGCAACGCCCGAGCGATCGTATCGAGTTACGCCTGGTGGTTCGCACCGGCTCGCTGGCAGAATCTGCCCAGCAATCGGGCTATGCCCATTTCCTTCCGCGTCTGGCACTGATGCACAGCGAAGGATTCAGCACGTCTCAGTTACAATCTTTATGGCAGCAAGGCATTAATCCGCAGCGCCCGCTGCCGCCGGCTGTCAGTTCTTATGACTTCACCATGTATAACCTGAGCTTGCCAAATAACCGTCCTGATCTGATGAAGGATGCGCTGAACTGGCTGGCGAATACCGCCGGTAAAATCTCCGTGACGCCTGAGCTGGTGAGTGCCGCGCGTCAGGAATCTCGTGATCCGGTGGGCTCTTTACCGCAAAATACGCAGGATGCCTGGTGGCGTGCGCGTATGGCCGGTTCGACCCTGGTCGGGCACAGTCCTGATCAGTTGCCGACAAAACCTATCAATATCGAAGCCTTAACCCGATTTTATCATCAGTGGTATACCCCTGATGCGATGACGCTGTTTGTGGTCGGGAATGTGGATAGTCGTGGTCTTAGCGAACAAATCAACCGGACTTTCTCTGTTCTGAAAGGCAGCCGTCAGACCCCACAAACCTTGCCGACGCTCTCTGAAGTCACGACCAAATCCATGAGCGTGATGGATGAAAATCTGACTCAGGATCGTCTCTCATTAATGTGGGACAACGCCTGGCAGCCGATTCAGGATTCACAGGCGCTTTCCGCGTACTGGCGCAGTGATTTAGCCCGTGAGGCGCTGTTCTGGCATTTGCAGGAAGCCCTGAAAACTGCTTTCGAAAATAAGAAAGATGCCACCACACCGGGCCCGTCACTGGGCTTTGACTGCAATGTGCAGTATCAGCGCGCCCAGTGTGCTATCCGTATCGACGCCCCACAGGCGAAGCTTGCCGAGCTGTTTAAGCGTTTGTCCGAAGAGTTGCTCGTGGTGCGTGATAAAGGCATTTCGCAGTCTGAATTTGATGCGCTGATTGCGCAAAAGAACGATCAGCTGAGCAAGCTTTTCGCCACCTACGCCCGTACCGACACCGATGTGCTGATGAGCCAGCGTTTGCGTTCGCAGCAGAACGGCGTCGTGGATATCGCACCGGAACAGTACCAGCAATTGCGTCAGCAGTTCCTTACCACGCTGACGTTGCCGGTGCTGAATCAGGAGCTGAAACAGCAGCTTTCCCGCGAACCCGCCATGCTGATTGCACAACCGAAAGGCGAGTCTGAACTGAATGCAGGTGAACTGCGGGCGGTGTATGACAAAGTGATGGCACCGGTGGAGAGCGCTCCGGCAGCGGATGCACCTGCGGCATCGGCGGCGACGAGTGCGCAATAAGGGGCTTCCCCTTATTTATCCCCGTTTTAGAAGGGAGAAAGTTTCGGTTTCTTAATTGTCGTGATGACTTAACTCGCTGCGCCGAAACCGCCCAAGAGAGGGAAGTGCTTTCCCTCTCTTGGATCTCTCCCCGCTTTTACAACCAGCGCTACCGCTCGCTGGCTATGTTTCAGCAACCGCAATGACAGGCTGGAAATCTTGCCGCTTTGCGGTTCCTTCTCTCGGTCTTCGAGCCATAGGTCTCGAAGCCGCTCCGTTCAGCAAGATTTCTGAATCGCCCGCACGATCTTAAATTCAACATCAAACTGATGTTTATCTTTTAGAAAAGTGGATTGGCGTGCTCAAAAATGGCACCGAATGAACGGTTCGAGACCTATGGCTCGACACCTGAAATTCGGGAATCGCGCAGCGATGACATTTTGCGCCACTCACTTAAGTGACAGAACATGTCCGTCTTGCCTGCGGTAGCGCGCAGTAAAAAGACGTGGGAGATCCAAAAGGGGCCCCTTTTGGGCGGTTTCGGCGCGGTGAGTTAAGTGAGCGCAGCACTTAGGAAACCGAAACTTTCACCGTCTTACGACCCAGCCTTCACTGAAAGTGAAAACCGTTATACCCGCCCCGGCATAAACTCCATCGGGATGATCGCCCCGCGATGCTGAATCACGGTGCTCGCTGTCTCATGCCCGCGCACTGCCGCTTCCACCGCGCTTCCGCCGGTGAGCCTTACTGCTAAATACCCGGCGCTGAAGGAATCCCCTGCGGCGGTTGTATCGATCACTTTCTCTTTCGGCAATTTCACCGCAGGCACATCGTGCTGCTCGCCTTCGGCGCTGGACACGATGCAGCTGTCGGCTCCGCGTTTCACCACCACTTCGCTGACGCCCAGCGCGTGGGTGCGTGCGATCACTTCCTCATACGGCTTCTGACCCCACAACATGTCTTCATCGTCGAGCGTCAGGAAAGCGATGTCTGTGCAGGAAAGCATTGCGTTATACGCGGCCTGCGTCTGTTCTTTGCTGGCCCACAGGCGCGGACGATAGTTGTTGTCGAAAATGACTTTGCCACCGCGTGAACGGCAGGCTTTCAGCAGGGTCATCAGACGGTCACGGCTTTCATCGTTAAGGATCGCCAGACTGATGCCGCTCAGGTACAGATAATCGAATTCTGCCAGCTTCTGGCAAATCTCTTCGGATTGCGGGCTGTCGAGCCAGTAGCGCGCGGCGGCATCATTGCGCCAGTAATAGAACGTGCGCTCGCCGGTATCGTCGGTTTCAATCACATACAGGCCAGGCAGTTTGTTTTCCAGACGCTGAGTCAGATCTGTGTTCACGCCTTCCTGCTGCCACGCCTGCAACATCTCATTGCTGAAACTGTCGGTGCCGAGCGCGGTAACGTAATGGACGTTCAGCGCTTCAGGGGAAACCTGACGGGAAATATAAACAGACGTGTTCAGCGTGTCACCACCAAAACCCCGGTGGAGGGCATCGCCTTTCTGAGATAATTCGATCATGCATTCGCCGATTACGGCAATGTTTTTGCGGGTCATTGTACCTGGCCTATGTCTGAAGCATTAAAACGAAAGGAAAGAAAAGATCGTCATTATTGCGCTCTAGTCTCTTCATAAGAATGCGGTCAGTCAAATAAATTAAAACGAGGTTTTATTTTTTTATGCGGCAGGCGAAAAAACGAAATGTTTCATTCATCCCAATGCAGAGCCTGCTGTAAGGAACTTCCAGCCCGGTTTTCGGGTTTTTTATGCGCAAATCATGCAGAGAAATGCGGAGTGATTAAAGTTTCCCCGCGCTACGCCGATAGATAACTCTACTAATGAAAGCCAGGAAACCGGGCTACTTTGCCGCCATGAAACGACGTGCTTCGCTGAAGTCCGGTCTGTTCATATGGACGCCATTGTCGTCACGCAACACATGTTGCCGCATGTCCCCTGATGATCTGATTCTTATTCATGACGGCAGAAAAATATGATAACTAAGATGATGTTAGGGCTGATTACGCCTTCTTTTACCGCGATTGAACGCGTAAAAGCACAGTCTTACTGGCGTCAGTGTCAGAGAGTGTACCGTTTTCAGCCTATTTATCGCACGACAGGAAAGCTGTTGGGGATTGAATTACTGACCGGGGTTTTCCACCCGGCGGATCCGCACAAATTCATTTCACCTGAAGAATATTTTGTTGCGATAGCCGTGGGCAAGCGCCTGCAAATCGTGCAGGAGCAACTCGACCTGTTACAGCGCTGGCAAAGTTTGTTCATCGACCATGAATTACTGGCTTCTATCAACGTCGATGGTCAGGTGCTGGAAATGCTGCAATCTGACACCGCGCTGCGCGCGCAAATCAGCGCAATGCCTTACGTACGTTTTGAACTGGTCGAAAGCGCTGAACATGCACTGAGTATTCCGTTGTCGCAAATCGAGCAATCTGACCGTTTATGGCTCGACGATTTTGGTCAGGGGATCGCAAACTTTTCTTCTTTCACCACCTGGCATTACGAATACATCAAAATCGCCCGCGATTTGTTTATTCTTTTGGGGCAGAGCGAAGAAGGCTCACGCCTTTTTTATACGCTGGTGACGCTGATGAACCGCTACAGCAAAGGCGTGATCATTGAAGGGGTAGAAACAGCCTCGGAATGGGCGATGGTGTGTAATTCGGATGCGCTTGCCGCTCAGGGCTATTATCTGGCGCGTCCTGCGACGTTCGACAATCTTGATAACCTGCCAATACATTTCAAAGGATAATGGATCACACCTTACCCGCTGAGGCGAAGTCTCAAATTGCCCGGTGCGTAGAGGTGGTGTGATTCATTGTTATTCTGTTGATTTAAATGCTTTTACAGTCACATCTCCTGCCTCGTTTTTCTTCTTTTTCACACGCCGGTTCCGGCAAATTGCGACAAATTCAACTATGGTTAAACACTGGGATTCGTTAACTGTCTGAAAGGAACAGCTTTATGACGCGCACAGGTAAAGTGATCTCCTGGGTTGTGGGCATCATTGTGATTCTGTTGATCGCTGTCGTGATTTTCATCGCGAGCTTCGACTGGAACCGCCTCAAACCTACCATTAATCAAAAGGTCAGCGCTGAACTGAACCGTACTTTTGCCATTCGCGGCAATTTAGGGGTGGACTGGTCGCGGCAGAAAGATGAGGCGGGCTGGCGTGCGTGGGTTCCGTGGCCGCATATTCATGCTGAAGATATCGTGCTCGGTAACCCTTCTGATGTGCAAACTGGCGAAAAAGACGCGCAGATGGTGAAACTCGCCCGCGTGGACGCCAGTATTGCGCCACTCGCGCTGCTGCATAAAGAAGTCCTTATTCCGCGTATCTGGCTGAAACAGCCGGATGCGTCGCTGGTACGTCTCGATAATGGCAAAAATAACTGGACGTTTAATCTTGCCAACAGCGACACCAAAGACCCGGCTCAGCCGCCTTCCGCCTGGTCATTTACCCTCAATGACATCGTGTTTGACCGCGGACAAATCGATTACAAAGACGCGAAAATGAAAGCCGATTTCCGCGCCATTATTGATCCGCTGGGCAAACCGCTGCCGTTTACCGAAGTAGTCGGCGATAAAAAAGACGCGTCGACATCTAAAACTCCGCCGTACGTTTTCGGCTGGAAAGTTGACGGTAAATACAACGGTGAATCGCTCTCTGGTAGCGGTAAAATCGGCGGCATGCTGGCGCTGAAAGACCCCGATGCGCTGTTCCCGTTACAGGCCGATGTACGTTCAGGCAACACGCGGGTAGCGGTGGCCGGGACCTTGCAGGATGCGATGAACCTCGGCGGTCTGGATTTACGTCTGAAATTCTCCGGCCAGACGCTGTCTGATTTGTACGGTCTGACCGGCGTGTTGTTGCCGCAAACGCCACCTTATTCCACTGACGGGCATTTATCGGCGACGTTGCATGGCAAAAATGGCGCGATTTACCGTTATCAGAACTTTAATGGTGAAATTGGCGACAGCGACATTCACGGTTCCCTGACCTATCAGGCCAGCAAACCACGGCCAAAACTGACCGGCGATGTAGTGTCTAAACAACTGCGCTTTGCCGATCTGGCGCCGCTGATTGGTGCGGATTCCAACAAAGATAAAGCCAAACGTGGGGAATCCACCCGCCAGCCTGCCGATAAAGTGCTGCCGGTGGAGAAATTTGATACCAAGAGCTGGCGCGTCATGGATGCCGATGTGAAGTTCAGCGCCAAACGCATCGAGCATGGCAAATCTCTGCCGCTGAGTGATTTGAGCACGCATCTGAAACTGACGGACGGTGAAATCCTGCTGGATCCGCTGCGCTTCGGCGTCGCGGGCGGGAACCTGAATTCCACTATCCGGCTTGAAGGGGACAAATCGCCAATGCAGGCGCGTGCAGATATTCATGCGCGTAAGCTGAAACTGAAACAGCTGCTGCCGAGCGTGCAGTCGATGGAGCGCAGCCTGGGTGACCTGAACGGTGATGCCACGCTGACCGGTACCGGCAATTCGGTCGCGGCGCTTCTGGGCACCAGCAACGGTGACATGAAAATCCTCATCAACGACGGCGTGATCAGCCGGGGTCTGATGGAACTGGCTGGGCTGAATGTCGGCAACTACGTGGTCAGCAAACTGTTTGGCGATGACGAAGTGGCCATCAACTGTGCGGCCGCCAACGTCAACGTGAAGAACGGGCTGGTGACGCCACGGCTGTTTGTGTTTGATACCGAGAACGCGGTCATCAACATCACCGGTAACACCAATATGGCGACCGAGCGTCTGGACTTGTCGATCAACCCGGAAAGTAAGGGCGTGCGTATCCTGACCTTACGTTCACCGTTGTATGTTCGCGGTACCTACAAAAATCCGGATGCCGGCGTGAAACCGGGTCCGCTGATTGCCCGTGGTGCCGCCGCCGTTGCGCTCGGTGCAGTGGTGGCTCCCGCCGCGGCATTACTCGCCCTGATTTCTCCAAGCGATAATGAAGAAAATCAGTGCGGCCCGATATTGCAGCAGATGAAAGAGAAGTAATCGTGTTGGATTGACTCCTCCCCCTCGTGAAAAGGGGAAGGAGTTAACCATGCGCGCCTTCCGGCATCTGCATCACTGAGGCATCGGATCCAGTACCGCACATTTGTGGTCCTGGATCTCCTCGGTCGAGGCGTTATTGAGTTTCAGCAGGTCACGCTCGCTGGCGAGCAGCAGGAAATCGCCGCCCGGCAGGCTGATCATTGCCATGCCGAAGTGCCCCATCTTTTTATCCGCTTCCGGCACGCCTTCGGCCAGAAGCCGGAAAGCGCCTTTCTCATTCAGTTCAGCCTGTGTCACTTTGCGCGCCAGATAGGTATGTCCGAGCAGCTTATCCGGCAGCGCCTGCCAGTTATATCCCATCTGCGCGCCATCTTTGCTCAGCGTGGTTTTCACCTGCGGCAGAAGGCAGGAAATGTGGATATGCAGCTGGTTCTGCGAGCGGCCATATTGCGAGTTAATCGCCAGCGAGACATTGCTGTCATCGATCGGTTTACCGTATTTATCCGCCATAAAATGCCGCGCATTCCATGCCTGACTGAAAAAGTTCGGCGTTGCCGGTTCCAGTAAAGCCGGGCTTTCCATACCGGTGATCCGCGCGGTGGGCATCAGCAGATATTGCAGCGGGCCATTCAGATCTTTCAGCACCACAAAACCTTGTGGTTCATCGACCTGCGCACAGGGCTCAGGTTTGCCTGTGCTTTGCTGATTCGGCACGCATTTCTTACTGATGATGTTCCACAGGGCGTTGGGATTGGAGGTATGAGGCCAGAAATACCAAAAGGCCGCAGCAATAACGATAAGCAGGATCAGAACAGGCAGGATAAAACGTCGTAAGCGCATAAGGAACCTTCGCTGAAGGCACCGTGCCGGGCGCATACCGGGCACGGTGTCGGGTCAGTTACAGTGACTGATGGGCGGTTTCTTTGGACAACAGCAGCGCGATCAGTGTCAGCGTTGCCATCGAGGCCAGATACACGCCCACGTAGAACAACCCGTAATGAGTTGCCAGCCAGGTGGCGATATACGGCGCGACGGACGCGCCCAGTATCGAAGACACATTATAGGAGAAGGATGCGCCGGTATAACGAACTTCTGTCGGGAAAAGTTCCGGCAGCAGTGCGCCCATCGGACCGAAGGTCAGTCCCATCACCATAAAGCCGCACAGCAGGAATACCATCACCAGCGCCTGTGAACCGGCACCCAGAATGGTCGGGAAGCACAGGGCGAAGACGATCATCAGCAGCGTAATGCAAATCATGGTTTTGCGACGGCCAAACTTATCCGCCAGCTGACCGGCGACCGGCACCATCACGCCAAAACCGATCACGCCAATCATTAGCATCAGCAGAAATTCATTGCGCGGAATGCCCAGTCCGACCGGCTTTGCCGCCGTGCCGTAACCCAGTGAATATACGGTCATGATGTAGAACAGCGTGTAAGTCGCGACCATGATGAACGTGCCGAGCAGCGTCGCTTTTTTGTATTTGGTGAACAGCGTACCGATGGGCACTTTCACCTGTTTACCGGCTTTAGCGATTTTGGCGAACACCGGCGTTTCGTGCAGGGAAACACGCACATACAGACCGACAATCACCAGCACCGCAGACAGCAGGAACGGCACACGCCAGCCCCAGGAAATGAACTGTTCATCGGTGAGCAGCCACGACAGCAGCAGGAACATGCCGTTGGCAAAGAAGAAGCCGATCGGTGCGCCGAGCTGCGGGAAAGAACCGTAGAGGGCACGTTTCTTCGCTGGCGCATTCTCGGTGGCCAGCAGCGCTGCGCCGCCCCATTCACCGCCCAGTCCCAGACCCTGACCAAAGCGCGCCAGCGCCAGCAGCAACGGTGCGAAGACGCCAATCGTCGCGTAGGTCGGCAGCAGGCCAATCACCACGGTAGACACGCCCATGGTCAGCAAAGATGCCACAAGGGTGACTTTACGCCCGACGCGGTCGCCGAAGTGACCGAACAGTGCCGAGCCAATCGGACGTGCAATAAAGGCGATGGCGAAGGTGGCAAGCGACTGAAGTGTGGCCGCTGTCGGATCACCCTGCGGGAAGAAAATATGCGGGAATACAATTACCGCGGCAGTGGCGTAGATATAAAAGTCGAAGAATTCAATGGCCGTACCGATTAGCGATGCCACGATAACTTTGCCGCGGGAGTTCTGACTCACCAGGTTGGCGTCAGCTTCTAATTCTGGAGTGATAGTGGCTTGCATAAGTGTTTCTTATTTGTAATGAGTGGGAGGGATCTAATGTAAATAAATGTATATCGAAAAGGCATCTTATGCAGAGCAGGGCGGTATTTCAACGCAGCGGAGGCGCTGAAAAAAGGCGTTTAAAGCCGGATCGGGGGAATGTTTTATCAGGGCGAGATTTCACCAATCATAAGTTTGGCGAATGGTTAAAAGGCAGAGTAACTGACTGCAAAACCGCGAAATAAAAGTACGGCTCTCAGTCAGTTATTCTGGTTTTCAGTGCAGTGTAATGCCTGACTTGGCATTATTCACTGCTTTTTAATCTCATTATCAGAATTAATTGCTGATATATGCATTTCATCTGGCACGATGAGATTGTCCGGCGTGTATTCACTGTCGTTTTCCGTGGCGTTTTTCTCATTTTTGCCTGCATTCTGACGGTGATCCGGCATTTTCGGATCATCTTTGTATTTTGCAGTCGCTATCCACGCCGCCACAAATAACGTCAGACGGGCGAAGAAATAGAAGAAAGCCATCAGCCCGATCACCGACCCGAACGCCGCGCCGGAAGGCGACGTCGCCAGTTTCGGCAGCGTCATGGTCATCACGAATTTGATCACCTCAAAGCCGACTGCCGCCAGCAACGTCCCGCGCAGCAGCGCTTTTTTACGTGGCTTGTGGCGCGGCAGCATCCAGAAAATCCACAGGAACAGCAAATAGTTGGCGGCAATAGAAATCACCAGCGTGATGCTGGTCATCACCGGACGCAGCCAGTCAATGCCGCCAAGACCCAGCGCATCGACAATGGTTTTTTGCGCGGCACCGGCAATCGACGTCAGCGACAGCGTGATAATCAGCGCCAGCACCAGCCCGGTCAGTGAAATAAAGTCGCGGATGTAGCGGCGGTAAATCTTTTCCTGATCCTGCGGATTACGTTCCCAGACATCGCGCGATTGTGCGCGGATCGCCTCGCGCAGATTTCCCATCCAGCTGATACCGGAATAGAGCGCAATCAGCAAACCGGATAACCCCACGGCGGTACGCTGCTGGATGGCGGTATTCACCGTGCTTTTCAGCGTGTTCGCCAGATTCGGGTCGCTGATGCTGTTGACGATTTTATTGATCAGCTCCGCCAGCAAATCGGGATTTGAGGCCAGCACAAAACCGACGGCGGCGAAGGACACCATCAGGATCGGGATCAGCGACAGAAACGAAAAATAGGTAATAGCAGCGCCAAACTGGCTGCCGAGGCGATCGTTAAAGCGCTCTGTGGTACGCAGCAGGTGGGCGACCCAGCCCCATGACTGAACGTGTTCTACCAGTCGTGAAAATCTGCCGATGTTTTTATCCACCGTAGAATTACCGGTTTTGATATTAATCAGCGGCTCGGGTTTTTCCTGTGTATCAGGTTCTTGTTTAGAAATGATGGGCATTGATCCATGTTGTCCTTAAAAGTGCATCCGGCTTTAAGTATAGACGCCTGAGCCGCCGGGACTAAGTCGCGGCGGTTTAAGCGGTCAGGCAATGAACGTTTGAGTAATGTCGGTCAGCCAGTCCATAAACACTTTCACGCGGCGGGAAAGGTTCAGGCGGTGCGGATAAACCAGCGTCACCGGCATTGGCGGCGCACGGAACTGCGGCAAAATACTCACCAGCTGACCGCTTGCCAGCGCGTCACGCACGCCGAGCAACGGCGCCTGAATAATGCCTAATCCGGCCAGACAGGCAGAGACGTAAGTTTCAGTGCTGTTGACCGTCACTGCGCCGCCGCTTTTAACGGTTTTCACCTGCTTACCGTCGAGATATTCAAAGGCGGACGTATGGCTGCCGAGAATTTGTTCGTAATGGACCATCGCGTGCTGCGCCAGCTGGTCTGGGTGATCAGGCGTGCCATAACGACGCAGATAACCGGGGCTGGCGCAGTTCACCACGCTGAGCTGCCCGAGCGGGCGGGCAATCAGGCCGGAATCTTTCAGCGTGCCGGTGCGGATCACGCAATCGAACCCTTCTCTCACCACGTCCACGCGATGATCGGTACAGCTCAGCTCAATTTCCAGCGCAGGATAACGGTTGAGGAATTCGGCCAGGCGCGGCAGCACCAGATTGGTCGCCATGCCGGTGGTCATATCAACCCGTAACCGCCCGCTGACGCTGGCCGGATTCGACTGAAACATCGACTCAAGCTCCTCCATGTTTGCCAGCAGCTCTTTACAGCGCTGATAAAACACCTGCCCGTCCTGCGTCAGCTGCACGCGGCGCGTGGAACGGTGCAGCAGGCGTGCCGACATGCGCGTCTCCAGCTGCTGGACGAGGCGCGAGACACTGCCTTTCGGCAAACCGAGACTTTCTGCTGCACGGGTAAAATTACTCAGCTCCGCCACGCGAACGAAGACCTGCATTGATTGAATTTTATCCACATTTTGCCCGATTGTTGTTGGTATTGAGACAGTGAAACTCATTATGAACCATTTATCGCACTCAGGTAATCCAATAGGCTGTGTTTCAACCGATGTATCAGTGACAAAAATCCAAAGAGGCCCAAAATGAACCGTAAAATCGCTATTGTGACCGGCGGAAGCCGTGGATTAGGCAAGAATGCCATTGAAAAGCTGGCAAAAAACAACGTTGATATCATTCTGACTTACCACAGCCAGGCGGATGCGGCGCAGGCGGTGGTGCAATCAGTTGAAGCACAGGGCGGAAAAGCGGTGGCGCTACAGCTGAATACCGGCGCGTCCGGCAGCTTTGACGCTTTTGTGGCGCAGGTAAAAACTCAGCTGCAACAGGTCTGGCAGCGCGACACTTTTGATTTTCTGGTGAACAATGCCGGTGTGGGTTTGCATGAGTCTTTTGCGGATACCACTGAAGAACAGTTTGACCTGATGATGAACGTCCACCTGAAAGGGCCATTTTTCCTGACGCAGAAACTGCTGCCGCTGATGGCAGACGGTGGACGCATTCTGAATGTTTCCAGCGGACTGGCGCGTTTCGCACTGCCGGGCTCTTCGGCTTACGCCATCATGAAAGGTGCGATTGAAGTGCTGACTCGCTATCAGGCCAAAGAACTGGGCGCCCGTGGCATTACCGCGAACGTGCTGGCACCTGGCGCGATCGAAACGGATTTCAGCGGCGGTATGGTGCGCGATAATCCTGATGTGAACAAAATTGTCTCAGCCAATACCGCACTGGGACGCGCCGGTTTGCCGGATGATATTGGCGGGATGGTGGCGATGATGCTGAGTGATGAAGCAGGCTGGATGACCGCCCAGCGCATCGAGGCTTCAGGCGGTATGTTTATCTAAACCTAATCGTGCTGGAAACGCTTTGCTTTCATATGTTGCTGTTTTTCCAGTTCGAAAATTGCCCGTTGCAGGTCGCGTTCCTGCGCGGGCGATAAATTCGGAAACTTAAAACTCAGCCGCTGTTTGCTGACAGTTTCACCTTTATTGCTCACCGATTTGCGCGCCATCGCGCCGATGTACTGCAAATCCACTTTGAATTTCCCAAGCTCGGCCAGTTCGATCAGGGAATCTTTCAGCACTGCGCCTGAACTGATTTCCGGCGGCGTCATGCCGTCAATCTCCAGCCCCAGCCCGCCGAGAGAAATATCCCTCACGCGATAGGCAAAGTCTGTCGTATCCGGCAGTTTTCCGCTGCAACGGTAATCCGGCAGCCACGGCACATTCACACGGAAATACTCACGACGCTGAATGGAATACAACACGGGTGGGATATCACAGGTGAAAGTAGGCAAACCTTCATACGCCACCTGACGAACTTTACTGCATGAAAATTCGACCTTTGCGCCTGCCGGTTCTGCCACAAAATTCAGCGTATCGGCGTCCATTGCCAGACTATTTTCATAATCTGAGCTGCCGAGATCGAATAAAAACTGGTGGTGGTCAGCGTCGACGTCCAGAATTTTGCTGATAAATTGCCCACGGGAATGGCTGACCATAACCAGCGTCTGGTTCTTCTTTAAGTCACGCAGAACGGACAAGATTGCCAGCGTGTTCCGCTTCGCAAACGACTCTTTAGATACTTCGCTCACCTGCCGCACCTCATAAGAAATAAATGCAAAATTATGGCGCAGCCGTTGACGTGTAAGGCGCCCAATACGGATTATCGGCCACTGAGAACAAAACTTTATCGCGTAATAACGTGGTTTTTGACCGGCCCAAAGGGAAATTGTGCGCCGCAGGACGCTGTTTGCGCGTCCCTGATTTATATATAGGCTATCTTTGGGCGTTCTGACGTCTCTTTTCTCCTCCGTTTTTATCATTTAAAACATATCGGACGAAAATTATTTTCCCTCACACCGAATAGAAACCGGTCCTCAGGTGTTTACCTTTATATCGAACACTGACGGGCTGACTATTTTGCTGCACTCGCTGACCGCTCTGTTCCACCATTACGTTCTCCGCGACGGCATTCTGCGCCGCATGTTACCGGGCAGCGCAGGCCGCCCGTAAATCATCCGTTAATCCCCTACAGGACATCATCATGAAGACAAAAACGGTAATACAGGCGCTGTCGGTTGTGTGTCTGGCTGGCAATCTGCTGTTTTTCAGCGCGGCAGCGAATGCGATGGGCGACGATTCCGACGCGAAGAAAACGCCGGACTGCCCGAAAGGACAAATCTATGACAGCAAAACCAAAAGCTGCATGGTGGATAAAGGCAGCATGATTTCCGATCAGGATAAAACGCAGTACGCCTATCATCTGGCGAAAACCGGGCGTTATCAGGAAGCGCTGACCGTGCTGGATACGCTCAAAGATCAGAACACCAAAGAAGCCTGGAATTATCGCGGCTACGCCACCCGTAAACTGGGTCGCACCGACGAAGGCATCAGCTATTATCAGAAGTCGATTGCGATTGACGCGAATTACGCCAAAGTTCGGGAATATCTCGGCGAGGCTTATATGATTAAAGGGCGTCCTGATCTCGCAAAAGCCCAGCTGGCGACCATCAAAGGCTTATGCGGCACCGGTTGTGAAGAATACCGCGACCTGAGCGCCGCCATCGACGGCCATCCGGAATCCTGATCACGGAGAAACGATAAATCTCACCGGCAGACTTACGTTCTGAACTGAGCCAGTGCCTGTCACGTTTGTGGCGCTACGCGATGGTGTTATCGCGCAAGCATGACGTGGCAGACGATCTGGTGCAATCCACCTGCGTGCGTGCGCTGGAACGCTGCGCGCAGGTCGCCGACAGCACCGGCGTGGATCGCTGGCTCTTTTCTATTCTGCACTCTATATGGGTTAACGAACTCAGGGCGCAGCACGTTCGTCAGGGGCAGGGATTTGCGGATGTGGATGAAACGGAGGCGCCCGCCGACACGCTGTCTTTTGAAGAACGTCACTGGCATACGCAGGTGATGCAACGGGTGAACCGGCTGCCGGAAGCCCAGCGCAACGCGGTGTTTCTGGTGTACGTCGAAGGTTTTACCTATCAGGAGGCGGCAATGACACTGAGTGTGCCCGCGGGCACTATCATGAGCCGTCTGGCGGCCGCACGGCTGACGCTGGCAAAAGATGCCGGTGCCTCCACAAAACCGCAGCAGGGAGAGAAAAAATGACCCGTGAAGTCCCGTCTGCGCCTTATTCCGATGAAACCCTGGTCGCTTATCTCGATAACCAGTTAAGCGAACCGCGGCGCGCAAAATTTGAAGCACAACTGGCGCAGGATGACGTGCTGGCGCAGCGGCTGGCACAGATGTCACGCAGCAATTTACCCTTCCACGACGCGTTCGGTGCGATGTTGCAGCAAGCGCCGGTCGGTAAATTACAAGCCGCGCTGGATGCCATTCCCGATGTTCCGGCTGCCGGTTCGCGCCGCTTTAGTCGTCGCGCACTGCTCGCCGCCTCGGTAAGCTTTCTGGCCGTCGGGCTGCTGGCAGGGCGTTATTCGACGCTTTTTGAATCGGATGATAACTGGCGTGCGCGCGTGGCGGATTACATGTCGCTGTATACCGCGCAGACGCTGGCGGATGTGTATGATTCTGCGGGGCAACAAAAAATCCAGCTGGCGCGGGTGCAAAATACCTTAGGTATCGCACTGAGCCCGGCGGCGCTGGCGGTGCAGGGGGCAGATCTGAAAGATGCCCGCATGTTGCATTATGACGACTATGACATCGCGCAAATCACCTATCTGGATCTGCGCTACGGCCCGATGGCGCTGTGTATTACACGCAGCGAACACCGTGACACGACGGCGCAGCAGAGTGAAATCCGTCGCGGAATGAACGTGGTTTACTGGCGCAACGCCGGTTACAACTTCATGCTGATTGGGCACAGTCCGGCACCGGCTCTGGCCGCGCATGCTGCGGCTTTGCAGGCGAATATGGCCTGAGTAATTTCGTCACGTCACTAACTTATGTAATTATTTAAAGTATTAAACTATTTTTAATGCACGTAACGACAATGTTAAATTGTTTACGAAATCTCGATAATATGAGTATTCGGTAACATTTGTGTGGTTGATTTGTCGTTCTTCGCCGCGGTTTTCGTTACTCCCCATTATTGTCCTTTCATACTCTGTGGAAATAATCGCTTATTTCCCACCGCACCGGGTTGTTGATTTCGTTTATCCAGGGGAAATCTGGATAGCTTTCACCTGCAAAACTAAAACTAAACATTCAGAGAAACAGACGTCATGAGAAAGATACTCGCCATGATCCTCTGCCTTAACGTGGTTGCTTTCAGCCAGTCAGCGTTGGCAGAAGATGAAAAACCCGTTGATGTGTTACTGATCGGCGGCGGCATTATGAGCGCGACGCTGGGGACATACCTTCAGGAATTAGAACCGAACTGGTCAATCGACATGGTTGAGCGTCTCGACGGCGTGGCGCTGGAAAGCTCCAACGGCTGGAACAACGCCGGTACCGGCCACTCTGCGCTGGCGGAAATGAACTACACGCCGGAAAAAGCCGACGGCAGTATCGATATCTCCAAAGCGGTCGAAATCAACGAATCCTTCCAGATTTCCCGTCAGTTCTGGACCTATCAGGTTGAGAACGGCGTACTGCACAATCCGCGTTCCTTCATCAACAGCACGCCGCACATGAGTTTTGTGTGGGGTGACGACAACATCAATTTCCTGCGTAAACGTTTTGCGGCGCTGCAGCAAAGCACGCTGTTCCGCGGCATGGAATATTCAGAAGACCCGGCGCAAATCAAACAGTGGATCCCGCTGGTGATGGAAGGGCGCGACCCGGCGCAGAAAGTGGCCGCGACCCGTATTCCGATCGGTACCGACGTGAACTTCGGTGAAATCACCCGTCAGCTGGTGGCCTCATTGCAGAAGAAACCTAACTTCTCGCTGAGCCTCGGTCATGAAGTGCGCGACATCAAACGTAACCCGGATAACACCTGGAACGTGACCGTTGCCGACCTGAAAAACGGCGACAAAGAAAGCGTCATCAAAGCGAAATTCGTGTTTATCGGCGCAGGCGGCGCGTCACTGACGTTGCTGCAAAAATCCGGCATTCCGGAAGCAGATAACTACGGCGGCTTCCCGGTCGGCGGCGAATTCCTGGTGACCGAGAACCCGGACGTGGTGAAACGCCATCTGGCAAAAGTGTACGGTAAAGCGTCTGTCGGCTCACCGCCGATGTCCGTTCCGCACCTCGACACCCGTATTCTGGATGGTAAACAGGTTCTGCTGTTCGGGCCGTTCGCGACCTTCTCCAGCAAATTCCTGAAAAACGGTTCCCTGTGGGATCTGTTCGGCAGCGTGAATTTCTCCAATATCATGCCGATGACCCACGTAGGTATCGACAACTTCGATCTGGTGAAATATCTGGTCAGCCAGGTGATGTTGTCCGACGACGATCGTTTCGATGCGTTACGTGAATACTTCCCGGATGCGAAGAAAGAAGACTGGCGTCTGTGGGAAGCGGGCCAGCGTGTGCAGATCATCAAAAAAGATGAGAAAGAAGGCGGCGTTCTGCGTCTCGGCACCGAAGTGGTCAGCTCTAAAGATGGCAGCATTACCGCGCTGCTGGGCGCTTCTCCGGGCGCATCCACTGCGGCACCGATCATGCTGCACCTGATGGAAAAAGTGTTTAAAGACAAAGTCGCGACGCCAGAATGGCAGGCCAAACTGAAGGACATCATCCCTTCTTACGGCACTGAACTGAACGGCAACGTGGCCGCGACTGAGAAAGAACTGGGCGACACCAGCCGCGTTCTGATGCTCGACAACCCGCAGCCAAAAGCGGCGGAACCGGCACCGGCAGCGGACAATTCTTCAGCCCCTAAAAAGGGTGAAGAGCAGAAGCAGGTTGCAGACGTCGCGTTGTAATCTGATTCCGTAAAAAGTGATCGTAAAGGCGCGGGCAACTGCGCCTTTTTAACATCTCATTTTTGCCTCAAAACCCGATTTAGCACGAATAGCTCGTTCTTTGACCGCCCCCAGGCCCTCCAAAACCCCTTTGCAGAATCCTTCAAATCCAGCGGTGACGCGGCCTGAAGCGCTGTCCGGTATCCCGTTTGCCTGTTTTTTTGAAACGTTAAATCCTTTTTTAAATTATGTAGTGATAATGTTATATTCGTAGCCAGTATTTTAAAAAATGAAGTTTCAGTAACGATCCCGCGTGTTTTTTTGCTAATTTCTTGTTCGACAGCCATAACAATATTCTTAACCGAATCGCCAAGAACAGAACTGAACATTTAGAGAAACAGACGTCATGAGAAAGATACTTGGTATGCTTCTCAACCGTGACTCACTGGGTGCCAGCGAGCCTGCGGCCGCAGAAGACGAAAAATCCGTTGATGTATTGCTGGTCGGCGGCGGAATTATGAGTGCAACCCTGGGGACCTACCTCCAGGAACTCGAGCCGGACTGGTCAGTCCATATGATTGAACGCATGGACGGCGTGGCGCAGGAAAGCTCCAACGGCTGGAATAACGCCGGTACCGGCCATTCCGCACTGGCAGAAATGAACTATACCCCGCTGATGCCCGACGGTTCTGTCGATATCACCAAAGCGGTGGCGATCAACGAAGCCTTCCAGGTTTCCCGTCAGTTTATGGCGTATCAGGTGCAGAAAGGCGTGCTGAATAACCCGCGCTCTTTCATCAACAGCGTGCCGCACATGAGCTTTGTCTGGGGCGATGAGAATATCGATTTCCTGCGCAAACGTTTTGCTGCGTTGCAGGAAAGCACCCTGTTCCGCGGGATGGAATATTCAGAAGACCCGGAACAAATCAGACAGTGGATCCCGGCAGTCATGGAAGGCCGTGATCCGGCGCAAAAAGTCGCCGCAACCCGCACCACCGCAGGCACCGACGTGAACTTCGGCGAAGTCACCCGCCAGCTGGTCGAAGCATTGCAGAAAAAATCCAATTTCACGCTGGCAAACGGTCAGGAAGTGCGCGATATCCAGCGCAATCCGGATAAAAGCTGGCGCGTGACAATTACCGATCTCAAACACAGCCACAAACACCACGTGGTGAATGCGAAATTCGTGTTCATCGGCGCGGGCGGGGCGTCTCTGACGCTGCTGCAAAAATCCGGTATTCCGGAAGCGCGTGAATACGGCGGTTTCCCGGTCGGTGGTGAATTCCTGGTGACCGAAAATCAGGACGTGGTGAAACGTCATCTGGCGAAAGTTTATGGCAAAGCTGCTGTGGGCGCGCCACCGATGTCTGTTCCGCATCTCGACACCCGTATTATTGATGGCAAACAGGTTCTGCTGTTCGGGCCGTTCGCCACCTTCTCCAGCAAATTCCTGAAAAACGGTTCCCTGTGGGATTTGTTCGGCAGTGTGAACAGTTCTAACCTGCTGCCGATGACCCGCGTTGGCATGGGCAACTTCGATCTGGTGAAATATCTGGTCGGGCAGGTGATGCTCAGCGATGAAGACCGTCATGCCGCGCTGAAGGAGTTCTTCCCGCAGGCCGAGCAAAAAGACTGGAAACGCTGGGTGGCCGGACAACGCGTGCAGGTCATCAAAAAAGATGGCAAACACGGCGGCGTATTGCGTCTCGGCACCGAAGTGGTCAGCGCGAAGGACGGCAGTATCGCTGCCTTGCTGGGGGCTTCACCGGGTGCATCAACCGCAGCGCCTATCATGATGAAACTGCTGGAAACGGTCTTTAAAGAAAAAGCCGCCAGTGCAGAATGGCAGGCCAAATTCCGGGAAATCATCCCGTCCTATGGCACCAAACTGAATGGCAATATCGAAGCGACCGAGAAAGAGCTGCTGGAAACCAGCCGTATTCTGCAACTGGAAACCCCGTCGATGATCACCACGCCGGTCGCCGACGTGGTTCAGCTGCGACCGCTCGACGTTCAGGCCAAACAAGAGCCGAAACAGACTGCGGATATTGCGCTGTAAATTTTTCTGTGTGACTTCAGATTCAGTAAAACAAAAACCGCCTTTACAGGCGGTTTTTTTATGTCTTTATTTTCTCTTCATGTGCCGGAGTTTTACGCCCCGGAAAGCGACTTTGCCATATTCTCTTTCTTCACCCGCGCCGTTTCATTCTGCGATTCCAGCACAATTCTCGCCAGCGGCGTGTCTTCGTGATATCGGGTTTTATCGTCCAGGCCTTTGGAATATTTATTGTATTTCCACCAGGCATAGCCGAGGAACAGCACCAGCCCGCCGACGTTATAAAATACAATGGTGATAATACTGGCGCCGGTCGGGAAGGTAGAGGCAATAAATCCGACGGTGAAAATCACAATCAGCGTACTGACGATGGTGATCCCCTGCATTCTGGAACCCATCTTAAAATCGCGCTCGACGCTGTCGTATTTAAGACGCAGATTCAGGTACGCCAGCATAATAAACAGCGGCGGCAGCATCGAGGCGGCGGCAGTCATGTTAATCAGCGTATTCATTAAATCCTGCACGCTGTCGGAACCTAACGTGGGGATTAACATCAGCGGAATAACGATAAGAAACTGGATCCACGCCGCGCGCGTCGGTACACCGTGTTTATTCAGACGAATGGTTTTCTCACCAAAAATCCCCTTGGGAATTTCAGTAAAGAAGATTTTGACCGGTGCGGCCGTCCACATCAACAATGAGCCAAACATCGCGGTAAATGAAACTACGCCGACAAAGCGGTTCATCAGCACTGCCGGTAATCCAAAGTGCGCGGATAAACCTTCAAATACCTGCACCGTGCCGCCGGTAAAATGCAGCGAAGATTGTGCCACAAACACGTTAATCAGCAGCGAGGCGATGGAATACAGCACGCCGATCACCAGCCCGGAAATAATGATGACTTTCACGAAGGCGCGGCTGCCGCCTTTGACGTCATTCACGTATACCGCGACCGATTCCGCGCCGCCCGCGGCCTGGAATATCCACGCAATAATGCCCAAAAATGCCCAGTTAAAATGCGGCGTCATCGCCTGAACGTTAATCGGATCCGCCGGTTCCACGCCGCCCATCAGCGCCGCGCCCGCCAGCACGATATAAGAGAACGTCAGCAGCAGCATTAATGTCGATGTGACCGAGGTCATCGGCCCGAGTAATTTCGCACCGCTGTTGGAAATCAGCGTGGAAAAGGCAAACAGGCAGATGCTGATAATCGCGGTCGTGAAGGGCGTGAAAATATAATCGTGCCCTAAAAATGCGTAAGACGCATACGCGATCACGCGGGGAAGCAGCGCCGTGAAGAAAAACAAATTCACGAACCAGTAGGTGTAGGCGGTCATAAATGCCCAGCGGCCGCCGAGGGCGCTTTTCACCCAGGCATAAACACCAGCTTCCGAGCTCTTATTTAACGAGACAAATTCGGCGATGATCAGGCAAAACGGAATAAAGTAAATGAGGGTCGCCACCAGAAATACCGGTGCCGAGGCGATGCCTAACTGGATGTTATTGTTGATGACGTTATTGAAGCTAAACACGGCGGCAAATGTCATGGATAACAACCCAAATTTGCCTATGGTATTTCGACTGGACCCGGCCATAAATACTCTCCAACTGCGATGTTTGTAGGGTAAGTGGTTTTTGTTTTTTTATTATTTATTAACGAAATAACTCTCTTCGACGGTCACTTTTAAGATGACTTTTCTGACGTCTTTTTCCGGCCTGAACCGGCAGGCTTCGTGGTTTTCAAAAATGATCACGTCACCTTCACTCACTTTGATTGTTTCACCCTGACCGCTAAATAATTCGCGATCCGTTTCATCGTCATAAGTCGCCACGCAGTGCAGGGCCGATTTCGCGGAAAACTCGATTTCCTCTGCACCTTCAAGGTAATAATGCACATCGAAATAACGGCGGTGACCTTCGAATTCCGACGGCTGTTTTTCGCTGCCGCTGGCGAGCCGGTAAACCAGCGAATCGCCGACAGAATGGAAAACGCCGGGACGGATATTTTCCAGGTTATTAATGGCTTCCATGCAGCGCTGCCATTTTTTACCGCTGCGGTACAGCCGCTGAAATTCAGTTAAAGAGTCGAGAATAATCATCAGTTTTCCTCCCCGGAATGAAAGGTGAATTCCGCCAGGTGCAGGCTGTCTGTGTCTTTCTGGCTGAACGGCACCATCGTGAAGCCGTAGCTGAACGTCGAGAAATACACGCGATAAGAATCGAGCACTTCAGAACCCCAGGAATTGGAGCCGAGTCCGGAAATTTTGTGGTCGAGATTGAGCGTCAGGCAGCTGTCCGGCATCAGTTCGTCGATATGCTGCGCCTGTTGCAGCATCTGCGAACTGTACGGCCACAGGCTGAAATTCAATGGCTGGCGTGGCTGAATGAAAATCCCTTTTCCCGCATCATCGCGAAGGCTCAGCCAGCGGATATCCTGACGGTTGCCGTTGTCCTGCGGCATCGGGTAATTTTCAAATAAGCGGTTTACCGGCTGCTGATAATGACCGATGAGATTGGCCTGACAGCTGTCCTGATAGTTTTCATCCGGCCCGCGACCGTAATATTCCACCTGCGTAAAACGACGGCTGACGCCAAAATCGAGGCCGATTTTCGGGATAATAGAATCAAAATTACCGTAAGGCGTGCCGGATAAATCGAGGGTGACGACGCCCTGAGGCGATATCCGCCAGCGATAAGTGCAGCGCATGCCAAAATCGAAAACAGGCGGCGCAATGATGCTGTGCACTTCAATCACCACGTCATCCTGCTGACGTTCCCAACGTATCTGCCGGAAATGCTGCTGCATGATATGCAGATGATTAGGCTGCCAGAGGCCTTCGAACTCCTGTTTATGGTTGTCGATGACCGGCTTAAAGAAATTGAGTGTCGGCGCACGGCCGGTGATTTCCTGGTTATCCACTTGCCAGCTTTTCAGTTCGCCATCCAGACGGGAAAATGCCAGCCGGAAACCCTCGCCGCTGATAATAAGCTGATGTTTTTGCTCATCGCATAACAGCGTTGCGGCTTTTTGTGGCGCGGGTTTTACGGCTGAAGGAAGCGCTGCCTGCAACAGCATCTGGTAATGCCCGAGAGAATGCTGCGCTTCACTGTACGCGGTCGCGCTGTTTTTGCGGATGCCGATATTCAGGAAAACTTCCTGCCCGCTGGCAGAAAATTCAGGCAGATCTAGTGTTTCGCATTCGCCCGGTTGCAGGTGCGGCAGGGATATTTCACGGGTTTCCAGGCAGTGTCCGGCGACCTGAACAGTCAGTGAAAGCGTGATGTCTTTCAGTGAACTGAACCAGTAACGGTTTTTGATGCGCAGCGCGCCGCCACTGAGACTAACGCCGACCGGGCACAACACCTGTTTATATTCCCGCAGACCGGGGCCGGGCGTCTGGTCGGGATAAATCAGCCCGTCCATACAGAAGTTATAGTTGTTCGGGTAATCGCCGTAATCGCCGCCGTAGGTATAACGCGTCTGGCCATTGACACCGGTTTCCAGTAATCCGTGATCGCACCATTCCCAGATGTAATGCCCCTGAAGGCTGTCATGGCGATTTAAAACGGCCTGATATTCCGCTAATCCGCCGGGGCCGTTGCCCATCGCATGCGCGTATTCGCAGATGATGCGTGGTTTGGCGTGCTGATATTCGCCGAACGCATTCATCATTTGCACGCGGGAATACATGGTGCTGATGACGTCGGTCACTTCGGCGTCGCGGTCTTCTTCGTAGTGAATAAGACGCGTCGGATCGAGCGCTATGCAGCGCTTCGCCATCGCGCGGATATTGCAGCCATAACCGGATTCGTTGCCGAGCGACCACATAATGATCGACGGATGATTTTTTTGCGCCATCACGTGACGCCCGATACGCTCCACATAAGCATGTTCCCAGCGTGGATCGTCGGTGATGCGGCTCAGATCCCCGACGTTCGCGAAACCATGACTTTCCAGATCCGTTTCAGCCATCACGAATAAACCGTAAATATCGCACAACTCGTAAAAGCGAGGATCGTTCGGGTAATGTGCGGTGCGTACCGAGTTAATGTTGTGTTGTTTCATTAGGATGATATCGCGCTCAACCCGCGCCATATCGACCGCGCGTCCTTTGCGGTGATCGTGATCGTGACGGTTTACGCCGTGCAGCTTGAGATAACGTCCGTTGATGTAAAACAGCCCGTCGCGCACGCAGATATCACGAAAACCCACGCGCTGCGGCACGACGCAAATCACCTGACCGGCGTCGTTATACAGTGTCAGCAGCAGCTGATATAACTCAGGATGTTCGGCGTTCCACTGGCGCGGATGGCTGACCGGAATGTCCAGACGACAGCGTGTTTCATCGCCGATATTCAGGTTTTCTGCCGACAACTCCGCCACGCAGACGCCATCGTCGAATAACTGCGCGTGCAGGCGATAACCGCTGACCGGCTTGCGAGAGTTACCGAAAATGGCATTAATGTTCAGCACGGCATCGCAGTAGTTTTCATCGAACGCGGTGACCACGGTGAAATCGTTGAGATGAACAGCATCCCGGCCGGTGAGATACACATCGCGGAAAATCCCGGCCATCCACCACATATCCTGATCTTCGATATAGGTCGAATCCGCCCACTGCAAAACGCGTACCGACAGCAGGTTTTCACCGGGTGCCACGCAGGCGCTGATATCGAATTCTGCACACAGGCGGCTGCCTTTGCTGAATCCGACGTAGTGCCCGTTCACATACACTTCGAAATAGGTTTCGACGCCGTCAAATTTGATCAACGTTTGTTTGCCTGTCCAGGCCGCATCAAGGGTAAAACGCTGCTGATAAGCGCCGGTCGGATTATTGGTGGGGACGTAAGGAACGTCGATAGGGAAGGGAAAACCTTCATCAGTGTATTGCAGCTGGCCGTGGCCTTCCATCTGCCACATGCCCGGAACGGTGATTTTGCCCCAATCCGTCATCGGCTGACGGTAGAATTCTTCCGGGACTAACGCCGGATGCTCAAAAAAGCGGAACTGCCAGCTGCCGCTGAGTAACTGAAAGTACTGGCTGGCGGCGCGATCGAAACGCAGCGCATTCTGTGGGTTTTCATAGCTGAAAAAGGAGGCGCGTGGCGGTAAACGATTCTCTGACTGCTTGTCGATATTTTCCCAATTATTCACGTGATCTCTCCTGAGACGTGTTTCTATGGGAGAGAAGATAGTAAATATTTAGTAAAAATAACTAAAAAGTTTTACTGATTGTCTGAGAGATCACAAAAAATAAAAAATCGGTCTGAAGATCATGCCGTTAAATTTTACCGGCGGGTGGTGTCGCGCAGCTGCAGCGATCCCGGTACAAATACCGACAGCGGCACGGTGCGTTCATCGCGCAGTCGTTCGGTCAGCAGGTTAACAGCCTGAGCGCCCATCGTTTCGGAATGGATGCGAACCGTCGATAAAGACGGGAAGACAAAGCGGGCTGTCGGAATGTCATTGACGCTGATCAGCGCAATTTGCTCGGGAATTTTAACGCCGTGTTCCAGCAGCGCGCGGGTCACGCCCAGCGCAATGGTATCGGTGGCAATCAGCAACGCCGGAGGATAAGGCGCTTTTTGCTGCAACATTTTCTTCGCACACTGATAGCCGGACTGGCTGGTGAAATTGCCGTACCAGATATCGTCTGGCTGGACGACGTTTTTCAGACGGCCATATTCCACAAAAGCCTGCTCGCGCTGATCCGGGAATTCAGGATGATCGCGACCGCCGATAAAGCCGATCCGGGAATATCCCTGGCCGATAAAGAAGTCGATGACTTTCTGGCTTATCTTAAATAAATCTACGTTAACGCAGTCAGACTGCGGGTCTTCCATCACGCCATCAATGAAAACAACCGGTGTGGATTGTTGCGCGAGCTGTGTATGCAGCGCGGCCTGAGGTTGGCCGATAACCAGAAAACCGTCGGCAGAAGGCAGTGCCTTTTCGCCGGTGAAGTCATAGCCCGAAATCAGGGTGACACCCAGCTTTTCGCATTGTGTTTCAATGCCATAGCGCATGGAAAGATAATAAGGATCATCAATTTCCAGCCCCTGCCGGTAAGTGAATAATGCGGCAAACGTCATGCGCTGCGTGGCATTGCGCCGGGAGGGAGATACTTTATATTCCAGGCGTTCCGCCGTTTCTAAAATCTTCTGGCGGGTCTGCGCTTTCACGCTCAGGCTCGGATCGTCATTGAGCACACGTGAAACCGTCGCAACGGATACGTTCGCGGCCTCAGCGATTTCCTTCAAAGTAGCCATCAGCGTCTCATAATCAGGTAAACCAAAGCCGTAGCTTAATGTGATCAGCGGCTTATGTACACTGCTCACCTGTCCGCCAGCCTGCAAAATCTCACTGTGACAGAGTTAACGATTTACCTAATTTTAAGTATATTTTAGTAAAATATTTACTAGTATGCGTTTGACCTCTGCTTTCCCTATTCATAATAATCAAAACAGTGAAGCGCATAACGATGAAGAACACATCACTCAACATAATATTTTTACTTTTATTATTCTTCTTACCAATGGATTTACTGGCGCAGGAAAAGGTTGTTCCTGCCGAACACAATGAATTAACGCCGCCGGAAATAACACCGGCCAGCCGCGACGCTACCGCCTATCGTTTTTATGGCGAAATGGGGGGCGGTGGCAGCGTGTATTTAAACGGTAAAGATCAGCATAAATACAGCGACGGAACGTATATCGAAGGCGGCCTGGAAATAAAACACGGCAACTGGTTCGGGCTTATTTATGGCGAAGGCTGGACGGTGCAGGCCGATCATCAGGGAAACGCCTGGGTGCCTGATCACAGCTGGGGCGGATTCGAGGGCGGCCTGAACCGCTTTTATGGCGGTTACCGGACCGATCAGGGCACCGAATTTATCCTGAGTATGCGCAACGATTCCTCGCTGGATGATCTGCAATGGTGGGGCGATTTCACGCCGGAATACGGCTATGTGATCCCCAATACCCGCGATTTAACGCAGGCCCTAAAGGTGCAGAACCTGACCGGCAAGTTTCGCTACAGCGTGACTGCGGCACCGCAAAGCCGTGTAAATGAAAGCACCGCATTACTTCATTTCGGAAAATACGACCGTTATTCAGATAAATACACGTATCAGGCGATGGTCAACGGCTATACGCAATATGATTTAGCAGAAGGACTGACGCTGCTTAATGGCCTGGAACTCACCGACGGCACCGGTCAGTTATTCCTCGCGGGGTTGCAGGGCAAAAATCTGGCAGGGCGCGTCTGGCATCACACCGGCAAGGGCGACAGCAGCCATTACGGCCACGAATCAGGAATGATGGTCAGCGCAATGGTGGAAGCGACCACCGGTCTGTATTTATCGACCGCATACAGTTACGCCGAACACTCCCGGGATAATACATTCGACACCACCACGTCTTACGCACAGGCTGGTATCTGGTACGAATATTATGGCGGCCGGTTCGCGACGGCATTAGACAGCAAATTCTATATGAGCAATGACAATACCGGTGCCAGCAACTCGGTATTTCTTATGCAATATTTTTATTGGGGCAAATCATAATGAAACATATTAATCCGCACCGGCCGCTCAGTTTACTTATCTGCGCTGCATTATTTATTTCCGGACATGCGCTGGCAGAAACGGCCAATAGTTTACGGGCTGATTCTTTTAAAAACGTCATTAACCGCACAGGTGCGCCGCAATATATGCTCGATTATGATTTCGATGAGCATCAGCGTTTTAATCCTTTATTTGATGACGGTGCGTGGCACGGACATTTACTTCCGGCGGGACCGGAAGGTATGGGCGGATTTCCCGGACCGGCGCTGCTGACCGAAGAATATATCAATTTTATGGCCGATAATTTTGACCGGCTGACGGTGTATAAAGCCGGGCAAAAAGTCGCGCTGAGCATGAACGCTTACAGCATTCCCGGCGCGCTCATTCAGACGCTGACTGCCCCCGGTATCCGCATCGACATGACCTTGCGTTTTGTGACGTCACGCACTTCATTGCTGGAAACCCAAATCACCACTGATTCGCCGCTCGAACTGGTCTGGGACGGTGAACTGCTGGAAAAACTCCGCGCTCAGGAAGGAAAACCGCCATCGGATAAAACCATCGAACAGGAATATCCGGGATATACACGCCAGATCCTGCAAGCCGCAGACGGGCTGCGTGTGACTTTCGGCAAAGTGCGCGAGGCATCCAGCCTGATGACGTCCGGTGAGTCCGAATATCAGATCCACAAAACCCTGCCGATGCAGACCGAAATCAACGGCCACCGGTTTACCGGCAAAGCTAAAATCTCCGGTTCCACCACGATTTACACCACCTATTCGCATCTGCTGACGGCCGCCGAGGTTCAGAAAGAACAGCCGAAAATCCGGGATATTCTGGCGCATCCGCAGCCCTATCTGGATGCCTCGCAAAAACGCTGGGAAGGCTATCTGAATACCGGTCTGACTAACCCGAAAGCAACCAAAGATCAGGAACGCGTGGCGGTCAAAGCCATTGAAACATTAACCGGCAACTGGCGCGGTGCGGCGGGTGCGATGAAGTTTGATTCCGTGACGCCTTCCGTTACCGGCCGCTGGTTCTCCGGCAATCAGACCTGGCCGTGGGATACCTGGAAACAGGCGTATGCGATGGCGCATTTCAACCCCGATGTAGCGAAAGACAATATCCGCGCCGTGTTTGCCTTTCAGATCCAGCCCGGCGACGTGGTTCGTCCGTGGGATGCTGGTTTTGTGCCTGATCTGATTGCCTATAACCCGGGCCCTGAACGTGGCGGCGACGGCACCAACTGGAATGAGCGCAACACCAAACCGAGTCTGGCCGCATGGTCGGTGATGGAAATCTACAAAACGACCGGTGATAAACAATGGCTGGCACAGATGTACCCGAAACTGGTCGCTTATCACGACTGGTGGCTGCGCAACCGTGACCATAACCATAACGGCGTGCCGGAATATGGCGCAACACGCGACAAAGCGCATAACACCGCTGACGGCAAAATGCTGTTTACCGTCAGGGAAGGGCAGAAAGAGCAGACCGAATCCGAGCTGAAAAACTACGACCGCGTGGTGAAATCCGGTCAGTACGACAGCATCGAAATCCCGGCACAGGTGGCGGCGTCATGGGAGTCAGGGCGGGATGATGCGGCAGCCTTTGGATTTATCGACGCCGATCAGCTGGCGAAATACATCAAAAATGGCGGCAAAAAACAGGACTGGCAGGTCAAATTTGCCGAAAATCGTTCGGATGACGGAACGCTGCTGGGATATTCGTTGTTACAGGAATCGGTCGATGAAGCCAGCTACATGTACAGCGATAACAAATACATGGCTGAAATCGCTGACATTTTAGGCAAGAAAACTGAAGCCGCAGATTTTCGTGCAAAAGCCGTCAAACTGGCCGGATATATCAACACTTGCATGTTCGACAGCCGCAGCGGTTTCTTCTATGACATCCGGATTGAAGGCAAACCGCTGGCAAACGGCTGCGCGGGCAAACCGATTACTGAGCGCGGAAAAGGTCCGGAAGGCTGGTCACCGTTGTTTAACGGCGCAGCGACGCAGGCGCATGCCGACGCCGTCGTGAAAGTGATGAAAGATGTGCGCGAGTTCAACACCTATGTGCCGCTCGGCACCGCCGCACTGACCAATCCCGCGTTCGGCGCAGACATCTACTGGCGCGGGCGGGTCTGGGTTGACCAGTTGTATTTCGGCCTGAAAGGCATGGAGCAATACGGTTACCGCGAAGATGCCGTGAAAATGGCGCAGGCCTTCTTTGATCACGCCGATGGGCTGGTTTCGGATGCGCCTATACGGGAAAACTACAATCCGCTCAACGGTCAGCAACAGGGCGCACCTAACTTCTCGTGGAGTGCAGCGCATCTTTATATGCTGTACAACGATTTTTTCGGGCCGGGGAAATGAGGGAGTAAGGGCTGAATTTCAGGCACAAAAAAACCGCTTCAGAGAGCGGTTTTTTTGTTGGGTGATTCAGTTAGCGCTAAATCAACCTTTTAATACTAGCGGAAACAAGCAGCCCCAACGCTGAAAAGTTACACGATTAGGGCGAGATAGACAAGTCCCTGTGTGAAAAATAACCTTACACCAGGAATGGTCTTGATGCTAATCTTCTGCCGGGACTAATTCACCTGTTTAGCGACGGGTCACCGGGCTCAGGAATTAGCACTTGAGTACCGCGGGAACAAGCAGTCCCAATTCTGCTTGTCCTTCATCAGTCGGTCCCGGTGCTTATTGGTGAAACGCGGTTGTAAAAGGCCGCAACAATGAAAAAGTGTATTTATGCACTGATCGTTGTGCTGGGTTCTTTGATGACGTCGGAAAATGATGGATGGAACGTAAACGTTTCTCATATCAATATTAACGTCAACATAGGGTCTGGTTTGTAGTCATTAAGGAACCGCCCTTTGGGGCGGTTTTCTTAACTCAGTCTTTACGCCCTAATCCCCAGCACACCAGTCCCGCCACCAGAAGCGACGGGATCGTCGCGCCGACGTCAGGCAGCAGATTTGCCATCAGATGATAGACCGCGATACCGATAAACCAGGCCGCAACAGAGCAAATGTTCAGGTCCTTTTGTGTCTGCCGGCGCAGAACAAAATGATGCGTCAGTACCACACCGAACAGCGGCGCAAATACCGAACCAATCAGCAGCAGGAAGTTTTCGTATTGCGTCAGCGGCACTGACCAGGCAATCAGCGTACACAGCAGGCCGATACCCAGCGTCAGTTTACCGACACTGACCGGCAGAGAAGTGCCCGCCGATACCGCCGCAGAGTGAATATCCGCAAAGGCATTTTCATGTTCATCCACCAGAATCAGCAACAGCGGAATACCCAGCGCAACGCCAGAAAGCGCCAGCAGCAGCGCATTGGCATCGGCCGATGTGCTGACAAACGCCAGCGTATAAGCGACGCCGAGTGACATCATCCACACGCTTCCGAGGAAATATCCGCAGGCGGTGCCCCAGAAATTTTGTCGCGCAGATTTGCCGAAACGGGTGTAATCCGACACCAGTGGCAGCCATGAAAACGCCATCGACACCACGATATCGCAGGCCAGCGCGAACGGCATCGAACCGTCTCCGGCTTTATGCCACAGCGTCGATAAATCCGCGTGCAGGAACAGATAACCGGTCAGCCACGCGCAACTCGCCAGCAGCAACCAGATACCCCAGCGGCGCAGCACCACGCGGATAAACGCCAGTGGCCCGCTGGCCGCCAGCAAGGTGGCGACGATGCCGAAAATAAACGTCCAGAGGGTCGGATCCGCCCAAAAACTGCCGTCGCCCCAGGCCCGTTTTGCCAGCAGACTGGCGGCATCGCGCATCACCACAATTTCAAACGCGCCCCAGCCGACCAGCTGGATCAGATTGAACAAGACCGGCAACGCCACGCCACGTTTTCCGAGGCTCAGCTTTAGCGACGCCATTGAAGACAAACCGGTTTGCCCGCCGGTCACCCCGACCAGCGCCAGCAGCGCAACCCCGACGGCTGATCCCAACACAATCGCCGCCAGCGAACCCGCCAGCCCGAGTCCCGGTGCCAGAATCGCCCCGGCCTGCAACACCATCAGGCCCATACCGAGTGAGAACCACAACGAGAATAAATCAGACCAACCCAGCATCCGTGATTTTTCCGGCACAGACGCCTGCGGGGAGTAAATACTATTATCTTTCATGAGGTTAATTTCGTGGCTAATGCGAATGCCTGTTATAGCATATTGCGATGTGATCCTGATGAAGGGACGGTTTATTTATGCAGGATCCTTTCACTTCAACTCCTTTCATTTCGAATGGATCACAATCATCCCCAATTTTTCCAGCAAATGGCTTTGCTGCCAGTCGTCGATTTTCACGCCATCGAGATCGACTTTACGGATGTTCAGTTCGCCCAGATCTGAATTCGTCAGGTCGCAATGGGTGATATTGACGTTATTCCAGTCGAACTCGGTGAATTCGCCGCCGGACAGGTCGGAGCCGCTTAAGTTTGCGCCCTGCACGTTTGCGCCGGTCCAGCGGTTTTCCCATAACTCGCATTTCTCCAGAATGACTTTGCTGAAGTTGGCATAGCTGAAGTTATTTTTGGTCATGAAGGCGCTGCAAAACCAGGTGCGCGAGGTGATCATGTTCATAAAGCTGGCACCGCTGAAATCTGCGCCGGTGGCTTTGCATTCACGGATTTCACAGCCCAGCGCCTGAATGTTTTTGAAATCCGCCATCGTCAGGTCACAACGCTTAAAGCTGGCATCCTGCAATTTTGCATGCTGGAAAGAGCAGCCTTTTTGTTCTTCATCATCGTAAAAAAGACAATCGACAAATGCGGTTTCTGACAGATCGGTGCTGTCGAACCGGCAGCGGTAAAAGCGGCAGTTCTCCAGTGTCTCGCCGGTGAATTGCTTCACGCTAAAACGCTGATCGGTAAATACTTGATTGGTGAACATCCTCAATCCTGTTAATTTTTTATTTCAGTTATAAATAGGTTACCAGAAGAACCAGGATACGTTAATGGTTTTATATTATCCGCAGTTTGCTTTATTTTATAATATTTTCAATCTGATTAATTATTAAGTAAGTGGCTATGAAGGTATTTTTATTTTAATCTCTTCGTTATTTACTTTTAAGCATGGAGCATTAATATATGCTTGCACCGGATAAAAAAGTTTTCACCAAAAAGACAGCAGGCGAAAAGATCTTACACAATACCCGCAACAGATGGTCTTCACAAACCAGTGAGAGCATGATGCGTAATGGTATTCTGTGGAGGCCCGGCAAGAAAACGATAGATGATTATTCTGTGCATAACTATCACGCATTACGAATAGCACTGGGTAAATTGACGATTCAGGAGCAGAGTTTTTTTAACACCCTGACTCAGGCACCTTTCTATGCTGTTCACTGTACAGATTCACTTGATGTGGTCAATAAGAACAACGATCTGATTTTATATTCAAGGAAAAAATTAATCAGTAAGGGGATCCGGTTTAATGCAGATAACACGCAGCCTATAGATATTTCGATGTTGGGAAATGACGGTTATGTGTTTTTTTCTTTAGAAGTGGGTTCACCATTACTGAAATCCTCAAGTCGCTTTGGCAGTATATTTTATAAAATAGCCTATTCCCATCCTGTTTTTCGAAATTCATCGTTGGTGTTAACGGATCAGGTCGCATTAGTGATGCCGAGATGTCATATTCCAGAACTGAGCCGGGAGGCTGTTAGCCTATTAGAAAAGAGGGCGTTTAACCGTCTGTCGATAATTTTTAACGGGAAGATGCTCTCCATTTTAGGACTGACGTATTCTATTATTTTAGATTGCCGGAGTTTACCGCCAGCAGATCAGAAAATAATCCTGTCTGCCAGAAATAACGCACAACTGTCTAACGTAGTGAACAGTTTTTTCCGGCCGGAGATCCGTGTACCGAAAATGGTTGGCATAAAATCTGATGAATATGCAATCCATATGGAGCATTACAAGCCACGTATGAGCAGTTCCAGTTCAAGTGATAGTGATGAAGGCGCTTATGGTAGCGATTTCTTCGGCTCAGGTTCAGACAGCTCAGAGGCAGAAGACTGACAGTCTGCGGTGTGAGAAGTAGTCTACCTTGATTAAGAACGAATCGGTTTGTGGGCAAATTTTACCCTGTCAATTTTGCCCAATTCCCTGCCTGTTACTATGCTCAAAGACTTAAAGGAACTCAGGCAAAGGAAAATCCAAAAATGCGTCTCTCTCCTCTTTTTCTCTCTTTAACTCTGGCATGCAGCCAATACGCAGCCGCTGCACAATCCACATCTGCACCGGCACCAATGCAGGAGCACGTTATGAATCACGCCATCAACGCAGATAATCCGTTTCTGAAACCCAGCCCGCTGGAATATCAGGCGCCACAATTTAATCTCTATAAAGACAGCGATTACGAGCCGGCCATTCTGGAAGGCATTCGCCAGAAACTGGCTGAAGTCGATAAAATCGCTAACGATACAGCGCCGCCTACTTTTGAAAATACTTATGTGGCGCTGGAAAAATCCGGCGTCATGCTGCAGCGCGTACAAAATGTTTTTGGCGCGATGACCGGCGCAAATACCAACGACACGCTGCAAAAAATCGACGAAGACACGTCGCCAAAACTGGCAGCGATGGATGACAGTATTCATCTCAACAGCAAACTGTTCGCGCGGCTGAAAGCGGTGTATGACCAGCGTGGCAGCCTGAAAATTTCTCCGGAATCACAACGCCTGATTGACGTGACGTTTAAAGATTTCGAGCTGGCAGGTGCCAATCTTTCTGATGCGGATAAAGACAAACTCAAGGCGCTGAACCAGCAGGCCGCGACGCTCAGCACGCAGTTCACTAACAAATTGCTGGCCGCGACCAAAGCGGGCGGCCTGACGGTGAAAGATAAAGCGCAGCTTTCCGGGCTAAGTGATGCTGAGTTATCGGCTGCCGCGCAGGCCGCCAAAGACCGCAAGCTGGACAACGCCTGGCTACTGGTGCTGCAAAACACCACTCAGCAGCCGTTATTACAGTCGCTGGATGACCGTGACACGCGCAAAGCGCTGTATGAAGCTTCCATTAATCGCGCTGAAAAAGGCGATGCCAACGACACCCGTACGCTGATTGCGAAGCTGGCAAAAGTCCGCGCGGAGCAGGCTCAGGTGCTGGGTTTCCCAAGCTATGCCGCGTGGAAGCTGGAAGATCAGATGGCGAAAACGCCGCAAGCCGCACTGGATTTCATGCACAAAATTGTGCCAGCCGCGACCGCCCGCGCACAGCGTGAGGCGCAGGATATTCAGGCAGAAATCGATAAACAGAAGGGTGGATTTAAAGTGGCTGCCTGGGACTGGCAGCACTATGCGCAGCAGGTTCGCAAAGAGAAATATGATCTGGACGACGCGCAGATCAAGCCGTATTTCGAGCTGAATAACGTGCTGGAGAACGGGGTGTTTTATGCCGCTAACGTGCTGTACGGCATCACGTTTAAAGAGCGCAAAGACCTGCCGGTATACAACCCCGACGTGCGGGTTTTCGAGGTGTTCGATAAAGACGGTAAATCGATGGCGCTTTTCTATGCCGATTATTATCAGCGTGATAATAAAGGCGGCGGCGCGTGGATGAGCAATTACGTCGATCAGTCGAAATTACTGGGTAATAAGCCGGTGATTTATAACGTGGCGAACTTCCAGAAACCGGCGGCAGGGCAACCGGCATTGCTGTCGTGGGACGATGTCATCACCCTGTTCCACGAGTTTGGTCACACGCTGCACGGTTTGTTTGCCGATCAGGAATACCCGAGCCTTTCCGGCACCGCGACACCGCGTGATTTTGTCGAATTCCCGTCGCAGTTTAACGAGCACTGGGCGAGCGATCCGAAAGTGTTTACTCACTTCGCTAAACATTATCAGACTGGCGAAGTGATGCCGCAGGCCTTGCAGGACAAAATCGAGAAGGCCAGTAAGTTCAATAAAGGGTATGACATGACCGAGCTGCTGGCCGCGGCGCTGCTGGATATGCACTGGCACAGTCTGAGCGCAGACGCCCCGCAGCAGGACGTTGATAAGTTCGAAGCGGAGTCACTGGCGAAAGATAAAGTGAATCTGGCGTATGTGCCGCCGCGTTACCGTTCCAGCTATTTCCAGCACATTTGGGGTAATGGCTATGCGGCCGGATATTACGCCTATCTGTGGACCGAAATGCTGGCCGACGATGCCTTTGCCGGTATCACTGAACAGGGCGGGCTGACGCGGGAGAATGGTCAGAAATTCCGCGACCAGATCCTCTCACGTGGTAACAGCGAAGACCTCGAAAAGCTCTACGAAACCTGGCGTGGCAAAGCGCCATCGATTGAGCCGATGCTGAAAAACCGCGGGCTGGAAGAGTAAAAGCAGCCGTGCCCGGTATCACGCCGGGCACGTATTATCTTGTCGTAAGTAGTGAACGGAAAAAGGTAAAATCAACGCCCGAAAAACGTCGCTACCCCTGCTCAAATTCCCCTATGCTTTTCCCCATGTCTCCGGTCTGCGAGTGAAATCATGTTGTTCGATTTGCCTGACGATGATGTTCTTTATGCTGCGCTGATTGCCCGTGATCCTGCTTACGATGGCTTTGCCTTTGTCGGCGTGAAAAGCACCGGTATTTTCTGCCGGCTGACCTGTCCCGCGCGTAAACCTAAACGTGAAAATTCCGTATTTTATCCATCGATGGTCAGCGCGATGGAAGCCGGATTCCGGCCGTGTAAACGCTGCCGGCCGCTCATGCAGGGCGGCGAAAAAGACCCGCTGGTGCTGAAATTACTGGCCGCGCTGGAAAAAGAGCCGGACAGAAAATGGAGCGAGGGCGATGTGCAGGCGATGAATGTCGATCCTTCCACTGTCCGCCGCGCCTTTAAACGGCAGTTTGGCATCACCTTTCTGGAAATGGCGCGTTTGCGGCGGGTAGGTAAAGGTGTCGATGCGCTGACTAACGGTGAGGCCGTGATTGAGGCGCAACTGGACGCCAGCTTTGGATCCGGTAGCGGATTTCGTGCAGCGATCACCCGGCAAATCGGCAGTAACCCCAGTCAGGCGAGAAAGCATCAGTTTCTGAAAGCAGACTGGCTGGATACGCCCATCGGTTCAATGCTGGCAATTGCCAGTCGCGAGGCGCTGTATCTGCTGGAGTTTATTGACCGTCCGGCATTGCCGAATGAAATTGAGCGGCTGAAGCAGCTCACATCCTCTGAAATTATTTTTGGACGAACGCCACTGGTTGATCAGGTTGAACAGGAGCTGACGGCCTATTTCGCGGGTGAAACACACACATTCGCCACGCCGCTGGCAGAGTTTGGCTCGTTATTTACCCGTAAAGTCTGGGATGCGCTCAGAGACATTCCTGCAGGTGAGCTGCGCAGTTATTCCGCGCTGGCGGCAGATATCGGGCAGGCAACGGCGTCCCGCGCGGTAGCACGTGCCAACGGTGCTAACCAGATTTCAATTCTCATCCCTTGTCATCGCGTAATCGGTGCCGACGGTTCGCTGACCGGTTACGGCGGCGGATTATGGCGCAAGCGATGGCTGATTGAACACGAACGAAGAATGGCGCTAAGCCGCTAAACGAGGAGCAGGGTATGAGTCAGCAAAGTCAGGCAGTGGCATTTTCAGAGCTTCACCAGAAATATAATCCGGTCGTTTTATACAACATCTGGGATGCGGGCAGCGCGCTGGCCGTGGCGCAGGCGGGGGCAAAAGCCATCGCCACCGGAAGCTGGTCGTGTGCGGCGGCGCAGGGATATCAGGATGGCGAAGCCATGCCTTTTTCCAGCCTGTTACACACGGTGCAACGTATTGCCTCAGTTATTAGTTTGCCGCTGACGGTGGATTTCGAAACCGGTTATGGTGCAGCCCGCCGCGACAACCTGAGCGCGCTTTTGCAGGCCGGTGTGGTGGGGATTAATGTTGAGGATCAACAACTGGGATTATCCGCGCTGAACGGAGTACGAGAACAATGCGAGATTTTAAACTCTCTTCGTCAGGAGGCGGAGTCTCAGGGAATTGCGCTATTTATCAATGCCCGAACCGATGTCTTTTTGCAGCAGCCTGACGCCACGCAACATCCGGCGCTGATGGCCGAAGTCAAAAAGCGGCTGACTGCTTATCAGAATGCGGGTGCCAGCGGGTTTTTTGTTCCAGGTCTGAGTGACGTTGGATTGATTGCCGAACTTTGCGATGTCTCAGCATTGCCGGTGAATATTATGGCCAGCAGCCTGACGCCGCCGCTGGCTGAACTCACTGCGGCGGGTATCAGTCGGTTGAGCTACGGCCCTTATCCTTATGTCGGACTGATGGAAACCCTTAAACAACAGGCGCGCGCGCTGTATTAGCCGCCAGCCGGTGCCCCATCCAGAAGAACACCAGGCCGCCCACCGAGGCGGCGATCAGCGCGACAAACATCACCGGCGGGGCGGCGTAACTGAGCAGAAAACCGCACATCACCGGGTTTATCGCGCCGCCGAGATTGCTCAGATTCTGCATCCCGTAATAACTGCCTTTCATGTTTTCCGGCGCAATAAAGTCGATAAACATGTATTCCACCGGAATAACGATCAGCTCGCCGAAACTGAAAATCGCCATGGCGATCACCCAGAACAGTACGGATTGTCCGGCAGTCATAAAGCCAATCAGGCCGATGATGAAGAAAATTGTGCCGAGCAGCAGCCATTTCAGCAGCGTATTTTGCTTCATCCGGCTGCTTAACACGTACTGGAAGGCGATGACAATCACGGCGTTGGTGATCATCACTGCGCCGATAATCTTGTAGGCAAAGGTCGCGTCCGACACCAGGATCAGATACTGCGACAGATAACCGGCGAACTGCCCGAACACTATCGACCCCAGCGTACTGCCCAGCGTGAAGTAAATCAGGCGGCGGTCGTGCGCGAGAATGCTCAATGTCTGGCGAAGATTCGGTTTGGGCAGCGGTTTTTGTTCAGGCGTGGTCTGCGGCGGTTTATGCGGAATATTGCGCAATCCCCAGGTCAGGGAAATCACGGTGCCCAGTGCCAGCACGCCGGAAATCACGAACGGCAGCATCGGGCTGAAACCCGCCAGCCAGACGCCCAGCGACGAACCTACCGCCCAGCCGACGTTCACCAGCGTATAGTTCATCGAAAAGGCTTTCACCCGCTTTTCCACCGGCAACCAGCTGGCGATACAGGCTTTAAGCGTGATGCTGAGCAGGGCGTATGACGCATTCAGCAGCGCCAGAACCAGCAGAACGCCGGTCACATTGGGCAGAAACGGCAGCAGTAAAAAGCTCAGGCCAAACAGGCTGACGGAGACGGTGATCAGCGTCCGGTGATTGAATTTATCCACCAGATAACCGCCGTACAGACTACTGAGAATGCCGATCGCCAGGCTGGCTCCGAGAATAATCCCGACGCTTTTCGGCAACAGATGATAGTGCTCAGTCAGATAAATCGTGATAAACGGCAGTGTGACGCCTCGTCCGATAGTGAGTACTAACGAACTGGCTAACAGCGCGAGAATTAACGGCGGCATTCCCTTCATGTTAAACGGCATTCCCTGAGTAACGGCAACATTTTCGTTACATCATAAAGGAGTCTGCGCAGTATTTTTCATTACAAAAAAGAGGGATTTAAGAGAGTTGCGCGGCGCTACCCGCGCGGGTGGGGATTTCGCTTATGACTTCTGCGGTGCCACGCCGTGGAACAGCAAAAGAGCGACGTGTTTACGCAGCATATCGGGAGAAATAGGCGACGTGCCTTCCTGACGCATTTTCATTGAGGCCATCGGAAACAGTGTCAGGCCGAACAGTGAAATAAACAGCAATGCCGGATTAAGATCCGGGTTCAGTTTTCCTTCGGCCTGCCAGCGGGTGATGCATTCATGCACGATTTTGCGGTTCTTGTCGCCGTTGCGTTCTTCCATGCGTTTTTTCAGCATGCCGCTTTCGCTGATGACTTCGCGCACCCACAGCGGCGCCACCCACGGATATTTTTCTGCCGCATCAATCATGCACTGCGCCATGTGGGTGATCGCCATCAGCGGATCGTCGGCGTGCGTTTCAAAAATGTCGGTAAATCCGGCACGCACCGGCTGAAAACGTTCGTCGATCATCACGTCCAGAAGCTGCTCGCGGGTCCTGAAATAGTAATGGAGCATGGCGGTAGTGACGCCCGCTTCTTTGGCGATCATGCTCAGCGGCGTTTCAGCGATGCCGTATTGGGCAAACAGTTTCAGAGCCGCGTCCAGCAGCAGTTCACGCTTATCTGCTCCGGATTTTGCACTGCGCGGACGGCCCGGACGACGCGCGGTTGTCGTCTCCGGTTTTTGATCCTTTTGTGCGGATCTCGCCGTTTCTGAGATTTTTCTGTCTGCCATAAGGGGGGTGATCCATTGACCAGATTAATTTGATGCTTCAATATTAATTATACAGTTAATTAATTACAAGTCAGGATGTCATTCATGACGACAATAAATTCGGCACAGAGCGAAGTCACGAAGGAGAAGCCTTCAATAAAGCTGCTGTTCTCCGCGCTGATGCTGGTGATGCTGCTGGCCGCACTCGACCAGACGATTGTGTCTACCGCGTTGCCGACTATCGTCAGCGAGCTCGGCGGGCTGGATCAGCTCTCGTGGGTGGTGACCTCTTATCTGCTGGCTTCCACAATTGTGGTGCCGCTATACGGTAAGTTTGGTGATCTGCTCGGACGCAAAATCGTGCTGCAAACGGCGATCATTGTGTTCCTGCTCGGTTCGGTATTGTGCGGGCTGGCGCAAAACATGACGCAGCTGATCCTGATGCGCGCGTTGCAGGGGCTGGGCGGTGGCGGATTGATGGTGGTCAGTATGGCGGCGGTCGGTGATGTCATTCCGCCGTCAGAGCGCGGAAAATATCAGGGACTGTTCGGCGGCGTATTTGGTCTGGCGACGGTGATCGGGCCTCTGATCGGTGGTTTTTTGGTGGAGCATATTTCGTGGCGCTGGATTTTCTACATCAACCTGCCGCTGGGGATTTTTGCCCTGCTGGTGATTGGCGTGGCGCTGAAATCGCAAAGCGCGCGCATCCGCCATGAAATCGATTTTCTCGGCGCGGGTTATCTCGCGGCGGCGCTGACCTGCATCATATTGTTCACCAGCGAAGGCGGCACGGTGTATCAGTGGTCGGATCCACAGCTGTGGTGCATTCTGGCGTTCGGTATCGTGACGCTTGGCGGCTTTATTTACGAAGAGACGCTGGCGGCAGAGCCAATCATTCCGCTGGGTCTGTTCCGCGACCGCACCTTCCTGCTGAGCTGCGCAATCAGCTTTATTATCGGCATGTCGCTGATGGGCTCGATGACTTTCCTGCCGCTGTATCTGCAGGTGGTGAAAGGGTCGTCGCCGTCGGGAGCAGGGATGCAGTTGTTGCCGCTGATGGGCGCATTGTTGTTCAGTTCGATAGTCAGCGGGCGTCTGATCAGCCGTATTGGCCGTTATCGTATTTTCCCGATTATCGGTACGTTACTGAGTTTCGCCGGCATGGTGCTGCTGGGCTTTCTGAAAGTCAGTACGCCGGTACATATGCTGTATCTCTATATCGGCGTGCTCGGTTTCGGTCTGGGGATGGTGATGCAGGTGCTGGTGCTGGCGGTGCAGAACTCGGTTTCGATGAAACAAATGGGCGTGGCGACCTCCGGTGTGACGCTGTTCCGCTCGATTGGGGGGTCTATCGGCGTGGCGATGTTTGGCGCGATTTTCACCCACGTTCTGCGTGATCAACTGGTGGCGCTGATCCCCGAAGGCACGGTGCTTCCGCGCTCACTCAGCGCGCAGGCAGTACAAGAATTACCGACCGCCATACGCGATGATTATTTGCAGGCGTTTGGCTCGGCGCTGCACTCGGTATATCTGATTGCGGCCTGCGTCATGGTGCTGGCGTTTGTGTTGTCGCTGCTGCAAAAAGATGCGGTGTTGAAGAAATAACCGGCTGTAATCCCCGTGATTTGCACTAAGCTTTCCCCTTTACGGCGTTGAAATGGCATGGAAACCAGCAACGCCGACAGGGAAATCATAAAGGGGATCGCTATGCTGTTTCGCCGTTTCGAGCGAATGATCGACATCTTCCGTGAGGCACCGGCTGCTGAGCCGCCGGATCAGGTTCTGCCTTTCTATCTTTATTATCTGCGCCAGGTCTGGCCGAGTTTTGCGATTTTGCTGGTGGTGGGGCTGGTCTGTGCGCTGATTGAAGTCTCGCTGTTCAGCTATCTCAGTCAGATTATCGATCTGACCAAAGACACTCCGCCGGGCAGTTTTTTCACCGACCATATGGGCGAGCTGTTGTGGATGGCGGCGGTGGCGATGATCCTGCGGCCGGTATTTATCGGGCTGCATGATTTGCTGGTTCACCAGACTATCAGCCCCGGTATGACCAGCATGATCCGCTGGCAGAATCATAAGTATGTCCTCAAACAAAGCCTGAGCTTTTTCCAGAGTGATTTCGCCGGACGCATTGCCCAGCGCATTATGCAGACCGGTAACTCGCTGCGCGATTCTGCGGTGCAGGCGGTGGACGCCATCTGGCACGTGGTGATTTACGCCGCCAGTGCGCTGTTCCTGTTTGCCGAAGCGGACTGGCGGCTGATGATCCCGCTGATTATCTGGATATTCGGTTACGGTGTTTGTCTGCGTTATTTCGTGCCGCGCGTGAAGCAGCGTTCGGTGCAGTCGTCGGAAGCGCGCTCGAAACTGATGGGCTGCATTGTTGACGGTTACACCAATATCACCACGCTGAAACTGTTCGCGCATACCGATCTGGAGCAGAAATACGCCCGCGAAGCGATTACCGAACAGACTGAGAAAACTCAGCTGGCGGGGCGCCTGGTCACCGGCATGGACGTGTCGATTACCACACTCAATGGCTTGCTGATTGTCAGCACCACGGGTCTGGCGCTGTGGTTGTGGACGCAGTCGCTGATAAGCGTCGGGGCCATCGCGCTGGCGACCGGTCTGGTGATCCGTATCGTGAATATGTCCGGCTGGATCATGTGGGTGGTGAACGGTATTTTCGAAAATATCGGCATGGTTCAGGATGGCCTGCACACCATTGCGAAACCGCTGACCGTCACCGATCAACCGCAGGCGAAAGCGCTGAAAGTCGATCAGGGGGCGATCCACTTTGATCACATTCAATTTAATTATGGCAAAGAGAATTACGGCAAAGAGAATTCTGGCAAAGGCGGAAAGGTGATCCCCAATCTGGATCTGGCGATCCGTCCCGGCGAGAAGATCGGCCTGATCGGGCCTTCCGGCGCGGGGAAATCCACGCTGGTGAACCTGCTGCTGCGCCTGTATGACATCGACGGTGGCCGCATTGTGATTGACCAGCAGAATATTGCTGAGGTCACGCAGGAAAGCCTGCGCGCGCAAATCGGCATGATCACGCAGGACACCTCGCTGCTGCACCGTTCTATCCGCGATAACCTGCTGTACGGCAGGCCGGAAGCGACGGAAGAAGAGTTGCAGCTGGCAATCCGCCAGGCGCGTGCCGATGAATTCATTCCGCAGCTTTATGATTCGCTGGGCAGAATCGGGCTGGATGCCCATGTCGGTGAGCGTGGCGTAAAACTCTCCGGCGGCCAGCGTCAGCGTATTGCGATTGCCCGCGTATTACTGAAAAACGCGCCGATCCTGATCATGGACGAAGCCACGTCAGCGCTGGATTCCGAAGTGGAAGCGGCGATTCAGGAAAGTCTGGAGACGCTCATGGGCGGCAAAACCGTAATTGCCATTGCGCACCGCTTATCGACGATTGCCAAAATGGACCGGCTGGTGGTGCTGGAAAAAGGGCAGATTGTCGAGATGGGCAATCACGCCGAACTGCTGGCGCACGGCGGGCTTTATGCGCGCCTGTGGCAACATCAGACCGGCGGATTTGTCGGTATGGATTAAGGCCGAACTTAACAGACGTCGTACCGGTAGGGCAGCACTTCACGGGCTTCGTCCGCCCAGCGCTGCACGCCGGCACGTTCTTCTACTAAAAAATCTTCCACGGCATCGCGTAAACCCGGATGCCGTAAATAGTGCCACGAGTCGGTGATCACCGGCTCAAAGCCGCGCAGCAGTTTGTGTTCGCCCTGTGCGCCCGCATCAAACCGTTTCAGGCCGCTGGCAATCGCGTATTCCATCCCCTGATAGAAACAGGTTTCAAAATGCAGCCGGTCGAATTCTGCCAGACAGCCCCAGTAACGCCCGTAGAAGGTATCGCCGCTAATTAAGCTGAACGCCATCGCTACGTCGCGACCGTTTTGTTGCGCGAATACCACGCGGATCGCCTCAGGCATTCTTTCCGCCAGCAGGCTGAAGAATGCGCGGGTCAGATACGGCGACTGACCGCGAATGTGATAGGTATTGCTGTAGCAGGCATAGACGAAATCCCATTGCACTTCAGTGACCTGCGCGCCTCCCAGCCAGACAAAATCAATGCCCTGCGCCGCTACCTGTTCGCGCTCTTTGCGAAACTGTTTACGCTTGCGCGACGTGAGCGCGTCGAGGTAATCCTGAAAATCGCGATAATCACGGTTTTGCCAGTGATACTGCAACCCTTGCCGGTGCTGCCAGACGGGTTCTGCTCCGATCAGCCGGTTGGCGCGTTCATCGGTAAAATTGATGTGTGCGCCGGTCAGACCGTTTTCTTCAAGATAATCTGGTATCGCCTGCAACAGACTGACTGCTGCCGGTTCATCGCCCAGCAATCGTGCGCCGGTCACCGGGCTGAACGGCACCGCGCCGAGCCATTTCGGGTAATAAGCAATCCCGGAACGCTGGCAGGCATCTGCCCAGCCCTGATCAAACACGTATTCGCCATAGGAATGACGTTTGCGGTAGCCGGGAATGGCGGCGAGGATGTTGCCGTTTTCCTGCCAGGTCAGGTGCTGCGGACGCCAGCCTGAATTTGGGCCCAGGCTGGCGCTGTCTTCCAGCGCCGATAAAAAGGCATAGCTGAGGAACGGCTGTTGCGCAGGCACCAGCGCATCCCACTGAGCAGCAGGACAATCGGCCAGACGGTCTAACGTGATAACAGGCATCAATTATTCTCGCTGTGGCGTAAAAGAGAAATCGGTTAACTGTCGTTCAGGCAGGGGGATATTACGGCAGAGGTTAAGATAATAATATAATAAGACTTAAGTCGCTGATTTATCATCCGGAACATTATTTAAAAATGTTCCGGATGTTTTATTTAACGGACAATTAACTGGCGCGGACTTCCGGGTTATCTGACAGCGAAATAAAGGAGGCGCTTTTCGCATCAAAGGCTTCGATGCAACCCGATTCAATATCATACACCCAGCCGTGCAGGGTGATTTCCCCTTTCGCCAGCGCGACCGCGACACAAGGATGCGTGCGCAGGTTACTCAGCTGAGCCACCACGTTCTGGTGCACCATACCGTTGACGCGTGCCTCAGGGTTTTCGTGTTCGACGGATTCATTGATGGCTTTCGCGGCATCAGAATAACGCAGCCAGTGCGCAACCGCAGGCATGTGATCGAGACAGGTGCAGTTAGCGATGGCGCTCATGGCGCCGCAGTTTGAGTGCCCGCAGATGACGATATCTTTCACGCCCAGTGCTTTAACCGCGTACTCAACCGTAGCGGAAACGCCGCCCGGTTCCGGACCGAATGGCGGCACAATATTACCGGCATTACGGATAACAAACAGTTCGCCCGGTTCACGCTGCGTGACTAATTCCGGCACTAACCGGCTGTCAGAACAGGAGATAAACAGGGTCTTAGGATTTTGGTTTAATGCGAGTTCTTTGAATAACTTAGAGCGTTGCGGAAACGCCTCTTTCTGGAATCTGAGGAAACCTTCAATTACGTCTTTCATAGGGGAATTCCATGTATTTCAATGCCAGTGAGTCTGCCACGAAAAAAAAGGCAGATCAATCAGACACAATATCAACACTATTTACAGGGAAATAAGCGGTAGCAAAATAATATAATTTTCGGCGATAAGCATTTCACATTCCGTTTTTTTAATGCCATACCTTTATCTCAGCATTATCCGTCCCCATATTTCCTCAATACCCTGAGTGAAGGAGTCAGTATGACAATCGAATACGCTATTTTCGGTGGCGGCTGTTTCTGGTGTACAGAAGCGGTGTTTAAAGACGTCATCGGCGTGGAGTCGGTGGAAAGCGTTTATACCGGCGGGCGTCGTCCGAACCCGAATTACGAGCAGGTTTGCACCGGTACGACCGGCCATGCGGAAGCCATCCGTGTGGGGTTTGACCCTGAAAAACTGACCTACGGTGATTTGCTGGATATCCACTTTGTGACGCACGATCCAACCCAGCTTAACCGCCAGGGTAACGACGTCGGCACGCAATACCGTTCGGCGATTTTCCCGGCGAATGAGCAGCAAAAAGCAGAAGCCGAAGCGGCAATTCTGCGCGCGCAGCACGATCACAGTGATCCGATTGTCACCAGCATCGAACCGCTTGGTGAAGTGTACGTAGCTGAAGGTTATCACCAGAATTACTGGGACGGCGCCGGACAGCAGAACCGTTATTGCATGGCGGTGATCCCGCCGAAATTACAAAAACTGCGTAAGAGCTTTGCGCAGCGGACGAAATCCCTGAACCCGTAATTGCCAACATTGGCAGCAAGTACACAGTAAAAGACCACATTAAAAACCAGAACCTCTGTTCTGGTTTTTTTGTTTCCGGGACTTCATCGGGATGACATCGCAATGTGTGGCTTTATTGAGTGCGGACAACTACCCGTTTAGGTGTGCGGTAACGCAGATAGAGGTTGTTGAGGATCAGGGCAAAACCGGTGATGCAGGCACCGGCTATTTCAGGTGTGCCGGGCTTGATGCCCGTCAGGGCGGAAATAGAGAAGGCGGTGATCGGGACAACATCCATAAATAACACCCCGTTAAGTGGCGTCAGGATTTTATTGCCAATATTCCAGCAGAGAATGCCGATAAAACTGGCGACAAAAGCGGTGTAGAAGACATGTGGGATCACATACACGAAGTCACTAACGGCGGGTACTGCCACGAGGCCAGTGATGTACAACAGCGCGTTTAATACCAGTACGCTGGTCATCCCGAGAACGCTGGTTAACGCGGTATATTTAAGCGGCGACCAGGTCGGGAAAAACGACGCGCCTACGGTGTAAAAAACCCAGCAAAGTGCGCCGAAAATAATCAGGGCGTTGGCTTTGTAGCTGGAAGGGGAATCAAACAGGCTGGCATAGTGCCCTTTGGTGATCACGGTCATGACCCCAAAGAAAGACATCATAATCAGTCCGATAGAGACGGCGGGCGGGACGATTTTGCGTAATACGCCATTGACCAGAATACCCAGCATCGGCATGGTGGCCATCATAATTGACGTGGTTAGCGCGCCATTTTCCCCGGCCATTTGCTGGCCGAGAAAAACAAAAAAGCCAAAACCGACAAAGGCTGCTGAACCTAATAACCACGCCAGACCGGCGCGTTCACCTTTCAGATTCAGCCCCTCTTTTCCTTCACGTAATCTCAGTGCAGTCACTAACGCGATAGCGGCGAAGCCATAGCGCAACGTGGTAAAAGTATAAGGATCGAGGTGCCTCAGCGCACTGGTCATCATCGGGAAAGTCGCGCCCCATGAAAGGGTGGCGATCAGGCAGCAGAAAACGCCCGCAGAATAAGAATTTTTCATTTCTTTATGTTCCGGTTGAGTTACGTTCTGATTTTATTAAAGCGGGAGGCTGATACGAATTAAGGCGGAAATACGTCTGGCACAACACGATTATTTCGTCAGTCAGCACATTAAAAATAAACAACTGCCGACTGACATTTTCAGACCGGGGAAATTAATCCCCCATCAGTTCTCCCCCTTTTGCCCAATGTGATTTAGGAATTTCAGTGATCACCACATCGACACTTTCAGGCTTACATTTAAGGGTTTCCACCGCGACGCGGGTCACTTCGCGGGCAAAGTCGCGTTTTTGTTCAGCGGTACGGCCTGGCAGCATTTCTAAACGGATCATCGGCATAGTAAATCCTCATTGATTAGGCCCCTCACGGCGGGGCAAAACCTATTCTACGTAAGGATTGATAAGAATAAATATGTGTTAAGTTGAATGAATTGAAACCTGTGGGTTGTTAATCATGAGCAAATTGTCCGGGATGGAGATGTTTGTCAGAGTGGTGGAATGTGGCAGTTTCACGGCAGCGGCGATAGCCAGCGACGTCTCGCCCACGATGGTGGGTAAGCAAATCCGGGAGATTGAGCAGCGGCTGGGCGCACGTCTGTTGCATCGCACGACCCGGCGACAGCAACTGACGGAGGTCGGGCAACTCTATTTTGAACGCTGCCGCCGGGTCTTATCGGAAGTCGCGCTCGCTGAGAATAGTGCGATGGAATTACAGTCCGCGCCTAAAGGACTGGTGCGTATGGTTGCCCCGGTGAGCTTCGGCGGCCAGCGTCTGGTGCCGGAACTGAGCCTTTATATGGCCCGCAATCCCGACGTAAACGTCATGCTGAATCTGGATAACCGGGTGCCCAATCTGACGGAGGGGAATTACGAGCTGGGTATTCAGATCGGCGAGGTATGCGAACCGGGTGTGGTCGCGCGCCCTTTACGGCCATATCGCCGAATACTGGCCGCTTCGCCAGACTATATCCGACAGCACGGCATGCCGGAACATCCTGACCAGTTGGGCAATTACAGTTGTCTGGGGATGTCTTACTGGCTTCATCAGGACCGCTGGGACCTGACCGGGCCGGAGGGCGAGACGTTTAAGGCCTTTATCAACGGGCGCTTTATGTCTAATCAGGGCAACGCGCTCAGGATTGCCGCACTCAGCGGCTGCGGCATTGTTCTGCAACCTGATTACGTGTTGATGGATGATATTGCGCAAGGCCGTCTGGTGCCTGTACTGCCGCAGTGGTCGTATAAACCGACGCCGTTGTACCTGATTTATCATCAGGACAGTCGCCCCTCCGCCAAGCTACGCAGCGTGATTGATTTCCTTATTGCCCGGCTGGGTGAAAACAGCCAAGCGATTCTGGATAAACGCCCGAGGTCTGACGCTGTTTAAGTAAAAGACGTTCTCAACAGACCTTCTTAAATGAAAAAGGCATTCCTTTGCGGGGATGCCTTTTTCATTTCTGCGTATCCGGTATCCAGGAAACATTGGCAAGTTGTGACCCTCATCACCCCGACTTTAATCATACAGACATGTTTAGAAGTAATGAGTCCAGGGATCTAATGAATTTCCCAGTTCGGACTCTTAGGATAATGACACGCGAAAAGGTAAGAGAGTCTGGAAACGCTGATTTTCTAAGAAAATTCGACCGGAAGCATCAGAACATCTGAGCCGTAAATAAGGAGGGAAAAATATGGAGACTACAAAAAATCCGCTGACCGGATTTATATCACCCGAATTGGTTTATTTAAATTGCAGTTATACCACTCAGGATGCGTTTTTTGCGGATTCATACCAGAAACTTTATAAACAAGGATTTGTTGAGGCGACATACCACGAAAATATTCTTATCAGGGAAGCCCATTATCCGACAGGGTTAATGACATCCTGCCTGAATATTGCCATACCCCATACAGACCCGCTGTATATAAAAAAGCCTTTCGTGGCAATTACCCAACTCGCAAAACCGCTGACATTTTTGCTTATGGGCAGTACGGATGAAAAAGTAGACGTAGACTGGATTTTCTCTCTTGGCGTGACCCGGGATGAAAATCAGATCGTCTTATTGCAGACATTAATGGCCGTATTTTCTGATGAAAAAAAGATTAGCCAGTTGGTCCAGCTTGATTCCCGCGAAGGAATTTGTGAATTTTTCCATTCATTGTAAAAGGTGACGTTATGATTATCTATAATATTAATGAAGCTCCCTTTATTAAAGAAATGTGTGATATTACGCTCAAGCTGTGGGAAAAAGGCTGGGCAGAAAGAAACGGTGGTAATATCAGTTATCTCCTGAAGGAAGAGGAAGTAGCACCTTACCTTGATACACAACAGGTGATATCAGAAGTCGCATTGCCGATGCCTTTTCCTGAACTGAAAAATAAAATATTTATGGTTTCAGGTTCCGGAAAATACTTCCGCAATGTCATTAAGAATCCGGCCGATACGCTGATTATTTTAAAAATATCTGAAGACGGAAAACGTTATCAGCAACTCTGGGGGCTGGTAAACGGTGGTTGCCCGACCAGCGAACTGGCCTCGCATTTAAAATGCCATGCGACACGATTAAAACATGACCCTGAACATCGCGTTATTTTACACACCCATGCTAATGCCACGATTGCCATGACATTTGCCCATGATCTGGATGAAAAGAAATTTTCAAAAACGCTGTGGCAACAAATTACTGAATGCCTGGTGGTATTCCCGGAAGGCGTGGGGATTGTGCCGTGGATGGTGGCAGGCACCATTGATCTGGGTCTGGCTTCCGCTGCCAAAATGGAGTATTGCCGCATTGTGATCTGGGCGCATCACGGAATTATGGGAGCAGGTAGCAATTTTGATGACGCTTTCGGGTTGGTCGAAACGGTAGATAAAGCTGCCGATATTTATCTGCGTTCCGCTGCCGTCGGAATTAAACAGTCGATCACCAGCGCGGAACTTCGCGCCCTTGCTGATGCCTTTAATGTCACCCCACGGGATGGCATTTTATAATTTCTGCTGAATGACAAAAAAGAGTAACTATGAAAAATATTAATGTTATTTCCGTCTGCGGATCAGGAACCGTCACCAGTTCCATGGTGGCAGAAAAAGTAAAAGATATTCTTGAAGTCAACGGATATAAGGCAAAAACCGTTGAAGTCAGTCCCGGCGGAGTAGAAGGGCAATTAAGTTCAGGTAAATGGGATATTATTGTTCATACCAGTCCGCTGAGGGATAAGTATGACATTCCGACCATCAATGCAGTCGGGTTGTTAATTGGTACCGATGAGGATGGATTTATAGAAGAATTACTGCATGAAGTTGAGAGCCTGAAAATATAGTGGGTCTGACTCCACAAGCTTTGGTTTGTGGAGAACCTAATTATTGTTCTTAATATGATAATGAAACCTTATCTACAGAGTAAGGAGTCTTGAGCATGTTAGACATTCTTTCGAAAATTATGAATTCATTTGGTGCTGCGATTGTTGTGCCTTTTGTCATTTATATTATTGCTATCATCATGAAAGTAACGCCCAAAAAAGCCTTTAAAGCCGGGCTTAATGCCGGTATTGGTCTGACCGGATTTGGGATGCTCATTGGTGCCTACACGCCTGTCGTTACGCCTGTTATTAACCGTATGGTGGAAACGTCCGGTATTTCACTGCGTATCCTGGATACCGGCTGGCAGGCAACAAGTGTTGTTGCCTATTCAACCAATGTCGGGATGATTTTTTTAGGCCTCGGGTTGCTGTTTCAGACAATTTTATTTGTCACACGTTTTACCAATATTTTTATGCCCTCAGATATGTGGAATAACTTTTCCTTTATGTTGTGGGGGTCGATGCTCTATATCGCGACAGGGAATATCTACCTGGCAATTGGATTGATGCTGTTATCCAATCTTTATTCTCTGGTTTGCTCAGAAATAGTGGCTAAACGATGGTCTGTTTATTACGGCTATCCCGGATGCACCATGACCGCTCCTCATCATGTTTGCTCTGTGCCGCTGGCGATAGGGGTGGACTGGATATTAAATAAGCTGGGCGCGGACAAAATAAAATGGAATCCGCAGACCTTACAGGACAAATTAGGTTTCATGGGGGAGCCGATTACACTGGGTCTGGTACTCGGGTGTCTAATCGGCATTTCCGGAAATTATACCCGTCTGGGCAGCATTGAAGCCTGGGGAGAAATCTGTAAGGTCGGTATCGCCACATCAGCTGTCATGTGTATCTTCCCAAAAATCGCCGGGGTGTTTGCCTCTGCATTCACTACCATTACCGATGCGTCACGTAAAACCGCAAAATCGAGTGGCAAAGACCGGATCTGGTTCCTGGCCATTAACGATGCGGCAGGTTATGGCGAATCAGCAACGCTGTTAACCGGAATGTTGTTGATTCCGATTATATTCATTCTGGCGATTATATTACCGGGTAATGAAACGTTACCAATGGTAGACCTTATTGCTATTCCTTATATGATTGAGCTTATTATTGCGATATCAGCGGGTAATATTTTTAAATCATTAATTTCAGGCACTATCTGGTGTGTGGGGGGATTGTATATGATCACCGCCGTGGCGCCGGTATTTACTGAAGTCGCTAAAGATGTCGGTGTGGTTCTGCCGGTAGGTGCCATGTTGATTTGTAGTTTTGCTGTAATGACCAATCATCTTATGGGCGGATTATTCCTGATTTTCCTCACCCAAAATCCTGTCTATATCGCCCTCAGCGTCGTGGTATATATCGTGTTTTACCTTTTTGTCCGCATTAAAAAAGAGTCGATACATGCTTATCTCGAAAGACAAGCTGGTACCGGCAGTGAGCCCAATCAACTGACTCAATAAAGGATAACAGAATATGAAGCTCGTTATTATTGGTGATGCGCTGGTCAGCAGTGCGACATTAAGGGATGCTGCAAAAGATATTGATTTTCCCGGCAGAGATGAAAGCGAACTGGATGTCGTTTCTTACGAATGGTATTCCGATTTAGAAAAGGAAAAGTTTCAGGAAAAAATTCTGCTGATTGAAAAGAACGGCCCGGAGGCGGTGGAAATTCCCGCTGGCGTGACCGAAGCACTGAAAGACGCGGATTACCTGCTGGTGCATATTGCCCCTGTGTCGAAAAGTATGCTGGAAACGGCGGCAAAACTTAAACTTATCGGAACATGCCGGGGCGGGCTGGAGCATATTGCATTAAACAGTGTGAAGGAAAAAAATATCACGCTTATCCATGTTATCCGTAATGCTGAACCGGTCGCCGATTTCACCTTAAGCCTGATGTACGCGGAGACCCGAAATATTGCCCGGGCGCATCATGAAATTAAAAATGGCAAATGGCGAAAAAGCTTTTCGAATGATGAACATAAGACAGTGCTGGCCAATCATACTGTGGGACTGATTGGCCTGGGTTATATCGGCAAGCTGGTGGCGAAAAGGCTTAATGCATTGGGTGTCAGGGTGATTGCCCATGACCCCTTTATCGATAAGTCGCTCGTCATAAAGGAAGGGCTGAGGGTTGAATTACTGGATATGGATTCTGTCATTTCGCAATCAGATATCCTTTCTTTGCATATGCGGCTGACACCTGAAACGGAAAACATGATCAATAAAGACGTCTTCAATAAAATGAAGGCCGGGAGCTATATTATTAATACCGCAAGGGCCGGGGTTGTACATAAAGCTGACCTTATTGATGCGTTAAAAAACAGGCGTATAGCCGGTGCTGCGCTGGATGTGAGCTGGGATGAGCCTATCAATACCGACGATCCTTTACTCCAGCTGGATAATATCACGCTGACCCCACATATTGCAGGTGACACGATAGATGCCATTCCTAAAGCGCCTTATCTGCTCAAAACGGTTCTGAATGATTATTTTAAAACGGGTCACAGCGATATGTTGATCATTCAGTAAACGTACAGGGAATTTATCGGAATATTCATTATTCATCCGGGGAACCGTTATGATCAAAGAAACGTTGACGCTCAATAATAAAACTGGTCTCCATGCGCGCCCGGCCAGTGCGATCGCTAAAATAGTGGGAAAATGTCAGTCGAAAGTAGAATTTATCTCCCGTGATAAAGTGATTAAGGGGAAAAGCGTCATAGGTTTAATGACTGCCGGAATTACAGGCGGTGCAAAGGTTGAAGTCATTTGTGAAGGAACCGATGAAGAAGCGGTATTTCTTGAGATAAAGGCGTTATTCAATGCCGGCTTCGGGGAGGAATAGCACGGTCTGTGCCTCTTTACATCAGTAAAGGCCTGAATGAGCATTGCCGGCCTTTACTGATTTTTTCCCGATTGAGAAGTGCCTGGTTATCGTAATATATAGATTTTCTGACTGCCGTCCGTTAATCTAAAAAAACACTTATTAAGATGTATTGACTATGAACAAACCTATCTTTCAGGATTATTTTGTTTCTGATCAACAAAATGTGATTATTACGTCCCGCCTGCCGCAAGATTATTCACCTAAAACTCAATTTAATTACAGTAAAATAACATTGATTACCGGTGGGATTGGTCTGCATATTATTAATGGCAAACCCTATTCAATTTATCCACGGATGTTGTTTTTTACTCAGGCCACTGATTTACACATTTATGAACACGCACAAGACCTGAGGTTAATTAATATTTATTATCAGCCTTCGGAGCATTTTTTTCTCATAAAAGGTTTTGAATCCCTTATTCCAAAGCAATTTGCATCCTTTCACATCCACCGTTTCTTAGATAAAAACAGTGCTCTGCTGATACAGGGCTCTCTGGATAAACTCATTGCCAGCCAGCATAAAGGCAGTATTGAACAGGAAAGCCTGTTCCTGCGGCTGCTGGTAGATTTGCGCTACTGTAGCTACTTCTATGATAAGAACAACACCAATGAAAGAAGGATCCTGCGGCTTATCCGTTGGCTGCACGCTAACTTTCACGAGAAAATTGACTGGAACCAACTGGCCGATCAGTTTTCCATCAACGTCAGAACGATGCACCGTTACCTGGATAAAGATATCGGCTTGTCACCCCAGCGTTATCTCACCAAATTGCGCCTGTTTCATTCCCTCTACCCGCTGCTGTATTCGAATAAACCCATTACCTCGATAGCGCAGGACATCGGCTTTGATGACCACTCTTATTTTGCTACCTGCTTCCGCCGCGAATTTGGCCTCCCTCCCAGAGCGTTTAAATCCACCGCTGCGGGGCAGTCTCTGCTGTCCAGATAGATGCCATAACACACAGCTGGTTTTTAACCCTGAAAACCACAGATCCGATACTCAGTCTGTTCCCTCTGCACGTGATATAATGATGTGTACTAATCATCCTAATCGCGATTGAGGGACATTCCGTTTTATCCGAAAATGTGAATCAGTATTTACTTATTCCCTGAGTTTTCTGAAAATGAATGATGATATATGTCAGTTTTTGCCTCCTTTTTCATGGGCTGAGGCATCGTTAAATCGAAAATTTCTTCTATTTTTTAGCATAAAAAAGAAGTCTGATTTTCTTTTTATTAGTGCAATATATTGATTATAATGGTTTTTTGTCTATTAGTGGTTTTGCTAAATAATCATTTCAGTGAAAGTGGGTGTTCCACAGGGTCTTTTGCTGGGAAAATAATTTGTTCTAGCAGTAAAACCCTACAGGATAATCTACATGAATAAGCCTTGCTCAATGTCTTTGACTCTCATTGCGTTAATCGCGTTGAGTGCATGTAGCACAAAAAATAATGTGGCTACAATAAAAGAGACGTCAGTTAATAAAGGTACGAATAATACCTGTGTTAACGAATTCAAAGCATTACAGCGTCTTTCTCCTCATGATTTTGATATTTATCAGCAACAATTTAATCAGCTGACAAAATCTTATGATGTTTACAAAACGAATAAGGGTCTGATAAACAAAGATGCGCAGGAAATTCTGAACATCGAACTGGACTCAAAATTGAAACTTATCTGCGCAAGAGTTAAAGGTGCGACCTTTAAGAGCATGGACGAGCGCTCTCAGGAAGTGAATAAAATATGATGGCGCGAGTGAAGTCTTTCTTCCTGATTCTGTTACTGATCAACATACAGGGGGCACATGCTGAAGATTCCGTTGATGCTAATCTGAGCCTTTTAGATCAGTTGCAGAGTGAAAATTTAATTTCTGCTCCGGAATCGTCTGTTTTTGCGGAAAAAAATAAGACTTCCACTCCGCTGATACAGCCTCCAAAAGATATCGTCGTCCCAAAAACACCTGTTGAAAAAGCCGTCGCGCCCCCGCCCCCGTCGCAGTCTCGGCCTAAACCTTCTCCGGCTCCGGTAAAAAAAGCCCCTAAAACACCTCAGCCTGTGCGTGTTCCCTCTGCCACAGCAGATGTCAGCGAGATGAAGAGCAAGGCCGATATCAAGGCTAACGAGCAGCTAAAAAAATCCCTCGAGACGGCAAAATCCACAGCAGAAAAATCTCGTGATCAATATGCTGCCTTGCAGAAATCCTTCGCGGATACGCAAAAAGAAAACCAACAACTACAAGTTCAGATCGAGGCATTAAAAGCCAAACCTGCCGTTGCCTCGCCATCTGCAGACCAAAAGCTTGCGCAGAAGAAAGCGCAGGATGAACTGAAACAACTGCAAAATTTGCTGAAAAACACACAACAAGAAAACCAGCAGATGGCATCTACGTTGCAGAAGCTTCAGGGTAGCCAGAAACAAGCCGAAAGCCTGAGCGAAAAATTATCCGTTGCACAGACGGTGACAAAAAAATCTCAAGACGAAATGGCTGATATTCAGCAGTCTTTGAAAAAGACAATGAGTGAAAATGCCGCATTGAAAGCCCAGCTAACGGCGTTTAAAACCAGTCAGGACGGCTCAGCGAAAAAAGCCTCCGAGCAAGTGGCCACCTCTCAGCTGGCGACCAAAAAAGCCCAGAAGGAAATTGCTACCCTTGAGGCGAGTTTTAAGAAATTAAGTACTGAGAATGCGCAGATCAAAACGCAACTTGATACCGTGAAAAAGCAATCCTCAGCGCGCATCGAACAACTGGTCTCCTCTGGACGCGCCAATGGTAAATCGCTGGCGGAATTCGCGGTGCTGAATGCGACATTACAGCAGGCGACAGAAGAAAATCATAAGCTCAAAACGCAGTTCGAGACGCTGCAAAAGCAATCCAGGGCAGAAGCCGAAAAATTGCACGCTTTAGAAAGTACAGGCAACAAATCGCAAGCCAATGTGGTTGAACTGCAAATGACCGCAAAACAAGCTGCCGCTGAAAATGCGCAACTGAAAACTCAACTGTCCACCCTGGAGAAACAGGGTGCCAGCCAGAACGAAAAAATTGCGTTTGCCGTGGCTGCAAATAACAAATCACTGAATGAAAATCAGACTCTGCAAACAAACCTCAAAAAGGCTGCAGACGAGAATGCGCAATTGAAATCGCAGCTTGCAGACCTGCAAAAACAGGGCGCTGCGCGGAATGACAAATTGTCAGCGTCAGACGCGGTTAATAAGAAATCTCAGGCTGACTCTATGGCTTTGCAGAAAACCCTCAAACAGGCCGCTGAAGAAAATGCTCAGCTGAAAATCCAGCTGGCAGCAGTGCAAAAACAAGCCGCTACGCAGAATGACAAACTGTCTGTGTCAGATGCTGCTGCTAAAAAATCTCAGGCTGATTATGCGGCTTTACAGCAAACCCTTAAAAAGGCCGCTGATGAAAATGTTCAGCTGAAAAACCAGCTGGCTGACAGGCAAAAACAGGGCGCTGCGCAGAATGACAAACTGTCTGTGTCAGATGCTGCTGCTAAAAAATCTCAGGCTGACTACGCGGCTTTACAGCAAACCCTTAAAAAGGCCGCTGATGAGAATGTTCAGCTGAAAAACCAGCTGGCAGACAGGCAAAAACAGGGCGATGCACAGAATGACAAACTGTCTGTGTCTGAAGCAGTCATCAAAAAATCACAGGCTGATTATCTGGCCTTGCAGAAAAGCGTCAATCAAACTGCTGATGAGAATGCCCAGATTAAAACCCAACTGACTGACCTGAAAAAACAAAGCGCTGAGCAGAATGACAAATTGTCAGCGTCAGAAGCTGCCAATAAAAAGTCACAGGCTGACTACCTGGCCTTGCAGAAAACCCTCAAACAAGCCGCGGATGACGCAGCGCAGTTGAAAACTCAGTTGGCCGATTTGCAGAAAAAAAGTGCTGACCAGAGTGAAAAACTGGCGGCTTCTGAGGTCACGAACAAAAAATCGCAGAGTGATTATCAGATATCTCAGGCGGCACTCTCAAAATCTTCTGAGGAGGTTAAACGCCTGACCAGCCAGCTTACTGAAAGTCAGCAGGCTGCGAATAACGCCGCCGAAGAGAAAAGTAAGCTGACAGCTGAACTGGAAAAAACCAAAAAAGATCTCGCCTCAAACAGCATCGCGGCCGTTACACAATCTGGCGGAGAACTGCTCAGTGACGCAGAACTAAAAACACTGCAGGCGAAAGAAAGTAAGAAAACCGGGCGCTCTTATTCTGTCGGGTATTTGCTGGGGCAAGCCGCGAATTCAAAAATCGAACAGGTGGTTTCTGCCGGTGAGAAAATTGATCGCAATGTGATTATCAAAGGCTTTGTTGACCGGATGAATGAGCTGTCCAGCATGTCAACAAACGACATGAGAGAGTCGCTGAACAGTCTGGATACTGATATTCGCTCACGTCAGGAAAAGCAAAAATCCTCGAATGAAGAGAATAACCAGAAAATCCTGAATAAAGCGGGCAAAGTCAAAGGTGCAGTTAAAGCAAAATCAGGCTTCATTTATCTCATTAGCAAGCCGGGCTCACAGCCAAAAGTCACGATGGATAAGAGTATTCGTCTGCAGATTGTTGAGACGTTGGGTGACGGTAAAGTCATTGCCAGTGAAAAAGACAACAATGTCATCAGCGCCGCTGTGACGGAAATTCCGGCAGTTCTTCAGGAGGTTGTGCTTAAGCTTGGCTTGCAAGGTGAAGCCACAATCTACATTCCGCCTGAACTGGCGTATGGCAAAGACGGCATTCCGGGAAAAATTCCGCCGAATTCGCTTTCCATCATGAAGATCAAAATATTAGGCGTTAAAGACAACTAAATTGGTCGGATAAAAAAGGCAGGTGATGATCAAATCACCTGCCTTTTTTGTTTCTTCAGCGTCGATTTTGCGGATTACAAAAAAGATTTTGTTGTTCCTGTCTGACTGAAAAAAAAGCTGTATTGACGACTGTTGATATAGGCTGACTCCTGTCAAAAAAATCTGAACAAGTTGCCAAATTCTTTCCGCTATCCGCTTTTGAAGTCCTGTCCTATTGTTAATTCCAGCAGCACAACAACACAACGTTAAATACAAAAACACAACCCAACAATGCACTCTGAGAGGAAATGAAAATGTCAAAATTCGATCTGCTGGATCCACAGAATTCCACCCTGATTTTCATCGACCATCAGCCGCAAATGTCATTCGGCGTCGCCAATATCGATCGCCAGCAGCTTAAAAATAATACGGTCGCTCTGGCTAAAGCGGGCAAAGTTTTTAACGTGCCGGTGATTTACACCTCAGTCGAAACGGAAAGTTTCAGCGGCTACATCTGGCCGGAACTGCTGGCGGTTCACCCTGATGTGAAGCCGATTGAGCGTACCTCGATGAATTCCTGGGAAGATACGGCATTCGTGAAAGCGGTAGAAGCCACGGGCCGTAAAAAACTGATTATCTCTGCATTGTGGACCGAAGTGTGTCTGACGTTCCCGGCGCTGATGGCGCTGAAAGAAGGCTATGAAGTGTATGTGGTGACCGACACCTCCGGCGGCACCAGCGTGGATGCTCACGAACGTTCCATCGACCGTATGGTGCAGGCCGGTGCGGTGCCGGTGACCTGGCAGCAGGTTCTGCTCGAATACCAGCGCGACTGGTCACGCAAAGAGACTTACGACGCAGTCATGGATCTGGTGCGCGAGCACAGCGGTGCCTACGGTATGGGCGTCGATTATGCCTACACCATGGTGCACAAAGCGCCACAGCGTCAGGGTTAATGCCTGAATGTATAGCCCGGTTATTCCGGGCTATAGACGGTGCTCAGTCCGTCGAAATCCTGCAAATTCTCCCGCCACCACATGGCAGCGTTGCCGGTGGCATTGTCGTTCCAGGCCATAAAGGCCTGATCGCGGCGGGTTTCTGAATCGAGGCGACGTTCAACCAGCGCGCCGCTTTCCAGATGGGGCGCGGCCAGATAACGTGGCAGATAGCCGCAACCCAGCCCGGCGATTTGTGCATGAACTTTGGCGTTAAAGTCATGAACGCTCAGCATTTTCTGCTCATCGAGCACGCGCAAATCAGCGCCAGTGCTGTGGCGGGACGTATCGTGAACGACTACGGCGCGATACTGGCGGATTTGCTCGCGTACCAGCGGTTCCGGCATCGAGGCCAGCGGGTGATGCGGCGCAACGGCAAACACATATTCCAGCCAGCCGATCGGGCGATATTCAATGCCGCTGCGCGTGAGAGGTTCCTGCACGGCACCAAATACGATGTCAGCTTCGCCATAACTCAGCGCTTCCCAGCAACCGCCGAGCACGTCGTGGCGGAATAATAATTGGGTATGCTGATGCTCTGCGTAAAAGCGGTCAATCAGTGGCGCAAGCAGTGCGAAGGGTACGGAGGCATCAAGGCTGATGGTTAGTTTGCTCTCCCAGCCACTTTCAACGTACTGCGCCTGTTGCTCCAGTTCGCTGACGGCGCGCAACAGCACGCGGCCTTTGTCCAGCATCAGACGGCCGGTAGGGGTAAATGTGGCGCGATGGCCGGAGCGATCCAGCAGTTTAATGTTCAGATCACTTTCCATTTTCTGCACGGTATAACTCAGTGCCGATGCGGTTTTAAACAGTCTGGCACCCGCCGCGGCAAACGTACCGTGACGGTCTAACGCGTCGAGGATCAGCAGGGCTTCAAGGTTTAATCGCATTCTTTTTCCCACTAAAAAGGGTTGAATACCGGAAAGCATTTCCGGCAGTTATGGCTTCCCCATTTCGTATTGTTTAGAGGTATAACGCAACAAATAGTTAACCAGAGGTTGATGACTGTATACATTACCAGTATTATCCGTTTGTTTTCTATACAACGTTTATCCGGTCAAAGCAGGTCAGCTATTTTGTGGAATCCCGAAAAAGAGCTTTTTACCGAGCTCTATCAGTACCCTGAACATCTTCGCCATACCTTAGAAAATTTACCCGGCAGCAGCGGTGTCTATATTTTTTACGGTGACGATAAGGCTTTTCCGCTGTATATCGGCAAAAGCGTGAATATCCGCAGCCGCGTGATGTCGCACTTTCGCAATCCTGCTGAAGCCAAACTTCTGCATATGACCCGCGATATCGAACACATTGAAACGATCGGTGAAGTCGGTGCGTTATTGCTGGAATCTGACCTGATTAAAACCCGTCGTCCGCTGTTCAATAAGCGTCTGCGCACCGCCCGCAAGCTGTGTTCCATCCGGCTTCAGGGGCTGACGGCCAGCATTGTGTTCAGCGATGACGTGGATTTCTCCCACAGTGAAGATTTATTTGGCCTGTTTAAAACTAAAATGTCGGCAGTCGAAAAAATCCGGGATATCGCCGATCAGGAAAAGCTGTGTTATGGCGCGCTGGGGCTGGAAAAACTGTCAAAAAATCGCGCCTGTTTCCGCTTTTCACTGGGCAAATGTGCCGGCGTCTGTTGCGGTAAAGAAACGCCGGAAGCCCATCAGGCGCGTCTCAGAAGCGCGCTCAGCACCCTGAAAATCCGCAGCTGGCCGTATCCTGGTCGGATCGCAATTGTTGAAGAAGCCAATGGTCAGACGGATTATCACGTCATCAATCACTGGTTTTATCTGGGCACAGTAAAAACGCTGGCGGCAGCGAGAGCCTTTGATATCGCCGTGCCGCACTTTGACCGCGACAGTTATAAAATCCTCTGCAGGCCGCTATTCGAGACGGACAGTTCGAAAGTGATTTTGCTGGACTGACGGCAAGAAAAAAGGCCTGAGATCAGAAAATCTCAGGCCTTTATTTTTTACCAACTGGCGAATTAACGCATAGTCACAAACTCTTCCGCACCGGTCGGGTGGATGGCGACGGTGTTGTCGAAGTCTTTCTTGGTTGCGCCCATTTTCAGTGCGACCGCGAAGCCCTGCAACATTTCGTCCATGCCGTAGCCGATACCGTGGATGCCGACGATTTTCTCTTCAGCACCGACGCACACCAGCTTCATGCGGCACGGCTGGCGGTGCTGCGTGACGGCGGTGTACATCGCGGTAAATGCGGATTTGTACACTTTCACGTTGTCTTCGCCAAACTGCTCTTTCGCCTGTGGTTCGGTCAGGCCGACAGTACCGATTGGCGGGTGACTGAACACGACGGTCGCGATGTTGCTGTAATCCAGATGTTCGTCAGGTTTGTTGTTAAACAGACGCTCAGACAAACGACGACCCGCAGCAACGGCAACCGGAGTCAGTTCTACCGCACCGGTATTATCGCCCACGGCGTAAATGCCTTTAACGCTGGTGTTCTGGAACTTATCGACGACGATGTAACCTTTATCGTTGGTTTTCACGCCAGTCGCCTTCAGGTTGAAGTTGTCAGTTTCCGGTTCGCGGCCAATCGCCCACACCAGGCTGTCGACTTCAAATTCTTGTCCGTTTTCCAGTTTCAGCGTCAGGCTGCCGTCGGCATTTTTCACCACTTCTTTCGGAATGGACTCTTTATGCAGCGCCGGACCTTCGGTTTCCATTACTTCAACCAGCGTTTCAACGATCAGCGGATCGAAAGTACGCAGCGGGGCGTGTTTACGCACGAACAGATGGGTTTCGGCACCCAGCGCGTTCATCACACCGGCGATTTCTACCGCGATGTAACCTGCGCCAACTACTGCAACACGTTTTGGCATTTCGGTCAGATCGAAGAAACCGTCTGAATCGATACCGTATTCTGCACCCGGAATATTTGGATGACTCGGACGACCGCCGGTGGCGATCAGGATGTGATCCGCGGTGATCTTCTCGCCGTTGACTTCAACGGTGTGATCGTCGACAAAACGCGCGAAGCCTTTGATCACGTCCACTTTATTTTTGCCCAGCACGTTGTCGTACGAGGTGTGGATACGGTCGATGTAAGCGGTACGGTTGGCGACCAGCGTTTTCCAGTTGAAGCTGTTCACGGTGGTATCAAAGCCGTAATCCGGGCCGTAGTTGCGGATCGCTTCAGCGATTTGCGCGGCGTGCCACATCACTTTTTTCGGGACACAACCCACGTTGACGCACGTGCCGCCCAGCTCTTTAGCTTCGATCAGCGCGCATTTTTTCCCATACATGGCTGCACGGTTGATTGATGCGATACCGCCGCTGCCGCCGCCAATTGCCAGATAGTCATAATGTTTGGTCATCGTTTTATCCGTAAGTTGTGAAAAATGGAGACACTGATTCAGCGTCGTTAATCTCAAAATTTGGTTAAGAGTTTAACGTGTTGTGGAAAAGATTGGATCAATGATTGCAATAGGTTTGATAGCTGAGACCTTTGAAAAAGGCCTCAGCGAGGGGAAAAGCTTTACTTACTCAGGCACAACCCAGTTAACCGTAGTATGACCGGTACCGGATGGCACCAGCACTTTGAGCAGCCACGGCAGAACGTTGTTCATCTGCTGCTCGAGTTTCCACGGCGGGTTAATCACGATCATGCCGGAAGCGGTCATACCGCGCTGATCGCTGTCCGGGCGCACGCCCAGTTCGATTTGCAGAATACGGCGGATGCCGGTCGCTTCGAGATCACGCAGCATTTTCTTGATTTGCTGACGCATCACCACCGGATACCACAGCGCGTAAGTGCCGGTGGCAAAGCGCTTGTAGCCTTCCTGAATGCCTTTTACCACGTCCTGATAATCGGTTTTCATTTCGTACGGCGGGTCCATCAGGATCAGGCCACGACGTGAAGGTGGTGGCAACTGAGCTTTCAGCTGCTGATAACCGTCGGCACGCGCAACGCGGGTACGGTCATCTTTCTGGAATTCACTGCGCAGCAGCGGGAAATCGCTCGGGTGCAGTTCGGTCAGATGTAGTTTGTCGTCTTCACGTAACAGCTGACGGGCAATCAGCGGCGAACCCGGGTAATAACGCAGATTTTCATTGCGGTTGAAGTGATTGACGACAGACATGTACGCCGCCAGTTCTTCAGGAATATCGTCCCGCTGCCAGATGCGCGCGATGCCTTCCAGATATTCGCCGGTGCGTTCGGCGTGTTCGCCACTCAGCTGATAGCGCCCGGCACCCGCGTGGGTGTCGAGATAAAGGAAGGGCTTTTCTTTTTCTTTCAGAGATTCAATGATCAGGCTCTGAACGGTGTGTTTCAGTACGTCGGCATGGTTGCCTGCGTGAAAACTGTGGCGGTAACTCAACATGTGCGGCTTCTCCTGCGGCTTCGCGGCATTATCCATTAAAGACTATCCCGCCGCCACCCATTGATTTCCCCATAACTTGACCGCATGTTAGAAGTTACGTCATCTTTAAGACGACCCGAATTCACGGCGTGGTGCGCCACAGACGCATCAGCCCCAAACGCTATTACGAAGGACTGGCCCTATGACTGAACAGCAAAACGCGTCGAATCCGCTCTTAAAACCGTTCGCCCTGCCACCTTTCTCTGCGATCAAGCCTGAACATATTGTCCCTGCGATGAAATCCGCTATCGAAGAAAGCCGCCAGACGATTGAACGCGTCGTCGCGCAGGGTGCGCCTTATACGTGGGAAAACCTGTGTCAGCCGCTGGCCGAAAGTGACGATCGCCTGAGCCGTATCTGGTCGCCGATCGGGCATCTCAATGCAGTGAAAAACAGCCCGGAACTGCGTGAAGCTTACGAGCAATGCCTGCCCATTCTGTCTGAATTCAGCACCTGGACCGGGCAACATGCCGGTTTGTATCAGGCATACCGCGATTTAAAAGACAGCGAACATTTCAGTACGCTGTCCCTGGCGCAGAAAAAAGCCATTGATAACGCGCTGCGCGATTTCGAGTTATCCGGCATTGGTTTGCCGATGGAAAAACAAAAACGCTATGGCGAAATTTCCGCGCGTCTGTCTGAGCTGGGTTCGACCTACAGCAACAACGTGCTCGATGCCACCATGGGCTGGAGCAAACTCATCACGGATGAGAATGACCTGAAAGGTCTGCCGGAAAGCGCACTGGCCGCGGCGAAAGCGCTGGCGGAATCGAAAGAGCAGGAAGGCTGGTTGTTAACGCTGGATATCCCAAGCTATCTGCCGGTGATCACGTACTGCGAAAACCGTGAATTGCGCGAAGAAATGTACCGTGCGTTCGCGACCCGTGCGTCCGATCAGGGCCCGAATGCCGGTAAGTGGGACAACAGCGAAGTGATGGCTGAAGAACTGGCGCTGCGTCACGAACTGGCTCAGCTGTTAGGTTTTGATTCCTTCGCGGATATGTCGCTCGCCACCAAAATGGCCGAAAGCCCGAAACAGGTGATCGACTTCCTGAGCGGTCTGGCAACACGTGCGCGTCCGCAGGGCGAGCAGGAACTGGCGCAGCTGCAAGCTTTCGCCAAAGAACATTTCGGCGTGGATGAAATGGAAGCCTGGGATTTGCCGTTCTACGGTGAAAAACAGAAACAGCATCTTTTCTCCATCAACGACGAGCAGTTACGCCCGTATTTCCCTGAACAGCGTGCGCTGGAAGGGCTGTTCGAAGTGGTGAAACGCATTTACGGCATCACCGCCAAAGAACGTAAAGACGTAGAAACCTGGCACAAAGACGTGCGTTTCTTCGATCTGTTCGATGAAACCGGCGACTTGCGCGGCAGTTTCTATCTCGATCTGTATGCCCGCGAGCACAAACGCGGTGGCGCATGGATGAATGACTGCGTCGGCAGCATGCGTAAAGCGGACGGCGAACTGCAAAAACCGGTCGCGTATCTTACCTGTAACTTCAACGGTCCGGTGGGCAACAAACCGGCGCTGTTCACGCACAACGAAGTCACCACGCTGTTCCATGAGTTCGGTCACTGCCTGCATCATATGCTGACCCGCATCGATACCCCGGGAGTGGCCGGTATTTCCGGTGTGCCGTGGGATGCTGTCGAGCTGCCAAGTCAGTTTATGGAAAACTGGTGCTGGGAGCCGGACGCACTGGCGTTCATCTCCGGCCATTTCGAAACCGGCGAACCGTTGCCGAAAGAGATGCTGGATAAAATGCTGGCGGCGAAGAACTATCAGGCGGCGCTGTTTATCCTGCGTCAGCTGGAGTTTGGTCTGTTCGATTTCCGTATGCATGCGGAATATGACCCGGCCAAAGGCGCGCAAATCCTGCAAACGCTGGCAGAAATCAAGAAACAGGTTGCCGTGGTGCCGTCACCTTCATGGGGACGTTTCCCGCACGCCTTCAGCCACATCTTTGCAGGCGGTTATGCGGCGGGTTATTACAGCTATCTGTGGGCGGAAGTGCTGTCGGCCGATGCCTATTCCCGCTTTGAAGAAGAAGGGATTTTCAACCGTGAAACCGGTCAGTCGTTCCTGGATAACATTCTGTCGCGCGGCGGTTCCGAAGAGCCAATGGAGCTGTTCAAACGCTTCCGCGGGCGTGAGCCGCAGCTGGATGCTATGCTGCGCCACTACGGAATCAAAGGATAACCTCTGCCTGTGAGTGTGTGTTTACTGTGTGAAGAAGGCGCCGATGAAGGCGCCTTATCTGTTCTGGCGCAGCGCTGGAATCTGACGTCTGACCCGGATGCTATTATGGCGCTGGTGCTGACGCCTGAACGTCTGGAATTACGCAAACGCGACGAGCCCAAACTCGGCGCGATTTTTGTCGATTTCGTCGGCGGCACGATGGCGCATCGTCGCAAATTCGGCGGCGGACGTGGCGAAGCGGTAGCGAAAGCCGTCGGTATCAAAGGCAGTTATCTGCCGGATGTGGTCGATGCGACCGCAGGACTGGGCCGCGATGCGTTTGTACTGGCATCTCTGGGCTGCAAAGTGCGGATGCTGGAGCGCAATCCGGTCGTCGCGGCATTGCTTGATGACGGGCTGGCGCGTGGCTATCGTGATGCGGAAATCGGTCCGTGGTTGCGCGAGCGCATGACGCTGCTGCATACTTCAAGTCTGACCGCGCTTGCTGAGCTTTCGCCAAAGCCGGAAGTGGTGTATCTCGATCCGATGTATCCGCACAAACAGAAAAGTGCGCTGGTGAAGAAAGAGATGCGGGTGTTTCAGGGTTTAGTCGGCCCGGATGAAGATGCCGACGGCCTGCTGGAACCGGCGCGCCGCTTAGCGACTAAACGTATCGTGGTAAAACGCCCGGACTATGCCCCGCCAATGGCTGATATCGCCGCACAGGCCGCAGTTGTGACCAAGAGTCACCGGTTTGATATTTATACGCCGTTATAGAAAGCTGCCGTTGTTGTCATATCTCAACGAGATGAAAAAGAAACCAGAAAGCACTGCATAACGTTCTGGTTTCTTATTTTCATGCCTGATTACGCAAATCCTCAATAAACTCAGTGACTGGCACGGTTTTTTCGCGATCCCGTTGTGCCTCGTCGATCTTGTTTAACTGCTCAATCAGGATTTTTTTCATTTCAGCTTCTGCAAAGCGCGTGAGCAAATCCCTGACCATCGGCTGGTAACCAATCTGGTGATGTGCCGCGATAGTTTTCAGGTTATTGAGCAGCGACTTTTGCAGCCTGATTGAAATTGCCTGAAGTTCCATCATGTCATCGTACTCAGCGGCCTCAGACGGGGAAACCGCTTCTGCGTGTTCTTCGGATGCACCCAGTTCGCGGTTATCCCACATTTCTGCATTATCCTGAGCATCCTGGCGGGTCGTCATAATGTCTTCCTCTAAATCTCTTTCACTGCCGCTGAAAACTGGATTTTCATGATACATCCTGTATGAAAAACTTCATCCGTATATACCTGACATTTTAATTTATTATGTTTAATAAACAGACAGATATTGATTTTATGCAGATATGAAAACGTTCTGTATATACAAAATACGCTTTTGCTCAGGGATTGACCAGAATTCCAAGTTAAAATCTCATAAAAAAATGCCCGCCGGTTTTCACCTGCGGGCATTTTTATGTCAGCGTTAACGCAATAATACGTCTTACGCTTCTTCTTCCTCATCGCGCAAAGGCACGATCAGCATGTCGATGTGAACGGTGTTGATCAGCTGGCGCGCGGACGACATCAGTTTGCTCCAGAAATCCTGGTGATGGCCGCACAGCACTAAATCCACGCCATATTTATTGATGGCATCCACCAGCACCTGCGCTAAATCACCGCTGCCGCTCAGGGTTTCTGAAATCGGGTAACCGGCGTTTTGCGACAGTTCGTTCAGCGCGTGGTGCGTCTCTTCGGAAATGCGTTTCTGCATGTCGCCCAGATTGACGTCGATAAGACCGGTGTACAGGTCTGAATAGTTCACATCAACGTGGATCAGGGACACCTTGGCGTTATACGGACGCGCCATGGAAACCGCTTTCTCGACTAAAACTTTGCTCTCAGGTGAGAGGTCAACAGCAATCAGTATGTGTTTGTAAGCCATAAGAAAACTCCTTCCATAAGTCGGTTAATAGCAATATCAGCATCATGCGAATGTCATGACTTCAGTATAGCGCCAAAATGGTCAGAGAAATCAAGCATACAGATCCCATTTCGAAATCCGGGCATCTATAGATAGAAATAATATGAACAGTTCGGGATTCGTTTCCTACACTCAATAATGCAGGCTTCTCCTGCTTTGGCAATCTTCTGTGGTACGAAAAGAGGGCGGGCGCAGTTTGCCCGGGGGTGTGAAATTGCGGAAAGGCAGGGCGAAACGTCGGGTATGCGCCGCTATTTTACCGGTGCATTGCGTGGTGTCAGTTCGCCTTGAGGGGGAATCATGATCAGTCCCGTTGCGCTGTTTTGGGCTTTATGTTTTGTGTGTGTCGTGAATATGCTGCGCTATTACTCTTCTTTGCGTGCATTGCTGGTGGTACTGCGGGGGTGCGATCCGCTGCTGTATCAGTACGTTGATGGCGGGGGATTCTTCACGTCGCACGGTCAGCCGAGCAAACAAATAAGACTGGTGCGTTACATTTATGCTCAGCGCTATGTTGAACATCACGATCCTGAGTTTATCCGCCGTTGTGAACGGGTCCGCGGTCAGTTTATGCTCACAACTGCACTGGTCGGATTAATTTTAATCAGTATGTTAGCGATGCTGATCTGGTATTAGCATACCCTTCGTACTTGAAGCTGCAGCGGCGTTAGCGGCTCTCGTTCACCCGAATCACTGACTTGTGTCAGCTCATCGGGATTCTCTCGCTTGCTGCCTTGCTGCAACTCCAGTTACTTTGGTTATGAATTAGGGAGGATGTGTGGAAAAGGAAACAAAAAAGGCGACCGTGCTGAGCAGGGTCGCCTTTTTAATGCCGTTCAGAAAGCTATCAGATCAGCTTCAGCGCAAGCCAGTACAGCACGCCGGAAAGGACAATCGACACCGGCAGGGTTAAGATCCACGCCATTGCAATGTTCTTCACGGTCTTCGACTGCACACCGCCGCCATCCACAATCATGGTCCCTGCAACCGCAGAAGACAGCACGTGTGTGGTGGAAACCGGCATACCCGTATAGCTGGCAACGCCGATAGAAACGGCCGCGGTCAGCTGTGCAGACAAGCCTTGTGCGTACGTCATGCCTTTCTTACCAATCTTCTCACCGATGGTGGTCGCCACGCGTTTCCAGCCAATCATGGTACCCAGTGCCAGCGCCAGAGCGACAGCAATGATGATCCAGATTGGTGCGTATTCAACGGTTTGCAGAATGTCTGTTTTCAGCTCGCCGAGGAAGCGTTTATCCGCAGGAGAGGTTTCCGGCAGCTTGGCCACTTTATCCGCAGTATCAGAAACACACATCAGCAGACGGCGCATATGGCTGCGTTCTTCCGGTGCCAGGTCGCTGTAAGACTGAAGATTGGTCAGCAGTGTTTGCGCGCGGCCGATAGCGTCAAGTGCGTGGCTGCTGTCGCAGTGGAACACTTTAGGCTCATCGGTCGGTGCGATATTGACGTCCGGTGCAGGCACCATTGGCGTCTGTGCAACCACGTGCGGCACGGCATCAACATGTTGCTGATAATACTGGCCGAGGTGAGTCACGGCGTCGCGGGTACGGGTAATGTCGTAACCGGTCGCGTTCATATTCACCACAAAACCTGCTGGCGCCACGCCAATCAGCACCAGCATGATCAGACCGATACCCTTCTGACCATCGTTAGCGCCGTGAGAGAAACTCACGCCGATAGCCGACAGAATCAGACCGGTACGTGTCCAGAATGGCGGCTTTTTCTTGCCGTCTTTCTTCTCACGTTCTGCCGGTGTCAGGTGGATACGGGCATGTTTCTTATTGCCACTCCAGTAACGGCGGAGCAGGAAAATCATGGTACCGGCGATAATCATCCCGACCAGCGGAGAGATAATCAGCGAAGCAAAAATACCAATCATTTTAGGGATGTTTAATGCATCGACCACAGACGTGTGAGTCATTAATGCATTGGTCAGCCCTACGCCAATGATGGCGCCGATAAGGGTATGGGAACTGGACGCCGGCAAACCAAAATACCAGGTGCCGAGGTTCCAGATGATCGCCGCCAGTAACATAGAGAACACCATGGCAAGGCCATGTGCGGAACCTACATTGAGCAGCAGATCGGTTGGGAGTAAATGGACGATGGCATAGGCCACGCTCAAACCACCCAGCAGAACGCCAAAGAAGTTAAATACCCCTGCCATCACGACCGCTAATTGCGAACGCATTGCCCGGGTATAGATGACGGTTGCTACTGCGTTGGCCGTATCATGGAAGCCGTTAATCGCTTCGTAGAACAGAACAAACAGTAACGCGAGAATCAACAACGAACCGGTATGAATATCCAACCCGGCAAATAGATGCAGCATAATTGTTACGCCAGTTAGTGGTCATGAACGCCGCGCATTATCTGCGAGAACAGGGTGAGGGGAAAAGGAAAATATGACATTTTTTTGACTAAAAACAGTTCAATAATCACGTCGGTTTCAATTAAATTTTTATTTATCAAAATCTTATTCCTCCTTTGCCAGCTGAAACATTTACTTACGACGTTCAGAAAGCAAGCTGTCTGACTGGTTTAAGACGCGTCTGTCCCTTACAATTCGCGCCACTCAGTGGGCAGCACGCCCGCTCAGAAGGGGAAACCCTATCTAAAACGTAGTCGAATATTCATAAAGAGAGGCCAAAAGTGGAACAGGTTGATGTGGTCGTCATTGGTGCAGGTGCTGCAGGTATGTTCTGTGCGGCACAGGCCGGACAGGGTGGCTGCCGGGTTCTGCTGCTGGATAATGGCAAAAAAACTGGACGTAAAATCCTGATGTCGGGCGGCGGACGCTGCAACTTCACGAACCTTTACGCCGAGCCGGCGGCTTATCTTTCTGAAAATCCGCATTTCTGTAAATCCGCACTGGCGCGTTACACCCAGTGGGATTTCATCGATATGGTCAACCGTTACAATATCGCCTGGCATGAGAAAACCCTCGGCCAGCTTTTCTGTGATGACTCCGCGCAGCAGATTGTGGCGATGCTTGATAAAGAGTGCGAAGCGGGTAACGTTGATGTGCGTCTGAGAAGTGAAATCACCGACGTTCAGAAAACGGAAGAAGGCTTTATTATCAACGTGAATGGCTCAGCTGTGAGTACTCACTCACTTGTTGTTGCCAGCGGCGGACTTTCCATGCCGGGACTCGGCGCTTCTCCGTTCGGTTACCGTCTGGCGGAACAGTTTGGCCTGAAAGTGTTGCCGACCCGCGCCGGTCTGGTGCCGTTTACCCTGCATAAGCCGCTTCTCGAACATTTACAGACGCTTTCCGGCGTTTCCGTTCCTGCGGTGCTGACCGCCGAAGATGGTACCGTATTCCGCGAAAGCATTCTGTTTACTCACCGTGGCCTTTCCGGTCCGGCTGTTTTACAGCTTTCAAGCTACTGGCAGCCTGGTGAGTTTGTAAGTGTTAACTTACTTCCTGATGTCGATCTGGCGGCGTTTCTGAATACGCAGCGTCAGGAACATCCTAATCAGAGCCTGAAGAATACGCTGGCGATGCAACTGCCGAAGCGTCTGGTGGAATGCTTGCAAACGCTGGGACAGCTTCCGGATGTGACGCTCAAACAGCTGAACGTGCCGCAACAGGCCGCACTGGTGGAACAACTGCAAAACTGGCAGGTGCAGCCGAATGGCACCGAAGGTTACCGCACGGCAGAAGTGACACTCGGCGGTGTCGATACCAAAGAGTTGTCTTCTAAAACGATGGCGGCGGCGAAAGTCCCCGGTTTGTATTTCATCGGCGAAGTGGTGGATGTGACCGGCTGGCTGGGCGGTTATAACTTCCAGTGGGCCTGGAGTTCGGCGTGGGCGTGTGCGCAAGATTTGGTGGCGCAGCACAGTAAATAAGTTTTTTTTATTAATTGCCAGATGGTTACATGTTCAGTGGCGAGGTATATGTCACCATTCTGGTTGTAGAAAAACGGGTAACTGTAATTTCGCAGAATAATGCCTCATTATTTATTTCTAATTTTTCAGTAACTGGATAATCCATTCCAGTCTCTCGTCATTTTTCGCCTTACTGTGAATATAAGCATAAATATCCAGAGTGTCTTCTTCCATCCAGGGGATTTCCACACTGCGCACGCCTAAATGCATGGGGATATGCTTTAACAGAAATGCCGGAAAGAACATCACAGCATCACTTTTTTCAATGCAGTAAAGCATATTAATCAGTGAGTTAGACCTGTAACGGATATTCCTCTGATGAGACAGCCCGTACAGCTTTTCAGGAAGGTAAGCGCTGGTTTCGGCAGAGCTGAGAACGATATGCTCTTCTGCCATCCACTGCTTGTCGCTCAATTGATTTTTTATCCTCGGATGTCCTTTCCGGCACAAACCCACTATCCGTGACTGAGCAATCTTTGTTGAAATGAACGAGTGGTTATGCCTGATGGCTGAGCCGATATCGATGTCGACTTCTCTTGATACCAGTGCGGTACTACGCTGGTCTTCCAGCATGATACGGTTATTAAAGGTAAAATTTAACTCCTTGGGAAAACTTCTATTTTTTAATAACTTATCAATCAAATAATATTCAATCATTGTATTAGTTCTGATAATAACGTTAGAAATTTCAGGTGGATCATCAGTACTTACCATCAAAGAATGGGATATTTCTTCATCAATATTTTTAAAGGAGGGATAAAGCTGGTTAGCCAGCGGCGTGGCTCTTAGTCCTTTAACAGATTTGATGAATAAGGGATCATCGTAATAATCCCTGAGTTTATTTAATGCATAGGTCAGCGTGGGCGATGATATTCCTAATGCTTGCGCAGATTTACTCATGCTTCGGGTTTCATACACCAGCACCAGCGTTTTGATGAGATTATAGTCAAATTTATTGTTCATTTTTCAGTTATTCTTCTTTTGATCAAATACTTAGTTCAGGTGATATAAAAAATTCAAAGCACGACTTCGAAAAACCTCTATTGTGTCTTATCCCAGAGGAATGCCTAATAACACCCGTTACCATGCTATTGAAAAGAAGGTGTAATGAAAGTCCTGACTGATAAACCGACATTTGAAAAATGGTTCGTAGAAGATTATTTGAATATTAATCATAACCCTATGAATTCCTCGATTCTCACGGATGAAGAATTGGACATCGCCCTTTCTGAATCTGCGCCAGAGTCATTCCCATGTCTGGTTTTCATGGGAGCTCAGGATATTTATTCTGATGGAAATCAGTTGCGGTATATCTACAAGGACGAGTTAAGGCTAATGCAAGAATTACTGGAAGGGAAAGAATTTACTCATTAAAAGTGGAACAAAATTATTTCAAAAGGATAACCAAAATATCCAAAGCGTATAAAAGTAGTTCTTATAATTGATTTGCTGAATGTATTCGAATGCAAAGGGCACTTTACTGCGCCCTTTGCATTCTGTCTGATCAGTGAGACACCCCGCCTCAGACCCTGCGATATCAGAACTCCCATCACTTGCACGGCAGAACCGCCTGGATGAGATATTAAATTTGTTATTTTGTGCTCAAAATTAATCAATCCTGCCTTCTGATTTTTTTTACTCAAAAAACTAGAAAATTCCTAACCAGAATGAATAAAAAGAGCGATTTGTTTACTGATCATTGAGTGTTGGTGATTATTTGCCATTTTCTCCATCAAAATAATAGCGATGTAATCCATGTCAATCAGACTGGAAAAAGAGTTGAAAGCAAATATAAACAGAGAATGCGACTACTTATCACTTCTGGTTGGGGTTTTATGCTAATAAAATGTTAAATGATGGTGTTTAATTTTTAGTTGTTTGGTTTTTTACAGATTTATCTAATAAGTTTAGAAAATTCCTAAGTCCGCCCGCCCGACCGCCTCGCTATCGACATGTCAAAACAGCCTCACTAAGATTAGCCCGTGTTCAGGAGGATTAGGATTTTTCCTCAGAAAAGAATTAAAACGGAAAGTACTACCAATGGAATGATAAATGAAACAAACAGTTGTTATCCACTCTGGCTATTATGAGATGCTGACGCTCTCGTCGATCCTTAATCATGTCAATTCAAAAGTTAACTTGTTTTCTTCATTGAATGAGTTCTACGAATCTGGAATTGGCATGAGCGTAGACTGCATTATTATTGAGATAAATAATAACGTAGAAAACTTCAACTCTGTGATTAAGTTCATCCGGAGAATGGATTTTTTATACAAGCCGCCGCGCGTCATTGTAATCACTAAAATTGAACAATACGACAGACTGACACGTCTGGTTGAAGAGAACATTGATATGCTCATCTCTGAACAGGAAGAGTTGACGGTGCTGAGAAAGATGCTCATTACCGGTGTTGTTGACCTTAATTATCAGATGACAATCAGCCCCTATTTAAACAGAAAGAAAAATGAAGTATTTCATCCGGCGAGAATGTGTCTGACGTCAATGGAACGCGAAGTGTTATGTGAGATTAAAAGCATGAAGACCAATTCGGGTGTGGCGCAAAAAATGGGGAAGAGCAGTAAGACGATCAGTACCCACAAGCGAAATGCCATGAAAAAATTGGGGCTTAAAAATTCGATAGATTTGTACAAGTATCTGATGCAGTGATCAGGGCGCAGATTTTCTTACCCGGATACTTCGAAAAGTCGTCTTTATAAGGCAAAAAAGCTATCGATAAACGATAGCTTTTTTTATAGATGAAATACTGAAATCCGGGTGTCACACGGAATGATTGAGCACACGATTAAGGTAGCGAAACAGCTCTTTGGTACTTTTAAGACCGAGCTTTCTCATCGCGCTGTATTTGTAGTAATAAAGGTTAGAAATTGGAATTGCCGTGATTTTCTCAATACTTTTCATTCGCTGGTTCTTTGACAGGCAGCGGAGCAGAATGGCTTCGTTTTTACTGAGCAAATAGTCCTCAAGAAAGGGTTTGATTGAGTCGTATTTCCCTTTCAATAAGCTGTCAAAGAAGAAGTATACTTTCGAGAATGAGTTCTCTTTACATACGCAAAAGTCAGCTAACTTACTGTTAACAATGATGTTATCACTGAATATGATGACTTTGCTTTCCTGCTGTGTTTTAGATTTTAAATTATAGATGAATTTATCAATATTAAACTCGAAGCTGATCTCACCTGGTTCCAGGATATAAACGTCGAAGTTTTCAGCATGTTTATCCAGCGCATCTTCCGCACTGATATGATTGAACGTAATACCTGAAGTTGTGCGGATTAAAGAAAAGAGGTTTTTTAACCCTACATATGTCAATGTGCATGAGTCAATAAGTGCAATGCGCATCATTAATCCATTCCTTTAAATGCATCGGCTTCCGTAGAGATCATTGCGTATACCTGATAATACATCTCCGTTATTATTACCAAATAAGCTTTCCGGTATACTATCGGGTAAGAATGCAATCGTCAACGTAACCAAATATGATCATCTTATTATCATGTAAATAAACTTTGTGAAACCCATAGTGCAACTGACTGATAATAGATGGTATTTTTTCTATTGCTGAAAAAATAAATTACGTGTCTAGGAATATTTTTAATTTCTTCGTTTAATACTTAAACATTCTTAAGTTAATGTACAAAAACTGACACTCTTAGACACCAGAAAAGAAAACTGCTGCGACCCGCCTCACTACTAATTTAACTGATTTAACAGACGTTAAAATCGTTGTTTTGAAGATCACCTCATCAAAAAAAATGCCCTTCAGATAAGGCCATGAATTTTCGTTTCATGAAACTTTCGAAAGAATATCGGATGAAATCTCTGCGAAGGTTGTCCATTTTATCTCGCAATGGCGATAACCCGGTGGCTAATACTTAAGGAGGATTGTCAGATGATGATTAATCATTATTGCGGGCGATGATAAGATGTTTTTACATTGTATTTAAATCATTGTTAACAAAATGTTGCTTTTAATCTGTGGGTGAAAATTTGTTTTTATTCTCTCCTTTTCCATCGGATCACGGTCATGAATGCCTGTTAAAGGGGAAATAACAGGGATTTATTTGTAAGGATTTTGCAAATTATCCTAAGATATGACTGAGTTTTGTAAAGCTATCAATCAAAATGATGCCAGTTTTCACTGTAAATCCGCCTTTCAGGCGATCAGATTTTTCCCTTTTTTATTAAAAACAACATACTGATTTATAACATTAATCACATTCACCTAATGAATGTAAGCATTAGGATTTTTCCACCTTCGTGAATGTATTTCTGCTTACTTACGTAATTTTTGACCACTTTTTCTGCAGCGCGAAGATTGTAATAATGAGACCGGAATCACAGGAAACAGGGGGCTGGAGGACTGTGCAATGGCTGTACGAGGACGTTCTCCCTAAGGATAATGACAGGAGTGTCAGATGAAAAAGTGGTCTAAGATTATTGCCATACCGTTAAGCATTTTGGGGGTGTTACTGACATTCCCTGGCGTGGTCTTTGCAAATGTTTCAGAAAATGTCAACGCGTGGGCTAACGCACCTGCGATGAGAGGGCTCGATTCTGTTGATCTGAAATCAACTATCTTGCAGGCATTTTCTCGCAGTCCTTCTGTTACGCAGCAAGCCTATCAGCTGGGTATCGGCCAGGCGCAGATCCGGGAAGCGCAAAGTGCGTGGTATCCGCAGGTGGGTCTGACGGCGAATACCGGCAACTCAACCCAGCAGGATTTTTCTAACAGCCTGAATAATGCAGCTGCCTATGGTCTGACACTTTCTCAGCTGGTTTATGATTTTGGCAAAACAAATGCCAATGTCAGCCAGCAGAAATCAACGCAGGAAAGCTATCGCTATAAATTACTGGCGACAATGTCTGACGTGGCCGAACAAACCGCGACCGCGTATCTGGACGTATTAAAATATCAGGACCTCACCCGCACGGTTGAGGAAAATATTCGTGCTCTGGAAGACGTCAGAAGAATGTCTTCATTACGTGCAGACGCGGGACTCAGTACCCGTTCCGATGTATTGCAGGCGCAATCACGTATTTCAGGGATGCGTTCAACGCTGAAACAATATCAGGCGAGTTTATCGGCGGCCAAAGCGCAATTAGAATCGCTGACCGGTGTGAAGGCTAAATATTATCAGCCATTTACCGCCAGTGATTTTGATAATCCGGTTGTGCCGGAGAATATCGATTATTCGAAAATCCCTACCGTTTTATTTGCACAGACACAGCAAGAATCTGCCTCTTATGAAGTCAGTAAAGCCAAATCGGATTATTTGCCGACGCTGAGCTTGCAGGCCAGCCGGACGCGTTACGAAACGAATAATAACCCGTACTGGAATAACCAAATCCAGTTACATGTGGATGCGCCGCTCTATCAGGGCGGGGCCGTTTCTGCACGCGTGAGTCAGGCTGAAGGGCGCAAAAATATTGCCGCGACGCTCGTTGATCAGGCCAAGCTGGATATCTTGCAAAAAGCGTCAGTGGCTTATGCCAACTGGGCGGGCGCCGAAGGGCAGGTGCAGGCCAGCGCGGCACAGCTACAGGATTCAATCCGCTCGCGCGATGTGTACAAAAGCGAATATAAACTTAACCAGCGCACGTTGAATGATTTACTCAGCGTAGAGCAGGACGTCTTCCAGGCTGAGTTTTCACAAGTCAGCGCCAAATACGACAGCTGGTATTCACTGATTAATTACACGACGGCGGTAAATAACTTATTGCCTCAGCTTGGAATTAGTCAGGGCGAGAAACAGTCGTTACCCGATCTGAAATAACCTGCAGTTAAATCAACAACAAAAATGTTTTTTAGCATTGAAACAACACCTCACATTACAGACAAGGATTAAGGACAATATCATGAGCAGAAGCATAGATATTATCTCTCGCAAAACGTCGCTGAAGAACGAATTCACTGCCCAGGGAAATACGGCACTCGCAATGAACGAATCGGGCATCGTGGTTATTCATGACTCGGTGAAAAATGTCGCCAGCTATGAACGTAGCGGTAATGACCTGATTATTCATATGCAGGATGGCTCGGTCATCCGTTGTGTAGGATATTTTGAGAATATCGGTCAGGATAATGAAAATAAACTGGTTTTCCAGGATGAAAATCAGCAACTGACCGAAATTGATTTCACCGATGCAACAGCGGCGCATGATACGGCTGCCTTTACGGTTCATGCGGTTGAAACGCCCCTCGCCGGCCTCGAACCTTTACTGCTCAGCACCACGGAAGTCAGTGTTGAATGGCCCTATTTGCTGGCTGGCGTGCTGGGTGCAGGTGCCGTGGGTGCGTTGCTGGGCCACAGCGGCGGCAGTGACGAAAAAACAAAAGTCATTGATAACACGAAAGATGTCGAAGTCGCCCGTCCAACCTTCCTGGTGACGGATACGCAGGGTGACAGCCAGGGCATTCTTGCCAATCAGGCTGTGACCGATGACGTGCGTCCTACTTTCACCGGCACCGGTAATCCGGGGGCTGAAATTTCTATTGTGGATGCCAGCGGAAAAATTATCGCGACGACGCTGGTCGATGCCAGCGGACAGTGGACGGCGCAGCTCGCGCCTCAGTCTGCGGGATCTCATACCTACATTGTGGTTCAGGAAAGCAATGGTTCCAGCACCAGCGCGGGTTCCATTACGCTCAACATCGTGACCGAAAAAGCGTCACTGAGTGTCGATACGCTGGCCGGAGATAACGTGCTGAATGCCGCAGAAGCGGGCGCAGATGTTTCCCTGTCTGGCCAAAGCGCGAATCTGGCCGCGGGAACCACCGTGACGGTTTCCCTCAATGGTTCAAGCTGGCAGACCACCGTGGCGGCAGACGGCAGCTGGTCGGTCAATGTCCCGGCTGCGGATGCGCAGGCCCTTGCCGACGGCGTGTATACCGTTCAGGTCAGCGGCGTGGATCGCGCGGGCAATACCATTACCTCCAGCTCGACCTTAACGGTTGATACCCATCTTCCTGCGCTGGTGATTAACACTGTCGCGGGAGACGATATTCTCAATGCCGCAGAAGCAGGTCAGCCACTGACGCTCAGCGGGACGTCGGATGCCGGAGCCGGGCAGGTTGTGACGCTGCTGCTTAACGGTATCGCCTACAGCGCAACCGTGGATGCCAATGGTCACTGGTCGGTGGATGTCCCTGCTGCCCATGCGGGCGTACTCAAAGACGGAAATGTCACTGTCAGCGCCTCGGTCAGCGATACGGCGGGGAACAGCACCTCCACCACGCACGATGTACTGGTCGATACGACGGTTCCGGTCGTCACCATCAATACCATCGCCGGTGACAATATCCTCAACAGCGCAGAGCAAACTCAGGCGCAAATCGTCAGCGGCACCAGTACCGGTGGAGAAGCTGGCGACACCGTGACGCTGCTCATTAATGGCCAGACTTATACCACCACGCTGGCATCTGATGGCTCATGGAGTGTCGGTTTACCGGCGTCCGTGTTCAGTTCACTGGCGGATGGCAGTTACGAAGTCAACGTCAGCATCACTGATAAAGCGGGCAACACGGGCTCGCAGTCAACATCAGTACTGGTTGCTTCAGAAGTGCCGGAACTGGCAATCAATACCGTTGCCACCGACGACGTCATTAATGCCATTGAAAAGGGTGAAGCGCTGGAAATCAGCGGGACCAGCAACAGTGCCGATGGCACGCCGGTTACCCTGACGCTGAACGGCATTACTTACACTGGTACCGTATCCGGCGGTAACTGGACGGTCACCGTTCCGGCCACCGATGTTTCAAAACTCGGCGAAGCAACCTATACCCTTTCCGCCAGCATCACTGACGCTGAAGGTAACAGCGGTTCAGCCACACACAACGTAGTTGTCGACTCCGTTCTGCCGAATGTCACCATTGCAGTCACGGCAGGCGACGACATTATTAACGCCACTGAAATCAATGCCGATCAGACCATCAGCGGCAAAGTCACCAATGCGGCGGCGGGCGATGTCGTCACTGTCACCGTGGGTGGCAATGTCTATACCACGACCGTTCAGGACGACCTGAGCTGGAGCGTCAGCGTACCTTCTGCCGATCTGAAAGGGTTCGGCGACGGCGACCTGACGATTTCCGCCAGCGTCACTAATCAGCACGGCAACACCGGCAGCGCCGATCGCGAGATCAACATCGACGCCGGTCTGCCGGGTCTGCGCATTGATACGGTTGCGGGCGACGATATCGTCAACAGCATCGAGATCCAGCAGAACCAGATCGTCAGCGGTACCAGCACCGACATCGCGGCAGGAAGTTCGGTCACCGTGACCATCAACGGCGTCGATTATCAGGCGACCGTTGGCGCGAATGGCGCGTGGTCTGCGGCGATTCCGGCAGCGGACGTGGCGAACTGGCCAGCGGGTCAGCTTGCTATAAGCGTCAGCGGCTCTGATGTCTCCGGCAACTCTGTGACCATCTCCAGTAACGTGACCGTTGATCTGAGCAGCCTCGCCATTGCGATTGATACGATTGCTGCAGACGACATCATAAACGCAGCAGAAAAAGCGGCAGACCTGACGCTGAGCGGTTCAACCCAAAACGTCGAAGCCGGTCAGATCGTGACTGTGAATTTCGCGGGTCACACCTATACCGCGACCGTTGGCACAGACGGCATCTGGAGCGTAACTGTTCCTGCAGCGGATATGCGCACTCTGAAAGACGGTGACGCGACAGTCAGCGTCAGTGTGACCAATGCGGCGGGCAACAGCGTGGGCGCAGCACAGGATGTGACGGTTGATACCGTTGCGCCAGCCATCACCATCAACACCATCGCCGGTGACAACGTGCTGAACAGCGCGGAAGCCGGTGCAGATGTGGTGCTGAGCGGGACATCTACCGCCGAAGCCGGTCAGATCGTCACTGTCACTTTGAACGGCAAAGATTACACCGCGACCGTCGGCACTGACGGCACCTGGAGCACGTCTGTTCCGGCAGCAGACGCCTCGGCGCTGACTGATGGCACGTACTCTGTGAATGCGACGGTGAAAGACGTGGCGGGCAACAGCTCTTCTGTCAGCGGTTCAGTTCTGGTGGATATCACTGCGCCAGCTCTGACCATCAACACCATTTCTGCCGACGACGTGATCAACGCGCAGGAGCATCAGCAAAACCTGATGATCTCTGGTGGTTCCACAGGCGTGCCGGCGGGCGGTCTGGTAACCGTTGACATCGACGGCCACAGCTACACCGCCGCCGTGGATGCCAATGGCAACTGGAGCGTCGGGGTTCCGGCGGACGTGGTCAGCACGCTGACCGACGGAAGCTATACCGTAACGGCTTCTGTGAAAGATGCCGCAGGCAACGACGGTTCCGTGACCCACGACGTCACTGTCGACACCGTTGCGCCGGTTCTGACCATTAACACCGTTGCAGCCGACGATGTGATCAACGCCATCGAAAAAGGCGAAGCGCTGACCGTCAGCGGTACCAGCAACGGCGCGGACGGCAGCGTGATTACGCTGAATCTCAACGGCCAGAACTACACTGCGACCGTCAGCAACGGCGCGTGGACGCTGAACGTTCCGGCTTCCGACGTCGCGAAACTCGGTGAAGCGGATTACACCCTGACCGCCAGCAGCACCGACGCGGCGGGCAACACCGGCAGCACGACTCACGACGTGCTGGTCGACAGTTCGCTGCCGTCCGTGAGCATCAGCCCGGTCGCCACTGACAACATCGTTAACGCCACTGAAATCAACGCCGATCAGCTGATCAGCGGCAAGGTCACCAACGCGGCGGCGGGCGATACCGTCACCCTTACGCTGGGCGGCAAAACTTACACCGCTGAAGTGCAGGACGACCTGAGCTGGAGCGTCAGCGTACCTTCAGCCGATCTGAAAGGATTTGGCGACGGCGACCTGACTATCAATGCATCCGTGACCAATCAGCACGGCAACACCGGCACCAACGATCGTGAGATCAATATCGACGCCGGTCTGCCGGGTCTGCGCATCAACACCGTGGCTGGCGACGATATCGTCAACAGCATCGAGATCCAGCAGAACCAGATTGTCAGCGGCACCAGCACCGATATCGCCGCAGGAAGTTCAGTCACCGTGACCATCAACGGCGTCGATTATCAGGCGACCGTCGGCGCGAACGGCGCGTGGTCTGCGGCGGTTCCTTCTTCTGATGTGGCGAACTGGCCAGCGGGTGCGTTGAATATCAGCGTGACCGGCAGCGATGCTTCGGGTAACTCAGTGACGATTTCGAACAACGTCACCGTCGATCTGAGCAGCGTGGCGATCACCGTGGATACCATCGCGGTGGACGACATCATTAACGCAGCAGAAAAAGCGGCAGACCTGACGCTGAGCGGTTCGACCCAAAACGTCGAAGCCGGTCAGATCGTGGCTGTGAATTTCGCGGGTCACACCTATACCGCGACCGTTGGCACAGACGGCATCTGGAGCGTAACTGTTCCTGCAGCGGATATGCGCACTCTGAAAGACGGTGACGCGACAGTCAGCGTCAGTGTGACCAATGCGGCGGGCAACAGCGTGGGCGCAGCACAGGATGTGACGGTTGATACCGTTGCGCCAGCCATCACCATCAACACCATCGCCGGTGACAACGTGCTGAACAGCGCGGAAGCCGGTGCAGATGTGGTGCTGAGCGGGACTTCGACGGCAGAAGCCGGTCAGATCGTTACTGTCACCCTGAACGGCAAAGATTACACCGCGACCGTCGGCACCGACGGCACCTGGAGCACGTCGGTTCCGGCGGCGGACGCCTCGGCGCTGACCGACGGCACGTACTCTGTGAATGCGACGGTGAAAGACGTGGCGGGCAACAGCTCTTCTGTCAGCGGTTCAGTTCTGGTGGATATCACTGCGCCAGCTCTGACCATCAACACCGTGTCAGCCGACGACGTGATCAACGCGCAGGAGCATCAGCAGAACCTGATGATCTCCGGCGGTTCCACAGGCGTTCCGGCGGGCGGATTAGTCACCGTTGAAATCGACGGCCACAGCTACACGGCAGCCGTTGATGCGAACGGCAACTGGAGCGTTGGTGTACCGGCAAACGTGGTCAGCACCCTGACCGACGGAAGCTATACCTTAACGGCTTCTGTGAAAGATGCCGCAGGCAACGACGGTTCCGTCACGCACGACGTCACTGTCGACACCGTTGCGCCGGTTCTGACCATTAACACCGTTGCAGCCGACGATGTGATCAACGCCATCGAAAAAGGCGAAGCGCTGACCGTCAGCGGTACCAGCAACGGTACCGACGGCAGCGTGATTACGCTGAACCTCAACGGCCAGAACTACACTGCGACCGTCAGCAACGGCGCGTGGACGCTGAACGTTCCGGCGTCCGATGTCGCGAAACTCGGCGAAGCGGATTACACCCTGACCGCCAGCAGCACCGACGCGGCGGGTAACACCGGCAGCACCACGCACGACATTCTGGTCGACAGTTCGCTGCCGTCCGTGAGCATCAGCCCGGTTGCCACTGACAACATCGTTAACGCCACTGAAATCAACGCCGATCAGACCATCAGCGGCAAGGTCACCAACGCCGCAGCGGGCGATACCGTCACCCTTACTTTGGGCGGCAAAACCTATACGGCTGAAGTACAAAGTGACCTGAGCTGGAGCGTCAGCGTACCGTCCGCGGACCTGAAAGGGTTTGGCGACGGCGACCTGACTATCAGCGCATCCGTCACCAATCAGCACGGCAACACCGGCACCAACGATCGCGAGATCAATATCGACGCCGGTCTGCCGGGTCTGCGCATCAATACGGTGGCGGGCGATGATGTGATCAACAGCATCGAGATCCAGCAGAACCAGATCGTCAGCGGCACCAGCACCGATATCGCGGCAGGCAGTTCAGTCACTGTGACCATCAACGGCGTCGATTATCAGGCGACCGTCGGCGCGAACGGCGCGTGGTCTGCGGCGGTTCCGGCAGCGGACGTGGCGAACTGGCCAGCGGGTGCGTTGAATATCAGCGTGACTGGCACCGATGCTTCGGGTAACTCAGTGACGATTTCTAATAACGTCACCGTCGATCTGAGCAGCGTGGCGATCACCGTGGATACCATCGCGGTGGACGACATGATCAATGCGGCTGAAAAAGCGGCAGATCTGACGCTGAGCGGTTCGACCCAAAACGTCGAAGCCGGTCAGACCGTGACCGTGAATTTTGCGGGGCACACGTATACCGCGACTGTGCAGGACAACGGCAGCTGGAGCGTGAAGGTTCCGGCAGGCGATATGACCAGCCTGAAAGACGGCGACGTCACCGTAACCGCCAGCGTGACCAATGTGGCAGGTAACAGCGCCAGCGCGGCGAATACGGCGGAAGTGGATGCCTCTGCACCAACCATCACCATCAACACCATCGCCGGTGATAACGTGCTGAACAGCGCGGAAGCGGGCGCGGACGTGGTGCTGAGCGGCACGTCTACCGCCGAAGCCGGTCAGATCGTCACTGTCACTTTGAACGGCAATGAATACACCGCGACCGTCGGCACTGACGGCACCTGGAGCACGTCTGTTCCGGCAGCAGACGCCTCGGCGCTGACTGACGGCACGTACTCCGTGAATGCCACGGTGAAAGATGTCGCCGGTAACAGCAGCAGCGTCAGCGGTTCGGTGCTGGTGGATATCACTCCACCAGCTCTGACTATTAACACCGTTTCCGCCGACGACATCATTAACGCGCAGGAGCATCAGCAGAACCTGATGATCTCCGGCGGTTCCACGGGCGTTCCGGCGGGCGGTCTGGTGACCGTTGAAATCGACGGCCACAGCTACACCGCCGCGGTGGATGCGAACGGCAACTGGAGCGTTGGCGTACCGGCGAACGTGGTCAGCACGCTGACCGACGGTTCCTACACCGTCAGCGCAAGCGTCAAAGATGCCGCAGGCAACGACGGTTCCGTCACGCACGACGTCACTGTCGATACCGTTGCGCCGGTTCTGACTATCAATACCGTTGCGGCCGATGACGTGATTAACGCCATCGAAAAAGGTGAAGCCCTGACCGTCAGCGGCACCAGCAATGGTACCGACGGCAGCGTGATTACGCTGAACCTCAACGGCCAGAACTACACCGCAACGGTTACTAACGGCACGTGGACGCTGAACGTTCCGGCTTCCGACGTCGCGAAACTGGGCGAAGCGGATTACACCCTGACCGCCAGCAGCACCGACGCGGCGGGCAACACCGGCAGCGCAACGCACGATGTTCTGGTCGACAGTTCTCTGCCGTCCGTCAGCATCAGCCCGGTCGCCACTGACAACATCGTTAACGCGACGGAAATCAACGCCGATCAGACCATAAGCGGCAAGGTCACTAATGCCGCGGCGGGCGATACCGTCACCCTTACTTTGGGCGGTAAAACCTACACGGCTGAAGTACAAAGTGACCTGAGCTGGAGCATCAGCGTACCTTCTGCCGATCTGAAAGGATTTGGCGACGGCGACCTGACCATCAGTGCATCCGTGACCAATCAGCATGGCAACACAGGCAGTGCAGATCGCGAGATCAACATCGACGCCGGTCTGCCGGGTCTGCGCATTGATACGGTTGCGGGCGACGATATCGTCAACAGCATCGAGATCCAGCAGAACCAGATCGTCAGCGGTACCAGCACCGACATCGCGGCAGGAAGTTCAGTCACCGTGACCATCAACGGCGTGGATTATCAGGCGACCGTGGGTGCGAACGGCGCATGGTCTGCGGCGGTTCCGGCAGCGGACGTGGCGAACTGGCCAGCGGGTGCGTTGAATATCAGCGTGACCGGCAGCGATGCTTCGGGTAACTCAGTGACGATTTCGAATAATGTCACCGTGGATCTGAGCAGCGTGGCGATCTCCGTGGATACCATCGCGGTGGACGACATGATTAATGCCGCCGAAAAAGCGGCAGACCTGACGCTGAGCGGTTCAACTCAAAACGTCGAAGCCGGTCAGACCGTAACCGTGAACTTTGCGGGTCATACGTACACCGCGACCGTGCAGGACAACGGCAGCTGGAGCGTGAAAGTTCCGGCAGGCGATATGACCAGCCTGAAAGACGGCGACGTCACCGCAACCGCCAGCGTTACCAATGTGGCAGGTAACAGCGCCAGCGCGGCGAATACCGCCGAAGTGGATGCCTCTGCGCCAGCCATCACCATCAACACCATCGCCGGTGATAACGTGCTCAACAGCGCGGAAGCCGGTGCAGATGTGGTACTGAGCGGCACGTCGACGGCAGAAGCCGGTCAGGTGGTAACCATCACCCTGAACGGCAAAGATTACACCGCGACCGTTGGCACTGACGGCAGCTGGAGCACTTCAGTTCCGGCGGCAGACGCCTCGGCGCTGACCGACGGCACGTACTCTGTGAACGCCACGGTGAAAGATGTCGCCGGTAACAGCAGCAGCGTCAGTGGTTCGGTGCTGGTGGATATCACCGCGCCAGCTCTGACTATCAACACCGTGTCAGCCGACGACGTGATCAACGCGCAGGAGCATCAGCAGAACCTGATGATCTCCGGTGGCAGCACGGGCGTTCCGGCGGGCGGTCTGGTGACCGTTGAAATCGACGGCCACAGCTACACCGCCGCCGTGGATGCGAACGGCAACTGGAGCGTCGGGGTTCCGGCGGACGTGGTCAGCACCCTGACCGACGGAAGCTATACCTTAACGGCTTCTGTGAAAGATGCCGCAGGCAACGACGGTTCCGTCACCCACAACGTCACTGTCGACACCGTTGCGCCGGTTCTGACTATCAATACCGTGGCTGCTGATGACGTGATCAACGCCATCGAGAAAGGCGAAGCCCTGACCGTCAGCGGCACCAGCAACGGCGCGGACGGCAGCGTGATTACGCTGAACCTCAACGGTCAGAACTACACTGCGACCGTCAGCAACGGCGCGTGGACGCTGAACGTTCCGGCTTCCGACATCGCGAAACTCGGTGAAGCGGATTACACCCTGACCGCCAGCAGCACCGACGTGGCGGGTAACACCGGCAGCGCCACGCACGATGTTCTGGTCGACAGTTCGCTGCCGTCCGTGAGCATCAGCCCGGTCGCCACCGACAACATCGTTAACGCCACTGAAATCAACGCCGATCAGCTGGTCAGCGGCAAAGTCACCAACGCCGCAGCGGGCGATACCGTCACCATTACGCTGGGCGGGAAGACTTACACCGCTGAAGTACAAAGTGACCTGAGCTGGAGCGTCAGCGTACCTTCTGCCGATCTGAAAGGATTTGGCGACGGCGACCTGACGATTTCCGCCAGCGTGACCAATCAGCACGGCAACACCGGCAGCGCCGATCGCGAGATCAATATCGACGCCGGTCTGCCGGGTCTGCGCATTGATACGGTGGCTGGCGACGATGTCGTCAACAGCATCGAGATTAATCAGAACCAGATTGTCAGCGGCACCAGCACCGATATCGCAGCAGGTAGCAGCGTGACCGTGACCATCAACGGCGTCGATTATCAGGCGACCGTTGGCGCGAACGGCGTATGGTCTGCGGCGGTTCCTTCTTCTGATGTAGCGAACTGGCCAGCGGGTGCGTTGAATATCAGCGTGACCGGCACCGACGTTTCCGGCAACTCTGTGACCATCTCGAACAACGTCACCGTCGATCTGAGCAGTGTGGCAATCACCGTGGATACCATCGCGGCTGATGACATGATCAATGCAGCCGAAAAAGCGGCAGACCTGACGCTGACGGGGTCGACCCAAAACGTCGAAGCCGGTCAAACCGTGACCGTGAACTTTGCGGGTCATACGTACACCGCGACCGTGCAGGACAACGGCAGCTGGAGCGTGAAGGTTCCGGCAGGCGATATGACCGGTTTGAAAGATGGCGACGTCACCGCAACCGCCAGCGTCACCAACGTAGCGGGCAACAGCGCGAGTGCGGCGAATACGGCGGAAGTGGATGCGTCGGCACCGACGGTAACTATTCAAACCATCAGCGCCAGTGATGTGCTGACCGCCATCAATGCGGGTACTGAGGTCACACTCAGCGGCACCAGTACGGCGCAGGCCGGGCAGACAGTCACTATCACGCTGGGCAGTGAAACTTACACCGCGACGGTAGCCGCAGACGGCACCTGGACAACCGGCGTGCCGAACAGCGTGTTCTCCGATCTGGGCGACGGTTCTTATACCCTGACCGCCAGCGTCAGCGATATCGCAGGTAATCCGGCGACCGCCACCGGCACCGCGCAGGTTGATCTGACCGCGCCGGAAGTCACGATTAATACCGTGGCGGGCGATAACGTCATCAACAGCACCGAACACGGACAGGCGCAGGTGATCAGCGGCACCGTAAGCGGTGTGGACGCGGGTTCTGTGGTCACGGTGACCATCAACAACGTCGATTACCGTGCGGTCAGTGATGGCTCGGGTAACTGGAGCGTCGGGGTTCCGGCGAATGTGGTCAGCGGCCTGAATGATGGCAGCTACACCATCACCGCGAAGGTTACGGACACTGCCGGAAATACCGGTTCTGCCAGTCGTGACGTGACGGTGGAAACCACTGCGCCGGTATTTGTCATCAATGACATGGCGGGTGGCGATAACATTCTTAACGCTGCCGAAGCGCAGACCACGCTGACTGTCACCGGTACGGTGACAGGGCTGGCTGATGGCGCGACAGTTATCGTGACGCTTAACGGCCTGAACTATCAGGGTACCGTCAACGGCGGCGTCTGGAGTGCAGATATTCCGGCCAGCGATCTGGCGAACCTGGGGCAAGCGCTTTATCAGGTCAGCGTCAGCGGCACCGACGTTTATGGCAACAGCGGGTCTTCGGCTAAAACGCTGCAAACCTCCTCCGACAGCCCGGCGGTGACCATTAATACGGTCGCCGGTGATGACGTGATCAACGCCACTGAAATCACGCAGGATCAGGTGATCAGCGGCACCGTCACACACGCGGAAGCGGGACAAACCGTCACCGTGACCGTGGGCGGTAAAACCTACACCGCAGAGGTGCAGAACGATCTCTCCTGGAGCCTGACCGTTCCGGCAGCCGATCTGGCCGCTATGGGCGACGGCAGCCTGAACATTTCCGCCAGCGTGACCAACACCAGCGGCAACAGCGGTTCCGGTGAACGCGATATCGTCATTGATGCGGCAATCCCGGGTCTGCGCATCGACACCATTGCCGGCGACGATATCGTCAACAGCATCGAAATTAATCAGAACCAGATTGTCAGCGGTACCAGCACCGGTCTGGCCGCGGGCAGCAGCGTGACCGTGACCATCAACGGCGTCGATTATGCGGCGACCGTCGGCGCAGGCGGCAAGTGGTCAGCGGCAGTTCCTGCGGCTGACGTGGCGAACTGGCCTGCCGGTGAGCTGACGGTCTCTGTGAGCGGCACCAGTACAGCGGGCAACAGCGTCACCATCAGCAATGACATCACCGTTGATCTCAGCAGCGTCAGTATCGCCATCGACACGGTTTCCACTGACAACATGCTGAATGCCGCAGAGAAAGCGGCAGATTTAACCCTGAGCGGTACTACGTTAAACGTTGAAGCTGGTCAGACGGTGACCGTTATTTTTGCGGGTCACAGCTACACCACTCAGGTGCAAACCGGTGGGACATGGAGCCTGACCGTTCCGGCTGCGGATATGACCCTGCTGAAAGATGGCGATGCCTCAATTCAGGTGTCGGTAACCAACACTGCCGGTAACAGCGCCAGTGCGGCACAGGATGTGACGGTTGATACCGTTGCGCCAGCCATCACCATCAACACCATCGCCGGTGACAATGTGCTCAACAGCGCGGAAGCGGGTGCGGATGTGGTTCTGAGCGGCACGTCGACGGCAGAAGCCGGTCAGGTGGTGACTGTCACCCTGAACGGCAACGAGTACACCGCGACCGTTGGCACCGACGGCACCTGGAGCACTTCAGTTCCGGCGGCAGACGCCTCGGCGCTGACCGACGGCACGTACTCTGTGAACGCCACGGTGAAAGATGTCGCCGGTAACAGCAGCAGCGTCAGTGGTTCGGTTCTGGTGGATATCACTGCGCCAGCTCTGACCATCAACACCATTTCTGCCGACGACGTGATCAACGCGCAGGAGCATCAGCAGAACCTGATGATCTCCGGCGGTTCCACGGGCGTTCCGGCTGGCGGTCTGGTGACCGTTGAAATCGACGGCCACAGTTATACTGCCGCCGTGGATGCCAATGGCAACTGGAGCGTTGGTGTACCGGCAAACGTGGTCAGCACGCTGACCGACGGTTCCTACACCGTCAGCGCAAGCGTCAAAGATGCCGCAGGCAACGACGGTTCCGTGACCCACGACGTCACTGTCGACACCGTTGCGCCGGTTCTGACCATTAACACCGTCGCAGCCGACGATGTGATCAACGCCATCGAGAAAGGCGAAGCCCTGACCGTCAGCGGTACCAGCAACGGTACCGACGGCAGCGTGATTACGCTGAATCTCAACGGGCAGAACTACACCGCAACGGTTACTAACGGCGCGTGGACGCTGAACGTTCCGGCTTCCGACGTCGCGAAACTTGGCGAAGCGGATTACACCCTGACCGCCAGCAGCACTGACGCGGCGGGCAACACCGGCAGCACGACACACGATGTTCTGGTCGACAGTTCGCTGCCGTCCGTGAGCATCAGCCCGGTCGCCACAGATAACATCGTTAACGCGACTGAAATCAACGCCGATCAGCTGATCAGCGGCAAAGTCACCAATGCGGCGGCGGGCGACACCGTCACCATTACGCTGGGCGGGAAGATTTACACCACGACCGTTCAGGACGACCTGAGCTGGAGCGTCAGCGTACCTTCTGCGGATCTGAAAGGATTTGGCGACGGCGACCTGACCATCAATGCATCCGTGACCAATCAGTACGGCAACACCGGCACCAACGATCGCGAGATCAACATCGACGCCGGTCTGCCGGGTCTGCGCATCAATACGGTGGCTGGCGACGATATCGTCAACAGCATCGAGATTAATCAGAACCAGATTGTCAGCGGTACCAGCACCGATATCGCGGCAGGCAGTTCAGTCACTGTGACCATCAACGGCGTCGATTATCAGGCGACCGTTGGCGCGAACGGCGCGTGGTCAGCGGCAGTTCCTTCTTCTGATGTAGCGAACTGGCCAGCGGGTGCGTTGAATATCAGCGTGACCGGCACCGACGTGTCTGGCAACTCTGTAACCATCTCGAACAACGTCACCGTCGATCTGAGCAGCGTGGCGATCACCGTGGATACCATCGCGGTGGACGACATGATCAATGCCGCCGAAAAAGCGGCAGACCTGACGCTAACGGGGTCGACGCAAAACGTCGAAGCCGGTCAGACCGTGACCGTGAACTTTGCGGGTCATACGTACACCGCGACCGTGCAGGACAACGGCAGCTGGAGCGTGAAAGTTCCGGCAGGTGACATGACCAGCCTGAAAGACGGCGACGTCACCGCAACCGCCAGCGTCACCAACGTAGCGGGCAACAGCGCGAGTGCAGCGAATACCGCCGAAGTGGACGCGTCTGCACCTGCCATCACCATCAACACCATCGCCGGTGATAACGTGCTCAACAGCGCGGAAGCGGGCGCAGATGTGGTACTGAACGGCACGTCGACGGCAGAAGCCGGTCAGATCGTCACTGTCACTTTGAACGGCAATGAATACACCGCGACCGTCGGCACCGACGGCAGCTGGAGCACTTCAGTTCCGGCGGCGGACGCCTTGGCGCTGACCGACGGCACGTACTCTGTGAATGCGACGGTGAAAGATGTGGCGGGCAACAGCTCTTCTGTCAGCGGTTCGGTGCTGGTGGATATCACTGCGCCGGTCGTCAGCGTGAATACGGTGGCGGGCGACGACGTGATCAACGCGGCGGAACACTCGCAGGCACAGGTGATCAGCGGCGGCAGCACCGGCACCCAGCCGGGCAACCTGGTCACGCTGGTGATTGGCGGAGTCACTTATTCCACGGTGGTGGATGCCAGCGGTAACTGGAGTGTCGGCGTTCCGGCAAGTGTGATTAAGGGGCTGGCCTCCGGCGAGAACACGATTTCTGTCAGCATCACCGACAGTGCGGGGAACACCGGCAGCAGCGATCACCTGATCACCGTGAATGCCAGTGCGGTCAGCCTGAGCATCGACACGATTGCGCAGGACGACATTATCAACGCGGCGGAAAAGGGCACCAGCCTGACGATTTCCGGTGGCAGCGACATGCTGGCGACGGGTACTGAAGTGACTGTGGTGCTGAACGGGAAAAGTTATACCGCAGAAGTCGGCGCGAACGGCGCATGGACGCTGAGCGTTCCGTCAACCGATCTGGCGGCAATTGCGGACGGTAATTACACCGTGAGCGCCAGTGCCAGCGATGCGGCGGGCAATACGGCCAGCACGACGCACAACGTGGTGGTTGATGCTACCGCGCCTGCGCTGCTGATCAATCCGGTCACTGCCGATGGCATGTTGAATGCCGCCGAACTGGGCCAGCCGCTGACGCTCAGCGGTACGTCTACCGCGCAGCCGGGTCAGACGGTCAGCGTGACGCTCAACAATGAAACCTACACCACCACCGTGAATACCAACGGCACCTGGTCGGTGAATGTTCCGGCGGACGACGTGGCCGCCCTGAAAGACGGCACGCTGACGGTCACCGCCAGCACCACCGACGTGGCGGGGAATCCGGCATCTGCCAATACCTCAGTGATTGTCGATACGGTTGCGCCAACGCTGACCATCAGCACCATCGCCGGTGATGACATCATCAACACAACCGAGCAGCTGGCGGGTCAGACCATCAGCGGCACCACGTCGGCGGAAGCGGGACAGATTGTCACCGTGACCTTTAACAATCGCGAATACCACGCCACCGTCACTACCGGCGGCACGTGGAGCGTGAATGTGCCTGCGGCGGATTTCAACGGCGCGGCAGACGGCAGTTATACCGTCACTGCATCCGTGAAAGATGTGGCGGGTAATCCGGCGGCGACAGATTCTTCTGTCAGCCTCAGCGGTGCCGTACCTGAAATCACCATCAACACCTTCGCGCAGGACGATGTGGTCAGCGCGGCGGAACACAGTGGTCCGCTGGCCATTACCGGTACCTCAACCGCAGCGGCCGGTTCGACCGTGACCGTGACCCTGAACGGCGTGACGTACACCACGCAGGTGGCAAACGATCAGACCTGGACGCTGAACCTGAGCGCCAATGCCGTGAACGCGCTGGCGGATGGTGAGAATTACAGCATCACGGCATCGGTCACCAACAGCATCGGTAACAGCGGTTCGGCCAGCCACGACATTGCGGTCGATACCACCGCGCCATCGATGACCATCAGCATTGATTCGGTCAGCGATGACACCGGTCGCAGCACCAGCGATTTCGTGACCAGCGATAACACCATCACGCTCAAAGGCGCGTTGTCTGCGGCTTTGGGTAACAACGAGTCCGCGCAAATCAGCCTGGATGGCGGGGTGACCTGGACCACGCTGACCGTGACCGGAACCACCTGGAGCTACGCGCAGGGAAGCGCGCTGGCGGATGGCAGTTACACCTATAACGTGCGGGTGATTGACGCGGCGGGTAACGTCGGATCAACGGCGTCGCAGACGGTGGTGATTGACACCGTGGCACCGGACGCCAGCCAGACCATCAGTATCGATGCGATTTCGCAGGATACCGGCCTGAGCAGCAGCGACTTTATCACCAGCGACACCACCATCAACCTGCGCGGCACGCTCGGTGCGGCGCTGGGGGCGGATGAGTACGCACAAATCAGCCTCGACGGTGGCACGACCTGGAATGACGTCAGTATCAGCGGCCTGACCTGGACGTACATCGACGGGCGCACGCTGACCGACGGGGATTACAACTACCAGATGCGGGTGGTGGATCTGGCCGGTAACGTCGGCGCGACCGCCAGTCAGGTGGTCACGATTGATACTACCGCACCGGACAGCAGCAAAACGGTCAGCGTTGATGCCATCAGCACGGATACCGGTCTGAGCAGCACTGACTTCGTAACCAGTGACACCTCGCTGACCGTCACCGGTTCGCTTGGCGCAACGCTGGCTGCCGACGAAGTGGTGCAGGTGAGTGTCGACGGCGGTCTGACGTGGGCGAACGCGACGACGATCGGCACCGGCTGGACATTTACCGATGGCCGCACGCTGACTGACGGTGATTACACCTACAACGTCCGCGTGGTCGATGCGGCGGGTAACGTCGGTAACGTGACCTCGAAAGTGGTTACCGTCGATACCACTGCGCCGGACAGCAGCAAAACCGTGACCATCGACAGCATCACGACGGACACCGGTTCTTCTGCCAGCGATTTTGTCACCAGCGATACCTCGCTGACGGTCAAAGGGTCAATTGGCGCGGAACTGAGTCCGGGTGAAGTGGTGCAGATCAGCATCGATAACGGCGCAACCTGGACCACCGTAACGCTTCAGGGCAGCACCTGGACTTACGTTGATGGCCGCACGCTGACTGACGGGCAGACGCTGTATCAGGTTCGCGTGGTGGATCAGGCCGGGAACGTCGGTCAGACCGCGCAGCAGGTGGTGACGATTGACACCACCGCGCCGACGCAAATCATCACCATTGAAGCGATCAGCAATGATACCGGCGATTCCGCCAGTGACTTCATCACCAGCGACAATACGCTGACGATGACCGGTTCACTGAGCGCAGCACTCGCCACCGATGAAAGGGCGCAAATCAGCCTCGACGGCGGTAAAACCTGGTCTGACGTGGTGGTCAACGGTCTGGGCTGGAGCTATGACGCGACCGGCACCGTGCTGGCGGACGGTAATTACAACGTGCAGGTTCGGGTTATCGATCAGGCGGGCAACATCGGCACCATCGGCAGCCAGACCGTGGTTATTGACACGCTGAACCCTGAAGCCGTGGCGACCATCGTTCAGTATTCCGATGACGAAGGCGACCGCACGGGTTCGTTCGGTTCCGGCACGTACACCGATGAAACCGCACCGACGCTCAGCGGCACGCTGAGCAAGGCGCTGGCCGATGGCGAAGTGCTGAAAATCTACCGTAACGGCGTGTATGTCGGCGTCGCCACGGTGGTCGGTCTGGCGTGGACCTTCTCCGATTCAGCGCTGGCGGACGGCACGTATATCTATGTGGCGAAATCGCAGGATCTGGCGGGGAACACCACGTCGTCCACTGATTTCACCCTGACGGTAGATACGTCGATTCCGACCACGATTGCCACCGTGACGCCGGAATCTACGCAGGATACGACGCCGATCATCAGCGGTACCTTGTCCGAAGCACTGGGCGAAGGGATGTATGTGCAGGTGGTGGTGAACGGCGTGACCTACACGTCGGAAACCGGCGGCGCCGTGGTGGTCGATCCGCTGAACAACACCTGGTATCTGCAGGTGCCGGGCGCGCTCGGACTGGCAAGTTATGACGTGACCGCGCAGGTCAGAAGCAGCGCAGGTAACGGTAACGATGCCGGCATCAGCACCAGCGCGATAGTGATTTATGCAGAAACGGCGGTGGACACCAGCTGGGCAACCACTGCGGGTGCCACATCGACCAATGCCATGGCTTTCAGCCTGAACAGCAGCGGTTTGTGGAACATTGTCACCGGTATTTCCGATTACACCAGTTCTGGCCTGAACAGTTATACCGGCACCACGCTGACCAACTCACGCGGCAATATCGTGGTGAGCTACACGCTGGCCGATACCGACCGTAACGGCACGTCAGACATTTATGCAACGGAAACCAACTACGGTGGCTATATTCAGGGCAAATGGACGGCGAACACGGACGGCACTTATACCTACGGGCAGCAGGCGATCGGCACGCTGATCTGGTACGGCGGCGTGATTGCTTACGACAAAACCGGTGACGGCTGGGTTGATCTGGCTTACGGCGATGCGGGCGGTGACTCCCGTACTTATCTGGTCAACAACAATGGCGTGGTGACCCCAGACGGCACCAACGGTGCGGCGGGCCTTGCCGGAGTTTCTTATCGTGAAATCTCCGGTGTGGATATCAATAACGACGGTACCGTGGATATCGTTCAGCACACCAACCGCAACGGCGTGTACGCCCTGACGGTGGTGAACAATAACGGGACCGGCACATTGTCGGAAACGCAGAGCATCGCCAACGTGTTTGTGCCTAATGCCGCGAACACCACCACGGCCGTGTCTATGACCTGGGCGGATTTCAACGGCGACGGCCTGATGGACTTGTATATTTCCTCCGGCCTGAATCCGAACGGAACGTACAACTATGGTGGCGCGATTTACTACAACAGCGGGCAGGGAACGTTGCTGACTACGCCAACGGCGGTGGAAACATCGACCACGAACGCAGCGTCAGCCGGTTATCTGTCAGCCGCCGTGGACTGGGACGGTGACGGTGATATGGACATCATCAAGTTCAGCACCTATGGCACCAACCAGAGCGCCACGTTGTATCTGAACGACGGCACCGGCAAAGGCTGGACAAACAGCGCCCTGGCGTCATCGCTGGTCAACGTAACGGGGATTGCGACCCTCGATTACGACTGGAACGGGACGCAGGATCTGCTGGTATCGCAGGCCAACGGCAAAGTGGTGTACATCGCTAACAACAGCACCATTGCTGACGGCACGGCGATCCACCTGCGCATTCTCGACGGCGAAGGGATGAACGTGTTCTACGGCAACACCGTGCAGCTTTATAACTCTGCCGGTGAACTGGTGGCCTCACAGATCATCAACGCCCAGTCAGGTATCGGTATTAACGATGCCTCGGCGCTGGTGAATTTCTACGGGCTGGATCCGAATGAAACCTATTCGGCAGTGCTGGTACGTAACATCAACGGCGTGTCATCCAATGCGACCTGGAATGACCTGACCGCAGGCGATGGCACCAGCAGCTACTCGTTAACCGCAGATGCGGCAACCGGCGGTAACAGCGGGACGATCACCGGTACCGGCTACAACGATACATTTATCGCGGAAAGCGGCACCTATGTGTACAACGGCTCCGGCGGCTGGAGCACCACGTCAGACCATGCGACATGGAGCGCCACCGGCGGTCAGGACATCGTCGATTTCCGCAATGCCACCAGCGGCGTCACAGTGGATCTGAGCAGCAGTAACGCGCAGAACACCGGGTTCAACACGTCAACCTTCAGGGATATCGAAGGAATTGCCGGATCGAACTATGACGATGTGTTCACCGGCAGTGCGGGCGATAACGTGTTCGAAGGGCGCGGCGGCAACGATACCTTCAACTTAGGCAACGGCGGGCACGACACGCTGCTGTACAAGTTGCTGGACAGCGCTGACGCCACCGGCGGTAACGGCTCGGATACCATCAACGGCTTTACGGTCGGCACATGGGAAGGCACGGCGAACTCAGACCGTCTGGATCTGAGCGAGCTGTTGCAGTCCGGCGGTTACACCGGCACGGGCTCGGCCAGCTACGTCAATGGCGTGGCGACGCTCGATGCCTCGGCGGGCAACATCACCGATTACCTGTCGGTGACCACAGAAGGCAACAATACCGTCATCAAGGTGGATATGGATGGCAGTGGTTCAGCGCAGTCGATGACGACCATCGCCACGCTGAATAACGTGCATACCGATCTGGCGACGTTGCTGGCGAACCATCAGCTGATTGTCGGTTAATCAGTCGCAGAGCGGAGCAGGGGAAATACCCTGTTCCGCTTCTGCGGATGGCCTGTTCATGTTCCGGAATGAGCGTGAAGGAAGAATGAATTAGGGAAGAATGAAGATGAAAAAAGAGACCATGTTAGATAAAGGCTACACCGCCTGGCTGAAAGCCATGCTCGATATCGCGAAACACTACCGTCTGGATTATTCAGAAGAACACGTTAAAGCCACCATCGCGTGGGAAATGGGTTCACCGGCTGACGTCGTGCTTGATGAAATGGCCAAAAAACTCGGGCTGGGGCGCGTGACCCGTGATTTGCATCCGCGTGATCTGGATCCGGTCAGTGTACCGTTTGTGGTCACGCTCGATAACGGCCGGCTGGGTGTGGTGACACATCTGGACGCCAGCGGCCAGTGCGCCGTGCAATTTACTGAAGATAACGGGCTGGAAACCACCCTCACGTCTGAACAACTTTCTGAGCGGGCGCAGAGCATCACGCTGCTGCGACCGCTGCATACCATTCCTGATGCGCGCGTTGATAACTACATCAAACCGTACAAGAAAAACTGGTTCTGGGATCTGGCACTGAAAGACTGGCGTCGTTACAGCGACATCATGCTGGCGTCGATGATTGCCAACGTGCTGGCGCTGGCGGGCATGCTGTTTTCCATGCAGGTGTATGACCGCGTGGTGCCGTCGCAATCTATCCCGACACTGTGGGTGTTATTTGCCGGTGTGATGCTGGCGATCACCTTTGAATTTGTGATGCGCATGGTGCGCGTCCATATCTCGGACGTGGTGGGTAAGCGCGCCGATTTGCGTATTTCCGACCGTGTTTTTGGCCGCGCACTGCGCATTAAAAACGGTGCCCGTTCCAAATCCACCGGCTCCTTTATTTCGCAAATCCGCGAGCTGGAATCGGTACGTGAACTGATCACTTCGACCACCATCAGCGTGATGGCCGACCTGCCGTTCTTCCTGCTGTTCACGGTGATTTTGTGGATGATTGGCGGTCCGCTGGTGTTTGTCGTGTTACTGGCGCTGCCGCTGTTGCTGATCCCCGGATTACTGATCCAGAAACCGCTGGCGAAACTGGCCAGTGAAGGGATGCGCGAATCGGCGGTGCGTAATGCGTCGCTGGTGGAAGCGGTGGAATCTCTGGAAGACATCAAACTCATGCGCGCCGAACAACGTTTTCAGAACCAGTGGAATCACTGCAATGAAGTGTCGGCGGATATCAGTATGCGTCAGCGTTTCCTGACCAGCATGCTGATGACCTGGACGCAGGAAGTGCAGTCCATCGTCTACGCCGTGGTGCTGCTGGTCGGGTGTTATCTGGTGATGAGCGGCGATATGACCACCGGTGCGCTGGTCGGCACCACGATTCTGGCCTCACGTACCATTGCGCCGCTGGCGCAGATTTCCGGCGTACTTTCCCGCTGGCAGCAGGCGAAAGTCGCGCGTAAAGGGCTGGATGAACTGATGCAGCGCCCGATTGATCAGGAAGACGGTCAGAAGATGGTCCACAAGGCGCAAATCACCGGCGACTACGCGCTGCATGACGCGGTGTTTTATTACGATGAGGAAGAGAAAGTCGCCAATCTGACCATTGCAAAACTGCACATCAAACCGGGTGAGAAAATCGCCGTGCTGGGCAAAAACGGTGCGGGCAAATCGACGCTGTTGCAGGTGCTGGCGGGTATGCAGCAGGTTCAGCAAGGGCAGGTGGTGCTCGATAACGTCAATATTAAACAGATTGATCCGGCGGATTTACGCCGTGACGTCGCGCTGCATAACCAGAATGCCAGCCTGTTCTTCGGGTCGGTGCGCGACAACATCACTATGGGACGCCCGCAGGCCACCGATGAAGAAATTCATCAGGCGCTGGTTATCAGCGGTGCGCTGACGTTTGTGCAGCAAAAAGAGAACGGCCTGAATTTCCTCATTCATGAAGGCGGTGTCGGACTTTCCGGCGGTCAGCGTCAGGCACTGTTGCTGGCGCGTAATATCATCACCCAGCCGCAGGTTCTTTTGCTCGATGAACCGACCGCATGGCTGGATGAGATTTCTGAATGGAATCTGATCAATCAGCTCTCCGGCTGGGCAAAAGACAAAACGCTGGTCGTCGCCACGCACCGTCTGGCGCTGTTACAGCTGGTGGATCGCATCATCGTCATGGATAACGGGCGCATTTCTCTCGACGGTAATAAAGACGAAATCCTCAACAAGCATTTCAGGCAAAAAGGACAGGCACCGGCAGCGGCGCAACAGCCCGTGAAACCGCCGGTTAAACAGGAGGCATCATGATGAACGGACGCACATCATTCCAGCGCCAGCAGGCAGAAAAAGCGCTGCCACGCTCCACCCTTCTGGTGTGGGCCTTATCGTTGATGCTGCTGTGTTTTTTCCTGTGGGCGAATTTCTACACCCTGGATGAAGTCACCACCGGCACCGGTAAAGTCATTCCTTCTTCTCACGAGCAGATCGTGCAGTCGCTGGAAGGCGGGATTGTTCACAGCATCGACGTGCAGGAAGGCGAAGTGGTGGAACGCGGGCAGCGTCTGGCGCAGCTCGACCGGACCAAAACCGAATCCGGCGTCCAGGAAAGCGTGGCGCGTTTACATGCCGCGCTGGCAACCGCGGCGCGTTTGACGGCGCAGATCAACAACACGCCGCTGGTGTTTCCGCAAGAGCTGGATGACGAGCCGGAGCTGGTGAAATCGGAAACTGAATTGTACAACTCCAGCCGCAACAGTCTGGAAAAACAGTTAACTGGCCTGAAACAGGGCGTGACGCTGATCCGTCGTGAGCTGTCGATGACCGTGCCGCTGGTCAAACAGGGCGCGGCCAGTGACGTGGAAGTGCTGCGTCTGCAACGCCAGATTAATGAAATGGAAAGCAAGGCGACCGATCTCGAAACGCAGTATCACGTGCGCGCCGGTGAAGAGCTGGCAAAAGCCAACGCCGAGATTGAAGCGCAGCGCTCGGTGATTTTAGGGCGTAAAGACTCACTGAATCGTCTGGAATTCTTCTCGCCGGTCAAAGGGATTGTGAAGAATATCGACGTTAATACCGTCGGCGGCGTGATCCCGCCGAATGGCAAGCTGATGACGCTGGTTCCGATCGACGATCAGATGCTGGTGGAAGCGCAGATTTCCCCGCGGGATGTGGCGTTTATTCATCCGGGGCAAAAAGCCAAAGTGAAGATTACCGCCTATGACTATTCCATCTACGGCAGTTTCGACGGCGAAGTGACCACCATTTCTCCGGACACGATCCAGGATGAAGTGCGCCGTGATGTTTACTATTACCGGGTGAATATCAAAACCAGCGCCAATTATCTGGAAAACAAACACCACGAAAAGTTTTATATTTTCCCCGGCATGATCGCGACGGTGGATATCAAAACCGGCAACAAAAGCATTCTTGATTATCTGCTGAAGCCTCTCAACAAAATGAACGAAGCGCTCAGGGAGCGTTAATCTTCCTTCCCGCCCTCTGAAAAACTGCAGCCTGAGTGCTGCAGTTTTTTTTCATTACTGCGCCATTTCAGCTTCGGCAAGAAACATAAAAACGCGGTCGTCGTTTTACAAAATACTTTCAACGGGCGTAATTATATGGGGCATGATCTGCTGCTGAAAATGGCGATGGCCGACCATTATTGTGGAAAATTCGCAGAGCGGGAAAATTCCTATAAATAGAAATGAGATCCTGGCGGTTAATAATGTTTAACGAAGATAAATCAGAGTGTTGGTTTATTTTTATATGAAAATTTACATATTAAAGACTTTATATTTTCAATGTTAAATATAGAATGCCGCCACGTAATTTTAAAATATCCGATCCTGAAGATTATTGTATGACAAGTGTTATGCAATATTATCCGTTTTGTAAAACTTAACTCTTTCAAGGAACCTTATGTCTCTCTCCCGCAAAAAAGGAATTTACCTGTTCAGTGCCCTGATGATGTCAGGAATGACGCTATCTGCCAGCGCAACTGAACCGGCCGCGGCGCCAGTGACGCCATCAGCGACGGCACCGGTTGTGGCTCCTGCTCCTGCTCCTGCTCCGGCATCCGCACCCGCCGTAGATCCAGAACCTGTTCCCGCACCTGCATCTGCACCTGTTCCCGCACCAGAACAGACGCCTGAGCCAGTAGCCACCCAAGCACCGGCTGCTGAAACGACGTTGCCAACCGCTCCGGCAGACATCACGCCTCCGGCACCGGAACCGGCAAAAAATATCATCCCGGAAGAGGTCACCGCCGAAAGCATTAACGCCGCCGGAATAGCCCCGGCACCGGCGCAGATGCCCGACAGTGAAGAGCAGAAACGCGCGTATGCCAGCGGTGTCATGCTGGCGCACTTTATCGAGGAGCAGCTCGCTAATCAGAAAAGCCTGCATATCACGCTGAATAAAAACATCCTGCTGGCGGGTATCGCCGATACGTTCGCCCATCAGGGGAAAATGACCGACGAAGATATCCGGGCGACCATGTCCGCGTTTGATGAGCAGGTTAAAGTGCTGACGCAGGCGCAAAACGAGAAGAAACAGGCGGAAGATAAGGCCTATGTCGATGCGTTTGCCAAACGCGAAGGCGTCAAAAAGACCAGGCAGGGTCTGCTGTATTTCATTGACAATAAAGGGGAAGGCGCTGCGCTGAAAGACACCGATACCGTACAGGTGAACTACCAGGGGGTACTGGTCGATGGCACCGTCGTGGATGCACCAAAGATCGATAATGCCAACGAAATTTTCCGCGTGGCCACTATGCCGCCGGTGCTGCGCGACAGCGTAAAACTGATCCGCAAAGGGGGGCAGATTACCGTGGTGATCCCACCGGCGACGCTGGAAAAAGCCAAAGACGCCAGGGGTGAATCGCCGCTGAATAACGTCGTGATTTACACCATTTCCGTAGTTGATGTGAATCAGTCGAAGTAAGATTTTCGTTCTTTAAGCAACGGGGTCAGCAGGCCCCGTTTCTGGTGTTCAGCCAGCTGAATCAGTGATGCACAGCAATATACCGTTCGTACTTTGCCGGTTTTAGCTGGCTGAGATCCACCAGCACCAGACCATCAATACAGTTGTTGAATTCGGGGTCGCTGCCGAAATCAATGAACTGCACGCCGCCGCTTTCACATAGTTCTGAATACTGCTTATACAGCGCCGGAATACTGCATCCGAGATTGGTCAGTAAGCGCTTCAGACGTAGCAAATCTTCCTGATAATCGTCGCCGCAAAACTGTGCCAGCACATCGGGCAGCGAAGCCGGATACGGGCGGCGCGAGGTCGCCAGCGGTAACGCCGGCGCAAAATACAGGCGATAAAACGCTACCAGCAAATCGCGGGCGGGCAGCGGCATTCCGCCGGAAATCGACACCGGACCAAACAGATAACGCGTCTGCGGATATTTCGCCAGATACGCGCCAATGCCCAGCCACAGGTAATCCAGCCCGCGTTTGCCCCAGTAAGCAGGCTGAATAAAGCTGCGTCCGAGTTCGATGCCCTGCGCCAGAATCGGGTCCATCTGATGGCCGTACTGGAACAGACTCTGGCTGTAGATCCCGTCCAGTCCTTTGCTGGCGACCTGATCGGCGGTCGGGATAAACCGGTAAGCGCCGACGATTTCCAGCGCCTGCGGATCCCATAACACCAGATGATAATAATCATCGTCGTAGCCATCGAGATCACGGCGGCGACCGCTGCCTTCACCGACAGCGCGGAACGCAATTTCCCGCAGACGCCCCAGCTCGCGCAGAACGGGTACGTAATCCTCGCCGTGACGACGATAGAGATAAATCATTTTGCCGTCCGGCGTTTTGCCCAGCACTTCACTGGCTTCCAGTGCATGTTTCAGTACGGCGCGATCTTCCGCACGGGCAATTGACGTTTCAGTGTGGAACAGCCCCGGTTTACCTGCGCCGAGGCGGTAAAGATGTTTACGAAAACGCGCCGCCAGATCGCCCGCCTGCATTTGTCCGTCGTGCCAGCTGGAGTACGGAATGCGTGAGCCAATTTTCAGCGTCAGGCTGTTGCCGCGCTGGCCGAACATTTCATGCACCAGCAATAGCGTACTGAGCGGGCGGTAAATCATCGACGTGAGATAAAACAGCGCGCTGTTGCTGCCGCTGATATGTACCGGCACCACCGGCGCACGGGCTTTGGCCGCCAGACGCAGAAAACCGGTGTGCCATTTGCCGTCGCGCACGCCTTTGGAACTCATGCGGGAGACTTCACCCGCCGGGAACACAATCAGCACGCCCTGATTCTCCAGGTGTTCCTGCATCTGTGTCACCTGATTGCGCCGCGTGCGGTTGCCCATATTGTCCACCGGGATCATCAAACTGCCCAGCGAGGACACCAGCGACAGCAACTGGTTCGCCACCACTTTGACATCCGGACGCACCGACGCCACCGCGTGCAGCAGCGCCAGACCGTCGAGCGTACCAATCGGATGGTTGGCGACAATCACCACCGGCCCGTAACTCGGGATTTGCTCGCGGTCACGTTCCGTCAGTTCACAGCGAATAGTAAAATGCTCCAGCACCTGCTCGGCCATATCAATCCCTTTCAGGTGCTGATACTGACTGGCAAAGCGGTGAAATTCTTTTTCGCGGAATAAGATTTTTAACAGACGGCGTTGCCAGGAAGGGGTTTTGTGCTGCGGGTCGAGATCCTGAAACAGGGTATCCATGCTGAACATAGGATGTCCTCCGGTTGAAGTCTCCCGACCATAATCAGGGCGCATGACAGTGATGTGTCACTTTGATGGCAGTACGGGGAAGCCTGAATAAAACAGCGGTTCAATTTGTTGCGAAAGTCATCAATTGCTAATAAAGTCAAAGACTCATTTACGGCTTCGCAACATGCCTGAACCTTCTTCGTGAGACACGAATTTCCATGCCTGAACCTGCTTCGCCCGACCTTACTGCGGTCAGCCCGTCCAAGACCACGCTGCGAATTCTCTCCATTCTGGTGTTCAACTTTGCCAACTATCTGACCATCGGCCTGCCGCTGGCGATTTTGCCGGGTTACGTCCACGAACATCTTGGTTACAGCGCGTTCTGGGCCGGGCTGGTGATCAGCCTGCAATATTTCGCCACGCTGCTGAGCCGTCCGTATGCCGGACGTTATGCCGATAAAATCGGGCCGAAGAGGGTGGTGATGTTCGGGCTGAGCGGTTGTCTGCTCAGCGGCGTGTTTTATCTGCTGGCGCTGGGATTTGATGCGTCACCGGCGGTCAGCCTGGCGTTGTTGTGCGCCGGACGGATATTACTGGGCGCAGGGCAAAGTTTTGCCGGAACCGGCTCGACGCTGTGGGGCATCAGCGTGGTAGGTTCGCTGCATATCGGCAAAGTGATTTCGTGGAGCGGCGTGGTGACGTATGGCGCGATGGCCATTGGCGCACCGCTCGGCGTGCTGATTTTTAGTCTCGGCGGCCTGACGCTGCTGTCGGCCTGCATCATTCTGGTGGCACTGGCGGCGTTAATCACCGCATGGCGCAAACCGCCGGTAACCGGCACGGCGTCCACGCAAATTCCGTTCCGTCAGGTGCTGGGCAAGATCATGCCGTACGGCATGATGCTGGCGCTGGCGTCCACCGGCTTTGGTGTGATCGCCACCTTCATCACCCTGTTTTATGCCGCCAAAGGCTGGTCGGGCGCGGCGTTCTCGCTGACTTTCTTCAGCGTGGCGTTTGTCGGCATGCGGCTGTTACTGCCCAACAGTATTACGCGTTTTGGCGGATTGCAGGTGGCGCTGGCCTGTTTTGTGGTGGAAATCGCCGGGCTGATGATGGTGTTTTTCGCCCCAACCGCGTGGGCTGCGATGGCCGGAGCGTTTATTACCGGCGTGGGATTCTCGCTGGTGTATCCGGCGCTGGGCGTGGTGGCGGTGAAGAAATTGCCGCAGGAAAATCAGGGCAGCGCGCTGGCGACCTATTCGGCGTTTCTGGATTTATCTCTGGGAATTACCGGCCCGCTGGCCGGTGTGCTGATGGCGCAGGCCGGGATTGATGCGATCTATCCCGGCTCGGCCTTGCTGGTATGCATCGCGATGGCGCTGGGTCTGCGGTTGCTGTTACGTCAGCCCTCGCCGGAAACCAGCGCCTCTGTCAGTACCGATTAAACTGCCTGCCGGAGGCCACGGATGCGGCCCATATGCAGCGTATCCACCAGCTCGCCGTCACGCATGGCGTAGCACGGGCTGAGGCCTTCAATGCTGAAACCGAACTTTTTGTACAGCCCGATAGCAGCCTCGTTATCGGCATACACCGTCAGCTCGACGCGGATCACGTGCAGCCATTTGTCGCATAACTCGAGGGCAGCTTCGATAAGCTTGCTGCCGACGCCTCGCCCCTGAAATTGCGTATCCACACCAATCCCGAACGTTGCCACATGGCGGCGTCGCCACGGCTGCTCGACCATTAAGGTCAGATTGCCGACCAGTTTGCCGTCGATGCACGCCACCAGCGCGAACCGGCCGGGCGCGGCGTTAGCAAGCCGGTCTTCCCATAGCGTGGAGGGCGGATAAGGAAGTTGTAGTGTGTCGCTGTAAACAGGAACCTGAGCGTATAGGTGCTGAAGCGCCTCTGCATCTGCGGCTTCAGCGTGACGAATGACTATTTCGCTCATGGCGACACTCCTCTTTTTGTGGTTACTGTTTGAATATCTTCTACATTTATCAGGAATAGGAAAACTGTCAATTGAATGTTTGGTGAAAAAAAATGCTTTACAAGTGCGAATGATAATGATTATTATTGTCATGCGTTCCGGGGATGGCCTCACACCAAGGTCAAACGGGTCCCCATGAATGCACGACATTGCTCACATTGCTTCCAGTATTACTTAGCCAGCCTTAAGCGCTGGCTTTTTTTTCTTCATATTTTGAGCTGTGGATGCGTTGGCTGCGCTCGCTCACCCCGGTCACATACTTGTGTATGCTCCCGGGGATTCGCTTGCTGGCCGCCTGCCCACAACTCAAACTATTTCGAAAAAATTTCCTTTCATATTTTGAGCCGTGGGTTCGTTGGCTGCGCTCGCTCACCCCGGTCACATACTTGTGTATGCTCCCGGGGATTCGCTTGCTGGCCGCCTGCCCACAACTCAAACTATTTCGAAAAAATTTCCTCTAAACCTTACTCATAATTCAAACTATTTCGAAAAACTCCTCAGTTCCTCAGGCTATTAGCCGTCAGGCAAGGATCATATTCTGCTGCCATGTCACCCGATCTCCGGCGGGTGGTTGGGCGATGACGGTGCTGCCGGATAAGCGGTTATTGAGGAACATCAGTGAGCTGGCGGGTTGTGCAGTGACGTCGGTGAAATCGAACGTCGCCTGGGTCAGGGTTGAGGAAAGAATATCGATTTGCTTTGGCGCAGTGCCGGAGAGCGTGAAGCCGACCTGATTAAATTGCGAAGCCTGAACCGACAGGGTGGAAGATTTCAGGATCAGCGGCGCAGACTGTGTGGCGGCGTTAAACGTACAGCGCACAAAATTTACCGGTGCGGTGCTGTCGAATGCGTGTCCGCTGATGGCGTTGAACACCGTATCGGTAAAGGTGATCGCAGCCGTCACGTTGCTTTGCACCACCGGCGCACCGTCCTCCGGCAGGGAAAACTGGCACTGACGAATGACGTTCGGGCGCGCAGCGCGTTGCGAGGCCTGACTGATAATCAGCGGGCCATCGGCGGTGCAGCCGGCCATCTGCAAACCGTCGGCATTGACCCACAACATCCCGGACTGCGGGATAGTCTCGTTGGTGATCAACACCAGATCTTCCAGCGTCAGTTCACTCACGCCGGAGCGGGCGACAAACCACGGGCAGACGTGCTTACGCACATTGATACGTTTGGCGCTGCCTCCCCAGGTGACGCCGGAATTGGCAAAGGTCATCAGGCCGGAGTTGCCGGTATAAGTGAGATCGTGTTCGTACTGACCGTGGGTGACGAACGGGCCTTTTTCCGCGCTTTGTCCGCTGGCATGACAATTTTCGACCAGGCAATACGCCGACGCCGTGAAATCATTTAAATGCCGTGCATTTGCCACGCTGCAATCACTGACATGGCCGTACAGACAATAGATTTGCTGTGTCAGGTATCCGGCACCGCCAAAGGCCGTATTCGGCGGATTGGTGAGAGAGCATTGCTGCGTCAGATAATGGGTATTCCAGCGGCGCATCACCACCGGCCAGAAAGAACCCGTTGAGTGGATCCCCGCGACGTTGGCATATACCGCGTATTCAAACGCCACCGGATGGCTGCCGGTGATCTGGTCATCTCCCGCGCCGGAGAACTGCATATTTTTAACAGTAATGAATTCAACCGGCTCGACTTTTTGCCAGCTGATCACCCTGCCAGCCAGCAGTTCCCAGCCGTTGTAATAGCCAATCTGAATATGCGTGCTGTCAGGAATGGCAATGATTTCCACCAGCTTTTGCAGCTCGCGTTCCGCCGCGCCTTTCACCGGCGTAACCTGTACCGCGTACCAGTCGCCCACGCTGAACAGTGACGAATCCGCGACCGGGAAAATATCCGTCTGTTCCTGCAACGTTTCAGTCAGCGTGAAGGTGACAGGCGTGCCGGTGACAGTGCCCTGGAAAAACAGCACGGCGGCAAACGGGTCATTGACCGGTGCGCTGGCAATGCCGGTGGTGAAAACGCGGTTGTTCTGGAAATCCAGGGTGATGTCAGAACGTGTGAAATGATGGCGGCGCTGAAAGAGCAAATCCGTAAACGCCAGAATCTGGCTGATTTGCGGATCATTCACTAATGCATCCAGCGCATCGTCAGCAGGTTGATCAGCATTAAGAATGCCGAAATTGCGGAAATCGCCGACACCCTGATGGATAAGACGCCAGCGACCATTGGCCGAATGGTCAGAACTGATCACCGTACCGTTATTCGCGGGCAGAACGCAGTTTTTGTCCCAGTGATAATGACCGCCGCCGCCGTCACCGGCCTGAAAATAACCATTAACGAAGACATTATGATCCAGACGTATTTTATGATTCTTCAGCGCGGATACAGAATTGAACGTTTTCATGGAAGATTCCTAATGAGGCTCAGGGGTGAGCCACTTTATTTTGTTATACCTCCGTGTTTTCAACCACAATATGCGGCCCTGTACTGGCTGGCACAACAGAGGTGGTATTTATCAGGATGTTATTCTGTTCGATAAAATAAGAGGGGCGGGAGAATGCCTTATCTGAAAATAACCGCCTGCCGTGCGTGAATGTCACGTGATGTGCCTGATAATGATTAATACCGCTGGCGACCTCAATATGAAGCTGCTCGTCACCCGTCACTTCACTTTGCAATGGCCCTAACCGCCAGGTCACGGCATGGTCGCCGGTGCGCGAAAGTAAAGGCCGGGACATGTGATCGCCGGCCAGCGTGGAATCGCCATTAATCACGATTTTCTGCGGTCCCTCTGCGGTTAAAATAAGGGACACATTTTCAAGGCGGCAGGCGTTAAAGTTAATATCTTTATTTTTAATTAACAGCGAAACATCTTTATCCGTTCCTTTGAACTGGCAATGGGAAAAATAGACCAGCGAACGACCATTAATAGAATTTCGGGCTTCAGCCGCCGCATGAGAAACAATATACGGGTCGTCCGGTGCCAGATTACTGATCGTGGAATCATGACGCGGATCCAGCACAAATCCGCAGTTTTCAAACACGTTCATTTTGATACTGCGCCGGCTGTTTTGCAGTAATGTCAGCTCGCCGCTGAGGGTGCAGTTTTGCACCGTCAGGCCGTCGCAGTTGAGGCGCAATATACCGAGATTATCCTGTTCCCCATTCCGGTAAATACAGACATCCGTTAAGGTCAGATCCGTGACATGCGTGTCTGCGGTCAGTATGGAACAGCGGTGTTGGTTGATGACAATCCGTGCTGCCGACTGACCCCAGGCTTTGCCGGAATTGGCCAGCGTCAGGATGCCGGGGTTGGCTGTGAAGTGCAGATCATGTTCATACTGGCCGTGTGTCACGAAAGCACCGGAGCTGTCACCGTTGCTGTGACAGTTCTTTACCACGCAGGAAGAGCTGGCGGTCAGATCGTTAAGATGTCGGGCATTAGACGTTGTACAGTCGCTAATCACGCCGTACTGACAGTAAATTTGTTGGGTCAGATACCCTGCGCCGCCCCAGGAAACCGAAGGCGGGTTGGTCAGCGAACATTGTTCTGTGCGAAAGAAGGTATTCCAGCGGCGGAAAATAACCGACCAGAAGGTGCCCTGCGCGTGAACGTTAATGACATCGCAATAAATGGCATATACCAGCGCGACGGGCTGGGAACTGTTATTAGCCAGCTGCCCCTCTTCGACATATTGCATATTCCGGATACAGACATTTTCCACCGGCGTGACTTTTCGCCAGTGCAGATGACTTTGTTCCTCCAGCACCCAGCCGCTTCTGTAATTAAGCCGGATATGTGTTTCATCAATCTGTTCTGTCACCTGCACCAGTCGTTGTATTTTGCGTTCCCAGTGGCCGGTCATCCTGTCAGATTCCAGGCAATACCACTGGCCGACAGGATATAAGTTGCTGTCGTCTACCGGATAGATTTCTGATAATAAAGGCAAAGGCTTCCTGAGAACGGATACCGTAGTTTGCTCTTCAGCCAGACCTGTGAAAGAAAAAATAGCGGCAAGGTAATTATTTTTGGGGTCAGCCAGTATTTCCAGCCCCGACGCGGTCACTGTGTGGTTATTAAAATCAAGGGTGATATTCGAGCGATTAAAGCGGTGGCGTGATATGAAGTTCAGCGAGGTATGGGCTTCAATCCGGTGAATAAGCGGATCACTGACCATCGCATTCAGTGCCGCATCTGCCGCGTTCTGTCCGTTAAATATGCCGAACTGACGAAAGTCCATGACGCCGTTATGTAATTGCAGCCAGCGGCCTTTAGCAGATTTAAGCGAAGAAATGACGGTGCCCTGATTGGCTGTTTTCTCGCTACCGGCATCCCAGTAAACCAGTTTTGGCGCGCCATCCCCGGCAAAGTGATATCCCAACACCACGGCGCAGGTGCGGTCTGCCGGCGCAGAGAGTTGCCTTAACGCCATAATGTTGCTGGCGCTAATTATATTATCCGAATTAATTTCAACGGATTTAAATAATCCGGCAGAGACCACTCCGCCAGTTATTCCCGCGATCAACTCGCGGCGGTTAATCATGATGATTTCCGGAAAACAGACGTCACAGGGATTTTCCTGAATATATTCAATATTTGAGTATTGTACGGATGCGTCATTAAGCAACTTTCGGAAGAACAATTTGACTTAATTTTCTTCAAATCCTTTGGAATGCGTCGCCGGCATTTGTTCATATTTTTTGAACAGAGGAGTGAAGTTTTTACGCTTTCTTATTCTCAGCCGTTGACTAGACTAGAGAAAACATTGAGGAGAGTTGAACATGATTTACTTACGCAAAGCACAAGAACGCGGTCACGCAAGTCACGGCTGGCTGGAAAGCTGGCATACCTTCTCTTTTGCTGATTACTACGATGCCCAGTTTATGGGGTTCTCTGCACTGCGCGTTATCAATGAAGATTTCATCGATGCGGGGCAGGGTTTTGGTAAGCATCCGCATAAAGACATGGAAATTCTGACCTACGTGCTCGACGGCACCGTGGAACATCAGGACAGCATGGGCAATAAAGAACAAATCCAGGCCGGTGAGTTTCAGATTATGAGCGCCGGTACCGGTGTGACGCATTCCGAATACAACGGTAACAGCGACCGTAAACTGCACCTGTATCAGATCTGGATTATTCCAAATCAGAAAGGGCTGGAACCGCGTTATGAACAACGCATGTTCGATGCGCCGCAGGGTCGCCAGCTGGTGCTTTCTCCGGATGCCCGTGAAGGTTCGCTGAAAGTGTTCCAGGATATGGAATTGTCCCGCTGGGCGCTGAAAAAAGACGAACAATCTGTTTATCAGGTTCAGGCTGAACGCCGCGTGTGGATCCAGGTGGTGAAAGGCACGGTTTCCATTAACGGCCAGAAAGCCGGGGCGAGCGATGCGCTGGCGATCTGGGATGAAACGGCGCTGTCGGTTCACGCAGACGAAGACAGTGAAATCCTGCTGTTTGACCTGCCTCCGGTCTGATAACAGTTCAGTCAAAAGCGTAAGGCGATGCAACGGCATCGCCTTTTTTGCGTCATTAATTCTTTATTTAAAGCTGACGTTAATACCGATATTGCCCTGATAACCTTCCTGTTTACCGTCAAAACCCCGCAGATAATTGGCACTGGCATAAAAGGCGGCATTTTTGCTCAGCGTCGCAGTGATCCCACCGCCCGCTTTCCAGGTACTTTGCGTGAAGTCAGGCGAAATACGGGTACTGGCGATAGTGACAGCGGGGGCATCGGTGAATGTCGATACGGCATCAAGGTTCAGGTACGGCGTAATGTTCGGCTGATCCACCTGCGGCAGATGGGAAAGTCGCACACCGGCCCGTGCCTGCACGCTGCTGTCAGTGGTTTTTTCCACCGAGGCTATCCCGTCACTGAATCCTTTCATGTGCAGATACTGATAGATCACCTGCGTCTGAGGTTCGAGTCTCCAGCTTTGGGTTATCGCCAACGGGATGCCGCCTTCGGCTGAAAACGCCACGCCGTAGCCGTCCTGTTTAGCCTGCGTTTCACTCTGGAATTCGGTGTGGTAATCGGTGACTTGCCCGACGAAATCCAGATACGCGCCGCTGCCGGTCTTCACGGTGTAATAACCGCCAATGCCGTAAGCATCGGTAGACACATCTCCGGTATCGGTGGATTCACCCACCAGCCCGCGGGCGCTGTCCGAGCTGTTGGTTTTCTGATCCCCCAGCGAAATCATTACCCCGGCATGCACATTATTCCCGCGCGGTGTCTCATCCTGATACAAATCCTTGCCGATCTGGATATAACGAATGTCGCTGTCAAAACTGAAACGACCCACATCATAATTATCATGCGCCCCGCCGATGCGGGCCCATGTGCCATCCTGAGCGCGTTTGACGCTGTCGCCGGTACGTTCGTGATAAGACCCCATTGAGCTAAAGCCGTACTGCCGGTTAAGGAAGGGCGCGGCAATGTAACCCACGACATCCGTCCGGTAGGCGATCACCGGTTTAGGTATCGGTGTCGGTGTCGGTGTCGGTGTCGGTGTCGGTTGCGGTGTAGGTTCTGGTGCCGGATCAGGATCAGGCACCGGTTCCGGCGGCGGCACCGGCTCCAGATAAGTGCGCAGATACCAGTCTTTTGGCGACGTACTGCCGCCTTTATAGAGATAATAATCGTATGCCCCGGCACTGACTTTCCTCAGCAATTTCAGTGACGATGTGTCATCGCCATCCACCTGCACCAGACGGATCCCGTCGCCTGTTGTCAGCGCACCGTTGCCCCCGACATTGCGCACCAGTACGCCAAATTGTCCGCTGGCGTTACCCTGAACATGCAGTAAATCGGTGGGAGAATTATCGCTGCCCAGTTGCGTGTTGAAATTCAGCGAACCGTTGCCGGAAAGCGTGCTGGTGGTAAGTGTGTGGAAGGCTCCCTGCTGCGGTTGAGTGAAGTTCAGCAGACTGTTATCCATCGATAAATTACCGAGGACGGAATCGCCAGTCAGATTCCACACCGACTGGTTATTCAGCGTCAGTGAGGAGAGATCTTGCACCGCGCCGGTCAGCACGGAGTCATCCAGCGTGACATCGGTTTTCGCCGTCGTCGCATTGATAATATTGCCGATAATCTGGCTTTTACCGCTGACATTCACCGTGCTGGCACCGTTATCGGCAAAGGTCATCGCTGCATTAATCCCTAAAATGCGGGCTGCGTTGCCGATGATCACTTGCGAGTTACCGTTGTAAATCTTACTGATCCCGACATTACCGCTGTTGATGGTCGAATTATCAATGCGAAGTTTTTGCACCTGATCGGCGGTCATAGGGTCGGCTTGCAGTGAAAGACCAACTGAGGCACTGCCCGGCGTGGAGATCAGCAGCCCGTCAGTCAGAGTCAGGTCGCTGGGGCCAATGAATATTATGCCGTCAGTTACGTTCGCCAGTGCGGTGATAGACCCACCGCTTATCTGCGCCACACTGCCGTTTTCCAGCATCATGCCGGTCCCATATTGTCCGGCGGTTTTGATATCGACATTCTTCATTTGTAAATTACCGAACGACAGTATTACTGCGTTGCTCTGATCACTTTCTGTTGTGATGGTTCCGCCATCGTAAGTGACATTCGAAAAGCGATCGGCGGATCCGTCAATATTTATTCCGTGACGAACCTGAGAGAAAAGTAAAGTATTAATCAATGTGGCATCGGCATTGCTGATAGCGATTGCTGAACTGCTGGGCATTCCACTCAGGTGATTCACGGTTAATCCGGTGGCATTCAGCGTTGCACCCGTATTGACTTCAACGGCATTATCCGCATTATTGGAATTAATAGTGGTGTTGAGCATATTTGCCGTGGCATTATCATTTATCACCACGGCGGCACTGTTGGAGTTTATCGTTGCTTCATTAATATTTAATACGCTGTTTTCATCCTGAACTGTGATGGCATGCGAAATACCGGTCAGGGTGCTGTTGTGATTAATAACAGAATCTTTTCCGATATTAATAATACCGCCGTTTTGTGCAGTAAGGGAGGAGCCAAGCTGGCTACCCGTGGCGTTAAACTGGTTAGCCAGTAAAGTCAGTTCTGCGCCATTATTTACCAGTATGCCATATTTTATCAAAGGGTTATCAGCAACAATGTTTTCGTTATCCTTCGTGGATAAGGTCAGCTTTTGATTGTTCGTGAGTAACAGCGGCAAGGTGTAATTTGCCGCGCTGGCGCTCATGACGGCAATATTGGGCAGACAACATGCCAGCAGAATAAAACGGGTTATTTGACTGTATTTAAACGCCGGCATCGGGCATTCCTCAAAAAAACAGGGGGTGAATGCCGGACAATGTATTCATTAATCTTCAATGGATAAAATCATTCAATATCAATTTTTAACTGAACGCAGGGAATGATATTAATCGGATTTAGTTTTTATTTATGACAACGTAAAATATTTTATTGATACGTCATCTCATGCTGCGGTGATAATTGTTATTCTTTTTCCCTGTAGCCACACTTTTTTCCTGCGCGAATGACATTTGCTCAAAATGTGAAACATTTCACATCGCCGGACAATCTCCGTGAAATTTTATGAACAGGCTCGCACATTTCTGCGGAAACCGTGGAAACCGGTTTCCATAACGCCTCAAATACCTTCAGCAAGCAGAAACGGGCAGAACATAAATCATCTGGGAGTGAAGCAAAATGAAAAGAATCATGCTTTGTTGTTCGGCGGGGATGTCGACCAGTTTGTTAGTGCGCAAAATGAAAGAAGTGGCGGCAGAGCGCGGCGAAGAAGTGCAGATCGACGCGTTCGGTGCCAGCGAATTTGACGAAAAATTCCGCGACTATCAGGTCGTGCTGCTCGGGCCGCAGGTGCGTTACATGCAGGCTGATTTATCCAAAAGAGCCGCAGAATTTAATATTCCGGTCGAAACCATCAACATGATGGATTACGGCATGCAGCGCGGCGACAACGTGCTCGACTTCGCTTACGGCCTGATCGCACAGGAAGGAAGCCGCGTATGAGTGGCCTTTATCAGGCGATGGTTAACGTCATCGAAAAACACATCACGCCACTGGCGGGGAGCGTCGGTCAGCAGCGGCATGTGATCGCCATTCGTGACGGGTTTATCGCGGCGTTGCCTTTCATGATTATCGGCTCATTCATGCTGGTGTTTATCTTCCCGCCTTTCTCGCCGGACACCACCTGGGGTTTCGCGCGCGGCTGGCTGGATTTGTCGCTGAAATACCGCGAGCAACTGATGCTGCCCTGGTATCTGAGCATGGGCGTGATGACATTTTTCATCTCGGTGGGCATCGGCGCAAGTCTCGGTAAACACTACAAACTCGACCCGATCATGACAGGTTTGCTGGCGTTTATGGCGTTCCTGCTGGTGGCGGCGCCGTATCATGACAAACAAATCTCGACGCAGTATTTCTCCGGCGAAGGCATTTTCACTGCGATCCTGACGGCGATTTATGCCGCTGAAGTGTATGCGCTGCTCAAACGCCGCAACATCACTATCCGTCTGCCGAAAGAAGTGCCGACCGGCGTGGCGCGTTCGTTTGAAATTCTCATTCCGGTGGTGGTGATCGTCGCTACGCTGCATCCGCTGAATCTGTTTATTCAGTCCACCACTGGCATGATTATTCCTGAAGCCATCATGCACCTGCTGGCACCGCTGGTGTCCGCCTCGGATTCCCTGCCTGCGATTTTGATTTCGGTGTTTATCTGTCAGGTGCTGTGGTTTGCAGGCATTCACGGTGCGCTGATTGTGACCGGCATCATGAACCCGTTCTGGATGACCAATCTGGCGCTGAACCAGACGGCGTTACAGAACGGTGAGCCGCTGCCACATATCTATCTGCAAGGATTCTGGGATCACTATCTGCTGATTGGCGGCGTCGGCTCGACCCTGCCGCTGGCGATCCTGCTGCTGTGCAGCAAGGCCGTGCATCTGCGCACCATTGGTAAAATGGGCGTGGTGCCGAGCTTCTTCAACATCAACGAACCGATCCTGTTCGGTACGCCGATTATCATGAATCCGGTGTTCTTCCTGCCGTTCACACTGGTGCCGATGCTGAACGCAATTTTTGCGTATACCGCCACCAAACTGGGCTGGGTCGCGCAAGTGGTCTCGCTCACACCCTGGACAACGCCTGCGCCCATTGGTGCGTCATGGGCCGCAAACTGGGCATTCAGTCCGGTAATTATGTGCCTGTTCTGTATGGTGTTATCAGCCGTAATGTACTACCCGTTCCTGAAAGCCTATGAACGTACGTTGCTGAAACAGGAAGCGGAAAAAGCCACGGCACAAACGGCGGGCAATGCCGTGCCGGCAAACAGCTAAACAGTCAAATAATTCAGTTAAAAACGTAAAGCTAACGGACAGCGAGGATGACAATGAAATACGCATTTCCAAAAGAATTCTGGTGGGGCAGTGCCAGTTCAGCGCCGCAGACGGAAGGTGAAACCCTGAGCCACGGCAAAAGCGCGACGGTGTGGGATCACTGGTATTCACAGCAGCCGACGCGTTTTCACAACGACGTGGGTCCGCAGGATACCTCGACGTTTTATAAAAACTGGCGCGAAGACATCGCGTTGCTGAAACAGCTGAACCACAACACGTTTCGCACGTCGATTTCCTGGGCGCGTTTGATCCCCAACGGACGCGGCGAAGTGAATCAGGAAGCGGTCACGTTTTATAATCAGGTGATCGACGAAATGCTGGCGCAGGGCGTACAGCCGTTTATCAATCTGTTCCACTTTGATATGCCGATGGCGATGCAGGAAATCGGCGGCTGGGAAAACCGCGACGTCGTGCAGGCTTACGCCAACTATGCCGATACCTGTTTTGAATTATTCGGCGACCGTGTGAAGCACTGGTTCACCTTCAACGAACCGGTGGTGCCGGTGGAAGGCGGCTATCTGTATGACTTCCATTACCCGAACGTGGTGGATTTCAAACGTGCCGCCACGGTGGCGTATCACACCATGCTGGCGCATTCTCTGGCGGTGAAAGCCTATCGTGCCCGCAACACCGGTGGTGAAATCGGTATCATCCTCAACCTCACGCCATCGTATCCGCGCTCGCAAAATCCGGCAGATCTGAAAGCCGCCAATATTGCGGATCTGATGTTTAACCGCAGTTTCCTCGATCCGGCGCTGCGCGGTGAATATCCGCAGGAACTGGTGGAATTGCTGAAAAAACACGATCAGCTTCCGGCCTGTCAGCAGGGCGATAAAGAACTGCTGCAACAGGGCGTGGTAGATTTACTCGGCATCAACTATTACCAGCCGCGCCGTATTCAGTGTCGCGACAGTATGGTCAATCCGGAAAGTCCGTTTATGCCGGAATGGTTTTTCGATAACTACGTGATGCCGGGACGTAAAATGAACCCGCACCGTGGCTGGGAAATCTACGAGCAGGGCATTTACGACATCCTCACCAATCTGCGTGAAAACTACGGCAATCCGCGCTGTTTCATTTCTGAAAACGGCATGGGCGTGGAGCATGAACTGCGCTTCGAAAAGGATGGCCGGATTGATGATGATTACCGCATTGAGTTTGTCAGCGGGCATCTGAAATGGCTGCACCGGGCGTTGCAGGAAGGCAGCGGCTGTCTCGGCTACCATATGTGGACATTTATTGATTGCTGGTCATGGATGAATGCCTATAAAAACCGGTATGGTTTCATCCAGCTGGATCTGGAAACCCAAAAACGCACAGTGAAGAAAAGCGGCGAATGGTTCGCGGCGGTGTCTAAAAACAACGGCTTCGATTAACACAAGGAAAGACATGGCAAACATTAACGACGTTTCGCGGCTGGCGAAGGTGTCGAAAGCGACGGTGTCCCGTGTTTTGAGTGGCAGCCGCGGTGTCAAAGAGGAAAGCCGCCTGGCCGTAATGCAGGCGGTGGAAACGCTGCAATATAAACCGAGCGTGATTGCGCAGTCGCTGTCCACGCAATCTACCGGCTGTATCGGCGTGATTTGTGCGACGGAAAACATTAACCAGTCCACCGGTTATCTGCACGCGCTGGAAAAAGAGCTGCGGCTGAATCAGAAGTATTTGCTGCTGCGGTTTGCCACCGACGCAGCAAGCCTTACGCATTCCGTGGACGAAATCGGGCGCGGTCTGTGCGATGCAATGATTGTGATTGGCGCGCGATTTGCGTTGCCGGTATTGCCTGAAAACGTCATCACCATTGACTGTCTGGACGCGGATTCAGCGCGCAGTATTCATTTTGACCGCAGCTTTGCGGCTGAAACTGCCTGCCAGTATGTGCTCAAACAAGGGCGCAGGCAGATTGCGCTGATCAATCCGGAGAGTCATGAAACTGCCGGGCAAATTTTGCAGGGATATCACCTCGCGCTGGAGAAATTCCTGCTGCCTTATGACCGGCGGCTGGTACACAGCGGCGGACAGGCATTGTCGCAACTGCTGGCGCAAAACGTGCCGTTCAACGCGCTGCTGGTGCCGGACGATGCCACCGCGCAGGATGCACTCCGTCAGCTTGCACAGCACGGGCGTGCCGTGCCTGAAAATGTGATGGTATTCAGCCTCGACAGCACGCTGCCGCCGGGTGTTTCTGCCGTTCCGGCAATTGCCTATCCGCTGGAAACACTGGCACAACGTGCGATGGCGTTACTGACCGGCCAGTTCTCCGCCAGTCTCAGCGCACCGGTTCGCGGCCAGCTTTCGTTACCTTCCTGACAAACCTCTCATGTCGCGCAGCAACGGATATCCGCCTGCGCGATTGTTTGCTAACATCACGCTCTGATCCCTTAACCTTTTCAGCGGCACCATCTCATTGATGAATATCAAGAAAAAAAGACCCGTACTCCAGGATGTTGCCGACAAGGTGGGCGTCACCAAAATGACGGTCAGCCGTTATTTGCGCAATCCTGAACAGGTTTCCGGTGCGTTGCAGGAAAAGATTTCTGCGGCGCTCGATGAGCTGGGTTACATCCCCAACCGCGCACCGGATATTCTTTCCAATGCGAAAAGCCGCGCCATCGGTGTTTTGCTGCCGTCGCTGACCAACCAGGTGTTCGCGGAAGTGCTGCGCGGCATCGAAAGCGTGACCGATATTCACGGCTACCAGACCATGCTGGCGCACTACGGCTACAGCCAGGAGCGCGAAGAACAGCGTCTGACCTCACTGCTTTCCTACAATATCGACGGGCTGATTTTGTCCGAACGCCATCACACGGCACGAACGCTGAAGATGATTGAAGTGGCCGGTATTCCTGTGGTGGAAATGATGGATTGCGTGTCGCCGTGCGTCGATCTGGCGGTCGGATTTAACAACTTCGAAGCCGCCCGACAAATGACCCAGCAAATTATCGCCCGTGGCCATCGGCATGTGGTGTATTTCGGAGCACGTCAGGACGAACGTACGATTATCAAACAGCAAGGTTACGAGCAGGCGATGCGCGAATCCGGGCTGGAGCCTTACAGCGTGATGACCAGCCGCTCCTCGAGTTACAGCGCGGGCGCGGAATTACTGCGTCAGGCGCAAAAAGACTGGCCGAAAATCGACAGTATTTTCTGCACCAACGATGACCTGGCGGCGGGTGCATTTTTTGAATGTCAGCGTCAGGGGCTGAAAATCCCGTCACAAATGGCGATTGCCGGTTTCCACGGTCACAACATGGGGCAGGCAATGGAACCGCCGCTGGCCAGCGTACTCACGCCGCGCGAAAGAATGGGGCAGATTTCCGCCGAACGCCTGCTGGCGAGATTACGCGGCGAAGAAGTGGTGCCGAGGATGGTGGATGTGGGGTTTACGATATCTGCGGGTGGAAGTATCTGATTTGCATGAGCCTGGTTTACTTGCCACTTTGAATCCGGGTGGTGCTCGTCCTCCTCACGTACTACGTGTACGCTCCGGGGCCTGCGCTCCATCCGAATCCAAATTGGCTGCGCCACCGGCGGCTCACCTGTGGCTTTTTTAAAGTCTTACTTCTGTACCGTCTTCAAAGCTGCAATACAACGATCCACCACACCTTCAAACTTGTGATCGATATTCACGCGCAACACATCCGGTTCGTCTTCGCCCGGTTCTTCGAGGGCATCGAACTGGCTGCGCAATAAATCGGTCGGCATAAAGTGTCCGGCGCGGGCTTTCAGGCGGTCGGCAATCACGTCAAAACTGCCTTTCATGTAGATGAACACCATGCCTTCGTTGTCTTTACGCAGCGCGTCGCGGTAGCGGCGTTTCAGCGCAGAACAGACAATAATGCCGGTTTCATTTTTATGGCGCAGGCTGTAAGCCGCGTCGTTCAGGCGCAATAACCACGGCGCACGATCGTCGTCGTTGAGTGGCGTACCGCTGGCCATTTTCTGAATATTGGCGCGGGGATGAAGATCATCGCCGTCGATAAATTTCGCGTTAATTTCACGGGCCAGTGCCGCGCCGACGGTGGATTTACCGCTGCCTGACACGCCCATCAGAATGATGCTTTGTCCTGCCATAAGTATGATCTCTATCCCAAAATGAACATTTTGACTGCGTAGTGAGTCCTAATATTAGCATGTTACCGGTATCATGATACCGGTAACAAATGGAGATGTGACTAATATCACAAAGGAATGCACTGCTGTTTTAGCGGTCGCGGTCTGTACCCGTTGCACTGTTAATTCCTACAACATGTTGAAAATTAAAAACAATGCGTCACCCGGTTTTTAGCCATACCGCAGTGACAGCATGAGGGGAAAGAATATGCCATTAGTTATTGTAGCGGTGGGTGTCGCACTGCTGTTGTTACTTATGATCCGATTTAAGCTTAATGGCTTCATTGCACTGATCCTGGTCGCGCTGGCGGTGGGTATCATGCAGGGAATGCCGGTCGACAAAGTCATCACGTCGATCAAAAACGGGGTAGGCGGCACGCTCGGCAGTCTGGCGCTGATCATGGGCTTCGGTGCCATGCTCGGTAAAATGCTGGCGGATTGCGGCGGTGCGCAGCGCATCGCGACCACGCTTATCGAAAAGTTTGGCCGTGAACACATTCAGTGGGCGATTGTACTGACCGGTTTCATCGTCGGTTTTGCGCTGTTCTATGAAGTCGGCTTCGTGCTGATGCTGCCACTGGTATTTACCGTGGCGGCGGCGGCGCGTCTGCCACTGCTTTATGTCGGTGTGCCGATGGCGGCTGCATTGTCCGTAACGCACGGTTTCCTGCCTCCGCACCCTGGCCCGACAGCGATTGCCACGATTTTCCATGCGGATATGGGCAAAACCCTGTTGTATGGCTCACTGCTGGCGGTGCCGACGGTCATTCTGGCGGGGCCGGTGTATGCGCGTTTCCTGAAAGGGATCGACAAACCGGTTCCGGAAGGCCTGTTTAACCCGAAAACCTTCACGGAAGAAGAAATGCCGGGCTTTGGCGTCAGTGTCGCGACGTCCCTGGTGCCGGTTATTCTGATGGCATTTCGCGCCGTCTGCGAAATGATCTTGCCGAAAGGCCATCCGGTACTGGCTTACGCTGAGTTCTTCGGCGATCCGGTAATGGCCACGCTGATTGCGGTACTCATCGCTATCTTCACCTTCGGCCTGAACCGTGGCCGTAAGATGGATGAAGTGATGGCGACTGTCAGCGATTCCATCAAAATCATCGCCATGATGTTGTTAATCATCGGCGGTGGCGGGGCGTTCAAACAGGTACTGGTGGACAGCGGGATTGAAAAATACATCGCCGCCCTGATGCACGGCAGCAACCTGTCGCCAATCCTGCTGGCGTGGTCAATTGCTGCGGTGCTACGTATCGCACTGGGTTCTGCCACCGTTGCCGCGATTACCGCAGGCGGCATTGCTGCGCCACTGATCGCGACGACTGGTGTCAGTCCTGAACTGATGGTGATCGCCGTCGGTTCCGGCAGCGTGATCTTCTCACACGTCAACGATCCTGGTTTCTGGCTGTTCAAGGAGTACTTCAACCTGAGCATTGTCGAAACCTTCAAATCCTGGTCGGTGCTGGAAACCATCATCTCCCTGTGTGGTCTGGGCGGATGTCTGTTGCTGTCGATGGTCGTCTGACGGCCCGTTGTTAGCATAAAAAAGGCGAGCCATGTGGCTCGCCTTTTTTACATCGTTTTAAATTGTTTTAAGCGTCTGGATAATTTGCGGATTCAGTTCCAGCATTTTCAACAGCTTCAATGCTGCGCCATTTGGCAAACGCTTTTTTTGTTCCCATGCCTGCACCAGCGAGGGAGAAACACCAAGCAGCCGGGCGAACTCATCCTGTTTAACACCTGCTTTTGTGCGAATTTGTTTTACTTCAGGCATGGAAATACGCGTGATATGTGCAGGTGCCATCTCACCTTTACGGATCGCGACCATTTCTTCAGCGGATTGTCGCAATTCTTCAAAGAATTCTTTCGTCATGGTCTATCTCCTGTGTTACGACAGACTTCGTACAATGTTTTTCAAAATCGATTTTTCGCTTTCCGTCAGAGAATCTTTCTCACTCTTGGGATAAACCAGCAGCATGTAAATCTGACCATCAGCGCACAGGTAATAATAAATCGCCCGCACACCTGCACTTTTCCCCCGACGATGGTTACCCCAGCGGACTTTTCTGCAACCGCCCGTCCCGACGATCAAAGCCCCTGCATCGGGATAATGCGTGAGGTATTCCTGAAACTGGCGATATTCCTCCTCAGTCAACAGCTCTTTGCATTTGCGGCTAAAAGTCGGGGTTTCGATAAACTCCAGATATTCCATATGACTCATTCCATGACTCAAGATGGCAGGATAATACTCTCACAGGGTAAGAGTTCAACGCGAGGTTTTTCTCGTCAGAAACGAAAAAGGCGAGCCATGTGGCTCGCCTTTTTCGTTTCTGCTGTCGCTAAATCTTCAAATACGCCCTGATCCCATCGAGGAACATCTGCGTCGAGAGCATGACCAGAATCAGGCCCATCAGGCGTTCGAGGGCGCTGACGCCTTTGTCGCCGAGCAGTCGCAGGAACAAATTCGACAGCAGAAGAATGGCCATCGACAGGCCCCAGGCGATGAACAGGGCCAGCGTTAAGTGGCTCATCTGATTCGGATACTGGTGCGAAAGCAGCATCAGCGTGGCGAGAATCGACGGACCGGCCACCAGCGGGATCGCCATCGGCACGAGGAAGGGTTCTTCACCGGCAGGCAGGCCGCTGCTGCTTTTCTCTTCCGACGGGAAAATCATTTTGATGGCAATCAGGAACAGAATGATCCCGCCGGAAATCGACACAGTTTCTGTGCGCAGATTCAGGAACGACAGGATTTTTTCACCGGCGAACAGGAAAATCAGCATCAGGATAAGTGCGATCAGCATTTCGCGGATCAGCACCACCCGGCGACGTTTCGGGTCGAGATGTTTTAAGACCGACATAAAAATCGGTAAGTTGCCCAGCGGATCCATAATTAAAAACAGCAAAATGGTTGCTGAAATCATTTCGGTCATAACTACCTCAGAAAAAATGCCTGTTATAAGGTGCGCTGCTATTAAAGGCTGCACTATTGATTAAATTCACTTGCCACTTCTACTACATTTTGTAAGGTGGTAGACCCGCGCGTTAACGGGGCACAGTGCATCAAAACAGGCACTCGCTTGGTGCAAACGCGCGTTCAGGCTGTTTTAAGCAGTTATCACCCTCAGGGCAGGACAGATATTATGAAAAATGTAGGTTTCGTTGGCTGGCGTGGAATGGTTGGTTCTGTACTCATGCAACGCATGATTGAAGAACGCGATTTCGACGCTATCCGTCCGGTATTCTTCTCCACCTCTCAGCACGGTCAGGCCGCGCCTTCTTTCACGGGTCAGTCTGGGACCTTGCAGGATGCCTATGATCTGGACGCACTGAGTGCGCTGGACATTATTATCACCTGTCAGGGCGGCGATTATACCAATGAAATCTATCCTAAGCTGCGTGAAATCGGTTGGTCCGGCTACTGGATTGACGCAGCTTCCTCTCTGAGAATGGAAGATGACGCGATAATCATCCTCGACCCGGTCAACAGCGCCGTGATCCATCAGGGTATCGACAAAGGTATCAAAACCTTTGTGGGCGGTAACTGTACCGTCAGCCTGATGCTGATGTCGCTCGGCGGCCTGTTCGCTAATGACCTGATCGAATGGGCATCTGTCGCCACCTATCAGGCGGCATCCGGCGGCGGTGCGCGTCACATGCGTGAACTGCTGACCCAGATGGGCATGCTGCATAACAGCGTGGCGAAAGAGCTGGAAAACCCGGCATCGGCCATTCTGGATATCGAACGTAACGTCACTGCGCTGACCCGCAGCGGCACATTGCCGACCGATAACTTCGGTGTTCCGCTGGCAGGCGGCCTGATCCCGTGGATCGACAAACAGCTCGATAACGGCCAGACCAAAGAAGAATGGAAAGGTCAGGCGGAAACCAACAAAATTCTCGGCACTTCCAGCATTATTCCGGTGGATGGCCTGTGTGTCCGTATCGGCGCGCTGCGCTGCCACAGCCAGGCATTCACCCTGAAGCTGAAAAAAGACGTGTCGATTCCTGAAATCGAACAGATGCTGGCATCGCACAATGACTGGGTTCGCGTGATCCCGAATGACCGTGAACTGTCGATGCGCGAACTGACCCCAGCGGCGGTAACCGGCACCATGAACACGCCGGTTGGCCGTCTGCGTAAACTGAATATGGGGCCGCAATATCTGTCTGCGTTCACCGTCGGTGACCAGCTGCTGTGGGGCGCGGCAGAACCTTTACGCCGTATGCTGCGCATCCTTTTGTAAGGTGAAAACTGCCCTGTTTTCTTTGTAAATATTTCCCCCGCGGGACACCAGCACGGTGTCCCGTTTTTATTTCAGCCTTCAATAACTTCCGCCGTTTCTCTCCCCGTCCGCAGCGCTTTTTACTGTATTTTTCTTTTTCAAAAATTTGTCCATTTTTGAACTCCTTAACGCCCTGCCTTTTTTAATCTTTGTCTATGCTTAGTAGAAGAGCTCTGCCTTTTTGAGAAGCGGAATTAGAGACTTATTTGGAAATTGTGAACACAGGCGCACTGGCGCATTTTTTGGCAAAACTGAAGTACCGCCAGATCACAATGCAACGATAAAAAGGGGAGCACACTTAACTTACGGTCGTATTGAATATCTGAATGATTTTATTTGATTTATTGATTTAATTAATCATAGGACGAAATGCATGTCTGTACTTCCCGATCAGCACGTCATTAATCAAATTATATCTGGCCACTACGCTGATCCTTTTTCTCTTTTGGGAATGCATTCTGTCGCTGCCGGGCTGGAAGTACGTGCCCTGTTGCCGGATGCCGATCAGGTCTGGGTTATTGATGTAGAAAAAGGCAAGCAGGTGGCAGAACTGCGCCGTTATGACGAGCGCGGTTTCTTTGTCGGCCTGATCCCACGTCGTAAAAATGCGTTCCGTTACAAGCTGGAAGTCCGCTGGGGCGAGGATCGCCATGTGATTGACGACCCGTACCGGTTCGGCACGTTGTTGCAGGAGCTGGATATCTGGCTGCTGGCAGAAGGCACGCATCTGCGGCCGTATGAGAAACTCGGTGCGCATCCGCAAACGCTGGACGATGTCGAAGGCGTCAGTTTCGCGGTCTGGGCACCGAACGCCACCCGGATTTCCGTGGTGGGTGAATTCAACTTCTGGGATGGCCGCCGTCACCCGATGCGTCAGCGCCGTGAAAACGGCATCTGGGAATTATTCATTCCTGCCGTCCGCGAAGGTCAGCTGTATAAATTCGAAATTATCGACTGCCGTGGCAATGTCAGTCTGCGTGCCGATCCTTATGCCTTTGAGGCGCAGATGCGTCCGGACACCGCCTCGTGCGTGCGTAAATTACCGGATGTTGTGCCGCATTCAGAAAGCAGAAAGAAAGCGAATGCGCTGAATCAGCCCGTTTCTGTCTATGAAGTGCATCTGGGTTCCTGGCGTCGTCATACCGATGATAATTTCTGGCTCAGCTATGGCGAGCTGGCCGAGCAGTTAGTGTCCTACGCTAAATGGATGGGCTTCACGCATATCGAACTGATGCCGGTCAACGAGCATCCGTTCGATGGTAGCTGGGGTTATCAGCCGCTGGGTATGTACGCGCCGACCCGTCGTTTCGGCACGCCGATGGAGTTCAAAGCCTTTATCGATGCCGCGCATAACGCCGGTCTGAATGTGATCCTCGACTGGGTGCCGGGGCATTTCCCGAGCGATACCTACGGGCTGGCGCAGTTCGACGGCACCGCGCTGTACGAATATGCCGATCCGCGTGAAGGTTATCATCAGGACTGGAACACGCTGATTTATAACTATGGCCGCCACGAAGTCCGTAACTATCTGGCCGGAAATGGTTTTTACTGGATTGAACGCTTCGGCATTGACGGTCTGCGCGTAGATGCCGTGGCGTCGATGATTTACCGCGATTACAGCCGTAAAGCGGGCGAGTGGATCCCCAATTATTACGGTGGCCGCGAAAACCTCGAAGCCATTTCTTTCCTGAAATACACCAACCATACGATTGGCAAGGAACTCGGCGGCGCAGTGACGCTGGCCGAAGAATCGACTGATTATCCGGGCGTCACCATGCCGCCGGATGCTAACGGACTGGGCTTCCATTACAAATGGAATCTGGGCTGGATGCACGACTCGCTGACGTATATGCAGCTCGATCCGGTTCACCGCAAATACCACCACAATCTCATGACGTTCGGCGTACTTTACGCCTACAGCGAGAACTTCATGCTGCCGCTTTCGCACGATGAAGTGGTACACGGTAAAAAATCCCTGCTGGATAAAATGCCCGGCGACGTCTGGCAGAAGTTTGCCAACCTGCGCGCTTATTACGGCTTTATGTGGGCACATCCGGGCAAAAAACTGCTGTTTATGGGCGGTGAATTTGCGCAGGGGCGCGAGTGGAATTTCGACGCCAGCCTCGACTGGCATCTGCTGGACGACGCGACCGGCTGGCACAGCGGCGTGCAGCACCTGGTGCGCGACCTGAACCTGACGTATCAGGCCAACGCACCGCTGTATGAACTGGATTACAACCCGCGTGGCTTTGAATGGCTGGTGGTTGATGACCATGAAAACTCTATTTTCGCCTTCGCGCGTCGCGATGAAAACGGCGGTGAAATCATCATTATCAGCAATTTCACGCCGGTGCCACGTGAGCACTATCGCATCGGCATTAGCCGCCCTGGCCGTTACCGTGAAATTCTTAACACCGATTCGCATTTCTACCGTGGCAGCAATGTCGGCAACGGCTGCGACGTTTACAGCGAAAACACCGGTCATCATCAGCGTGAACATTCCATCAGCGTAACGATCCCGCCGCTGGCGACGGTCTATTTGCGAAGGGAGGCGTAATGAAACAGCTCGCGGCTGGTCAGCCCGCGCCTTTTGGCGCGCATCTCAGAGATAACGGCGTCAATTTTTGCCTGTACTCCGCGCATGCGGATAAAGTGGAATTATGTCTTTTTGATGAGACCGGCAGCGAGCAGCATCTGCCTTTACCGGGGCGCACCGGCAATCTGTGGCACGGTTTTCTGCCCGACGCCAAAGCCGGACAGCGTTACGGTTACCGCGTTTACGGGCCGTTTGACCCGAAAAATGGCCATCGTTTTAACCCGAAAAAAGTGCTGATTGATCCCAGTGCACGGGCCGTTGACGGTGTGCTGCATGACAATGTGCGCTTTACCGGCGGCACTGACGCACCGGACGATAAAGACAGCGCCGTGGTCGCGCCGAAATCTGTCGTCGTCGCCGGGAATTTCGACTGGGGCGATGATAAACCGCCCGCAAAACCCTGGGGCGAAACGGTGATTTACGAGGCGCATGTACGCGGTCTGACCCGTCAGCACCCACGTATTCCGGCGGCGGTTCGCGGCACCTATGCCGGACTGGCGCATCCGGTCATGCTCGAATATTTACAGCATCTGGGCGTGACGGCGATAGAACTGTTGCCGGTGCAACACCATGCCGATGAGCCGCGTTTGCAAAAACTGGGGCTGAGTAATTACTGGGGCTACAACGTGCTGGCGCCGTGCGCCGTGGATCCGCGTTATGCCAGCGGACAGGGCGGTGTGTCAGCGCTGAATGAGTTTAAATCGGCGGTTAAAGCCCTGCATCAGGCCGGTATCGAAGTGATCCTTGACGTGGTGTTCAACCACAGCGCTGAACTGGATATTGACGGACCCTTTATCTCGTTTCGCGGCATCGACAATGCCAGTTATTACTGGCTTAACGAAGACGGTTCCGACAACAACATGACCGGCTGCGGAAACACGCTGCGCCTGATGGACGATGAAGTCATCGCCTGGACTCTCGACTGTCTGAATTACTGGGTGCGTGAGTGTCACGTCGATGGTTTCCGTTTTGATTTAGCCACCGTTCTTGGCAGAACGCCGGAGTTCAGTGCGCAATCACCGCTGTTCAACGCCATTAAGCAGGATGCCGTTCTCTCGCAGGTCAAACTGATTGCAGAGCCCTGGGATATCGGCACCGGCGGCTATCAGCTCGGCAATTTCCCGCCGCCGTTTGCGGAATGGAGCGATATCTGGCGCGACGATATGCGTCAGTTCTGGCTGCACGGCGATATTTCTCTCGGCCAGTTTGCCGGACGTTTTGCGGCCTCTGCCGACAAATTCAATCCCGCACAGCGCGAACCCTGGGCCAGCGTAAATATGCTGACGGCACACGACGGTTTCACGCTGCGCGATCTCGTGAGTTTTAACCAGAAACACAACCAGGCTAACGGTGAAGAAAACCGCGACGGCCACAACGAAAATTTCAGCCAAAACCACGGCGAAGAAGGGCTGGAGGCGTCTGCACAAGTGCTGCAACAGCGCCGTCTCAGTCAGCGTGCTTTGCTGGCGACGCTGTTTCTGTCACAGGGCACGCCGATGTTGCTGGCCGGTGACGAGCAGGGTAACAGCCAGTCGGGCAACAACAACGCCTATTGTCAGGACAATCCTCTGACCTGGCTCGACTGGGAAAATGCCGATGAAAGCCTGACGGCCTATACCTCTGCGCTGATTGCGTTGCGCCGGAAAATTCCGGCACTGACGCAAAACCGCTGGTGGCAGGAAGGCAGTGAAGATGTGCAATGGCTGAATCAACAGGGGCAACCGATGAGCCCCGGCGACTGGGAACAGGGGCCGCAGCAATGGCTGCAAATCTGTCTGTCTCAGCGCTGGTTGCTTATCGTCAATGCTTCGCTGCACGAGGTTGATTTGCAACTGCCGCCGGGAAACTGGCAGCCGGTTGCGCCGTTCAACAGCGTGCTTTTTGATGAGGAACCCCGGCGTGTCATGGAAGGCTCGCAATGGCGGGCAGCAGCAAAAACCCTCTGTGTCCTACAAGATTTCACTCCACAGAGCCGGTCATTATAAAAACAAAGGAGTCAGATATGGCGACATTAGACAACCGGGACCCGGTCATGCTGGCACGACAGTTGCCGCTGAAATCCGTGGCGTTAATTCTTGCCGGGGGACGTGGTTCAAGACTGAAAGATTTGACCGCAACCCGGGCAAAACCCGCCGTCCACTTTGGCGGGAAATTCCGCATCATTGATTTTGCCCTGTCGAATTGCCTGAACTCCGGCATTCGCCGCATCGGTGTCATTACGCAATATCAGTCGCACACGCTGGTTCAGCATATTCAGCGCGGATGGTCTTTCTTCAATGAAGAAATGAACGAGTTCGTGGATTTACTGCCTGCGCAGCAACGCCACAGCACCGAGCACTGGTACAAAGGCACCGCCGATGCGGTGTATCAGAATCTGGATATTATCCGCCGCTATAACGCCGAATTTGTGGTGATCCTGGCGGGCGATCATATCTACAAAATGGACTACTCGCGGATGCTGATCGACCACGTGCAGAAGGGCGGTGAATGTACCGTCGCCTGCCTGGAAGTGCCGCGCGCTGAGGCCAGCGAGTTTGGTGTTATCGGCGTCACTGAGGATTATCACATCACCAGTTTCGTCGAAAAACCGAAAGACCCGCCAGCGATGCCCGGCAATCCCGATATGGCGCTGGCGAGCATGGGCATCTACATTTTTAATGCGGACTATCTGTTTCGTATGCTCGAAGAAGACATGGCCAGTGAGGAATCCAGCCATGATTTCGGCAAAGACCTGATCCCGAAACTGACCCGTCAGGGCGTTGCCCGTGCGCATCCGTTCGGACTTTCCTGCGTAACGCAAAACGATGACGCGCCGCCGTACTGGCGTGATGTCGGCACGCTCGATGCCTACTGGCGCGCTAATCTGGATCTGGCGTCAGTCACGCCGGAGCTGGATATGTACGATCGCGACTGGCCGATCCGCACGCACATGGAGCCATTACCACCGGCCAAATTTGTGCAGGATCGCTCAGGCAGCCACGGCATGACCATGAACTCGCTGGTGGCTGGCGGCGTGATTGTCTCCGGTTCAGTGGTGGTGCATTCGGTGCTGTTCCCGCGGGTACGCGTTAACTCTTTCTGCAACATTGATTCGACGATTATTTTGCCGGATGTGAACGTGGGGCGTTCATGCCGCTTACGTAAATGCGTCATCGACCGCGCCTGTCAGATCCCCGAAGGCATGGTGATTGGCGAGAACGCGGATGAAGACAGCCGCCGGTTCTATCGTTCCGAAGGCGGCGTGGTGCTGGTCACGCGCGCGATGCTGGCGAAACTATAAACAGATATTAGAAAGCACGACTTTTCGTCATCCCGGTATTGCCGGGATGACCGGGATAATCAGGAGCGCGAATGCAGGTTTTACATGTTTGTTCCGAGCTGTTTCCGCTGTTAAAAACGGGCGGCCTTGCTGACGTCGCCGGTGCACTGCCCGCCGCTCAGATTGCGGAGGGCGCAGATGTCCGCGTGCTCATTCCAGGTTTTCCTGATGTCAAAAAAGGACTGGGAGAAACGCAGGTCATCGGCACGCTGGCGACCTTTGCCGGGCATGTCACCCTTTCACTGGGTTACTTTGATGGCGTGGGTATTTATGTGATTGATGTGCCCGGTTTGTACGATCGTCCCGGCAGCCCGTATCACGATCAATCGTCTTTTGCCTACCCGGATAACCATCTGCGCTTTGCGTTGCTGAGCTGGATGGCCTGCGAGCTGGCACTGAATTTTGACCCGCACTGGAAGCCGGATATCGTCCATTCTCACGACTGGCACGCCGGGCTGTGTTCCGCCTATATCCGCGCCCGTAACGCGCCGGTACGTACCGTGTTTACGGTGCATAATCTGGCGTTTCAGGGGCTGTTCTTCGCGCATCATCTCGATGAACTTTATATCCCGCGCGAATTCTTCCAGATGCACGGGCTGGAATTCTACGGCCAGATTTCTTTCCTGAAAGCCGGTCTGTTCTATTCCGATCACGTGACCACTGTCAGCCCGACCTACGCCAAAGAAATTACCCGGCCGGAGTTTGGTTACGGCATGGAATCGCTGCTGCTGGAGCGTGAAATGCAGGGGCGGCTGACCGGTATTCTTAACGGCGTCGATGAAGCCATCTGGCAGCCGCGTGATGACGTGCTGCTGTCGGCGCGTTACGACGCTGATGATTTGCGATCCAAAGCGGTCAACAAAGCCTATCTGCAACGGGCGATGGGGCTGGATGTGGATGATTCGCGTCTGGTGTTTGCGGTCGTCAGCCGCCTGACCAGCCAGAAAGGGCTGGATCTGGTGCTTGAAGCCTTGCCGGATTTACTCGAACGCGGCGGACAGCTGGCGCTGTTAGGCGCGGGTGACGCGGTGTTGCAACAGGCATTCCTGGCGGCAGCGGCGGACAATCCGGGGCAGGTCGGCGTGCAGCTCGGTTATCACGAAGCGTTTTCCCACCGCATCATCGGCGGCGCAGACGTCATCATGGTGCCGAGCCGTTTCGAGCCGTGCGGATTAACCCAACTTTACGGACTCAAATACGGCACCTTGCCGCTGGTACGTCGTACCGGCGGGCTGGCCGACACGGTGGTCGATTGTGCGCTGGAAAATCTGGCCGACGGAACTGCCAGTGGTTTTGTGTTTGAAGAAGCAACGGGGAAATCGCTCGGAAATGCGATCCGCCGCGCATTTGTTTTGTGGAGCCGTCCTAAGCACTGGCGACACGTACAACAACACGCCATGGGTATTGATTTTGGCTGGAAGGTGGCTGCACAGGAATATCTCACCCTGTATAACCGCCTGATGTCCTGACCCCTGAACGCAGCTAACTTGATCGGGAATGTAACGTTATGACTTCACCGTTTAATTACAACTCACCGACAGTCAGTGTCGAAGCGCTAAAGCATTCGATTGCTTATAAACTGATGTTTATTATCGGCAAAGATCCGTCCATTGCGACGCAACATGACTGGCTGAACGCCACGCTGTTTGCGGTTCGCGATCGTATGGTGGAACGCTGGCTGCGTTCTAACCGTGCGCAAACTTCACAGGACGTCCGGCAGGTTTATTACCTGTCGATGGAGTTTCTGATTGGACGAACCCTTTCCAATGCGTTGCTGGCGATGGGGATTTACGACGATCTGAAAAGCGCGCTCGATGAAATGGGCTTTGATCTCGAAGAACTGATCGGCGAAGAAAATGACCCGGGTTTAGGCAACGGCGGCCTCGGACGGCTGGCGGCGTGCTTCCTCGATTCGCTGGCCACGCTGGCGCTGCCGGGACGCGGTTACGGTATCCGCTACGAATACGGCATGTTCGCGCAAAGCATCATCAACGGTGAGCAAAAAGAAGCGCCAGATTACTGGCTGGAATACGGAAATCCGTGGGAATTCCAGCGTTATAACACCCGCTATAAAGTGCGTTTTGGCGGACGTGTGCAGCACGAGGGCGTCAAAACCCGCTGGCTGGAAACCGAAGAAGTCATCGCCTGCGCCTACGATCAGGTGATTCCGGGTTATGACACTGATGCCACCAATACCCTGCGGTTGTGGGGCGCGCAGGCCAGTAACGAAATCAATCTGGGTAAATTTAATCAGGGCGATTACTTTGCGGCGGTGGAAGATAAAAACCATTCCGAAAACGTGTCGCGCGTTCTGTATCCCGATGACTCGACCTATTCCGGCCGCGAGCTGCGGTTACGCCAGGAATATTTCCTGGTGTCGGCGACCGTGCAGGACATCCTCAACCGCCATTACACCACGCACCATACTTACGACAATCTGGCCGATAAAATTGCTATTCACCTCAATGACACGCACCCGGTGCTGTCGATCCCTGAGCTGATGCGTCTGCTTATCGATGAGCATAAATTCGAATGGAAAGACGCGTGGGAGACGGTGTGTCGTGTGTTCTCTTACACCAACCACACGCTGATGAGCGAAGCGCTGGAAACCTGGCCGGTAGACATGATCGGCAAGATCCTGCCGCGTCATCTGGAGATTATTTTCCAGATTAACGATCACTTCCTCAAAGAAGTGGCGGAGAAAATTCCCAACGATAACGGCCTGCTGTCACGCGTTTCGATAATCGATGAAGGGAATGGCCGCAAAGTGCGGATGGCATGGCTTGCGGTCATCGCCAGCCACAAAGTCAACGGCGTGTCGGAGCTGCATTCCGAGCTGATGGTGCAGTCGCTGTTTGCTGATTTTGCCCGCGTTTATCCGGATCGTTTCTGCAATAAAACCAATGGCGTGACGCCGCGCCGCTGGCTGGCACTGGCCAACAAACCGCTGTCGGCGGTGATTGATGACGCCATCGGCCAGACCTGGCGTTCTGATCTCAGCCAGCTGGCGGAACTGAAACAGAATCTGGATTACCTGAGTTTCCTGCAGGCGATCCGCAAGGCCAAGCTGGACAATAAAAAGCGGCTGGCGCTGTATATCGCCCAGAAACTGAACATTGTGGTGGATCCGAAAAGCCTGTTCGACGTGCAGATCAAACGCATCCATGAATACAAACGTCAGCTGATGAACGTGCTGCACGTCATCACCCGTTATAACCGTATTCTGGAAGAGCCGGACGCCGGGTGGGTACCGCGCACGGTGATTTTCGCCGGTAAAGCGGCATCGGCCTATTACGCCGCCAAACAGATCATCCGGCTGATCAACGACGTGGCGACGGTGATCAACAGTGATCCGCGTATCGGCAACAAACTGAAGATCGTCTTCATTCCCAACTACAGCGTCAGTCTGGCGCAGCTGATCATTCCGGCGGCCGACCTTTCCGAGCAGATCTCGCTGGCGGGTACTGAAGCGTCTGGTACCAGTAACATGAAATTTGCCCTGAACGGCGCGCTGACTATCGGTACGCTGGACGGTGCCAACGTCGAAATGCTCGAACATGTGGGTGAGGACAATATCTTTATCTTCGGCAACACCACGCCGCAGGTCGAGGAACTGCGCCAGAAAGGTTACAACCCGCATACCTATTTCGAGCAGGACGCTGAACTGCATCAGGTGCTGACGCAAATCGCCACCGGTGTCTTCAGCCCGACCGAGCCGAAGCGCTACACCAACCTGTTCGATACGCTGGTCAATCTTGGCGATCACTATCAGGTGCTGGCGGATTACCGCAGTTATGTCGATACGCAGGATAAAGTCGATGAGCTGTATAAACTGCCGGAAGAGTGGACGCGCCGCACGTTGCATAACATCGCCAACATGGGCTATTTCTCTTCGGATCGTACCATTCAGGAATACGCCGATGAGATCTGGAATATCAAGCCAGTGAAGTTGTAGAGCGGGAATAAAGGTGGGACTTTCAGCTCCTCCCCCTTCGCAGGGGGAGGAGCTAACTAATTTAAGATGCCAGCGACAAATGTTTCTTCTGCTGTTTGTGTGTTTCCAGCCATTCGGCGACGCGTTGTTGCTGAGTTTTATCCAGCCACATACCGAGTTTTGTACGACGCCAGATAGCATCATCAAGCTGTGAAACCCACTCTTTTTCCACCAGATAACGCAGTTCCGCTTCGTAGAGTCCGTGACCGAAATCTTCGCCCAGCGATTCCAGGCTGGTCGCGTCATTCAGGAACAGCTCCGTCTGGCTGCCGTAAGTCCGTGCATACCGGCGTGCCAGTGATTCCGGTAACCATTTGAAGCGGGTGCGCAGATTGGCGCTGTAGGTATCACGGTCACCGTTCAGTTTCCCGCCCGGCAATACGGCCGTTTTGGTCCACGCCGGACCGGCTTTCGGATAGTACTTCACCAGTTTTTCCAGCGCGTGTTCCGCCAGTTTACGGTAGGTGGTCAGCTTGCCCCCAAATACAGAAAGCAGCGGCGCTTTGCCGTCCTGATCGTGAACGTCGAGCGTGTAATCGCGGGTCACGGCTTGCGGTGAATCAGATTCGTCATCACACAGCGGACGCACGCCGGAATAAGTCCAGACGATGTCTTCGGTGGTCAGCTGTTTCTTAAAGTGGTCGTTATACACTTTCAGCAGATAACCGATTTCTTTATCGTCGATTTTCACGTCTTTCGGATCGCCGTGATATTCCACGTCGGTGGTGCCGATGATCGAGAATTCATCCATCCACGGGATCACAAACACAATACGGTGATCTTCGTTTTGCAGAATGTAAGCCTGCGGCTGATTGTGCGCACGTGGCACCACAATATGGCTGCCTTTGATCAGACGAATACCGTAAGGCGATTTCAGCTTCAGGCCGTCGTCGAAGAAGTGTTTTACCCACGGACCGGTAGCATTCACCAGACCTTTGGCACGCCAGGTATAGGTTTTGCCGGTGTCGATATCTTCGGCTTCCACCATCCACATGCCGTCTTCACGCCATGCGCGGGTCACCCGGGTGCGGGTACGGACTTCGCCGCCACGCTCTTCCACTTCCTGAGCGTTGACGACCACTAAACGCGCGTCATCCACCCAGCAGTCTGAATATTCAAAACCTTTGGTCAGTTCGGGTTTCAGCACGGATTCACTGCCGAATTTCAGGCCCTTACTGGCCGGCAGGCTGGTGCGTTTGCCCAGATGGTCGTACAGGAACAGTCCGGCGCGGATCATCCAGGCCGGACGCAAATGCGGCTGATGCGGTAAACGGAAACGCATCGGGAAAGCAATATGCGGCGCCATTTTCAACAGCACTTCACGTTCAGCCAGCGCTTCGCTGACCAGACGGAATTCGTAATGTTCCAGATAGCGCAGGCCACCGTGGATCAGTTTCGAACTGGCCGAAGAGGTCGCGCAGGCCAAGTCTTGCGCTTCAAGCAGCAGAACAGACAGCCCGCGGCCAGCTGCATCTACTGCGATGCCGGTACCATTAATACCGCCACCAATTACGATCAAGTCTTTGGTTTCCACGTCATCTTCCTCCAGATGTTCGCAATAGCTCTTTTATGTTCGTTTTCGCTCATGATTGTAATCGAGAATCGACAAACAAGCCAAGCGTTAACCAAATAAAAACAATTATGCGTGATGAAGGTAACATTTTTGTGTCGGTTTCGAGCATAAAGGCAAAGAGGGTACGAAACCGAACGCGGTGAGGCGTGGAATTTTTCGAAATTGTTCGTTTGAAAGAGAAGAGAGGAGGGGGAAGAAAACCAGGAGCACGGCATTCGCGCTCCTCAAAAAACAACAATCAGCAGAGTTCGAGATGAACGTCGTATTTATCGATAATGCTTTTTACGCTGTCCGGCGGCTGTTTGTCGGTAAACATGTAGTGGATTAAATCCATTTTACCGAGGTTAACCATGGCGTTACGGCCAAATTTAGAATGGTCAGTGACCAGCATGACGCAGCGTGAGTTTTCGATAATCGCACGCTTGGTGCGCGCTTCGTGATAATCGAATTCGAGCAATGAGCCGTCCATATCAATGCCGCTGATGCCGAGAATGCCGTAATCGAGGCGGAACTGAGAGATGAAATCGAGCGTCGCTTCACCCATGATCCCGCCATCACGGGCGCGAACTTCGCCGCCGGCAAGGAACAGACGGCAGTCATCTTTCGCACTGTACAGCGTGGCGACATTCAGATTATTGGTGACGATACGCAGGTCTTTATGATTCAGCAGCGCATGTGCCACGGCTTCCGGCGTGGTGCCGATATCGATAAATAAAGTCGAACCGTCGGGGATCTGGCTGGCAACGCGCGCGGCAATCCGCGCTTTCGCTTCTGACCACATCACTTTACGGTCGTTATACGCCGCATTCACGGAACTCGACGGTAATGCCGCACCGCCGTGGTGACGGTGAATTTTATTCTGTTCGGCCAGGTCATTGAGATCACGGCGAATAGTTTGCGGGCTGACTGCAAAATGCTCCACCAGCTCTTCGGTACTGACATAACCCTGCTGGCGGACTAAATCGATAATCGCATCATGGCGTTGTGTTTGTTTCACCCGGAGCCCCTACTTACTTTTTTTGTTGCGCGGAGTGCGCGTATCAACAAATGCCATCACCAGACCCAGACCCAGGCCAAAGGCGTGTGCGGCATTAGCCACGGCTGCGCCACCTGTGGCATAACCGATGAACATAAAGATCAGAGAAATAACCAGCAATCCGCCGGGCACGTACAAGCGGCTTTCCGGTTTCAGTTGCCCGGTCAGCCAGGCGTAACCCATCAGCGCATACACCACGCCCGACAGTCCGCCAAACCAGACGCCGCTGACCATCGACTGGCCCCAGCCGCTGATTAAGGCAGAAATCAGTGTGACAGTGAATAATTTTCCGCTGCCCAGATGCATCTCAATCTGGCTGGCCAGATACCACCACCAGGCGAGGTTAATCAGTAACGCGATAAACGAGAAATTCATCAGGGCAGGCGTGAACCAGCGCCACACCTGGAAGACGCGCGAACTGTCCGGCCACGCCAGCCAGCTCATCACTAATTCGTCACCCACCATTTGTTGCAGGATAAACACCGCCAGACATAACACAATCATGCCGATGGTCAGCGGGCCCGCGCGGGAGCGCAGACTTTTAAGAAACGGGGTGTGCGACATTTTTAAAGGCGGCTGCGCTTTTCCGGTTTTCCAGCTGGCTTCCTGATAACGCGGGTGCAGCGGATCGCGGACAAACAACGCGACCTGTTTTTCGGCCTCTTCCAGACGGGCTTCGTCTTCCAGCCAGAGCTGAACTTCCTGACTTTCAAGTTTTATGGTCAGTGTAAAACCCTGCGTTGCCATGTAATCGACAAACGCCTGAGCGAGGCGGGGATTGTTCAGATTTAGAATGCGCACCATAGCGTTAAGCGGTTTCCCTAATTGTTTGACTGCGGTAATTCATTGTTATGTAGACAGGCGATAACGGTATCGCCCGATTATCTGTCAGCAGGCGTCTGGTTAACAGTGTCATGCTAACCTAAATGCTGACGACATCGCACTTTGCTCGCGTGCAGAGAGGCCAATTTTGCTGGCAATTGTTGGCCACTGCCTGACGATTTGCCGGCAGCGCCGGATGATATCCTGCGCATCGCTGTCTGAAATGCGAAAAACTGGCGCGACGGAAAGCGCTAAATCGAGATCCATCGCATTATCAGATTCGCTGATATTCAGTTTCAGTCCTGTGCTTTGTGCCACCGGATTCATGTCGTAGGCCGGTGCAAGACGCCATCCTTTTCCTGGTTCCAGCAGAAAGCCGTGATTACGCAGATGATCGTCGGTATTGGATACCAGTAAGTTGAAAACGATGCGCGACCAGAGTTCGCGTAAATCCTGATTGGGTTGTGCGCCCTGATTAATAAGTACCGCTGCCAGCTCAAGGTAGCTGACACCGGAAGAGGCGTCATCGCCATCCTGGTGGCCGGTCAGTGTCATGGCCGAGGCAAAATGTTTACGCTGGCCCTCTGCCGTCCGGTCAAAACGCTTCACTAAAAAACAGTGGTGAGGATTGGCATAGCGGCGGGCAAGGCTTTCAGGCACATTCAGACCACAAGCTTTTGCCAGCGTATTGACCACCAGTTCCCAGGCGCCGATATCATATTCGTCATTAATGCTGGGGAATTTTGCTATCCAAAGATGACCATCTGGTGCGCTGACGCTGACTTTCGGTCGGGCGCCGCCAAGCGATCCGCCCGGTGCAATCAGTAAACGTAACCATTCATCACCCGCGGCATCCTGATTTTCACTGTCCTTTTCCAGCGCCCGGCTGGCGGCTTCGAGTTCGCGAATCTGAATGAAAGGAGGAGCCGCGACATCATGACGGTCATCCAGAAAATTGCCTTCATCATTGAGCCGAAACCGCAGCGCGCCGATACGAAAATTGTCATGAACGCCCAGCAGGCAATCAGATTCATGCAGACGTTGAGTTGCAGGGGCCACGCCTGCGCGTTTTTCCCGTTCCAGCCGTCTTTTCATCAACAACCGTCCCCAGCGATCCGGACTGGTATCCGCGAAGGCACCAAAAATATCCTGCCCTTGTGCCGGATATTGGGGGCCAGTGAATAAACCTATCCGTGGATCAAGCTGAAGATTGGCAAAATCAGGATGCTCCAGCGCAGCCTGATCATATTCAAAGGCAAAAATTTCACGACCTGCGGCCTGATGCACATTGAGATAACCGATGCGCAAAGGTGACGGGAGGGGGTTCCAGTCGGCATATACGGCAATCCTTACCGTCATTTCTTCGTCCTTTTAGGGGGTTTTTTACCGGTATCTTCACCCTCCTGAAGCAGTGACGCTAATGAACCGGCACTTAAAAAATCATCCCTGGCCCAGTCACTTTCGGTATCCGTTTCCTCAGATTTTAAAGAAGGACTCTCTGAGGGCGCAGATGAAGGCGTCCGTTTTGAACGGGAATTGCGTGAGATGGGTTTACGGGGAATTAATGTGGCGTCCTGTAACTGGCGGCCGAACGGATCATCTTTGAGCAACAAATTGAGATCTTGTTCTACGCCCAGAACCTGCATTACCGCCAGACACGCACCGAGAGTGACGCCTGTGTTGCCGCGTTCAAGATTGCGCAATGTCATGGGAACCATACCTGCGCGTTCTGCGACCTGTGCTGCCGTCAGTTTGCGGCGCAGCCTCGCCAGACGAAGACGATCGCCAAATTCAGTTAATAGCGATTCAGTTGCCGGGAGCAAAGGTGACGTTTTACGGGGCATAGTAGCAGCCAATGTGAAGTGTAAACTGAAAGTATTATGGCGATATATGCTCAATATCGCCATAATAATTACACTTTAGCATGCAGGAGATGTGATGCTCAGCGCGATTTCCGGGTCTTTTACAACCCTTCCAGCGCCTGTTGCAGGTCCGCAATCAGGTCTTCGGTGTCTTCAATACCGATACTGATGCGCACCAGTCCGTCGGTAATACCGCTCTGACGGCGGATTTCCGGCGCGACGGCGCTATGCGTGGTAGACGCCGGATGGCAGGCCAGCGAATCGGTGTCTCCCAGAGAAACCGCCTGCGTGATGATGCTCAGCTTATCGAGGAAAGTTCGTGCCGCGTTCAGCCCGCCTTTCAGCTCAATGGCCATAATCCCGCCAAACAGTTTCATTTGTTTAGATGCCGTAGCGTGACCCGGATGCTGTTTCAGTCCCGGATAAAACACGGTGTCTACTGCGCTGTGCCCGTCGAGGAATTCCGCGACTGCCTGCGCGCTCAGAGAGCTGGCCTCGACGCGCAGCGGCAAGGTTTTCAGGCCACGGATCAGCAAGCTGGCTTCGAACGGACTCAGATTTCCGCCGAACTGTTTCAGGCCGAGGGTACGGATTGGCGTGATCAACGCCGCAGAACCGGCCACCACGCCGCCGGTCGCATCGCCATGACCGCCGATGTATTTGGTCGCGGAATGCAGAACGATATCAATGCCCAGTTCCAGCGGGCGCGTCAGGTACGGCGTGGCAAAGGTATTATCTGCCACACTGACTGCACCGGCGGCTTTGGCAAGGCGGGCAATTTCTGCCAGATCGGCGATATCCAGCCCCGGGTTAGCCGGTGTTTCCACCAGCACCACTTTGGTATTTTTGGTGAATGCCGCTTCCAGTTCGTTCACATTCGTGACGTGAACCGGTTTGATGCCATAGCGCGGCAACAGGTTGCGCACCACACCTTCGGTGCCGCCGTACAGCGTGCCGATATGAATGATTTCATCGCCGGGAACCAGCAGGGCAAACAATGTGGCGCTGATCGCCGCCATGCCACTTGCGCAGGCCACGGCGGTTTCTGCGCCTTCGAGTGCCGCCAGTTTCTGTTCGAAAACGGCCACCGTCGGATTGGCGAAACGGCTGTAAATATAGCCGGGCTCTTCACCGCTGAAACGACGTGCGCCGCTGTCAAAGTCCGGGTACGAAAATGCCGATGCGGCGGTGATAGGTGTCGCAATCGCGCCGGTCAGGGCATCAGGCTGCTGTCCGCCATGAACGGCGAGCGTACGCATCCCTAAAGAACGTGAAGTGTTCAGATGTTTCATCTTGGAATCCTGTCGATAGTAGGCAGAAATTATATCAACACTGGAGAAAGGTAGCTTTTTCAGCTTAAGAACATTTTCGGCGCAAACTCATTAGCCTGGTTATAAAGACCTGGGCTAAAACGCCCCGGTTTATAAAGACCCGGTTTATAAAGACCCGGTTTATAAAGGCTATAGCCTGCGCCGGAGGCAATTAAAGGTGGGATCAGGCTTCGATATCTTGCGGGAAGGTTTTTGACCAGGCTTCGAAACCGCCGTCAACGCTGTACACCGACTCGAAACCCTGAGAAATCAGGAATTGCGCGGCGCCACGGCTGCTGATGCCGTGATAGCACATCACCAGTACCGGCGTTTTGGCATCGGCCTGCTGAATAAAGGCGGGCAGGCTGTCGTTGCTCAGGTGATAAGCGCCCGGGGCATGTGCCGCGCCGAAGCTTTGCGGGTCGCGGATATCGACCATCACGGCGTCGCCTGAGGTCAGGCGGGAATGCGCTTGTTCAACGCTGATTGCTTCAAATTGTTCCATTCTGGTCGTGCCTCATAAAAGGTTATGCCGCTATTCTACCCAATAATTGCGCGACTAAGACCAGACGAAAAGCAGGGTTAAGCATTAAACGAGGATCACCTGCACACCTTTCTGGCGTAATTGTTCGATGATTTCACTGTTGGCTTCTTTGCCGGTGATCAGCACATCGATTTGCTCGGTGCGGCTGAACAGCATACCTGCACGTTGGCCGATTTTGCTGCTGTCGACCAGTGCCGCCAGTTTTCCGACATAATTCAGCATCTTCTGCTCGGCCATCGCCGTCAGCATGTCGGTTTTATACAGGCCGTCAGTCGTCAGTCCTGCGCCACTGGTGAACATCCAGTGCCCGGCATACAGGCTGGCGTCGCCGTCCTGTGGCGCTAAGGTAATTGACTGACTTTTATTGTACTGACCGCCCATGATCACCACGCTGTCGTGTTCCTGCTCGATCAGATAATTGGCCAGCGGCAGATAATTGGTGATGACCTGAATATCTTTTCCGCACATTTCGCGCCCCAGCAAAAACGCCGTCGACCCGCAGTTAATCACCACACTTTCACCCGGCTGGCACAGTCCGGCAGCCGCTTTGGCGATGCGCATTTTCTCGTTGAGATTGTGCGTCTGATGGATGTTCAACGGCGTCCAGTTCTGACGCGGCTGATTCACGGCTTCCGCACCGTTACGCACTTTACGCAGTTTGCCCAGTTCGTTGAGTTTGGTGATGTCACGACGCGCCGTAGCGGGTGAAATATCAAACTGATCAATCACATCAGCGACGGAAATCTGCCCCTGACGTTGCAGCAGATCGAGAATAGCATTGTGGCGTTGTGGCTCAGTCATGGTGGCTCCGGGCAAAATCGTTAAATGATTATTCCATGATTATAAACGAGCAGTAATGCGAAATGCATTGTTTATGAAGGCGCAAATTAATCGACCTCAATCAATACCCTAAATAATTCGAGTTGCAGCAAGGCGACAAGCTCAGGAAGCCCCGGGAGCTTAGTTAACTAAGTGACCGGGGTGAGTGAGCGCAGTCAACGCATCTGCAACTTGAAGTATGACGGGTATTTATAAGAAGGATTTAAACGGCAGGTCGGTTTCTGTCGTAAAGCAGTCGTCAAAGCCACGCGGATAATGATATTCGAAATTATCCTTATCATCCGGATAGGTGAATTTACCGCCAACCTGCCAGATAAACGGTTTGAAGCCGTATTTCAGGCGATCTTTTTTCATCTCCCACAGCACACGGATTTCCTGCGGATCGGCCTGGAAATTCGACCAGATATCGTGATGGAACGGAATAACGACTTTGGTGTTCAGTGATTCCGCCATGCGCAGCATATCCACGCTGGTCATTTTGTCGGTCACGCCGCGCGGGTTCTCGCCATAAGAGCCGAGCGCCACGTCAATCTGATACTCGTTGCCGTGCTTGGCGTAGTAGTTGGAATAGTGCGAATCGCCGCTGTGATACAGGTTTCCGCCCGGCGTTTTGAACAGATAATTGACTGCACGCTGATCCATCATATCCGGCAATACGCCGGCGGCTTTCTGGTCTGCGGGCAGGGTAATCAGCACCGTGCGGTCGAAGGAATCCAGTGCGTGAATTTCCACGTCTTTGATCCGCACCACTTTGCCCGGCGTCATCACGATACAGCGGCTGGCAGGCACGCCCCAGCTCATCCACAAATCCACGCAGGTTTGCGGGCCGATGAACGGGACTTCAGAAGAACAGTTTTGCATGACAGCGGCGGCCACGTTCACATCGATATGATCGTTATGATCGTGGGTGGACAACACCGCGTCGATCTCCCTGATCGCAAAGGGATCGAGAACGAACGGCGTGGTGCGCAGATTCGGCTGGAGCTTCTTCACACCGGCCATGCGCTGCATCTGGTGGCCGGTTTTCATCAGCGGACTGCTGTGATTCTGCTTGCCCACGCCGCACCATAAATCGACGCAGATATTGGCGCCGCCCTCAGACTTCAGCCAGATCCCCGTACAGCCCAGCCACCACATGGCGAAGGTGCCCGGCGCGACTTTTTCCTGCTCGATTTCTTCGTTTAACCAGGTGCCCCATTCCGGAAAAGTGCTGAGGATCCAGGACTCGCGGCTGATCGTTTCTACTTTGCTCATGGTATTCCCTCATCTGAGTTGGCTTTGAAATAGAGTCACAATAAATCATTTAATGATTATATGTGATTTGTTTGTGAGAAAGTTATCATCGAAAACTCATCATGACAATGGTTTTCAGGATGTGTTTCTCAGCGGGAATAGCGACGGGATTGGATGAAGATGTAAGGATTTAGCGAGGTATCCGTTTTTTTCAAAATGATTATAGTATTGAAATACATAGTAAATATAAGAATTTTCATTGCGGTGGCAATGACACGTCATGACGATATCTTGCGAGACTGCTCACAAATAATCATTATGAATCTTTATCTGATTCGATGTGAGCATTAGAGTGCATCTGTCCCTCACTGTTTAGCGCGGAGTTTGCTATACAAACGTGCTGAAGAGATCAAACAAGGTCAGACGGAGAGTCTTATGGAATTCCTCTACACCATCTTCACCGTATTTTTTAATCAGGTTATGACCAACGCGCCGTTGCTGTTGGGGCTTGTGACCATGCTCGGTTACATCCTGCTCAGGAAGAGTGCGACGGTGATCATCAAGGGCACCATCAAAACCATTATCGGCTTTATGTTACTGCAGGCAGGATCCGGCATTCTGACCGGTACCTTCAAACCGGTGGTGGCAAAACTTTCAGAAGTGTATGGCATTAACGGCGCAATATCAGACACCTATGCGTCGATGATGGCCACGGTTGAGCGCATGGGCGAGGCCTACAGCTGGGTCGGATACGCGGTGCTGATCGCGCTGGCGCTGAATATTCTGATGGTGGTGTTCCGCCGCATTACCGGCATTCGCACCATCATGCTGACCGGCCACATTATGTTTCAGCAGGCGGGGCTGATTGCGGTGTTCTTCTTCATCATGGGCTACCCGATGTGGACGACCATCTGGTCAACCGCAATTCTGGTGTCATTGTACTGGGGCATCACCTCGAACATGATGTACAAACCGACGCAGGCCGTGACCGAAAACAGCGGCTTCTCGATTGGTCATCAGCAGCAATTTGCCTCGTGGATTGCCTGTAAGGTCGCGCCCTATCTCGGTAAAAAAGAAGACAGCGTTGAAAACCTTAAATTGCCGGGCTGGCTGAATATCTTCCACGACAATATCGTCTCTACGGCCATCGTGATGACCGTATTCTTCGGCATTATTCTGTGCTCCTTTGGCCTCGATACCCTGCAACAGATGGCCGGAAAAACTCACTGGACGATTTACATCCTGCAAACCGGTCTGATGTTTGCGGTGGCGATTTTCATCATCATTCAGGGTGTGCGCATGTTCGTCGCTGAGTTGACGGAAGCCTTTAACGGCATCTCCCAGCGCTTAATTCCCGGTGCCGTTCTGGCCATCGACTGTGCGGCTATCTACAGCTTTGCGCCGAACGCCGTGGTCTGGGGCTTTATGTGGGGCACCATCGGCCAGCTGATTGCCGTCGCCATTCTGTTTGGCATGGGCTCTTCCATCATGATCATTCCCGGCTTCATCCCGATGTTCTTCTCAAACGCCACCATCGGCGTGTTTGCCAACCACTTCGGTGGCTGGCGTGCGGCGCTAAAAATCTGTCTGGTGATGGGGATGATCGAAATCTTCGGCTGCGTCTGGGCCATCAAACTCACCGGTCTGAGCGCCTGGATGGGCATGGCCGACTGGTCAATTCTGGCACCACCAATGATGCAGGGCTTCTTCAGCCTCGGCATGGCCTTTATGGGGATCATTGCGGTCATCGCATTGCTTTACATGTTCTTCGCCGGTCGCACCTTGCGCGCTGAAGAAGATGCTGAAAAACAAACACTTAATCAGTCCGTTTCTCACTAATGACTTCTCATAAATGATGTATCAGCAAACAAAGAGGTTCTCATGACAGTACGAATTCTGGCGGTATGCGGTTGCGGGCAGGGCAGTTCGATGATCATGAAGATGAAAATCGGCCAGTTCCTAACCCAGGAAGGCGTGGATCACACCATGAACAGCTGCGCGGTGGGGGAATACAAATCTGAGCTGAGCGGCGCCGACATTATTGTCGCCTCCACACACGTGGCGGATGAAATCACCGTCAGTGGCAACAAATACGTGGTCGGCGTGCGCAACATGCTGTCGGCGGCAGACTTCGGTCCGAAAGTGATGGAAGTAATTAACGCGCACTTTTCCGCTGACCTGAAAAAGTAAGGAGCGATGTATGAAACTGCGAGATTCGCTGGCTGAAAACAACTCGATTCGCCTTCAAGCAGAAGCAGAAACCTGGCAGGACGCCGTGAAAATTGGCGTCGATATGCTGGTGGAAGCCGGTGTGGTCGAGCCGCGTTATTACCAGGCGATTCTGGATGGCGTGAAACAGTTCGGGCCGTATTTCGTGATTGCGCCGGGTCTGGCGATGCCGCATGGCCGCCCGGAAGAAGGTGTTCTCAAAACCGGTTTTGCGCTGGTGACACTGAAAACGCCGCTGGTGTTCAATCATGAGGATAACGATCCGGTGGATATCCTCATTACGCTGGCAGCGGTGGATGCCAATGCACATCAGGAAGTGGGCATCATGCAGGTGGTGAACCTGTTTGATGATGAAGCCAATTTTGACCGCCTGCGCGCCTGCACCACCGCGCAACAGGTGCTGGATTTGATCGACCTGACCTCCGCCACGGCGGTTCACTAATTCGTTATCAGAGAAGGAATTCACTATGACTCATTCATTACCGATGTTGCAGGTGGCGCTGGATAACCAGTCGATGGACGACGCCTACAAAACCACGCGCCTGATCGCCAGTGAAGTCGACATTATCGAAGTCGGCACCATTTTGTGTGTCGCAGAAGGTGTGCGCGCGGTGCGTGACCTGAAAGCGCTGTATCCGGAAAAAATCGTGCTGGCCGATGCCAAAATCGCTGACGCCGGAAAAATACTCTCGCGCATGTGTTTTGAAGCCAATGCCGACTGGGTAACGGTGATTTGCTGCGCCGACATCAACACCACCAAAGGCGCGCTGGAAGTGGCGAAGGAATTCAACGGTGATGTGCAGATTGAACTGACCGGCTACTGGACGTGGGAACAGGCGCAGGAATGGCATGACGCCGGTATCCAGCAGGTGGTTTATCACCGCAGCCGTGACGCACAGGCCGCCGGTGTGGCATGGAGCGATGCCGATATCACCGCAATCAAACGCCTTTCCGGCATGGGCTTTAAAGTGACGATCACAGGCGGTCTGGCGCTGGAAGATTTGCCGCTGTTTAAAAACATTCCGGTTCACGTATTTATTGCCGGGCGCAGTATCCGCGATGCCAAAGATCCGGTTGATGCGGCGCGTCAGTTCAAAAAATCCATCCGCCAGCTCTGGGGCTAAGGAACATCAGATGATGCACAAAGCCGTTCCCCTCGGTATCTATGAAAAAGCCCTGCCTGCGGGCGAAGACTGGCTGGCGCGCCTGACCATGGTGAAAGAGCTGGGCTTCGATTTCGTTGAGATGTCGGTGGATGAAACCGACCACCGGCTGGCGCGGCTTGACTGGTCACGTGAGCAGCGGTTGCAGGTCGTCGATGCGATTTCGCGTACCGGCATCCGTATTCCGTCGATGTGCCTGAGCGCACACCGGCGGTTCCCGCTCGGCGCAGAAGACGATGAAACCCGCAATCACGGGCTGGAAATCATGCGTAAAGCCATCGTGCTGGCACAGGATTTGGGCATCCGCGTGATCCAGCTCGCCGGTTATGACGTCTGGTACCAGCAGGCCAACGATCATACCCGCGAGCGTTTCCGTGACGGTTTGCAGGAGTCCGTCGAAATGGCCAGTCGCGCGCAGGTGACGCTGGCGATGGAAATCATGGATTACCCGCTGATGAACTCGATCAGCAAAGCGCTTGGCTACACGCATTACCTGAACAATCCGTGGTTCCAGCTTTATCCTGACATTGGCAATTTATCGGCGTGGGACAACGACGTGCAGATGGAACTGGCGAGCGGCGCAGGGCACATCGTCGCCGTGCATATTAAAGACACGCAGCCCGGCGTATTCAAAAACGTGCCGTTCGGCAGCGGCGTGGTGGAGTTTGAGCGCTGCTTTGAAACCCTGCAAAAAAGCGGCTATCGCGGGCCGTATCTGATCGAAATGTGGAGCGAAACTGCCGCCGACCCGATGCAGGAAGTGCGCAACGCCCGCGCCTGGGTGGTAGATAAAATGCAGAAAGCCGGGCTGAACATGGAGGAAATGGCATGACGGACGCACTGAAACAACGTGTATTTGAAGCCAACATGGCGCTGCCGGCTTTTGGTCTGGTGACGTTCACATGGGGAAATGTCAGCGGCATTGACCGCGAGCGCGGGCTGGTGGTCATCAAACCGAGCGGCGTGGAATACGAGACAATGCAGGTCAGCGACATGGTAGTGCTGAACCTGCAAGGCGAGGTTGTGGAAGGGCATTACAAACCGTCCTCCGACACCGCCACGCATCTCGAACTTTACGCCCGTTTCCCGCAGCTTGGTGGCATCGTGCATACCCATTCGACTTATGCGACGTCATGGGCGCAGGCCGGAGTGGCGATTCCCCCGCTCGGCACCACGCACGCGGATTATTTTGCCGGAGCCATTCCCTGCACGCGGCCGTTGTCGCGCCACGAAGTGAACGGGGAATATGAACTTGAAACTGGCAAAGTGATCGCCGCTGGGCTGACCGGTACCGACCCGCTGCATATGCCCGGCATTCTGGTCGCCCAGCATGGTCCGTTCTGCTGGGGAACCACGCCGGAACAGGCAGTACACAACGCCGTGGTACTTGAAGAAGTCGCGAAAATGGCGTGGATCACCGGTTCCATCCGCCATAACCAAACTCCGATGGATGATTACCTGCTGCAAAAACATTTCAGCCGAAAGCATGGGCCGGATGCGTATTACGGGCAGAAATAACCAACGGTTTTAGAAACAAAGAGAAGTGAGCATTTTTTCGACATAGGGTTTATACATAGATATCGCGATCACACTTTTTCTCACGGAAGCATTCCGTCCCCTCAGACAGAAAAGAGACTGCCCTATGTCGAAGATCACGTTCAAGCAGGATATTTTTTTGGCGGCGCTCACCCGCCAGTGGCAAGCGTTCGGACTCACTTCAGCTTCAGATATGACTCAACATCAGTGGTGGCACGCAGTCAGTGCTGCCGTCGCCGAACAGCTTCCTCCGCAAAATGATACCGTCAGCAGCAAAAGCAAAAAAATTACCCGCCACGTTAACTACATCTCGATGGAATTTCTGGTCGGGCGTCTTACCGGTAACAATCTGATTAACCTCGGCTGGTACGAAAAAATTGCCAGTGCGCTGCAGCCGTTTGATATCAATCTGACTGATTTGCTGGAGGAGGAAATCGATCCGGCGCTGGGCAACGGCGGACTGGGACGGCTGGCGGCCTGTTATCTGGATGCGATGGCCTCGGTCGGGCAGCCCGGTATCGGTTATGGCCTGAACTATCAGTACGGTTTATTCCGCCAGCGTTTTGTTGACGGCAAACAGAAAGAGTCGCCGGACGACTGGCACCGCAACGAATATCCATGGTTTCGCCATAACAGTTCGCTGGCGGTCAGCGTCGGCGTCGGCGGTAAAGTCGTGAAAAATGAGCAGGGCGTGTCGCGCTGGGAACCGGAATTTACGCTGCGTGGCGAAGCCTGGGATCTGCCGGTGATGGGCTATCGCAATGGCATCACGCAGCCGCTGCGCTTATGGGAAGCCACGCATCCGCATCCGTTTGATCTCGAAAAGTTTAATGACGGCGAGTTTCTGAAAGCGGAACAACAAGGCGTCGACGCCGCCAAACTCACCAAAGTGTTATACCCGAATGACAACCATCAGGCCGGTAAACGCCTGCGCCTGATGCAGCAATATTTCCAGTGCGCCTGCTCGGTGGCCGATATCCTGCGTCGTCACCATTTCCTTGGCCGCAAAATCAGCGAACTGCCGGATTATGAAGTCATCCAGCTTAACGATACGCACCCGACCATTGCCATTCCTGAAATGCTGCGCGTGCTGCTCGACGAGCATCAGCTGAGCTGGGATGACGCATGGCACATCACCAGCCGTACGTTTGCGTACACCAACCACACGCTGATGCCGGAAGCGCTGGAAACCTGGGACGAGCGTCTGGTGCGCAGCCTGCTGCCGCGCCATTTCCAGATCATTAAACAAATCAACGCCAATTTTAAGAAACGGGTCAGCAAAGAATGGCCGGGCGATGAGGCTGTCTGGGCGAAGCTTGCCGTGCATCACGACAAACAGGTGCGCATGGCAAACCTCTGCGTGGTTGCCGGTTTTGCGGTTAACGGCGTGGCGGCGCTGCATTCAGATCTGGTGGTCAAAGATCTGTTCCCGGAATATCACCAGCTTTGGCCGCAGAAATTCCACAACGTGACTAACGGCATTACACCGCGCCGCTGGCTGAAACAGTGCAATCCGGCGCTGTCCGCGCTGATTGATGAGCGCCTGAAAACCGACGGCTGGGTGAACAATCTGGATTTGCTGAAAGGTCTGGAAGACGGCATCAAAGACAAAAAATTCTGCAAGCAGTACCGCAAAATCAAGCACGACAATAAAGTGCGGCTGGCGGAATACGTCTGGCAGCGCATGGGGATCCGGCTCAATCCTGACGCGATTTTCGATGTGCAGATCAAACGTCTGCACGAGTACAAACGTCAGCATCTCAATCTTCTGCACATTCTTTCACTGTACCGCCAGATCCGCGATAACCCGAAACTCGATATCGTGCCGCGTGTTTTCCTGTTCGGTGCAAAAGCCGCGCCCGGCTATTACCTCGCCAAAAATATCATCTATGCGATCAATCAGGTGGCAGAGAAGATCAACAACGATCCGATCGTCGCCGATCATATCAAAGTGGTATTCATCCCGGATTATTGCGTGTCGGTGGCTGAACTGATGATCCCGGCGGCGGATGTCTCCGAGCAGATTTCTACCGCAGGCAAAGAAGCTTCCGGTACCGGCAATATGAAACTGGCGCTCAACGGTGCGCTGACCGTCGGCACGCTGGATGGTGCCAACGTCGAAATTGCCGAACAAGTCGGCGAGGACAACATCTTTATCTTTGGCCTGACCGTCGATGAAGTAAAAGCGCAGCTGAAAAAAGGCTACAAGCCGAAAGCGCTGGTGAAAAAGGACAAACATCTCAAAGCCATTCTCGACGAACTGGCCAGCGGCTTTTATGCCAATGGAGACAAGAAAGCCTTCGATCTGATGCTCAACAGCCTGCTCGACGGCGGTGATCCGTATCTGGTGCTGGCTGATTTTGCGGCCTATTGCGAAGCACAGAAACAGGTCGATACGCTGTTCCGGAATACCGATGAATGGACGCGCCGCACGTTACTGAATACGGCGCGCGTCGGCATGTTCAGCGCTGACCGTTCTATCCGCGATTATCAGCAACGCATCTGGCAGGCCAAACGATAGGAGCAGGCATGGAAGATAAGCAACTCGTTGAAGCCGCGCGCCGGGCGGGGATTTTAGACAGTTTCATCAATATGACGGATGACGTCGAAACAGTATCCGATGGCACGCGGGCGGCTTTGCTCGCGGCGATGGGGCGGGACCCGGCTGACGTGCCGGAAATCACGCCCGTGCCGCCGGTAAAAGTATTTACACAAGGCAAAAAAGTGCTGCTGATGCCGGAAGGCAGTGGCGCATTTCAATGGCAACTGACGCAGGAAAACGGCAGTCAGACGCATGGCGACATCCCGGCGGGTCAGGCGCTGAACCTCGGCGCAGCGCTGCCTGCCGGTTATCACCAGCTGACGTTATCGCAAAACGGCAATGTCTGGCCTTGCCGGATTATCGTCGCGCCGCCGCGTTGCTATGAGCCGCAGGCGTTGCGGGCGGGCAAAAAACTGTGGGGCGCGACGGTGCAGCTTTATACCCTGCGTTCGGAAAATAACTGGGGCGTGGGTGATTTCGGTGACCTGAAAAAAATGGTCGAAGAAGTCGGAAAACGTGGCGGGGCGTTTGTCGGGCTGAATCCCATTCATTCGCTGTATCCGGCGAATCCGCAAAGTGCCAGCCCGTACAGTCCGTCGTCCCGCCGCTGGCTGAACCTGACCTACATCGATGTGAACGCCGTGGAGGAATTCGCCGCCAGTCGCGAGGCACAAAACTGGTGGCATTCCAGAGAGACGCGTGACGCGTTATTGCAGGCACGCAGTACGGAGTTTGTGGATTATCCGCAGGTCATGGCGCTGAAATCCGCCGCGCTGAAACTGGCCTGGCCGCTGTTTTGTGAACTGCCGCAAGACAGCCTGCGTAAGCAGGATTTCCGCCGTTTCGTGGAACTCGGCGGCGACAGTTTGCGGCAACAGGCGCTATTCGACGCGCTGCATGTGCATCTGCGGGATCTGGATTTAGGCCAGTGGGGCTGGCCGGTGTGGCCGCAAGCCTATCGCGATGCCCAAAGCGCGGATGTACGCGAATTCAGTGAGCGTTATGCCAGTGAAGTTGAGTTCTATCAGTGGCAGCAATGGCTGGCGCATACGCAGTTTTCAGAATGTTATCAGCGCAGTGTGGAACTGGAGATGCCGATCGGCGTGTACCGTGATCTGGCGGTCGGCGTAGCGCAAGGCGGCGCGGAAACCTGGTCGGATCCGGCGCTGTATTGCCTGAAAGCGACCATTGGCGCGCCGCCGGATATTCTTGGCCCACAGGGGCAAAACTGGGGACTTCCGCCCATTGATCCGCACGAAATGAAAGTCCGTGCCTATCAGCCGTTTATTGATTTGCTGCGGGCAAATATGGCGGAGTGCGGGGCGCTGCGTATCGATCACGTGATGGGGCTGCTGCGTTTGTGGTGGATACCGGCGGATCAGGAGGCGGGGAATGGCGCGTATGTCCGTTATCCGCTGGAGGATTTACTCGGCGTGCTGGCGCTGGAAAGTCAGCGGCATCAGTGCATGGTGATTGGCGAAGATCTCGGTACGGTGCCGAAAGAGATTGTCGCCAGCCTGCGTGACAGCGGGGTGTATTCCTACAAGGTGTTGTATTTCGAGCACGATAAAAACTACGTTTACCGGCCGCCGGAAGACTATGTTTCGCAGGCAATGGCAACGGTCACCACGCATGATCTGCCTACGTTGCGCGGTTACTGGGAAGGCGGCGATTTAACGCTCGGTGCGTCACTTGGCGTTTATCCTGATCCGCAGGTGCTGGAGAAATTGCGCGGGGAGCGTGAACACAGCAAGCAGGGATTGCTGGATGCGTTACATCGGACAGGGTGCGTGCCGAAATCGATCGGCAAAACGGCAGCAAACATGCCGATGACGCCGGTGCTAAATGGCGGGCTGCAGCGTTATCTGGCGGCGAGCGCCAGCGCATTGCTCGGCCTGCAACCGGAAGACTGGCTGGATATGGATTTGCCGGTTAATGTGCCGGGCACGAATACCGAATACCCTAACTGGCGGCGCAAACTGACGCGAACGCTGGAGGAAATGTTTGGCGATGAGCATATTGATGCGCTGCTGGCCGATTTGAGCAAACGGCGAAAGGGGTAATCCAGGAGGCAGAAAAGGGCCTGAGTTTCCTCAGGCCGCTGTGATTAATTCTCTGTTGCCGCCTTGTAGCCTTTCACGATCAGCAACGGTGGATGGTTGGTTTCGGTGGAATCGAAGGTGTACGTCCCGCCGTTCTGATCACCGCCGAGGTAGAAAGCGACTTCCGTTTTGCCTTCTGCCAGCGCCTGGCGAACAGCCGTATCCACGATAGCGTCGCGATACTGACGGTTATTATTCATCGAGATGGTGCCAGCTGACTGGTAATCCGTTGCCGGATGGTTATCCCAGTTCACTGTTTTGCCATCCCAGTCCGTGGTTGTGCTGTAGACATTCAGCTTGCCGGTGGCGCTGGAAGCCGCATTGCCACCAAACACCCGCAGACGGTAGACGAATAATCCCTCTTCAGAGGCCGGGATGGCTTCCGGCAGTGCAGGAATTTTAAACTTAAACAGAACCAGGCTTTCCGGATTACTGGCATGACCGCCGTTTTTCCAGTTGTCGCTGGCGGTCAGCAACGTGCTGCTGCCGTAATTGGTGCTGCTGTTGGTACTGCTGATGACAGTGTCTTCCAGTGCCGGCTCGTAGCTGTAAGGGATGGTGTTACTGCAATCGAAAGCCAGATTCATACACAAGTCGGTCATGTATTTCGCTGACTGTTCAGGCCAGCCATTCACAAAATCACCATGGGCGGTGTAAATGCTGCCCCACTTCTCGATGCGTTGATCACCGACCATTTCAGGATCCAGCGAAAGCTGTATTTTGCTGGTATCCAGTGAGGTGATCTGCGGCAACACGTAGGCAATGTTCATATTGACCTTAGGTATTTTCACCGGAAAAGCCGCAGGACAGACATTGTTTGAGTCATATGTGGCGTTCGCCACACCCTTCTCAGGTTTCAGATGAACACCGTCCCAGCAGTTGGGGAAGTTAATGCCGATGTTGAACTGCACGGCATCCCCGCCTGAGCGCAAACCACAGACCTGATCGGCGGTGTTTGTGTAGCCGTTCCCATTGGCACACAAGAAGCTGACGTGCTGATTGGGTGCGGTGCCCACGTGATCCCCTGCCAGCAATTGCAGCCCTTTCGGGAAAGGCGTCAGCGGATACTTTTCAACCGAATTGGCCTGATAGTAGGTTTTCTGATACGACGGTTTTACGACTTCGCCTGAAGGCAGTTTCATGGTGGGTGCCCAATAGGCGGTAGAATCTGCCTTGTTGTCGCAGGTGGTTTCAGGCTTCGCCTGCAGCGTGTCGTAGGTGGAATAGGCATCGGTGCTGGTATTACCGAAGAAGTCGTGGAGCATCGCGTGATTAGGCATACCAAACATCAGAATGGCATCGTCACCGAGGGTATGGCTGTAGGAACAGGAAACGTTCGACTGTCCTGATGCCGCATGAGAAGCCAGCGGCATCAGGGCGAACAGACCTGCGAGAGGGACTAAAACGCGTAAGGTTTTTTTCATAACAGACTCCGGACAGACAGTGATTTCCTTAGAAATGACATCCGGGGAAGTGTGTGTGTCCGGCCTGGCTCTCGCTTGAGAAAGCAGGTCTGAGACGTGTTGTAATACACGATTCCTTTTCCCCTGCCTCTGTTTTATGCGCAATCTGTGCGTGCTGAAAGCGAGTCTGGTTGTGCCATTACGGGCACAACAGGAAGGGGGAAATTGCAGGCAATAAAAAGGGCTCAGCAGTGCTGAACCCTAAAGTATTGTGATACTGGAATGGCGTTAACCGATCAGTAGAACGAGTGTTCACCGCGCTGGTGTTCGGTCAGGTCACGAACGCCTTTCAGCTCAGGGAAGTTTTGCAGCAGTTCTTTCTCGATGCCGTCTTTCAGGGTGACATCAATCATTGAACAGCCGTTACAGCCGCCGCCGAATTGCAGAACAGCGATACCGTCGTCAGTGATTTCCATCAGGGAAACACGTCCGCCGTGGCTGGCTAGCTGCGGGTTAATCTGCGATTGCAGCTGATATTCAACACGTTCCATCAGCGGCGCATCGTCAGAAACTTTACGCATTTTGGCGTTCGGCGCTTTCAGCGTCAGCTGAGAACCGAGCTGATCGGTAACGAAGTCGATCACCGCATCCTGCAGATATGGTGCGCTTAATTCATCGACGAAAGCGGACAGTTTCTCGAACTTCAGTTCGGTATCCGTCGCTTCAACGGCGTCCGGCGGGCAATAAGAGACACCGCATTCTGCGGTCGGCGTACCGGGATTGATCACGAATACGCGGATTTGGGTGCCTTCTTCCTGGCTTGCCAGCAATTTGGCAAAGTGCTCTTGGGCAGCATCGGTAATAAGGATCATAACATTCGCTCAATAGTTGACTACTCTAGTTGGTTATAATACGCCCTTTCATTTTACCCGTCACCCTTCACGTTGCCAGAGTGTTAGCAGCACGTGCCTATGTCTGCAACGTCCGGCAGATACAGGCGATTTGCAGTGAAGCAACGCCCTGATTGCGCAGTATTTTACTGATTTCACGCACTGTGCTGCCGGTCGTCACCACATCATCCAGCAGCATCACGTGCTTATCTCGCAGATTGATATGGCAGGTGAAAGCTTTACGCAGATTCCACTTTCTTTCCCGCTCGGTCAGGCTTTGTTGTGACGTCGTCTGCCGGTCGCGGCTCAGGGCATTGGGCAGGTATTCACAATGCAGCCAGCGCGCCAGTGGTTTTGCCAGCAATTCACTCTGATTATAACCGCGTGAGAAATAGCGTTTCTGATGCAGCGGCACGCTGAGCAGCACGTCGGGTCTGGGCAGATTGCGCCTCCGGTAGCGTTCCTGCCAGCGCAGCAACAGCAAGCGGGTGAGTGCGGTGTCGAGCTCCGGTTGCCCGGAGAATTTGAACCGCAACACCAGCCCGCTCACCGGCATTTCATAGGGACTGGCGAAGATCATCGCGTCCCACGGCGGCGGTTTTAATAAACACCGCCCGCAATCAGCCTCACCGCCGCTGGAGGGCAATCCGCAGCGCAGGCAATGCGGCGGGGCGACCGGCAGATGTTTCATACACAGGCTGCAAATGCCCTGAATCGTAAGATGCAGCGGACACTGGCATAGCCAACAGCGGCCGGCAATTGTTAGCATAGTGGCGGGTTCCTTTAGCCATTCAGACAGACACGGACAATACGCTATGAACACGCTTTATCAGGAGACAATCGGCGAAGGAGATCGCCATCTTGTGCTGCTTCACGGATGGGGGCTGAATGCCGAAGTCTGGCGTTACACGGCAGAGCGACTTGCGCCGCAATTTTGTCTGCATCTGATCGACCTGCCGGGCTATGGCCGCAGTGAAGGTTTCGGGGCGATGACGCTGGAAGAGATGGCGGAAACGGTTCTGGCGGTCATGCCGCCAAAGGCCTCGCTGATGGGCTGGTCGCTGGGCGGTCTGGTCGCCAGCCAGATTGCGCTGAGCGCGCCGCAGCGCGTGGAAAAACTGATTACCGTGGCATCTTCGCCTTGCTTTACCGCGCACGAAGACTGGCCGGGGATCCGCCCAGATGTGCTGCAGGGTTTTCAGCATCAGCTGAGTGAAGATTTCCAGCGCACGGTCGAGCGTTTTCTGGCGTTGCAGACACTCGGCAGCGACAGCGCGCGTCAGGATGCCCGATTGCTTAAATCGATTGTCCTGAATCTGCCGATGCCACCGGCTGATGTGCTCAACGGCGGGCTGGAGATTTTGCGCACGGCCGATTTACGCCAGCCGATGACGCAACTGACGTTGCCAATATTGCGTATTTACGGCGTGCTGGACGGGCTGGTGCCGCGAAAAGTCGTGCCGTTGCTGGATGCGTTACTGCCGGATTCCCGTTCAGAAGTCATTGAAAAAGCAGCACATGCGCCGTTTATTTCTCATCCGGATGCGTTTTGTGAACTTGCCGGTCAGTTCCTGATGTCAGAATGAAAATCAATGTAAATATTTTTTACTAATTTCTGGATAATTCCCGAAGGTGATTAATACTTAAGCCGATAGATGCCGGAGGTGAGAGGGGGAAGAGTTTCCATCGCCCGTTTGTGTCTCTGGGGAGAAATCTGGTGGTTGACCAGGAAGGTTCGTGCCAGCACAGATTCACCTGCCGTTCATATCTTGACTGCTTTCTTTCAAAATTATTCATCCAATTAGAGGTAATGTCATGAAATCAAATAAAATTATTATTGCAGCTGTTATGGCAGGTTTGTTCTCTGTGAACGCAATGGCCGCTGAGATGATCACCAAAGAAGAAGCCAAAGATAAGGGTTACACCAGCCTGGGCGTGGTAACGACCAGCAATGAATACACTGCGCCAATGGATGCTAAAGATGAGCTGTCCAAACTGGCTGATGAAAAAGGCGGGAAATACTACGTCGTCATCGCCGCGCAGGAGAAAAAGAAAATCACTGCTACCGCAGAAGTGTTCAAGTAATTCTCTGAATCTGCGAAAAGGGGATGCCTGGTGCATCCCTTTTTTTCGCCTGTTTTTGCGCACTTCCTCTCATTCCTTGTTCTGTATCAAACTGTTTTTAAAGAATTCTCTTCAATCGTTACTCTCAGAGTAACGAAGTGTCAGCGCCCTTAATTGATGGGTATCTCACCGCTTCCTATACTTAACACGCTAATTAAACAGGTCAATTGTGATGCAACCGCCACTTGACTGAACTTCCCACCCTCCTTTTTGTTTCATCACGCCGGGAAAGATTCAGCAAGCTCAACCCAGGGAGGTTTGGCATGCCGCAACATCCGCAGACCACGAAAGTATGGGACACCCGCCGCAGCGAAAAACAACGGCGTATCGACAGTGTCCGTTCCGTGGCAGAGGGTAAAGTTTTACCCACAGACAAAATCATCCCTATCCTCGAAACGCTGATCGCCTCCGGTGACCGCGTGGTGATGGAAGGTAACAACCAAAAACAAGCTGACTTTCTTTCCCGTTCGCTGGCAAAAGTGAACCCTGAAAAGCTGCATGATTTGCATATGATCATGCCGAGCGTCAGCCGTTCTGAACATCTGGATCTCTTCGAACGCGGTATCGCCCGCAAGCTTGATTTCGCTTTCTCCGGCCCGCAAAGCCTGCGTATCGCGCAACTGCTTGAAGACGGTCAGATGGAAATCGGCGCGATCCACACGTACATCGAGCTGTATTCCCGTCTTTATGTCGATCTGGTGCCGAACATCGCATTGATCGCCGGCTTCAAAGCGGATCGCAAAGGCAATCTGTATACCGGCGCAAGCACTGAAGATACACCGGCGCTGGTCGAAGCCGCTGCCTTTAAAAACGGCATCGTGATTGCGCAGGTGAATGAACTGGTCGAAGAAGACACCGACCTGCCGCGCGTCGATATTCCCGGCGACTGGATTGATTTCGTGGTCGTCGCCGACAAGCCGTTCTTTATCGAACCGCTGTTCACCCGTGACCCGCGCCTGATTAAACCGGTTCACGTGCTGATGGCGATGATGGCGATTAAGGGTATTTACGCCAAACACAACGTGCAGTCCCTGAACCACGGTATCGGTTTTAACACCGCAGCCATCGAACTTTTGCTGCCGACGTACGGCGAACAGCTCGGTCTGCGCGGCAAAATCTGTAAACACTGGACGCTGAATCCGCATCCGACGCTGATCCCGGCTATCGAAAGCGGCTGGGTGGAAACCGTTCACTGCTTCGGCGGCGAAATGGGGATGGAAGAGTACATTCGCGCCCGTCCGGACGTGTTCTTCACTGGTTCCGACGGCTCCATGCGTTCCAACCGTGCGTTCTGCCAGATGGCAGGCCAGTACGCGGTCGACATGTTCATCGGTTCCACCTTGCAGGTCGATGGTCTGGCGAACTCCTCAACGGTGACCCGCGGTCGTCTGGCCGGTTTCGGTGGCGCGCCTAACATGGGCCATGACCCGCACGGTCGTCGTCACTCCACGCCAGCCTGGCTCGACATGATTGAAGAGCCGGATCCGATGGCACGCGGTAAAAAACTGGTCGTACAGATGGTGGAAACCTTCCAGGCCGGGGGCAAACCGACGTTCGTTGAGAAACTCGAAGCCGTCGATGTGGGTAAAGAATCCGGTATGCCGCTGGCGCCTGTGATGATTTACGGCGACGACGTGACCCACGTGCTGACCGAAGAGGGGATTGCTTACCTGCACCGCGCCCGCTCTCTGGAAGAACGCCGCGCAATGGTCGCTGCGGTGGCCGGTATCACTGACATCGGTCTGGGCGTTGACGCCAAACGCGTCGCCGACCTGCGCCGTCAGGAACTGGTGGTCTTCCCTGAAGACATGGGCATTCGTCGCACCGACGCCACCCGTTCTTTACTGGCGGCAGGCAGCGTGAGCGAACTGGTTGACTGGTCCGGCGGTTTGTATAACCCGCCAGCCAAATTCCGTAGCTGGTGATCCTGATGCCGCAGACTTTAACGATTGGCGCTGTACTGACAGCGGAAGAACTGGCCGAAAGGCTGGCTGAAACGGCGACGCAGGCGCTGATCGACGAAGCGCGGCTTAGCCCGAAACCGGGGCTGGTAGACAGCCGGAGTTCCGGCGCACATCAGGATTTAACGTTGGATCTGATGGTGCGTTCGGCACGCAGCCTGACCTCCACTTTCTATTTGCTGGCTTTACACAGCTGGCAGCGCCCGGCGGATATCGCCCTGCGTCAGGAAGTGGGCCGTTTAGGACGTGCTGGTGAAGCACAAATGATGGCGGAAACCGGCGGAGTGAATACTCACCGGGGCGCTATCTGGGCGATGGGGCTGCTGGTCAGCGCCGTTGCCATGCAACCGGAACGTTTGCTGCCGCAAAATATTGTGCAGCGCGCCGCGAAAATTGCAGCGTTACCCGATGCTTTCAGCCCGAAAAAATTCAGTAAAGGTTCCCACGCCGTGCAGCGTTATCAGGTGCCGGGTGCCCGTGAAGAAGCACAACGTGGTTTCCCGCACATTATCGACCGGGCACTGCCGCAGCTTCATCACAGCCGGACACGCGGCGCCAGCGAAAGCGAAGCGCAGGTCGATGCCTTGCTGGCGGTGATGACCACGCTTGCCGACACCTGCGTGCTGTCACGCGGCGGTTTACCGGCGCTCGAAGCCATGCATCAGGGCGCGCAGGCGGTACTGGAAGCCGGTGGCACCAGCACGATGGCGGGCAAACAACGGTTGCGCCATCTCGAACACCGGATGCTAACGGACAACACATCGCCCGGCGGTGCCGCTGATTTACTGGCTGCGACGCTGTTCCTCGACCGCGTGAGCGTGGTCTGAACCGGATACGAATTAACTAACATCAGTACAAAGAGGTGTTATGGAACGTTTTGAATTTAACTACCCGGCGGCTAAACCGCTGGCAGGCCGCGCCGAAGCCGGCGTGGTAGGTTCCGGCGATTTAGAAGCGCTGTATGAACCCGACACAGCCAGTGCGCTGAAAATTATCGTCACCACATCGGTCGACGGCAGCCATACCTTGTGGCAGAACTTTTTTAACCGTCTGAGCGCGCTGCGTGAATTACCGGCAGGCCGTCTGGACATTAATGATTTTGGCGCCACACCAGGGGTTGCCCGTCTGCGTATCGAACAGGTCTTTGAGGAGGCTGAAAATGCCAACTGATACTGATCAGAGCTTTATCGAACTAAGCGCCCGTCAGCGCGCCCGCAAACTGCTGGACGACGGCACTTTCCGCGAACTGCTCGGGCCGTTCGAACGCGTGATGTCGCCATGGCTGGAACCGCAGGGCATCGTACCGCAAGCCGATGATGGCATGGTGGTCGCGAAAGGCCAGATTAACGGTCAGCCCGCCGTGGTTGTGGCGATTGAAGGCAGCTTCCAGGGCGGCAGCATGGGCGAAGTGTCCGGTGCCAAAATGGCCGCGGCGCTGGAACTGGCTGCAGAAGATAACCGCAACGGTATTCCGACGCAGGCCGTTCTGCTGCTCGAAACCGGCGGTGTGCGTTTGCAGGAAGCCAATCTGGGTCTGGCGGCGATCGCGGATATTCACGCCGCAATCGTAGATTTACGCCGCTATACGCCGGTGATTGGCGTGGTTGCCGGTACTGTCGGTTGCTTTGGCGGGATGTCGATCGCCGCTGCGCTGTGCAGCTATCTGATTGTCACCCGCGAAGCCCGTCTGGGTCTGAATGGTCCGCAGGTTATTGAACAGGAAGCCGGTATCGATGAATACGATTCCCGCGACCGTCCGTTTATCTGGAGCATGACCGGTGGCGAAGTGCGCTATCACAGCGGGTTTGTTGATGCGCTGGTGAAAGATTCCCTGAATGAAGTGAAAGACAGCGTACTGGCCTTTATTAAGGCGGGCGTACCTGCGACACATCGTTCTGATAATTATGATTATTACCTGCCAAAACTGACCGGTTTTGACACCGCGCAGCAGGCCAGCCGTGTAGTGACGGAAGCCTTGTTTAACCGGGAGGATCGCGCATGAGCAACGTAGCAAATAATGCAGCCAGCCGGGGTGATTACTGGTTCGCTGAACTGACCAAAGACGCCACTCCGGTGACCGGTCTTTGCCCTTCCGTGAAAGCGGCTGACGGCAAACTGAATGACCAGCCCGTGCGTTTCATCGCCGTGGTACCGGATAAAAATAACCAGTATCCGCGTGCTGCGGGCGGCGAAGTCGGCCTGCTCGAAGGCTGGAATCTGGCAAAAGTAGTCAACGACGTCATTGATGCCGACGCTAATGCCACCACCAAACGCGCCATCGTGGCTGTGATTGATGTGCCAAGTCAGGCATACGGTCGTCGCGAAGAAGCATTCGGTATCCATCAGGCGCTGGCCGGTGCCGCAGGGGCGTACGCCAAAGCACGTCTGGCCGGGCATCCGGTGGTCGGGCTGATTGTCGGTAAAGCGATGTCCGGTGCGTTTCTGGCGCACGGTTATCAGGCCAACAAACTGATTGCCTTCAAAAACAACGGCGTGATGATCCACGCGATGGGTAAAGAATCCGCCGCACGTATCACCTTACGTTCTGTGGACGCGCTGGAAAAACTGGCCGCCACCATTCCGCCGATGGCTTATGACATCGAAAACTACGCCACGCTGGGCCTGCTGTCGCAATTACTCGACATCGCTGATCCGGACAAGGCAACACCCGACGACATCAGCAACGTGCAAAACGTTGTCTGGCAAAACATCCAGGACGCACGCAAAGAAGGCGTTAGCCTCAGCAACCGTCTGGGTGCGGAAAACCGCGCAAGTTCGCAGCGCGTTCGCCAGCTGATGCGTCAGGAATGGTAATTCGTTAAAACTTTCAGTCTCAACCGGTAACGCACCTGCAAACAGCGTGACGCAGCCGCATTGCGGGTTCCCGCCCTGACATACCGTCCGGGCGAGGACCTGCTGTTGTCTGCAACTGGACTGTCATACTAATAAAACCATCGCACCGGCGCCGACTGAGCATTCATTTTTTGCCTCAGGAAAAACGCTATGACTTACGTAATATTGCACGCGCTTGCCCCTATTTTCGTCATCATGATCCTCGGTTTTTACGCCGGGAAAGCGAAAATGGTGGATAACCAGAATGTCTCTTTACTTAATATTTTCGTGATGGATTTCGCTTTACCCGCTGCGCTGTTTGCAGCAACCGTACAGACCCCGTGGGCGGGCATTGTTGAACAGTCACCGCTGATTCTGGTGCTGGTGCTGGCCATGTGGATAACCTACGCGGCGATTTACTTTATTTGTACCAAAGTCTTTAAAAAGTCTCCGCAGGACGCGGCGGTTCTGACGCTGACTGTCGCACTGCCGAACTATGCGGCGCTTGGTTTGCCGATTCTGAGCAGCGTGATGGGTGATGCGCCGTCGACTTCACTGTCCGTCGCGGTATCTATCGCCTGCGGTTCCGTGCTGATGACGCCGTTCTGTCTGCTGATCCTTGAACGTGAAAAAGCGCGTCTCAGTGGTGAAAATCAGGGGTCTTCTCTGGCACTGCTGCCGGTTCTGATGTGGCGTTCAGTGAAAAAACCGATCGTCTGGGCACCGTTGCTGGGTGTGATCCTGTCGGCGATTGGCATTAAAATGCCGGAAATTTTCCTGGCATCGATCAAACCGCTGGGTCTGTCAGCTACCGCGTCTGCGCTGTTCCTGACCGGTGTTATCCTGTCAGCGCGTAAACTGAAAATTAACGGTCCGGTGCTGTTGTCTTGCGTGGCGAAAAACCTGATCCAGCCGTTTATTGCCTGGGGCCTGGTTCTGGCATTTGGCCTGAGCGGTCAGGTGGCTGTGACGGCGATCCTGATGATTGCGTTGTCTGCTGGTTTCTTCGGTATCGTGTTCGGTAACCGTTTCGGGGTTCAGTCTCCGGATGCAGAAGCGTCACTGCTGATCAGTTCCGTATTATGTATCGTGACATTGCCGCTGTTTATCTCTCTGACAGCCGCACTTCACTAATCAGAAAGGTTGGAATATGTGTGACCCGCGTGCCCATGATTTTGTCTGGATTAGCGACCGTTCAGCGCTGCAAAGCGACGACACGTTACCCGCGTGGGTAAACACCGGCTGGCGTACGTCGCTGCCGCTGGTGGTGCGTCGCGATAAGCGGGCTGACGGCGCAATTCCTGTGGGCATACGCGGCATGACCCGTATTAAGCGTGCTGCCGCCTGGATAGATCCGGCGGCGGTGGTGCGGGTCGTCACGCCCGAATCTCTGGTCAGCGACGTGAATGCATTACTGCATTCGCCGTTTGTGTCACAGCAACCGGTGCAGGCGCTGATTACGTTATGCAGTCTGAAGCTGCCTTTCCCGTGGGGCGTGACGGGCAGTTGCGCCTACGCGCTGGTCAGTGACCTGCCGGTCATGCACGCCGACAGCGATCTTGATTTACTGGTACGCTGCGACACGTCGCAGGATCCTTCTCAGTTTTCCGATTTTTACGACCAGCTTCAGCGGCTTCCCTGCCGCGCCGATGTTCAGATCAATACGCCACAGGGCGGATTTGCCCTCAGCGAATGGCTGCGTGGCGGTGACATCATGCTGAAAACGGCGTCCGGCCCGTTGCTGGTGCGCGACCCGTGGCAATTGCCGGCAGACTGAAACCGGCCACAAGAAGCAAGGAGCACGATGAAAATCCTATTTACTTTCCCCGGACAGGGCCCGCAGGTGCCGCAAATGCTGCATCGTCTGCCGGATAACCCGCTCACACATTCCCTCATTGAACAGGCCAGCATCGCGCTGGGCGAAGATGTTCTGCTGCTTGATACTGCCGATGCCTTACGTTCCACCCGTGCCGTACAACTGTGTTTGCTGATTGCCGGTGTGGTCTGGGCGAAACAGTGTCAGGCCGAAGGAGTTGAGGCAGATTTTTGCAGCGGGCTGTCAATTGGTGCGTTTCCGGCAGCGGTGATTGCCGGTGCGCTCGACTTTGATGATGCCGTACGGCTGGTCGCGCTGCGCGGGGAACTGATGCAACAGGCCTATCCGCAAGGCTTTGGCCTTTCAGCGATCACCGGGTTGCGTCAGATGCAGGTGGAAGATCTGGTCGCGCAGGTCAACAGCGCCACATCGCCGGTGTATCTGGCGAATATTAACGCGGAAGACCAGCTGGTGATTGCGGGTAGTGATGCCGCTATGGCGCAGGTCATGCAACTGGCGAAAGGGCTGGGAGCGCAGAAAACGCATCAGCTGGCGGTCAGCGTGCCATCACATTGCGCACTGCTCGATGAACCTGCGGCGAAACTGGTTGAGGCGTTTAAACAGATTCACATTTCCCGTCCGACCTGCGGTTATCTCAGCGGAACAACGGGTCGCGTTTACTGGCAGGCGGAAAAAATCGCGGACGATCTGGCGATGAATATGGCGCGTACTGTGAACTGGCGTGATGCCATGGTCGCGGCCTACCAGCGCGATGTGCGACTGGCAATTGAAATGCCGCCGGGCGCGGTGCTTACCGGCCTGACCCGCCGTGCGATGGAACAGGGCGAAGCGCTGTCTTTATGCCAGTCAGGTATGCATGTTGCGGGCCGTCTCGCAGCGCGGTTACGGGAAAACGAACGCTGATTAAAGGCATGATAGGTTGGTGATGCTACGGAATAAAAGCCTTTCCTGAGTGAAAGGTTTTTTGTTTTTACCGAATCGTTCACACAGGGAAGTCACCGACATGCCAGTTATTCTGCGCTTTAAAAATTATCGTTTTTTCTTTTATTCCAATGAGGGAAACCCGCCTGAGCCTCATCATATTCATGTAAGATCCGGTCAGAAAGAAGCCAAACTTTGGCTTGTGCCTGTTGCCATGTGTCGTCAGACAGGTTTTTCTTCCAGAGAAGTCAGGGAAATCATAACGCTAACAAACGTTTATCAGACAGTCTTTCAAGGAGCATGGAATGAATATTTCGCCTAAAAGTGTTCGGTTCGATGATAGTACGATGTGGGTCACTCTTGAAGATGGGCAAGTCCTGGAGGTACCGCTGACGCAGTTCCCGGTCCTGCTGAATGCAACACCCGCGCAGCGTCAGGATTATGAAATCAGTGCTTATGGTTTGCATTGGGATGCCCTTGATGAAGATATTTCTATTGAGGGCTTAATAGTGGGAAAGCCGGTCGCTAAACAGACAGCACATAACCGTCTGTCAGCGCTTTCTGCTCGCTAGCGCATACATCCGGCTTTCAGCGGCGAGGGCGAGGAGGTTGGGATCGTGCTCGCGGCTGTGCGGGAAGACCAGCGAAATGGTCTGGCGCATCTGATAGGTTTCGGCCAGTGGCAGTAATTTCACCGTATTTTCATACACGCCTTTCATCCTGCCGGGAATGAGCGTGTATCCGACGCCCGCCTGCACCAGACTCAGCATCGAAAAAATATCGTTTACCCGTGTGACAATGTCCGGCTCAAAACCGGCGATCTGAAAGGCTTCCTGAAAGCCGTGGTAAGTCGCAAACCCTTCTGCCAGTGAAACGAATTTCTTCTGTTTGTAATCGCGTAAATCCGCCGTGCCTTCCGACGCCAGTTCTGCGCTGGCGGGGGCGGCGAGAAAAATATCATCCTGAAACAGCGGCAACTGATCGTAGCGCTGTGCGTCCACGCTCGAATCACTGGTCGAAATCAGAATCGCATCGAGCAGGCCGTCTTCCAGCTTTTGCAGCAAATCACTGTTAGACCCCATCACCAGCTCCAGTTCAAGCTCGGGTCTGCGCAGTTTCAGCCCCATAATCAGTCGCGGAATAGTTTCCAGGGTCAGCGAATACAACGTGCCGACTTTCAGGCGTTTATCCCCAAAACCGGCGGCGCGCTGCGTGGCCTGGATCCCATGTTCCATCTGTTCAATCACCTGCGTGGCATGTTCCAGTAACGCTTCAGCTGCGGGCAACGGCAGCAGATTGCGCCCGCGATGGATAAACAGCGGACAGCGCAAACCTTCTTCCAGAGAATGCAGGGCGCGATGCACGCTCACGCTGCTCAGACCGAGTTGTTCGGCTGCGCGGGTGATGTTTTGCTTTTCCATGTAAGCGAGGAAAATTTCGAGTTTGCGGAAGGTGATTTCACTGTCGATCATACAGGCTCCTGCGGCGCGTTTTAGGCCGTTGCGGTCTGAGATGATAGCTGAATAGCCGCCGGGCGACTATTCAGGAAAGGCGGAAAAGCCGGGTTCAGGGGATCAGGGTGTAAGACACTGTCAGGCACTTTTTGCCGTCAGCGCAACTTTTACAGCTGCCGCTCAGACAGCTGTCATCCGCTTCCACTGTTTCTGCTTTTCGCATTGCCACCAGCCGTTCGAGCATGGCCTGCACCAGCGGCTGCGGAGCCTTAAGCTGCTGGCTGAGCTGGCGGGCATCTGCCCGGCCAGCCAGTGCGAGAGAGTCGCGAACCTGAATCAGCGTAGTCATGTTATCTCCTAGTGGCAGTCGCTGCCGGTAGCCGGTTCGCAACAGGCCGCGATATTACGCGGCTGCAAATGGAGGCTGACCCGGCTGCGTGCCTTACGCAGGCAGGTGAGGACGATAGCGTTGAACAGTAACACGATGAAGATGACGCCCGCACTGTACGCCGGATGATTGCTGAAAGTGGCCACCTGATAGAACAGGGTTGCCAGCGAGTAGGCGACGTTCAGCCCCCAGAAGATGGAGAACGTCATCCAGCTGCGGCTGGTTTCACGGGCAATCGCCCCCATCACCGAGACGCAAGGCACGTAAAGCAGCACGAAAATCAGGTAACTGTAAGCCGAAATGGCGGTGCCGAATTTGGTACTCATGACGCCCATGGAGCTGACGCCCATTTCGCCGTCACCTTTGCTGGCTTCGATCGGGTTCGACAGCACGCTGATGCTGAAGGTGTCTTTAAGACCCTGCCAGGTTTCCTGCACTGCGCCGCCCAGCTCATCGAACAGATTGAAACTGGCAGCGTCGAACTCCTCATTGTGGATATGTTCGGCGGTGTACAGCGTGTTCAGCGTACCGACCACCACTTCTTTTGCCATCGCGCCGGTGACCAGACCCACGGTCGCCTGCCAGTTGTCAGAATGTACGCCCATCGGCGCCAGCACCGGTGTCAGTACTTTACTGACCGAGGCCAGTGCCGAATCATTGATGTTATCCACCGCCTGACCGCTGAAAGAGAAGCTGTTCAGTGCGCCGATGAAAATACTCGCAATCACGATCACTTTACCGGCGCGCAGCACGAACCCTTTCAGACGCTGCCAGGTTTGCAGCAGCAAACTTTTCAGATGTGGCACGTGATACACCGGCAGTTCCATCACAAACGGCGAAGCTTCACCGCGCATAATAGTGTATTTCAGCAGCAGGCCGGTCAGGATAGCGACCACAATACCGAGCAGATACAACGAGAACACGATGGATGCACCGCTTTGCCCGAAGAATGCCGCAGAAAACACCGCGAAAATCGCCAGACGTGCGCCACATGACATAAATGGCGCCATCATCACGGTGATCAGGCGTTCACGCGGGGCATCCAGCGTACGGGCACCCATAATGGACGGCACGTTACAGCCAAAGCCAACAATCAGCGGCACAAATGATTTGCCCGGCAGCCCCAGTGATTGCATCAGCCTGTCCATCACGAACGCGGCGCGGGCCATATAACCGGAGTCTTCAAGGAAGGAGAGGAACAGATACATCATGCCGATTTGCGGCACCAGCGGCAGAACCGTATTGATACCGCCGCCCACGCCTTGAGCGAGGAAAATGGTCAGCCACTGCGGGAAGTGCAGGGTGAAGCCCACCCATTGCATACCCTGAATGAAAATTGCTGCCGAGCCGATATCGAAAATCGGTTGCAGCGCGCCGCCGATGTTGATCGCCAGCACGAACATCAGATACATCACCAGCAGGAAGATCGGCACGCCGAGGAAACGGTTGAGGATCACGCGGTCCAGCACCTGCGTCAGCTTGTTGGGCGCGGTGAGATGCGAGTTACTGACGTCCGCGCACAGTGACGCAATGCTCTGATAGCGCGCATCGGCAATCAGCAGTGCAGGATCTTCCAGCTTTTGCTCCACCAGACGGGCTTTCACCTGCGGCAGTAAAGCCTGTGCGTTACCTGCGTGCGTCTGGCTGTAAATATCCCCTTCGAGGATTTGCAGCGCCAGCCAGCGACGCTGTTGCAGCGCCATATCTTGCGGCATTTCAGCGGCCAGCACTTCCACTTCCTGTTGCAGCACCGGATGATATTTCACACGTTCCAGCGCGGTCACTTGTGGCAATTCATCGATGGCCGCTTTCAGTTCTTTGATCCCGCTGGCGCGGGTAGAAATCAGGGCAACAACCGGGCAGCCCAGGCGCGCAGACAGCGCGGGGATATCAATATTGATGTTCTGAATTTTGGCGATGTCGAGCATGTTCAGCGCGACAATGCAGGGCACGCCGAGCTCAAGCAGTTGCAGTGTCAGGTATAAGTTGCGCTCAAGGTTTGAGGCATCCACGACGTTAATCATCAGATCTGCGTCGCCGCTCAGAATGTAATGACAGGCAATTTGCTCATCGAGCGAGGTTTGCTCGGAGATGGTGGTCAGTGAATAGGTGCCGGGCAAATCGACCAGCGTAATCTGGTGATCTGCGGTAGCGAACTGGCCTTCTTTACGTTCGACGGTGACGCCAGCCCAGTTACCAACGCGTTGTCGCGAACCTGTTAACTGGTTGAAAAGGGTCGTTTTACCTGAGTTGGGATTACCAATCAGGCCAATAGTCAGTGCTTTCATACGTTCAGATCTACGTGTGAGAAAGGAAAAAACGCGGAAGACTCAACAGAGCCGCGCTAAACAATCTTTCAGAAACCAACTTTCAGAAATCCATCAGAAAGATCAGGCCAGAAGCTCAAGCTTGAGCAGGTCGAGGTCTTTTTTGCGCACGACCAGACTGGTGCGGCGGGTTTCTATCTGCACCGGGTCGCCCATCGGTGCCACGCGGATGATGTTGAAGAATGATCCCGGAAGCATGCCGAGAGACAGCAGTTTCTGGCGATAGGCCGGGCTGATTTCATGAGAAAAGCCGGTGATTTTATAAGCACATTTTGATTGAAGTTGCATAGTTCCTCGCGAAGCGTTCAGGCATTTTGGGGGCAGCGTCACAAAGGTGACGCCGCGCTTCCGTGCCCGGTGATTTCACTGCTCGTGAAATATTGCTCAGAAATTGTCCCTGGTGCGAAATTGCCAGCCTGAGGCCGACGGCGTATTGAATACGCAAAGAAGTACAAACGAGAATAGTTATCATAATTAGTACGCGTGTGGAGACAAAATAAAAGAGGGGGGCCTCTTCACGGGAATCTCCACCGCGTCGCTATCCTAAGCCTGCAACAGTGAGGATTTATTGATTTACCTCAGTGATTGATTCAATAGGAGAGACTTTAAAAAGTGTCGAAAAAAGACACATAAAAAAAGCCGCTGAATATCAGCGGCTTCCGTTTTGCAGGAAAAGCGAGAATTTAACGTTTTTTGCCGAGAGCGGCAGCCAGAGCATCGGCCATCGCATTATTGCCCGCCGGTGCAGCATTGCGGCCCGCAGGTTTGTTTGGCGTATGGCGTTTCTGATTGTCACGCGAATCTGACGCTGGCGCGGAAGAACGGCGTGCCGGTGCTTCGCCCGGTTGCTCATCCAGACGCATAGTCAGCGCGATACGTTTACGTTGCAGATCGACTTCCATCACTTTGACTTTGACGATATCGCCGGCTTTCACCACGGTATGCGGATCTTCAACGAATTTATTCGCCAGTGATGAGATGTGAACCAGACCATCCTGATGTACGCCGATATCCACGAATGCCCCGAAGTTGGTGACGTTGGTGACAGAACCTTCAAGGATCATGCCCGGCATCAGGTCGTTCATGGTTTCCACGCCATCGGCAAAGGTCGCGGTTTTAAACTCAGGACGCGGATCGTGCCCCGGCTTTTCCAGCTCCTTGATGATGTCAGTAACGGTCGGCACGCCGAACTGTTCGTCAGTGAATTCACTGGCTTTCAGGCCGCGCAGCACATTCGAATCGCCCATCAGTTCTTTCAGCGCCAGTTGCGTCGCCGCCAGAATGCGTTCGACCACCGGATAGGTTTCCGGGTGAACCGTTGAGGCATCAAGCGGGTTGTCGCCGTGATTGATACGCAGGAAGCCCGCGCATTGCTCGAAGGCTTTTGGCCCCAGACGGCTGACTTTCAGCAGCTGTTCGCGGTTACGGAACTGACCGTTTTCGTCGCGCCAGTTAACGATATTCTGCGCCATCATGCGGGTCAGACCGGCCACGCGGGTCAGCAGCGGAACGGACGCAGTATTCAGATCCACACCCACGGCGTTCACGCAGTCTTCGACGACGGTATCGAGTTTTTTCGCCAGCTGAGACTGGCTGACGTCATGCTGATACTGGCCGACACCGATGGATTTCGGGTCGATTTTCACCAGTTCAGCCAGCGGATCTTGCAGACGACGCGCAATGGAAACGGCACCACGAATCGAAACATCCAGATCCGGGAATTCCAGCGCCGCCAGTTCTGAAGCGGAATACACCGACGCACCGGCTTCACTGACGATCACTTTCTGCGCTTTGACCGCCGGGAACTGTTTTTGCAGCTCGAGGAAGAAACGCTCGGTTTCGCGGGAAGCGGTACCGTTACCGATAGCGACCAGTTCGACATTATGTTTGATGCACAGCGCAGCAACCTGTTGCGCGGCTTTTGCAGCCTGGCCGGTGTGGGGATAAACGGTATCGATATCCACCAGTTTGCCGGTGTTATCCACAACGGCGACTTTAACACCGGTACGTAAACCCGGATCCAGACCCATGGTTGCGCGCATACCCGCTGGCGCAGCCATCAGCAAATCATGCATGTTGCGGGCGAATACGTTAATCGCTTCATCTTCAGCGCGTTCGCGCACGGTGCCCATCAGCTCAGTTTCGAGGTGCAGCAGCACTTTGATGCGCCATGTCCAGTTGACCACGGCACGGCGCCAGACGTCGGCAGGCGCGTTGTTCAGGCGCAGACCCAGATGGTCGATGATAATTTGTTCGGCGTAACTTTCTTTCGGCGGCTCGTCATGCTGCGGATCGGCATTCAGCGCCAGCTGCAGGATACCTTCGTTGCGGCCACGGAACATCGCCAGCGCGCGGTGGGAAGGCACCTGAGAAATGGGTTCGTGGTGATCGAAGTAATCGCGGAATTTCGCGCCTTCCTGCTCTTTACCCTCGACCATGCGGGAGGTCAGATGGGCGTTTTTCCACAGGTAATCACGGACTTTCGCCAGCAGCGACGCATCTTCAGCGAAACGCTCCATCAGAATGTAGCGTGCCCCATCCAGCGCTGCTTTGGTGTCGGCGACGCCTTTATCCGCATCAATAAACTTCGCGGCGGCGGTTTCAGGTTCGTTTTGCGGATCGTTCCACAACAACTCTGCCAGCGGTTCCAGCCCCGCTTCGATAGCGATTTGCCCGCGCGTGCGGCGCTTCGGTTTGAACGGCAGATACAGATCTTCCAGCTCGGTTTTGCTCAGCGTGGTTTTAATGGCTTTCGCTAAATCGTCGCTCAGTTTGCCCTGTTCTTCGATGGACTTGAGGATAGTCTGACGGCGGTCTTCCAGCTCACGCAAATAACCCAGACGGGTGTCCAACTGACGCAGTTGGGTATCATCCAACCCACCGGTGACTTCCTTACGATACCGCGCAATAAACGGCACGGTATTACCTTCATCCAGCAGACGCACCACGGAAGCAACCTGCTCCGGGCGAACCTGCAATTCACTTGCGATAATGCGGCTCAGTTGATCATTCATAGGTCTGGTATCAGTTTTATTCGTTAAAAAAGCAGGGCACAGTTATACGGTTTGAAGACCAAAAATGCCAGTCATCAGGCCGACCGCCTGCGCGTTTTGAGAGTTAGCTGATCATTTCCCGTAGTCAATCTCATTGACGTACCAGGTCGCGTCGCCAGCTGGCGTGGTCACCACCAGACTGTCGCCGACTTCTTTTTTCAGCAGGGCGCGTGCCATCGGGGAATCGATAGAAATGTAGTCTTTACGGCCAAAAATTTCGTCATAGCCGACAATGCGAAAACGCTTGATGTCGCCGTCGTCGTTTTCGACTTCCACCCAGGCGCCGAAGAACACTTTGCCGTCCTGCTGCGGCGAATAATCGACGATGCGCAGCTGCTCCAGACATTTGGTCAGATAGCGGATACGGCGGTCGATTTCGCGCAGCCGTTTCTTGTTGTACTGATAATCGGCATTCTCACTGCGATCGCCCAGGCTCGCGGCCCAGGTCACTTTTTTGGTCACTTCCGGGCGCTCTTCACGCCACAGGAAATCCAGCTCAGTTTTGAGCTTGTCGTAGCCTTCACGGGTAATCAGTTTCGTTTTCATATTACCTGTCACTTTCTCACTGTTTTCCTGCACAGAAATCTGCCGCCATTGTTTCACACAATCGCTTTCCTGACAGCGCACAAATTGACCGAAAAGTCTGACTCACTGCTACGCTTTATATGATGGCTTTTTAGCCAGAGAGCTATTATCCTTCTGTGCTGCTTCTTACGTTTTTTTACCTTCAGATATTTCACGTAATATAATGAATTAAATAAAAATATCTCTCGCGTTTAACCGTCTACAGGGATTGGGGTACAGGTACAAATGGATTTATTAAAATTCTTACTTCGTCTGCCTTTTACATTGATAAAAGGCATCCTGCGCGTGCTGGCCTTTGTATTGGGTCTGCTGGGTCGCATTTTTAAACCGATTGTCGGCAATATCGACTGGCGTGCGCCTGTCTGGTGGACGGCAATGTCCGGCTGGCTTAAGCGTGGTTTTGCGCGTCTTGAAGGCGGAGTAGATAAGTACCCCAAAGCCATCAGTCTGGCGATTCTGGTTTTTCTGTGCGCCGCGGGTGCGGGCGTTTACGGCTGGCACTGGTGGCTCAACCGGCCGCAGCCGATCGAACCGGCACCGATGGTTTATCAGGATACCAGCGTGCGTGTCAGCGGCCCCGAAGCCATCAATTACGCGGCGCAAAAACCTGCACCGCAGCAGGTGATTTTCAATTTCCGTAACTCTGTCGCGCCAATTACCGACGTGGGCAAAGTGGTCGAAAAAGGGATAGCCCTGAAACCGGCCACCGAAGGTGAGTGGAAATGGAGGAGCGGCTACACCTTAGTCTTCACCCCGAAAAACCCGCTGCCGATGGGCACCCAATATGAAGTGAATTTCTCGCCTGACGTGCTGCTCGCGCCGCAAATCAAACTGGCGAAAACCCGTTATGAATTCACCGCTCCGGCGTTCGGTTATCAGCTGGGGCAAGCCGAGTACTATCAGGATCCGCAGGACCCGCAAAAACGCAGCGCGATTTTTAACGTTAAGTTCAACGCGCCGGTGGATGTCACCAGTTTTGAAAAACAGATTTCGCTTGGCCTGACCGAAGGCAAAGCCAAAACTGAGTCGAAACTCAATTATTCCGTGGTCTACGACCAGAAGAAACTCAACGCCTGGGTACATTCCGAACCGCTGAAATCGCTCGACCATGGCGGTTCCGTGCGGGTGACCATTGGCGAAGGCGTGAAAGCGTCCGTCACTTCTGCACCGACCACACAGGCCAGAAATGGCGTGGTGTCTGTGCCGACGCTTTACAGCCTGGTGGTTAACGAAGCCAGCGCGCAGGTGGTGGATGCCGACGGCGCGAAAGGTCAGCGTGCGCTGATCGTCGGCTTCAGCGATGCGGTCAAAGACAAAGATATCCGCCAGGCGGTCAAAGTCTGGTTACTGCCACAGCACAATCCCAACGATCAGGAGGAAGCCAAAGGCCCGGATGATTACGCCAGCTGGGAAGCCGACAGCGTGGAAAATAACGTTCTCGCGCAGTCCACGCCGCTGAACATTCAGCTGAACGACGCCGAAAGTGATTATCAGCCACAGTTTAGTTTCCGCTTTGATGCGCCAGCGCACCGCACCATGCTGGTGGAAATCGACAACATTCTGACTTCTTCCGGTGGCTACAAAATGCCGGAAAAAGTGTACCGCATCGTCGCGGTGCCTGATTATCCAAAATCCCTGCAATTTATGTCGCAAGGTTCACTGCTGTCGGTCAACGGTGACAAGCAAATCAGCGTCGCGGCACGCAACGTGCCGGGCATGCGTCTGGATATCAAACGGGTGATCCCAGGCCAGCTGCAACACATCGTGTCGTTCAAAAGTCGCCAGTATTCTTCGGCGGAATTTAACCGTCTCAATGACGAGTATTTTACCGAGCACTTTAAGTATCAGACCGCGGTAAACAACGACAAACCGGGTGAAGTGAATTATCAGGGCGTCGACCTCTCGCGTTATCTGTCCACCGATCCGACATCACATCGTGGCGTATTCCTGCTGACGTTGTCGGAATGGGATCCGAAGAAGAAAGAAGTGAAACCCGAAGCGGATGATGACGGCAATATCTATCAGGATGAAGATCAGAGCGGGGATGAAGCGCCGGTTGGGGATTCGCGCTTTGTGGTGGTCACCGATCTGGGGATTATTGCCAAGCGTTCGCAGGATAAAACCCGTGACGTATTTGTGCAGTCGATTCACAGCGGCACGCCGGTAGCGAATGCGAAAGTCTCTGTCATCGCCAAAAACGGTGTGACGTTGCTGACCCAAATCACCGGTGCCGACGGCCACGTGCGTTTCCCTGCGCTGGACGTCTATACCAGTGAGCGCCAGCCGGTGATGTTCCTGGTCGAAAAAGAAGGCGATGTGTCTTTCCTGCCTGCTGACAGAAATAATGACCGCGGCCTCGATTTCTCCCGTTTTGATGTCGACGGCGAAATTACCCCGAATGACCCGCGCACGCTGAGCAGTTATCTGTTTTCCGATCGCGGCGTTTATCGTCCGGGCGATACCTTCAATATCGGTCTGATCACCCGCGCCGCCGACTGGAGTAACGGTCTGGCCGGTGTGCCGGTACGTGCGGAAATTCACGATCCGCGCGACAAGCTGATGAGCACCATCCCGCTGACGCTGGGTGCCAGCGGTTTCAATGAGCTGAGTTATACCACTGACGATAATTCTCCGACCGGTGAATGGAACGTCTATTTGTATCTGATCGGCAAAGACAACGAGTCTTCCACGTTACTGGGGCATACCTCGGTCAACGTCAAAGAATTCGAGCCGGATCAGCTGAAGGTGAAACTGCAACTGACGCCGGAGCGTAAACAAGGCTGGGTGAAACCGTCAGAACTGCAGGCCAATATCGACGTGCAGAACCTGTTTGGGACGCCAGCGCAGGACCGCCGTGTGACCTCGAAACTGACGCTGCGCCCGATGTATCCAAGCTTTGATCAGTTCCCGGATTACGCATTCTACGAGAACCGCCAGAACAGCGACGGTTTCGAAACGGAACTGGAAGACCGCACAACCGATGAAAAAGGCACGGCGACTATTCCGCTGGATCTGAAATCTTACGCTGACGCGACCTATCAGCTGCAACTGCTTTCCGAGGCGTTCGTGGCCGGTGGCGGGCGTTCTGTGGCCGCAACGGCGCGGGTGCTGGTGTCACCTTATGACTATCTGATTGGGGTAAAAGCTGACGGCGATTTGGGGTACATCAACCATAACGCGGTCCGTCACCTGAACGTGATTGCGGTTGATCCTTCGCTGAATAAGATTGCGTTACCGGATCTGAAAGTCGCGCTCGTCGAGCAGAAATATATCTCTGTGCTGACCAAACAGGATTCCGGCGTTTACAAATATCAGTCGAAAATGAAAGAAGTACAGCTGTCGGAACAGCCTCTGACGCTGACGCCGCAGGGCAATGACCTGACGCTGGCGACGGATAAACCGGGTGATTTCGTGCTGGTGGTGGAAGATGCCAAAGGCAACGTGCTGAACCGTATTGGCTACACCGTGGCCGGTAACGCCAACCTGAGCCGTTCGCTGGACAGAAATGCCGAGCTGAAACTGAAACTCAATCAGGCGGAATACCAGCCGGGTGATGAAATCGAAGTGGCGATTAACGCGCCTTACACCGGCAGCGGGCTGATCACCATCGAGAAAGACAAAGTCTACAGCTGGCAGTGGTTCCATACTGACACCACCAGTTCTGTGCAGAAAATCCGCGTGCCTGCGGGTATGGAAGGGAACGGATACATCAACGTGCAGTTTGTACGTGATGTGAATTCCGATGAAATCTTTATGAGCCCGCTGAGCTACGGTGTGATGCCGTTCAAAATCAGCACTAAAGCGCGCCAGAATACTCTTGAAATCGAAGCGCCTGAAGTGATTAAACCGGGCGAAAATCTGGCCATGACGGTGACAACTGACGGCCCGCAACAGGTGGCGCTGTTTGCAGTCGATGAGGGGATTTTGCAGGTGGCGCGTTATCGCCTGAAAGATCCGCTGGAATACTTCTTCCGCAAACGTGAGCTGGGCGTGGAAAGCTCGCAAATCCTGGATCTTATTCTGCCGGAGTTCAGCAAACTGATGCAGCTTGCGGCTGCCCCGGGCGGTGACGCGGGTGAAGGGCTGGATCTGAACGTCAATCCGTTCAAACGCAAGCGTGATAAGCCTGTGGCTTACTGGTCAGGGATTACCGAAGTCAACGGCAAGAAGCAGTTCGATTATCAGGTACCGGATTACTTCAACGGTAAAATCCGCGTGATGGCGATTTCCGTGACGCCGGACAAAATCGGCAAAGCGCAGACGTCTGCGACGGTGCGCGACAACTTCATCATGACGCCGAACGTGCCGTCAATGGTGGCACCAGGTGATGAGTTTGACGTCAGCGTGGGAGTCAGCAATAACCTTGAAGGGCTGAACGGCAAAAGCATTCCGGTTGCGATTCACCTGACCGTGCCGCCACAGCTGGAAGTGGTGGGTAAAGCTGAACAGAGCCTGTCGCTGGCCGAAAAACGTGAAGGTGTGATTAACTTCCGTCTGCGCGCCAAAGCCTTGCCGGGCGATGCGCCGCTGGTGTTTGACGCAACGTATGGCGATAAGGTCAGCCGCCGGGCCATCAGTACCTCAGTGCGTCCGGCAATGCCGTTCCGTACGCAGTCAGTGATGGGACGCATGAGCGGCAGCAGTCAGAACGTCGATAATCTGCGTCAGATGTTTGACGCCTACGCGGTGCGTACAGCAGCAGTGTCTAACTCGCCGCTGGTGCTGACCCGCGGGCTTTCACAGTATCTGGCTGATTATCCTTATTACTGTTCTGAACAGATTGTCAGCCGCTCGGTGCCGCTGATCCTCGGTACCCTTCATCCTGAGATGAAAGGCATAAAGAGTCAGGCAGAAAGCAGTAAGCAGCTGAAAGATATGCTGGCGGTACTACGTTCACGTCAGAATGACAGCGGCGCGATTGGCCTGTGGCGTTCGTCGCCGCAAACCGATCCGTTCGTCACGCCTTACGTGGTGCAATATCTGCTGGAAGCCAAAGCCGCGGGCGTTGCATTGCCAGCCGGTATGCTGGAAGAGGCCAATTCGGCACTGCGCGAACTGGCAGCGAATCAGAATGATGATTTATATACGCTTCGTCTGCGCGCATGGGCGGTGTATCTGCTGACGCGTCAGGGTGAAATCACCACCAGTTCGCTGGCCTCGGTACAAGACACCTTGCAGCAGCGTTATCCGGACACCTGGAAGACCGATCTGAGTGCGATGTATCTGGCGTCGTCTTATCGTCTGCTGAAAATGGATGATGAAGCGAATACGCTGTTGCAGCCAACCTGGAAGCAACTGAGCAAGGCGTATGACAAAGCCTGGTGGACGCAAAGTTACTTTGATCCGCTGGTGCAGGACGCGACGCGGCTGTATCTGATCACCCGTCACTTCCCGGAAAAAGTCTCCGCTATTCCGCCGCAGGTGCTGGAGAATATGGTCAAAGCGCTGAAAGAGGAGCGTTATACGACGTATTCCTCTGCGATGAGCATTCTGGCGCTGGAGAGTTATTCCGCGCAGGTGGCGGCGCAGGCAACGGCACCGGATGCGCTGAAAATCACCCAGTTAAGCAAAACCAAAAATGTGCAACCGCAGCAGATTTCACAGGTTCAGGGACTGTTTGCTAAAGCGAATTTCACCGCTGATGCACAGGCGCTTCGTATTGAAAACGGTAATGATGCGCCCGCCTGGTACGTGGTGACACAGGCCGGTTATGACCTGTCCGCGCCCAAGAAAGCCATTTCACGTGGTCTGGAAATCACCCGCGATTACACGGATGAAAAAGGCAATGCGGTCACGCAGGTGACGCTGGGGCAGAAGATCAATGTGCATCTGAAAGTCCGCGCTAACTCGCAGGAAGGACAGGACAATCTGGCGATTGTCGATTTGTTGCCGGGCGGTTTTGAAGTGGTTCAGCAAACGCCACCGGAACCGGAATCTGACAGCAGTGATGAAAACAGTGATGCAGAAGCGTCGGCATCGTGGCAGTCACCGCTGGCGGCATCGGGTTCAACATGGGCGCCGGATTACAGCGATATTCGTGAAGACCGAGTGGTGATCTACGGCAGCGCCACTACCGATGTGCAGGAGTTTGTGTATCAGATTAAAGCCACCAACACCGGCAGTTTCGTGATCCCTCCAGCTTACGGTGAAGCGATGTATGACCGCGACGTTCAGGCGCTTTCCGTCAGTGATAAAAAACTGGTGGTCGTGCCGGCTGACGAAGCCGCTGTTGCTAAAAAATAACAAAACGCAGTCGCCCCGTCGTTAACGGCGGGGCGTAACCTGTTCTGAGTAGCAAGATGATCTCCTTTTCCGCGATTTCTAAATCCATTAAACGGCTGCTGCAAAATATCGCAATGGCCGTTTTTTTACTGGCGCTGATCGTACTGGCATGCCGGATCTGGCCCCATCCGCCTCTTTCTCAGGGACAACCTTTTTCCTCCGCCTATTACGACCGGCAGGGCATTTTGATGCGCATTACGCTGGCTAACGATGATCGTTACCGGCTGTGGACGCCGCTGGAACAGGTTTCTCCGCTGGCGGTGAAAGGGCTTCTGCTGCATGAAGATCGCAGTTTTTACTACAATCCTGGCTTTAATCCGTTCAGCCTGATGCGTGGCTTCTGGCGCAGTTATGTGACAGGCGGCAAAATGCAGGGCGGTTCGACCATCACCATGCAACTGGCGCGTATGCACTGGCATCTGAATACCCGCACGCCGTCGGGCAAAATCATACAGGTTCTGCGTGCGGTGCAGCTTGAACTGAGTTACTCCAAACACGACATTCTCGAAGCCTATCTGAACGCCGCGCCTTATGGCCGTAACATTGAGAGTATCGGCGCAGCCAGTCTGATCTATTTCAACAAAGCGCCGAAAGACCTGACGTTACCCGAAGCGCTGACGCTGGCGGTTTTGCCACAATCACCGAGTTATCGTATTGACCCTAAGACCGGTGTCTTAGGCGCGGCGCTGACGCAGGCGCGTAACCGGCTTTTCCAGCGCTGGCAGGCACATTATGAAACTGACAGCAGCCAGATCTCCTTGTTCAGATTGCCGCTGGCGCTGCGTCAGCCGGAGCAGATGCCCTATATTGCACCGCATTTTATCGAACAACTGCGTCAGCAGAATCAGCAGCTTGCCGGTACAGATACCCGGACGGACACCACGATTGACGCCGGCTTGCAGCGGCTGATTGAGCGGCAGGTCAATGCGTTTATCACCCGTAACGAAAGTCGCGGTATTCACAACGCCGCCGTTTTGCTGGTCGATACCCGTGACATGGGGGTGCGATCGCTGGTGGGATCAGCCGATTACTACAACCGCGATATTCAGGGACAGGTAAACGGCACCAACGCAAAACGCTCACCGGGCTCGGCGCTCAAACCGTTTATTTACGCGCTGGGGATGGAGCAGGGTGTGTTGCATCCGATGACTATCCTGAAAGATGTGCCTTCTGCCTTTGGTGCTTATGCGCCGGAAAATTTCGACCGCCGTTTTCTCGGTCCGGTGACCGCAACCGATGCCCTGAACTTCAGCCGTAATATTCCCGCCGTGTATGTCGCATCGCAGCTGCGCCAGCCGACGTTTTATCAGTTCCTCCGGCTTTCCGGCGTGGCGGATATGGCCAGTGAAAACCATTACGGTCTGTCGCTGGTGCTGGGCGGCGGAGAAGTGACGATGCAGGAGCTGGCAAAACTGTATGCGTTACTGGCAAACCGCGGCGTGTTGCAGCCGCTTCGGATGCAGAAAACTGATGCGCAACAGACAACGCCCGTGCGTTTGCTCAGTGAAGAAGCCAGTTTCATGACGCTTGATATGCTGCGTCAGCACCGCCGTCCGGGGGATACGCTGGCTCAGGCTCCGTCTTCGCTGCCGGTTTACTGGAAAACCGGTACCTCGTGGGGCTTTCGCGATGCGTGGAGCGTCGGGATTTTCGGCCCTTATGTCCTGGTGGTCTGGGAAGGTAATTTCGACAGTAAAGGTAATAACGTTTTTGTCGGTGCCGATGCTGCCGCACCGTTGTTCTTCAACATTATCGACAGCATTACCGCCAGCTATCCTGCATTACAGGAGCCCAAAAGACCCTTCCCTAAAGGGCTGAAACGGGTGGATATCTGCCTCGCCAGCGGGAATTTACCGACGCCATGGTGCCAGCAAAAAGGCAAAACCTGGTTTATTCCCGGTAAGTCGCCGATCAAAGTGGATACTGTTTACCGTCCTGTACGTCTCGATAAACTGACCGGTGAAGTCGCCTGCCCGCCGTATGAGGAAGACGAAACCCGTACGGAAGTATTTGAGTTCTGGCCATCGGACCTGGCGAATGTCTTTGCGCAGGCCGGATTACCGAAGCGCAAGCCGCCGGTGAATCACTGCAAAGATGAGGGCGTGGACGTGAGTGGTAATCCGCCGCGCATCACGTCACCGCTGAAAAACACCACGTATACGCTGCGTCAGTCCCAGCAGGGGCGTGACCGGATTTCATTTAATGCGGTGACCGATGCGGACAGTAAAACGGTGTACTGGTTTGTCGATGATATCTACCTGGGAAGCTCTGCCAGTAAAACCGCCATTGACTGGCAGCCTATCAATAACGGGCAATACCGTATCCGCGCGGTAGATGATCATGGCCGCGCGGACAGCCGGTTAGTCAGTATTGAGATTGTGAACTGAATAACGTGGCGGGCTTATCGGATATCTATTTTCAAGGTCGCCATGCCACTGAATTCACCGGTATCCAGACTGCCCCCAATCAGATTAATCGGGTAAGCCGTCATTGAGATATTCCCTATACCATTTTGATTCATGGGTAAGTTTCCCGATTCAAAAGGTATCGCTGTACCGGCGGCATTTTCAACGCGAATTCCAATATCGGGTAGATTGTCAGAAGGTCGGCGTCTCGCTATTAGCGTATATTGATCAGCCAGATCGTCACCTTTCAACAGCATGGCAAGCTGTGTGCCGGTTGGTATCTGAGGCAATCCATTTGCTGTGCAGTCATACGTAATGTTAAATGTTGTGGGAATATGGCCCTTAGGTGGCTGATTTAGGGTGATAAATTTACTGGCGGCAATAGCACCGAAATTGACCGTGATCGTTTCACCCTTATTGATTTCACAGCTTTGCGGTACGGTCAGTCTTCCGCTGATATAGACGCGGGCAACAGGCGGGCCAAGCGGAGGGGCGGTCACTATGGCCGTGCCTGAGGACAAATATATCTGGGCAATCTCTGTTCTTGGAATATCCAGTTCACCGATAAAAGGTGTGCTGATATAAAAAGTTAATGAGCCTTGAGAGCCAACATTCAGGCTTGCACGGGTACTTTGCTGAGCACAAACGCCATTATTATTTGCATCGGTGTGATGCGTGGCATCACCGAGTGTTTTTGTTGTCGGTACAGCGATACCTGTTGCCGGAGGCAGATCGAGCATTGCCTTGACATCAATGTGATCGTTAATTTTGTAATATCCCGGCTCAGTTCCCTTAGGCAAGGCGGTTTTTACGGTGTACATCAGTAAAACCCCGCCGCTGCTGTTGGCATCACTGTCGGTACAATTGCAACTGATGGTGTAATTTTGCATCCCACCATTCATGCTTTTTTCATACTTTTTCCCTCTCTCGTTATCCGACGCGGGAATATCTTCCTGAAGAAAATTTTCATAATTCGCGCCTGCGCCATCCTCCGGCGAGCATATCGCTGATCCCGCTTGTGCAAGGGATGAAAAACTATTGATGGCCATCCCCAGCAGGGTAAGCTTTATGAACGATGTCAGGTTGCGCAAAACCTGTTTTGTTGTGTGCATGAATTATCCTTAAATACACGGAGCCGTCAGCGAATTCACCTGAGAGATTGAGGCAGAGATGTTGAATTGAGCCTGACATTGCTGAGAGGCTTCATTCCCCCATTTCACATGAAGTAAAACCTGTTTTTCTAACGGGATACCCGACAGGTAAACGACACCGCCTTCATCCACGATATTGCTTTGTTTTTCAGTTGCCGCCATGGCACCAAAAGGCACTGTGGCACCATTTGGTCGAACCAGTGTCACCAGAACTCGGGCTCCCACACGGGCATCAAAATGTGCCGTTACCATAGCGCCGGAATTTGGGATCACAATGGCTGAGGTATTTTCGATATCTACGTCGTCAGGCAGGGTGGTGGTGTCCATTGCGATACGGTTTTCGTTATACGCAGTCAGGTACGGGACGACAGCAAAACCACGCCAGTCAGTTCTGACACCCGGCAGATTTTGCAGACGTGCTCCGCTGGCGCCATTGGTATCTATCAATGCAAAGGAATCACCGAGCGGTTGAGACAGCGTGGCTCCCCGGGAATGCGCCACGATACCGCCTGCAATGCCGTAACTGAGTTGCTGAGAATCTCTGCTGTAGTTGTAACCTGCGTTGAGATTGCCAAAGGAGGAGCGATAGGTTGAGTAAAGATTGCTCCCGCTCTCATTGTTCTGATCGGTATAACTTTGCTGAACTGAATAGCTGAGACGGCGATCGTCAAGTGCGGTTCCGCTTAACCCAACCTGATGGCGCGTTCCTTCGCCTTTCTCATGGGAGACATTGTATGTACCCCAACTTTGTGGCAACCAACGGCTTAGCGGAATACGGAGGTTCAGGGATATCTGTTGATCGTTATCTTCACCTTGCAGCTGGCTGTAGGAATAGCTCAGGTTATAGCTGACACCGAAGAGACTGTTGTTTAAGCCGACGGAGAGGTTCTTCTCCTTGCCGCCATTGTTCCAGTAGTCCTGTTCATATCCTGACAGATACAGGCTCGCCCCTTCCCACAATGTCTGATTGATATTGAACTGGATTTTACTGCGTTTGTGGTAGTCAAGTTCCAGAGCATTGTCGCCATCAAGATATTGTGTGGATTCATCAAAATCGTAATACCCGGCACTTGAGTACCGATAGCTCGCCAGACTGAAATCCGTGTCGGTCATTTCAATGTTTTTCGAATACTGAACGCGGTACGACTGGCCTGAGGTGGTCTGATTATTATCCAGTGTGGAACGGGCATGGGTAACATCAGCTGAAATGCCGCCCAGCCACTGGAGGTTATAACCCACACCGATGAGTCCTGAGAGGTAATCTTCAGATATCACTGAGCCTCCGTAGGACGTAATGGTGTTTGAAAGCCCATAGATAGCCGTACCCTGAGCAAAGGTTGGCTCTTTCTCATTGTTATCTGTCGCGCGGTAAACACCTGCTGTTGCGCTGTATTTCAACCGACCAGGGCGTTGCATAACCGGAATAGCCGAAAAAGGCTGATTAAACCGGCGTTCAGTTCCGTCAGCTTCTTTCACCGTTATCTCAAGATTTCCGCTGTAGGATGAGGGATAAAGATCGTTAATCTCAAAGGCGCCCGGAGGGACAAAGGACTGATAAATAATGTGATCATTTTGCCGGATAGTGACTTCAGCATTGGAGTTTGCAACCCCTCGTATGGTAGGGGCGAAACCGCGCTGGCTGTTAGGTAGCATATTATCGTCAGAAAAAAGCTGAACACCGGAGAACGGAACACTGCTGAGGATTTCCCCGGAGGTTGAGTTTTCACCAAGCAGTAACTTTGACTTGATGGATTTTATGTCCCTTTCCACGTAGGTCGAGATCGTGTCCCATTTTTTCTCATCTCCACTGTCGCTGTAAGTGGTGTAATTGCGAACGCGCCAGGGGCCAACGTTTAAGCCATTTTGCAGATTCAGGTACTGGCTGGAGTCATCGTTGCCATTTCGATAACTCCGCTGGCCGCCTGAATAGGAATAATTGGAGAAAAGAGAAGGGGCGCCGTCATCCCATTTTGCCGGGTCAATATAGTCTTCTGCTTTCTGAAGGATCGCTGCTTGCGGAATGCTGAAATTAAGCTGCATGAGGTAGAAATCAAATTTGACGTCTGCGGCAGGGATATATTGTGCAAGCGAACCCAGTGGCGCATCTGGCTGAAGACTTTTTAATGCCGGAAAAGCATCAACATTGACGCCCAGTGCCCGCAAGATATCGGGCGTTATCTGCGGTTCAAGTGTGCCATCTGATCGGGATAAGTAGCTGATTGAATGCCGTAATTTTAATTTTTTATTCACATACAGCGCTGTGTCATAGTTACCAGGCAGCTGCGCCTGATCATTACTCTGGAACAAAGAAAGGTCGACATCCCCAACGTCACCGGCTTTACGCTCGATAAACAGAGGGTCGAAATAGACATCTTCTGCATGCGCTGCCTGAGCGGCGAGTAATCCAATAGCCGTACTGGCCAGCAGGCTACCCAGTTTAAGCACGAGCGGCGCTGAGTTCTTTTTAACGTCCTCAGTCAAGCTCGTGTGTAAAAATTTTTCATCCGTGAGCATAGTTTTCTCGTACTTCTGAGTGCCATAATTTGGCAATGGCTGTGAGTTATGGTGTGGCTTTATTTGTCTGGTTATAAAGGCTGTTCATAGCGTGCTGTTGTTCCGCCATAGTCATTAATCGCATCCCATTTCACACTGCTTCCTGAGGTGCCCGGTGGAAGTACAACGTCCATCTGGCTCAAAGGCGCAATCATTGCCACATCTTTTAAGAAAGTAGAGCCAATGCTGAGTGAGCTGAAAACCACGTGATAGGGGCTCGGATTTTTAATAACGAGATGACCGTTGTTTCTGGCGAAAGTGAGCGCCTTCGGTGCTTCAAACGATTTTCCGGGCAGTTTTGTTGGCCGGTAAAAGAGCTTTATCCGCGTATTGACGACCAGTTTAAGTTCGTTTTTTGTATTTTTAGGCGTTGAAGGAATCGCTTTAACATTGATATAGAAAACGGACTCTCTGTCTGTCGGGAGGACGCTGCCGGTATAGGAAATACGCAGGTTACTTTCCTGTTGAGCATTCAGGCGAAATAGCGGTGGAGTGATGATAAAAGGACCGCGTGTTTTTTCTCCCCCCGCATCAACCCAGGACTGTATGAGGAAAGGGTTGCTTTCAGCATTATTCTTAACGGAAAGCGTAGCTTCCCTTTTATCTGCGTCATAAATAACGCGGGTGCGCCCCACAACAATTCCGCCAGCATAGGTTATTTGTGACGTGAATAATGAAATTATAATTAAAAATAATATATATGGATTTTTTCTACCCATGCGAATTTGAATCCTTACAGTAGCAATATATTCATGCGGTAATTGAATGAGCCCTTAATAAAATGCCCTGCAAAGTTGACCTTTTGCAGGGCAAGATTAAAGGTGCTTATCTGTAATCGAGAGTAACTTTCACACGGGCGTCGGCCGCACCGGCAGTGATATCGCCAGGCAACTTGAACGATTCATAGTATGCGAGAAGATTCACATTCATGACCTTACCCGGAATTGGGTAGATGATGTCAGGCAGCGCGTTAATTTTCATGATGTTATTTGTTGCCGCATCTTCAATTCTGATGCCTACGCCATCCGCCATTGCGTCACCATAATCATTGCCAAGCGCAATCAGATCAGTGGTGTCAGCAACGGTATCTGACTCCAGCCATATCCGGAAGTGAGGGGTAGGGTTGGTCTCTGAAACGACAGGGCAGTTATCAAGTGGCAGGGTGAAAGGGATTTTTGGCGAGAGGTCACCAATTTCCTGGAATTGTGCTGCTGAATAAGTCCCTAACGGTATATTGAGTTCTTCACCACCATTAATCTCACAGGCTTCTTCAACAATTGCACCTGTGAAATTAATAGCACCATCGATCGCATAGCTATTTGCTGCCATAGCCAAAAATATCCCGCCCGCTAAGAGCTTGAACTTGGTTTTCATTTTTTGCGTCCATTCAGAAATAAAAATTGGAGGTTAAGCTAAAGATAATTTTATCTGATTCAATAAATTGAATTCATCACCTTTAGATGCCGGATTCTACCAAGTGTTTTATACCTTGAATAGTAGATGGTAGCCATCCTGTTTGAATGATACTGAGTTTTTAGTTTGACACATCACTACCAATGATCATTATCATTTATATAATTCATTCAAATTATTCTTTGGCGTGTAAATGTTCTATTTTCCAAAGAAAATATTATTCTTATCGTTTTATTATTAAGTAAACGAATAAGTATAATCACCAGAAATTTCTTCCCGCTCGCATATTGAGATGATCATTTTTTTGATACTTGCAGCAGGAGTGTTCATATAATGACCAAAAAAAGGACGAACAGATTTTGCAGAGCGGGACAAACCGTAACAAACCAACCTTCGCTTGCAGAAGATTCCTCTGATATTGTTGATAAATTAGGAAATCCATAATCATTGTTACAATTTCGGCTAGAATATATACCATTAAACGCTGTCTGTTTTAGCTGACTTTTCTGACAATACAAGCTTCAGGCATTCACGCCTTTGGGAGATTTAAATGCAAGAAAATCACAAGATTCTGGTGGTCGATGATGACATGCGCCTTCGCGCACTTTTGGAACGTTATCTGACTGAACAGGGCTTCCAGGTGCGTAGCGTTGCCAATGCCGAACAAATGGATCGCCTGCTGACTCGTGAGTCATTCCATCTGATGGTTCTCGATCTGATGCTGCCGGGCGAAGATGGCTTGTCTATCTGCCGTCGTCTGCGCAGTCAAAGTAACCCGATGCCGATCATCATGGTCACCGCTAAAGGCGAAGAAGTTGACCGTATCGTAGGTCTGGAAATTGGTGCCGACGACTATATTCCAAAACCGTTTAACCCGCGTGAACTGCTGGCCCGTATCCGCGCTGTGTTGCGTCGTCAGGCTAACGAATTGCCGGGTGCGCCTTCTCAGGAGGAAGCGGTCATTTCATTTGGCAAGTTCAAACTGAACCTCGGTACCCGCGAAATGTTCCGTGAAGACGAGCCTATGCCGCTGACCAGCGGTGAGTTCGCCGTGCTGAAAGCACTGGTGAGTCATCCACGTGAGCCGTTGTCCCGTGACAAGCTGATGAATCTTGCACGTGGTCGTGAATACAGTGCGATGGAACGTTCTATCGATGTGCAGATTTCCCGTCTGCGTCGCATGGTAGAAGAAGATCCGGCGCATCCGCGTTACATTCAGACTGTATGGGGTCTGGGCTACGTATTTGTGCCGGACGGCAGTAAGGCATGAAGCGAATACGCTTTTCACCGCGTAGCTCGTTTGCCCGAACACTGTTATTAATCGTCACCTTGCTGTTCGTCAGCCTGGTGACGACCTATCTGGTGGTGCTTAACTTCGCCATTCTTCCCAGCCTGCAGCAGTTTAATAAGGTTCTGGCATACGAAGTGCGTATGCTGATGACCGACCGGCTGCAGCTGGAAGATGGCACGTTGCTGGCTGTTCCACCGGCGTTTCGTCGCGAAATTTACCGCGAACTGGGCATTTCTCTTTATACCAACTCTGCAGCCGAGGAGAGTGGTCTGCGCTGGGCGCAGCATTACGAATTCCTCAGTCAGCAGATGGCGCAGCAGCTTGGTGGGCCTACCGATGTCCGCGTCGAGGTGAATAAAAATACCCCGGTTGTGTGGCTGAAAACCTGGTTGTCGCCTGATATCTGGGTACGCGTTCCGCTTACTGAAATCCATCAGGGCGATTTCTCTCCGCTGTTCCGTTATACGTTAGCGATTATGTTGCTGGCGATTGGTGGCGCGTGGCTGTTTATCCGTATTCAGAACCGACCCCTGGTCGAACTGGAGCACGCGGCATTACAGGTCGGGAAAGGCATTATTCCGCCGCCATTACGTGAATACGGTGCGTCGGAGGTGCGGTCAGTGACGCGTGCATTTAACCAGATGGCAGCCGGTGTCAAACTGCTGGCCGATGACCGTACCTTGCTGATGGCAGGTGTGAGTCACGATTTACGCACTCCGCTGACACGCATTCGTCTGGCGACTGAAATGATGAGCGACGGTGACGGTTATCTTGCCGAGTCGATCAACAAAGACATCGAAGAGTGCAACGCCATTATCGAGCAGTTCATCGACTATCTGCGCACTGGCCAGGAAATGCCGACAGAGATCACCGATCTTAACGGTATTTTGGGCGAAGTGATTGCGACAGAAAGCGGCTACGAGCGCGAAATAGATTCAGATCTGGCCGACGGCGAATTACTGGTGAATGCGCATCCGCTTTCCATCAAGCGTGCTGTTGTGAATATGGTGGTCAACGCCGCCCGTTACGGCGATGGCTGGATTAAAGTCAGCAGCGGTCGTGAACTTCAGCGTGCATGGTTCCAGGTTGAAGATGATGGCCCGGGCATTGCGCCGGATCAGCTCAAACATCTCTTCCAGCCATTTGTGCGCGGTGAAAGCGCCCGAACCACCAGCGGAACCGGCCTCGGTCTGGCGATTATTCAGCGTATCGTTGATGCCCATTCAGGGACGCTGGATATCGGCAAGAGTGACCGCGGGGGATTACGGATCCGGGCGTATCTGCCGTTACCGGTGGAGATGCTGAAAGCGGTGGCGGTTCAGCAGAAACCAGTTTGATTAAGGGGGGAATTAATAATCCCGTTTTAGTTGGACAGGCGGCAATTTCGGTTTCTCAATTGCGGTGAACACTTATCGCGTTGCGCCGAAACCGCCCAAGAGAGGGAAGTGCTTTCCCTCTCTTGGATCTCTCCCCGCTTCGCTCGCTGGCTATGTTTCAGGTAGCGATGCGATAGCCGCAAAATTCCGCCGCTGCGCGGTGCCCTCCGTTCGGGCTACAACCCGCGCAAAAAGACGCACGGTTTTGCGCCTCTCCTCCGGCGGTATTTTGGAACCGGCCTCAGGTTTATACTTTACAACCTCACTTTTTTATCTTTTTAAAATGCTGCGGGCGATTCAGAAATCTTGCTGAACGAAGCGGCCTGAAGACCAGAGGCTTCAGGACCGAGTGAAGGCACCGCAATGCGGCAAGATTTCCAGCCTGTCGCTGCGGCTGATGAAACATAGCCAGCGAGCGAAGCGCGCAGTAAAAGAGCCGGGGATTCTTAAGGGTGGTGGCGATAAGCCACCCTTAAGGCCGGTGTGGGCGGCAGCTCACGGTCTTGACCTAAGGCCAGTTTGGAAGGCAGCTCATGGTTTAGACCTAAGGCCGGTGTGGGCGGCAGCCCACGGTCTTGACCTAAGGCCAGTTTGGAAGGCAATCCATAATTCAGCTCTTCCTGCTCATCACATAATACTCTGCCGCTTCTTCCCGCCATCTCGGCGTGTTCCCCGTATCCCACGGATTAACCAATACGACACCTGTATGCGCAAACGCTTCGCCATGATCGGTCGCCAGAGTCGCCTGATGATTCAGGCAAATAGCCGCCAGTAGTCTGTCCTGCTCGGACATCACTACATTGGCAGCTTCTGACAAGGTCATGATCCGCGGGTAATGCAGCGCGCTTGCCGCATCAAACGACAGTAATCGACCGGCAAAATCCTGATTCAGCATTTCCAGCAAGGCTTCAGAAAGCGCGGCTTTCGGCTGGTTCTCCGGCAGATTATCTGCCCAGGTGAAAAGTGCCGCTACGCTCAGGCTGGTCAGGTACAGCTGTGTGGCATCCTGCGCGTCCAGCCATTGCAGAACGTTCTTTTGTGGCCTGGGATTGATCATCTCAAAAATGACGGAGGTATTAAGAATGATCATTTGGGTGGCAGTTCCAGTGGCTCAGCGATCACGGATGAAAAACGCTGGCGGAGCTGGCTACCGAGGCCAAAGTCAGGCTGGGCGGGAGTGAGCGCCTGTTTCAGGATGAGACGTGCTTCTTCTTCCATCGAGTGGCCTTTTTTGGCCGCCGCGATACGCAGCAGTTCCTTCACATCGTCATCGAGATTGCGAACGGTAATCGTCGCCATATGAGGTTCCTCTGACAGCAATGCTGTCATTCTGAAATGCTGCCGGGCCGGTTGCAATAAAAAAGGCGCGGAAGCCCGCGCCTGATGAGAGATTATTGCCAGATTACCGCTTCGGTCCGGCGCTGACCAACGCGGCACCTGCCGTGTTGTCGGTATATTTATCAAAGTTATCGATAAACAATTGCGCGAGATGCTCTGCTTTTTCCTGCCACTGCTCACGGCTGGCGTAGGTATTGCGTGGATCCAAAATATGGGTGTCGACGCCCGGTAACGCAATCGGAACGGCCAGATCAAACATCGGCAGAGTGAACGTTTCGGCATCATCAATGGTGCCATCTAAAATGGCATTGATGATCGCGCGGGTGTTCTTCAGCGAGATGCGTTTGCCGGTGCCGTTCCAGCCAGTATTCACCAGATAAGCCTGTGCGCCCGCCGCTTCCATACGTTTCACTAATACTTCTGCGTATTGCGTCGGGTGCAGCATCAGGAACGCGGCACCGAAGCAGGCGGAGAATGTCGGCGTTGGTTCATTGACGCCACGCTCAGTGCCCGCCAGTTTGGCCGTAAAACCAGACAGGAAATGATATTGCGTCTGCGAAGCCGTCAGGCGCGAAACCGGTGGCAGGACACCAAACGCATCAGCAGTCAGGAAAATTACTTTGCTGGCGTGTCCGGCTTTGGAAACCGGCTTGACGATATTTTCAATGTGGTAAATCGGGTATGAGACGCGGGTGTTCTCGGTTTTGCTGCCATCATCAAAGTCGATTTTGCCGTCTTCGCGGACCATCACGTTTTCCAGCAACGCGTCGCGTTTGATGGCTTTGAAGATTTCCGGTTCGGCTTCTTTGCTAAGTTTGATGGTTTTGGCATAGCAACCGCCTTCAAAATTGAAGACACCATCATCGTCCCAGCCGTGTTCATCGTCGCCGATAAGTTTGCGCTTCGGATCCGTCGACAACGTCGTTTTACCCGTGCCGGAAAGCCCGAAGAACACCGCGACATCGCCTTTTTCGCCGACGTTAGCCGAACAGTGCATTGAAGCAATGCCTTGTAATGGCAGCAGATAATTCATGACGGCGAACATGCCTTTCTTCATTTCGCCGCCATACCACGAACCGCCGATCAGCTGGATACGCTCGGTCAGGTTGAAGGCGATGAAGTTTTCTGAATTCAGCCCCTGTTTCTGCCAGTGAGGATTGGTGCATTTCGCGCCGTTCATGACGATGAAATCAGGTTCGAAATTTTCCAGCTCGCTTTCGGTCGGGCGGATAAACATGTTTTTGACGAAGTGCGCCTGCCAGGCTACTTCGGTAATAAAGCGGACTTTCAGACGGGAATCGGCGTTTGCGCCGCAGAAAGCATCAATGATAAACAGACGTTTGCCGGACAACTGTTTGCTCACCAGAGCCTTCAGTGACGTCCAGGTTTCCTGTGACATCGGCTTGTTATCATTTTTGCCTTTGCCCTGATCAGACCACCACAGCGTATCGCGGGTGGTGTCATCGCGGACGATGTATTTATCTTTCGGCGAACGACCGGTGAAGATACCGGTATCGACATTGACTGCACCCAGTTCTGTCACTTGCCCGCGCTCAAAGCCTTCGAGACCCGGCGCCGTCTCTTCATTAAAAAGGGTTTCGTAATCAGGGTTATAGACGATTTCGCTATTCTGATGGATCCCATAAAGGGCGAGTTTTTCGGCGGTGATCCCGATAGTCGTAGGCATTTCCCTGCTCCTCACTGAACTTTGAATCCCTCGGTAGGGATAAATCAGTTGTTATTGTAGGTATTTATCGCGTTTTAACCGCGACAAGTCTCAAAGAATAACGGGAGGTGTAAATGTTTTTCCAGAATTGTGATGAAAAACTCGAAAGGTATGCAAAAAGGTTATGTAAAAGAAACAAAAAAGGGACTCTTCGGCGAAAAGTCCCTCAATTTTAAACTGTTAACGATCAGTGAACCTGATCATCTCCGGAGTGAACATCTCCGCCCGCTTTCAGCGTCGCCATATCCATCGCGTCAAACTCGTAGTCTGCGCCGCAATAATCGCAGTGCATTTCGATTTTGCCATCCGCTTCCAGCATTTCGAGAATATCTTCATCTGGCAGCGTCAGCAGCGCGCCTGCACAGCGCTCACGCGAGCAGGTACAACGGAAACAGACTTCCTGCGGTTCGTAGAGCGTGACTTCTTCCTGATGATACAGGCGGTAAAGCACTTCGTTAGCCGGAAGGTTCAGCAGCTCTTCCGCTTTGATGGTGGTGGTCAGCTGCGCCAGATGACTGAATTCTTCAGGATCGGTATCTTCAGCGGGCAGAACCTGCAACAACATGCCGCCTGCAGCAGGCTGGCCTTCAACTTCACCGGTACGGATGAAGATGCGGGTTGGCAATTGCTCGGATTGCATGAAGTAGTTTTCCAGGCATTCCGCCAGGTTTTCACCTTCCAGACCGACCACGCCCTGATAGCGTTCGCCGACGGTCGGAGAAATGGTGATCACCATGTAGCCGTTACCAATCATCTCTTTCAGAGAACTGCCTTCGGTAATGTCACCTTGCAGACGCGCAATACCGCGCAGTTCCTGTTTGTTATTCCCGTTAATCACGGCCAGTTTCAGCGGGCCATCGCCCTGCAACTGCACGGTAATATCGCCGTCGAATTTCAGGGTCGCGGTCAGCAGGCTGGTCGCCACTAACATTTCGCCCAGCAGATTACGCACTTCTGCCGGATAGTCTTGACCGGCAACAATCTCCCGGAAGGTTTCTTTGAGCGAGACCAGTTCGCCGCGAACGGCGTGATGATTGAACAGGTAGCGATGCAGTTGGTCGTGATTAGACATAATTTTCTCTCTTTGTGGCGATTTATTCTGAATCGCCATATTTGAATTTGATCAGGGTCCGCCGTTCCTTTTTATCCGGGCGTCTGTCCGGATGCGGCATTGCATTCATTTTGCGGGCCTCGGAGATTTTCTCCCGGCTGGCAATGCTTGCGTCGGTTTCCTGATACAGTTTCTGTGCTTCTTCCGCGCTGCGGCGCTGAGTGCTCAGCCCCAGAACGGTGATCGTTTTGGTGTCATTACCCTGACGCAGCGTTATTTCGGCATTCAGTTCCATTAGCTTGCTGGGTTTCCCCCGCTGGCCGTTGTAATGCACTTTGCCGCCATCAATCATCTCTCGTGCCAGCGCGCGGGTCTTATAAAAACGAGCTGCCCACAGCCATTTATCGAGACGTACTGCGTTATCGTCGTCGTCCTTTTTACCTTTCATCTTTCTCCCCTGACGCTACCGGAATTATTTAGCCGGGCCTGTTACGGGGTGAATCGAAGGCAACAGGCTACGGAAGTCATTAATGGAGGGATGGTCCTGAAATGACTTATCTGCCATGGTCGAATCCGGATTTTCTATACCCAGACAATAGTGGATACCGAAGGTTTTTGCCGCATTCAGGATCGGTTCACCGTCATCGACAAATAAAGTCCGTTCAGGATCAAAGCCTGTTTGCTTTTGGACCGCAGACCACAACCGCTGATCTTCCTTCGGATATCCAAATGTGTGGGTGGAAAGTAATAAATCAAGGTGCTGATCTAAACCGGTATGCTCAATTTTAACGGACAGACTGTGCGGATGTGCGTTGGTCAGCAAAATAGTCTGACGACCGCTTTCACGGAGATGCGTCAGAAAAGGCAGCGTATCGTCACGCAATCGCGCATTTTTGCCGATATTCGTGGTCATCTGATAGATATCCATGTCCAGCCGCTCGCTCCAGTAATCAAAGCAATACCAGTTCATGGTGTGCTGCACCGCCAGATATTCCTCATGAATAATCTGCCGGGCATTTTCAAGCGAAATAGACCGCTGCTGGCTCAGTGCTAACGGTACATCCTGCAACCAGAACTGACTGTCGAACGCCAGATCCAGCAATGTGCCGTCCATGTCGAGTAAAACGGTATCAATGGAATTCCAGTTAAAATCAGGGGGCATGAAAACTCCATGTCCTGGCGGCTGAAGTGGGGCCGTGCGCCGCAGGAGAGAAAAAATGAAAGCAGGGAAGGGCTTCAGGGTAGCACAATCTCACAGGGCGGCGCAGAGCCACCCTGCGGTTTTCAGCCAGGGTTATGTGCCATCACGGGCGTCAGCGTGGGGTGAAAACACGAATTGTAATGTTGCTGGATATCGTCGATGCGACGCTTATCTTTTATAAAGCGGCGGATAAACAACACGCTGTTCACCAGCAGAATTCCGAACAACAGGAACAGCAACACGCTGGTACCGAGATAACGCCACAGCGTCGAGATGTCCGGCTCGCTGTGCAATGAAATATGACGGGTACCGTTGGCATCTACGCTGATACTGGTGATCACTCCCTGCGCACTGAACGGGGTGTGAAGCAGCAGGGTAGATAAATGTTGCAGTTGCTTCCACTGATCCTGTGGCGGATTGGCGTACAACCCGACCGGCGGAGCTGGCATTTCAATCAAATCACGGCCTTCATCATTGCTGATTAAGAAACCACCTGGTGGCGGGCTGTTGAGGCTGTCAGCAGCACGACGGGTTTCCTGCATGAAGAACGACGACGTGGCGTTATTCACCAGCTCGCTCAGCGACTGCGCACTGATCGGTCGCAACAGCACGTTAATACCCTGCAATGAGCCCGCTTTCGCCCGTTTAACCAGTGAATTCCAGTTACTTGAGTTCCCCAGATTCACCAGCGCGTTTTTCAGCCGCACGCAATCATTGCTGTTTCCGCATAACGCTTCTGTTTTCAGTACGATATCCGCAAAGTCATCCAGCAGGATCATGCCGGATTTCTCAATCGCGGTAGCCAGTTGCGGGTTGATGTTTTGCTCGGGGCTTTCGCCGGGATGCATCTGATTATTAACCGTCGTCTGCAACGCCGTCGCGGCTTCAATGATTTCTGACTGCGGGACAGGCAGCGGCGTCGCGTTATTCCAGTAGATGGCAGAACAATCGAAAGGCATGTAACCGGAGGCGGTACGGGTAGCTGACGGTGGCACATAACACATGCCTGTCCCCTGAACTTTCAGGGTATCGCCAACGCGCAGCGTAGTTTTTTCCAGATCCTGAACGCTGTTAACCTGCGTACTTTGCGCGCCCTGTAGCCAGGCAATGCTGAGCTTCAGTGGCAGGCCAAGAGGGACATAAACCAGTAATGCCAGCAGCAGAAGAAATGCGCTGGTAGCCAGTACAAGATTTTTTCCCCAAAGCTGGAGCGGGAATTTTTTGACCTCATCATGCAATGACAAAATGCTGCCCTGACGGACAACCTGACTGTTCATATACACTTCGACATCCGTCGGCTGACCCAGGTCGCGGCCAATATAAGGTTGCCAGTGTGGCGGATATATCAGGTCGATAGCACCGAGAGAAATATTGCTGATATCACCTTGCTTGGACTCACCAAACAATCCCCAGCGTTTAGGTAAACCCCGCAGGCAGTGGATTTCTTTACGGTTTTTACCAAAGCGTTCAGACACCACCCGCCAGATAACCCAGCCCGCCAGCGCTGCGGCAACCATCAGGATCCAGGGGAGAAAGATCACCGGGCTTTGCAACGTGATGAACAGCAGCAGGAGAATGCCCGAAACGGCCAGCGCTTCTTTGACGCCGTTCGAACGGGTCAGGGCGCGTTCCTCGCGGGTTTCGCTGCGCACTTTCACCAGTTCAATATGTTCACTTTCTTCATGGCGGATTGATGCGTTCTGCGGCTGAGAAGGGATTACCGCTGAAACCGGCACCGGACCTTCGTAGACATGATCCGCCAGAGTGTGGCCGTTGAGTGAAATCACCAGCGGCAGGGTCTGCGTTTTGATCAGCTCGACTTCGTTTTCCTGAGCGATGTACTGCTCCCAGAAAGGCGGCAGGTGAATTTCAGTCGCATCCAGGAAATAACGCCATTTGTTGGGATCTTCACTCGCCACGCCATAACGGGTGATTGCACGCTTAAGGCTGTAAACATTTTCGCTTTTAGTGGTCAGCGTCAGTTTATCTTGCAGGATAATCAGATTATTACGGTGGGTGATCGGCGTCTGTCCGAGGCCTTCATACTGGCGAAGATAACGCTCTACGGCATCGCGTTCTTTTTGTGAAAGTTTGCGCTGGCTTGGTGCGGAAAAACGCACGACAGATTCGTCGCGTTGGCGGCGGCGCAATACAAGCCAAAAATAAGACGCTGTGGCAATGATTGCGATACACAACAACACCAATGTCACGACTACTGTGCTCATCCGATCCCCGTTCAGACGTGGGTGACTTACGTCAACTCTGTGAAAGTATTATACATAAATGGAATGCACATTTTGCGCGCGTGTGCCTTTTAGGTAGGAATTTTATTATTCTTTGGGTGAATATTATGCACAAAAATACCACGCTAGAGGATACCTGCATTTAAGAACTGTCTGGTATCGGTATAATCCTATTTTGATGTCTCAATGTTTTTGTTACAGCAAAAATGTGACCAGCGTGAGTGTTCGGATGCTTTTTACGCTTTTTTTGCTGATTTTTTAGGGGCTTTCTGTGCAAAAAATGAGTGCGTTCTGAACCGGTTTGCAGTAAAGATTGCGATTCTGGCTCTCAATAACGCACAATGCTCATTGATAGCGGTCTTTAAACAGAAAAACGAACCCATTAGAACACCTCTGGTCAGGTGAATAATAAGTTGGGGATGAAATGACACAACACCTGCAAAAACCGAAAATCACTAAGGTGGAAACCGTAGCCCGTTCGCGTCTGTTCACCATTGAATCCGTTGATCTGACGTTCAGCAATGGCGCAGAGCGTGTTTACGAACGTATGCGGCCCTCAGATCGCGAAGCGGTGATGATTATTCCTGTCATTGATAATGAGCTGGTGTTAATCCACGAATATGCTGTCGGCATTGAAAGCTATGAACTGGGTTTTCCTAAAGGGCTGATTGATCCCGGCGAGAGTATTCTGGAAGCGGCTAACCGCGAACTCATGGAAGAAGTCGGCTTTGGTGCCCGACATTTTGATGTGCTGGCCAAACTGACTATGGCACCTTCGTATTTTTCCAGCCGCATGAATATCGTCATTGCCAAAGATCTTTACCTGAAAAGTCTGGAAGGCGATGAGCCGGAACCGTTGCCGCAAACCCGCTGGCCGGTTTCACGGATGATGGAATTGCTGCAACACCCTGATTTTTGCGAAGCCCGTAACGTCAGCGCTCTGTTCCTTGCGCATGATTTTCTGACGCGCAACGCCCGCTGAATTCCCCGATAAAATCCCATTAAAAAAGCCGGTCATGCTTGATGCAGACCGGCTTTTTGCTTTACAGCTTACGCATCAGAACAGTTCATGTTCCTGACCGTTATCCATGATGGTGGTCCCGACTTCATGCACGGCATGTTCTGTCGGCTGAGTCCCGTCGATGAAGTATTCCGGACGACTGTTACCGCCGCCATCAGACAACTTACCGGAACTCTTATCGATAGTGACCGTCACCACGCCTGGTGGTGGTGTTTGTGGCTGTTCCGGCACGCCGTCCAGCACGGCTTTCATGTAATCATCCCAGGCTGGCTGAGCACTCTTCGCGCCGCCTTCTGCACCGGAAATCTGATCAGGGATCACGCCTGAAGCCGTTGAACGACCCAGATCACGACGGTGATCGTCAAAACCAATCCAGACCGAGGTGACAACATTCGGGCCATAACCTGAGAACCACGCATCTTTCGAGCTGTTGGTTGTACCGGTTTTACCGCCAATGTCGTGGCGCTTAAGGTCACGCCCTGCACGCCAGCCGGTTCCCATCCAGCCGGGTTCACCGAAAATGTTGGAGTTCAGTGCATCGCTTATCAGGAATGAAAGCGGTGTGCTGATCACGTGCGGCGCGTATTGCTGCGCGGCGTCAACCTGCGGTGAGTTAGGCGGGACCTGCTCAAGTTGCGGAGTCGGTACGCTGGTATTATTGCCGGTGGTCGATGTCGCCACGTTTTCTACGTTGTCATCGGACAGCACCGCTGATTTCTGCGTATCGCCATAAATCACCGGAATATTACAGGTGCGGCAGGCAATTTTGGGTTTCGCTTCAAACTGAACCTGACCGGATTCATCCACGATTTTGGTGATGAAATACGGGTCAACCAGATAGCCGCCGTTGGTCAGGGTGGCGTAACCGCGCACAACCTGTAACGGGGTGAAAGAAGCCGAGCCCAGCGCCAGCGATTCGGAATGCACAATGTTAGAAGCCGGGAAGCCGAAACGTTGCAGGTATTCTGCTGCGTAATCCACACCCATCGCACGCATCGCACGCACCATCACCACGTTTTTAGACTCACCCAGACCCCGGCGTAAGCGGATCGGACCGTAATACGTTGGCGGTGAGTTCTTCGGACGCCAGTCTGTACCGGCACCGGCATCCCAGCGGGTAATCGGCATGTCATTCAGAATGGTCGCCAGCGTCAGGCCTTTGTCCATTGCTGCGGTATACAGGAACGGTTTGATGTTTGAACCGAGCTGACGCACCGCCTGATTGGCACGGTTGAATTTACTCTGGTTAAAGTCAAAGCCGCCGACCAGTGCTTCAATCGCGCCGTCGTTTGGATTAAGCGAAACGATAGCTGAGTTGACGTCCGGAACCTGCGCCAGCCACCAGACATCGCCCACTTTACGAACCCAAATTTGCTGGCCAGGGCGAACCACGTCAGACACTTTTTTCGGCGTCGGCCCCTGAGCATTATCATTACGGTAAGGGCGCGCCCAGCGCATGCCGCTAAACGGCAGACTGATTACCGCGCGGTTCGACATGGTCGCCGTCGCCTGTGCATCATCTGTTGCGGTAATAACCGCAGGGAACAGCGGGCCATACACTGGCAGCGTTTTCAGTGACTGAACAATTTTGTCCTGATCCCACGCCGGTTCGCCGACTTTCCACAATTCATTAGACGGACCGCGATAGCCGTGACGCATATCGTAGTTGAGAACGTTGGTACGCAAGGCTTCCTGCGCGGCAAGCTGCGTTTTCCTGGTAATGGTGGTGTAAACCATGTAGCCATCGTTATAAGCGTTATCGCCATAACGTTTCACCATTTCCTGACGCACCATTTCTGTCAGGTACGGCGCAGAGAACTCAATGTGCGGGGCATGATAATTCGCCACCAGCGGCTCAGCGCGAGCCTGATCGTACTGCGCCTGCGTGATGTATTTCTCATCCAGCATACGGGCCAGTACGGTGTTACGACGCGCCAGAGAACGGTCATGGGAATACAACGGGTTGAAGGTTGACGGTGCTTTAGGCAGACCGGCGATCACTGCCATTTCACTCAGTGTCAGCTGGCTGACATCTTTACCGAAATAAACCTGGGCAGCGGCACCCACGCCATAGGCACGGTAACCGAGATAAATCTTGTTGAGATACAGCTCGAGGATTTCATCTTTGGACATCATCTGCTCAATGCGGATGGCCAAAAACGCTTCCTTAATTTTACGGGTCAGCGTGCGTTCAGGACTTAAGAAGAAGTTACGTGCCAGCTGCTGAGTAATGGTACTCGCGCCCTGTGAGGCATGGCCGGACACCAGCGCAACGGAAGCCGCACGGAAAATACCGATAGGATCCACGCCGTGGTGTTCATAGAAACGACTGTCTTCGGTCGCGATAAACGCATGCACCATTTCCGGTGGGATTTGGTCGAGTTTCAGCGGGATACGACGTTTTTCGCCGTATTGGGCGATCAAATCGCCATCAGCACTGAAAACCTGCATGGGTGTTTGCAGGCGCACGTCTTTGAGCGTGGCGACATCTGGTAACTGAGGCTCGATATATTTATACAATCCGAAGATCGAGGCGGCTCCCAGCAAAATGCAACACACTGCAAGAATCAATAAATACTTTACGAACTTCACCTGAGATTTCCCATTAAGTGTCAATTGGGCAGTTTATAAACAACCGCGCGGTAGTATAAAGGCAAGCCAGCAACATGGATACGTTCTTTTATTTACCTGACAATATGGAGATTGGGCGAAAATGAGACTACAAGCATGGCAGGTAGGTCTGGATATTCAAGCCGGTTTTGCCCGTGCGATCGCCGTTCAGCGGCGGCGGAATGGCTGGCAATTACGTCACTGGTGGCAGCATCCGCTGCCTTCCTTCACATTGCGGGAGGGGATATTACATGAGACCGCGCCGCTGATCGCCATTTTATCGTGCTGGCGAAAAACCCTCCCGACGACATTTTCTCTGCGAATTACCCTTCCGGCACAACGGATTATGCAACAACGCATGGCGGCGCCGGATCCCCGTTTGCGCGATCCCGCCCGCAGTGCGTTTATCTTTGCGCATGCAGCGAAACAGTTTCCGCTGGGCATGGAACATCTGGTGATGGATTACCGCGCTGATCCGCACGGCGACAATCAGGTGGTGGTCACCGCAGCCAGACAACAGGAAATTCAGCAATGGATGGAATGTCTGTCTCAGGCGCAGCTTTATCCGGATGCCATCGAACTGACCCCCTGCGCACTTCAGGTGGCGGCTTTTGCTGCCGGCCTTCCGGGTGACGCATTGCTGGTTCATCGGCTTGATGACGGATTCCTCTGGGCCTCGCCCCACAGTTTGCCATTTCAGTTTGGTTTGTCTGATGACGCATCTGAAGATCTGCCGCTGTCAGAACGCATCCGCCAGCAATACCGCGCGGCGGCGTTGTGCCACAGCGAATGCTTTTTCAGCGGAGCGTCTCCACTTCCGGCAATGCAATGCTGGTCGCCCCTCAGTGCTATTGCGCAGTTATCCGCGCCGTTGCCCGTCAATCCGGGGGATTTTGCACCCGCAGTTGGGCTGGCATTGCGGCAGGGCGATCACTGATGCTGCAGGTAAATTTATTGCCCTGGCGGAAACTTCGCCTGCAGCGCCGGAGCCGTTACTGGCTGAAAATGTTTATCAGTTTTCCGGCGATTATCACGATGACTTTTCTGACACTGACCGCCTTTCTCGTTCAGGAGCGGGCACTGCGGCAACTGCATTTATCTGCGCTGAATACCTCTGTTCAGGTGTTATCGCGCCAGCTGCTGGAGGTGAACGCGGCAACGGAACGGGTAAAAACGCTGAATGCGCAGCGTCTGGCTGCTCTTCAGCAACTGAAGCGAAGTCAGGATTATCTTCAGTTACTGGAATTAGTGGCTGCGCAGATCCCGCAAGACGTGAGCCTGACTGAAATGACGGAGCATCAGCAAGCTCTGACGCTGAAGGGAGAGGGCCACTTTTATCACGATATTTTGTCTTTCCGGGACGTGCTGGCGGCCAGCGGGTTGTTTGGCAACGTCAGCCTTTCTGATGTTCAGCAACAACCTGACCGGATACTGAGCTTCGTGATAAAGACACAATTCCGTTCCGCCAGTCCCGCGCCTGAACAAGGGAAAGCGCCATGATGAGGCTTTTTTCAGAACGCCTCGAGCCGCTGATGGAAAAACGGGCCTGGCAGAGAGGCCTGACTCTGACCGCTGGCGTGCTGGTTCTGATGCTGTTGCTTTACGTCTTCGCATTTCGTGGATTGTGGCAGCAACAGGATGCACTGACACGGGATATTGCGGTCGCACAGCGCACCGTTTTTCAGTCTCAGAGGGATTTGTTGCGTTTACCTCCGCTGAACACCCTGAAGCAGGAAATCCAAAATAACGCAGTTCTTGTGCAAGAGAGTTTGCCGCTAGCGCAACAATTTGCTCAGCCGCTGAAAGACGCCGGAGCAGAGTTGCTTCGCTGGTCGCCAGCCCAGCAGCCGAAAACAGAAGAACAGGGGACGCTGGATTTGCAGCTGACTTTTTCCGGCCTGACACATTTTCTTCATGCCTTGCTGCAACGTCCGGAACATCCCGCGTTCAGTGAGCCGGATATCAGGATGACTGCCTCCGGTTTAAAAGCATCGATTCTGCTAACGCAAACGACCGGTACCGGCGGTTTGGCTTTCAACTCACCCGGTGCTGTGGCCGCGCGCGACCCTTTTTCACGTCTGGCTTCCTCAACATGTCCGGACGATTCTGCGATGTCGGGTTGGATCCTGAGCGGCATTTCACAGGCGGATGGCCGGAAATCGGGCTGGCTGTTATCGCCAGATGGCCGCTGGACAAAAGTCGAGGCCGGTAATCAGGTGGGAACGCCCGCATGGACGGTTGAAACACTGAACGCCTCGCAGGCGGAGCTCAGTCTCAGCGAGCCACGGTGCGGTTTGCTGCGCCAGACTCTGCGCTTGGGTAAGAACTCTGCGTTTAAGTAAGAAAAACGATTCTCCATGGAAAGGAAAATAATGAAATACATCAATCATAAACTGGCTCTTATTCTGCTTTGCCTGTGCCTCAGTCCGGTGAAAGCTGCCCCGGCGCTTATTTCTCTGGAGTTTCCGTCATCGCCTGTCGGCCTGGTCTTGCAGGCACTGGCGGATTCGCGGCAACTCAATCTGGTCACTGCACCGGGTGTGGACGGCGAAATCAGCGTGAAGCTTAAAGAGGTGCCGTGGCAGCAGGCGCTCGACATCATCCTGAAAATGAGTCACCTCACCAGCGAGTTGCAGGGCAATGTTTTACTCGTGTCTCCGGTGGTTGATCCGCTGATTCAGCGACAGCAGCAGGAAGATGCCGCCGGGCAACGGGCGCTGAACAGCCCGATAATCAGCATGACCGTGCCGCTGCGGTATGCGGATGCCAAAGATACTGCGCAGAGTCTGAATACCCAAAAAGGGTCTTTGCTTTCGGTGAAAGGCAATGCGTCGGCCGATACCCGAACCAATACGCTTTTATTACGGGATACGCAGGAGGCGCTGGACGTTGTTGCGCCGTGGATAAAAGAAATGGATTTCCCGCTACAGCAGGTACAACTGGCGGCACATATCGTGACGATGAACAGTGAGAGCTTGCGGGAGTTAGGCGTGCAATGGGGTTTTACCGGTGATGAGCCGATCACGAAAGCCGTGCGTATGAACAATTTCAGTATGGGAATGCCGGTTGAGAATCCGATATTTACGGCGGGCTTCAATCTGGCGCACATCAGCGGGCGGATCCTGGAACTGGAACTGACCGCCCTTGAGCAGGAAGATAAGGTGGATATTATTGCCAGCCCGCGACTGATGACGGCGCATATGCAAACCGCCAGTATCAAGCAGGGGACCGAAATTCCTTATCAGGTTTCGAGCGGCGCCAGTGGCAGCACATCCATTGAATTTAAAGAAGCCGTGCTCGGGATGGAAGTGACGCCGAAGATCTTACGCGACGGGCGCATTCAGATGGCCTTACAGATAAGCCAGAACATGCCGGGAAGAAGTATAAAACAGTCAGAAGGCGAGGCACTGGCTATCGACAAGCAGGAAATTAAAACTCAGGTGACGGTGAAGGATGGGGAAACCATTGTGCTTGGCGGGATATTTCAGCGTAAAAATCAAAAAACAGATACAAAAGTGCCGTTGCTGGGCGACATGCCGGTGGTCGGTTCCTTGTTTAAACATCAGTACACAAGTGAACAGCGGCGTGAGTTGGTGATTTTTATCACTCCGACCCTAATCCACACGCGATAAACGGGTATTCTGACTTAACGTAAATTGCACAATAACGTTGAGCACATGCAACTTTTTGTGTCGCAAGAGGCTTCTGCGTTTGACGCTGCCGTCGATTTAGCTTACAAGGGTTACCGAATTGAGCACCGTGATCTTTTTATTACGACAGACACGCCGATAAAAACGTACGGTTTCCCTCCTGCGGCGTGCAAAGTGATTTATTCGGTTGCCAAACTACCAAGAGTGTTGAGATAATTTTTTTCTGATCTCGCACTATATCGCTCATGAGGTTTCAGTTTAGGTCCCGCCGCTAATTTGATTGGCGGGGCGGGTTATCATCAACGAATTGTCTTAGTAATACCGAAAAACATGGCAGAGAAACGCAATATCTTTCTGGTTGGGCCTATGGGTGCCGGCAAAAGCACTATTGGTCGACAGTTAGCTCAGCAACTCAATATGGAGTTTTTCGACTCCGATCACGAAATTGAGCGACGTACCGGAGCTGATGTGGGCTGGGTATTTGATTTAGAAGGCGAAGACGGATTCCGCGACCGCGAAGAAAAAGTGATCAACGAACTGACCGAAAAACAAGGCATTGTTCTGGCGACAGGTGGCGGTTCCGTGAAATCACGTGAAACCCGTAACCGTTTGTCAGCGCGTGGCGTTGTCGTCTATCTTGAAACTACCATCGAAAAACAACTGGCGCGTACACAACGCGACAAAAAACGTCCATTATTACAAGTGAGTGCTCCGCCACGTGAAGTGCTTGAAGCACTGGCGAGAGAGCGCAATCCTTTGTATGAAGAGATTGCCGACGTCACTATTCGTACCGATGATCAAAGTGCCAAAGTCGTTGCTAACCAGATTATTAACATGCTGGAAAGTAACTGATTATTGGTTTCCATCATTGCCTGAGGGTGTCAGTTAAAGAAGGTCACAGAGCACGACATGGAGAGGATTACCGTAACGTTAGGGGAGCGTAGCTACCCCATTACGATTGCTGCCGGATTGTTCCACGATCCGGCTTCTTTTATGCCGGTAAAGGCAGGCGATCAGGTCATGATAGTGACCAATGAAACCCTCGCCCCTCTCTATCTGGACGCAATCCGTTCAGTGCTGGAGCAGGCAGGCGTTCGTGTTGATCAGGTGATTTTGCCTGATGGTGAACAATACAAATCCCTGGCTGTTCTAAATGACGTGTTTTCCGCGCTGCTTGAAAAGCCGCACGGACGTGATACCACGCTTGTCGCCCTTGGCGGCGGCGTTGTCGGTGATTTAACCGGCTTCGCCGCAGCCAGTTATCAACGCGGTGTACGCTTTGTTCAGGTGCCAACCACGCTGCTATCTCAGGTCGATTCCTCTGTTGGCGGTAAAACAGCGGTAAACCATCCCCTCGGAAAAAACATGATCGGCGCGTTTTATCAGCCTGCGTCGGTGGTGGTTGATCTTGACTGTCTGAGAACTCTGCCTGCCCGTGAAATGTCATCGGGTCTCGCGGAAGTCATCAAATACGGCATTATTTTGGATGCCGACTTCTTTACCTGGCTTGAAGACAACATGGACGCTCTGCTGGCGCTGGATATGAACGCGCTGGCTTACTGCATCCGTCGTTGCTGCGAGCTGAAAGCCGAGGTGGTGGCAGCCGATGAACGTGAAAACGGACTGCGCGCCTTGCTGAATCTGGGCCATACTTACGGCCATGCTATTGAAGCAGAAATGGGTTATGGCAACTGGTTGCACGGCGAGGCTGTGGCGGCCGGGATGGTGATGGCCTGTTATACGGCTCATCGTCTTGGGCAATTCAGTCTGGGTGATATTGCCCGGGTGAAAGCGTTGCTGACTCGTGCGGGTTTACCGGTAACCGGTCCCGAAGTGATGGACGCCCCGTCTTATCTGCCGCACATGATGCGTGATAAGAAAGTGCTGGCTGGCGAGTTGCGTCTGGTTTTACCAAAAGCCATTGGTCAGTCTGAAGTACGCTCCGGCGTATCACATGAAATGGTGCTGGCTTCGATTGAAGATTGCCGTTAAGAATGTGGCCATAATTTTGGCCAGATAACGACCGATTTCACCCATGCCAGCAAAGCTTTATTTTTTAGTCAGGATAGTTGCTCCGCGTAAAGCCAGTTTAGGCTTTTAGCCGGGTTGGAGGTTTTAGATGGATGATTTAACACCGGAAGACGATCTCAAACCAGACACCAGCGATCGCCGCCCGCCGCGCGCCCGCAAACCGTCTCCTTCCATTCCCAAAGTTGCTGTTTCCCGTCAGTACGTGATGATCGGCATCGGTATTGTGGTGCTGGTATTGCTGATTGTCGGCATCGGCTCCGCCATGAAGTCGCCAACATCCAATCAGCCAGCCCAGCAGAACAACGGACCGAAAGACATTAGTCTTGCCGGTAACGATGCAGCAGCGCCTGCTCAGCCTTCTGCCCAGGCTCAGGCCAATACGGCGCAAGCCGTTAACGGTCAGCAACCTGCTGATGGCCAGCAACCGAAGAGTATCGGCTTACCGCCGGTTTCCTCCACACCAACGGAAGCCCAGCCCGTTCCGGATAATGGTCAGGCGAAAGAGCGGGTCGATTTGCCTGGCGATATGAGTGATGCGTTATCTTCTCAGCAAAATCAGGTGGATAATGCCGCGCAGGGTGGAATGAATCCTGCTGCACAGTCACTGACCTCTTTGCCAACCGCCCCGGCGACCGTGAACGGTTCTGCCCGCACTCAGGCAGCGGCCGGTGCTCAACCATCCGCCTCGCATATCCGCCCGGCTCCGGTTGTTCGTAATCCACAGACTTCACACACGGCGAAACCGGCAGAGCACAAATCTGCTGCGACCAGCCAGACTGCACATGCAGCGAAACCGCAGGCTTCCAAATCATCGGCAACAGCGGCTCCGTCAGCGTCATCTTCTGTCGCGTCGTCAGGCAGTTCAGCGGCCATCAAGTCAGCGCCGGGTACGCACTTTACCCTGCAATTAAGCGGTGCTTCTCAATCGAACTCACTGAACGCCTTTGCTAAACAGCAAGGTCTGAAAAATTATCTGGTATATCAGACAGCCCGCGACGGGAAGCCGTGGTTTGTGCTGGTCAGTGGTAACTATGCTTCTTCTGCAGAAGCCAAACGTGCCATTTCCAGCTTGCCTGCGGAAGTTCAGGCGAAAAAACCGTGGGTCAAACCTGTACATCAGGTACAGCAAGACCTGAAAAAATGAAACTGATCTCAACGCGATTTGCTGTCTAAAAACAGGATACAATCCGCGGCTGTGAATTGTATAAGTAGCTAACTGACGGCATGAAGAAGAACCGCGCGTTTTTGAAGTGGGCTGGCGGCAAATACCCGCTGATTGATGACATCAAACGTCATCTTCCGGCGGGAGATTGTCTGATTGAGCCTTTTGTTGGCGCGGGCTCGGTATTTTTAAATACCGAGTATGACGCTTATATTCTGGCGGACATCAACAACGACCTGATCAACCTCTACAACATTGTGAAGACACGCACTGATGAATTTGTGCGTGATGCCCGTGTGCTTTTCACGCCAGAGTTTAATGAGTCAGAGCGTTTTTACGTCCTGAGGGCTGAGTTTAATGCCAGCAGCGACCCTTATCGTCGTTCTGTGCTTTTCCTCTATCTCAACCGCCATTGTTACAACGGTCTGTGCCGTTACAATCTCAGTGGGGCATTTAACGTGCCTTTCGGCCGTTATAAAAAGCCGTATTTCCCGGAAGAAGAACTCTACTGGTTTGCTGAAAAAGCAAAAAATGCAGTATTTGTGTGTGAGCATTATCAGGACACTTTGCTGAAAGCACAGGTTGGCTCGGTGGTGTATTGCGATCCTCCGTATGCCCCGCTTTCTGCGACTGCAAATTTTACGGCTTACCACACCAACAGTTTTAGTATGGATGATCAGCGCAATCTGGCGCGGCTGGCGTATCAGCTTTCCCATGAGAATGATGTGCCGGTGCTGATTTCCAACCACGAAACACCACAAACGCTGGAATGGTACGCACAGGCGGTTCTGCACCGTGTTTCGGCACGGCGTACCATCAGCAGTAAAGTTGCAAAACGCAGCCTGGTGAATGAACTTTTAGCGCTCTACCGGTGATTGCCGTTCAGCGGTGAGTGACGGATAACCCTATCGTTTGGAGAAGCGGATGAAACAGTTTTTGATTGCACCGTCCATTCTGTCGGCTGACTTTGCCCGTCTGGGTGAAGACACTGCCAAAGCACTGGAAGCTGGCGGAGATGTTGTCCATTTTGATGTCATGGATAACCACTACGTACCTAATCTGACGATGGGGCCGGCGGTTTTGAAGGCGCTGCGCAACTACGGCATTACGGCGCCGATCGATGTTCACCTGATGGTTAAACCGGTAGATCGTATTATTCCGGATTTTGCCGAGGCCGGTGCGACTTACATCACCTTCCATCCGGAAGCATCAGAACACGTTGACCGTTCGCTGCAACTGATTAAAAGCCATGGCTGTAAAGCGGGTCTGGTATTTAACCCTGCGACTTCGCTGAGTTATCTCGAATACGTGATGGATAAACTCGATGTGATCCTGCTGATGTCGGTGAACCCGGGCTTTGGCGGTCAGTCGTTTATTCCGGGCACGCTCGATAAACTGCGTCAGGTACGTAAAATCATCGATGCCAGCGGTTATGACATTCGTCTGGAAGTTGACGGCGGTGTGAAAGCTGAAAATATTGGTGAAATCGCTGCGGCGGGCGCGGATATGTTCGTGGCCGGTTCAGCCATCTTTAATCAGCCGGATTACCGAACCGTTATCGACCACATGCGCAGCGAGCTGGCTAAGGCCACCCATGACTGAGCCACTGAAAGCCCTCGGTTTAGGTTTTGATCTCGACGGCACGCTGGTTGACAGCGCGCCCGGTCTTTCTGACGCGCTGGACAGGGCGCTGCAAGATTTTAATTTGCCTGCCGCAGGCGTTGAACGCCTGAGCACCTGGATTGGTAACGGTGCCGATATCATGGTTGAGCGCGCCGTGCGCTGGGCCGAAGGCGATTTATCACCGCAGTTTCTGCAGAAAGTGCGCGATAAATTCGATCACTATTATGCCGATACTGCCGCGGGCGGTAGCCGTTTGTACCCCCAAGTCAAAGAGACGCTGGCCGCTCTGGCCGCAGCCGGAATTCCGATGGGGCTGGTGACTAACAAACCGACGCCTTTCATCGCGCCATTACTGCAATCTCTGGGTATCGACAGCTATTTCACCGTGGTGATTGGCGGTGACGATGTCGTGGCGAAAAAACCGCATCCGGCACCCGTCTACATGACGTTAGCCTTGCTCGGATTGCGCGCCAGTGAAATGGTATTCGTGGGCGATTCCCGCAATGATATCCATGCTGCACAGGCCGCAGGCTGCCCGTGTGTCGGCATGACTTATGGCTATAACTACGGTGAAACTATCGCGCTGACCAAACCCGATCGTGTGCTGGATAATTTTGCCGACCTTTTGCCCACATTAGGGCTGTCATCTTTAAAAGATCAGGAAGCATAAAATGAGTAAACCCATCGTATTTAGTGGCGCACAGCCCTCCGGCGAATTGACCATTGGCAACTACATGGGTGCGCTGCGTCAATGGGTCAAAATGCAGGACGATTACGAATGCATTTACTGCATCGTCGATTTGCACGCGATCACCGTGCGTCAGGATCCGGAAAAACTGCGCAAAGCGACACTCGACACGCTGGCGCTGTATCTGGCGGTCGGCATTGATCCGAAGAAAAGTACCATCTTCGTGCAGTCTCACGTTCCTGAACACAGTCAGCTGAGCTGGGCGCTGAACTGCTACACCTATTTCGGTGAGCTGGGCCGTATGACGCAGTTTAAAGACAAGTCTGCGCGTTACGAGACTTCTAACAGCGAAAGCATTACTGCCGGTCTGTTCGACTATCCGGTGCTGATGGCCGCCGATATTCTGCTGTACCAGACCAATCAGGTGCCGGTGGGTGAAGACCAGAAACAACATCTGGAACTGAGCCGCGATATCGCCGCCCGTTTCAACGCGCTGTATGGCGATGTGTTTACTGTACCTGAGCCATTTATTCCGAAGTCTGGTGCCCGCGTGATGTCCCTGCAGGAACCGACCAAGAAGATGTCCAAGTCTGATGACAACCGTAAAAACGTTATCGGCCTGCTGGAAGATCCGAAAGCGGTGACCAAGAAAATCAAAAGCGCGATGACCGACTCTGAAGAGCCGCCAGTCATCCGTTACGACATTAAGAACAAGCCGGGCGTTTCTAACCTGCTGGATATTCTTTCCGGTGTCACCGGCAAAGCGATCCCTGAGCTGGAAGCGGAATTTGAAGGCCAGATGTATGGTCATCTGAAAGGCGCAGTGGCCGAAGCTGTTTCGGGCATGCTGACCGAGGTGCAGGAGCGCTTTAACCGTTTCCGCAGCGACGAAGCTTATCTGCAACAGGTGATGAAAGAGGGCGCTGAAAAAGCCCGCGCCCGTGCCAGTGTGACGCTGAAGAAAGCCTATGAAGCTATTGGTTTTGTCAGCTACGAATAATTCTGGTCTGGCATCAAAGCAAAAAACCACGTCCCCGGACGTGGTTTTTTATTTTCAGCGCATCATGAACCGGAACTGAAGTTATAGGTAAATGTCGCGTTATAACGCCAGTCGCGGGATGTGCTGTCGAGCGGCGTGTCGCCAATCGGGCGGGCGGCTTCCACGGATAACGTGTAATGACGGTTATCGCCAAACATCACACCGATGGCGTAAGACGACAGATTTTGCTTCGGTAACCCCTGCTGATTGAAACCCGTATGCGCCGCATCCACCACGGCGTAAGGCTGAATGGTTTTCAGCCACACTCCCTGTTCCAGGCTATGGATATAGCGCATTTCCACCTGTCCGCCGACGCCATAATCCCCCTGCGCATCGCTGTCCGGATAGCCACGCCCGTAATGCAGGGCACCAAAATTCACCCGCTCAGGCTCCGGCAAATCATTGTCAGACCAGTCGCCTTCAACCGACGCGCTGAGCCGCCATTTTTTATCAAACAGATACGCCGAGTCCCCGTTAAATTTCCAGCGCGTAAAGGTCAGATCGGCGTTGGGTGTCGAATTGGTGGCGCCGAGTCCGTCAATTCCCTGACGAACGTTAAACGTCGTGTTCCAGTAAGCCTGATCGTATTCACGATATCCGGTCAGGGAAAGCTCGGCTGCCGGATAGCGTATCCGCTGGCTTACCTGCGGTAATTGCAGTTTTTGATTGCCGAGCCTTGCCAGTAAATCGTACTCATATTTCTTGTCGAGATAATCCAGACCGCCGCTGACCGTCCACTGTTTTTTCCGCGTCAGTTGTAACGGGTAACTGAATACCACGCCACCGTTGTATTGCGTTTGCTTATCCTGTGAATCCACAGTGATGCCGTTAGGCAGGAACAGGATGGTGTTGTAATCCTTGTCTTTCTGCTGGTAATAGCTGCCTTTAAGCTGCATCAGCAATCCATCATCACCGAGATATTGCTGATAGTTCAGACCGGCATAGGTTTTGCGGGTATCACTTTCCAGCGGGATGAGTGTCGCAATACCCAGTTGTTCGCCGTAGGTGCTCAGGCCGCTCAGCGTGGCGTTCACCACCGCAGAACTGTCACCTTTGCGGGTATCCACGGCGGTGGCGATATTCCAGTTTCGCTGCCGCACCGCATCTACATTCAGCGTGGTAGCACCGTAAATGTTGTTCGGATTATTGGCCGTCGCGCTGACTTTAGTGTCCGGTGTGCGTTGCATCAGAATCGTGTAGCGCTCGAAGGTGTCCTGCGTCAGCGGTTTCTCCGCCATGATGTGCTGCGATAATTTGCTCAGCCAGCGGCCAACCTGCTGATTGTCGCTGTGGATTTGGGTTCCGGAAATATATCCTTCAACCAGCCCGACGTTGAGGGTGCCGTCTTTAAAGTTATCGGCCGGAATATAGGCGTAAGAGAGAATAAAACCGTCGCGGTGATAGCGTTGCGTGATGGAATCAGTGGCGGACAGTAATGCCGACAGCGGCACCTTTTTGCCCACAAAGGACGCGAAGGGCGCAACCAGAGAATCCAGCGGATATCGAGTGCCGCCGATAAACTGAATGTGTTTTATCTCAATCAGCGTCTGAGGTGTCAGCTTGGGGGCGGAATCTTTTGCCGGTAAGGAGTGTGAAGGTAAGGCGATTTTTTGCGTTTTGGCCGGAGGCTGGGAAATGGGCTCAGCCAGTTTGGCCGGGTTATTTGGGTCGATCAAAGTGGGAAACATATCTGCCGAACTGTAACCAATGGCAGAACCCAATAAAGCCACCATGCAGGATTTTATTCTCATAAATATTCCTTTAAACGCACAGGCAAATGTTGGAACCCGGTGAATCAAGCCCGCTCTGCGCAGGAAACCGGAGAGCGGGCTTTTTTACAGCTATAAATTTACAACTCAACATGTACAACGACTGATTTACCACATCAGACTTATGGGGTTGTTTTGACTTTCAGACCCAGTCCTCCTGTGAGGCCGCCGACGGTGGTGCCCACGCCAGCAAGTAATCCTCCTGATTGTGAAGCCGATGCTCCTGCTCCGGCTGAGATGCTGCCGGAATTACTGGCCGTTGTCGTGGTGGTGCTGCTCGCCGGAACCAGGATCGTGCCGGTTTTAGAAACGGCCTGTCCGGTATCCGTCACCGTTGTCCCCAGACCGGCCAGTGCTGGCGTGCTGGTGGAAAGTTGTGTACCTGCGCCACTCACGGTGGTGCCGACCTGATTCAGCAAGCCGTTAACCGGTGCGCCCAGTCCGGTGGCGCCGCCCACGGTCTGGGTAGTGCCCTGAACCTTGGCGACAACGGGGGTGACGATGCCGGTGGCGGCAGTGGTTACATTGGAAAGTGAGCCGGTCTGCACATTCGCGGCTAATCCGTTGCCCGTGGTGGTGACCACTTTCCCGACATTATCTACCAGCCCGCCTGCGGCTGATGTCACGCCACTGGCAGGTGTTCCGGTGGTGTTTGCTGCCAGAGAAGTACCCAGTCCGGAAACGCCGGTGCCTAAATCAGCCACGGCAACAGGTACACCGGCGACAGTGGTGCCTATTGCATTCGGATTGGTGCCGAGTTGTCCGACACCGTTTTGCACGCCGCTGCCGACGGCAGTTACGGCTTTACCGGTGCTGTCGATGATGGTCACGACGCCGGTACCGGCGACAGGAATATTAATGACTGGCGTCTGAGTTGCGATGCTGCTGACTTGCGTCCCTACACCGCTCACCGCACCGCCTGCACTGCTCAGGATGGTGCCCGTCGCGAGGGTTGTTGATGGCGTTGTTCCGGTCCCTGTTCCGGTGCCAGTCCCCGTTCCTGTGCCTGTTCCGGTACCCGTTCCGCTTCCATTCCCCGCAGTAGTGGTGCCATCACCTGTAGTGGTGGTCCCTGTCCCTGTACTGGTGCCGGTTCCTGCGGTAGTGGTTCCGTCACTGCCTGAAGTTGTTCCATCGCCGGTTGTTGCCGATCCGGTCGTGGATGTTTTTGCCGTATGAGAAGAACCGCCGCCGCCACTGCCGCTACAGGCAGCCAGTGACAGGGCGACTAAGATTGCCAGGGCAACCTTGTTAACATGACCAACATGAATGGTATGGCGCATGATTTGACCCTCCACGGGAGATTACGCCACAGTTGGCGTAATTAGAGTTTAAGGTGAAGATTCTGAATATTCCATTTGAGTGGGGTGATTATTTTGAATTGCGATCGCGAAGGGTGAGATAACAGGAATAATATTCTGTTATAAGATTTATCTTATAAGTGGAGGGCGAGAAGTGATTCTGACTTCACTTCTCTGAATTGATTAATAAAATAAATGGAGATTTTTTGAGCAGAAGGGCGTTACAGACGGGTTTCGCTGGCAAACCAGTTCAGTTTCTGACGCAAACTCACTACGGTACCTACAATGATCAAACTCGGGCTCTGTACCTGTGTCGCCAGATTACCGAGCTCAGTGAGAATGCCGGTGACCACGCGCTGCGTCTGGCTGGTGCCGTTTTCGACCAGTGCCACAGGCGTTTCTGCTGGCAACCCGTTTTCCAGCAGACGGCGCTGGATCTCAGAGGCCTGGGTCAGCCCCATATAAAACACCAGCGTTTGCTGACCCTGAGCCAGACAGGCCCAGTCTAAAACGCCATCCTGCTTTGCATGACCGGTGATGAGCCGCACGCTTTGCGCGTGATCGCGATGGGTCAGCGGAATGCCGCTATAGGCAGAGCACCCGGATGCCGCCGTGATACCCGGTACCACGGAAAAAGCGATACCCGCGGCTTTCAGTGCTTCCAGTTCTTCGCCGCCACGGCCAAAGATAAAGGGATCGCCGCCTTTTAGCCGGACAACGCGTTTGCCCATTTGCGCCTGTTCCAGCAGGATTTCGTTGATACGTTCCTGCGGCACACAATGATGCCCTGCGCGTTTGCCGACAAAAATTCGCTCGGCGTCACGACGTATCAGATTCATCACGCCGTCGGAAACCAGCCGGTCGTAAACCACCACATCGGCCAGTTGCATCTGCTGCAAACCTTTAAGTGTCAGCAATCCGGCATCGCCCGGCCCGGCACCGACCAGAATGACTTCGCCGTGTTTATCGACCGGTTCGCTGAACAGTTCTTCGAGATATTGCCCGCTTTGTGCCTCGTCATTATTCGCCAGCGACTGCGCCAGACGATGATGATTGAACAGCTTTTCCCACCAGCGGCGGCGCTCAGAGGCATCGGTAAAGTGTGCTTTCACGCGAGCCCGCAATCCGCCCGCCACCTGTGCCAGTTTGCCCAGATGTTGCGGCAAAATGGATTCCAGGCGTTCACGCAGCAAACGCGCCAGCACCGGGGCATTGCCGCCGGAAGACACCGCGATCATCAGCGGTGAACGGTCGATGATCGACGGCATGATTACGCTGGCGCTTTCAGGGGCATCGACCACATTACAGAATACGCGGCGATGTTCAGCGGCCTCGCTGACTTCCTGATTCACTAAGTCTGAATCGGTGGCGGCGATCACCAGCCATTTTTCATCGACCAGCAACGGGGAAAATTCGCCTTTCATCAGCCGGACTTTGCCTTCCTCAGCCCAGATCTGAAACTGCGACGTGAAGGTGAGGGCGTTAACCGTCAGTTTTGCACCGGCATCCAGCAGCAGGCGCGCTTTACGTTCAGCCACGTCACCGGCACCGACCAGCAAACAGGCTCTGTTTTTTAACTGACAAAAAAGGGGCAGGTAATCCATAGATAATCTTCTCTGAGATGGCGCGTTTTGATACGGCGTTCTTTTAACGACATTCTTTTAAATATGAACAACGCCGCCCGGAGGCGGCGTGGAAAGCGCGGAGTTTAGCTGGTTTGCGCCTGAAGACTGGCGGTATTCAGTTCAACATTGCCGTCGCGGACACGCACGTCGTAGGCGGAAATTGAATACGCTTCATCTTCCATACAAAGGCCATCTGTCAGGCGAAAATGTTGTTTTTTCAGCGGACTGGCGACCCAGAGTTCTCCCTGATGTTCGGCGATAATCCCGCGTGACAGCACGCTGGCCTGCGCGAACGGGTCGATATTCGACAGCGCAAAAATCTGCTCGTCGGCATACGGACGGAACAGCGCGATTTGCTGATCGTCCGCCAGTGCGCAAACGCCGCAACCTGGCAGGATCTGATCGACAGAACAAAGCGTTAACCACTGGCTCATAATACTTCCTCCCCGTCAGCAATTTGTGTCACCGGAATACGCTCGTCCGGACGCGCCGGACGATGCTGCTGACGTTCACCGACGAACTGCACATTCGGATCGCGCTGGCTGCTGTTGATAAAGTGGGTAAAGCGGGTTTGCGCCGCCGGGTCATTCAGTGTTTCCTGCCACTCGCAAACCGCGGATCCCCGCAGGCGCGCCAGTTCGGCTTCCAGCTGATCGTTAAGCCCCAGTTTGTTATCGATGATGACTTTACGCAGGTAGTCGATACCGCCTTCGAGGTTATCCATCCAGACTGACGTACGTTGCAACTTATCGGCGGTGCGGATGTAGAACATCATGAAGCGGTCGAGGTAACGCAACAGGGTATCGTTATCCAGATCGGCGGCCAGTAAATCGCCATGACGAGGTTTCATGCCGCCGTTACCGCAGACGTACAGGTTCCAGCCATTTTCCGTCGCGATAATACCGACATCCTTGCCCTGCGCTTCAGAACATTCGCGGGTACAGCCGGACACGCCGAACTTCATTTTGTGCGGCGTACGGATGCCTTTGTAGCGGTTTTCCAGGCTGATGCCGAAACCGAGGCTGTCGCCCACGCCGTAACGGCACCAGGTGCTGCCGACGCAGGTTTTCGCCATACGCAACGCTTTGGCGTAGGCCTGACCGGTTTCGAATCCTGCATTAATCAGTTTCTGCCAGATGGCCGGTAAATCATCTTTCTGCGCGCCGAACATGCCGATGCGCTGCGAGCCGGTGATCTTGGTGTAAAGATTATATTCAGCTGCGATTTCGCCAATCGCCTGCAACCCTTGCGGCGTGATTTCACCGCCCGGCGAGCGTGGGATCACGGAATAGGTGCCGTCTTTTTGCATGTTGGCGAGGAACACATCATTGGTGTCCTGCAACGGCGTGTGCTGTGGCTTGAGCACGTAATCGTTCCAGCACGACGCCAGCAGCGAGCCGACGGTCGGTTTACACACTTCGCAGCCGTAGCCTTTGCCGTATTTATTCAGCAAATCATCGAACGAACGGATGCCTTCCACGCGGATCAGGTGGTATAGCTCCTGACGTGAGTAGGCGAAGTGCTCGCACAGATGATGGTTAACTTCGATGCCCTGCTTGCTCAGTTCAGCATTCAGCACCTGCGTCACCAGCGGAATACAGCCGCCGCAGCCGGTACCGGCTTTGGTTGCTGATTTCAGTGCCGCCACGGTATGACAACCGCTCTGAACGGCTTTGATGATGTCGCCTTTAGTGACGTCAAAGCAGGAGCAAATTTGCGCGCTTTCCGGCAAGGCATCGGTACCAATGACCGCGCCGCCGCCGCTGCCTGCGTGGGCAGGTAAGATCAGCGCGTCCGGGTTTTCCGGCAACGGAATGCTGTTCAGCACCAGTTGCAGCAGATTGCCGTAATCGCTGGTATCGCCCACCAGCACCGCGCCGAGCAGTGTTTTATTGTCTTCGCTGACCACCAGACGTTTATAGAGCGCCTTGCTTTCATCGAGGTAAACGTAGCTGCGCGCGCCCGGTGTGCGTGCGTGCGCATCGCCGATACCGGCCACATCTACGCCTAACAGTTTCAGTTTGGCGCTCATGTCTGCGCCGGTGAAGGCGTTATCGCGACCGAGTAAATGGTCGGCGGTGACCTGCGCCATTTTATAGCCCGGCGCCACCAGACCGAAGGTTCGCTGATTCCACGACGCACATTCGCCGATAGCGTACACGTCCGGATCGCTGGTCTGGCACTGATCGTTAATCACGATGCCGCCGCGCGGAGCGATGTCTAAATCACACTGGCGCGCCAGTTTATCCTGCGGGCGGATACCGGTAGAGAACACGATGAAATCGACTTCGAGGAAAGTGCCGTCGGCGAATTCCATCGTCTTACGGGCAGACGTACCGCCCTGAACAATCTGTTTGGTATTTTTGGCGGTATGAACCTGCACACCCATGCTTTCGATTTTCTGGCGCAGCTGGCTGCCGCCCATGACATCGAGCTGTTCGGCCATCAGACCGGGTGCAAATTCAACAACATGCGTTTCAACGCCGAGGTTTTTCAACGCGCCGGCGGCTTCGAGGCCGAGCAAACCACCGCCAACCACAGCACCGCGTTTGCTGCGACGGGCGCAGGATTCAATCGCGTGTAAATCTTCAATGGTGCGGTAAACAAAGCAATCCTGACCGTCAGAGCCGGTGATCGGCGGAACCCACGGGTAGGAACCGGTCGCGATAATCAGTTTGTCGTAATACACCGTCCGGCCGCTGCTGGAATGAATAACTTTCTCCTGGCGGTTGAGGGTAATGGCGCGTTCGCCAATCAGCACATTCACGTTGTGCTTTTCGTAAAACCCTTCACGAACCAGTGACAGTTCTTCGGCGGTATGATGTGAAAAATAGGAGGAAAGATGGACGCGGTCATAGGCCACGCGCGGCTCTTCACATAGTACCGTGATGTCGAACTGACCCGGTTCTGCTTTATCCAGTAAGTCTTCGATAAAGCGATGGCCGACCATGCCGTTGCCAATAATCGCGAGTCTGACTTTGCTCATAATTGCCTCAATTTTGATTTTCTGAGGCTAAACATAACGCGCGCGTAACAGGGGGTATTGATGCAAATCAAGCCGCTCCCAATATACCCCTTAGGGGGTATTTGACTGATTTCATTGGGTTTTTATGTAACCTTTCGATTTATAAACACTTTCAGGCTATTGTTCTAAGATTGGCTATAACATCACTGATGATGAAGTCTTTCTAAAACGATGAGGTAACGCGTGACCAAAACTCCTTTGCGTACTATTAAAAATGTACGCCTGCCGGACCGGGAAGGGTTGTGGCAGATAGATATCGATGACGGTGTCATTCGCCATATCACTTCGCAGCTGGATAATGCCGATTACGGCGAACATATCCTGGACGCGGAAGGCGGGCTGGCAATACCTCCTTTTATCGAGCCGCATATTCATCTCGATACTACGCAGACCGCCGGTCAGCCAGCGTGGAATCAGTCCGGTACATTATTTGAAGGCATTGAACGCTGGGCGGAACGCAAGGCGTTGTTGTCGCATGAGGACGTCAAACAGCGCGCGTGGCAGACGCTGAAATGGCAAATCGCCAACGGCATTCAGCATGTGCGTACACATGTTGATGTTTCCGACCCGACGCTCACCGCGCTGAAAGCCATGCTCGAAGTGAAAGCCGAAGTTGCCCCGTGGGTGACACTGCAAATTGTGGCGTTCCCGCAGGAAGGCATTATGTCTTACCCGAACGGCGAAGCTTTGCTGGAAGAGGCGCTGAAGCTAGGTGCGGACGTGGTCGGCGCTATCCCGCATTTTGAATTCACCCGCGAATACGGCGTGGAATCTCTGCACAAAACTTTCGCGCTGGCGAAAAAATATCATGCGCTTATCGATGTGCATTGCGATGAAATTGACGATGAACAATCGCGTTTTGTCGAAACCGTCGCGGCACTCGCGCTGCGGGAAAACATGGGCGCACGCGTCACCGCCAGCCACACGACGGCGATGCATTCCTACAACGGCGCTTACACCTCGCGCTTGTTCCGCCTGCTGAAGATGTCGGGTATTAACTTTGTCGCCAATCCGCTGGTGAATATTCATCTGCAGGGACGGTTTGATACTTATCCGAAACGCCGCGGCATTACGCGCGTCAAAGAGATGCTGGATGCCGGTATAAACGTCTGTTTTGGTCATGACGATGTGTTTGACCCGTGGTATCCGCTGGGCACTGCCAGTATGTTGCAGGTGCTGCATATGGGGCTGCATGTTTGCCAGCTGATGGGTTATCAGCAAATTGATGACGGGCTGAAGCTGATTACGACTTACAGTGCGCGCACCATGAATCTGGACGGTTATGGCCTGGAAAGTGGCAACGCCGCAAGTCTGGTGATCCTGCCAGCAGAAAGCGGATTTGATGCGCTACGCAGACAAGTCCCTGTGCGCTATTCCATCCGGCAGGGCTCGGTGATAGCCGAAACTCAGCCTGCGAAAACGACGATCCATCTTGATAAAGATTATCCCGTTAATTTCAACAGCTAACCGTTGAGAAAACGATAGTAACAATTTGAAATATCTGAAAAAGTTGCTATGAAGCGTAAATAACCGTAAAGGTCTGGCGCTGAGCGTAAAGGCTCTTTAGAATCAGTGGGATCTGTTGTTTGTACTTTCAAGAAAGGAATTGTCATGTTTAAACGTACTTTGGTGGCCTTAACTGCGCTGCTCTCCCTGACTGCAATAACGCCGGCTTTTGCTGCTGGTCAAACCCACGTCATGCTGACCACTTCAGCAGGGAATATCGAACTGGAACTCGACAGTGCTAAAGCACCGGTTTCTGTGAAGAATTTCGTTGATTACGCCCAGAGCGGATATTACAACAACACCATTTTCCACCGCGTGATCCCGGGCTTTATGGTTCAGGGCGGCGGTTTTACTGCTGATATGCAGCAGAAAGCGACGAAAGAGCCGATCAAGAACGAAGCCGACAACGGTCTGCGTAACCTGCGTGGTACTGTCGCGATGGCGCGTACTGCTGACAAAGACAGCGCAACCAGCCAGTTCTTCATCAACGTAGCGGATAACGCCTTCCTGGATCACGGTCAGCGTGATTTCGGCTATGCCGTATTCGGTAAAGTCATCAAAGGCATGGACGTGGTAGATAAAATGTCACAGGTGAAAACGGATAACGTCGGGCCTTACCAGAACGTGCCGACCACGCCGATTGTGATTTTGTCTGCGAAAGTGCTGCCTTAATTTCTCAGCCTTTCCGTTCCTTTCTGCAGTACAAGATCAAGCCTCCGCCAGCCGGGGGCTTTTTCTTGCCCATTTGACGCCCCTTTCTTGACGCCCATCCCGCTGACTAATAGGTTTTAAGGAACGCCCTGCGTCCACTTTCAAGGAAAATGAAATGAGTGAAGCCCGTCTGATTGCAAAAGCCATGAATGAAGGTAAACCGGTGCAGGATCTGGTGATCCTCCCCGCGCTGGCCAACCGCCACGGACTGATTACCGGCGCGACCGGTACCGGCAAAACGGTCACGTTGCAGAGAATGGCCGAGCAGTTTTCCCGCATCGGCATTCCGGTATTCCTGGCGGATGTGAAAGGGGATTTATCCGGTATTGGCGCAGAAGGCGTGCTGTCGGAAAAACTCACCGCGCGGCTAAATAATATCGATGTGACGGATTGGCAACCGCAAGCGTGCAGCATTATTCCGTGGGATATTTTCGGAGAAAAAGGCCATCCTATCCGTGCGACGATTTCTGATCTGGGGCCGTTGCTGCTGGCGCGGTTACTTGATCTCAATGAGGTGCAAAGCGGCGTATTACAACTGGTGTTTAAGATTGCCGACGACAATGGCCTGTTGTTGCTCGACATGAAAGATTTGCGTGCCATGGTGCAGTTTACCGGTGATAACGCGAAACAATTCCAGACGCAGTACGGCAATATTTCCTCTGCCTCCATTGGTGCCATCCAGCGCGGTCTGCTGACGCTGGAAGGTCAGGGTGCCAACCAGTTCTTCGGTGAGCCGATGCTGGATATCAACGACCTGATGAAAACCGATAAAAACGGCCACGGCATTATTAATTTACTGGCCGCTGATAAGCTCATCAACCAGCCGAAGCTCTATTCTGTTTTCCTGTTGTGGCTGCTGGCAGAACTGTTTGAGCAGCTGCCGGAAGTCGGTGACCCGGAACAGCCGAAACTGGTGTTCTTCTTCGATGAAGCGCATTTATTGTTTAACGATGCGCCGCAGGCTTTGCTGACTAAAATCGAGCAGGTGGTGCGCCTGATCCGCTCCAAAGGCGTGGGGATTTATTTTGTCACGCAGAATCCGCTGGATATTCCCGACAGCGTGCTCGGGCAGCTGGGCAACCGCGTGCAGCACGCCCTGCGCGCTTTCACGCCGCGTGATCAAAAAGCAGTGAAAGCGGCAGCGCAAACTCTGCGGGCGAATCCAGCTTTCGATGCTGAAACGGCCATTACCGAGCTGGGCGTTGGCGAAGCGCTGGTGTCATTCCTCGATGAAAAGGGACGTCCGGAGGTGGTGCAGCGTGCGATGGTGATCGCCCCGGAATCCAAAATGGGCATGTTGGGCGACGATGAGCGCAACAAAGCGATTAATCAGTCTCCGCTGTATGGCCGCTATGAAGACAGCATTGACCGCGAATCCGCTTACGAGAAAATCACTGCGCAAGGCTTTGGCACCGTCGCTGCGCCGCAACAAACGGGCACGCAGAAACCGGCAGAACCAACGTCTTCCGGCGGCGGGCTGCTGGGCGGCCTGAATGAAATCCTGTTTGGCAGCACCGGTCCGCGTGGCGGTAAACGCGACGGCGTGGTGCAGGTCGCAGCCAAAAGCATGGCGCGCGATTTAGGGCGTCAGATCCTGCGTGGCGTTCTCGGCTCGATTATGGGCGGAAGGAAAAAGTAATCACTGTTCTGCTTACGCACAAAAGCTGAAACGGATCAGCTTTTGTGCGTTTAGTCCTGTCTGAGTTCTCATTTTCATCTGCAATTTTTCCCTTAACGCATGGATTTTTGCGGAGTCCGGCACGTTACTGCCTGCGGTTCAGTATTAAAACCGCTCAACTTGAAGGCTGTCACGTTTTTAGCCTGCCCGGGTTTGTAGGCTGAATTGCTTTTGGGCTAAATCAATTCAGCAAAAAGGAGTTATTGTGAAAAAATTACTCGTTACCGGGATCGTCATGGGGCTTTTTTCGTGGCAAGCTGCGGCACAAACCATTGTGCTGACGGATGCTGAAGCCGGTACTGAACTGGGAAACTGGAAGACAGACAGTAAAAAGCTGAATATCGCAGGTCCGGATTTCAGCATCGAACAGAAAGTGTTGCACGGGGGTAAACAGGAAGGGTCAAAAGTCATCACCATTACCAGCAAGGGGCTGACAATTGCGCTCAGCCCGACGCGGGGGATGGATTTGCTGCACGTCACCGGCGATAACATCCGCTTAGGCTGGGATTCACCGGTGCAGGAAGTGGTCAATCCGGCGTATATCAACCTTGAAAGCCGTAACGGTGTGGGCTGGCTGGAAGGTTTCAATGAAATGATGGTGCGCTGCGGCTTCGAATGGACCGGACATCCGGTGACCGCCGACGGCATGATTTATACGCTGCACGGACGGGCGGGCAATACGCCAGCCTCGAAAGTGGAGGTTGAGATTGCCGACAAAGCCCCGTATGAAATCACCGTCCGCGGTCTGCTGAAGGAGGACACTTTTAAAAAGGCGAAGCTGGAAACCTGGACCGAGCTGCGTTACGTGCCCGGCAGCCATTCCTGGACTATCCACGACACCCTGACAAACCTGTCGGATTATCCGCACGACTACCAGATTATTTATCACAGTAACTTCGGTCAGCCGATCCTCGAAGCGGGCGCCCGTTTCATCGCGCCTCTGAAATCAATTTCACCGTTCAATGATTACGCCAAAAAAGGGTTAGCTGACTGGCAGACTTACGCCGGACCGACCAAAGGATTTGATGAGATGGTCTTTAATATGGTGCCGCTGGCAGATGCGCAGGGCAAAACCATTGCCGGTGTGGTGAACAAAGCGGGGAATAAAGGGGCATCGATTGAATTTGATACCCATCAGTTGCCGTTACTGACGCTGTGGAAAAACACCGATACCCTGAAACAAGGCTATGTGACAGGCATCGAACCGGGTACCAATTATGCGTATCCGGTCACCATCGAGCGTAAACAGGGGCGCGTCAAACAGTTGCAGCCTGGCCAGAGCACGGTGTTTGAGCTGAAATATTCACTTCTGCCCGATGCGCAGGCAGTGAAGCAGCTTGAGGAACGGGTGAAAACGCTGCAGGACACGCATAAAACGGACGTGAACGAGACGCCGATCGCTGTTGAATAATCCGAGTTTAGGGCGTTAAGGCTGGCGCCCTTTTTTCTCTGTCTATACTTAACTCCACAAGGTATGCGCCCGAATGGCGGTAACCAGGGAGGAAATATGGCGAAGAAACTGACACTCAGACAGCAGGAAAAACTCTTTCGCGAACGTCAGCGGCAGAACTTTCAGGCCAGCAGTGCGCTGGATGGCCTGGAGGTGGAAGTCGTGTCTCTTGATAACGAGAAAATCGCACAACGTCTGGCCGAACTGAGGGGGCACTATGAACGATAAACTCGTGGACGGTGCGGATCCTTATTATTATCCCGGCATCAATGTCCTGAAAAACTCTCTCGATATCCGTGAAGCTCACCGGCTGCAACAGGCTGAACTGGCCTTTACGGCGTTACGGGCGGCGGCGATGCCACTCGGCCCGGCGGTTATGGGCTTGCCACATCTGTGTGCCATTCACCTGTCGCTGTTTCAGGATATTTATCCGTGGGCAGGGGAGTTTCGTGAGATCGACATCTACAAGGACGATACCCAGTTCTGCCATTTCGGCTATATCGAAAATGAAGGCAACGCCCTGATGCAGGAGCTTGAGGAAGAGGAGTTTCTGGTCGGTTTACCGCTTGATAAGCTTGCCGAGCGGCTGGCTCACTATTATACCGGCCTGAATTTGTTGCATCCTTTTCGCGAGGGCAACGGGCGGGTGCTGAGAATTTTTGTCGAGCAGCTGGTTATCCACGCCGGGTATGACATCGACTGGTCCAGCATCAGCCGTGAACGCTGGCTGTCCGCCAATAAAACGGCGGTGTTTGGTGATGAAACCGATCTGGTCGCCATCTTCAATGAAGTGATCAGTGAAATCGATGACGAACATTGATGCGCAAGATCAGAGCGACAAAATACTGAAGCCTGTGCTGAAAAATGCGTAGAATTGCCCGGTAAATTTTCGACTTTTACCGGGAACGCTATGCTGCTGCTGATCGACAACTACGACTCCTTCACCTACAACCTTTATCAATATTTTTGCGAGCTGGGCGCTGAGGTGAAAGTGCTGCGTAACGATCAGCTGACGCTGACCGATATAGAGCAACTTGCTCCGTCGCATCTAGTGATTTCTCCCGGCCCCTGCACACCGGATCAGGCGGGTATTTCCCTGCAAGCCATCACGCATTTCTCTACCCGTTTGCCGATCCTTGGCGTATGCCTCGGGCATCAGGCTATGGCGCAGGCGTTCGGCGCGAAAATCGTGCGGGCGCGTCAGGCTATCCACGGTAAAACATCGCCGGTGCGACATACCGGTCAGAGCGTATTTACCGGGCTGAATAATCCGCTGACTGTCATCCGCTACCATTCGCTGGTGATTGCGCCCGATACGCTGCCGGACTGTTTTGACGTCACCGCCTGGACAGAGCGCGACGGCGAGCGCGACGAAATCATGGGCATCATGCACAAAACCTTGCCGCTGCACGGGGTGCAGTTTCACCCGGAAAGCATTCTGAGCGAGCAGGGGCATCAGCTTCTGGATAATTTCCTTAAAATCTAACCGTTTAATTCCTCATTAACATCGCTGCAAAAATTACTTACCCATCAGGTGCGATTTCTGTTTGCCTGTGTGTGATTTTTTATGCATATTTTATGATTATATTTTCACATCACTATCAGTAAGGGCGAAGGGTTATGGCAGAAAAATCAGCGGTAGATCGGGGTACGTTCGACAAAGTGATTTTGCCGGTTTATTCACCTGCGAAATTTATTCCTGTTAAAGGTAAAGGCAGTCGTGTCTGGGATCAGCAGGGCACCGAATACGTTGATTTCGCCGGTGGTATCGCGGTGACGGCGCTCGGGCATTGCCATCCGGCACTGGTAAAAGCGTTACACGAACAGGGCGAAACCCTGTGGCATGTCAGCAACGTGTTTACCAACGAACCTGCACTGCGCCTGGCTCAGAAGCTGATCGACGCGACCTTTGCAGACCGCGTATTTTTTGCCAACTCCGGCGCTGAAGCCAATGAAGCTGCTTTTAAACTGGCGCGTTATTACGCTTCCCATCGCCACAGCCCGTACAAAAGTAAGATCATTGCTTTCCATAACGCTTTCCATGGCCGCACATTGTTTACCGTTTCTGTCGGCGGTCAGCCAAAATATTCCGACGGCTTCGGCCCGAAACCGGCCGACATTGTCCACGTGCCGTTTAACGATCTGGACGCGGTAAAAGCGGTCATCGACGATCACACCTGTGCGATCGTTGTCGAACCCGTTCAGGGTGAAGGCGGAGTCACACCGGCTACTAAAGAGTTCCTGCAAGGGCTGCGCGAGCTTTGCGATAAACATAATGCGCTGCTGGTGCTGGACGAAGTACAAAGCGGCATGGGGCGCAGCGGTAAGTTGTTCAGCTATATGCATTACGGCGTGACGCCGGATATCCTGACCACCGCCAAAGCGCTGGGCGGCGGCTTCCCGGTTTCCGCCATGCTGGCAACCGAAGAAGTGGCCTCGGTGATGGAACCGGGCAAACACGGCACCACTTACGGCGGTAACCCGCTGGCCTGCGCCGTCGCTGAAGCCGCACTGGATATCATCAATACGCCAGACGTGCTGGCCGGTATCAACGAGCGTCGCGAGAAATTTATCAGCGCGCTGGAGGCCATTAATCAGAAATATCACATCTTCAGCGAGTTCCGCGGCCAGGGTTTGCTGATTGGCGCTGAGCTTTCCGACGCGTTTAAAAATCGTGCAGGCGAATTCCATGCCGCCGCCGCCGAATTCGGCCTGATGATGCTGGTCGCCGGACCGAACGTCATGCGGTTTGCGCCCTCACTGGTGATTGATTTCGCTGATATCAGCGAAGGGATGGAAAGATTTGAGAAAGCAGTGGGGAAAGTTTGTGGGGGGTGAGCCCCACGGCCCTATCTTTGCAACTGACTGAGTAAATTTCGGTTTTTCAAGTACGGTTATCACAAGGCCTTGTGCGCCGAAACCGAGCAGAGGGGAAAGGCTTTTCCCCTCTGCACTCCCCTCGCTTTTTCACTGCGCGCTGCCGCGGGTATGACGGACATGTTCTGACGCATCAGTGTGTGGCGCAAAATGTCATCGCTCCGCGATTCCCGAATTTCAGGATTCGAGCCTCAAGTCTCGAACCATTCATTCGGTGCCATTTTTGAGCACGCCAGTCAACTTATCTAAAAGATAAAAACGGTCAGCCGTTGAATTTAAGATCTCACGGGCGAATCAGAAATCTTGCTGAACGGAGCGGCTTCGAGACCCAGGGCTCGAAGACCGAGAGAAGGAACCGCAAAGCGGCAAGATTTCCAGCCTGTCACTGTGGTTGCTGAAACATAGCCAGCGAGCGGAGCGCGTGTTGAAAAAGCGAGGAGGAATCCAAAGGAGGAAAAGCATTTTCCTCCTTTGGGCGGTTTCGGCGCAGCGCGTTAAGTGATCCCCGTACTTGAGAAACCGAAATATTCCCCGGTCTGCTTCAAGCCGCCAGTACACGGCATCCGTACTTAAGAAACCGAAATATTCTCCGATTAGCTTTAAAAAGCAGTCTGGCTGTAAGCCAGTAAAAAGGGGATTTAAAAGGGGCAATCCCCTTCACGTTCACGCCTTCCGCGTCAACCAGATCCCATGATGTGGCCTCTGCTTCCACGCCAGTGACGAAATAGTATGCATCACGCTGAGATGTGAAATCACACGCCGCAGATGGCGTTCCATCTCGGTCAGTGGCATATCAGGATGCAGTTCCGGTGCATTGATCAGCGTGTTCTCATTGCCCGGTCCGTCATAAAGCAGTCGCTGCTGACAACTCTGCAACGCAATTTCACAGGTCTGTAAATACTCCGTCGCCAGTTTCTCCGGCAGCATGTAATGCTCGCGGGCGAGGATGGTCATCGCGTTGATGTGCTCGACAATGAACTGGCTGTGTGTCACCCACAAGCGCATATCCGCCAGATAATGCGAGTTAAAGCCGGGCTCCTGCATGGCCTGATTCAGTGACGTGAAAAGCTTGTTGTGCGCCTGATTGACCTGCATACGGGTGTAGGCAAGCTTCGAGGTATCCGGGTTTTCTTCAAGCAGTAAGCGGATAGCATCCTGATAGGTTTCCAGCGCCTGGTGCGCGTTCTGACGCAGTAATCCGCTCTGCCATTGCGGCCACAGCCAGATGGTACCGCCGAACGCCAGCGCGCAGCCGATCAGCGTATCCACCAGTCGCGGTACCAGAAAATGCACGCCGTTCATCGCCAGCAGTTGCAGGGTATATACCGCCGTCACGGTCATGCCGACCATCGCCAGCCCGTAGTTTTTACGCAGCACCGTATACGACACCAGCGTGACGATCAGCATACACATCAGCGTGATGCCTTCGGGTAATTCCAGCTTCAGCAATCCGGCGGCAATCAGCAATCCGGCCAGCGTGCCCAGCGCACGGTGCTGGATACGCACGCGCGTGGCGTTATAACCGTTCTGACTCACCAGCATGATGGTCAGCAAAATCCAGTAAGGCTTGGGCAGATTAAAGAACAGGCCCAGGCTACTGCCAATCGCCAGAATGATCCCCAGACGGGCGGCATTGCGCAGGGCGACAGATTTGAAGGAAAGATAGCTTTTCAGCGCAGGCCAGAAGGGTAAACGCGGCTGAGTGTTCATCAGGTCACGTTTGTACAACGGGCGCTGTGTCCGCAGCAGGCGCGCAATGCGGCTGAAGTGGTAGTAGCAAAACTGGCCGACCGGGTTCTCAGGATTGCGCGCGGCAATTTTTTCCAGCGCGGCCAGCTCGTTGGCCATCGTAAACCGCGCGGATAAACGGTGATAAAGAATGTCGTCGGCGATGACCCGCAGACGGGCGGAAATCACCTGCGCATTACGGCGGATAACCGCTTCGGCGTGGCTTTCTTCCACCAGCTTCTGCACTTCTTCCGGCTGGTGCAGGCTCACTGTGATGTGTTCCTGCAAATCGAGCGCGACCTGAAAACGCTGGAACAGCCGTTTATGGTGATGGTGATGGCCGTGTTGCGGCAGCATGTGCAATTGCTGATAAAGCAAGGCAATCAGGTCAATGACCTGCTGCTGGCGCGTCAGCAACGGGGGTAACGCGGTTTCAGGATCGGTGTGTTGCGTCAGCAGGCTGTATTTAGCTTCGAAGTAATCCGCGAGTTGCAGATAGAGCTGACTGAGCGTTTCGCGCATCGGCTGTTCTTCCGAAATACGAAACCACGCCCAGTTAAACAATCCGTACCAGGCCGTGCCGGCGGCGAAAAGCACCGGTGCCTGCCACATCGGACGCAAGCCAACCATGCTCAGCGTGAAGATGGTCGCGACCAGTGCACCGGGCAACAGACGTGCATGCAGCGGGCTGATTTCACCGGTCACGCCTAACAGCAAGGCCAGCGACAGCATGATGAGCGGCAGGGGAATGTGCCAGTTTTCCAGCATGACTTGCAGCAGAATACTGCTCACGGCAAAGAGCGTTCCGCCAATAATCAGGCGTTTGAAAAAGCGTTTATGCGGAGTATCGAGGCCCGCGACGTTGCAGCAGGCAGGACAAAGAGAGAACAGCAGCCCCATTTGCAGATTGCCGAACAACCAGCAGATACCAACGGGCAGGCACAACACCAGCGTCTGGCGCAGCGCGTAGTTAACTTCCGGATGGTAAAACAGTCTTCGCCATAGCGTCATGGATAAAGCTTAGCCCATAAAAAAGGCGCGACAGTGTTCTGCCGCGCCGATTTTTAAGGGATTAACGTGTGCCGTAAACGACAATCGTTTTACCGTGTGCCGAGATCAGACTTTGATCTTCAAGCATTTTGAGAATACGTCCGACTGTTTCACGTGAACAACCGACGATTTGGCCGATTTCCTGACGGGTGATCTTGATTTGCATCCCGTCCGGATGGGTCATCGCATCAGGCTGTTTAGCCAGGTTAAGGAGAGTTTGAGCGATACGCCCTGTTACGTCGAGGAAGGCCAGGTTGCCGACTTTCTCTGACGTCACTTGCAGACGGTTTGCCATCTGCGCGGAAAGACGCATCAGAATATCCGGGTTAACCTGAATCAGCTGGCGGAATTTTTTATAAGAAATTTCAGCCACTTCACAGGCAGTTTTTGCACGAACCCACGCACTACGTTCCTGACCTTCTTCGAAGAGTCCCAGCTCGCCGATGAAGTCACCTTGGTTAAGGTAGGACAGTATCATTTCTTTGCCTTCTTCATCCTTGATAAGGACAGCAACTGACCCTTTCACGATGTAGTAAAGCGTTTCGGCTTTTTCACCCTGGTGAATCAGCGTACTTTTAGAAGGATACTTATGTATATGACAGTGAGACAGGAACCATTCAAGAGTCGGGTCTGTTTGTGGCTTGCCGAGAACCATTTGCTATTATCCTCTGTTGTTATCGCTGCCCAAAATCACAGGGCTCAGAGTTCCCTGTACGGCACTTCATAAAAAAAGCGCCCTTTCAGCATATAACTCCCCAGAAATGCTGCAAGCGGGTGTCGGAGTGAAACAGCCTGATTATTGCCGTTATCACCGTGGGTTCTGTTCTTAAACCGCGAAAACCGTCACCGCAATTCACTGGAAAGTATGTTTCGGCTTTGTTTGTAGCACAGGTTTGCAATGCTGTCTTCTGTTGTCTCGCTTCAGCATGATGGCGATCGGGTTACGTTGCCAGATTTTAGGTGAAAGGGTACTCTGGGAGCGGAATTCGACGAGTTTATTCACCGGGAGAATAGTTCATGCACGCACGCGTAAAATGGGTAGAAGGGCTGACGTTTTTAGGCGAGTCAGCGTCAGGCCACCAGATTTCTATGGATGGTAATGCGGGCGATAAAGCACCCAGCCCGATGGAAATGCTGCTGATGTCCGCAGGCGGTTGCAGCGCGATTGATGTGGTGTCTATTTTGCAAAAAGGCCGTAATGACGTGCGTGATTGTGAAGTCAAGCTGACCTCACAACGCCGCGAAGAAGCGCCGCGCCTGTTCACGCACATCAATCTGCATTTTATCGTCACCGGTAAAGATCTCACCGATAAGATTGTCGAACGTGCCGTTAGCCTGTCTGCGGAAAAGTACTGTTCTGTGTCCCTGATGCTCGGCAAAGCGGCGACCATCACGCACAGCTTTGAAGTGATCAGCGTCGAATAAGTTACGACCAGTCATACGCGTGGCACTGGCTGCGCAATAAATCCAAAAATCGCCGTGCGGCAAACGTCAGCGGCGATTTTTGCGAGTAAAGCACACAGTATTCTGCCTGCGGCAGGGTATCGATATTGAGCACACTCAGCCTGTCCTGCAATCCGAACGGCGCTTTCATCGCGCGCGCCACAATGGTCAGATAATCAGACTGCAACACCATATTTAGCCCGCACACCACCGAATCTGTATGCACCGGCATTTCCGCTGCCGGCTGATGAAATCCTCCCATCGATACCCTGATTTGCTGGTAATACCCCATATCCGTTTCGGGCAACAGCCAGCGCGCATCCTGTAATTCCTCCAGAGTTGTGGAGCCTGCCAGCGGATGTCCACGCCGGGCGATAACGCAGAAAGGTGCGCTGAACAGTGGCTCACGTACCAGATCTTCCAGCGGAAATCCCGGCCCGGCGGTACCGACCGCGAAATCCAGTTTCCCTTCGCGCAGTGCAGGTAATAACGTGGAAAGTTGCCCTTCTTTGATCAGCAGTTTGGACTGCGGAAACTGCGTCTTAAATTCTCCTGCCAGTCCGGGAAAAACCGTCAGCGCCAGCAGCGATGAAAATCCAATGGCGACGGAGCCCTGCGAATATTGTTCGATCTGGCGAATTTCATCGGCGGCGCGCTCAAGCTCTTCGAGGATAAATTGCATGCGCTGCGCAAATGCCCGCCCTGTTTCGGTCAGCGTCATCCCCTGATTGCCACGCACGATCAGCTGCGTATCGAGCGTTTGTTCCAGTTCACGCAATGTTCTGCTGACCGCCGGTTGGGACTGATTCAACGCCCGCGCCGCGCCGCGAATACTGCCGCTGCGGATAACCTGCTGGAAAACCTTCAGTTGCTGTAATTTCGGCAAATAGCGCATCACGATCCCTATCAGTAAAAAGCATCACCCGCCCAAAAATTGCATCTTATGGTCACGCTGTAAAGCTGATAGCGTCAGGATCGCGAAAAATAATATGTTGTTATTCAGTTGATTACGTGATGCATGTCGCATTTTACGATTCATCCGGCAGTGAGAAAATCTGACGTGGTGATAACAAAAAGGGATATCCGCTATGAAAAGTCGTTCCCTGATGATCTTCCTGCTATTTGTCGGTTATGCCGTGGTGTATATCGATAAAACAGTGATGGGCTTTGCGCTGCTGCCCATCGAGCGCGAATTTAATCTGCAACCTGAACAGCTGGGGTATATCACCGGCATTTTCTTCCTGGCCTATTCGCTGTTTCAGATCCCTGCGGGCTGGCTGAATGACCGGTTCGGCTACAAAAAAGTGCTCGGCATGTCGCTGTTCTTGCTGGGCGGCTTCGCGCTGTGTTTCGGAACGCTGGGCCTCAGCCTGGGATTACTGGTCACGTTCCGGTTTCTCTCCGGCGTCGGCCATTCCGGCTATCCTGCGTCCTGCGCCAAAGCCGTAGTGTCTAATTTCGCAGTTGAGAAGCGAACCTTTGCGCAGTCGATTTTGCTGTCTTCCGCCGGACTGGCGATGACTGCCGGACCGCTGATTGCGGTTTACAGCCTGGATCATCTTGGCTGGCGCGGATCGTTCTCCATTCTCGGATTGCTGGCTTTTGCCATCGCCATAGCGATTGTGATTTTTGTGCCCAATCCGCCGGAAGCGCAAGTCCGTACCGGCGCGAAAACCGGTTATCGGGAGTTGCTGAAAAACCCGATTGTCCTGCTGCTGTTTGTCTCAATTTTCTGCATCAACATTCCGTCTTACGGCCTTATGGCGTGGTTGCCGAAATATCTGGTCCAGCAGCGCGGTATGTCACTCGACGTATCCGGCATGGTGGTCGCCACCGGCGGGCTGGGTATCTGGATTTCTTCACTGGCAACCGGCTGGCTGGTCGGACGTTATATGCAGGGCAAAGAGCCGAAAGTGATTTTCTGCTGCGCACTGCTCAGTGCGTTGTGTATCTGGCTGGTGTTTACGTCGGCATCGGCGGTTACGGCCGGGTTGTTCCTGTTCCTCGGCTACGTTTTCCTGATGGCGTCCTTTGTGACCGTCTTTACGCTGCCGATGAAACGCCTGCCTTCTGACGTCATGGGCGCGGCGATGGGGATCATTAATACCGGCGGGACTCTCGGCGGATTTGTGGCGCCGATTGCGATGGGATATCTCATCACCGCCAGCCACGGTTACCTTTCTACGTTTGTATTTCTGGCGCTGGCGATGGTGGTGGCCGGTCTGGCTATCCTGCCGCTGGCAATAAAACCTCGTGCGCCAATGCGCGATGTGGCTTAACTGAGGAGAAGAGTGATGACTTTTAATTTCGAAGCAATGCTGGCTGAAGTCAAAGCGGACGTCCTGCGCTGGCGCAGACATATTCATGCCCATCCTGAACTCTCTTTTCAGGAGCATAAAACGGCGGCGTACATTACTCAGCAACTGGAAAGTTTCGGCGGTCTGACCCTGACACATCTGACGCCCAACAGCGTGATTGCCGATCTGAAAGGGGCGCATCCGGGGCCGGTATATGCGCTGCGGGCGGATATCGATGCCCTGCCGATTCAGGAAGAGAACGATGAACCTTTCTGCTCAACGGTCCCCGGCGTGATGCACGCCTGTGGTCATGATGCTCACACCGCAATGTTGCTGGGTGCGGCAAAAGTGCTGACCCAATGTCAGTCTGAGTTGCATGGTTCTGTGCGGTTTATCTTCCAGCATGCTGAAGAAGTGCCACCGGGCGGGGCACAGGAACTGGTGGATTTAGGCGTGCTGGATGGCGTTGAGAAAATCTTCGGCCTGCACGTGATGCCTAATTCTCCGACCGGTGAAGTGGGGCTGAAAGAGGGCGTGTTCTGCGCGTCCACAGATAACTTCGACATCACCATTACCGGCAAAGGCGGCCACGGTTCTATGCCGCATTTGTGTATTGATCCGGTGGTGATCGGCGCGGAAGTTGTCACCGCACTGCAAAACGTTGTGGCGCGCCGTATTGATCCGCTTCAGGTGCCGGTGCTGACTATCGCAACCTTCCAGACGGGCGAAAGTTATAACGTGATCCCGGAGCGGGTGAAGCTCGCCGGAACGCTGCGGACGCATCACAGCAACGTGCGCGAACAGGTGCCGCAGGTGATGGAGCAGATCATTTCGGGGATCACGGCGGCGCATGGCGCAACATACGAACTGCGCTGGACACGCGGCTATGTGAACGGTGACAACCATCCTGAGGCCTGTGCGATAGCGCGTCAGGTGATTGAAAAAACGCTGGGACCGCAGGCGCTGCGCGAAGTTACTCAGCCGCTGTTTGGCGGAGAGGATTTCTCTTCCTACCAGCAAAAAGTGCCGGGGTGTTTTCTGTTTATTGGCAGCGGGAATGAAAAAATTGGCGCGACTTACGGCGTACATAATCCGCGTTTTCGTCTCGATGAAGAGGCGTTACAGACTGGCGTCGCGCTGCATGTCGGGTTTATCCGTCAGTTGCTGATGAACGACGCCTGAGTCCGTTACTCGATCTTTTTCCCTTCCATCAGGCGCTGCACCAGCGGCGCCATAATCAGCTCCATCGCCAGCCCCATTTTTCCGCCCGGCACCACCAGCGTTTTGATGTGCGAGATAAACGAACCCTGCAACATCGCCAGCAGATACGGGAAATCAATGTCATCCAGCCCCTGGAAGTGGATCACCACAAAGCTTTCATCCAGTGAAGGAATGGCTTTAGCGGCAAACGGGTTGGAGGTATCGATAGTCGGTACGCGCTGGAAATTGATGTGCGTGCGTGAGAACTGCGGCGTGATGTAACTGATGTAGTCATCCATCGAACGCACCACGGAATCCATCACCGCTTCGCGGGAATGTCCGCGCTCGCCGGTATCGCGCACCAGTTTCTGGATCCATTCAAGGTTAACGATGGGCACCACGCCGACCAGTAAATCGACCTGCGCGGCAACGTCAATTTTGTCTGCGACAACGCCGCCGTGCAGCCCTTCGTAGAACAAAATGTCAGTCGGTTCCGGCAGCGCCTGCCACGGCGTAAAGGTGCCCGGCACCTGATTGTAGGGAACCGCTTCGTCATAAGTATGCAGATACTTGCGCGAACGACCGGTACCGGTTTTACCGTATTCGATAAAACTTTTTTCCAGCAGACCAAAGTCGTTGGCTTCCGGTCCGAAATAGCTGATGTGACGCCCGAGGTCACGGGCTTTGCGGATTGCCGCATCCATTTCAGGGCGGGTGAAATGGTGAAAGCTGTCGCCTTCCAGCTCAGCGGCACGCAGGCCAAGCTGCTGAAATATTTTACGAAATGCCAGGCTGGTGGTGGTGGTGCCTGCTCCGCTGGAGCCGGTAACTGCTATAACAGGATGTTTTGCTGACATAGTCGGGCTTACTCCTTAAACGTCACGCCATATTGCCCTTCTGGTCATTCAGGGCAGGCGGAAACAAAGCGCATAATTAATCCCATTGTTACCATAATTATTCGCTGAGGGACAGGCTGTCCAAATCCATTTTATGATCGTGTTTACCAGTCCTGCGGGTTTTCTTCCTGTCCGGCGCGGAACTGACCGCGCGGCATAATGTTCAGCGTTTCATGCAGTTCTGACCAGACCAGCACGATCTCGCCACTTTTCAGCTGACGTTTTACGTCGTCGACTTTCTGTTCCAGAGAACGCTCCTGCTCGCCGTAATCGGTGCCTTCGCGCAATACGAAGGATTCCACCACGCTGGTGAGCAGTTCGGCGTCCAGTTCCTGCCAGGGAATAATCACTTTGTTGGTTCCTTTGTCTTTGTTTCTGTTTTTGTTTCTAAAAACGGGGCGATCCAGGCCGGAATGCGCTGTTCCAGCCACATTTGCGGATGACGTAAGCTGCCGGAAACAAAGCCGACATGCCCGCCATGTTCAGTTAACTGATATTCCACGCAAGCCGGCAAATCCTCTGCTTTCGGGATCACTTCCGGCGTCATAAACGGGTCGTCTTTGGCATGGATAATCAGCAGCGGCGTTCTGACCTGCGACAGCAACGGCAGACCGCTGCAACGGCGGTAATAATCCAGCGCGTCGGTAAACCCGTGCGCCTTCGAAGTGATGGCATCGTCAAATTCACGAATGCGGCGCATGGATTTCAGCTGCGTCAGCGTCACCGGCAACGTGCCCGGATATTTCGCCAGTTTGCGCGAAGCATTGCCTTTGAGCTGACCGAGAAGGTATCGCTGATAAATGCGCGATGAACCGCGCTCCAGCCGGTAAGCGCACGGCTCAAGCATCAGCGGTGCGGACACCACAACCGCCGCTTTAAGCGTACAGTTTTCGCCTTCCTGCCCGAGATAACAGGCCAGCATATTTCCGCCGAGGGATACACCCACCGCGCCGGTCGGCACTTCGCCATAGGTTTCATTGAGCCAGCGAATGAAAAAACGCGCATCTTCGGTTTCACCGGAATGATAAATCCGCTGAAGTTTATTCGGTTCGCCGCTGCATCCGCGAAAATGCATCACGACGCCGAGCCAGCCTTTGTCTTTCCACGCCTGCAATAAGCCATGGGCGTAAGGGCTGTAGAAACTGCCTTCCAGTCCGTGAAACAAGATCATGCGCGGTTTATGACGCGCCTGTTCCGGGTCTTCGCTCCAGGCTAAATCGAGAAAATCTCCGTCCGGCGTATCGAGTCTTTGCCAGTGAGGTTTGAGTTTTGCATGACGGCGCACCAGCCGTGGTAACAACGTCTGGATGTGAGGATTGCTGGCCCCGCGCAGGGGACGAAAGGATTCAACCATAAGATGAATAAATTTCTCTTAAGAGGCTCTTGTGCGATCAATATCACGCTGTTAGCTTCAATGCTATCGCACATCTTTCGGGTCGGAGTACCCAAATTAAATGGAACTTGGTTTATTTTTTTCGATGCTCGGATTTTTATGGGTCGCTGCAATCACCCCTGGCCCGAACAATATGTTGTTAACAACATCTGGCGCTAACTTTGGTTTCTTCCGCTCAATCTGGCTGATGATCGGCATTATGCTCGGCATGCAGAGTATTTTGCTGCTGGTGGCCTTCGGCGTTGGCGGCCTGATCACGGTTTATCCCGCGTTACACCTTTTCCTCAAAATTGCCGGTAGCCTGTATCTGCTGTGGCTGGCGTGGAAAATTGCGACGTCGGCCTATGAAAAACTGGAAACTGGCGCACCGCCACCGAAACCCATCCGCATGTATCAGGGCTGGTTGCTGCAATTCCTCAACCCGAAAGCGTGGCTGATGGGGCTGGGCGCAGTAGCGAGTTTCAGTCTGGCGGGTGCGGCTTACAACCATTCGATTGCCGGTATCAGCCTCGGCATGTTTCTGGTGAATCTGGTTTCCGGGATTATCTGGCTCGGGTTCGGTACCGTCATTGGCCGCCTGCTGCGCAGTAAGCGTGCGTGGTACACCTTCAATATCGCGATGGGGATTCTGACCGCCGCCTGTGTGTTGCTGATCTGGCACTAAGTCGATCCGGCACTGACAAAAAAGCCCGCCGGGTTTATTCCGGGCGGGCTTTTGACTTTCAGCGGCAGATTATTTGAAGCCGTCGGTTTTCATCAGATTATCCAGCACACCCATTTCGGTATCCAGCTCAAGCTGATCGTTTTCCAGCAGCCGCTGGTGCTGCTGATCAAACATGCTGCGGATGTCTTTCAGGGTTTGCAGCGTCCGGGCACTGGTTGGAGCATCCCCGGCCTGCTGGCGGCGTAAATTCAGATCTTTGTCGATGAAGGTATTCACGGCAGGTAAATACCGCTGGAAGAAGCGGGTGGCCGGTGTGACATCTTTCGGATCTTCCTGCATACATTTTTGTATACGGCGCGCTGACGAGACGATTTCGGCGATCTCGCTGCGGATTTCCTGCGGGAAGTCGCTCAGCTCAGATTTGTTTTCCAGCTGCGTAATGTCCTGATCAAACGGCCTGTCGGGAATATAGGATGTGGATTTTCTGACCGGTTTATCCTCCGTCCAGGCGTCTTCGCGCGGCGTGTCCACCGGTGTGCTTTCCGTTTTTACCGGTTCCCGGCGGCGTAACGGCACGGGCTGAATGTTGTCCACCGGCGCAGGGGAAGGCACGGCGCCGCGTTTTTCGATTTTGCGCAGATGGATCACGGAACCGATCATCACGATGACAAAGGCCACATAGAAAACAGCATAAGGCGCGAAGCTGTAAAATTCGGCATAGGAAATCAGGCCGATGAGCCAGGGCAGCAGCATCCCGGTCAGAGGGAAACGGTACTGCGTGATTAAGCTGAGCAGCAGTGCCGCAGTGGCCATCCAGAAAGGGATCGCCAGGGCATCGCCCGTGAAGGCCCAGATCGCGCCAATGATCACGCTGTAGTACAGGCTCAGGCGGTCATAGAGAAACGTATGAAATAACAGGATGAAGGACATCCACACCAGAACGGAAGAGGCGCCGCTCAGATCTTTCCTGACAACGCTGTCCGCCACGTTGAGATACCCGCTGGCGGTCGCTTTTCCATAGGCAATGGCAGCTATCAACAGCAGAAAATGGAGGAATATCTGCGCGCCCCGTGACTGATGATAGGTGGTGCTGAGTATGTCCGTGTTGTGATTGATTGCCCTCATGACTGCGCGGTCACTTTATTCTGTGAGCTATTTTCCGCTGCAATCGATGCCAGTTTGCTGCGCAGTTCCTGCTCCATTGCGCCCAGTTCTTTTTCCACTTCCGCGCGGCGGGTGCGGGCATTGCTGGCGATCTGCATGGTGTCTTCCAGTGTGCTCAGCAAACGGCCTTGAACATCCCGTAATGTTTCCACGTCCACAATCGAACGTTCCACTTCGGTGGCGGTTTCGATGCTACCGGTCTGCAACAACTCAGCATTGCGGCGCAGCATGGCATTGGTGGTGTCGGCGACATCTTTTTGCAGTCTGGCCGCCTGACGCTGGGAATTGAGCGACAGCGCCAGCACGATCTGGCTTTTCCACACCGGAATGGTGGTCAGAATGCTGCTCTGAATCTTCTCAGCCAGCGACTGGCTGTTGCTTTGCATCAGACGAATTTGCGGTGCGGTCTGGATGGACAGCGTGCGCGTCAGCATCAGGTCGCTCAGGCGGCGTTCGAAACGCTGAACACCTTCGACCAGATCCCGCACATTCTGGGCTTCCATCGCATCGCCGGAAGCCTGCACCCGCGCCTGTGCCGCCGGGATCACGTCGGACTGAATTTGCGCGATCTTCTTTTTGCCCGCCAGAATGTGCAGGCTGATGTCTTTGAAGTAATCACGGTTGCGGATAAAAAGCTGTTCCAGCGTGGCGATATTGCGCAGCAGTTCGGTGATGGTGTTCTGCAATTTTTCGGAAAGCGTATCCACCTGTCCGGCCAGCGTCTGGTATTCCAGTAACGTCCGCTCGACCTTGTTAAACAGTTTGCCGAGTAGCGGGACAGAGGCCAGCAGGCTTTTTTTCTGGTCGAACACTGTCAGGTCAATGCCTTTTACCTTGCTCAGCAGGTCGGTCAGTTGGGCACCCACTTCGCCCGTGTCTTTGGCGCGCACTTCCTGCATCAGCGATTCGTTAAAGCGCGACATGGCATTCAGGGTTTTTGCACCATAGGCAATCGAGAGCACCGGATCAGTAATGTCGATCTGCGCCGCAATCTCTTCAATTTTTTGTTGTTCTTCTGCACTGATAGCGGGGGTAGATTCACCGGCGTCGGAGGTCAGGTCGGTGGCGAGCTGGGATGATAAAACAGGTTCGGGCAAAGGTTGCGAAGAAGAGATGTCCGTCACGTCATAATCCTTTTAACTTTGGGCGGTTATCGATTGCACAATCGAAAAGATGAAAGGATTTTAACGCGCAACACGCATGACTGCCAGTGAACCCAGCGGGGAGAGATAAACCGCCATGCCTGTTACGGACGATGGCGATTTCAGGGAGGATCTTCTAGTCGAGATCAAACGCCTTCGACATGTCTTCCAGTTGTTCCTGTGCATCGAGCCAGGTCATTTCGGTTTCTTCCAGCGCGCCTTTGACTTTGGTCTGCTGTTGCAGACATTCAGTCAGTTCGGCTTTACGGCTGTTGTCGTAAATCGCGGAATCAGCCAGACGCTCTTCGATAGCCGCCAGCTCGGTACTCAGTTTTTCCATCTGGGTTTCGAGTTTGGTGATTTGCTTACGCAGCGGCTGGGTCTGATTACGGAAATCGGCTTCGCGACGTTTCTGGTCTTTACGCGACTGCGCACTGTTTACGCCGCCGTCTTTGGCCGGTGCATCCTGCTGGCTTTCCTGACGCTGAATGTCCACCAGCCATTGCTGGTAATCTTCCAGATCGCCGTCGAACTGTTCCACTTTGCCGCCGTGAACCAGATACAAATCGTCGGTGGTAGAACGCAGTAAGTGACGGTCATGCGAGACGACAACCATCGCGCCTTCGAAGTCGATCAGCGCCTCGGTCAGCGCCTGACGCATATCGAGATCCAGGTGGTTGGTCGGTTCATCGAGCAGCAGCAGGTTAGGGCGCTGCCAGACGATCAGCGCCAGAACCAGACGCGCTTTTTCGCCGCCGGAGAAACGCCCGGTCGGATCTGTCACTTTATCGCCGTGGAAACCAAATCCGCCGAGATAATCGCGCAGTTGCTGTTCGGTTTCTTTGTTCGCCAGACGCACCAGATGTTGCAACGGTGAATCTTCAGCACGCAAAAACTCCAGCTGATGCTGGGCGAAGTAACCAAGCTTAACGCCTTTCGCCAGGCCGATATCGCCCTGAAGCGGTGGCATGGTGCCTGCGAGCAGTTTGATCAGCGTCGATTTACCGGCACCGTTACGGCCCAGTAAGCCGATACGCGATCCCGGCACCAGATTCAGTTTGATCGACTCCAGAATGGTGGTGTCACCATAACCGGCGCTGACTTTTTCCATGCGCAGCAGCGGATCGGGCAAACTTTCCGGCGAACGGAAGCTAAAATGAAAAGGATTGTCGACGTGTGCCGGCGCAATCAGCTCCATACGCTCCAGCATTTTGATACGGCTTTGCGCCTGCTTGGCCTTAGTCGCCTGTGCACGGAACCGGTCGATGTAGCTTTGCAGATGCGCCACTTTTTCCTGCTGACTTTCAAACAATGCCTGCTGTTGCGACAGTTTGGTCGCACGCTGGCGCTCGAAGGACGAGTAGTTACCGGTGTATTCGTTCAGCGACTGCTGTTCGATGTGCATAATTTTATCGACGATCGGATCGAGGAAATCCCGGTCATGGGAAATCAGCACCAGCGTGCCGGTGTAGCCTTTCAGCCATTTTTCCAGCCAGATGACCGCGTCCAAATCCAGGTGGTTGGTCGGTTCGTCGAGCAGCAGTAAATCAGAACGGCAAATCAGCGCCTGCGCCAGGTTCAGGCGCATACGCCAGCCACCGGAGAAGGATTTCACCGGCTGCTGTAACTGATTCTGGGTAAAGCCCAACCCGCTGAGCAGGCTGGCCGCGCGCGCAGGAATAGTCCAGGCGTTAATGGCGTCGAGCTTACCGTGCAGCGTGGCGATGGCATGGCCGTCATCCCGCTCGTTGGCTTGTTGTAATTGTGCTTCCAGCTGGCGGAATTCGCGGTCGCCGTCGATAACATACTCTATCGCCGGTTCGTCCAGCGCAGGCGTTTCCTGATTCACCCAGGCCAGCGCCCAGTTAGAAGGAAACGTCAGGTTGCCAGCATCGGCGCTCATTTCACCTTTTAACAGGGAAATCAGGGTGGATTTACCGCAGCCATTTTTGCCCACCAGCCCGACTTTCTGGCCGGGATTGATGGTCGCAGACGCGTTGTCCAGCAGCACATTGGTGCCGCGTCGGATTTGTAAGGAGGAGAAAACAATCATAAAGCGCCGTGTTGAGAGTATGTTAAATTGTCATGATAATGATCTAAACAAGACGTATCGCGTCCCATTTTGTCTTTGCGAAGCATGGTAACGGAAAAACCGCACCCTGACGACGCTTTGGAGGTATTGATGTCGCAGCCACCAAAGGTTTTGCTGCTGTATGCCCATCCGGAATCGCCCGATTCGGTCGCCAACCGCGTTTTACTGCAACAAGCTCAACAGCTTGAACATGTCACCGTGCATGATTTGTACGCCCACTATCCTGATTTTTTTATCGATATTCATCGTGAGCAGCAATTGCTGCGCGATCATAAGGTGATTGTTTTTCAGCATCCTCTTTATACCTACAGTTGTCCGGCGTTGTTGAAAGAGTGGATGGATCGCGTGCTGGCGCGTGGTTTTGCCAGCGGGGCAGGCGGTAATGCGCTTAACGGCAAGTACTGGCGTTCGGTGGTCACCACGGGTGAACCGGAAGGTGCGTACCGGGCGGGCGGTTATAACCGTTATCCGATGTCCGACATTATGCGTCCGTTTGAGCTGACGTCTGCCATGTGCCATATGCACTGGATGACGCCCATTATCATTTACTGGGCGCGTCGTCAGAAACCGGATGTGCTGCAAAGTCATGCCGAAGCTTACGGCGAATGGCTGAAATCGCCGTTACCGCAGGGGGGAATTGCCTGATGGACGTTTCCAATATTCCCATGGCGATCCTGCTGTTTTTGTTCGCTGCCGTAGTGGCGGTGCCGGTGGCACAGCGTTTAGGCATTGGCGCAGTGCTGGGTTATTTGCTGGCCGGTATTGCCATCGGTCCGTGGGGCTTAGGCTTTATCCGCGACGTGGATGAAATTCTGCACTTCTCCGAACTGGGCGTGGTTTTCCTGATGTTTATCATCGGGCTGGAACTGAACCCCGGAAAACTGTGGGCGCTGCGGCGGCAAATCTTTGGTGTCGGCGCCGGGCAGGTGATCCTGACTGCACTGGTGCTCGGCGGTTTGTTGTATCTGACGAAGTTTTCCTGGCAAGCCGCGGTGATTGGCGGTATCGGGCTGGCGATGTCATCCACGGCGATGGCATTACAACTGATGCGCGACAAAGGCATGACGCGTAACGAAGGCGGTCAGCTGGGTTTCGCCGTGCTGCTGTTCCAGGATATCGCGGTGATCCCGGCGCTGGCGCTGATCCCGATTCTGGCGGGCGGTTCGGAAGGCAGCAATAACTGGGAGATGATCGGCCTGAAAGTGCTGGCCTTTGGCGGCATGCTGATTGGCGGACGCTATCTGCTGCGGCCGATTTTCCGGCTGATTGTGGCTTCCGGCGTGCGTGAAGTGTTTACCGCCGCCGCGCTGCTGGTGGTGCTTGGTTCGGCGCTGTTTATGGATACGCTGGGCTTTTCGATGGCGCTCGGAACGTTTATCGCCGGGATTTTACTGGCTGAAAGCGAATATCAGCACGAACTGGAAATCGCTATCGAGCCATTTAAGGGTTTACTGCTCGGGCTGTTCTTTATTTCTGTCGGCATGGCGCTGAATCTGGGCGTGCTGTATACCCATATTTTGCTGGTGCTGGCAGGCGTGATGATTCTGGTGACGGTCAAAGGCGCTGTGCTGTACGGGCTTTCCCGCATATTTGGTCTGCGCACATCGGTACGCTTGCAGTTTTCTGCCGTGCTCAGTCAGGGCGGCGAATTTGCTTTCGTGCTGTTTTCGGCGGCTGGCGCGCAGAAAGTGATTTCCTCGTCGCAGCTTTCGCTGTTGCTGGTCGTGGTGACGATATCAATGATGACCACGCCGTTGCTGATGCAGTGGGTCGACCGCATCCTGGTTCGACGCTACAACGACGGCGAAGAAAGTGATGAAAAGCATTTTGTGCAGGATGACGAACCACAGGTGATTATTGTCGGGTTCGGACGTTTCGGACAGGTGATCGGACGTTTGCTGATGGCCAATAAAATGCGTATCACAGTGCTTGAGCGTGATATCAGCGCCGTCGGGCTGATGCGGACTTACGGTTATAAAGTGTATTACGGCGATGCGACCGAACTGGAACTGCTCAGGGCTTCGGGTGCTGAAAAGGCCAAATCGATTGTGATTACGTGTGATGAGCCTGCGGACACCATGACCATCGTGCATTTGTGTCAGCAGCATTTTCCTCATCTGAATATTTTGGCGCGCGCCCGAGGCCGTGTTGAAGCGCATGAACTGTTGCAGGCCGGTGTGGCGAATTTTTCCCGCGAGACGTTTTCCAGTGCGCTGGAATTAGGCAAAAAGGCGCTGGTCACGCTGGGTATGCATCCGCACAGTGCGTACCGTGCCCAACAACATTTCCGTCGTCTTGATATGCGGATGCTACGTGAACTGGTGCCGCAAAACCGCGGCGATGTGGCGCAGATTTCCCGTGTGAAAGAAGCGCGGCGCGAACTGGAGGATATCTTCCAGAGCGAAATGCACAACGAACGTCGTCAGCTTGATGGCTGGGACGATGACGAATAGTCCGGCTGGCGAAAAAATAATGTTGCCGTCTGAATGAAAAATGACCGGACGCAATGTCGCAGATTTCAGGAGAAGTAACATGGCTACAACCCGTAAACGGTTTATCGCTGGTGCGGTATGTCCTAAATGTAAGGCGATGGATACGCTGGCTTTATGGCAGGAAGATCAGGTCGAAGTGGTGGAGTGTGTGAAGTGCGGGCACCATCAGCGTCAGACGGATGCACAGGTCAGCAAGAAGCTGCGGCCGGAAGAGCAGGTGATTGGTATTTTCGATCCGAAGTAGCGTTCTTGCTCGTGTTTTTTTATGCTGGTAGTACAGAGACGCGGATTTCCGCTACACTCTTCGCCAAATTTATCCGGTCGCACTTTTCAGGATGATCTCATCGAAAAGTGGCCGTCACTGAATTAGCCTTAAGAGAAGTTGCGTGCGTTATGAAACGCCCGCAGACAACAAATCGAGTTTCCAACGGTAGGAGTTATCATGAAAGTAGCAAAAGACCTGGTCATCAGCGTGGCATATCAGGTACGTACAGAAGACGGTGTGTTGGTTGATGAATCTCCGGTGAGCGCGCCGTTGGATTACCTGCATGGCCATGGTTCCCTGATCTCCGGTCTGGAAACTGCGCTGGATGGTCATGCTATTGGTGACGTTTTTGATGTGCATGTTGGCGCGAACGACGCTTACGGCAACTACGACGAAAATCTGGTTCAGCGCGTGCCTAAAGACGTGTTCATGGGTGTTGATGAGCTGGAAGTCGGTATGCGTTTCCTGGCTGACACCGATCAGGGTCCGGTTCCTGTAGAAATCACTGAAGTTGACGGCGACCACGTTGTTGTCGACGGCAACCACATGCTGGCAGGTCAGGATCTGAACTTCCACGTCGAAGTGGTGGCAATCCGTGAAGCAACTGAAGAAGAACTGGCTCACGGCCACGTTCACGGCGAACACGGCCACGATCATGGTCACGACCATGAACACGGTGAAGGCTGCTGCGGTGGTCACGGCCACGACCATGATCACGACCACGGTCATGATCACGGTAAAAAAGGCGGCTGTGGCGGTAACGGCGGCTGCGGTTGCCACTGATCACTTTGCAAGCAAAGCGATAAAAACGAAAGGCGCCGGAAAGGCGCCTTTTTGTTGCGTCAGAAACAGTATCAATAATGCGGCGGAGGCGTTTCTTCCGACTGATCGGCAATCATTGATGGCTGGCTGGCGCGGAGTTTGTCTGTCAGCAGGCGCAGGTGATCGTGCAATCTGCTCATTTCCAGCTGATGCTGAGTGACGATCAAATTCAGTTCTTCAATCGTGATTTCCTGAAAAGCCAGTTTGTTTTCCAGCATCTCCAGACGTTGTTCAACGGTGTTTGAGTCCATAATCATTACCTCATTGTGCGGCTCAAGTTGATCAGGTTGAGCACTGACCGGAACCCCATACTCTATTGTAGACCGGCGATTCTACCCGTAAACCTGCTTAATTACCTGACCTCTGCGGCGCTTTATCTTTGACTCTTCATGAGCAGACGAAACTAATTGATGTAAAAAAGGTCTGAATATGACGCTAATGGCGTGTATAGAGATTGTTTTGTCGTGAGACGGACAGTTATAGTAACCGCCGAACTTTCGTAATTATTACCAGAGGTCATATGCTTCTGGTCCTGGAGAAATGGATGAAATCACTGTTTAAAGTAACTCTGCTGGCAACTACCATGGCGATCGCCCTGAATGCCACCCAGGTTATGGCTGCTGAAGCCACAGCACCGGCCGCTGCTGCACCCGCGCCAGCCGCTGCCCCTGCTGCAGCTGCTCCGGCAGCAACAGACACGACCAAGTTCAAAAATGATGACGAGCAGGCTGCTTATGCTCTCGGCGCATCACTGGGTCGCTACATGGACAACTCCCTGAAAGAACAAGAAAAACTGGGCATCAAACTGGATAAAGACCAGCTGATCGCCGGTGTTCAGGATGCGTTTGCTAACAAAAGCAAACTGTCTGATCAGGAAATCGAGAAGACTCTGCAAACCTTCGAAGGCCGTGTGAAAGCATCTGCACAGGCTAAGATGGAGCAGGACGCTAAAGCTAACGCTGACAAAGGCGACAAATTCCGTGCTGATTTCGCCAAAGAAAAAGGCGTGAAGAAGACTGAATCAGGCCTGCTGTATCAGGTTGAAAAACCAGGTGCTGGCGCAGCGCCAAAAGACAGCGACACCGTTGTAGTGAACTACAAAGGGACTCTGACCGACGGTACTGAGTTTGATAACTCTTATACCCGTGGTGAGCCGCTGTCTTTCCGTCTTGATGGTGTTATCCCGGGCTGGACCGAAGGCCTGAAACACATTAAGAAAGGCGGCAAAATCAAGCTGGTCATTCCACCGGCACTGGCTTACGGCAAAACTGGCGTCCCGGGGATCCCTGCTAACTCTACTCTGGTGTTCGATGTTGAACTGCTGGATGTGAAAGCGGCACCTAAGGCTGACCCGAAAGCAGCTGAGAAACCTGCTGAAGCTGAAGCGGCACCAAAAGCAAACTAAGTTGCTGTTGAGCTGTTGCAGAAAACCGTCGCTAAATGCGGCGGTTTTTTTTCGCCTGAAACTTTTCTTACAGGCCGCCCTTCATTTTATTGAGGTTACTCTATGATGATAACTTGACGCTTTTGTTTCCCCGGCATAACGTCACAGATCCATATAATCGCAAGGCCGTTTTTTCTGTGTCTTTGATACAGTAACGACCGTGGAATGATGAATAATGCGTCCTGACTCCCGTTGGAAGGCGCGATAGAGAGGGTGGTAGCTTCAATGTCTAATTCGCTTATAACTGGCGAAACCGGTGAACTGGATTTGCTGGACCAACGTCCGTTCAGCCAGGTCGATCATGAGATTTTGTCTTCATACGAGGCCGTGGTGGACGGGCTTGCGATGCTGATCGGTGAGCATTGCGAAATTGTTCTGCATTCACTGGAAGACCTGAAATGTTCAGCGGTCCGTATTGCAAATGGTGAGCATACCGGCCGTAAGATCGGCTCACCGATTACCGATTTAGCCCTGCGCATGTTGCATGACATGACCGGTGCGGACAGCAATGTGTCCAAAGCCTACTTCACCCGTGCGAAAAGTGGTGTGCTGATGAAGTCAGTCACCATCGCTATTCGCAACCGTGAGCAACGCGTCATTGGTTTGTTGTGCATCAACATGAATCTCGACGTACCTTTCTCGCAAATTATTCAGACCTTTATGCCACCTGAAACTCAGGAAGTGGCCTCTTCCGTAAACTTCGCCTCATCTGTGGATGACCTGGTAGCGCAAACGCTGGAATTCACCATCGAAGAAGTGAACGCTGACCGCAGTGTTTCTAATAACGCGAAGAACCGACAGGTTGTGCTGAATCTTTATGAAAAGGGTATTTTTGATATCAAAGATGCCATCAATCAGGTGGCAGACCGCCTGAATATTTCAAAGCATACCGTTTACCTGTATATCCGCCAGTTTAAAAGCGGGGATCTGGTGGGGAACGAGCGTTGAAACTGCGTTATTGCCTCCTGGTAACCGGTCCTGCTTACGGAACACAACAAGCCAGTGCGGCGTATCAGTTCGCACTGGCATTGATTGGCAGTGGCCATCAGCTGGACAGCGTGTTTTTTTATCGTGAGGGCGTTCTCAACGGTAATACGCTTTCGGCACCCGCGTCGGATGAATTTGATCTGGTCAGATCCTGGCAACGTATGGCGGCAGACCATCAGGTTGCTCTCAATGTTTGTGTGGCTGCGGCTTTACGTCGTGGTGTCATCGATGAAACAGAAGCCCACAATCAGGGACACGGCCAGACGAATTTACAAGCCGGCTTTGCCCTGACAGGGTTGGGCAGCCTCGCTGAAGCGTCGCTGACCTGTGATCGCATGGTGCAGTTCTGATGGGTTATAGCAGGGACAGGCAATGAAAAAGATAGCGTTCGTGTTCACTCAGGGACCGCACGGCACGTCAGCGGGAAGAGAAGGCCTTGATGCGCTGCTGGCTACGTCAGCTCTGACCGAGGATATCGGCGTGTTTTTTATGGCTGACGGTGTTTTTCAGCTCATGCCGGCACAACAACCCGAAAAAATTCTCGCCCGTAATTATATTGCCACATTCGGTGTGTTATCACTTTACGACGTCGATCAGTGCTTTGTCTGTGAAGACTCGCTGAAGTCACGTGGTTTATCTGCGGGACATGAATGGGTGCTGGATGTCGAGCCGTTGTCTGCGAGTGAAATTCGCGGACGACTGGCCAGTTTTGATGTGGTGATGACGTTTTGAATCAGGAAATTCCATGCTTTTTACTCTTGCCCGTTCCCCGCAACAATGTGATTTCTCATTGATTGTTAAGCTGGTCGCTCAGGAAGATGCACTTTTGCTGATGCAGGATGGCGTACTGGCTGCGCTTGATGGCAGTGAGGCATGTAATCTGCTCAGCCAGCATGTTCAGTCGATTTATGTCCTCAGCGAGGATCTGGCGGCCAGAGGATTGGTTGGTCAAATTTCACACAAAATTACATTGATCGACTATACTGGATTCGTCGCGCTGACTGAGAAACACACCCAGCAAACAGCATGGTGATTCACTGATCTGCTGTATATTTCTTGACACCCTCTTAGGTCAGCCCTAAAATTCTGCGTCCCCATATTAGCTAATGCTTTTTATGGGGCGATTTATCACGCGTTTACAAAGTAGTTTATGAACCAAAATCCAGGAGCTTTTTAATGGCAACAATTAATCAGCTGGTACGCAAACCACGCTCTACGAAGGTTGCTAAAAGCAACGTTCCAGCGCTGGAAGCTTGCCCGCAGAAACGTGGCGTATGTACTCGTGTATATACTACCACTCCTAAAAAACCAAACTCCGCACTGCGTAAAGTATGCCGTGTGCGTTTGACTAACGGTTTTGAAGTTACCTCCTACATCGGCGGTGAAGGTCATAACCTGCAGGAACACTCCGTGATCCTGATCCGTGGCGGTCGTGTAAAAGACTTGCCAGGTGTGCGTTATCACACCGTCCGTGGCGCACTGGACTGTTCAGGCGTTAAGGATCGTAAGCAATCTCGTTCTAAATACGGCGTTAAAAAGCCGAAGTCTTAATGGTTCTCCGTTAAGTAAGGCCAAACATTTTCACTTTACTGTCAAAATAAACTCTTAGAGTTTTGGACAATCCTGAATTAACAACGGAGTATTTCCATGCCACGTCGTCGCGTCATTGGTCAACGTAAAATCCTGCCAGATCCTAAGTTCGGATCCGAACTGCTGGCAAAATTCGTCAACATTCTGATGGTAGATGGTAAAAAATCTACTGCAGAAGCAATCGTCTACACTGCTCTTGAGACCCTGGCTCAACGTAGCGGTAAAGGCCACCTGGAAGCTTTCGAAGTCGCTCTGGACAACGTTCGTCCGACTGTCGAAGTTAAGTCCCGCCGCGTAGGTGGTTCTACTTATCAGGTTCCAGTTGAAGTCCGTCCGGTTCGTCGTAATGCTCTGGCAATGCGTTGGATCGTTGAAGCTGCTCGTAAACGCGGTGATAAATCCATGGCTCTCCGCCTGGCGAACGAACTTTCTGATGCTGCAGAGAACAAAGGTACTGCAGTTAAGAAACGTGAAGACGTTCACCGTATGGCTGAAGCCAACAAGGCGTTCGCGCACTACCGCTGGTAATCACTTCGCAGTAGTTATGCTAACCAAGCGGGCGCTTCAAGAAGCCAACCCGCTTGGGTTAACTGAACTTGAACGTCCTAGTTATAGAGGAATCAAATGGCTCGTAAAACACCCATTGAGCGCTACCGTAACATTGGTATCAGTGCTCACATCGACGCCGGTAAGACAACCACTACCGAACGTGTTCTGTTCTACACCGGTGTAAACCACAAAATCGGTGAAGTGCATGATGGCGCAGCCACCATGGACTGGATGGAGCAGGAGCAGGAACGTGGTATTACCATCACGTCCGCTGCGACCACCTGTTTCTGGTCAGGTATGGCTAAGCAGTTCGAACCACACCACATCAACATCATCGACACCCCAGGGCACGTTGACTTCACCATCGAAGTTGAACGTTCCATGCGTGTTCTTGATGGCGCGGTAATGGTTTACTGTGCTGTTGGTGGTGTTCAGCCACAGTCTGAGACCGTATGGCGTCAGGCAAACAAATATAAAGTTCCTCGTATCGCGTTCGTTAACAAAATGGACCGTATGGGTGCTAACTTCCTGAAAGTTGTTGATCAGATTGAAAAACGTCTGGGCGCAACTCCGGTGCCACTGCAACTGGCAATCGGCGCGGAAGAGAAATTCACCGGTGTTGTTGACCTGGTGAAGATGAAAGCTATCAACTGGAACGAAGCTGATCAGGGCGTTACCTTCGAATACGAAGAAATCCCTGCAAACATGCAAGAACTGGCTGAAGAATGGCGTCAGAAACTGGTTGAGGCCGCTGCTGAAGGCTCTGATGAGCTGATGGAGAAATTCTTTGGTGGCGAAGAGCTGACTGAAGAAGAGATCAAAACTTCTCTGCGTAAGCGCGTTCTGAACAACGAAATCATCCTGGTTACCTGTGGTTCTGCGTTTAAAAACAAAGGCGTACAGGCAATGCTGGATGCTGTTGTTGAGTATCTGCCAGCACCAACTGACGTTGAAGCTATCAACGGTCTGTTGGATGACGGTAAAGACACTCCGGCAGTTCGCCATTCTGACGATTCAGAGCCGTTCTCTGCTCTGGCGTTCAAAATCGCTACTGACCCATTCGTGGGTAACTTGACGTTCTTCCGTGTTTATTCCGGTCTCGTCAATTCAGGTGACACTGTATTTAACCCAGTGAAATCTCAGCGTGAACGTCTGGGTCGTATCGTTCAGATGCACGCTAACAAGCGTGAAGAAATTAAAGAAGTTCGTGCAGGCGATATCGCTGCAGCGATCGGTCTGAAAGACGTGACTACAGGTGATACCCTGTGTGATCCAGATAACGTGATTATCCTGGAACGCATGGAATTCCCTGAGCCGGTAATCTCCGTTGCGGTAGAACCAAAAACCAAAGCTGACCAGGAAAAAATGGGTCTGGCTCTGGGCCGTCTGGCGAAAGAAGACCCATCATTCCGCGTTTGGACTGATGAAGAGTCTGGTCAGACAATCATCGCAGGTATGGGTGAGCTTCACCTGGATATCCTGGTTGACCGTATGCGTCGTGAATTTAACGTTGAAGCTAACGTCGGTAAGCCGCAGGTTGCATACCGTGAAGCTATCCGCGCTAAAGTTACCGATGTTGAAGGTAAACACGCTAAGCAGTCTGGTGGTCGCGGTCAGTATGGTCACGTTGTGATCGACATGTACCCATTAGAACCTGGCACAAATCCGAAAGGATATGAGTTTGTCAACGAAATCAAAGGCGGTGTAATTCCTGGTGAATTCATCGGCGCGATTGACAAAGGCATCCAGGAACAGCTGAAGTCTGGTCCACTGGCCGGTTACCCGGTAGTAGATCTGGGCGTGCGTCTGCACTTCGGTTCTTACCATGACGTCGACTCCTCCGAGCTGGCGTTTAAACTGGCCGCTTCTATCGCCTTCAAAGATGGCTTTAAGAAAGCGAAACCAGTTCTGCTTGAGCCGATCATGAAGGTTGAAGTAGAGACTCCGGAAGAGAACACTGGTGACGTCATCGGTGACCTTAGCCGTCGTCGTGGTATGCTGAAAGGCCAAGAATCTAACGCTACTGGCGTTGTGATTCATGCTGAAGTTCCGCTTTCCGAAATGTTCGGTTATGCGACTCAGCTGCGTTCACTGACCAAAGGCCGTGCATCTTACTCCATGGAATTCCTGAAGTATGATGATGCGCCAAATAACGTGGCCCTGGCCGTTATTGAAGCTCGTGGCAAATAAGCCACAGTTTTAAACACAATGATCCCGTGCTCTCTCTATGAAGGGAGAGCACAAGAGTAAGGAATATAGCCGTGTCTAAAGAAAAATTTGAACGTAACAAACCGCACGTCAACGTTGGTACTATCGGCCACGTCGACCACGGTAAAACTACCCTGACTGCAGCAATCACTACCGTTCTGGCTAAAACCTACGGCGGTTCTGCACGCGCATTCGACCAGATCGATAACGCACCAGAAG